>Ga0134126_10000011_pt1 | contig 270893 bp, 336 predicted proteins | sample KB31752_FD_96881 | JGI IMG/M metagenome (GOLD analysis project Ga0134126, IMG submission 96881) | Terrestrial soil microbial communities with excess Nitrogen fertilizer from Kellogg Biological Station, Michigan, USA - KB3-175-2 | ecosystem: Environmental > Terrestrial > Soil > Unclassified ...
AGTTTTTATTTTTTAAAGTTTTTATTTTTTAAAGTTTTTATTTTTTAAAGTTTTTATTTTTTAAAGTTTTTATTTTTTAAAGTTTTTATTTTTTAAAGTTTTTATTTTTTAAAGTTTTTTTTAAAAATTGTGAGGTGTGTATCTTTTTTTTGATCAAACTTTTTTTTACAAAAAAAAGTTTCCAGGTTGGATGGGGATGGTCACAGAGAGAGTATGGTGAATCTAATCGAGTGAGCATGGAATCCACTAATCCAAGATACACACGTGAACAGCAGTACGTGCAACTCGAAAATCAACAAAGTATTTTTTTCTTTTTTTTCTTTGTAAATATTTTTTTTAAAAAAAAATTATTTTTTTTGTTGCAACAGAACAAAAGATTTTCAGAGAGCCATCTATTGAAAAACCAACTGAGATGAAAAAACCTGAAGTTATCGATTTATCTGGGGACGAAGACTTTGAGCAGGGACAACCACATTCAATCGATGAAGTGAATTTTTTTTATTCACAAAAAAACTTGCGAAAAAAAATAAAATAAAAATTTTTTTTTACAGGAGCCTGATATCAATAATGCAGAAACACAAATTATTCAAGAAGAACCAGTCATTAAACAAGGTCTGTTTTTTTTATTTTTTTTCAATTTTTTTTGCAAAAAAAAACTTTTTTTCTTTTAGAGCAAGACACCAAGCGTGCTAGGTCTGTTGATCCCAGTGATTCTGAAGGTAACAAAAAAAATATTTTTTTTAATTTTTTTTAAAATTTTTTGTTTTTTTTTAAAAGATAACACTCGCAAGAAGAAGCAGAAGAGAGAGATCAAAGACGACGATGAAGGACAAGAAAGCGAGTTGGAGGATGGAATCTTTGCAGTGAAACCAAAAATCAAGACAGAACCCAAAGGTTTGTTTGCATTAAAAAAATATTTTTTTTCTTTTTTTTAATTTTTTTTATTTTTTTGTGCAGAAAAATTCAAGTTTCCACTTGTTGATGATGAGCAGCTGCCACCAAAGCCCAAGCCAATTATTGCTCCACCACAATCCAAGCGCAGGGATATGACTGACCAGGAATTTTACGATGAATTAATCGAAATAATCAACCGGGATGATCATGAAAAACTACGTGAAATCTTGCGCGTTTATGCACCCAAATTCGAAAGGATGGCTTATCTCGTCACCCTTAAAAAAAATCCCAGACCTGCCACACTCGGCCAACACGCTTTTACCAGAGGCAGTATCAAATGTCTCGCAGAAATCTTGATGGTGAAACTTTTTTTTACAAAAAAAAGTTTAATCAAAAAAAATAACACACCTCACAAAATTTAAAAAAAATTTTTTTATTTTTTGGTTAATTTTTTTATAAAAAAAAATTAGGCATGGAAAACTGCTGAAGTGAGTAACTTGATCTGGCAGAAGCTTGTGTATCCAGTTGATTTTGATTCCGCGAATCAAGAGACCACGAATAAAATTTTGACCAAGACTTTGGACCCAAATGATGCTGTGAAGGAATTTGGGGCGATTTGTTCATATTTCTTTCCCACTTCTTATCGCACACTCGTTGGAAAATATCTCACCATGGCTCGGATGATCAAGTACTGCGGACAAGAAGGCTTTGAACAAACCCTTCGCTCCAACATCGAAGTGTTCAAAATCATTAAACAAGAAAAATAATTTGTTTGTTTTTTTTGTGAAAAAATAAAAGAATTGATGAAAAAAAACTTTTTTATTTTTTTGAATTTTGCACAAGTTTTTTTTTGTTTTTTTTATTTTTTAAATTCCAAGTTTTTTTTTATTTTTTTTTTTTTTTTAATTTTAATTTTTTTTTTATTTTTTTAAATTTTTTTGCAAAATTTAAAGTTTTTTTTGGTCAATCTTTTTTTTGTATAAAAAAAAGGTTAAATAGGTTTCATGCAATACATTTATTCAATTCTTCAATATTCAAGAACAAATCCCATGATTCTTTTGATACAATTACAGTTAAAGTACAAGAAGTGGGCGACTGCCGCTTATAATTACAAAATTCGGCCCACAGCCAGTTCTCCAGAATATAATCAATGTAAAACAGCTCAGTTTCAATCAATTTATATGCGCTGGCAATCCAACCCTTGGAACTGAAAAAAATATTTTTTTTAAAAAATTTTTTGGATAAAGTTTTTTTTCAAAAAAAACTCACTATGTTGGGTTGGCTTTCACGCACATGTAAATGTAACACAATATCTCTTCCGGATCAAGTTCCTGCTTGCCAGATTTTTGTGCTAGAAAAAAATATTTTTTAAATCTTTTTGCACAAGTAAAGTTTTTTTTGGTCAAGCTTTTTTTTGCAAAAAAAAGCTTACACATCGTGGAGAGTGAATCGGTGTAAGTGACGCGGATGAGTTCATTGAGGTCTCTGTATTGTGTGCCAAAGATGGAGCGGAAAGTGCGTGTGTTAGTGGCATCGTCCAGCGTAGCCTTGAAATTCAGACAAACTTTACGGCGGTTCTCCCAGTAATCTCTTGAACTCTCAATTCTCGATGGGTTAATAGGACAAACAGCAAAAGAAACTATTTTTTATTTTTTTTAAAATTTTTTGCACAAGTAAAGTTTTTTTTGATCAAACTTTTTTTTGCAAAAAAAAGTTTCTTACCATCCATTGTAATGCAGGGGTAAATTTTTATTTTCAAAGGGGTAAAGATAAAAAACAAAAAAAAATATTTTTTTGGTTCTCTTTTTATACTCGAAATAAATTTCCTTTTCTTTACTTGGTTTTTTGGGAAAGGAAACTTGTTTTTTTTACTTGGTTTTTTGGTAAAAAAAATATTTTTTTCTCCTTGATTTTCCGAAATAGGAAACTTGTTTATTTGCCATGGAAACAAAAAAAATTAGTTTTTAATAGACAAAATTTGGAATTGGACAAGGCGTGTGAAAGCAAAGACGGTTGTACTGTTTTTGCGGCTTTCAGAGGCAGTGGGCACCAATCGATGGGCAATGCGTGGGTACTTCTTCTTTGCAAATTCACGTAATTGTTGGATAGTTTTCAAAGGATCGCGCTTGTATTCAGTTGCCATCCGTTTTATTGTTTCAAACTTCTTTGGCTAAAGATTTTTTTTAAAAAAAAGACTTGAAATAAAAAAAATATTTTTTTTACCAAAATTTTGGCCATGCAATGATCAAGGATAATCTCGGGGCAAGTGACCAACGGATTCTCGAAATCGGTGCAAGCTATTTTTTTTTAAAAATTTTTTTTAAAGTCTTTTGCGCAAGTGGGAGTTTTTTTTTTATTAAACTTTTTTTTGTAAAAAAAATTTTACCTAGCAAGAGACCCAGACAATTTTCTCTCGCGTTTAATCCATGGTCGAATACTGTTAGGCCCATGGCATCTTCCATCGCAGGTTGAATTTTGGGGTGGCTCATCAACAAGAAGACCCCATACCAATTTCCAAAGCCGGCCAGTTTCATGAGCACTGTCTCTCCTTGATAACCACGTGTGTTAGGATCCACATCTGAGCGGCTCAGCAAATATTCAGCGACCTTATCACAGCGGTAATCAAACGCGAGTTCCAATAAAGTGAATTCACTCCAAATTAACGCATTTATATCATCGATTGGAGTGCTTTTTAGCTTTTCAATTAACCAGTCTTCAAGCAATTCTCGGCGCTCTTTGTCGAATCTCCATGACCTGTCAGCAATCACAACTGCAAAGGGCAGTAAAACACACTCGGCGGTAGACGTTTCAAAATCATATTTTACTTCTTCCAAGTCATCCTCTGTGCGAAATAAAAAAATTTTTTATTTATTTTTTTTTGTTTGGAAAAAAAACAAACAAGAACCTTTTTTCTGTGGGGCAGGTGGGCATGCGAAACAATCTTCAACGGCACAGTGAGGAGGGGTAGTTGGTTGCTCTTCCATATTGGAGTAATATTAAAAAAGTTTTTTTTCTTTACTTTGATTTTTTTTAATTAAAAAAACTTTTTTTTTGTTTTTATTCTACAAAAATGTTGGTTCTTCCAGAATTTTCGAACACACCAAGTTTTTTGTTTTTTTTCTCACGGCAATAAACAAGTTTCCTGTTTCGGAATTTTGTTTTCGCGTCTTTGAAAAACAAAAAAATATTTTTTTTTATTTTTATTTTTTTGCAAAAAAAAGTTTTTGTTCTCCTCTGCAAAAAAAACATGAGCTCTATTCACATTTCCAACGATTTGGCCGTGATTAAGGAATTTCAGAAAATCCAATTCTTTTCTGACACTAATGAAATTAAAGTGGTTTTCACCACTATCCCATTGAATCCAAACTGGCCCAAGGTGGAATTTCTCATTGACTGCGAGGGTTCATGGCATTACTGCTTAAACATCACAGATCTCACCAAACTTACACATCTCGGCGAAGACACTTACTCCATCATCACTCCTCTCGTAAAACTTTTTTTTAAAAAAAAAGTTTAATCAAAAAAACTCACACTTTGTGCAAAAGACTTTAAAAAAATAAAAAAAATTTATAGACTGGTGTGAATCCCAAGGAGAGTATGATTGTTATTGATGTAAAGATACAAGCTACGAATCATTTGGGCACCCAATTGTGTGTAGAAACCAGCTTAATTTTGGAAAATACTAAAAAACGCGGCTTCAAGGTCCACGACCTCAACAGCTTTTGCAAGACCACAGTCTACAAACCACTGGAACATGTGATTGATTTCATGGATAAAAAGCTGGTCGAACAAGGATTTAAAAAACCCGGGGAAGAATTCACCAACGGAGTGAAAATAATCAAAGCCACACTTGAAAATCTTAAATCAGAGGAAACTCCCTTGCAAGAGTTCGTAGACGAAGACATGTCACAGGTAAATAAAAAATAAAGGTTTTTTTCAAAGTCTTTTTTTTTAAAAAAAATATTTTTTTTCACAGGAAGAAATGCAAAAGGAGGATCGTGAGTACGAACAAGAGCTACAAGAAGATTCGTCGGACGAAGAGGAAGAAGCTCAGGGCAGTGATGAGGACGACGACTGTGTAGAAGTCATGGAGCCACCACACAAGAAACAAAAAATTGATTTTTATGTTATCGATTCAGATAGTGATTAAAAAAATAAAGTCTTTTTGAGTGAAAAAAAACTTTTTTTTAATTTTCTTGCTTTTTTTGCAAAGTCTTTTTTTGCGATCACGCGATTTTTTTAAAAATTGTTGGTTCTTCTGGAAAATTCGAAACTTGTTTTTGTTTTTTCCCACAGTAATAAACAAGTTTCCCGATTTGGAAATAAAACGCGTTCGTGTTGAAAAAAAACAAAAACACAAAAATATTTTTTATTTTATTTTTTCAACAAAAACAAAAAACTTTTTTTTGTGCTCCCGCGAAAAGAAAATGTCTAAAATAAGGTAAATCTTTTTTTCTTTATTTTATGGATTTCTTTTTCAAAAAAAAGTTTTTAATAGTGTATCTGTGACTTCCAACAAGAAGAGAAGAACCATCAAAGAAGAAGAGGATGATTGCGATATTATGATCATTGACCCACCACCAAAGCCCGCACCAACTGTGATAAACCTCGAAGAAAATAACTTACCAAAATCTGTACGAAAAAGATTTTAATTTTTTTTCGGATCCAAAAAAAACTTTTTTTAGATCCCATGCATTTTTTCAATGGTCGGTGGCTGTTATGGTGTGGACAACGAAGAGCCCAATAGAGACAATCACGAAATTCGCAAAATTTTCAAGTGCAATGAACCCATGGACCCAATCAAGATGGGCATGTTGACCACATTCAGTGAATGGGGGAACACCTTTGTCTTTAAATCCAAGAGTGTATTCGATGAATCCCGCAAATTGGCTGGCAAAGCACTTGGAGTAAGTTTTTTTTCTTTTTTTGCGGCGAAAAAAAAATATTTTTTTTGGCAGAGGAAATGGAAGAATCGTTTCAGTGAGCAGGCTGATGAAAAAGCTCAAGGTAAAACTGTTGATGAAATTATCAATGAACTGGCGGCGAAAACCATGAAAGAGGAATATGACAGCAGCAGCGAAGAGGAAGATTTGACCGATGAGGAAGACGCAAACGAGGCTGAAAACCCATTGGAATTCAAAAAGGCCAAAATGGAAAAATTTGGAATTACAAGCATCCACCAATATAACAAATTGGTCGAAAATGAAGGTTTTTGTTTTTTTTTAAAAAAAGTCTTTTTTTTCTTTTCGCTAAAAAATTTTTTTTCAAAAAAATAGATTGCGACTTGGTGGATGGCACTTATACAATCCCAAACAAATGGTTCAACCTGTTTTTTGAAGAAATGATAGCCAAAGCAGCCAATGACTTGGGCAATAATTTTTCCAAACTATTGAAAGCCGCCAGGGTAAGAAAAAAAATATTTTTTTATGGCCAAAGTTTTTTTTCAAAAAAAAATATTTTTTTTCACAGAAAGCACAGCAATTGCAATATGAGGATATTAATGCATGGATCCACCAACAAACGACCAGTAATGAAAATTACCAAGCCGGATTGTTTGCCAGGCTTGAAAGATTGCAACTGGAATTTGTGGAAATCCACAGACATCAACCCCTCACCTTCAACAAAGAAGAGACCAAGGTTTTTTTTAAAAAAATATTTTTTTGACCAAAAAGTTTTTTTTATTTTTTTTAAAAAAATAGGGCGATTATCATAATCCAGCTTCCCAAGCTTCCTACGTAAAAACTTTGAGGCAAAAATGGTCAAATGCACTGAACGAAGAGCTGGCTTTCATTGACAAGGTGCGCTATTTTCATTCTGATCCTGGGGCAGCTGAGGATATTATTTTTGAGGCCAAGGAAGCCAGAAGAGCAGCAACAACAAGCGATCGTTCAGATGATAGCAGTGATTCTTCCTCCTCTTATGAGTAAAGAAAACTTTTTTTATTTTTTGAAACCAAAAAAATTTAAAGTCTTTTTTTTCTTAGTTCGGATGATTTTGACTATGACGATGAGGATGAATTCTTTGAAAATGATGAAAACAGCGAGGCCTTTCAAAGCCTTGGTTTCGATAATGAATTTTTCTTCAACCAAGTGACTGGAAGTTCCAGCAAGAAGGTCAGATCTCACTACGAATCCAAGAAGAATAGGAAACACACTGAAAAACAAGAAGAAGAGGTATTTTTTATTTTTTTGTATTTTTTTTCTTTTTTTTTAAAAAAATTTTTTTTGCCAGACCATCATTTCAACACCCGAAGAGGAACAACCAACTCCCACGCAAACCTTAGTATACAAGGAATGGTTACAAACATTGCCAGAGGAAGAGCGCAATAAACTGTGGATTGGCGTGACAAGGAACGGCAAACGCAACGTGTATGCATTCGTCAAAGATCCCACTAAGAAACTTATGGATCACCAACTTGAAGGTAAAATTTTTATATTTTTTGCAAAAGTTTTTTTTTAAAAAATATTTTTTTTGTTGCAGGGCTGAAATTTGCATGGAATAGGCTTGTTAATGCCGCAAAACACAATGATAGACCCGCTGGTGTGATTATTGCTTGGGTCATGGGCTTGGGTAAATCACTGGCTGGAGTCCAACTTGCTGCGATGTTATCCCAATATGAGAGGGTGCCCAAGAGACTCCAATCAGATTACGCACACCCTAATCGCACTTTGGTTTTGTGCCCTGCCAGCTTGCTGATCAACTGGAAGGAAGAATTCAAAATGTGGCTGCCAGAAGATGTTTCTCACAAAGTTGGAAAAATTTCCATTGTCCAGGGTTGCTCTGATCCTGACACACAAAGAAGCATGCTTTACTGGAAGGAGCATGGTGGGGTAATAATCACTACTGTAGATACTGTTAAATCCATGTTGCAATTGGTTCTGGGCGGAGAGGAAGAAGAGGATGAAGAACAACAAAAGGTGAAAAAAAAATCTTTTTTTTTGAAAAAAAACTTAGCAAAAAAATTTCAAAAAAATCATAGGAAAAGAAGAAGAACAAGAAAGAAATTTCAGACAAGGCTAAAGCTAGATGCAATTTTTTTTCCAAGTTATTGGTTGATCACCCTCCTAGAACATTAATCGTAGATGAATCCCATAACATGAAACACCATACTTCGCAAAGGGCAAGAGCCATCATGGCAATCAACGCCCGTTATCGCATTGCCCTGTCTGGTACACCCTTTTCCAATGACCCAGCTGCACTTTATACTTGGTAATTTTTTTTGTTTTTTTTATTTTTTTGTTTTTAAAAAAAAATATTTTTTTTTCTCAAAAGTGTTTCGATGACCGAGCCCGGCTACTTGAAGGACTGGGAAGAATTTTGTGCCCGCTTTGTTACCCCCATCAAAAGGGGTTCTGCCAGTGATGCTAGTCCAGAGGAAAAGAGTATCAGAAAGAAGTTAATGCATAAACTCAATACAAAGATGGGACTTTTGATGCACAGAAAGGATAAGGACACAATCGCCGCATTAATTCCTGCCAAAACAGAAGTTGTTTTGTGCATCCCACTGGGTGAACGTGAGCGCAAAGTACATGAACTGGCGACAGAATCTCTCAAGGAATCACCTAAATTGTTATTGTTTGCGTCCCAGGTTGCCGCCTTGACCACAACATCAGAAACTGCCTTGGCCATGGCATACAATACTTTTAAAGATGCTCAAAAAAAGAAGAAAGAGGACGATGAGCTAGAAGAATCAACCTACGATATGATCATCGATGCTGTCGACCAATCCGCAGCATACCTCAACCATTCACTTGATGATGGATATCTATCCAATAAACTGGCCACAGTAAAATTCATTGTTGAACAAGCACTATCAAGATCAGAAAGCATAGTTGTCTACGCATCCAGAAAACCCGCACTAATTTTGCTGGACAGATTATTATCCACCATCCCCACTGCAAATCATTTGATTTTCTGGGCAGAATATTCCCAAGCCCGCAAACAACAAATCATCGCCGACTTTAAAAATCCAGAATTAAATCACAATGTCATTTTACTGCCCAAAAAGGTTTGAATTTTTTTTAAAAAAATTTCCAAAATCTTTTTTTTTAAAAAAAATATTTTTTTTATTGTTTCAGGCCGCATCGACTGGTTTAACCTTGGTTAAAGCTCGCAACTTGATTATCTTTGATGTGGACTGGGACCCCGCTAATGACGACCAAGCCGCCGCACGCATTCACAGAATCGGCCAGAAACAAACCACTACCATTTTCCGCTTGGTTGGTTCAGGAACCGCAGAAGAGCAAATATATAACCTGAGTACCAACAAAACTGTGACTGCCTTGGAGGTTCTGGACGGAAAGAGCTTGCAATGCGTAAATGAAAAAATTAAATTCAAATCTTTTTTCACATACACCGATAACCGCCTGAGCGAAGAAGATCGCTTATCTGCACTTCAAACCTTCAACCACAACCCCATCATCACATCTGTACTGGAAAAGATTCCACTTGGGCGCATAGCCGATTATGAACAACAAATTGGTACACAGGAAGCACCACTCACTGCTGCTGAAATGCGTGAAGTAGAATTGGACACTAGCTTGGACATCCAAGGTTCTGAATTACCAGAACTGGCGCAAGTGGAGGCCGTCCAAGGAGAGGAAGAGGAAGAACCCCATGAATAATTTTTGTTTTTTTTCGTTGTGTAAAAAAAAATAAATTCTTAGTGTGAAAAAAAACTTTAAATTTTTTTGAAAAAAATCGGTGCAAAGCCACGTGGTGCAACACATAAATTCCCTGAACACCCAAATGAACCACATGGACAGCGACATAAACAATAAATAAAATTAAAAAATAAATTTTAAAATTTGATAAGAGAAGAATTTAAATAGGAATTCAGATGAACACAAGAAAAATACATGTTTTTAAAATTTATTTTTTTGATGATACTTTGGCTTAATGGGAATTTCTTGTGCGGAATCACGTGACTTTACCCGCGATGGTTCAAAACTCGGATTTGCCTTGCCCTTAAATTTTTTTCTTTTTTTTAAAAAATTTACAAGTTTTTTTACACGTACACGTTTAATTTTGTCGCAGTTTTTTTTCAAGTGCGGTAAAAAAAAGAGAACCATTTTTTGATTGGTCGAAAAAAAACAAAAGAACCATGCAGAGGGTATAAATAAATCAACAAATTTCCCCAAAAAGAAATAAAATAAAAACAAAGCAGCTTAAAGGAAACATGGAATGCAAGAAACGCCCACGCACTGAACCCGATCTCGAATTAAAAGCGTAACTTTTTTTATTTCAAAAAGTTTTTTTTATTTTTTTAATTTCAAAAAATTTTAGTTTGAGTCCAATTGTGAAACGAAATGCGGAAAAGGTCTTTGATTACCCAGATGAAGTGAGATTAATGATTGCGGCTTTGCCAGACAAGGGCCCTGTATAGAAAATATTTTTTTTTCGAAAATTTCTTTTTTTCAAAAAAAAATTTCCACATTAGATTCCTAATGGCGACCGTGTTATCATTCGTGATGGCGATTTGGAGGACCGCTGGAATGCATTGAAATTAGCCAAACCAAATGGACCTTTTGCTGTCGAGGATTACGATAATTTGTGCAATGGAGTCTCTATCCCTGGCCGCGTTAGAGTGATGTGCCCGGATTATGACCGTTGTGGGGTAAAAAATTTTTATTTTGTTTAATTTTTTTTGCTAAATTCCTTTTTTTGCAGGTAATTTACGGCAATGCAACTGATTTGACTGACCACTTGAATGCAGTGCATTTGAAGGTTATCTTTGGGACTTGCAAGAATTGCAAAAGTGTTTTCACTAGAGCCAAGGGCGCTGCGCAACACAAAAGATTCCACCCAGACCATGAAATCAACTAAAACTTTGTTCACAAGAAGAAAAATAAAATTAGTAAAAAACAAAAATTGTGTTTTTTTATTCGCGCGCATTCTAATTGTTTTAAAATTTCTATTTTATGCGCATTCTGTTTAATTAAATTAAAAATTATATATATATATAATTATAATAAAAATTTGTGTGCACTCTAATTAACAAATATATAATACATTTTTTAAAAAAAAAGTCGCAAAGAGAAATTCATTTTACATGTAGCGAATCTCACAAGTAATCTTCCTTGCTAAATCAATGCGCGCTCAAGCTTTATCATAATCATAATGTGCGTGGAATGGAAATCGTTTTTCAATACTTTTTTTAAAAAAGTCGCTTATTTTTTGGACTTTAAATTTCCAAATGAATATTTTTTTAAAATTCATAGAGAAATTTTATTTTTCAATTAATTTTTGAACGCGCACTCTAAATAAAAATATGAACGCGCACATTTATTTTTTGTTCAATTAGTATGCGCGTCGAATGGAAATCAATTGCAAATAATTCTCAAAAAAAGTCGCTTATTTTTTTGGATCTCAAATTTCCAAATGAATAATTTTTTTAAAAATCCATAGAGAAATTTTATTTTTGAAATTTATTTTGTGCGCACTCTAATTATTTATAACTGTGTGCATTCTAATACACACATAGAATGCACATGTTTCGTTGAATGGAAATACATTATATTAATAACGAAATAAAAATCACATATGAAATTTAACTTGAAAATTCAAAATTAATATTGTTTTTTTTAATGCCATAGAGAAATTGTATTTTAAGATGTCATGTTCATGTGCATTCTATCTGATTTTTTCGTTTTGTAGAGAAATTTCAATTTTCATTTCAGAAACATTGCGAATGGAAATCACTTTCGCGCATTTGCATAATAAAAGTGCATATTAATTTCAATGTGAAATTTCCAAAACACATATTTTTTAATGCCCCAGAGAAATCGTATTTTAGAATTTCATATTTATGTGCATTTTATTTGATTTTAATTGTGCGCATTCTATTTGTCTATTAGAATGCACATTTCCTGTGAATGAAAATCGTATGCGAAATAATCGAAAATAAAAGCTGTTTATTTGCAACATGAACACTTGTACAAAATGTCAACGCGTTCATATCCATTGAGCGATTCATTGATTCTCCATTCATTATACTGGCTCAGTTCCACGATTTCGCCCTTGGTATCTTTCTTGTCACTGACATTGGCAAGTCCAACCTCAATACACTTTTCTTTGGGATGTTTGAGACATTCGCCCCCGTTCTCCACTTTGAGGATTCGCGCTCCAAACTCTTCCATGTTCTCACCAACTGTTCTTTTGTCATATTTGGTTCGAAAAATGTCACGTTCGACGGATGGTTGCTGTTCATTAGACAAAGTTCCGTCATGAATCCAATTGGTGTAGCAATTGGAAAGCCATAACTTGTGTCCTTGAGAAATCAAAATCTTTTGTGTAACTGAGGATTTATCCATTAAACTCTTTTCCAGTTCCATGACAAAGTGAGCCATGCTAAATCCAATACCATTCGCATCAACGATTTTTTGTGCAACGACATCAGCCAAGGCTTTCATATCTTGTTTTTGTGTTTCAGAGGGTGGACATTTGATTAAGAAGGCATTATCAATGCGCTTGTATGCTCCGTCTTCCATTTGTTCGAGAAATTTTTTTCGAATTTTGTGATGCAAAAAAATAAAACATGCTTAAATATTTTTTTTGACCAAAAAAAGAGAGAATGATTGCATGTCTGCCCAAAATATAATCACATATTGATGATTTTGCATTAAAAAACTTTATTTTACTACCGATGAAGGGCGAAACATAAGGCATCCTCAATTTTTTAGAACCGTTTGCGCAAAAGTATTTATACCCCACCCAGAGAAATTCAAAACACAAAACTTGTGGGGCAAAAAAAAACACAACAAGAGCACATGGATTCAAACAGCGACATAGTATCCGAACTGAAACTGTGGAATGAAAATCGAAAAAGCACTGCTCAGGGAATAGATCATTTGATATTCACCTTCATGAGCAAAGTGGAAGAATCTCCATTGTCTGATTATGTGCAGATTGATTATTATACTTCAATTACTGCACAAGCAATGGAAACTCTGCTAGCAACTCTGAAGCAATTCTACCCAGATATTGTCATCACGTTTGAGGGTTCCAGCAAAATTCGACCCATGTTAACTTTTGCCAGGTTTTGGACAACAGCTACAATCGATATGCCCTATATCAATATGTCTGGAAAATTCATCGAATGGGAAGCCAAAAGAAAGCAACTGATTGATAAAGCTGTCAATGGATTGATTCGAGATTTCATGAAACGTGCAGATGAAATGCCTCTCGTCACTCGTGAGATTTGGTTCCATGTGGAAACTAAATCTATCGTCACGGGACATAGACAGGGATTCATTGTATATTCTATTTCGGATGTTGCAATGAAAATGGCCATGGAGAAAATGAAACCCATCCTTCCTTGCATTAAAATTGAGCGTGATCTTATCACAAACCATGACGATCTTCGTGAATATATAATTGTGTTTCGAGGATTTTAGAAAATAAAACATTTTTCTTTTTGGGGAGCAATGGAAGAAATAGAAAGTATGACAAAGTCTTTGCAAATCATCAAGTCTGATTTAGCGGAAATCAGGGCTGATATGAAATCTATCAAGTCGTTAAAAAATAGAGAAATTTGCATTGTTTGTATACTCTTTGTTATGCTAGGATTTTTTATTGCATTTTTGTCAATGTTGTTCGAGTTTTAAACAAATAAACATTTCATTGGCTTGTTGTTTAACAAAAATCAGTTGCTTTGAGCGTTTGTTGAATTCTTCCACAAAACAATTCCAATTTGGCATTGATATTTCGGCGGATATGCGAATATCCATTTCAATTTGCTTCCAGCAAGCCGTTGATAAGCGCAATTGTTTGTCCACTTCAATGATACATCCTTCCTTCTTAAAATCCAAACATAATGCATCCCATATGCGTTTTGCCACATCAATTGGCTCGTTAATGGTCATCAAGAAAGCTTGCAACGACGCACCAAAATTCATATTGGGCGCATGTTCAATAACAAATTCGTAACCAAATTTTTCATGCACAGCTTCAAAAAGAGAAACATCAGCAATTCCATGGACAAAGAAAATATAAGACATTTGCGAGCAAACAAACAAAAAAATTTTTTGTAGATAAAAAAATGGAAGCAGAAGACATTCGCGCTTTTGAAGCACTGGCCAACATGGAGGATTTGGATTCACAAATTGTCATGTGGAATATCTTGAAGCGTAGATGCAAATCACTGGTTACACCTAAACCCACTAAAGGTTCAACACGCAACGTATGGACATTGGAATATAGCAATCCTTCATGCAGCGAAGATCGTGCATTTATCCATTCACATGCAGGACATCATAAAATAAATCTTGTTAGAGGTCATGTCTTTTTGCAGTAATAAATTTTTTTTTCGAGGAAAAATGCGTACAACACGCGCCAAAGTGTTTTTGCATATGCTCAGAGATACGCATGAATCTGATCATAACATAAGAGCATGGATTATAGAAGATCCTGATATTCTCAATATTCAATTTCCAGATGAACATGGGTTTTCATGCACGATTTTGAGTGAAGCAATACTCCATAACAGACCACTAGCATTATGGATTGTTATGCACTTCATTCACAAACTGAATGTGAACATACCCGAAGATGGACCACCATTCTTGTTGGCCATGTATCAACAACAACACACAGTAGCGATGAGTATAATCAAGAGTGTGCATTTCGATATGGTAGGGCTCATTAGTTTGGATAGAGTGGCCAGTGAAAGTGTGTATTATATTGAATTTGCCATTGTGCACTATAACATTAAAGATGTTGTCGCATTGAAATCTGGATTAAAGACGTTGTTGGACAAGAAAGTATTCAAAGGCAATATGCTCAAACTCATTTCCAATTACTATAAAAATCCACATGAATGTCGCGAACAATTGAAAAATAAATTTGTTTGAAAAGAAAAATAAAAAATGCTTTTGGTTATCATTGTGTTAATTTGCTTGTGCAACAAAGAAGTCCATTCGTACAACGAATGCGAAGATTCCACGTACTGTTCAGATTTGACTGCGAGCTTCAAAGCGCTTAAGACATACGATCCATATTCTCGCCTGAAAGTCATCACAGGACTATTTGAAGCTGATTGTATTGAAATTAATGCAGATACTGGATTGTATGAATTTGACGATGAATTCGTGAATGTTGTGCTTGGATGCAATCGAGATTTGATCAAAACATTTGATGGCATGGAACATGTAGATCATAAAACATGGGAAGTTGTGCTCTTTTGGCGCATCTTATCGAATCTGCGATCATATGGACTCAGTGCGACTATTCAAGCTGAAATATGGTATTTGGAACATATAAATTTAGACGTGTTTTTGTCATATGAACCTCAATTGAGAATTCATGCTTGTAAATAAAAATGCCAAGACCCACAATCAATAAAATTGCTGCTTACATTAAACGCAGTGGCCGAAATTATGAAGATACCATTCGTCTTACATTCATCGTGGTGCATACATACAATGGAGAATTTGGACCCAGTTTCATGTTTCTCGCAGATCGTTTAGGAGACTCAATGAACACACAATTCATGTCATATTCAAAATGGTGTCAATTGTCAAACAGCGTATGCATAAGAGGACCAAGAGGAGCATTTATTGACAATATTTTGGATGTTCATAAATCATTCTCGACACTGGAGTTGGATAGAATGGTGCACACAATGGATTCTCAATGGAAACAAGTATCGACTATGCATTATGCTTGTCAAATTCAATGTATGTTATTATTGTTAAACGCACAAATATTAAGCTTGAATTTTTATTTCCACTTTATCAGGGTGTACAACCAATTCAACAATTCCAGCAGTGTATTGCTCCATGTCGGCTTTCAAAAAGCGGGCAAACAATGCGCGCTCGAGATCGTCGAACGTTTTTAACGTCTCAGTGAGTGGTTCGCTCCATGGGATAGAAAATTCAACTTGAATAGAATCATATCCCCACATCTTTGCTGCAATCCACATAACTGCTCGATCGATGACTTCGGGTATGAGATTGGGATTCTCGTTGCCACATACGCGATTAATCAAAGCCCAACGAATTGAGCTCTTGGCCTTTTCCATTGTTGATTTGATTTTTTTTTGGGAAATAAAAAAAAACTTTTGGGAGAAATTTCATTTTTTATTCATTTGATACATAAGATTTGAAAATTTTTTGAAATGCATTCTTTATGTGCATGCTAGGAATGAACTGGTGTGCAGATTGGAAAGTCAAATTGCACAAGAGCATTTGCAATTCGATGGGTAATTTCACTGCGATTTGGAGAAATCGATCCCAAGCTACAAGCCATAATGATCGTGATGCCAAATATCCATCATCGTAAAGCAATATCAAAACGAAAAGCGTGGCGATATCCTTGTTGAAAATCTTGGCTTCTTTGAGCAAATCAATTCTCGCTTGATAATGACTGTTTATGCATCTATTAAGCCAATTCATGTCCACATATGATTGCCAACTTGCCGATTTTATGACCTTCCATCGTGCATATTGAAAATCCAATTTTCGTCCATCCATCATAAGCAATTTGTATACATTTGTGTGTCCACATTTGATTGCAATAGAAAGTGGAGTTTGACCATTAGCTAAGCGTTTATCGATAATTTCAGATGAATCGTCGTGTTCAAGTATTTTTTCAAGCACATGTAGCCGATTCATCAAACACGAATCATATATTATATTGGTCCCGCACACATTTGAAAGCGTCACATTTATGCGCGGATCGTTTAACAATATATCGATAATATCCATTTTCCGGGATGAACATGCTAACGATAATGCCGTGCTTCCATTATCCATTTGTGCATTGACGTCGATTTTTGGATGTTTCAAAAGCGCTTTGATTATCTCTGGTGATTGTGCACAATGAATGGCTTGTGTTCCGCCATTGGAAGTCTTTCTTGTTGGATCTATTTGAGGCAAACTCAATAAGAAATTGACGATATCCAAATCATCCCCCGAACATGCAGAATTTAATGGTAGAGGGTGGCTTGCCAGATCAATGTCAGGATGTGCACATAGCATCTGAACGATATTTAAATTTCCATTTAAACATGCAATAGACAATGCAGTTTCATGTGTATCTTTAGTCTTTTGGTTAATCGAGATGCGTGGATGAGAGATCAAGATGCGCACAGATTCTTCAATTTTCATTCTACATGCAAGATGCAAAAGAGAGTGTCCACGATAAATTATTGCATTTATGTCAATATCGGGACATGCACATAGAATTTCCAATGCCTCTGGCGAAGAACAAACTTGCGCGAGTTGGTCGTCATCGTTCATTGTTGTGTTTTTGTTTTTTTATTTTCAATCGACAATTTTTTTCACGAAAAATTTACAACCATCACCTTGAAACCATTCACAAACTTTAACCACACAATTTGTTTGATTCTGCGATTCATCAGCACATGACTTGAATGTTAACATATCTTTTGCAGTTGGGTAATCATAGTAGCACATGTCGATTCGTCTGGGAGTGCGATATCCAGTAGTGGGTTTGAAGAATACTTGAGAATTCACAACAATACTTGTCAAAAACAAGAATAAAATGAGAATTTGCATTGTTTATTTTTTGTTTTACCACTCAAATACAAATCCAGAACAATAGTAATTTATATATGTCAGAGGCAATTCAGAATACGATGTTACATTGCCACAATTGAACATGCGTTTGGGTTCATCTGGAATCTTCATGTGAGTTTGTGATTCAATGGTGATGATCAACATGCAAAAAAGAATAATTAAAACAATGCGCATTTCTTATTTCAAAGCCAATAAAAAAAAGATTTTTTTGTCAATCGTCGTATTGTTGTCCGACTTGTTGTTTGGCCGATTGGAGAAACGATTCAGTGCTGTGAAAGAACAACATGGTAGCCAACTTTTGGGTCATTTCCTCGCGCAAAGTTGTTACATATTTAGTGAATTCAGTCAACAGATGTACATTGCTTTGCTTGACTTCCTGGACTTGCAAAACCTCTTTGGCTAAAGGGTGCAACATATGAATTGGATCGTTTTTGTCATCCAACAATCTACCTTCATGGAACCAAACGGGGGTTGTGGTTTTGATATATTCAGGTTTCATGATCCCTATGTACATGCCAACTACATCTACAATATGCAATTTCCCGCGCGCAACAGGTTTCTTGTTCTTCCAGTAAAACGCCATATCATTAGCCACCATGTGAGCTAAACGAGTGCTCTTTTCTGTGGATTTGAAAATGGCTACGACTTCTTCTTCAGTGAAAGAAAATCCCCATTCCGAGATTTGTTGAGAATTGAAAACTAAAACGGGCACTCTAGTTTGCTGCAAGACTTTCAAACTCGCTTGTGGATCAATTGCGGTGTTGTATCCAGGTCTGGTCACGTTTCCAATTGATCCGAAAAATCCGCCCGTGATAATGATTCGATTCACGTGTTGGAGTCGGTGCAAAACATTGCCCAAGTCCGTCAAGGGTGCTAATCCAAGAATAATATGCTCGCAAGCTCCACTACTGGCTTCCATAAGAACATCTTCAGGTGTCTCGGTCGACAAAATAGCAGGGCACTCTCCCAAATCGCTGTAGGCAAGTCCTTGCCCTAATGATAAAAGATTATCCTTTCCAGGAACCCCCCAAGGTTTTGGCCAGTATCCATACATGCGCATGAAATAGTTGGGATCATGCTCACCAGTTCCAATGCAAATCTTGACTTTGTGATGGCAATCAATTTCAGTCAAGACTCGTGACATGAGTTCTGCCTTTTGTTTTGGGTTGTAGAGCGTGGTGATGACATTGATGCGTGCAATTGAATCACACGATGTCACAAGCAACAAGATGGCCAAAACATCATCTGGATCATTGAATGCGTCAGTGATGATTGAAAGAACAATGTCTTTTGCGGAAGACGGGAGCTTGGAGAAATCCATTTTTTTGCGCTGTTTTTTTTGTGATTTTTTTTCTCAGTGGCTATAAAAAACCAGATACACTGAGTACACGAAAAAAAAATGATTTTCATAATCGCATTTGTGGTAATCAATTGTTTGTTGGCTGGCAGCATGGAAGGGGTGAAAGATGGATATATCCCACTCAGACATGAATATTTAAATCCAGAAAAGGTAATGCAAATGCGCAAACTTGGCAATGAATGTTGCGCACATGAAGTAACTTGCTACTTTAATCTGAGGTGGTGGGTTTGCCCAAATCCCCAAGACGTCGATCGTTCCCAAAATCTTCGTAAACAATATTCAGAAGGGTGGTATGTGGAATTCAAAAAATTTTGTTTAACTTCTGAACAGTTTCGCGATAAAGACAATTGGAATTCTTGAAATAAAGAAAAACACAAAACAAACTTTTTTTTTCTGCAAAAAAAAACAAATGTTGCTCAAACGTTGCATTGAAACTTTGATAGCAATTGAACCTCGAGAAGTCACTTCGATTGAAACTGCATTAGATCTGTTGCTGGCGAATATTCGAACCATTGCCGATTGTTCACATCCAAAGAATGATTTCGAGAGAGGGGTTTTGGATTCGGTCATGTTGAGCTTGAAAGGCAGAAGACGCAAATATGAAACTCTAGTTAATGAGTTTGTTACAAAAAATAGTTCATGGTGGAGGGGTCCTCAATGGATTTCACTCATCAATACATTTCAAAGAGAATCTCAAAAGCTGCTCGACGATACAAAAACGCTTTGTACTATGATTGATTCCATTGAGAATTCCAAATTTTCGATTGATAATGTAATCGCGTATGCTCTTGAATTAACGAATAAATAAAACCCAGAGTTTTTTTTGATTTCATTAGTTTTTTTACAAAAAATGTTTGATTCTCCCAATTCCATGCTAAATTGCACCATATTAGCATCAATTGCGATAGGCACCATCATGCTAATTGGAATTTATGTATGCGAATCACTGGGCTGTTTATCTATGTGCCCTACAAAATTGACGACAATCCCCTTAATTATTCTTGTGTTTGGAACCTCTTGTATATGGATAGCAATGATTGACAATGCGCACAATTTCGAGACCGCTTTTGACTGCACAGTTGCGTTTATCTCAGGCCTTCCAATGTGCATATACGCAATTTGGAAGAGTTTTCTATGCTTTCGCCATTGTCAAAAATGCTATCCTATTATAGACACAACTTTTGTTACGAATAAAGCAACATGAGTTTCTTATGTTTGTTTGTAAAGATGCACACAAAAGAAAAAAATGCTGTTTATTTACTAACTTTTTTTATTTCATGAGTTTTTTTTACAAATGTTGTTTACTAATCAAATCTTGGATAACTTTCCTTGGATTACCCTGGTAATCGCCCAACAAATTGGACATGTTCAATGCCATGATATTCTCTTCGACGACCAATGCAGCAAACTCTTCTTCGTTCTGGACAGTAGGAACGCGCGCCAACAAGAACTTGCGGCTTTCATTGACAGGTAAAGGATTGTCAGGGTCGCTGCGCATCAAGAGCTCCTGGAGCATCTCCATGTGATATTCTGTGAGCTTATCCTGGAAGACGAAGTAGCTGGTCAGCTCGATTTGGGATTTGGGGGCGTACTCTAAAACTTTCTTGTGATGGAATAGGATGCGCATAACCCTCAGATTCTCATTGACACATGCAATTTCCAGTGGGGTGTAGCCATCCTCGTCAACAGCATTGGGGTCGACAAAGCGTTGGTGTTTGAGGAGGAAGATGATGACTGATAAGCGGTTATGGATGCAGGCGATGTGAAGTAAGGTTTGTTTGTTGACTTTGTCGCGCCAAGTCAAGTTGAAGGAGGAATAAGTTTCCAGGATGTAGGTTTCGACGCTCCTTTCATCGCTGTTTTTTTTAATCCATTGAGCAACAGCTTCTTCTTTGCATTGCCCGCGTCTCATAGCGCTGCGGATGAATTCCATGAAGAGCGCATAGTGATGAGTTGTGGTATGATGCCTCTTTCTCGTTGTTGTTTGTTGCCGCTGCTTGTTGTTGTTATGATGTTGCTGTTTAACGAAGCGTGATGTTGCTGGTTTGACGAAGGGTCTTCTTTTGTTGGAAGTGAAGGAGGAGCTCATTTGTTTTGCAGAGGAAAATATTTTTTTTGATTTTTGAATTTTGTTGACTCGCGAAAAAAAACAAGAAATAAATTTCCTTTTTTGTGGCAAATTTTTTATTCCCTTTTTGACACGCAATAAATTTGCGACTTTAACATACAAACCATGGCATACAACTCGGCAGGTTCTTGTTTATGCACAAAAGCCAGTTGAGATTGGTTGATGTCGAAGATGAGCCACCAAATGAGCGTATCTTTTATGTCATTGACATTTGAAGTGCACATGAGCCTTTTTGCTTCAGAGAGCCATTTCGCATCGTTAAAGAAGTATAAGCGTATAATGGCTATCCTATCTTGCCATGAAATCTTATTTATCCTTGGTTTTTGTAATTTATGTTGATCATCTCTATCTCGTATAATCCAGGCAATAGAATTAATTTGAATTTCACATAGCGCCGCAAGAACTATGATACAACGCACGCTTCTTTCTTGAATAGCGCGAGGAAATGCATTGGCGAGAAAACCATACGCATCGCGTTGCATTGGCGTCATGTGCAGCAATGCTATCCTCAGATTATGTGGTTTATCAGAATAAATGGCATTATATGCCATTTCATGTGCAATGTCCACTCTCGTTATAACGCCAGACAATGTCAACCACTGTTCATGCTTGCAAATTTCATCTTCATTGGCCATTTCAATGAATGTGCGCAAGCGCTCAAAAAATTGACAACCAGAGAGAATTTGTTGCATTGATTTGAGACATTCTTGATATCCCACTTTTTCAAGAGTCGGTAACTTTTGACGCAAAATTTCCAGTTGTTCATCCTCTTTGGCCAAAATTGCCTTTATTTGTTGAATCACTTCCTCAGCTGACATTTTTTTGCAATGGAGCAATTTTATGAAGCTGTCGACGAAACGGAGAAAGCGATTTGTATTTATAATGAACTTTTGGACAAACACGATAAAACAATTGTCACTGAAGCACTTGGATATGCACACGCCGACAGACAATTTATCGTTGTCGAACATATCATTAATTCTATCGAAACGCGCGAGTTATTTGACGAAATTCTTTCCAATTTTGTTCAATTTCATAGAATAGAGAAGGATGTAGCAATTGCAATCGTAACTCACAAACATTTCAATCTTACAAGATTTCTGCCTAATTGCACGTGCACATGGTTTGAACTTCTTCGGTATAATGAATACGGCTATGGAGCACATGCATGCATTGCCACGGGATTTCCTTTAGATTATACAAACGCATCGGGGAAGTATGTATCCGAATTGGACCATCTTCAAAGTTTACCAATTTATCGCATAGAACAAGGGGAAACAATCACAGAAATCGTTGCAAGTCCATCAAAAGAAGATTCGCCTGTTGGAAAACTAACAAGAGAATTCATTGCCAATCCATCAAAAACTAGAAAGCAATTGCGCATGGCAAATGAACTGTTCAAAAGACAAGACGCATCCCGAGTCTTTATTTTGATTCAAATGCTTTTGTTTGATTATTTCTGTTGTTATCCAAAATAAACAAAGCAAAAAAAAACAAATGGAACTACACACAATTCTCGAGCTGTGCAGAGCTGGCAAGAGTGAAGAAGCATGCAAATTACTCAAACAATACGCGCACACATTCGGTCATGGCGAATTGAAAAAGATTTTCAATGTTGCTATTTTCTATGAAGAATATGATGATCATGTTATGAACTTTTTGTTGCAATGTGACAAGTTTTTGGATACCCAAAAATCATTCGAACTAATATTAGAACTCTTGATACGATCAAGCAGGTATCATCCTCTCCCTCCATCCGTGATATTACACAAGCATTTCGATCCAACAAGGACATCAACACGTTATTCGTCTAGACTCAATAAAGTATTCACTTGGTTTATGGAATTAGCAAATCACAATTGCACGGATTGCATCGAACTTTGCATTGCAATGAACATGCCATTGACCACACCCCAGTGGTCAGAAGCAGAGCATATTCAAAATGCAATTGATGTGGCATTGCATATGAGCATTCATTATACAACATCATCCAATCAGCTTTTGGTCGAATTCAAAAACGATCCGCAAGGCACACGTGATCGTTTACGCAAAAAGTGTTTACCAGCCACACATCGTGCATGTGATGTATTTGTGTTTACATTGTTGATTTCAGAAAATTTGTTCAGAGTAAAATAAAAAAAACAAAAAATGCGAGAGCAAATCAATGCATTATGCAGAGATGGCAAGACATCTGAAGCACGAGAATTACAATGCATACAACACATTTATTTTGATCTTGTTGATTTCAGAAAAATTTGTTTGCAATTGTTCAATAATAAAAAAAAGATGGAGCTCGCCATACTCGCATCGATTAATGATGGCCAATGCGACAAGGCATTTGCATTGCTAACAAATAATATGGATGCGCTTCATTATGATGCGAAATTTGCCATTTACAGTAGAGCCATGGGATGTGGATGTAAAAATATCACTGATTATTTGATGGATCATGAACAATTCGTTTTTGATGAGCACACTTTCAACAACGTATTTTATCACGCTATTTTTAATGTCGGAGTTGATCCACGCAAATTTGTCACACACAAGTTTTTCAAACCCACTGCTATTTTATTTCCAAATTATGCAGGTGCTACTTGGTTTATGGAACTCGCATTTCTAAACGAACACAAAATCTTGGAATTATGCATTGCCTCTGAAATGCAATTGAACACCACAGAAGATACAGAAAAACAGCATGCACAAAAAGCTCTCGAAACAGTGATAACACGCAGAATATTTCATAATAATGTCAAAGAAACCACCAAATTACTAAATAGCTTTATTGAAGATCCCATAACAACCCGAAAAAAGCTGCGCAAACAATGGTTCCCCAGAGAAGATGCAACGCGCATATTTAGTTTGTTATTGTTGATTTCAAAAAATTTGTTTAGAGTTATTCAATAAAAAAAAGATGGAGCTCAGAATACTCGATTTGATCAAAGGCGATAAAGATAATGAAGCTTTGACATTATTGAAAGACAATATGAATGTACTTTATTATAATGAGAAATGGACGATTTTTAGGGAAGCGTTCATGTATGATTGCAAAAGCATTGTTAATTATTTTTTACACAATGACAAGTTCATTTATAATGAATTTACATTCAATCGTGCATTTTGTTACATTGTCGCATACACCAAAATTGCAGACCCATACAAGTTTGTCATGAGCAAACATTTCAATCCCACCACTGTCGTCGTTCCACAACGGGGGAAATATCACACATGGTTTATGGCACTAGCTGACATGAACGAGCACAGGGCATTGGAATTATGCATCGCATCTGAAATACCATTGGACACTTTGGAGATTACAGAAGAAGAACATGCACAAAAAGCTCTCGCAACAGCATCATACATTTCACCATCATGCGACGCAAAAGACACAGTAATTCTATTAAAACGCTTTTTAAAGGATCCCAATGTCACAAGAAAAGAGTTGCGCAAAATATGGTTTCCTCGAGAAGATGCCGCGCGTGTATTTATTCTTGTCCTATCATTGGAAGAAAATTTGTTAAAATTAAGAAAATAAACACTTTTTTTTCTCAAACAAACATGAACAAGAAAGAAGAGCAAGAAGCCAAACGCATGGAATTGAACACACTTGTTGTTAACAATCGCATAGATGATGCCAAAAAGAAATGGTTTGAAATGATGCGCGAACTTGAAGGAGATGAAATTAATCAAATATATGGATTAAATCATGACATGCTCCCACTTCATTGTATGTGCACTGGGATATTTAGCGATCATTTGAGAGAATTTCTTATAGAATTTCCCAATTGCAATATTAATCAATGTCACCAAATGCCAATGCCTATTTTGTATTCTATGTATCTTCAAAATGAATTGCAAATTTTCTTGGAACTGCTTGCTTCGGATAACATCGCTAATTTAGAATGCAAATGCATGCACATAAAAAACGGCGGAGGTATATCTTTGAGAGAATATGTTCAATTTGAATATGCTATGATTGCCGGAACATTTAATATCACAGTTCTTCAATCTAGAGAAGATGAAGATAGAGCTCGCACATTATTACTCTCATATGCCAAGGATCCATATGAAGGACGCGCTCAAGTGAGAAAGACCATTGGATATTATTCCACAAAACCGGGCAACGTGAAAGGTAGTGCTATTGTCATGTGTTGTGTTTTGTTGATTGAAAATGGAATATACAATCTTGTTATTTGAAGAATAAAAAAAAACAAAAAAAACAAAACTTTTTTTTCAAAAAAAAGCTCTCCAAATGCCGCATGTTATCAAAGGGAATTGTGAATCAGAATGGACTTTCGACATGGAGAATGAATACGAAGATACTTTAAACGCATACAATAATATGGCAATTCAAATGCAAGTGTTGATGACAGAAGCTGCACTTTCAACATGGTGCGTTCCAATAACAGGAATTGAACTCCCTACATCTGAATTTAACATTATGATTGCACAATGTTCTTTAAAAATTCCATTAGAGTGGTGCAATGGAAGAGGACAAGTTGTTAAAAGAGAACACCCCGGAAATTTAGAATCGCCTTACATCCCGAAGACGCGCAGCATTCCAAAAGGAACTTCTCGGTTTGATTTCACTATCATTCGCACACTCAACAAGCGAAAGAATAATGTCGAAAATGGTTCATATTTGATTTCGTTTTGAAGAAGTTGTGAAAGAAATAAAAGAAAACCAGATTGTAATTCATTTTTTTTCTCGCAACACAAAAGAAAAAAATGGAGCAAGAAATCATCTCATGTCTGAAGAAGAACAGAGACTGTAGTAGAGCATTGTTTCTTATCAAAGCAAATCAACACAAACTTAACATAAATTATCAAGATGAAAATGATGGATGGACTATTTTTGAGTGTGCATGCCGTCTTATATTAGTTGAAATAATCAAATTGATGTTGTCTCTAACATTCAATCCACCACTTGACGTTAATTTGGGTATCAATTATCGCACTCCATTTTACTGTGTGCTGATAAATTTTTATTCGGACACTGCATGCATTCTTGCAAGAGATCCACGCGTTTATGTCAATTCTTCATGGATGACCATCAAAGACGACGAATGTATAAAATTTGCTGCAAGACAATGTATGTGCGATGTCATCAAGACAATCATCGCCAGTGGGAGGCCCATTTATGATATAGACAGTGTATTGAGCGAAATTCGTTATTACGGCGTTGTTCATAATCCAAAAAATATACTGCGAGCATTCAAAAACGATCCACATCAAACCAGAACACAAATGAGAGCAGAACTGAACATGTTTAACGAATGCGATTCAGCTAATGTGTTTTCGATTGTTTGTTTGCTTGACAATAAAATTTATTCGATTGTTGCGTACATACACTTTTTTTTCACACAACAATGGAACGAGAAATTTTGCTGGATCTTAACAAGGCACAGCGTGATAGAAAATCAAATCATATCTTTATGCGCTCGACTTATCAACGAAGATGGGAAAAGTTCAGAGATGAGGTGTTTGATGAAACATTGCGGGTCATATCAATCAAAAGAAAAATGATTAGTGAGCGCGATTCTGCCTTCATATTTTCGCTTGTTTGTTTGATTGATAATAACATTTATTCTATTATCGAGTACATATTTGCTTCTAAACACAATACCAATACAAACATGCTTGCTGCTTCATCTTCTCGCGTTCTCCCAACAAAATCCAATTCTTCGGGTGTCACTTGACTTAACCAATATGTTAAAATGTTTGGATAATCATGGTAATCATAAGAGATTCGATTCATATGTTTGCTCATGAGTTGTGTCCATGCGTGCGGATAATACCAAAATCTGCTCAAAATTTCGAGAGTGGTTTCATGTGGCATGTTTATGACCAGTTCAAAGCGCGGTTGATTGCTCGCTATCATAAAGTTGGAAATCGATACCATTTCGTTGACTATATTTGTGAGAATTGATTTCTTGTGCAAAACCATGAGTTGTTGCACAGTAAGATTTCGAACGCGCATAGGAGCATCGTATTCACCCATATTGGGACGCATTGGGACATTGTCAAGTACAAACAGTAAAATCCAATGATCACATCTATTCAATAAAAACTTGACCATTTCTTTCGTGACAAATACTCTTCCCGGAGTGGTTATGTTAGCTATCAACCATTGTTTATCTTCGTGGAACATGACACCATTGCAATCGATTAAATAATCATAAAACGCTTTTTGATAATGATGCGCATAATGCTTTTCCCGTTCAGAAGCCACGGTCATCAAATCTGAAAATGTCACAATTCCTCCATGTGCCATTATAGTGCATAATTGCGTCAATTCGGCATCTTCTTGTGCAACGAGCTCTTTAAGTTTATTCATGCCTTTTGTTGTTGTTGTTATTTTATTGAGATGCACAACAATCCTTCTTTTATACAATTGACTATGCTCATAAGTGCAGCTGGATTTGCATTGGGAAACCGAATTTTTTCAGAAAAACCTGTTACCCAGCGCTGAATAACCAATTGAGGATCCAACGTTGACATTGAAAATTTGGGCATGTATTTGTTCCATTCAGGCCTATCACGCCAATAGAGCCATACCAGCATAGATTTGATGTGATTAGGAACGGAATCCACTTCTGAAATCACACCTGAAATATCCAAAACTTGATATGCTTCTTTCCACATCTTTTCAAATTCTACAAGAAACGTGGTTAAATGCATCTCATGCGTGTACATGACAGTGATCAGGTGTCGCAATGAGATTTCATGCACTTCATCAAAATCGTCTTCATCACATGCACCTACATCAAATCGTTGCAAAATAGATTCTAGAGTGCGCGCAGAGCAATTGTGGATGATATAGACTAAATCGCGTTTATCCAAATGAATCGAATCTGGATATGGAGACCGTTGAGCAAACCATTCCCAATCGGCATCAACGAGATCTGGTTGTTGACATACAGCATGCACAAATTCTACTGTCATGCGTTGTGTATAGGTCATTTCAATTTCATCTTCCACCAATTGCTCATGCTTTCCTTCTGCAAGCATCAACTGTTTATGCATCTCACGTGCGTGTGTTAAATCCAACAATGCTTGAAAACGCTGCTCCATTTCGAAGAAAAAAATGTTTTGTTTGCAAAAAAAATCACAAAAAAAATGATTGAACTCGACGAGGCGGTTGAGCAAGCACGCAAATCCAAGTATGCGAGTTTTATTGTAAATGGATACAAGGTCAATATTCAGATGCCTCTATTTCCAATGCCAGGTGCTGGAAATAGACCACCATTGGTTGTTCAAGGAATTGGATATCAGGGTCATCATTTGTCGAGACCTAAACGCTCAGCAGCGTTTTTATGGGAAGCATTGGAAAACAAGGCCAAAGAGCTTAATGTTGCACTTTATATTCAAAGTGTCCAAATCCCAAAATTGGCATGGAGTTTGATCAATGAACGTGGATATACGCCCCAAAGCCCCATTGATGACAAATATTGTTGTGTAGATTTAATAAAGATGGTGTGAAAAATTTTTTTGCGAAAACAATTTTTTTGCGAAGTGACTATATAATGACTCTCTTGCCCGTGCATTCTATCTCACAAATCCCATAGACAACAACAATCAAGACAAAACAAGATAATAATGAATAACGCGCCTCCGCAATACAATGCTAATGCCCCACCCATGGCACAACAGCATACTCCTCCATTGGCACAAGTTTCACTTATGTTGATTGGAATGATCACATCTCAAATTGGTACACTCTTTGGATCACTGGGAGTGGTTATTTTGAGTTACTTGATGTCAGGTGGGATTTTAACATTTGTTCTTGAGGGCATCTTTTATTTATCGGACAATACATTCCCCATGCGCATCTTACCATTTCCTGTGGTGAAAGTACCTCTTGCGATCTTGGCTGATTTGGGTATCTTGTTAGCGGGTGCTATGTTCAAGAAACTCGGGACGTGGATGGGTTCGGATGAAATTGCAACTTCGCTAAACGGAGCTATATATGGCCAACATCAACAATAAAAGAGATGTTTTTTAAAGTTAATAATTCCTCAAGTTTTCGTTTATTTTTCATCGTTTTATTATACATATGCAATCCTGTGCAAACAAAATAAATGACATGAACTGTTGCAAGAAAGTGAAAATTGTGCACTAATGTTATCCAAAATACATGTCCAATTGAATGGTGGTTAATTGGATGCTTATGCAGCCACACATAGAGACCAAACCATGCGATGGTGAGTATCCATGGTGTGACAACAAAGGATATCATGTCAATTTTGGAGCACAAATGAGCAAGAGCGCGCATCTGTCAATGCGAATCGACAAATAGACGTTGTAAATGCAAATCACGAGGGGCATATAAAGCGCTGGATTCATTTTGCCTTTTTTTCGAATTATTTTTTTTGCAAAAAAAACAGCAAAAAAATAAAGAGCTCTGGCTTTTAGGGAAAAAATGGATTCACTCATTATCGCATTATGTTTAGCATTTGTCGCGGCAGCATTTCCATTCTTCGTCGAAAATGTAATTGGCGACTACAAACGAGTAAAGAATTCGTCTATTTCTCATCGCACCAAGGTCTCTGGACATTTAGCCAAGTGTGCCAAAGTCGAGAATATCGAAGAATTGCGCACATCCCTCATCAAAACTTTGTTTGGTGACGAGGAAGTATTTGAGCACGAAGTGGAACGCATGTTCGAAAAATACAGCACACAATATCAAGTCCAATTGCTCATCGCCGATAACGACCCCAATCAAGTTTTGTCTGTCTCATTCAAACACATAAGTTACTACATGCAAAAAGACCTACTGTTGGTTTGGGCTTTTCGCAAGGAATTGAAATCTCGCCAACCCGATTCGATTGTCGAGTATGACCCAGTTTCTGAAATTATAAAAGTCCTTGTTGTTGGAATTGATTGTTTAAAGGAATAAATAAAAAAAACATGGATGATTTTTTTCGTATCAAACAATTATTGAATGAGCAAAAATTGGATGAAGCCACAGATTTTATTAAAGTTTATCGCCCAATCGAAAATATCATACCTTCGATATTGGAACACGGCAAAGTCTTGGATGACATGCTACGAAAGTATCCTCAACATTGCGCAACCTCTGAAGTTGCTGAATCTATACTCATGCTTGATGAACACAAAGCGTTTGACATATTCATCTACCATCCAAATGTGGATTTAAACGCAGTTAAAATGTTTGATCATGCAATTGCACATAGACCATCCATGATCTTCAATTTGCTTTCCAGTAGGCAACGAATCGATACACAAGGAGCATCACTCGTAAATCATATATGTGATGATTTTGTGTGCATCTTTGGAGACAAAGATTGTCAGTTGGCGAAACTTGTAGAAAAATACAGAATCAATCCAGGACCTGTCAGAAATAAAATAAGAGAGCATTTACCATTATGCAAAAGACAAGATGCCGCGTTGGTGTTTGGAATGAGTTTATTGCTTCAAGAACAAGTGTTTGTATTAAACAAATAAAGCGATTATTCTTCTTTTTGTTCATTGAATGCATAACCAACAATTAATTCTAAACGAGCCCATTGCGCATGCGAATATTTCATCGAGAAATTGAGGCAACATTCAGCAAGTATCATGTTTTCCATGAGCACAAACACCAAATCTGTTGGCAATCGGTTGGCAATGGAGAAAAAGCGATTTTCGCTCTTCTTTGTATCTGTTTTTGTTCGAAGGTAACCATCACCCAGCATTAATATCGAAGCAGAAAGAAAATAGTACTCTTTTATCAAAGTGTCGGGAAGTTTGAAATACGACACAGAATCGGGAACTATGCATGCAAAAAAGTCATCTATACCTACATGCCCTAATGTCTCTTCTCGACGAAGAATATCATTAATGAATTTGCGATTATTAAAAAATGATTTGTTGTAAACCAAAAGAGCCTGAACAGCATCACGGGCACCAAATTGGTCACTCAAAAGACGAGCATAGATTTTGGGATCATTGAAATATTGTGGATATCTTTGTTTCATCAATGGTAAAATGCGCGTATTATGGTCACCAAAAAGTTTGACCATTAGCTCTACGAACTCATCACCATTACTAACTAATTCAGGTTTGTTATCCAATAGCATGGTTAATAACATTCTAGTTTGAGGTGTGTCGTTATAACGAAGTTTTTCGCCTATATATTTCAAATCATAATTAACGAAACGATTAGAATATTTCGCTAAAAAGGCGCGCATAATCTCTAATCCAAGATCAGCAATCGAACCGCGTCTGCATACAATCTGAACAAAATATTCAAATGGCGAACAATCACTCTTTGATGAAACGACTGCATTCTCAAAAACATCAGATGGTATTTCTTTTATCAATTTCAATATCATGAGATATATCGCCTCTTGGTGATATTTGGCCAATCTAACGAACAAATTTTCATTATATTCATTCAAACGATTTACAAGTTTTTTGAGCGCATATCCACGATAATTCTTGTCATCGAAAATTGTTTTTGTGCATGTCTTGGCATAGACATCGAAGCCATTCATCTTTCCACCATAATGGTTGTTGAGAAATTCACATCCATAACGTTCTATGAGAAATTTCCATGTCTCAATGCTCCATTCATTGAAACATTTGCATAAATCGATATGAAAAAACAAGGAACGAAAACTGCATATATCTATATACATAAAAACACTGTCTCGAATTCGTTCATTGTCTTCTTCTCCGGAACAAATATCATACACTACAGGAGCCATCATAAGTGGATCAAACGCGTAATTATTATGTTGAGTTTCCCATGCGCTTTCAAATGCCCAAAAAATGCTATTCCTATACAACGACAAATACAAGTCACGAGAGAAGGTCATGTGCAACGAAAAGTGTTCCGCCAGCAATCGAAATTTAACTCTATTTCCATAGTTTGCACATTCTATCAACAATTCGGTTGCAAATTGTTGATCCACTTTGATGGCTGTTATTTTTATCGAATTGGGAAGTGGGTATGTTATACTGCATATGCCACTTTCAGAAATAGAAATCTTGTTCACATGTCCGACTTTTTCAATGTCTTCAAGACATTTGCATTGTTGCGAGCGCTCATAGCTCATGATTTTTTTTCGAAAAAAATAAAATTTTTTTGCAAAAGGGAGAAAAACAACAAATGCATGCCGCGCGGATTTTAATGATAGCTTTGGTAATTTGTGCCATGGCTTGGATAAGCTATTTGTTTAATTACAGTTATCATCCGCCAACAGAAGAACAAGATGAATTGTTCTTGTTCAATAATAGTTCTATTATTCACAATGAAACAGAAATTGCAAATTTTCAAAACGAGTCTGTACAAGTACCAAATTTCATTCCCGAATCATGTACACACTTTTCTGCCCTCTATGCACAAATTGATGAAGATTTCGCTCCTCTTGTGAATGCAACTTTCACATGGAACGTGGATAAATGCAAGGATCAATGCTTGGGTTTGAAAATTGTTGCAAATACTGTCGAACAAGTATTTTCGCGAAACCCATGGCAATCAAGGCATGAGAATTTCCTGAAACTCATCAACCAAGTGCTACAAGTTCATTCAATACCTGATATTGATTTGATGATCATCCACACTGGCGATATTCCCACTAATCAAACATATCCATTCTTTTGCATAAATAGAGCAGCTGATCCTATTTGCATTCTATGTCCTGATTTCACTTTTGTGAATCGCAAGGAAGCGAAATTAGAAGATAGTTGGCATGAGACTTTGGAACATCTCAAAAATGCTTCAATCCAATACAAATTTGAAACGCGCAATGATACTGCAATTTGGAGAGGAAACAATCTTCGTGCGGAATATGAAGGTGGGCATCGCGCAATTCTTGTGGAATTGTCTGAGGAGCACCCAAACGAATTAGATGCAAAATTTGTAAATTTCAAAGGACAAGGAGATGGATTAAAGCATTACATGCCCATCACCAACTTTTGCAGATACAAGTACCTCATTCACACCAACGGAATATCGTATTCATCCAGATTGAAATACCTTATGGCTTGCAAATCGCTAGTGTTTTTCCCAAAATCCGAGTATCGAGAATACTGGTATCATCTGTTGGAAGATGGACACAACATTGTGTCTGTGACTGCAAACTTTTCCGATTTGATACCAAAATTACAGCAAGCAAAAAGAAATGATTCGCATGCGGCTAATGAAAATGCAGGCAAATTAGTCGAACAATATTTGAACATGGACGCAGTGTTATGCTATTGGGCAGTGATATTGAGACGCTATGCAAATTTGTTGAAAAACATGAATATATAAAATATCATTAAAAAAAGTCTTTTTTTCTATGCAAAAAAAACAACAAATGGTCAAAGAAGGCGTTTATGTGCTCAAACTTACAAATGGCAAGTATTATGTGGGATACTCAACCAACATGGAATCGAGAATTAATGCGCATTTTAGGGGTGAAGGTGCTGCATGGACTAGAGCTTTTAGGCCACTGAATGTACAAGAGATGCACGAAAATAAGGATAAAGCCCATGAAACTCAATTGACACTCGAATACATGCGCAAACATGGTTGGCAAAATGTGAGAGGTGGACCTTATGTGCAAGTGGAAATGCCTAATCCGCCACAGGAATTCGAAACGGAAATGACTTGTTTCCGATGCAGAAGCAACACTCATTTGGTCAGAAACTGTCCTGAGCGAAGAAATTCTGTATCATCTACCAACTCATCGCGATCATCGTCACCATCAGGCAGTGATATGTCTATTAGGTCCACAGATAATACATTATTTTTCTTGATAGTTTTTTGTATATTAATGTTTATATTGCGCAGTTCTTCTTCTGAAACAGACGATTATTCTGACTACGACGAATATTATTCAGATTTCAGCGATTATTGAATTTTGTTTTGTTCGTCAATAAAAAAACATGTCTGTTTATGTGCTCAAACTCGCAAATGACAAATATTACATTGGGTATTCAACCAATGTTTATGAACGCATCACTCAACACTGGCATAAGAAAGGTGCAGAATGGACCAAATTTCACAAACCAGTTAAAACCATTGAAATTTTGCATGACAAGGATAAGGCATATGAAACACAACTCACCCTTGAATACATGCGCAAATATGGATGGCAAAATGTGCGCGGAGGACCCTATGTGCAAGTGAACATGATACAACCACCTCAAGAATTTGAACCGAAAATGACATGCTCACTTTGCAGAAGCAGTGCACACTTGGTCAAAGATTGCACCAAACTCAAAAACTTTGTTCAATCAGCAGGTGCATGTTATCGCTGTGGACGTTCAAGTCATTGGGCACCCAATTGTTATGCAACATATCATGTTAATGGAAAATACATTTATGATTGAGAAAACTGTTTGTTTTTATTTACATCAATACAATGATTACAATGTGATATTCTTACCCACGTTTGAAACAAGTCAAATGGCAGAGAGAACATCATCCACTCGGCGACCATAAGAAAAATGCCAACATGGTCTCATTACACATTTCAACAATTGCTGATAGCCAAAAGCAAGGGAATATCCACGGATTAAAATTGAAATATATATGTACAGTTATGCAAATGAATGGGTTGTATACAAGCTTATCCCAAACTGCAGAGCTCATGGAACATGAAATTCCAGCAAAAAATACGCAAATTCGAAAAGGAGTAAATATATGTACAAGTGATCCATCAAAAACCAGAATAAAGTCGACCTCATCGAAGACAGGAACGATTTTTTTTAATTGGTAGCAAGACTCCTAGCAAATCACCCTGGGTTTAACATGGACAAGATTTTCGGTCCATTGGTTTACGATTACAGCCAACTTCCTCGCCAAACGAAGAGATGATTCATTCATGAAGGAGAACAAGATGTCTATTAGACGCATGCTAAATAGTCGCTGGGGTCTTTGGATTGCCAAAATCCAGAGAACAACGAAAAAAGAACTTATCCCCCAACTTTCAAGTTCTTCAGCAGAGGTCATTTCTTTTTTTTGGCTTTCAAATGACAGAAGAGCACGGAAATATGAAGGTGATACTCATGTTAAAGAAAAACGAAAGTGCAAAAAAAGTAAATCCACGCGCATTATAAGGAGAGCTCCATTGTTTTGTTTATTTTGCAGAGAATTATTTTTTTCCTCGCGGGAATTTATAGTCGAGATGGGATTCGAAATTTTCATCACGTGGTTTTCAAACAATTTCATGTGCGCAGACACACCATCATTGCCATCTGAACAAGGGGGTAATTCCAAATGGAGTGGGATATTGAAATACACCAGTGAATGGAGTAAAATCGAAAAGAGTATTTCTGATAGAAATATGGAAAGAATAGCATGGGAAGAAAATGTTCAAGATTCAATAACCTCAATTGAAGAAGATATGGAAACCGTCAAAAATCCAGAATCCATTGAACTCATGAATGGCCAAAAGGTGCGCCTGCAAGAAATGCTGGTGAACAATGAAATCTTGTGGACTAAATGGAGGTGCGCAAAGATACAAGATCTAAACGATTTGAACAAGAGTCGAATGGAAGAACTTTTGGAATAAAATTTGTTGTATATAAATATTCTTCTTGCCAATTTTTTTTCATTTTCATTTTTCAAAAAAAAACAACAGCAAGTAAGCCCCAGCTACATAAAAAAATGGATACAGTCTATGTCTTTACCGATTGCGAACCTGATGATTTAGCCGCCATCATTATCTTGCGCACCAAATTCAATGTGCGTTTAGTCATTGCAGGTAAAGCAGTTGATAACGAAGGATTCAATCGCACCCAAGTTGGTTTGGATTTTGTCAAGACGTTGGACCCACCTCTTGATGCCGAACCAATGGTTTATGAGATGAACACCGAAGCGCTGGCTAAAGAAGCGCTCATGGTCATGTATGCTCGTCCACATGCAATCGTTTGGCTCTGTAGTTTCGCTTCTCTGTTTATGGCATACCAAAAGGATCCCAAAGCTTTCATGGGCAACAACTTGTGGGCTTATGGCAGTGTCAACTTGCGCTGGGCATACAAGAAAATGGATGATCCCAACAAAATCCAATTCTTTGAGATGCTCAACACTGGATTCCAATCAGCATCCATCTTCGAAACCCATTTTGCGTTTGGGACATTAAACTCGTCGCATGCTGAATCTACACCTTTCTTGGCCAAGTTTTTTAGCCCAGAAAACACGGAGCGCAAAGATGCAGCTTTCGTGGGCCAAGTCATGAAAAAGTGGAATGCATTTGCTGCTTCTTGGATTTTCGAAGAGTTGGAATCCGGCGTGCCCGCCATCTTCCCTCCAGGTGGTGAACGCAATATCTATGCGCTTACTGAACCTCAGTTGGAATTCGTGAAATCTGACAAGCAAGGTTCTGCCACTTACACCACTACCAAAATCTTGAACAACTTGATTCGTTACAAGGATTTCCAAATGGTTTTCGCTGATCATGGAATGGCATTGGCTATAGTTTCTGACGATTTCGAGCAATATTGGACTCCGCGCAAAGTTGTCTTGGGAGACAAGGAATTTATCGCCTTGAAGCCACGCGAATCTGATGGAACATTGAAATATTTTGTCGTACCCGATGATTTAAAAGACGGCATGATGACAGCGTTTGATGTTTGTGCCCAAAAATTGTTGACCCAATAAACAAAAACAAAAATGGACAAGAAAGGCAAAAATAAAAACAAAAAACAAGAAGAAATGCAAAATCTGATCGACAATAGCAATTGCAGCTCCAGCAACCACGAACAAGTATGGAACTCGCAAATTTTGGACAATGAGTGGACCAAGTTAATGCTCGATTGCTGGAACTTTGATATTCCTGCAATAGAAGAACATGTCAAGGTTTATGGGGTATGCATAGTTCGTGATTACTCGGCGGTTATTGTTGCAGGAGCACGCTATTTTCCGAGATTCAAACCAAAATTCGATAGAATTCTCTTGACACTTGGATTCAAACCGGACCATCTCAGGTTTCATGTCTTTGTGTACAAATTCAATCACATCAAGAAAGGAGGAAGACTGCTTAAACGCACATACCCCAATACACAACGAGATATTGTATCAAAGGCAAGTTTTTTTTAAATTTCATTGAGCATAAAAAAATAAAGGAAAAACCATAGGAGTATTTTTCATTCATTGCTGCCTACATTCCAAAACATGTTATATCTGAGCACGAATACATGGAAGGCTGGACCATCATTGCACCACCCTTTGGAAATCGCACGTTTCCAAAACATGTACAGGAAAAGTTAAATATGAGCGCATACAACCTCAAAACCATCATGTCTGATCATTGGGATCGATATGGTTATGATTTCAAAGATGACCGATACATGCATGCGACAGCAAAAGCTCTGGTGGTCAACTTGGCTTCGTGCATAGAAGGAGAGCTTCACGCCACTGAAGATGTCAAACGCTTTGCAGCTATCGCCAAAAGATTACCAGATGAACTAATGTATCACATTTGTGGACTGCATCATGGAATCGAAGGATACGAACTCAAACAAGCATTTCAAACATATATGCGCAATCACAATGATAATTTATTTTCGTCTTGTTGAAAAAGCAATAAAGCCAAAAAAAATCAAATTTCATATACATTTTCATTCAACAACAAAATCAAACAAAATACCTTGCTACATTCATTCGCGTAATACTTGACTCGCAATTCCCTTCTGATTTCAGCTGGGTTGGATTGATAACGTTGTAAAATGGATTCTGTGAGCACCAAACCCGAAAGATGATTTTGGTCAGGTGCATCGACAATCGCCAATATCTCTTCCACCACCAGCATATCTCCCCAACCTTTTATTCCATATCGATAACGCTCACATTGTATAATGAATTTGCGAATGTTGAAACTCTTATGTTTGCATAATTTCAATGCATTATCCCTTACTCCATATATGAGTGCTCTAGATAAACAACTTTGATCATCATCTGCATAAATGTCTATGAAATCCCAAAATTGCTCCAAAATGTAATCGAATATCTTTGGCGAATCTTGGAGAACTATGTACCACATGAGGGGTGCCTCATCACACCAGCGACAAAATGAATTGTTTATCACAGGTTCTATTTCGTGTTTGTGCGTCTTAATAAAAAATTTAACATATTCGAAGTTGGTATCCCCACCATGCGTCAAATGCCCGTTGTACAGTTCACAGATTTTGTCCATTTTTTGCACAAAAATTCGCTTTGATCCACGACCCTATATTGTTATTTATTCGAGTTCAAAATTAACAAAAAAATGTGCTTTTGATATTTTTAATTCTCCCCAAAAAAACCAACACAATGACAAAACGGCCCCAGGACGCTCTTTTGATACTATACCTTTGTTACATGGCATACATAGCCTATGAAGGGATAATTTCGAGGCAGCCATTTCCCGCTCTCGTGATGGCAATGGCCGGCTGGATGTGTTTTATGGCAATCTTATTCTTTCTGGAAATAATAGAACATCGTCCGCGTTCTGAATCGTGCGTTTAAAAAAAAGACATTTCTTTTATTTCAAACAATAAATATTCTTTCTGTATCAACAATATTACTTCTGCATATTGGGCATGTTTTAAGCTGTTTCACACAACCATTGCAAACACAAACATGTTTACATGGCTTGATCATCATCTCTTTAGCGTTGGTCATGCAAACAACACAGCAATTCAAAGTATCATCGTTTGTAGGCGGTTGTGATGGTTTATCTGCTACTGGTTTAGAAGTGCCACAGCGACAAACTGATTTTCGAGCAAACACATGATCCTTGCAAGATGGACATGTCCAATCTCCAGGTTTTGTTGTCGCCGCAACTCTAGGATTACCGCAACGACAAACACTCTTTGAACCAAAAACCAAATCATTGCATTTCGAGCAAGTCCAATCGCCAGCCTTCTTTCTGGTTCCACAACGACAAACCTGTTTCGATGCGAAAACAACTCCATCACATCCAGGACAAATCCAGTCGCCAGCTCGCATTTTACTCATGTTATGTTCTTTTTTTGTGAAAATAAAGATTTTTTTGTTGGTCTATTGTTCTTTTATTATTGTTCTTGCATCATTGGCCTCAAATCTTCACCAACAAAAAATTCGATTCCAAATTGATTTTCTTTGGCAATGGAAGTAATCACAGCCTTGATATCGTCTGGTTGTTCAGTGATGCTGCTGACAATGATCACATTGCCACGGTATGCAATCGAATAAAAAGTTCCCAGCATCCGAATTGAAGCATTGATTGCGCGCTTTTGGTCGCTTGAAGTTGTATTCATTTTTTTTGTTTTTGTGGCGAAAAAAATGTTTTATTGTTCTTTTAATTCTTTCCAATTATCAGGCATTTTACCAACAACAAATTTCGTGTTACATTGATATTGGGCGATGACAACAACAATTTGAGTTTTGACATTGTCAGGCTGTTCAAACTCGCTCTTGGCCATCAAAGTGTCTCCATCGAATCCAACTGAATAAAACGAGTCTCCAGCAGCTTCCTGAACCATCTTGAAAATCTCGCGCTTTTGCTTCAATGAAAGTGTGGTCATCGTTGTTGTTTCTCGTTTGTGAAAATATTTTTTTGTGAATTGTTATTTTTTTCACAAACAAACAAACATGGAAGAGCTCAAACTCGAATTCGAAAATGGATTGTATCGCGATAATGACTGGCTCCAAAGGCAATGCCAGAAAATCAAAACAATGGAAATCAATGACGACGATTTGTTGCAATGGCTGTGTTTTCGATACACCACTAAAGCTGATGTGCTTATCGCCGCTGTTTTGAAACGCCCCGATGTCAGAGTCAATAAAACATTCCCACAATCACCTTTGAATATGATATGTTTGGGCGAAATTGAAAATCCACAAAAACGCTTTGAAATGCTCATGGCTCATCCGGATATCAACATTCAACAACAATTTGCAAACAAGACCAAGATACGCATTTTGGAATATGCACTAAACCAATTCGAAAAGTTTCAATACTCCAAACCACTGAAAATGCTATTGAGTGGTGGATCAAACACATATCATATACCAAAAGGACACATATGTGACATCAAGATACTTTTGTCCATGTCAGAATCCATTAAAACTGTTCGTCTTAATAATAACGAGGCCATGCTAACACGTTGGCGTATTTTGGAAGACATTACTTTGCCACCTTCATATAAACAACACATAGGAGAAGAATTATTCTTTATGGGAATGCGCGCTGCTATATACGAAGAATGCGACGAGTTGTTGACGCACTATATCGATGACCCAAATTCGGTGTGCAAAAGCATTCGCATGGAATTGGGATATAATGTAAACGATGCATGCAAAATATTTTGTATGATAACACTTGTAGAATCTCATTTATTAACAACAATGAAATAAACAACATCTTCAAACCTTTTGTTGGCTATCAACTAATTTCATTGGGACCTCTTCAAGCCCTTCGAAGTATTCCACAACTTGCTTTGGATCAAATGTAATGCGAAGTGTATCGTCTTCACAGCGCATCCATGTAACGCTCTTGGTGGGATTTGAAAGTGCCAATTCGTCAATGAATCCATGTATGACCACTTTTTGAATTTCTCTGCTCAATGTAAGCATCTCCTTTGGAATGAACATTGTCACAATACCATTTTTATGATCGCCCAAAGCACATGAGATTTGGAAAGATCTGATTAATCGTTTCATACACCAGAAATGATCTTTGCAGATGTCCAACATCATTTTATCCAAGTACTCTTTGGTTTTTGTTCCCATTATTTCAGATCGCACATGCTGAGAATCAGATCCAGTTTGGCCAACCCAAAAATCCGGATCATAGCACGCTTTTAAATAGTACAAGATTGAATTCATGTCCTTTGTTTTTGTTTCAAAATTTCAAGAAGTAAAAAAAACAACAACCTTTTTTATACGATGCGCGCTCTTTTCGTTTTGTCGGCGTTTTTGGTTATTGCGGCGAATTGCAATGTTTGTCCAGAGATCGAGCATAGTATGCACTGGTCTGGTTTAGGAACAGAAGTGTTTATCGCCACCAACAATTTCAGCTATCCAGTCAATTTTGAAGCACGCCTCACTCCACCAGAAGAGGGTTATGTGATGAGAAGCGAGGAAATTCACAATGTGTGTTATTCCACCAAATCATTCACTATACCTGCGAAATACCAGGCACCCATTTTGATTCCATTGTGTCCATCGCTCACTTACATTCAATTTTGGCTGAACGGCACTGTAAGTTGTACAAGAAAAATGTCAAATATCATGTTATCTGAATTAAGACAAAATATGATTGAAACCTTGTTTGGCAAACAATAAATAAAAATGTGCGTTACCCTATCTTTTTTTAAACTAACAAGAGAGAAACTTTGCAAACTCCTTGAGAAAAAAATGCAAGCCACAATATGGTTGTTGTTGTTGATATTGGGAGCGGTGGTGAATGGACAACAATCATGTAATTCATCGAGTGTGATGAATGGAGTCAAAAAAGCACAAATGAATGGATGTCCATTGCAGGTTCCCATTTATGATATTGCCTATGAAGCAACTGAGAATAGATTGTTTGCGATTGGGTTTGGTGGTATGGTGTATCAAATTGATGCAGATACAATGATTGTGACTAATTCAAGTAATATAGACTTATATCCTTTTAATGCTAGAGAGGGATTATCTGTTTACGTGAACGACACCATAAACAGATTATATGCCATTTTTGTTATCATATTATCAGAAACCAACCCCCCCGTTTTCGCAAACTCTCTCAGTTATATGGTCGATACACACAATTTGACTGTTTATTCATCTTATACAGGCAATAATGCAATCATACCATCAATTTACACCAAAACTGTTTATGACATTATTGGCAATCGCATATTTTACATATACACAAGTGCTAGCAGCTATTCCCCCAGAATCGATGAAGTACAATTGGGAGCGGAATCTTTTACATATATAAAAAATGTCATTATTGACGAAGCTTCTATATATGTAGGAGGGGGGTTGTATCTATCGGGAAATTTGTATGTATGGGCATATCTAAATTCCGGATCTTTTTTTGAACCTAAAGTGTACACGTTTTATCCTTATAGTTCTTATTCAAATGGACAACCCGTACAAGATGATGGAAAAATTCAAGTCGGAAATGGGGTGCCGTATAATACAAGCGATCCCGCAAATGGTCCGCCTTTTCAAGGATTTATTTTAACTACACCTCCTCTAAATTTTGGATATAAATCAATAACACAAATTCCATCAAATTCATATGTATATGTAACTTACCAAACTACATACTCGCAAGGAAGTGCTATAGTCCAATTTTCATTGCCGATTATACCTATTACAAATAGGCAAATGACACCCAGAACGTTAATATTCGATTTTGATAATCAATTTCTTAATTCAGCAATACCAGATGAAACCAAACAAGTGTTATTTGTTGCAACTGGGCAAGGACAAGTACAAAAATATTCATATTATGACATTGGATATATCGTATTAAATAATACATACAATTTTGACAACAATTTGATTGACGAATTCGCCTCTAATCTCGATTCCCAAATTCCAGATTTAACCAACAATCGTATTTTCTATGCATCATCTGATGACAATGGTGGAATTTGGATGATGCCTCTTTATGCATGCTCGTACCAAACTTCTTGCAACGATTGTATTTCTTTGGGAGATCCATATTGTGGTTGGTGTCCTCTCAGCGACTCATGTACCACACAATCTAATTGCTCAACACATGCATTAACTAACGGATGGTCACAATCGACATGCCCATCAATTCAACACGTCTCTTCTCCACCTGTTCCTGTTCAAACTCCTATCTCAATCTCTATTTCCGCTTTACTTATCCCTAATCCAGGTGGTCCCACAAGCAATTGGATGTGCACATTTACACGCTCAAATTCACAAAATTTCACAACTTCAGTTACCGCAGACAATCTAGTTGCACAAACATTCAATTGCACAACTCCCGCATTTACTTCACCTTTATCTTTCAACGAATCAGTCACATTAACACTCACTTACCAAGGAGCAGCTGTCGTTTCTCAGCCCAATGCAATAACCATCTATGATTGTGGATTTTTCACCACATGCAATACTTGTCAATCGGCACCATTAATCTATAATTGTGGCTGGTGTTTAATTGGAAATCAATGCACTACTTCCAACACATGTCCTTATAATTCCACATCAGCATGGTTAAACCCTGGAGAATCATGCCCCACAATCATTGCGCAAATCACCCCTACACAAATCCCAATTCAATCCAGCAGTTCATTAACCATAAATATCAGCCCAGCACCTGTTGCAAATTATTTCACTTGCAACTTTGGAAATGGTTTGAGTGTAAACAGCACCAACGTGGTTTTTGATGGTTCATTGGGTGCAATCATTACATGTCCATCGCCCATCTACACTTCACCTCAAATTGTGCAAATTTCAATATCTTACAATGGAGTATTGGTATCACCAGCAAACTCCTTATCCAATATTTCAGTGTACGATTGTTCATCGCAAACAACATGCGAAACATGCGTTGTTCAAACATTTAGTGGAGGTGTTGTTAATCCTGCATGTGCATGGGATGCATCAACAAACTTGTGCAAAATATTCAATAATGCATTCACTGGTCCACCTGCAAGTAATTGTCCACAGATAACATCTTTCTCCAATAATCTATTTAGTGCATACCCTGCAACCACTATTACCATAGGTGGTACAAACATTAGTGCACCATTTGGAAATATTGGAATCGCATGCACATATGAATTAGGTGCTGTATCTCAAACACTTAATGCAACATATCTATCTGGAACATCCATTCAATGCCCAACACCCACATGTTTTGAGAACACATTAACTGGAATTACCACCAATGTATCCATCATGGTCACTCGTGGAGATCAGGTGTTGACATCCAATGTGATCACCAATTTCACTTTTATCACCTGTTTGGCATTCAGTGAAAGTTGCCAAACTTGTTTAGATCAACCTTTATGTGGATGGTGTGCAAGCACAAATTCATGTATGCCAACAAGTGATACATGTCCATTTGGATTCAACATGACCAATTGTCCAACTACACAACCTCTCCCACCACCCATCATCACTGGATTTAGCCCAACATTTGGTCCAGCATCTGGAGGTACGCAAGTCACGATTCGAGGATTTTATTTAGGAAATTCACCCAGTGATGTTCAAAGTATTTCATATGCTGGCCCAAACACAAATTTTTGCAGCACAATTGGCTGGATTAATTCCACCACTCTATTATGCACCACACATGCATATTCTGAATTCACAGCCAATATCACCGTGCAAATCAGTAATCAAACCACGACGAGTGTGCAAACATTCACATATAATGCAGATCCTCAAATAAGTGGATTATCACCCTTGCAATCACTGGTCACTGGAGGAACTCTCGTCACGGTCAATATCTCAGAACCTATAACTTCTGCAAATCACATTCAAGTATTAATTGGAGATTATCCATGCGAAGTTTCCAGTGTAGGAACTACCTCATTGACTTGCATCACTGGCCCAGCAGGGACTGAAGATGCGTTTTATAATACAACGTTGATTGTGGACAATTCAGTGAGTGTACTTGAAACTGAACCATTCTTTTACAAGGCATTACCCTTCATCACTAATGTGGCACCACTTACAAGTTCATATGAGAGTGGATCCATTGTTAACTTGTATGGCGTTAATTTGGTGGCTAATGTAACGGGTGGACCATCGTTAATTTCTGTTGCAGGGCAATTAGTTGAACCCACTGGATTTAATGACACCAATATTCAATTTATCATGCCTGCCATTCAACCACCCGTCAGAAGGAAAAGAACGCCCAACATTGTTATTAACGAGGTGATTACTATCTTGTATGGATCGGCAACATACAATTTCACCATCCCATTTTTCATCACTTTGTACCCCAATCCACTAATAACCAACATCACTGCACCGTTGATTTCCACTGATCAAAAGGTTGGAGCTGGAACAACATTGTTTATATTTGGAGATAATCTTGGCACTGGATTGGGACCCGTTGTGCAAGTGATTGCTGCTGATAATACAACTGGGGCATTCTGTATCGTAACTACATATGCCAGTAATGTAGTCATTTGTGTCATTGACCCTTCATCAGCTCCATTTGTCACTGAAACTGGAGATTATGTGCTTTTGAGTCTCGGTGGCAATTCAACTGCAACTTACCTTGCACCGCTGATGGGATCTGGCGGTGGTGGTGGAAGTAGTCCAACATCAACTCCTACAACACCAATTGCTACTGAAATAGTCATGAACTATTGGCTAGTTCCATTACTTTCTATAATCACTTGCTTTATCGTTATCATCATTGGATTGATCATTGTTGTATTCAATGGCAATGCCAATGGAAATACATCATATCAAAAATATTAACTTTGTTTCAAAAGAAAATAAAATTTGTCGTTTTTTAATTAAACAATGTTTATTATTGCCAGCCAATCTTGTTTGATACAAAGAATAAGACAGTATACCATCGTTGAATCTTGTGTTTTGCAATAACCAATTTGCATCCTCAAAGCTTTGCGTGTTTTGTTGGGATCATCTTCATATTGCTCCATAATGTCACAGCATTCTTCGTCTTCTAAAAAGGTCTTTGCAAACTCGAGAGCATCATAAGTAGATATCAACTCTTCGCCGTTGCTGGCATAGCTTACTCCAAAGCTATGGAAACGTTGATGCAAATCTATCTTTTGTTTAGAAGCAAGCAATGGCTTTAGAAGCGATATCCAGCAGTTACGACGTTCATCATCAGACGTCGTGTCATACAAACTCAAGATTTCGTGAATCAAATTTTGGTCATTCAAGTCAATGTTGGGATGCTGGAGAATGACAATTATGTTCGCCATTCTGGAATCGTCGACATAATCCAATAATGCATTATCTGGGATATGAATGGATGATGGTTTGTTTCTGCTGCGAGAAGTAAAGATGCGCGGGTATAACCACAACAAATAATCGATCAGTTTCATTTCTTCCTTGTACCATGCCATGCTAATGATGTCGCGAGTACAAAACGAGTATCCAAGCTTATCGATGCACTCCGAAATGTATTGAATGATTTCGTGCGAGTCACATCCATCATCCAACATCTCGATAACTTGTTGTTGTGCATCTTGTTGTAAACGCTCGAAAGAGGAGCTCATTTTTTTATTTCGTTGATTACAAAATAATTGTTTGATAACATTCGAATAAACAAGAACACGTTCGCCGAACACTCTTTTTTCTCATAAGTTGATATAATGCGCTCCCATGTGGCATCATAATCTGATATTTTGCATGTTTTACATTCAGCGCAATGAATCTCCATGCCAGATTTGGATGCTGCACGTCCAGACCAAAACATGAACCGTTCATAAATGTGAGGTTCATCATGCCATGCATCAATCAAGTATTCCAATCGATGTCTGTCCCCATAAAGATACCTTGCACATGTATGTGAAATCTTCATCAAATTTAGTGACCCAAAATCTGAGCAAATTTACATGGTCACCAGGTTCGAGTGCGATCAAATTTGTTATGCTATATGCTGATTCGCAAAAGATTGCACAAGTGCTGACTTTTTTTAATTCATCTTCATGTTCCAATGCAAATGCTTTAAACGCATCTTTATTCAACTTGTCCGGTAAACCACTAATGCGCGCGAGCTCTGTTAGTAATTCCATGTTTTTTTATTTGGGACAACAACAAGAATAATAATTGTTGGACAAGAATAAATTTTGAACAAAGATAGCAGCAGAATCATGCTGTTTACAAACATCAAACTTCATGCGGCATTCTTTGCGCACTTGATCTGGATTTTCGATGTACCGTTGCATAAGCATGACCTCTGAATGATTAGCACCACAATTCAAAAGCTGAACCAAGGAAAACAAGGTATATTCTTCTTCTTCAAACATACCTCCTCCATGCGTTGCAATTGAACTAAACACAAGTTTTGCGACAATTTGGTTGGTGTCCAATAAACCTCTCCACGTTAAAAGTGCGACAACGTTCTTGGAGCTGTGCCATGAACATATCAATCCAGAATATGTCTTGTACATGGGATTCTCTTTTTTAAGATTGGGATTGCATCCTGGTTCGTGCAATAAGATGGCAATTTCCTGCGCATTTCTGGGAGCTCCCCAACGCTTTTTTTCTTCTTCCATGTATTTTTATTGATGCGCAAAGTAATTGTTTGACAAAAATAAAATTTGGACAAATATAGCAGCTGCATCATGTTCTTTGCATACACTAAATTTCATGCGACACTCTTTGCGCACTTGATTTGGAATTTCGATATATCGTTGCACAAGCGCATTATTTGCATCCACATCATCCAAATAACCCACTAGACCAACTAAATTCCAATTTTTGACACAGGGATTGGGGGAATTCAAATTAATCATGCCAAATCGATATACTGCTACAATTTGGTCCATATCCAATAAACCTCGCCATGTCATGAGTGCAATGATGGAATCGGGTACAGACCATCCGCATATCAATCCGGAATATGTCTTGTATATGGAGTAACGTTCATCTCTTTTGGCATTAGGATTACATCCTGGTTCATGCAACTTTGCAGCAATCTGCTGTCCGCTTATGGGAGTTTTCCAGCGTTGCTCTTCTTCTTCTTCCATTTTTATTACTGCTGCACAAAGTAATTATTTGACAAGAGTAAAATTTGAACAAAAACAATTGTAGCATCATGTTTTCTGCAAACATCAAACTTCATTCGACACTCTTTCCTCACTTGATCTGGATTTTGTGTATATTTGCGCATGCGAGTCGTGATGGGATGATTAAACCCTCTCAATTCTTCCGCCAACTCATACAAGTTACACAACTTATTTTCTTTCTTAACTATTTCTGCTGTTTGTTCATTAACTGTCAACAAACTGAATATCGCAACTATTTGTTTGGTATCCACCAAGCCTCTCCATGACAAGACTGCGCAAATTACTTCTTCATCATCTATGGAACATAGAATGCCAGAGTAAGTTTTTGCCATGATTCCATCCCTTGCAGCGTTCAAATCACACGTTGGTTCGTGTAGCATAGTTGCAACATCATGAGCATTTTTCACTCTTAGAATTAGCTCTTCCATGTTTTTTTTATTTACTCACAAAAAATTGCTCAGACAAGAATAAAATTTGAACAAATATAGCAGCAGAGTCATGTTCTTTACATGCACTAAATTTCATGCGACACTCTTTGCGCACCTGATTCGGATTTTCCATGTACCTTTCGATGAGAATCACTTCTGGATGTGCATTGTGAGTCATATCTCGCTTCATGTCACGCAAATTCATTTGATTTGTTTGCATACGTGCGACTCCGAGCACATCAGCAACAGTTATATGTCTAGTTGCAGAAACGATTTGATCAGTATCCACCAAGCCTCTCCATGATAAAAGCGCGGGGATAATATTATCACCCACACTCCATCCGCATATCATTCCAGAATATGCCTTGTATCTAAAACGATAGTCATATTCATTTATTTTACCATTTGGATTGCATTTGGGATCGTGCAATAAGATTGCGATAGCATCGGCATTCACAGGAAATTTCCATGTTTCCATTGAATTTTATTCACTGCTCTGCGCAACGACAAAGTAATTGTTTGACAATAATAAAATTTGAACAAAAACGGTTGCCGAATCGTGTTGTCTACAAATATCGAATTTCATCCTACACTCCTTTCTCACTTGATCCGGATTTTGCTTGTACCTTTTCACGAGCATTTTATCCTGATGCGTTCCAGCCAAGTCGTGCAAATCCATTTTCTCAATTCGCTCGAGCACATTATTACCACGACCGACGTGCAAAATACGAACTTCAGAAACTGCTTGATTAGTGTCCAGCAACCCCCTCCAAGTTAAGAGTGCGAGAATTTTGCCGCTGCGATCCCATTTACATAATATTCCAGAGTATGTCTTGTGAGTAAAATTTTTATCCACTTTATTTATTTTTTCATTTGGATTGCATTTGGGATCATGCAATAGAATCGCGATAGTGAGAGCATCAACAGGAAATTTCCAGTGTTCCATTGATTTTTTTTATTGTTTGCTGCTCTTGACAAAGTAATTGTTTGACAAGAATAAAATTTGTGCAAAAACAGCCGCTGAATCGTGTTGTTTGCAAACATCGAATCGCATGCGACATTCCTTTCTCACTTGATTTGGATTTTCTGTATATCTGTCAATAACGAGCAACATTTCCCCTGCTAGTGCACGCCCTTCGTCATATTCACTCAATAGATGGAGATTATAAAAATGTTGTAAATCGTGTAAATTATACAATCTGCGATGTTTGCAATGGATTCCTTCAATGACTTCTCCATGCCAAAATTCTGCAACAATTTGATTTGTATCCACCAAGCCTCTCCACGACAAAAGCGCATGCATGCCTTCCCAATACATCCACGAACATATCAATCCAGAGCATGCCTTGTATGTACAAGATCCATCTATTTCGTTTATTTTTTCGTTTGGATTGCATTCGGGATCATGCAACCTTGTTGCAATAATTTGAGCATCAACAGGAGAATTCCAATGTTCCATGTCTTTTTTTTATTGCGCAGATGAGCAAATAACAAAGTAATTGTTGGACAAGAATAAAATTTGAACAAAAACAGTCGCAGAATCATGTTTTCGGCAACTCGAGAATTTCATTCGACATCGCTTTCGAATAGTGTGGGGATTATTCATGTACGCACGTCCCAAGTCAACGAAACAATCAACTGGCGCAATGGCAAATGTGTTAAACAATTTGACGATATCCACAATTCCACCTCTCCATGAAAGAACAGCTTCGACGCCAGAAAACGAAGTGCCATCATAAAACAGATAACAACATATTCCATGTATCTCGGATTCATCGTCACTCATGATCGAATTGAAATCCAACTCTGGATCATGCAACTTGTTTGCTAATTTACTCAAAGAGCGCTCGAATTTGGATTTTTTCATCTTGTTTTTTTTGTTTTATTTGTTCAAATGCACAACAACTTGATATTTTTCATGCAAATACTCGACTTTTGCATGAGGCTTGATCTTTTGTAGCTCGTTTCTGAACATCCATGCCATGGCTTCATGTGATTCTCTAGGGAGATTGCATGATGGAATCTCAAATGTTACTTGAGTCACTAAATTTGCGCCACCTAATCTCAATGCTTCAGCTTGATATGCTCCCCTGTAAACTTTGCACATTACTGTGACAACCCTTTTATCGACTTCAAGCATGGAGAGAATTTCATCTGACATGTCTTTTTCACCAGAGGGTTTCCAATCGAGTATCGCAGAGAGATCTTCGTCAATTCGCTGTTGCGCTTGTTGTTTATCGCCACCATATGTTACCATTGACAGGGTGTAGCCCAGCAGGAAAAAGGTGGTCATTAACATTAATCCCAGAAACGGGAATGCATCAGTATTGCCATTGATGAAGATCAAGTAAAAGCTGGAAAGTGCAGTTCCACCACCAAACATCAACAAGGCCCAGTTCGAATTCATTTTTTTTCTTTTATTGCAAAATTATTTTTTTCTCAAAAAACGCGCACGCCCAAGTTTTATACTCTTTTCAAAAAAATGGACACGTTTGCAAAGCTTACCGATGCGATTCTAGGTTGGAATAAACAAAAGGCATTGGAATTACTCAAAGATGAAAGTTTGAATGTCCATGAACGCCACTTGAATAACAATCATTATTCGCTTTTTGATCTGGTTATATCCCATGATTACTCGGATGTGGTGATATTTGAAGCATTCATTAATCACAAATCGTTTAATCCAAACAAGTGGAATGAATGCACAGGTACACCATGTTGGATGGTCCCAACTTTAGATTCGGAAATGACGAGATTGTTGATACAGCATCCGAAAACTAGAATTGATGATTTTTACGGAGACGCACAAGACGTTTATGATGTTATGATCACGAACAATTGGGGATCCATTAACATTCTCTCGATGACTAAGTGGATATTTTGCCATCCATCATACCTGCCTAAAAGTTATGATTTCATGTCGTTTTTAACAGCGAAACGAAACAAACAAGTTCACGCATGGTCGCGACGCGAATATGATGCCGCAATTAAACAAATAGACGCATATCACAAAAATCCATACAAGGTCAGGAATGAACTCAGAGAAGAGCATTGTTTGCCAATCATTCCCTATAATGCACAATTGTTTTCTATAGCATTGTTATTACAAACTCAACATTATTGTATTCGAACGAATTAATAAAAAGCTTTCACTCGCGCCATTTAATGTGCAATGCTATTGTTTTGAACGCATCCTCTTCATGTAACTTTTCAATATAGATAGGTGCAGTTGAAGCCAAAAACGCTTCCAGTTCTTCCACATGATAAACGCGATCATATCTCATTCTTTTTGTAACATCGCTGATATGACCTCTATACACCAACCAACCAATGACATGATCGCATTCAACCACATTTGTTATTATCGCTCCATCATTACCGCTGCTGCTGTATTCCAATTTTTCAACAAGGATTCCACTGTAACCTATTGTATGCCGCGGTTCTTGTCCAGGATCAACAAACATGCTCGTACCCATATGATGTTTTGCAATCAATTCTTCATAACGTTCAATCTGTTCTTTATTCAAATTCCACCATGGATCAGCAGAACCAGTGTACGCTTTGATGGTCACTCGATAATCCATCATATAAAAAAGGCGAATTTTTTTTTACTTGTGCGTGGGAGAAAAAAAGTGAGCAACAAATGCCAGCAAGCAAGATTTATATGCAAGCAATGGAACGCTTGAGAAAAGTCGTTTATGCACAAGAAGATCATAATACAATCAAATTCACTGCCGAAAGAAATGCTATGGAGGCAATGGTTGAAATCATGCAATGCATTCGACAACAATTGGATGCACTTTGTACAAACCATTGGAATTCGCGGCCATCTCCACGAGCTTATTGGGATGCAATTCACAAAGACGTACATGCTATTGCTCGGCTGTTTGAAGAGTATGCCACCCATTTCAATTGCATGAACACTAAATATCTGAAAAACAATGGAGATGCAGCTATCCTGAGTTTGGCAATGGCACGCAGTCGATTCGATGATTTACAATGCCTCGAAATACAACCGCCAATAACAGCACATTACATTGAACAAAATTTAGAACCCCTTATTTTGAATTGCATGCAAGAACTATAAATAAAAAGAGCCCTTTTTTTCTCTCTCTCACAAAAACGAAGCGCGAAAAAAAATGTCAAATAGAGAAGTCTTGTTATTGAAAATTCCACGGCATGTCTATGTTGCACTCGAATCACTTTCACAGCGCGGGAAGCAACCATGTGTTGCGCAAATCAAATGTGTTGTTGATCCACAAAAAAAGCGTAAACATGTCGAATTAACACTTAGTGATGAGTGCACTGATGTACCCAAGAAATACAAGTTTGGATTGGATGAGAAAATCACAGAACCAATACATTTGTTGGCAGAAGATTCAACTGCTATCAATGCTAAACGTTCGTCAGTAGAAGTTGGTTATAGAGCCACATTGCAAGCAGAAGTCACACCTGAATACAATAAATTTTTCATGCAACAAACTCGGGAAACAAATAAACCACAAAGCAGTATAATAAGATCTGATAACAACATTTCTTTTCCATTAAACAACGACAAGAATCAAAAAAAATGAGCCAATACATTCCACTTCAACAACAACCAGAGGCAAACGAAGAGCCCAATAAAGAGCCATCACCATCACAAACATTCAATGCCATTCCTCATTCGCTATGTTCAAATTGCGACACATGTTGTTTGTGGTGCGCACTAACTGATTGTCACCACAACGATTGTGAATGCTGTCATGATTGTGATGCTAGCGGGTGCGATTGTGATGCTGGAAATGCATGTATCATTTCTTAAAACGTGGACCATGTTTTTGTATATAAATGAATAAAAAATGCGTCTATTAAGAAAAAAAGCAATACAAAAAAATGGGTTGGTTTGACTGGATATGGAATTTATTTGTATGGCGCACCAAAGCCAAAATCTTGTTTTTGGGACTCGATAATGCAGGCAAAACAACTCTATTGCACGTGCTATCAAAACACCGATTAACTATTTCGAGTCCAACAACACACACAAGTTCAGAAGAATTGCGCGTTGGAAATGTGAGATTCAGAGCATTTGATTTAGGCGGGCACATTCAAGCGCGTCGATATTGGCATGATTATTTCCCTGAAGTTAATGGAATCGTGTTCATGATAGATGTTGCCGACAAGAACAGACTCGGTGAATCCAAAAAGGAATTACAAAAACTCATGTATGATCCACAACTCGATGGCGTTCCAATCTTAGTGTTGGGGAACAAAATTGACGCAGAGGGAGCCATTGGCGAAGATGAACTCAGAGAATTCATTGATGTTCCACATGGATCTATTTTAGCAAACTCAATGCGAGTGTGTATGTGCAGTGTTGTACATAATCAAGGATTTTATGAGGGGTTTGAGTGGTTGGGCAAATACATTTGAAAAATTCTCTGATTTTTTTATTTCGAATACAAAGGTCTTGCTTCTTGATACACAATTTTACAATCATGATCTGATTTGTACATGTGATGAGTCGTTTGCATAATCTTGTATTCAAAAGTCAATCTGCCTAGCAAGATCCGTTCGTCACCTTCCGTATTCTAAATAAAAAAATTAGTTTGTGTTTCTCATAAGAAAAAAAAGAAGAATTTTACAGGTTTAGGTGTGTATAGCAAGATGTGCACGCGAGTGTTGGTTCCAACAGCATTTTGTGAACGAAACATGTGCATTCTAAGTGCAAATTTGGCGAATCCAGTGTGTGGATCGATTGGACTCCGTCTCAATGGGAAGTCGTTGCGCACAATCAAGTACTTTTGTTTGACACCCTGGCATTTGACTATTTGATTGACTTCGTATGAGATAGGGCAATAACCTTTGTCGGATGCACGATGGCCTACAGTCAAGATCATAACCGAGCGTTGATCAAAGACATCGGGAACCTCAAAGTACATGACATCTCGATTCCTCAACATGAATCCGTGTTCAGCTGGGTAGCATGGACCATACTCGTATAGGACTTCGTCTTCCAAGTGCTGTTCCCCAATCAATTCAACAAAAGGACCAGACTTTTGTCTTTTAGTAGTTGTGATTTCTCCAGAGCTCGAGCGCTTCATCTGTTTGTTTTTGGAATTTTGTTGAAAAATAAATTTCCAGGTTTGGGGAAAATAAAATCAAAATTATTTTTTTCCAACAAAAATAAAAACACGTTTTTTTAGCGGAGCAATGGGAAGAAAAACTTTGGGAGGATTAAAACCCACTACTGCTGGCAAAAAACAAAAGAAGCATTATAAGCAACTGCCTAACGACCGCGAATTCACATCCATCGCTCTTCAACAATGCTACGATTCGCTTCAATCTCTACCCTTTGTCACCTTCGACGACTATGATGCGGCTTTCGGTGAAGTGCCCATGTTCTATCACACCTATTCTTGTCCAGAGAGTACATGTGAATTCAAAACCAATATTCGCAAAGCCATGTACGAACACATGAACTGCGCCCATATCATGGCGCCCATGTTTCAATGCGCCAAATGTGCCGAGCATGGGATATCTTTCATCACCTATGCTAGGAGGAACGTTACACATTTTGACGAAAGACCCCGCGAAGGTAAATATTACACTTGTACATTAAAAGATCGACACTTGTTGTCAGAGAAATAAATTTTTGTTGACCAAAAAAAAGACTTTTTTTTATTTATTTTGTTATCATAACAACAAAAATGCATATCACTGGAGCCGGCACTATTGTCGTACATTGGTTTGGTGTGCTAGTAATGATCTTGGCGTTCAACAATGACCACGGATCCTACACTATCTATTCATACGAAATTACTGCAAAAGCACTCTATTTGAACATTGGACTTGTTTTGACCAGCATTGCCTTCTTGCTTCAATTGCATATCAATAGAGAATTCTATTTTGAATATGTGCAACGCATTTACACACAAGAAACGCCAAATGAATTTTACATGAGACTATTTGCACTGGAACCTGTTGTATACTTGGAATTCTCAGCGATGAAAGTGAAATATACACCTCTTGCATGGAACAATTCATTAAACATGTCAACTTACACATTGGATTCTAGCACTGTGTTTGTTCGTTTACATCTCAAGGGCCACATCTTGTTTACTCCAGAAGCGCGTCAATACTTGGATGCTGAGCGACACACGGAAAGTTCATTCGTCAACGAGTATCATCGATTGAACGATTCAATCAAAACCCAATATTTATTTTCCAACACTTCGTTATGCAATTGTACAACACTAAATTTTGGATTTTATGCACTTATGGCATTAGCAGGACTTGTTCCACTTTACAAAGCGGCATGCGAACACAACACACGAACCTTCAATCTCGAATTTTCCAAACAAATTGTTTCTTTTTGAAAAATAAATTTTTTTTCTTCAAAACAAACAATGGCAGCTCTCGTTCAAAACTTTGAATTTCCCATCACAAACATCAACACGGCAACTCTATTATTTGCCACAAGCTTTGCTAAACCCATCGATCGTGCACGCTCATCGTTAATCATATCGCCATTGGTGATTGCTTCTAACAAGATACATCAAAGAGTCATGCTGATTCCGGCCAACACAAAAGAACACAAACAAGCTTGTCACATTATCTTGTGCGACATGAAACCCGAGGAGAAAATGGATGGCATCTATATCCGCACTGTGACTACTTTACCGGCGCACGTTCCAGTTGACATTGAAGGCTTACTTGCTCTAAAGCATCATGAACGAAATGCAATTATCATCAACGCATTCAAGAACTGTCTACAACTTCATCATCATTTCGTCGAGACTATAACAACCGAAGTCGAATTGGTAAGATGTTTGGCAATGATGCCCTCTCAACAAAGAATTTTGCAAGCCCTTGATGAAGTTAATTTCAATCCCACAGTTATGAAAAACGCGCTCATTGCATTAATAGATGCATGTGATATCAATACACTCAAAATCGTTATTGACAAATATTATAAATCAATTGGCCATATTTTAGGTCTTGTTAAGCCGGGACATGAATATGCGACATTACACATGCGCATTGTATTCACCAATGACATTGACATTTGCAAGTTAATGTTCTCGGAATTTGAAGGCGAATTGGAAGTATCCATTAAAGACAATTTAAACCGAACACCGCTGTGGTATGCATGTCTTGCAGCCGTCGCCACCCCCATCCTTATTTTGTTAGCTGAAAAACTTACAACAGCAAGTTTGCACGCAACTTCAATGGATCTGGGTGCACAAAAACCATATTCTGTGTTTCATTTGGCATGTAGAAATGACAATAGGGAATTCGTTCAGTGGATAGTTGCCGCTGCTTTAAAAGGAATAGAAAAAAAATATCGACAACTTATATCGATTGGAATTGATGCATTGTCTGTAGCCTGCGTAGCCGACAATACTGAAATCGTAAAGATATTAGCACCCGCTCAACACTTTTTACCGCCCATTCAAATTCAAGTAATCAACATCGCATACTCAAATAACAATTTGGAACTCGCCAAAGTATTATTAACTCAATATCATATCATCAACAATCATAATGATTACATATTACCACAAAATGCATCCACTACATTGCATTTCATGTGCGCAAATGAAGAAAAGGGATACGAATTTGTAAAGGCTATGCTACAAAGTAGAAAAGTCAATCCCAATGTTCGATCGATTATATTCCCTCATGTTACTCCTCTCATTACTGCATGTGTTCACGGTAATACCAAAATTGTCGAACTCATGATCAATCTCACCGACAACAATAAAATTCCCAATCCAATTCGTTTCAACACACAAACCGCAACAAAGGGACAAACGGCTTACATGATAGCATGTAACAACGGACATGTAGATTTAGTCAAATTGCTCATTAAACATCCAAATAAATTTAATATTCGCGAATGCGACGATGACGGACTAACTGGACCGTTGATAGCCATTCGCGCGAATCGTTTAAATGTAGTTCAATATTTTTCGCGCTATACCAACTTGATTCCCATTTTCGAGTCTTTCAATTTTTGCGGCCGTATTATATTCCAAAATACTGGGATATATGAACTTGTTGTTGTTTCGGAATCTACTTCAATGTTCAATTGGTTGATCGCATATTTTGGTTGTAAGTTGCATGATGTAAGCTGTCGTCCGGAATCTGTAACCAAAAAACAGGAAATGCTCGATCTCGCCAATTCGTACAAAATGGATTACATACAAGCTTGTCATAAAGCTCAATGTCTACCCGAATTTAGGCGCATTTTTGTTGTAGAGCTTTTCACACAAGTTCACCTCTTTTGCTCTGGATATAGAAAAATATACAAGGATCACAAAAAGTCTGATATATCTCGCTTTTTCAAAATTACATTGCGTTTACCCTTGGAACTGAAAATGCTTCTATGCGCCAATGCATACAGAGATCCACATTCATTCATCAAAGACGAAGAATTACAAAAGGAACTCGAACGTTTGAATTCATTTTTATGTTGAAAATAAAAAGCCGTCCCCCCAAAAAAATTGTTTTTTTTCATCTCACACAAAACAAACAAAATGACAGAGCAGCAACCTCTAAACTTTGATTTGAATGATCCAGCTCAAGAAGAAGCATTTTTAGCATTCATAAATCGGGCCATGTTGCAAAAAGTCCGCACTACTCAAAATGGACAATCGTTTGTTACTCTCTCTGCCGAAGATCAAAAAAATACGCGCAAATATATGCCATTGAGTGCAACTGCCGATTTAATTGCTACGACACACGAACTCGATCCAAATAATGATATGATCAATATTCCAGGGCATGACGCACCCGTTAAAATGGTAATAGATGATATTGACAAAGAACATCGCAAAGATAAGATCATGGACGAACTTCAAACTTGGAAGACGAAATTCGAATCACTCGATTGTGATGTAGATCGAGAAATCAATGCATTCTGCGGATTTTTGGATACCATCCCAGAATATGACGATGATTTGCATGAAGAGTTTGTCACAAAAGGATTAATGCGCACAATTCTTAGATGCGCTAAACCACTTGTCGAGCAAAATCCCAAAATTCTTGTAGCATTATGCACACAGTTATCGTTTATTTTCAATAATGATATCATGTGCGCACACATATTACATGAGGAATTTGATTTTGGATTCGTACTTGAGCAATTCGTTTTTTCCCTGGCCGACATGCGCATTGTATTGTTTGATTACTTGTTTTCGTCAAGTACATTGATGCACGCAATTACTTATGGATCACATGCAACCATGTTTTTGCCTAGCATTGCCTTTAAAATCAAAGATCGCGATGAAAAAACAGGCGCTGTGAAATCACACACAAGTTCAGAAGAACACGCCATCATCAATTTGCTGGCATTCACATATCATTGCCAATCTAATGGAATCGATGCAAACACCATCATTAGACGCTATTTTAAAGAAGTGTTGACTGGTGGCAATGAATCAAGGTTGCAAGTGCGTGCATCTTTGGATGAAATGTTGGCTCCATATTCACTTAATTATGTAGACTGCATCTTGATGGTAGCAAATCATGTGATGATCCAACGTCTTGGTGCAAATGAAGTTACACATGAAATGCTCAAAGCGCAATACAATTGGTTGGATATCATGATTGAATTGTGTGCTTACAACAAGATTCACTCTATTCACATTATTTTGGTGGATTGGCGCACACAATTCGAAACGGAACGCGAAATTAAGTATGCACATGATGATTTGGCGTGTTATTTGTTCAGACTCATGGCGTTGGCTGTTCACAATGGTGAACATTTGCCAATCTTGTGCAGCCAATTCCTTGAAGATTTTTGTGCAGATTTAGAGTCAACCACATCAAATTTCCATGTCGAGTTCAAAACAGGCAAAGCATTGATCCGTCCAAACATTGTAAGTTTGTGCATATTCAATTTGCTGAAAATGATTTCTGGTGATCTATTGACGCGCATGATACCCATTTGCGAAAACTACTTGATCAAAACCATTACTACGGACATGAAAAGTCGCTGGATTTACAAATGCCCTGATACAATCGCTTTCGTCTTGGTTATATTGTGTGGATTAGCCAAAAGGGGTGTCATAGATGTGAAGCATGAAAAGTATACCGAAATGATCGAGTTGATGCGCGGACTAAATGGCAACGAATTGAATCCAAAATTGGAAGAATGTCGTTGTACGTTTATTGATACATTTGTTGTTGGCGAATAAAAAAAAACACTTAAAAAAATTTCTCACAAAAAAAACACATGGACGAGCTCGAAACACTTTTCCAGGGTACAGTGGCTTTTGATCACGATTACAATGTGGAGATGAACACACTGTTCATGATAAACAAACACAGTCCTCAATATGCTGAAAAGATTGCGGCTTGCAAACCCAAATATGAAAAAATTGTGGAGCGCATTTTATTCTTGCGACCATCGCCTGCCAATCTCCTGACTATCTTAAAACGCCAGATTGGACACAAACCAATTGCGGGATGGCTAATCGAAACTGGGTTTCATATCGAAACTGCTCGCATGATTGAAACTATCCCAGAATATGCAAATATATGGATATACACAGAAATGTTGCTTGCCTTCACTGCGACAGATAAACAAAAACATCCGGAATTATGGACGAGAATAAGCGAATCATATGCACCCAAAATAAAACTGTTTGCAGTCCAAGACGACATGCTTTATTGTTTAAGTATCCCCGTTTCACAAAGTCAATGGGACGAACAAATGAAACTTTGGAAATTCCTTGAACCGCTGCTAATACATGATTCTGAAGATGCAGATAAATGTGTGCATGCTTGCTTGTCTGGAAATCGCAAATTGATCAAGTATGTGTTCTCTAAATACAATCCCAATGGATTTTATCTTGACGATGCAAACAAGGGTTCTGAATCTACTGTGTTGTGGGCTCTCACATGCCCAGGTCATCTTCCAAGTTATTGGCATAAATCCTTGGATTCAGAAGCATTGGATTTTGCCGAGTTTGTATTCAGCATGCCATCGTTTGACCCTCGAACAGTGATGTCTCATCATTACACACACCTTCCAAACGAATCTACATGGGAATTTGAAATGAAGCGCAATGAATCGCTATATGAAAATAGTCGCGACAAAATCAAACAATTCGAGTCCTTTATCAACTTCCCACATCAAAATAAATACAAGACTATACAAAGAGCAGCCAATGTCTTTTGTTTGAGTTTATTGTTAGAGGACAAATTCTTTTGTTTGTTTGAAAAATAAATAATGACATTTTTTAATCCGCTCATTGTTGTCAAAGACGATGGCAAAGGCAAGGAATATGCAGATTTCATAGTTTCAAAGCGATTAGCTATAAGGCCACCTAATCCATGCAATTTAGATACATGTGAGCGCATTGCACAAACGTATTTCATATCAAAATCGTCGACAGCCAGAATCGCCAAACCTCTCGTTGTGATATTCAATTCATGGTCGAGAACAGGCAATCACTTTGTGGACGATTTTGTTTGCAAGCCTCAATCCAATTGGTATTTCTTGTTGGATTTGGAGCAGCATCGTCCGTACACAAAATCCTTTATTGTTAGAGAAATCACCACTTGGATTCTGCATGTGCGTTCTAAATATTTACAAATTCTGAACACCAATGATATCATGAAATTTTCAATTCTCACTTTCGACATGAGAAGCACAACAACATTTGCAGGATATTTATCACAGGTCTTGCCAATGGCCACAAATAGCATACCAACGGACATAGATTGTTTAATTTCAAAGCTTCATGAAGCTTCAGATGATGAGTTGAGAATTTTCAATAACTTCGTCTTGTCTCGCTGGCAAAATTCAGAAGCCAAAACACAAGTGCAAAAAGCAATGTGCATTGTATTGAAACTTGCACGTGCAGCCAATGTATTTTTGTTGATTCTAATGATTGAATCGAATTATTTTTGTTTGCGACAATAAAGAAATGGAAGAGCTCAACAGAATAATTGAATGTCACGATATTGCTAGATTAAAAACCTGGCTCGATGAACATGCAAAATACACAAATCCAAACGATGTATTAGAATTGGAAATCAATGTCGGTCACATTATACAAATCGAACCACGTCCCGACGAAAGATGTTTAGAATTCATGCGAGTTTTCTTGGATGCCAAATATGCAATTCCCATCGACTTTTTGGATCCTCGCAGCAATTTGCTCTATATTATATTACATTGCATATCATGCAAACAAATAAAGGTTATCTTTGCGACTAGGGCTGGCATTCAATTCATGAGGCGATATGAAACACACAAAAGTAGTGCGATAATCACTGCCATTAGCCAAGTAGAATATTTGTCTGTTCATAATTTCATCACAATTAAAACACTTTTAGAACATACGCGTATCATAAAACAATCCAAAGGATTTTCTGTGAAACGTAAAATCGTCAGAGATCATCTATTCAGTGATCACGATTTATATGAATTTGCCTTTGAACCAGTCAATACCCGAAAACGTCGAAAGATGCAGCGTTTAGCGATCCAGGCAGATTTGATGGATTCTGCACTGGTGTTTTGTTTTGTCGTGTTTGTGGATCGCCAATGGTTCAAAATAAATTAATTGACAAAACACAAAAATGGACAAAAGATTAGAGCAAATTTTTGTAGCTCGCGACACTGAAGGTTTGAAAGCACTCCTCTCCGAACACGCACAAGATATCAACCCAAATGAATTTTATGGGAACAAAACTATAGCGCATGAGCTTTATTTATATTTCTCGTGTGATGATATCTTCGCAACAACGTTTTTTGACGCGGCATTCAAAATTCCAATAAATTTGATGACAAAGACAAAGAAGATGAAAGCATGCGAACCAATGACAGTAATTGATTGTTTAGTACAAGGATCATCTGCGTCGCGAGTCAAAGTTGTATTATCAAGCAAAGCAGGAATTGAATACATCAGACAACACGAAACGCGCAAAAACAGTGCCATCTTGAAAGCGATAGGAGACATATCAAGTCGAGACTACTATCCAATTATGTTATTGAAAACGTTATTATCTTTCACGCGCATATCGATACCAATTGGACATTTTAGTGTAGCACTAAATCCGTCTGCATTTATCGTGTATAAGGATTTCATTGACGATCCATGCGCGACTCGCAAACGCCAAAAGATGGAACGTTTGGCTATTCAAGCAGACTTGATGGATTCTGCACTCGTGTTTTGTTTTGTCATGTTTATTGATCATGAATGGTTTTATGTAACACAAAGAAAATAAACCAAAAAAAACTTTGTTTCAAAAAAAATGACGGCTGAGGACGAGCTCTTTGATATTTTAAAAAACCACAGCATACCACGCTTGAAGGAATGGATATCAAAATACGCCAAGCAAATAGATTCAAACAAAGTACTGCAATCAAATGTGGATATGATATTTCGCGTTTTGGGATTTCGCACTTTAAGGGAAATTGTAACAGGCAACGACGATCACTTCGAATTTACCAAAATTTTCTTTGATGCCAAATATACGATACCCGTAAACTTTATGGATAACAACATGCTCGGACACATAATATTGTACAAAACAGAGAGACAAGTTTGCAACATCTTTGCAACTAGAGCAGGTACAGACTTCTTGAGGCAGTATGAAAATTTCAAAAACAGTGCAATACTCGATGCAATCAGTGAACAGCATCTTTATGGTTATTCACTCCCAACTTTGAAATCGTTTTTGGCACACACGCGCATTACACAACCACACGCCAAGAATCCGTTAGCATTGTACAATCCAAAAAATCACACAGGAGTGACACTGTATTGCGATTTTCTACGCGATCCGACAAGTACTCGCAAACAACACAACATCGCAAGGAAAATCACACAAGCGGACTTGTTAGATTCTGCTCTTGTTTTTTGCCTTGTCATTCTTCTTGAACGAGGCTGGTTTGCAACACAATAAATACGCACGCATGAAAATTTTTTTGCTTTCCAACACAAAACACAAAGTACAAAAAAACAAACATGTTTTTGTTGTTGCTCCTGATAGCAGCAACTGCTTCGCTCACCAATGCATTCGAATATGCAGGAATTCAAGGCTCTGACAAGTTAAAAATGACTGATTTTAATGTGGATATCACTCTTCATGGTATCGTTGCGCATGTTGTATTGCATCAAACCTATGTCTTGAATGACGATTATCATCACGAAGATTTAACATACAAGTTCCCTATGGATATTAACTCTGCCTTTTACAATTTCACATTGATTATCAATGATGATATTCGCATGGAAGGCAAAGTCAGAGAAAAACAGCAAGCGCGCAAAGAATATGAAGAAGCGATAGAACAAGGTAAAATTGCTGCATTAGCAGAACAAGACTCTGAGGACGTTTTCGCCATGGGTTTGGGAAACACGGAGAGTGGTGACAAAATCGTGGTTATTATCAAATACTCTACTATCATGAAAGTCCAAGATAATGCATACTTGTTGTACATCCCAACTCAAGTGGCTCCACGTTATTCACCTGAAGGAGGATGTGCATACAATAACATGTGGAGTGGAGGTTTCAATGTGAAACTCGCCGCGATACATCCACAACCTAACGATATCACATGCACCATGAGTGGGATAGCATGCGAAACTCGCCAAAATAGCAAGGAATTTACTGTGAACGATTTCACATCCGATGTCATTTTCAAAATATCCAGCCCATCCATCAACCAACCACAATTGTTAACAGAATGCAATGAAAAGGATTGCGCATACATGATTTCGTTCATGCCCAACTACAAACCGCAACAACAAATCACAGAAATGGAATACATTTTCATTATGGATAGATCAGGTTCGATGGAATATAATATGGATTTGTTAAGGGCTATGATGACCGCGTTTCTTCAAGAATTGCCACAAAATGCATTGTTCAATATCGTCAGTTTTGGATCAACTTATCAATTGCTGTTTCCAAGCGCAGTTCCATACAATGATGACAATTTAATTAAAGCGCACATATTATTTCAAAAAATGGATGCAGATTTGGGCGGGACAGAACTCCAACAACCATTACAAACACTGTTTAACACTCCAACGGAATTATATCGTAACGTGTTTGTGCTAACGGATGGAGAAATCACCAACACATATGCTGTATTAGATATGGTGCGCCAACACACATTAGGTAGCAAGACTCGAGTATTCAGTGTTGGAATAGGTCCACATGTCTCGCATCATTTGGTTGATGGTTTGGCTCAAGCAGGCAAAGGATCGTGCTTTTATTGCGAACTATCAGTTAACTGCTCTGGACATGTCCATCAACTCATGAAATCAGCCAAACAAGGATATTTGATTCCAGAAATCACTTGGAGTAGCGAAGGAGAAGAAGTGCATAGTTATGTACCACACACAATTTCCCCAAACGAAGTATTTACTGCGTTTGCACTGGTTCCAAAAGATACCGATGATGAAATCGAATTTGTGGTCAAAACACAAGACGGAACTGTGATATATGATCAAGTCGCATATCCATTGGTGGATTTCTTTGCTCATAATACCAAGCATCTGCATGCCATTGTAGCTAAACAAATTGTTTCGCATTCAACGTCACAAGAGATCATCACCAAATTGGCTTTGGATAACAATATCGTTTCCAAATACACTTCGTTTGTGGCTATCAGTCCTAAACATCGCAATGGATGGCAACCTTTGGATGGAGGAATACTAATGGATCTTTCTGGGACATCATTATCTGATTCCGTAGTAAAAGATTCAAACGTTTTCACATTAGTTGGCGGGACTGGACCATACAACAATTATGAAGACGATTGTAAAGAACGCACAAACGAATTGAAAACAACACCACAATTGCTTTTGGATGCGGAAGTGTTGTCCAGTTACTTGGAAGATTGCATGCCTATAGATTTTCATGGTCATGCATTATACAAATTTGACGAAGAGCTTACATGGCTGATTCTTGGATGTGATCAAAAGCTTATCGAGACGTTCAAGCCAGAAATTCAAATTGCTGAACGATATGCATGGGAAAACACATTGCTCTATTTCATTATAGAACACATGCCTGATATGCCAAAAGATGAATTGGATTTTATCTCAGCTTATTTACCTCGCGTGCAAGAGTTACTTCCTCATGTACCTGATTTGTTGCAACACGCATGTGGTCTTTGAAACAAGCGTTTATTTTTTTTTCATACACAACTTAAACTTTTACATGTAATCACAATGTTGTTGTCAATGATATCAGAATACAAATGATTTTCTTCTATATGATTTCGAATATCCGTTATGAAGCGCGAGCTTTTGCTATCTATTTGGGGTGTGGTTCGAATCTTGAATGGGATAGGCAAATTGTGTCTTTTCAAAAAGTAATTGCAAACTGGCATCTTGGTCGAGTTTTGGAATACTTCAACGATATCTCGTGCCAGATTTCTGATATCTTGTCGTCCTTTCAAAACTGATAAATCGCGTGGAATCTTGCATGTGATATCAGGGTAATATTCTTCATCTTCAAAAAATTTGGCCACATCGTGTCCAAGAAGCTCCACCAAGTTTTGATGTTCCATCCTCTTTGAAAAAAACAATATTGTTTTGTTTGCCAAAAGAAAAAAAAATGAACACGGCTCCTCAATTTGTTCACGACTTAACATCCACTAAATGCACAATGGAGTGTCATATTGAAATATGCGGAGGTCATTACAATAACGACACATGTGCAATAGAAGATGCATATTTTGGTGGATATCGCAAACTGCCTGATGGATTCCCACCCAATTGGCTCAAATTGTTGCCAACCGTGGAAATTCCACGCAAATATGGTTATTACTGTGGATTAGATGAAGTCGAGAAGGAATGGTCATGGGATGAATGGGAATGCAATTTTTCGATGGAAAAGAAGATCACATTAGGGATTGTATATGACCCATACAATTTCGATGACATGTTCATCAACACGTTTATTAAATGCATTTTAATTCAGAAACAAAAGCCATGGATTCATTGCTCTGTGGCCAAAGTAGCACCAAAAACGTTTCGCATAGGCGAGTTGACAAAAGAAGAGTGGTCATTGGGAAAATTGAAAAAGGCACATTTCATTGTTTGTTGATCAACAAGAAAAAAAATAAATTTTTCAAAAAAAATGTCGATCCAAGGAACATGCATTTCACTAATTCGCTCCAACAAAGTTGAAGAATTAAAACAATTGATGAATGTTATCACTGACACACAAGTTGTGTATGACATACTCGAATTCATCGCGCATCAACCTCACAATGATTGTGCATTGATATTTTTCGAACATCTCAAAGTGGATCTTGACAAAATCAACTTTTTGCATCATTGCAACAATGTCGACGAATATCCAAACAAGTTCGTTTACTTCATCACACATCTCTTGAGTTCGCCACAAACTGTATCAGTTGATCGCATCCATTTGATGGGATGTCGGGGCAGGCGTCGTTCTTCCTTATACTTTTCTATCGAAAATGTGGTAAATGGGGAGGATTTTCCTGAATATTTCAAACAACTCGTGCGTGAATACAAACACAATCCAAATGCAATCAGAAAGAAACTCAGATTGAAGCATCCATATTACAAAAACACAGATTTGGCACAAACATTTGCATTGGTATTACTTGTTTGTGAAAATTGGTTGAAAATAAAAACTTGATAAACACCACGAAAAAAAACATTGTTGTTGTCTTGTGCTGGCGATATCATGCAATCCCTCGACATTCGTAACTTCAAAAGATTTTCAGCTATCACTCTTCCTTTGGATAAAAAAGCCCTTGTAATTCATGGACCGAATGGCTCTGGTATTTCAATATTTTTCTTGTTACATTGCATATCAATAATCTAATAAAAATTAGGGAAAACGCAACTTCTTTATGCTACATTGTTGTTCTTTAGGGCACATAATCTCCATCGTTCCAAATTCGAATCTGACAAAAAATATTTGGATCTTCGTCTTGAGGCGGAGACACTATTTCATTCATCATATGCTAATTCCACATCCTTTGCTCACTTCCTTCATGATCCGCGCGCTAAAATAGCAAGCTTTTCGGCTAAACGCATGGATGGTATCAACTTGACTGCGACTCTTCGAGATAATGGCATCTTTAATCTGATTCCGGAAGACACACAAAACGTGAATGGTAAAATCCAATATGCTTTTATGGGATCAGAATTTCATTTTTCAAACACACCAGAAGGCAAAGTAAATCCAATGACAAGCAATTTTCCTCACATCAGAGTATGTTATCACTTACTTTGCAATGATGAACGGAAGGATACCTTACTAGAAAGCGTGAGAAAATGCTTTCCCAATATCATCGACATTGAAGTTGTTAAACCAGAAAACAAAGTAGAAGCTGTGTCTGCTCTTATGGTAACAGAAAACGACGTAAAATTGGAGATCAGAGCTATGGGTGCTGCTTTTCAAAAGGTGTTCACTGCCTTTGTATTGCTTCAGCTTCTTTTACTCCCCCGTAACACAGCAGAAGATGTTATTGGAAAATACTTTTTACTAGAAGAGCCCGAAGCCCTTTTACATCCCACTATTGTGGCCGCTTTTTACAACGAAGTGAGACGACTATGTGCAGATGAAGTAAATCTTATTGTGGTCAGCAACTCAGCTTATGTGATTAATTCCACTCCAGATCATTTCCCCCTTTGTTAAAAAAAATAAACAAGATTAAGCTAAAATGCCTTCATTCATACACAAACATAATACAAAAACAGCAGCTGCATCATAGATGTTGTAACCTAAATCTTTGCGAATTTGTGTAATGGTAGCCTTTTTATTTACAGTATATTCTTCGAGAAGAGCTATAATTTTCTTCAATCCACTCACTTCGTCGTCAGATAACCAAGGTTCGTCTGCGAGAACATCTTCATTGTGTTCATTGAGAAATGCAGTTTTTGCTGTAATTATCGAATTCACTTCAGTTTCATTCCATGCATTCCATTGTCTATGCATTCCTTTTGACAAAAGAATCTTCGCATTGCAGATTTCGTAGTAACAATGCTGCAATGCATTGTATTCTGGCTGACCATGAGCTATCATATGTCCAATATATGCTTTCTTTATTTCTGTTTTAGCCTCAATATCCACCCAGAAACAATCAGACAATATTTCCATTCCAAAACGCTTGTTGTTTGATTGAGCACATCGATGAATAAGTTTACGTCCATGTGCATCAATAGGTGTGTTCAAATCGACTCCAGGCCAATGTACCACAAATTTCGTTATAGTTTTACATCCATGTTTATACAAATAATGAATCAATGTCGTCTTTGAACCACTTGAAGACTCGATAAAAATGGCATTCACGTTGCCTTTTAATTCGTTGGCAATGAATGCGCACAATTTTTCGCATATTTGTTCTTCGGACAAGGACTCATTATCAACGAGCGCGTCGCATTTTTTAGAATCAATAACGAGCATTTTTTTTAATTGGTGTACAATATTCAATTTTATCGCCTTTTTTTTGTTAATTGAGAGAAAAAAAATGGCCACTGAAATTTATTTCTCGCAAGCATTGATAGTAATAGCGATGCCCGGTGTTCAAACAACATATGTAGGACCACCAGGATATGTGATGATCAACTTGGCCATAGAAAAAATCGTAAAACAACAAAATCGAGTACTTGTGGATTTGAATCTGAAAGATTATATAAGCAAATTCATAGCCCGCGCAGAATATCAAGAAGGAGAGGAATGGAACAAACATTGCGAAGCCAAATATCGCGATGTTATACAAAATTTTTGGGCAAAAAATGCCAAAGAAACGATTTTCCAGTTGCCATTTGAAAAGACAACAACAAAATGTGTAATGTGGATTCCTATGGCGAGCTTTGAGCAATCTTTTTTCGAACATTGGGGGCCTATTGTGCACTTGTCATTTGCAAATGATGGGAAGATGAGATTGTTTGGGTTTTTACCAGAACGCGCAATTGGTTGTGTATGGACCAAAATCAATTTAGAAGCATTGATCAAAGTATTACACAAAAAAGTAGTGTTGACATGGGAATTGTCTCCAGAATCATGGATAGGTGATCAAAATTACGAGTTGCTTCAATCAACAGATGACATTGAATTCATTTCCATTTCCACTATGCTTAAATCCAAACACGCAGAACAAAATAGAGCAACAACAATTCTCAGTCAATCAATCTTTTCGCATATTTATTCCGAATTGGCGTATCCACACTCGCGAAAGAAAGAAGAAATAGGAGTTGCAAATGATGATTATAAATCGCTGCTTTATCAAGCACATTTAGAATCATATCATCCATATGGAATACTCGAAACATCGGCAGCCAAAATTCAATATGATGCACACTTAGTTGGCTGTCTAGCTCTTTATTCAGGCATAGTGAAAGATAAATTAGCACAACAATTGTTTGTGTCTATGCAACCTGAATTGACAAAGCAACAATGGTCTGTTATTCCTTATATCAATTTCAAAGGAGTTTGTACCGCTAATGTAGCATTTCAATTACTACAAGCGCACCCAAATTTTCACGAATGTTTTTCGATTTTGAAGAGCGAGTTTGGAAAGGCACTGTACAAATCAATGTGCATAGAAACATCATCAAAAGATCTATTTCCTTTGGTAGGCGAATTGTTATTCACTCCCGATGAACCAAACGAAATAAGAACTGTCCATGTATTTTTAAACAAACTTTGGGTCAAATTAGAAAATGAAGAGGGAATAGACGAACTTCGTCAAATCATGAAAAGTTTTTACATTCCTCAATCATATCGATTAACTTGCGAAAAATGCAAACACGTTGAAGTCCGAGAAGGACACAAATTTTACTACATTGTACCCAATCGACGATTCACTTATAATTATTTCGAACCCAGATTAAAAAAGTGCCCTGCATGCTCAGAGTCGAATATCAACTGCATTGATAACAATAATCTCAACACAACGTCAACACCAGAAGGAGGCAAACATGGAATACTTTTTTTCACATTCATAAATCACGATGAATATGCCATTATAAAATTGAGAGGATTTGAATATCGCATCTTAGTGCGAAGTGTACATACATCAAATCAACACGTATACATCAAAATTCTTAGCGAAGATTCATACAAAGTACCAATAATCATCAATAACGGATATCCAATAGCATACATCAATGATTATAAATCCACGCTCAAAGTAGATGATACTATTACATACACGATGGCAGTCTTGATTCCAAATAAATCATCAACATTCCCAAGATATGATGTGACCTCCGCATGTTTTTTGACTCCAGAAAACGATCCAGTTCCAGAAACTGGGGTGGACATCAAATATCTCCCCACAGATAGTAAATGCATATATGCATGGAATTCTCTTATTGACTTGTATTTAAGCATTGAATAAATAAAAAAAATCATATAGATTCTAAAATTAACGAATTGAGATGGATTTAAATATCTCTTTTGAACAGGTGTATGAAATTTCCATGTGTTCTAGAATTTTTATTTGGGTAATTTATCCGAGCGGAGACGAAAGCACGCCTTCCTTTTTGGGGGTCATGGGTTCGAATCTCAATGTTTGCACTAAATTTTTTTTTCGAGTCTCGGAAAATTCTTTTATTTCTTTTCAGAGACAAAGTCTTTTTGTTCATTAATAACATCGATATTTTCTTTAAGTTTTTGATCAAGCCTGTCTATTTGACGCGCTAAACTTCCAATTTGATAATCCAATGCATTAAAACGAGACGTGGTCATATAAGTACCGAAACTGAACAATCCAGTGAATATTGCAGCATAAACTTCTCCCCGCATTTTTTTCTCGCTTGTCGTGTGGATTTGAATTTTTTTGTGATCAATAAAAAAAATGAGGACGATCAAAAGAGTCAAGACCAGCAGCAATGAAGCAACAGATGTATCGTTATTTTATAGGATTCCACCAGAGATCATTTCTTTGATATTGGACTATTTGAATCCTTTATCAGATTATGCGCGAGTGGCTCTTGTGTGCAAGAAATTTGCTGTGTGTGTAAGACACAAGTTTGGTACACTCAAGTTTTTGAACGCAGAGGATTGGGATAGGAATGTGGAAATACATGTGGATAAGCAAACCAATTTTCATTACATTAGAACAATGCACACGAAATGTCCCAACATAGAAGTCTTTCACATGCCATTTCAACTCAATGCCGATATTCAATGGCCATTGATTATGGCCAGTGGTTTTGCTAAACTCAAAAGTTTGCCTGTGGCACAAGCAAAAATATGGCGCACTGATGGAGATGTACCGGAACATGTAGCTGCTGCATTCACATCATTATGCATAATAAGCACATATTCTGAACCATTTGATGACATTTGTAATTATATTGGCGTGCTGGAGAATACCACAGAACAACTGAAATCATTGGAATTGAATGCCAACACCACATTCAATGGCAACAAGACAGAAATCAGCATGGATGGACGTGGATTGCGGGATTTATGTATTCGTCTAGTGGCTTCGCAACAAGATTTCACAAACCCCATGCCATTCAAACTCGCATTCAAGCATAGTGATGATTCATTAAAGAAACTGCAATCTCTAAACGTGGAATCAAATCATGATTTTTGCATGGCAGGATTGACAAACACATTGGTGAATGCACATGATCATTTGCTATCGCTGCGCATGTTAGGTGGAACCACTAAAACTCTGAGACCAAACATGCACTTCCCGCATTTGATGAAACTCAACTTGGCGTTTCCATTGGCAGATGCAACAATTGAAAATATGCCACCCAACGATGCTTTGATTCGGAATATCACAAAGTTCGTGGGCAACAATTCGCGAGTATTATCTCGATTAGCACTGGCAGGTAGAATCATGTTTGAGGATATGGAATTGCAAGTAGATGACATTCCCAATTGGATCGATTTATGGCTAAATGCAATCGAAATGCACAGGATCACGCCACCACTTGTTGAATTAACATTGCATGGGAGCAGCATCTCTGACATGTCACTGCCGCGCATCTCAACTATGTTTGGCCAAACACTTACAGAGCTAAATTTATCGCGCATCAAATTGGGCTGGGAATGGTTTAAATTCACAACTATGCCATTGCTGGAATTGCTGAAAGTGGACAGTTGTCATACAAGCCCCAATGATCATTCATTTGAACGTTTGTTGGCAGTGTGTCCAAATTTGACCTCACTGGAATGGATTCGTAACACACCGCATGCTGGCAACGTCTTTGTGAAGCATGAGAATTTGATCGAGTTGAATATCGATACAGATATCGCTGTGGATACATTGATTTTGGATACATGCCCGCAATTGATAGAGCTTTTTGTGTGTCATGGCACGCACATGTATGAATTGAATATGGACTGTATAGGCATGTGCCCCAAGATGTATACACTGGATGTGTCATCTACATTGGATTATGATTGTGTAAAATCGCTGGCAATTGCTGTGTCTACTCGCATGCCCTATTTGTCGCGGATATGCACCACCAACGAAAAATTTGCATACAAGTTTTATTCCACGTTGAACGAACATAAAAAAACATGCGCAGTCATAAGTAACACGCCAGAAGGGCGTTTGGACAAGATATGGTCCAAATACACACATGAACAATGGCGATATTACTCTACAGAACGCCAATTTCATCACAAATGGGATTTGGATAGATACACTTTTGTGTTATCAAGAAGACCGCATCAATTGCTCAAATCACTCCAAAACCACTTGGGAATGCTGAATACACGCGTCCTAAATCCATCGCAAATGAGACAATTGCAAACAATGCTACAACAAACAGGATTGCCACAAGTGATTATCAATTTGCATAAACGAACAGATATATTCTTTTGATAAATAAACTTTATTCTCTTATCAAATTTTCCGTTACATTTGCTATTTTATTTCCAAGTTTACCACTCGCATACATGGAAATGCAACTGCCGCACCGAAATTCCTTTGATTGCCACCTGACTTCAAATTTCATCAATTCGTCGTTAGGTGTGTCGCAAACGTCAATGGACACTTCAGAAAATTCATTCTCGGATGGCAAAATAAAATTGTGCGTTTTATCGATCATCGGAGTTTGGAAGTGATGCTCCGCAATCGTGTGATAATGCACCTGATATTAAGAAAAGTTGATGTGTGCGCATTGTGTAAAAGAAAAAAGGGTTTTTTAACCTTCTTTTCATTGTCCATGACAGCAACAGTGATCAAGTGATTCTCTAATGCATGACTCCATTCGGGTTTGAATTGCAAATTCACTCGAGCTAAAAAATAGTTCACTTGTGCTCCATCTGCACCCTCAAACGTCTTTGGAGCAGTCATTTGCAGCGTCAATTGTGTAATGGTCGCAGGTCCTTCAAACGCACAAGCGGGTCCGTGCGGTGGGTACATGTTCTTGAAACACCAAACGTTCATTCCAGTTAGAGTGCGCGGCAAAGTCTTCTTTTTGAACGGTGGCGAGCTAAACTCTTGACTTTCCTAGATTTTTTTATTGTTTAAAAAAATGCGAGTGAAAAAAAATATCGTTGTTTTTTTACTGGAACGATAGCAGTGGGAATCAATTCTTCGTCAGCTAGATCCTTGTCATTGCTATGAATAGGTTTCTTTGAATGTTCTGCACCTTCTTCATCTTCATCATACTTGCGTTTCTTTGTTGAGGCGGAAATGTCAATGACTTCGACGCTTTCTTCTTGTTGAGAGTAGAGCTGCTCCATTTGTTTTTGGAAATTTATTTTTTTGTGAGAAACAAAAACAAATTTTTTTTCTTTCCGTTTTCGCACAAAAAAGGGACAACCCCACCAGAATGGAGCAACTTCCTCAATCAACCGACGTTTGGTCTTTCCATCCACTCAAAGCAGCAGCAAAGCATTATGGATTCATCGCATACAAGCACGATAAGTGCAAAACTTATGTTTTGGATCACAATTTGCTTGCCAAACTTAAAGTATACACAGCCAATTTGTGTCAAGGAGAATCGCCTTTTGGATTTGATGCGCATCGAGAATCATACAGTGATAATGATATTGTCATCTTGTTGAAATGGAGTGCTGCACAAAATATAGATGCACATCTCGCTGCCACTCTCAAAATGCTAGATACCATGAACCCTTATAACGTTCACAATGCATTTATTATCATCTTTGATGATCACCCTGCTGTCGCTAATCAAAATTACAGAGAAGTGTATCATCAGTTGAGCATCGTTGCTCGTCAAGAGATCTTTCGCGAACCCATTATGTTGCAGGAAGTGATACCTATTGGTGATGTGGATGTTGCGTTTGGACCATTGCCCTCTATCTTGTCAACTGCAACCCGATTTTGCATTAGATTGTCGTTCTATGGCTCGCGAGAGATTGCCATCAGGCTAACTTCATTGCAAGAACCCGAATTCCAACTGACGGCCACTCACGATGAGAAACGTGATAACACCTATGTGGCTTCCATTAACACATTCTTCCAAAGACACCCTTCCATCAATTTTCAAGTGCGCATGAATAACAATCACAAACCGTTCAATATTCAATGGGTATCTCGCGCACTCTATGCATCTCAAAAAGTTTTAGAGAACATGGATCTAGTTAACGTGGATGGGATCAGGCGCAATTTTCAGCTGCAGGATTATCAAGATATGACTCATATCACACACATGGCTTGTTCTATAGCGTTTTTGGATGGACTGGAATGCTGGCATAACGAGTTCAAATTGGCAGAAGTGATGAAAAAACCATGGCGTGAAACTGGCCAACATCCATTGCATGTAGGCTTACTGTGCAACATGCCACACATTGTAGATTGGGCGATTATGAACATGGATGTAGATTTGAATGCTGCAAATAACTGGGGAGTAACTGCCAATACCATCTTACAGCGCATGCCAGATACACATCCATGTAAAATTGCTGCAAAAAATGCTTTGGTTAAAAAAGCAGCAGAAATGAAATAAATTTCGACTTTCATATTGCTTCTGCACAAACATTTCATTCCAATAGGTGTTGTATCCATCAATTGTGGAGCGCAACATAAAAGTCGCGTTTGACAACCTTGCACGTGCGTTATGACATTGAAACGCACATCAAAATTCATGATTTTTCAATGCGCATCCTTTTTTGATAATTACATGAACTTTTGCGCAAGAAAAATTTTTCGAAAAAAAGTGATGATCTCGAGAACCTCAACTCGGATCATAGTCCTACTGGAATAGTGTAGTGATCCAGTAGCATATAGAAAGTCCAAATTTCCTAAAAAGGAAATTCATATGTCAAATATAAAATTGTTCTTTAACGAAAGTTGTTCAAAATTCTGAGTGGTGCATTTTGTGTGCGTTCCGAATGCGCATCTTATGATATGTATATGGTCATAGGGTCTCCAATTGGAAGTCCAACTTTTTCGGGAAAAAGTGGTTTTGGCCAACTTTAAGGTCACTTTATTGGTACTTCCCGGAATGAACAAGCGTCACAAATAGCATGGTTGAATGTATCTCGACGAGATCTATCCAAAAATACCATTGGTATCGAAAATTGAAGTCCGGATGCAAAAGTCATTTTTTTTCAAGTTTTTCGAAATTTTTTCGGGTTTTCCAAAAATTTTTGGTCTGAGCAAATTTCGAATATTTTTTTCAGAGAAAAATTTTTTTCGCTCTATGGCTCATTGGATAGCCCATGAAATTCTAAGACTGCCCATACCTCCAGAAGCATATGGTAATTATGGGGAAGTCGCCTTAAATTACCAAAAAAGGCAATTTCATACCTCATATAGGCAAATGACACTTCCGGTTGTCGTTGAGTGACGCCAATGGTATCATTGGATAGATCTCGTCGAGATGCACATTTTTTGTTTTGGTACGAACTTCATATACTTATTGGCAAAGTACACTTTTCCATCGGAACATGTTTTGGAAACAGGTCCATCATAGAAGTATGTCCGAACGGCGCATGCTTATATCTCACAACCTATATCATCTGGATCGTCTCAGCGAGCTGCGTTCGATGAGCTGCAGCGTTTTAGTGAAATACGCCCGGAACACCGAAAACGCAGTTTTTTTTCGAGCTAGAGGCCTGAAACGTGGTGCAATGGATAGATCTCGTCGAGGGAAATCGAATGGTACTAGACTTGATGCTGCCAGACCCATAGAAAGTCAACAAATTTCCAAAAAAGGAAATTTATGCGAAAAGTACAGGTTGGCAATATCAGGTCAGGAACCCCCATTGGTGCAGTAGATAGGCCTTCATGTGTTATGTATGCATGGATATTAGCATCTGGGCGCATGGATAGCTGCAACAGGAACTTTTTCGCAAAAAAGTGTTTTTAACCAACTTTGGGGTCCCCAACGAGCATGTTCCCGGTGTGCACGGAGCATCCCAATAGCATCAAAAGTCTTAGAATTTTGCGCTCTATCCAACGAGCCATCACTTGTCACGAATGGATGCTTCGGTCGAAAAAGTGCCGACTCGCACACCCGACTTTTTGGGGTCCAAAAATTTCGCGATTTTTCAAACCCGTTTGTTTGCGACAAGCTATAGCTCGTTGGATAGCCCACGAAATTCTAAGACTTTTGACACTAGTTTCGTGAGCCAGAAGTGCTGGGAACCACCTTAAAAATCGAAAATAAATTTCCTTTTCGGGAAGTCCAACTTGCCCATATGGATGACTAGATTCATGTGGTATCGTCGGAAAGCACTTTCTGTGGGAACACCTATGGTGCACATGTTAAATTTTGTATGGCGAAAAAAACTTGTCATTTTTCAAAAAATTATCCAAAACACACTTCATACACCTATTGGAATGCATTGATTAACCATAGGTAATGCTATAGGAGATATAGTGCATGCCAATAGGTATATGAAGTGATGAATTTTTTATTTTGCAAACAATTCTATTTTGACAGCGTCTTCGATTTCTGTTTTCTTGATTGATATGCGCATCATATGTGCCCTCATTTCAATAGGGATGCGACTCATAATGGACAGGAACCTTCCTGCATTGCTATTGGGTTTTGTGATTTCATAGTAATGTTGATTAACAAGTCCAACTAAACCGATGACCACAGATGTAGACAAGGCAACTGGACGTGTCAAAATCCACATCTTCCATGCATCAAATGCAATTGCATTGCTATCGTTTGTGAGTATTTTGCGCGTGCAATCTCTTAGCTGTTGAGTATTGAACCCGTCAAAGGATCTGTTCATGAAACGTGCAAAGATGCGTGAATAATATGTGTTTCTGCGCGACATGAGTACAAGCGACACGGGTTTCACATCTTTGACTCTAGTACCTTCCTTATTACGTTCAGGAATATCCACATCCGATTGTGCATGCTCAAATTTGTCTGTACCATCAATAGATACACATACATCCAATACACGTCCTTCTGGTTTAGATGGAATGCACGCTACAAATTTCCATCCACGATCTTTCCATTGATGCGCGTTTTGCAACAATGTCACCACATCATCGCCATTGGCATTTGTATTATCAAAATAATTCTTGACAAGCATGCTGGTGATATCAATGTTTTCATGTACTTTGCGCACAAAATCATCCCATAGATACATTAGTCTGCCCATATTTTTGGCCGGAGTCATATTCCAAGATTGTATTTTCCCAAACTGGCTTTGCGTGTCGAGATTCATCTCTGACCACAATGTACGATATGCATTGCGTATATCTTGATCACTGAAAGTGTTGTTCTGAGGTGACATGAAAATGGGCCGGTATTGAGGTTTGACGTTCACAATGCTAAAAGATTCGTGTGCTTGCAACATGGTGGCAACTGCACCTAAATTCATCTCATAGAATCCCATGAGTGCAGTTCCGGGATATGCAGCGGTGAACATAGCTTGATTGTCGTCAACAGTGACGAGAGTTTGATACATGACACTCAATATCCATGGCCTTTCATTATTGAATTCGTGTGCAGTGTATTTGTAAGAAATCATGCGCGTAAACACCATGTCACGCATCCATTTGACACGCGTTGTTGTAGTATTGGGAAGTGCATACAATGTGCGCAAACAAGAGGCTATACTCAATGGTTCATAACCAATTGGGTTCGTGAGCACGTGAACATGAAAAAAATTCGTGCGCACTTCACTGACTAACATCTCGAAACCTTCATCTTCACTGATTTCAAAATGCATCAAAAACAAAATGTGATCAGGTGACAAAAGCACGAGTGTGGGTGAAATGTATGCTTCATCGTCAACTACTTGTTGTGGCATGTAGCGCTGCTCATCGTGATTATAGATTGCATCCAAGAAACAAAATGCATGAAACGATTTTTTGAGCTCGAGTGCGTGTTTGGTAATCAAATCACGTGGATCATCACCTTGATAATAGCATGCGCGCAATTCTTGATCAATTTGCGCATGTTTTGAAAACTCTTGATAAAAATTCATTAGTATTTTTTTCTATCTATTAAAAAAAACAAACACATGCACATACAAAAAAAACAAACAATCATTGATTATCAAAAGTGGGTTCTGGAGGAGGTACAATAGATTCCCAAAAGATGGCACTTTCCAAATCCTTGGCATGCAATAACCAATCTCGAATTCTGTGTTCAGGGACTCTTTGACGCACATTGACATTGTAAACATTGATGCGCATCTCTAATGGAAGTCGAGACATGATATTGAAAAAGCGCGATGCCGTCGAGCCATTTTGTTGTATTGTGTAGTATTGTTGATCAATCAATTGAGTCATCCCAATGATGCTTGCAGGCCAAAATGTCGCATTTGTCAAATAAGCATATTTCTTCCATAACACATATGCGCGTGCACTTGATTGCACGGTCAATAAATTGCGTTCGGTTAATGCGCGTTGAAGTTCGAATTGTGCTTGATTCAACTCTGCATAATTAAAATTGGCGAAAACATCCAATATGGGATAATATCTACCACCGCCATGGGATAATAAACAAATAGCATTTGGATCGACTTCTGTCTTATTGATGTTGGGTGATGTGCGTTGGTTCTTCAAATAAGGTTGGAACTCTTTCCGTCCTTCAATGGCCAGATACAAAGTTATAGATGAAGCATATTCATTGGGAACATTTTGTTGCTGTTGTTCTTGTGGGAGTGCATTATCGATTACAGCAACATACTTGTATCCACCTTGCTGTATCCATTGCTCTGCTTCTCTTTCCAACACAAAAACATCGCGTGTATGTCCTGGTATGTATTGCCTCTTCAAACCGAAATCGGGTAATATGGCATTGTTTTTAACAATTGTGGCGACTATGCTTGGCCAATAGCGAATTAGAGTCATTAATTTTGGTTTGGACCCAAATGGTGCATATTGCGGAGTCATTTGGATGAGTGGAGCTAGAACTTTGCTGGCAATATGCAAAACGCGTTTAGAACGCGCAGCGCGTAGTTGATGATCACCATCATCATCTTCGGGTCGTTCCATGGTGAATATTTCGCGATATGGTTCATTTATGTGTGCAATGTCAAATGATTCAGAGAGTCTGACGATAGCCAAAATTTCAGTTATGCCATCGTAAAATGGCACATAGGAGGGTAACTTGGCGCTGACATGCGCTTGCACGAAACTCGATTCATGATATTCATTTTCTATATCCAACCATGAATTGTCCGGATCCAATGTTTGCAATGCTAAAGCCAAAATCTTTTTGCGTGTCACATATTTAATCATAACATCTGCGCGCAGATTATGTAAAACTGGAAATTGCATAAAACGCGTAAATACCATATCTAACATCCATTTGATTTTCAGATTAATGGAGCTTCGAGCAGCAATGGCCGCTTGATCAAGGTGAACTGGCATTTCATCATCTTCGTCACTGCTGTCTGGGGCGTTAATCATGGTTGGGACGCCACCTTCTACTGCATCAAATGCATTATTCATGTACACATTTGCACTCTTGTCCGGATTTTGCATGATACTATAATGCGCGAGCATGTCTTCTAATACCTTTTTGGAACGCAATTGTGTGGGCACATTTGTGAGATGATACAAACGCGAATGAGGAGGTGGAGATAACCAAATCATTGTTGAATTCACTACATTTTCTTCTGCTCCTTGTGTACAAAATGCACAAAAAGTTTTTAATTCTCGCTTGTTCTTTTGAATGATTTGCATGAGAACTTGTTCAACCTGTTGTTCTTTTCCCTGTTTTACAGGTCGCATGTAGAATCCATAATCTTCGTCGTCTTCAACCAACGGCAATATGTCTTCATGAAAACCCATTATTATTTTTTTGCGTGCTTTCGCTTTTATTATTTTTCAATTAAAACCAAATATTACATATATCCCTTCTGAAAGCAATTCTTCGATATGCGACAAGCCGAAAATTCTCATGACCAAAATAATGCTAATTATTGCTGCAAACAAAAGATCTGGTCCATTTGGTTTTGAAGAGCCATTGCAATTCACTGTGCATCCAGGTAAATGTGATAAAATGCTTGTGCAATTAGCCTTGAACGAATTCAAACAACCAATTTGTTGATAACAAAATACATTGCAACGTAGTTCATTGCACGTTTCTACCAACTCGTTGGCTACAAGTGCTCTTTTCTTCTTTTTGTTATTGGTGCTGCCGCTACATCCATGTTCCGCTTGACATTGTTGTAGTTCAGCTAATGTTTCGTTATCCAAGTTAGTGCAATCATGAAATCCAGATGCATAATTATCAATATCGCTATCTTGTGTTGCGTTAAAACAATCTTTGCTGGGCGCAAATCCAATACGCTGTCCAATCCCACGATCAAAAAAGACAATGTAGTTAGTAAACAGTGTTTCCCCCACGATGGTCAGCGAATTATCATATGCGCAATTGGCTAACCCAGTGAATGTCAAGTAATTCACTCCAACACCGTTTGGTGCCACTTCAAACCAATTCATGGGTGGGATTGCAATAGATACTGTTTCGCCATGGGTGCCCAAGAAATCAATAGTCATTTGGAAATTCTCGTTGATAGTATAAAATCCTTCTTCTATGCTAACAAGCGATTCCCAAAAGTGTTCGATATCAGTTGGGCTCAGATAATCACTCCATGTGATGATATCTGAATTTTCAAGTGCGTTCCTAATAGCAAGACAATTTGCGCCCGTGTTGATGATCATTTGTGTAGTCCCGGAATCCACAATACTCAATGGATCATTGATATCATCAGGCAATGTCACTGGAGAACCGCTCACTGTAAATCCCATAATTTGCACATTGTAATACTCTGGTTGCGTGATGGCAATGTATTGCATGGGACCTGTTGCAAATTTGGATGGCCACCCGCCCAAATACATATTTCCAGTTTTTGAAGCAGAGTCAGCACCTGCGATTCCAGCACACAATTGCAATGCAAATCCATTAGGCACGTTATCTAAACTGGACAGCATATCCATGGCAATGGGTAATTCATCTACAGATAAAGGTGGATATGCCATTCCAACAATTCCTTGTGTTTGGTTTCCACAATTAAAAAATGTACTTTGTGCAGTGATTCCCATGATATCCATTGTTGCACTCAATGTTGTGCTTGAACCGCTGATTGAAAACAACACATTATCTGCAATTTTGCCAGCAATAGCACCTGAACCATAATCTACTTCAATGGGTGTTGTTGTGAGCGTGCCATTAAATAATGGAGTGATTCCAGTGCAAGTTGAACATCCAACAGCAGCAACTGCAAAATTGCTACTGCCCGTGTCAACAATCATATTGAAGGTTTGACCATCCATGGTCACTGGGAATGTATAATCACAATCATTCGAACCCAACAAGTTCACGGCAGCAACATTAGGTTGTTGTGCGCATTGTATTGTTGTTGTCAAAATCAAGAAAAAAAATATAACGCGCATTTCTTTTTCTTTTTACAAAGATAAATAACCACTTTTATTAAAAAATATAACACTAGCAATGATATGCATAACGAGCATGATAAACAAAACCATAGTAAAAGTTTCCAATTGAGCTTTCTTTGTTGCATTCCTGTATGTTTGGAGATTAGTATCATACCTGCTCGATTTATCTTTGCAATATTCAAGATATTCGACATGCTCATTGGCAATTATGCTGTGAATGCAATTGAACATTGCCACAACCATGGCGATCATTCCAATCAAAAGCCCACCTTGAAGCACTGTCAATGAAATTCTGAGAGCCAAGTCGATTGTTTGATCAGCAGGAGTTGACACACAAAGTAAGATTGAATCCAAGATCATAATGGGTGGCCATGTCAAACAATAAATCAAGCCTATGTAGGCCATTATTTTGGGTACAAAACACATTTTTTTTATTTTTCAATGTCGATGTGATAACAAGTAAATAAATGCGACAGAAAATAGGTCATTATTTATAGTTTTTGAAATCCAATTGCCAAGTTTGAAAAATTATCAATTCTTGTATTTCCATAGGCACAGATTGCATTGTGTTGATGAAACGACGTTGGTTGGAACAAAAAATATTTTTGTTTTGTTCGCTTCGCTGTTCTTCGTCGAGCAATCAAAACAAACGAACCATGGTTCGTTCAACGAACAGCGAACAAAAATTTGGGGTTTATATATTTTTTTTTCATGGAAGGGAAAAAAACAAATCAACAAACGCGAATGGATCTTCAAATTGCTTCTTCCACTTACGATGTGTTCAACAAGTATGGATTACACATCACTCCTGTCTCGCAACTCAACAATTTCCATCAGTTTGATATCTTGTTGGCCAAACAATTCCAATCATGCACAACCATTGAACAATTGCACCTTGAATTGCAACAAATCATCAATGAACCCATTCCAGAATTAAAACCATTGCCTAAACCAAAGTAAAAGTTTTTTTTGCACTGTTTTAAACAATCCTTGAAATTTTCATTTTAATTACAGGCGTACAGGAATGTATACCAACGATTACATTCGACCTGTGGTTCCTACTGAGCAATTGGCTTTCTGGAAAACTGGCACCAAAGAAGCATTGGCAGCAATCAATCATTTCTGTCACAAGGCCAACATTCATTGGAAGTCTAAGAAAATCTGCCCTTTCCCCAAATGCCCTTTAGTTAAGAGACGCAATCTAGAGGACCACATCATCAAGACGCACTTGACCTTTTTACCGTATGTATGCGAGACCTGTTTCGAGCGTTTTTCGTGCGAAAAGTTGTTGAATCAACATGCTGTTAATGTGCATAATCTCAAAATAATGGACGTGAAATCTATGCAAGTGGATGTAGAAATGGAATTCATGCAATTCTTGGCTGCACCTATCTTACTGAACGAAGGATACATCCGTTTGAAATCCAATTGTAGAAGCAAATCCAATGGGCGCTTCATCTTAATCCTCATGAAACTGCCTTATGAAATTCAATGCATGATTTGCTCTGCTGCTCTCCAAAACTCATCAATTCTAAAGGGACATGTTAAATGTAATGTGTTTAATTGGAGTGTTAAATTGTTGTTGCACCAAATTTGTTCGCAATAAAATGGGGTTTTTTTATTGATTGTTATATACAAAAATCAATTGATCAACCAAAACATTAAACCCATCCACATTCCCCATGTTCAACAAATAAGTTCCATTGGGATCGCCACAGCATGGGAATGTCACTCCATAAGTTTCCATTAACCATCCACACGAGACCACAGTTCCTACCAACAAGTCAAATGGCCATTGTAGCACAACTAGATCCGCTAGTGGTTCGGTGGTGCAATTTGTATTATCTGCATAATTTGCTAATTGCACATTGCAAACATATGAATATTCGCGAGTGGCATTTCCAACTTGCAATATAGATGCACTCAAGTATTCTACGGCTCCTACTTGTAGCATACTATTTAACACGGTAGTTCCATTAGCGTTCATGATTCCACTGGTAGACCAATCATTCAATGTAGTTTGCGTAAACTTGTTTAAATTGCCCACATTAATCAGTGTGTTAGTATTGTTGTTAATAAAATAGGGAAGCCATGCGATTGCCAAAAAATTCGTGTTAATGTAAGTTCCCCAATTGCATGTTTTGGTGTATGATGGGAAGATGGTCGGTGACAAAAATGTGCTATTGGGAACACATCCACATAAACTCAAGATTGAACAATCAAATGGAAGAGTTGGAGGTGGAGTGGGAGTTGCTGTCGGAGTTGGAGTGGTAGTGGTAGAAGTCGTTGTAGTTGGATTAGCAGTTGTTGTGGTTGAAGTGGTTGGAATATTTGTTGTCGTCGTCGTAGAAGTTGTTGTTGTTGGATTAGCAGTTGTCGTTGTGCTTGTTGTTTGAGTGGTAGTTGTTGAATTAGCAGTTGTCGTAGTAGTCGTGGTAGAAGTTGTTGTTGGATTAGCGGTCGTGGTTGTTGTGCTTGTTGTCTGAGTGGTAGTCGTTGTTGTCATTGTTTGACAATATGTGGAATTGTAATCGTTTGATGATGGTGCAGTATCATTGTATTGTGCAATTGGGCATGAAACATTATTTCCTGTGAGTATTAATAAACTGTTCATACTTCCTGGAGTAACTCCGCTATTGATATCTGTGCTAATCCCAGTGATTAATGAATATTGCAAATCCAAATTACTCAATGGACCAGTGCTTCCAGTTAGTAACGCCGCATTAACAGTTCCAGATAATTGTGTATGGCTTGCGGAGATAGTGGCTGCACATCCAAATACAGACATGCTATTAATCGAACCTGAAAAGGTATTGTTGTCGAGTAAATGTGTACTTGAAGAGATGTGCAGAGAACAGTTCCATGGATAACTTCCAGAGATCAAATTATTTGCTAAATTCACTGTAGTCAGATTAGACATGTCATCAAATACACCTGATGTTAAACTTCCACTGAAATAATTTGTTGAGAGGTTAATAGAGATCAAGTGAATGAGCGCAGAAGGAAAGAGATTCACTGGTCCTATTATTCCATACCCACTCCAATTAATGGTCAATATGTCATATGATGAATCGCATGTGAGACCAACCCAATTGCATGGTCGAATTAATTGATCAGAGTAATTTGGAAGTGAACCTGTGCTAGTCATGTTCATGTAAAATTGATACATGTTGCATTCATCATTGGAAAATAAAATGTTACATCCAGCTGATGTCACATTGATGCAATATGTTTTGTTGTCTCCTCCTTGGTTCATAAAAGAAACAGCAATACTGTATGTTATGTTTGGGCAATAAAATCCATTTCCGATCATTATTTTCAATTTGGTTTGACTGCCAAGTGTCATTTTAGATTGGATTTTAGATTGCCATAGCGATGAACTACCAGTCAAATAATTATTGTAGAAATTAAGAGTTCCACCGGACCAAATTGTGTTAAAATAACTGGTAGGTATTGTGCCAGACAAATAGTTATTCGAGACATCAAAAATACCTGGATTGGGAAACGATAAAGCCGAAAATTGGGGCGGTAATGTCCCTGTCAAATTATTGTTATTGAGTTTTAACGTATTAATGCTTGCTGCCAATGCGATTTGAGTGGGAATTGTTCCTGAAAGGTAATTTGTATTAAGTTGCAAGCTTGACAATTTCGACATCAATCCGATTTCAGTTGGAATTGTACCTGAAAGATCATTTCCGTTAAGCCCCAAGGTTGTCAATTTCGTTAACAATCCTATTTGAGTTGGGATGTTGCCTGTGAAGTTATTGGTACTAAGTATGATAGTAATTGCATTTTGAATATTTCCAATTTCAGTTGGGATCGTCCCAGAAAAATAATTATTGTTCCCTCGCAATGTAAGCAATGATGATATGTTAAATATCAATGTTGGAAATGTTCCATTGAGTTGATTTTTTTGGAAAAAAAGCGTATTCAATGGACAATTAATCAATTGTGTTGGCATGCTACCGCTCAGCGAATTAAAATCTATAAACAATGTGTTCAGATTGGTTAACAAACCTAATTGTGTTGGAATAGTTCCGTTCAAAAGATTTCCGCTCAAATCAAGGGTTGTGAGTTTTTTTAGCAAACTCAATTCGGTTGGAATAGAACCACTGAAAGAATTGGTGTTTAAAATAAGCGTAGTAAGATTTGACAATTTTCCCAATTCACTGGGAATAGTTCCCGTTAGAGCACCAAGAGCTATGTTTAATGTGGCCATGTTAGAAAATTCACCAAATTCAGTTGGAAGCGTGCCTCCACCAGGATTCAAAGCTCCCGAAAATATTATGGATGTAACATCTCCATAAGGAGATCCACATGTGATTCCTCCTAATAAACATGGGTCTGTTGTATACACATAACTACCCAGATTCACAATCAAAAACTTGCATAATATATATTTAGGATGTGTTTCCGTTGGTCCATAGTAATAGTCATAATCATACCATTGCTCAAAACATGGGTCACCTGGACAATATACTGCACTGTAATCATTTGATGATGGCGAAATCACATTATATTGTCCTATAGGACAGCTGACATTATTCCCGGTTAATATCAATAAACTGTTCATGCTCCCAGCTGTTATATTATCAATATCTGTACTGATCGAAGTGATGAGAGTATATTGCAGATTCAAACTCTTCAGATGTCCACCTCCTCCAGTCAACAATGCGTAGTTAACCGCTCCAGTTAATTGAGTGTGGCTCGCTGAAATGGTGGCTGCGCATCCAAATACATTCATATTGTTGACCGAATCCGTGAAATTGTTATTGTCTAAGTAATGCACTCCACTGCTATTAGAATGCACTGAACAATTCCATGGATAACTTCCTTGCAGCAAATTGCTGGTAAGATTAACACTGGTCAAATTTGTCATTCCATCAAAAAGTCCACTCGGAAGCGAACCACTGAAAGAGTTTCCTTGAAAATTGAATGAGGTCAAATGAACCAGGGGTGCAAATAATGTGTTAATCACTCCCACAATTCCATATGCACCCCAATTGATTGTGTTTACATTATAGGACGCATCACATGATACACCCACCCAATTACACGGTCTTATCGTTTGATTGGAATAATTGGGCAATGAACCAATACTGGAGAAATTGCTGTAGAATAAGAAGAGTGTACATTCATCAGTGGAAAAAATAACGTTGCATCCAGATACAGTTTCATTAATGCAATAAGTGGTATTATCGCCTCCGTTGTTCATGAATAATACTGCTTGACTGTACGTGGCGTTGGGACATAAAAATGTATTCCCGGTGAATACTTTCAATTTAGTGGTCGAGCCAGTCAAATGATTTTGGATATTGACTTGCCATGTTGACGAACTTCCTGATAATTGGTTATTATAGAAATTGAAAGTAGCACCAGACCATGAAGATCTGGTAAAATATGTATTTGGTATTGTGCCATTAAGGAAATTATTGGATACATCAAATATTCTCGAACCAGAAGATAGAAACATTGATGATAATTGGGATGGTAAAGTTCCACTTAATTGATTATTTTGCAACGATAATCCTTGAATTAAGGTGGTAAATAATCCAAATTCAGTTGGTATAGTACCCGTCAATTGGTTGTGGGAACAATCAAATGAACCAAATGTAGATGGGCTCCTTCCGGATAATTGTGTTGGAATTGTTCCATTTAATAAGTTGGAATTCAGTGTTAATACGTTTAAATTTGTGAGTAAATTTAAATTTGTAGGAATTGTACCCGTTAAATTATTGGTTCCAAAATTTAAATTTGCAATGTGACTATTGGATATAGGAGTCGGGATTGTTCCTGTTAAATAATTGTTATTTAAGGATAAAATTAGACCCGCTGGTGTTGGGATTGAATATATTTGCGATGGTATCGTCCCATTCAATTTATTGTTGCTCAAATTTAATGTTGATATAGCCGAAAGACTAAATAATTGAGTGGGAATGGAACCGAATAATGAATTTCCCGATAAATTGATCGTAACAAGAGATGGTAATGACGATACTCCTCCTAACTGGGTGGGAACAGTCCCCGTTATATTACAACTGACTATACTAAGGGTTGTTAATTCACCATAATATCCGAATTCGGTGGGAATGGTGCCTCCCAGTGTCAAAGAATTGGCAGCGAAATTAATGGTTAATGGATGGTGATTATCAGGGTCACACGTTATTCCACTTACTGTACAAGGGTCAGTTGCTTGATTGTATCCAGCAAGATTTGCCACAAGAAAATCACATAACACTGTAACATAAAAAATGTCAATGCCATAATAATCAGAATATTGCGACCAATTATCGAAACATGGGTCACTGCTATGCACAAGTTCAACAAATAGAAAAGTCAACAAAAAAGTCAATATAACTCCCTTCATTTTTTTTCTTGGCTTGACCCTAGAGTTATTTTTTTTACTCAAAATAAATTAAAGGAAAAAAGGATATGAGCGCTGTTCACGAATTTATTGCAAGCGCACAGAAAATCGATGCGCGAACAAGATTCAATTGCATGTCTATCAAAAGGTGATAGAAGATCAGATTTTGGATGATTGCCCCCAAAGCTCATTTTCTACAAGTGGTTGCCGAACTGCACGACAAGTCAGCCAAGTTGCTGCACGAATATCAACAAATTGCTGGCTATTCGAGTGAAATGATCGAAATTTTGACGCTACAACATCAATTGATTTGCGTTTTGTTGATGGAACTGGACACGATCCCATTGGCCAGAGCATTAGTTAAAATTGTAAATGTTTGTCTTTTGTTGGCATCAGAATAATAAATTCGCACACAAATAAACAAACAAACAAAAAACAAGGGAGCAAAAAAAATGGATTTGATCAATGCGTGCAAGTCAGGAGATGATGCCAAAGTCTTTAAAATCATCCGCGAAAACAAGATTGATGTGAACAAGTGTCGCCATGAAGATGAAAGAGTGCCCACAGCCATTTGGTGCTGCTGCGAGTACAAACATATGAAAGCTATGGAGATATTGATGTGCAGCTCGCAAACGATCGATACTTCCATCAAACACGATCCATCTGCCATTGATCCACGCATGGCTCCATGGGAATTGGTCGAGAATAATCCTCCTATGCTGGGCCTTTTGAGATTCTACGAGTCCAACCCCAATGAAGTGAGAAAATTGATGAGATTGAAACACCAATTTGTTGTAAAATCAGAATAAATCATTCGAAAATGGAGTTCAAGCTCAAAGCATTCAAAAGGCATGTTGGGTGCCTCAAATTCGATAACATGACTTCAAAAAACAATCTTGATTGCTGTGTGCATGGAACACATTTCAGGTATGAACTTGCATGCGCTTCTGTGGGATGAAGATAGATGGTTTATCGAGCGCGAATTGGATGCTCTGTTGCATTATTTGGTGGATCCATATGTGGGTATTTTTGGTGCATATTGTTTTACACTAACGACAATTCGAAAATGTTTATCGCAATTGGACATAATATGATTTTTGTTTTTTTTGCGAGAAAAATAAAAAAAAGTTTCTTTTATTTCTCATAATCAAATTTGGTAGCATATCGTGTAATATGTGCGCGACGTTCTGAGGTGATTTCGATTTGGTCATGCATCAAAAAAGGATGCAGTTTAAAAATTTCTTGTACATCGCGCTCTGTTTTCAGATAAATCACGAGTTTGCCATCCTCCCACCTCGTTCCATCTTGATGTGCATCACAAAGCCCCGAAAGAAAATCACGAAGTAAAAAGCCGATTTTGTCAAGAAACGCATTAGCGAGTAAATGAAAGGGTTCGTCAAAATCTCCAAATTCTAGATCCATAAGCTCGCCTTTGTAAACTTCGCCATTCACTCTGAGAACCCCTTCATCGTCAATCCAGCCTTGAATCCTTTTGTTTGCGATGAAATGTGTAAACACTTCATTTGAATCAATAATTTTTGCACGGATGAGTTCATGCAAAGAAATGCTGTCTTGACTTCGACTCGCTTGCTGCAAAGCCAATGATAAAATAGCGCTTTCTTCATTTTCATGAGAAATTGCTTGAATTGAGGAAAGGAATGCACACAATTGCTCTGACATATTTTTGGGTTTATTGCAAAGTTAAAATTTGATTTTCGATCAATAACAAACAACAAAGAATTTGTGCACTTTGCACGCCTTGCCACTCTGGTAACTCCCTTCTTAAACGTTGTCTAGTTTTGTTTGGATCGGCAGCATATTCCAACATCAATGAATGAATCTCTGCCTTGGAGTGCAAATCTTTCGTAAGTTCCATACAATCAATCCATTTGATGTCAGCTTGATAATCTTCGAATTTGCACTTGATGGTTAAATCCACATATTGACTGCATGCCAACAATCGCTTTATGGCCGTTGAATTGTCATTGTAATAGGGTAAATGACCCCATGCAAGATCAAATATCAATGTCGTTTCATCGCTATCCGTGATGTTCACTTGCGTCACAGAGGATTCAATCGCTTCACGAAATGGATTTCCATCTTGACCAGTTGATAATTCCCATAAATCAGTGGGTATCATTGTTGTAAAGAATTAAACAAAAAAAGTGATTTTTTATTTATGCATCACAATTCTGTAAATTTGTTCAACATGCGTCCATTTTCAACAAACACAAACTCGATATTACGCCCCACTGGAATATGTTCCTCGATGAACGCTTTTTTTGCATCCAAGCTGCGATCATCATATTTGGCTGTAAACAAATTTCCATCAAATTGTAAAATGAAAACTTCAGAGAGGTTCCCCAGCCATTCTATTGTCGATCGGATATGCTTTGCAGAATGACCAAGCATAAGTCTTGATCCCAACGTTCTGGAAACCGAAATTTGAAGCAAAAGACCCATATACGATTCAAATGCGGTGTGATCTTTAGCCGAAAAAAAGACATCCGCGCTAAGAGGAATCGAAAATTCTAGTTTCATATAGGGAACGGAAGTATAATATTGTCGGGTGTCCGATGAGTAAAAAATGGGTTTCATGGGATTCTTGGGAATCAAAGGGCCAGCACCGTCTTTGAGCAACAAAAGGACATTTTCCTGCTTTTCATATCGAAGCTCAAAAGGGCGGATGAGCGCAATGGGAAACGAAAACAAGCATGCGTTATTGTTAGAATAATCGTTTCGCACAGAAAAAAAAGAGCCTGCAGGAAACTCCCCATTTTTCAGGATTTCAAGTGCACCACTTGGTGAAGCTTCATAAAAGAGCTCACGAAATTGCACAATCTCATGGCTGGCACAAAGCATCTTCAAACCAGAGGGTACTTTCTCAAAAACAATTCGACCGCCATGAGGAAATTCATCTTGACGAGCTTGAAAAGCTGTTTTGAATTCCGAATCCCAATCGAACGTTTCAATCTCTAATCTTGTGCATTGTTGTTCTTTCAGGCCGGTAATGAAAGATGTAAGAGAGCTTTTGGCGCAGCCTACACGCACGAAAATATCCAATGGAATGCTTTTACGTCTTCGCAAATCAAATTCATCGCTTGTGGGGAAACTGGAGGAAATGAAAACTACTTGATCGCCAGGATTTGATATATCGTTCATTGTTTTAAATTGCACAGTGGCAGGAATTTCGCCAGACTTAATCCAAGATAGGGCAGTTTGAATCGAAGAACTACAGAATTGATGATATTCGCTATTCCTATCCAAAACATCACGCAATTCATGTTGCTGACTTGATTCCAATTTCGTGCGAACGTTTAGAAGGACGGTTGTATCTCGTTTCTCGGGAGGCGAAAATTGCACTTCCTGTTCTGCAATGGCCTCCTTCAAATTATCCTCGTATTCAAAGTTGCCAAGAAAACCAAAAGAAAATTTTCGGAGAGCTTCAACAAATTCATTGATTCGAGTAGTTCCTATTCTAATGAATATATCTATAGGAAGATCATCATCCAGTTCTGTTCCAATTGCCTCTTCGTATTGACTGTCCGCTAACGGAGCAGCAATGAAAATCACTACATGCGAATCAGGTGCAGAAAATTTCGGGTCTGTGAAAAACGGAGTGCCTTTTGGAATGCGAGACTCTCCAATCCACATTAATGCAGTCTCAAGTGTGGCTGTAATAAACCATTGACCTTCCAGAAAGTAGGCGTCGGCAATTTCTCCCAGCGTTTGATAGTCCATCGCGAGCTCGCAGTGATTTGTTTTTTTTCGTGTGTTTTTTTCTGGTATAAAAAAAACCTTGAAAATGAGTTTTGGCAATACTAGAAGAAAAACAAATGGCTCAACTCTCTAACAAACTTTTTGGTTTCCTCGAGGAAGTGACTTGTTTGAATTATGGTCCCAAATCTGCACTTGTCAGTTTAAGCGCAACAAAAATTGCCTCGCTCAAAGAAGATATCAATGCGCTTCCATATCATGAAGATAAGGATTTCATCAATGCGAAACTACGTCCACTTGTGAGTCAGCAAATGGAACCCCAAGTCAGTGTAATCGGCGCACATTGGCTTGCTATCATTGCAATTCGAGGTTGTTTAGAACGTTTAGGAAACGAATTGTAAAAAAAAGATCATAAAAACAAATTCACTCCGTTTATTATTCAATCAAATGTCTTCTTACAAACTGTTGTTCAACAAATTTCGATAATTTCATCAACTCATTCTTGTCACATTTCTTGTCTAAATATCCAGCGAAGCTTTCTTTGAGCCATTCTCTTGTGAGATCCACATCGACAACATTGTTTTTGCAAATTCTATTCAACCAGAGTTCAAGTCGACAATTCCTTTTCCATTGTAACACGTCAACAGCAGTCTTTGGCGAAGAGGAAGGTTTGATTAACCTTTTTTTATTATTTTTCTTGCGATGGAAAAGCGGTTCATCTTCAATTAAACTCATTCTTCTTTCTCTCATTTCTTGTATCGTGTGCCTGTTTCTGAACGTGTATTCCTTGTTTGATGCCATCTTGCTCGCCGAAAAAAAAGGTTGTTTGTGAGAGAAAAAGGTAAAATTTTTTGAATTTTTTTTTCACAAACGAAAAAAAAGAAATGAAACGCAGCTCGTCTTCTTCCAAAACAACAACAAGAGAAGACATCTTAAGTGATGTTGTAGGTACGATGTTGATTATCCAATTGTCGAATGATGCTGCACCCAAAGGGTTTATGAAAGCGTTAGATGTGATGCTGGATAAATGGTACATTTATGCAATTGAGAGCGAACAACGCGTCATGTTTGCCACACAAATATTCATGCTCAAAGCCATCATTGCAGACGACAGCATTAACAAGGACTACAAATGGTCGCTTGTCAAATCCATGTTCACAACCACTTGTTTGTTGTTTGCAAAATAAAATTATTTTTTTTGGTTCACAAAAACAAAATGTCAACACTAACACTTTCAAAAGCTCGCGAACTCATTCGCACGTTCTTGGCCAAAGTCCAAAGTGAAGCACAGAGATTGTATTACAAGTTATATGGTATTAAATTTTATGATCTAGATTTGCCACATACCTCTATCCCAGGGCATGTCGTATTTGGGTTGCTGGTCGAGGAAATGCGTCGTTGTACAGCGCCAAACACACAATTACGGCCCTATTTCTATGAATTCCCACCACGTCCAGATGGATTGCACTTCATTCACATTGAAATAGGAATCACGCGCGATAGGATTATTAAGAATGCCAAGGTTCCACCCAACAAGCATCAAATCTTGACCATGGGAGATGAAGACAAGATTTTGGATGAAAAGATGCAAGCTCTGGAAGAAATGGTACTGGCGGATATGAGACCTGGATACGAATCGATGGTGACGCGCATGATATGTTACATGCCACATCAATGCAAGAAGGATATCAGTTGGTGCCTGAAACGCATGGATTCGCGACACATGGCAACGAAACCTATTGTAGGTGAAATTCACAAATGCACGCAATGCAGCGAATTTGCTTCATATTCGCATTTACTGGAAATCCAAATTACAAAAGATGCCAAAATAAATTGTGAACATTTAAATTTTGTAAAACACATTTGACAATAAAGAAATAAAAAGCAAAGTTTTCACATTTCATTTTTTTATTTCTTTTGTCAAAATCCTACAATTGTGTCAATTTTCTTGGGTGCCTCATTCATGATTTGCGATTCCATGTCACCAGCGTCCAAGACGACAAACTTGTTTTTCAGTCTTTGATACATTTTACCCTTGTAAATGTAGCCCACTTGAACTCCGCAAGCAAACACCAAGAATCCACGATACATGTTTAGTTTCCCCAGGGGTTGGATTCTGTAAAAAAAAACAAACATTTTTTTTGGCGTGGAAAAAAACAGCAATTTTGTGTGTTTTTTTTCAATTACGGTTCATTCATGAAAGGTTCGTTAATTAGCGGCGTCAATGCTGCCTTGCACAAGAAGCTGGAGTACTCTATGTTATCAATAGACCATTCCAAGTTGAGTGAGTTCTTGCCCATTTCATTTTCAAAGGGGTCAATCAGTAAGCGAGCTACCATGAACATGTTTGTTTTGTCTGTTTGTTGGGTCAGGGGTAATGAAAAAAAAACAAGAAAAAAAGTGGTTTTTTATAGTCGATTTTTTTTACTTGAATCCAGGGGAAACAACAAAAACAAATTGCCTATTTCGGAAATTTGTTTTTGAATGTCTAAACAACAGGCCCGCTCAGTAGCAATATTCAACTGATTGTGCACATTGTTGTGATAGTGGATACAAAGAGATATCAGATACATATTCGAAAATTCAACATCGATTTTTTTTTGCTTCAACAATGAAACGCGCGCATTCAAGTGGATTGTAACATTTTTTGAATGGCTTCTTCTTCTTCAGTATCCACATCAATATATTGCCATAAAGAAAGAGCAAGCGAATCCATATAAATTATTATATGCCTTATAATTTTTTTTGTTAAAGAGGAGGAAGAAGAAAAAAAATGTCCAAAACTCGTTCCAAATCAACCGCTTCGTCAAAAAAGACAGACGCTTATGTAGGTTATACTCCATCGAGAGATTATTTATTGAATGAACCTGGTGCAGAAGGAGGAGGAGACGAGAATACGGGTTTTGCATTCGAAGATGAAAAACATCAATACTCCAAGACTGAAGCTGTTGCTATCAACAGTGATACTGCCAAAAGACTCAAAGAAGCACAAATAAATGCACGCAAAGAGTATGTAACCACTTGTTGCAACATGTTTGGACAAGAACTCACCAAAAAGCCTTATAGCTCGACAATCAGAATCATGGCACCAGGACCTAATGTCGCCGATGAAGTTTTACAAGATATTAAAGCCGTGTTAATTTCTGGATTCCCAAAGATTGAAGTTGGATTTGCACCTGCAAATGCACAACAAATATTCATCGTGTTTAAAAATTATCAATAAAAAAACCCACACATATATTTTTCTTTTGCATAAAAAAACACAAAAAATGAAAATTTTCATATTATTGTTATTGGCATGCGTTAATGCATCGCCCACTATGCGATTCAAGAGTGGTGTTACTCCGTTAATGACAGCAGAAGAAGATGAAAAGGAAATCATTGTCGAATTCGAATTTGATCACAAGATGAAGTGTGGAATGCCCACTGAATTGTTTGCTGGTGTGGCCAACTATCGCAAAATGGAAAAGCGACTTGGGTTTTACATGGATAGTTACCACAAGACATTGGCAGAAATGGTGTGCGTTGATTCTCCACAATATGATGAATTGTTTGAACTCGGTCCAAGAAAGGACAAATTCAAACAAGCGGGTGCATCTATCAAAAACAGTGAAATTGTGCAAAATGTGGAACACATGCTTAAAATGATTCCACGTTTAGATTACTTGTGTTGCCATCGTTTGAGTGCCAAAAACGATTCAACTGTCTACAGAGATGTGTGCATGCGCAAAACGTCTGAAGATAATACACAACAAAAGATCAAACATCGCATGTTTAATCACAAAGTGCGCACGTGTGATCAATTAAGTGCAGATGAATGCTCTCAAAATCCAGATTGTGTTGTGGATGCGCGTCCTATGATTGATAATAATGATCAACAAAAGGTGATGCGTTGTATCAACAGAGCCAAACATGATCAACATGGATGTGCAAACAAGGATCGTCTTAAATGCGAATCATTGAATCATTGCAAGTTCACTCGTGAAGGAGAATGCGTGAGTCGCCCTTTTTGGCGTTGGTCTTGATGCAAATAAATAGCTACCTTCCAAACAATTTTTTTTCAAAACAAATCAACAAACTAAGCAAAACGAAAAATGCTCTTTGCGCTTGTTCTTCTCATTCCTTTAGCCCTTGCATGCAATCATGCATATCATCCAAGGGTTGATTTTCTCTCGATGGATTACACCAAATATGAATCGCTCTATAAACATCAATTCATCAATTTACAAAATGGCACGGAATTGGTTTTTGAAACACCGCGCAAAGTTAATTGTATCGATTTTTATCAATCACTCACCTGCACTAAAATTCAAGCCAACTCAGATGTCAGCTATTGTGGCGCCATAAAATTCGAGAAGAATAGCGAACTAAAAAATATAATCGACGAAGAATACATCTTTTCCTCAGGAAACACTCGTGAAGAAAAGATTCAAGCCAATTACGAGAATTTCGTTACCAAATTCTTTGAGAATATGCAAGTTGATATGCTCATTGATTCTTTAACCAGCACTCATGGAACTACCAGAACCAACAACTATTGGTGTTGTGCAACAAGTTACATACTCGGGCATGATGATATGAGTTTCAGTTTTTGCGCTCGCGAAATGGAACCACTGACAAGAAACGTTCCATTCGAAAAACCTGTGATCAAATGCCCAACTACTGTTTTTTCAAGCTTGTGCAATGAACATCCTGGAAACTGTCATTTCCAAGATGGAGCTTGTCGCACTATCACAAAAACCAACGTGATGCAAACTTATGGCGAGTAAGCGAAAAAAAACAAGTTTTTTTACATCATTGCAAAAAAGAGATAATAAATACCCCTCCCTCCACAAAAAAAACATTTTTTCTTCATCAAAAAATTTCTCCGCACCACACACACAAAAATGACTTCGCAAGTTATCGTTACCCAGATCGACATGGATAGAGCCATGACCAAGTTACTCTTCAACGCCATATTGAGTAATGATATTGAAGGAGTCAAATTCTATGCGTCGAGACTCAAGCCCAAGATGTTGCAAACCAAGTTTTCATTGTGGAATTCAATGACATGCTTGCATTTAGCCACATTGCTCAATCGTGTTGACATGGCGGATATTCTTATCAAAGCAGGTGCTTCGCTCGACGCCAAAGATGGAGATGATCGGACACCAGCTCAATTGGGAGATTTGGTGGGCTCTAGATTGTCTTTGGATGACGAACGAGAGCTTGCACCTGGCATACTTAATATCATGTTGGATGATGGCGAAGAGAAATCTGTAGAGATTTGCAATGCAAAGGCCAACTACGCAAAGAAGATTGATATTACGACTTCGCTAGCTTACTCACACACAAACAAAGCCACTGGCACCATAATAGGAAAGATGGTGCTCCATAACAGAGTCATGGTGTTCGTTGGAAAATCTCAATTTCAAGTTGGTGGTCATATTTACGAATGGGATATACCAAATGACGCGAATCTTTTAACTTTTGATCTCAATAAATTTACCCATGGACATGAATTCCCACCTGGACTCAAACGAAGCACTATTGGATGGTAGTCATAACACAATTTGTTTTTTTTCGAAATAAAGGAATTCACATAAAAACACTGCCTTTTTTTATTTTATTATTGTTTTTTTTCACAATTTGGATTCAAGGTCTTCACGAATGCGTTGAATCCCAATCATGGCGCTTTTCCCCTTCTCAAGATGCATAGCATAGGTCTCGAACGTAGATTTTTCGATAAAACGCTCTTCGTTGAATGTTTGTGCAAATGCCGTAGCAGTCAACCACATTGCTCCATGATCATCATCATGACTCAAATCATATGCAATGCGAACACATGTCGAGCCTTCGCTGTAGAACAAATTGCACAAATGCCAAATCAAGTCACCACGTTTCACATGCTCACCTCTCCAGCCAGTTAGATAATGACCAAAAGTGCTCACAAATACAGTTTCTGTTCCACCAACACGTGCAGCTTCTTCCAACGTTGGGTATAATAAAGAGGTGCTCATGTTTTTTTTGTTCTTGCGGGTGTTATTATCAAACAAAAAAAATGCTGTTGTTGTTGATTTGCTATTTTATAGTATGTGCGCATGCTAAAATTGTGAGTTTGCGAGGACTTGAATTGGATTTCGTGGCCAAGGGAGATGTGACTATTGAAAAATTCTATTATTACTACGAACCCATGATTGATAGACATGAATCTGACCATTCTGTATACATTCATACATCATCTGCATTAAAACAATTGATGTTGGACAAGACAACGATTTCACACGTCATGTTGTACATGTTAGATGGCACAACTGTTAATCACACATTAACTCGATGTGGGATATGGTGGTATAGCTTTTACAACTCAATCGACGATGATGCACACCGACAATTGGATTGGCGTTTCATATTGGATATACCATCAAGCAGAGGTGAATGGAAGTGCGTCTATTTTCATGTTCGCGACAATGAACACCAAAGCATCTCAATATGCGCTGTGAACAGTGTCGATGATTGCAATTCAGTACCTGCATATAGATGCAATGACTATAATAATTGCTTTTTGTATTCACAAGTCGAGCATTCGTCATTTGATAATCTGTTCAGAATGATATATCACTGCAAAGATCATCCACAATTTATGCTGTCGTCTATGAGAATAAGAGACGGTATTCGCTATTATTTTTCACCCCTCGATGCCATTAAATTGCATTGTTTGAATGGAACCTGTATTGGTTGGAAATAAAATGACTTTTTTTTATTCACGAAATATTAAACAATGAAATATTGAGTCCTATTATCATTGCAAACACGCTTGCAGCGCATTCTAGATCAGGGTAATGGTGTTTTCGTCTCATCTCCCATCGCACTTGTTCTGGATTTTGGATATATCGCGCAATATGTTTGATTGAAATATGCCACGAGATGAACAGGTTTTGAAATTTGTCTTTGAGACTAATATCGGGTTTAGCGCATGCTAGAATGTGTTCCACATATCCTTCAAGTTCGGGTTTTTCAATAATGGTAGCAGTCAGGAAATTTTCGATATTAAAGGTTGGGCGAGAGGCGAGACAAATGACGGATTTGAGACGTTTGTGTTGAATAGCATCGCACACAAGCTGAGTTACATGTAAATCGACGTGTTGTTCAAATTCAGTTAACATGAAGTCGAGTAAATCCACAAGTTGAAGAGGGTGACGTGCCAAAGTTGATAATATCGACGGAACAAATCCAGCATTATGAAGACCATTATCGTAAATGGCACACTTATTGACACCCATAATCAACGCATTCTTATGAGTTAATACATATTCTTTGAACGCAATTTTATCGATTGATGTTTTGTATATTACATTACCAGTGTTGAAAAAATCAGCGTCTATTGTATAACACATGTTTCTGAGATATTGAACAGACATTTTTTTGTGCACAAATTTTGATTTTTTTCTGCAAAAAAAATCGAGTTTTTTTAATCACAAGGTTATTTTTATTTTGCACAGGAAAAAAAATGAAGCGCATTGAGTTGCTTTGTTTGATGCTGTTATTAATGCATGCGGCAAATGGATTATCTGTTCATTGTTGGACGAGAGAGAATTCTGAAAGAGCGTGTCTAATCAAAGTTGAAGGATTTCCGCCATATGAGCAATTCAAGAAACAAGAATGTTTTTCGATTGACGATTGGACATGTAACAACTTGTATGGTCAACGTCTTGAAGCGCAGCATGCACAAATGCACTGGGAGAGAAATTTTGGTCTGTTTGTGCAAATTTTTGGGCCTTTGTTGATTGTTATCATATTCTATTTCACAACAGTATTATTAACGAATAACAAGACTTAAGAATTCAGACTCAATACACAAAACAAGACAAAAAACGCGAGCAGAATCTCCAGGAGCCAAACCATATTTGAGGCGCATCTTGCGTCGCATGTCATTGGGATCTTTTTGGTAGTTGATAATGGCCTTGCATGTGGTCTTTTCGTATACAATATTTGACAATTTGAAATTCCAATGAGCCATGTGCATTTCAATCATATTACACATATTGTTGCCATATTCTGTTGTATGGAGCGCACATGAATGATAACGAACTCTGTTTTGGATTTCTTGGTTATCTGCGTTGTAGTTGGGATGAAAGAAATATGCGCGACACACGTTCATGTCAAATTCGTTGTGCACAAGAGGCATTATTTCGTCCATCTTTAATTGAATTTCTGGCCTAGATAGTGCATAAATGGCAAGCTTTGGCATATTCATTTGCACCATTGATGCGAACAATATCCCGTGGCCAAAAAGGAATTGCGGGTGGTTGATATCTATGTCAGAACCACCTTCTTCTATAGCTTGAATGACTTCGTTTGACCATTCATCTGGATTGACATCTTGATTGTGGTTTAAATCGGCTTCGTTTAATTCATGATAGCATGTTTCTAGAATTAGAGCAACTTTGCGCTCTGCTTGATTTCCTTTCCACATTTTTTGCGTGTTGTTTTTGTTTATTTCATCACATTCAAAAATTTCAAGTCAATAAAGAGTTTTAAACAATATATGCGTGTTGATAATTGCTTGTCAGGGATCCTGTATTTGATGCGCAATTGTTGTCTTATCCCATCCGGATCCTCAAGATGTTTGCGCTGGATATGATCGTCTGGCCATTGGAGATTGTAAAGAATGGGTTTCATTTCGTCAATTGGATCTGCAACAGCGAAAATGTATTCTAAAACATCTTGCGGAACTTGTGTTTGAATATTGATTATTTCACTAACGTCAAATCCTGGCTGTCGTGCTAGCATGCGCGCAATTCCATAATTTCCTTTAAAGAGGCATGGAATAATCATATCACGCAAATCGATATCAGGAAACTCTTGGAGCATAAAACTTAATAATTCACAAGAATCGTCATGTAAAGTGCAACAACATACAGAATATATGGCAGGAAGATATGTAAGGTGAGGCGCATCGAAGCGTACAATGCCATTATTAATAACGGGTGCCAATTCCTCTTTGTGCTTCAAAACGTGGGCTTTGAATTCATTCTTGTTCGTGGGTTGTGTTTGCATTCTTATGAAATATTGCAAGTGCTCCATTCGTGGCGAGTGAGCTAAAAAAACTTTTTTTTGTCGACAAGATGGATATATATAAAAAACACGCATCCCAAAAGAAGAATGAAAAATCATCAAACGATGCAATCGTCGATCATCATTATCTCGCTGGTGGCTTTGGTTGTGTGCACTGCGCGTCACATTCCTGTGCAATATCCATATGTTGTTTCATATCAATACAAGAATTCAAAACACGCTTGTTTTCAAAAATCAACTTCAGTCAGTTATTGGATGCAACCGTTAGAGCCACAATGCTTCAATCCAGGGACACGAATTTCTGGTGTTGCCAATATTTCGGCTATAGCTACGCGGTATGCACTAGAGATTTGAATCCATTAATTCCCACTATTACAAGAATACCTGATGTTTGTTTTGGACAACCCCAAAGACATATACATGATGACCCCATTTTGCGAATATGAGGAAGATGCATGCCTGTATGCAGAAGGCAACATAGGTTCTTTGTCATATATCTGAAAGGAAATAAAAAGAAAGAAAATTGATCAGATTATGAATTTTTTATTTCCATGTATCCATACACAATCATCTTCGTCAACACAAATACATTTGCAGCTTCGTTTTGTCCAATACCCAATTCGAGTTTCAACAGCCTTCTAGTTTTGTTTGGATTGGATTTGAAGTTTTCCAACAATCTCACTCTTTGCTCTAAATTGCGATCGTGATAAAAATGTCCGCGAATCTTAGTATGACACTGATTTATGATACGAGTAACATGTTCGATGCTGCTGATGGTTTTGATGTGTGCCTTCCTCGTGTATGTATATCCAAGGTCGTTGTTGCTGTATGCAAGAATTAGCTTGAGAATCTGGTCGTCTTTAGACAAAACACTGGATGATAATGAACTCAATCCAAATACACCACCAGTGTGTATTTTAATCCCTGATTCGTTCAGCAAAATTTTGAGCAATTCTGGATTAGGTTTGTTCATCCTCGCACAAACTATATGCAAAGGTGTGAATCCAGCAACATCATCGGACAAATTTAGATCAATTGGATATAAAAATTTTAAAGATAGTATCATTTTAACAATTTCATTTTGGTTTCTTCGACAAGCTGCTATTAAGATAGTATCTCCAAGCAAACTCTTGGTTTTGGGATTGCCTTTTAATTTGTGATTAATGTCCAAGGTTGCGTGATGCTTTAGGATCAACTCTTTTGCTTTTTCATGCTCGAACTTGTGAATGTGCGTGATGATTGTTTGCTCCAACTCATACATTTTATTTTGCTGATCTTTTTTTTAAAAAAAATGAACAAATTTTATTTTTTTTTCACATTCTTGAAATTTCGCGCTTTTTGTCACTACGCATGATTCCTATCATGCCACTTTTTTGAGGTTCCAAATATGCACTATAGCATTCGAGAGATTCATTGTTTTTGGCATCATGATTGAACATTTCAATGAAAGTGGTGGCAACAATCCATAAGCGAGAATATTCGTGCGGATTTTGGATATTGTATGCGATGCGCACACTGTCCAGGTTTTGAGCATGAAATGAATCCACAAGATGCGCAACTAAATCGTCTTCTCGAATGTATTCACCAATAAAACCAGTGCGATAGTCACCTGATGTTGAAAAGAATACGAATCCATTATCCATGCCAGAAATGGCTGCTTCCAATGATGGTTGTAAACCCATTTTTTTTGCAAATCCTTTGATTTGTAAAAGTTTAAAAAAAAACAGCAAAGTTTTTATATCTGAAAAATTTTATTCTCGAGTAATAAACAAAAGGCGAAAACATTGGCAGACAATTCAGGACATGGAAACTTGAATTTCATGCGTAATTGTTTGCGCGTTTCATATGGATCATTCATGTAGTCTTTGATGGCTAGTTCTGGTCCAAGCATGGGTCCATGAAGCCTTTGAACAGGCGCGACAGCCAGAATCATTTCTATTGTGGGATTTGTGTTTATACCATAGGTTGCCATCCATTTACTCGAGTATTGTAAATCAAATTTTGGATGTTTGGCTATTTCAATAGCGCATTTAAAATTTCCGTGACGAAAGGCGTATGCAATAGGTGGTGTTGCAAATCTTCTGTTGCGACAATTGGGATCGATTTGTTCGCCAAACTCGCGAAACAAGAACTTGATTAATTCAATCGAATCGAATGCATTTCCAGCAATCCCAGTCAACAAGGGAAAACATCTATAATCAGACGTGGGGTCGATTATTTCACTGTTGATGATGGGTGTTATATCATGCTTGTGTTTGAGTGCATAATTTTTGAATTCTTCAATTTCGTTATCTTCAAAGGTCGACAATAGATGCAAATGCTCCATCTGTGTTTTTTTTTATTCACTTTAAAATTTTACTTTCAAGCAATAAACACAAACAAAACACTTGAGATGCATCTTCTTCCCGATAATATAACAAGCGCATTTCCTTGTATACTTTGATTGGATTGTTTATATAATTTTCGATGATTTTCTGGTGCAGAGAATTGACCCACTTAAAAGCTCCATTTCGACGCAGTTTCCAAGGAAATTGTCCAAGTATTAAACCTAAAATATCAAGTGCGATGCTGGGAAGGTCGTAAATACCCTCGATAACCTCTTGAATACGAAAACTATGATGTTTCATCAATATTTTCAAAGTATCTTTTTGTTCGGGTCCAAAAGCAACTTTGCGATCATACCACAAATAAGATGTCACATCAATATCTTCATTGAATTCTTGTAGCATGAACTCCGCCAAGTTTATTCGGCTGGGAGTCAAGAAGATTTCAAGAAATGGAGAACAGAAGCCACAATCACTCCCGTAAACATCATAATGAATTAATGACTTTATCTCGGATTTGTTTTCTATCATGTATCGCTTGAAGTATTCATCGCTAATCGCGAGTTGCTCTGCAGCTCCCGCGAGAAGCACTTCTTCGTCTTCGACCCATCCCATTGTGTGTTTTTTTGTGATTTATTTTTTTGCCTTTTTGTTATTCGTCTTTTATTTCGCTAATCACTTTATAATATCCAACTCCAATAACTCCAATTTTGTATGGCTTCCATTGACCTTTCGAACACGCAAGACATTCGCCAGTCCTAGCATCAAGACCGACATTCCAGTTATTGACAAAAGCGAGCACAGCATTCCATATTTGTTCATCTGGTCTATGCATATCGTAAACTATATTCACATTTCTTAATTTCTGAACACGGAATGAATCCGCGACATGAGCAACCACTTCCTCATCTCGAATGTATTTGCCCTCATATCCATGACGCCGGTTGCCCGAAGTTGAGAAAAACACTTGTTCGCGACTGTTGGCGATGATAGCATCGAATGGCGATTCTTCGAGCGAATATAATAAACTCATTTTTTTCTTGATTGCAAATCAAAAACATAAAAACAATGCTCCTCCTCTTGCTATTTATCTCGCTAGTGACAGCAACATGCCATTTTGAAATTGACGAGTATTATTCCAAAACATTGACTGTGGGGGGAATAGAATTGGATTTCGTGCGAGATGAATGTGCAACCAAAGAAGAAATTCCTATCTGGGGTACGGCAATAGAACATGATTACATAATCGGTATGGAGTATTCGGAAGCTCTCGGAGAAAGATTCCGCGAAATCGCGGGTAGTTGCACAGGAGGATATTTGTGTTCGCCCTGGTGGAGAGCCTTTTATCATTCAATACGTGAAACATGTCACGATGCGTTGGATTGGCATCCTCTGTTGAAAATCGCGGAAGAGAATCCATCCAGAAATGAATGGTATTGCATCAAATTTAAAGTGCGAAATCATTGGGATCAATATTACAAAGTTTGTGTAATGGTGTTGGCACAAGAATGTTCATTGCTTTCTGCGGATACATGCGAAACTTACCGTAATTGCTATTTGCATGCGCACCATGAAATAGTGAAAACCTCGGATCGACTCAAGCCCTATGGATTTTATTCTCATAATTCATGCAAACATACAGCTTACTGGAATGATGAATTATATCATTCTACGTGCACGATAGTGACACCATCCGAGTTAACGGCCATAACTGGAAGTCCACATTTTCATGAATCATGCATTGTAAGCAATTGGACTCCATCAGAAACTGTCAACAAATATTGGTGGGACTTTCCAGATACATCAATTACATATGAATGTGTAACAGGCAGATTTGTTAGTTTGTACCGTTTCGCAACCAAAACGTGTTGGTGAAAAAAATAAAAATTCACAAAAACAACAAAAACAACAAATAAAAAATGCTCTTTTTGCTCCTCATCATCTTTTCTCCGTGTTATGCAAAGCAATTGTATCGCGACACAGTTGAAATACAAATCAGTTACACAAATGATGATTTCTTGATGGGCATCAATCCCATTTATGTCTTGGATGGCAGACCTTTTGAATTTCAAGCCGAATCATTTTTCAGCTGTAAAGTGCGCAATGATGTTGAATGGACAATTGATGTTCCACTTAACGAAAAATTGACAATTCGTGCTGGACATGCTGCTTCCAAAGAATGGGATATCTTTCGAAATGCAGCTACTCTCATAGAACATGGAATATACGCAGACGATGCCATCTACATGTATGATGTAGCTTCGTTACTTCATGGCGATTTGACATGTTGTCGAAAGCTCTATAACACTGTGGATTCTGCACTTTCATACGAGATATGCTTTGCGCCCCAAAAAAAGGAAACACCACGTCCGATAGACAATTGCGAATCGCTGAAAACCAAGGCAGAATGCAATAAGTACCCAAATTGTGCAATGGATACATTCATATTAGGACAAGTAGAATTGTTTAACGCAGCTAGCATTGCACGAAATGAGTGTCGCAATACCAGAGATCTTAACAATATTCTCAAAAGTGCCAAGAAACATGCATGCATGTTCAATAGTGCATACACTTGCAATCAACATCCTGAATTGTGCGTTTTCAAACATGCAAAATGCAGTCCTAGACATGGACCTGGATCTGCCGAAATTTATTGCAAAGAGCATTGCAAAGAGGATATATTATGCGAGCATGTTTATGGAAAAAATTGTCTAAAAATTCGTTAATAAAAAACACCAAAAAATGCTTTTATTGTTTGCTGCTTTATTACTTGTTGTGACAACAGCAGAAGAGGAATGCCGCATCAATGAATGGATATGTGGACAAGTTGCAGGTCAAAGAGCAGAATATGCAACCTTTTGCGATTGCCAACCATTCAAAGATGAACACGATTGCAATCAACAAGAGCAATGTGTTTGGTTTCATTCATCAAGTGATGTAGCTGGATGTTTACATAAATCTCATATTAGGATGGCTATTGGATTTTACGAAGAGTTTGTGACACTGGAATCTGCGAAAAGATACGCCAAAACCGCGTGTCTCTATGAAGGATGCCCATCGGAAACCGAATGCAACGAATGCATCTTTGAACTATTTCACAAACAAGAGGTTCCAACCAAAACGCGAGAGCCATCATTTTGGATGTTGAGATGGATTCCAACCATGATCATAATCCTTGAAGTTTGCAATTATGCTTTTGACAGAAACTATTCTTTGTTGATTAGATCTGTTCAAATAGCGTTTATTTTTGGTGCAATCTATAATATTTAGCATTAATAAATGTGATACAACAAAAAATTCGCGCAGATAACATGTCGCCTTTAGCATGATTTTTAATGCACAGTTGCTCGCACACCAATCTCGGGTTTTGTGCATATCTTTTGACTAAAGACAAGAAACCAAAATTTGCATTTAAAATCTGTCTTTCGAGAGTGTGTGCGAGAATCAATTCTATAACTGGCATAGGAGCGTCACCCCGCCATATGTCATCAGGCATCAATGAGATATTGAATTGTGGATGTTTCGCCAATTCCGAGACACATCGATGATTTCCAGATCTAATAGCATGCAATATAAGAGGTTTATTCTTTGCACATAAATGATTAGGACTTGAAGTTTCTGGAAACTCTGCAAACAAAAACGCTAGCAAGTCGTGTGGGTCGGTACTATGTGTAACCAACATCACGAGTATCGATCGACGCGCAGGAAGCCCTAGATTGTTCAAGTGTGGTATGGGTACATGGAGTATGTCTGTTAGTGCATGTTTGTAGTGAATGACATATGCTTTAAACGCATTCTTATCTATGAACTCGCGTTGTTCATCGAGCACGAGAAAGTATTGAAGGTGCTCCATTTTTTTTATTTGACACACAGAAAAAATGTTTGTACAAGTCTAATCAAACAAAACACTCGCGCAGATAACATGTCACATTTAATCCCGTATTTCTTTCGTAATTGTGTGCACACCAATTGTGGATTTCGAGCATAACTCTTAACTATTGGTTTGTGATTGTATGCAACAACATGATTTTGTCCTTCTAATGGATTAGCGTGTGCAAGAATAATCTCTATAACTTCATCTGGAACATCCCTTGTGTACAAATCAAATAGCACTTTTACGCCACTGAATCTGAGATGTTTTGCTATCTCGATTGCACAGCGATAGTTTTTCCAACGTAAAGCATACCAAATCAATGGCCTGTTTATCTCGTCTGGACAATAATTGGGATTCAATCGGGCTGGAAATTCTTCTAACATGAATTTCAACAAGTCGTATGGATCAGTTTTGTGACAAACCAGCATCTCAAGCACTTCTCGTCTTCGCACTGGAAGCTGGATAACTTTGTCCAGTGTTTGTTTGTGTTGAATGACATGCGCCTTAAACGCATCCTTATCTATGAATTCGCGATGTTCGTAGAGCACAAGAAAATACTGGAGCACATCCATTTTTTTAGACGTTGAAAATTTTATTTTGCAATAATAAACACAAACAAAAGATTTGACAACTTAGTGGTTGTTTGTACTTGATTCGCATCTCTGTATGAACTTTGTATGGATTTTCCATGTATCTTTTTACATAATCTGGAGCACGAGAACATGACAACGTGCGTTCGGCAGTTCCATATTTATGCAATGTATTGTTTATTTCTTTAATCTGACGCGCGTTTAAGGGTGGCACATTGGCCATAATCTGATCCAAATATTCGTATACCTTGATCATTTCACCATGCGACATTGTACATGTAAAGATGGATTGAATATTGATTTTTGGGTGCGCTGATAGTGCTATTGCACATTTCTTGTTTCCAAAAAGTAAAGCGCATTCTATTGGAGTCTTCCAATGTCCACCTTCCGTATCGTGGTTGAATTTGTTGTGACCAATCTCTTGAAACAAAAATGATATTAAATCTCCAGGATCTGATGGATGTGTTGCCAATCGAATCAACAAGGGTTCTTCTACTGTACTTGACCTGTTAATTTCCAAATGCAATGCATGTTTTTCGACTATAATGAGACGTTTAAATTCATATTTGTCTATGGTTTTTGTAACTGTGCCCGTGCAATCTCGAAATAGGCGCTTCATTGTTCTGGTTTTTTTTCACTCTAAAATTTTATTTCCAATCAACAAACACAAACAAAACACTTGAGATGAATATTGTGGAATCGAGATGCGATGTTTCAATGCCATTTTTATGCGCACACTTTGTGGATTCAAAATGTAATCGCGAACAATATTTGGTATCTCTTGGCGATATGAAATTTGTGCTCGACCAGGTGTGTTTGCGCTGGCCAAAATTTGTTCTATGTACGATAAGCGAATCGAAGAAATACTGTAATTTAAGACAGTTCCCAAAAAATTTTCAATGTTGAATTTTGGATGTTTTGAAATGCTTAATGCACAATCATAGTGAGAATAAATCAAAGCCATTGCAATAGGAGGAGGATAGACACAACTAACGTTGGGATCTATGTGTTCATGAAATTCCTGGATCAAAAATTTCACCAATTCATTGTTGTTAACAGAAAAAGTTGTCAACAATGGTGCTGCATGATATTGATAAATACCTGCTTGAGGTTGTCTTCTAAGAATATCCAAATTGATGACTCCAATTAACGCTTGCTTGTGTTTGAGAATATATGCCTTGATTTCTTCTGTATTGTCATATTTTCCATGGGTATCATCAAATACCTGGAGCAATTCCATTTGTGTTTTTTTTTAGCGAACTTGCAAAATTTTATTTTCAATCAACAAACACAAACACAAGATTTGACAACTCGCCTTTGTGTGCATTTCATTGCGAAAACCAGACGGATTCTTCATGTACTTTTTAACATAATCCGGGGCATGAGGACCATATAAATGTTCCATGTCCAAATATTCTGCTGCCAAATATTCCTCTATGCGCGTTGTTTGATCTGTGTTTAGAGGTTTTGCGTTAAACAAAATTTGCTCCAGATATTCTTCATGTGCCAAACTCAAATAGGGCGAGCAAGGTGCAATACAATGAAATATATATTGTATGTCAATATTCTGATGTTTCGATAGCGCTATTGCACATTTCTTGTTGCCACGGAGGATTGCACATTCCATAGGAGTCTTCCAACGCAAAGAGATGTTGGGGTTAATGTCTTTGAAATTGCGAAACAAAAAGTCAATTAAATCTCCAGGATCAGATGAATGGGACGCTATTTTCGTCAACAAAGGCTCGGAATCGATACCCTGCTTATTGATATCTATCTTATCCTTGATTTCAATCGCCATTTCTTTGAATGCATCCTTGTCCACAACACTGCCACGAAAAAACGCCAATAGGAGCTCCATTCAACAACAAACTTGCAAAAATTTATTTTCTAATAACAAGCACAAACAAAAAACACGAGTCGCAAACAAAGGCAATGGAGGAACGATGTGACGATGCTTTTGCCACAATTTCGCGCGCACATTAACTGGATCTTCAATGTATTCAACGAATGAATTGGACATCTGAGTAAATTTTATAGATTCTTTTATAACTAGACAAGCTTCTTTGTCAATAGGATCTGCAATGGCACAGATTTTTTCAGTGCACTCTTCCCAGTATGCAATGGCCATAGACACTAGATGACCTTGAGGACTCCTCAACATTTTGGCAATTTCAAACTTTGGATGACTTGCGATCAATACCGCAGATTCATATTGTTCGTGTAACATGGCTATTTGAATAGGTAAAACATATGAATTGTTGACATTGGGATTTATCCATTGTTCAAACTCATGAATTAAAAATTTCACCAACTTTGCATTATGTCTGGCAATTAGTGATAATAGAGGAGGCAATGCAGCGCGACTTATGATTTTGCGCGTAGCACTGTCTTTATCCAAAATATGAATGTCATCATTAATCACTGGAATGAGTGCTTCCTTGTGTGTGCGAATATATGTCTTGATTTCTTTCTCGTTATTCTTATAATAATCAGAGTTTTTATCAACAAAGTGCTGCAAAAACTCCATGTTTATGCGATTGAATAAAATTTATTTTCTGACCACAAACACAAACAAAATAAACGTGCGGCCATTTGAGGGCCACGATGTATCAATTTCAATTTCTTGTGCACAGCCTCTGGATTCGCCATGTATTCTTTTAGAAAATGTGATTCGCATATTCTATCATTCGAGCGTTCTTGTTTCTGATCCAAAATTGCTTTTGCTTCCTCTTTGCTAACAGGGTCCGCAATGGCTAAAATCATTTCGGAAAGGTGTGGAAAGCCACAAGAATATTGTCCTCCGCCAACGGTAGATAACCATGTCTTTAAATCAAAGTTTGGATGTTCCACTAAAGCTAATCCATTTTCCCAATTGCCATACAACGCGCATAGTGACATTGGAGTTAGAAGCGGACAAGGACTGTTTGGGTCAATATGATTTCCAAATTCTTTAAGCAAAAAAATTGCATTATCATTACATGGATGCATTGATAAACAACTATACAATAAAGAACGCACAGAATTATTGGAAAGATAGAAGGTCATGTTTATGATAGGAGCGAGTTTGCTTTTATGTTCAAGAATAAACTCTTTGAATGCACTTGCATCTCCAACAAGTTCAGCTGCGCGCTTCAGCAATTCCATGTTTTGTTTTGTTTATCGAATTTTATTTTTCAACAAAGTTCCATTTTTTTTATTCTGCGACAACAAACACTTCTTCAACAAGACCTTTATAGAACAACATCATTGCTTCGTCTTGTTGTTGATACAAGTCCTCGATCATGCGTAATGACATGGCTTTGGTCTTAGGGTTCAAAGCATAAATATTTCTACTATTGGGTTCAGACAGAGGTATTCCTTTAACATACGGAACAATGTATTTCACTAATTCAGTGCGATTCAATCGAATGGCCAAAATCATGCTGGTCCATAACATCCACTTGTACTCTGGAGTGAATGAACTTGATGAAAGGGAACATGCATCCACAACAGTTTTAAAGAAATTGAATCTTTCGTCAAAATTCTCGTTTCCATCCGCACACGCAAGTTCGTAAACACCATCTACGAACCATTTGTTGCTCACAATCAACTCGAGAGGGATTTGGCTTATGATATAATTAGCGATTTCTGCATCATACCTGTAAGTAGCCATCATGTCCCCAGACAACGACACCAATTCACCAATTTCAATAACCTTGTCTTCGTACAACTTTTTGATGATATCCAATTTCTTGTAGTGACTAAGAATCTTGACTACAGCAGACTTTTCATGACTGCCTGGTAAGACGACAGCCAGCGTTTTGGCCAGTAAATCTCCAAATGCAGGGTCATTGAGTTTGGACCCGTAACGCACCATAGCGGCTGTTAAATCGATAACAGAACTGGCATCATCCGAACGTGGCCAGTAATGCGTTTGTCTGGGTCTCCATGTCATCTTCCATGCAACAGACAAGTCTTCTTCGACGGCTTCTTGTTGTTTGGGTTTCTTGTTATTGTCTGCAACATTGTTGTTGCTTGACACGCGCTTTTTTTGTGCTCTTCCGCTCATGTTTGTTTATTTGCAAATTTCGTAAAATTTTTGTGACAATAACAAAACGAGAGAAAATAAATAGGCTGCGTCGTTGACATCATAACCATATTTGCGACGCATGATTTGCCTCACGCTGGATGGATTGTTGCCATATCCCAAAGCATGGTCGTTTATCTTTCCATTAACTTTGTTCCATGCTGGTGCAATGGCAATCATCTTCTCTTGCAAAATTCGACGTTCAGATCCAAATTCATAATTATAATACAAAATAGCTGACCAGTTTGAGAACGAAGGTTTAATGCGCTTTGCTATTGCGAAACACGATTCTGTGTGTCTATGATCAATGGCTTTGGTGATAGGATGCACATAAATGGATGGTTTGTATTCTAATTCCAATGAATCGGGAAATTCGTCCAACAAAACATCCACCCATCTTCCACCACTTGTTATGCACACGCCAAGTAAAGGTCCCGAGACACTGTAATCGCGGTAAAAAATATCACGTTCGATATACTTTGAAATGGATTTTTTGTGAACTTTAATATATTCCGAAAATTCAGGCAATTTTCCACTGCGAACCAACTCGCGTGCATTTTGGATGTGCTCCATGTTTGGTATTATTTAGCGACAACAACAAGGAAAAAATGATTTGACAATAACAACACAAGAGAAAACAAACAAGCAGCGTTTTTAGCATCATATCCATATTTCTCGCGCATGATTTTCCTGGCAATCTGAAAATTCGGCAATTGTCAGCAAAGTAGCTAAATGTCGAAGATGTTCACGTGGAGATATACAAAGTAGTTTGTTCTCAATCGCAAGGATGAGCACAAATAGTCGCGCGGACCTATTCATGTTCCAATGTGTAGTGAGAGCGAGCATACATTTTTTGTTACCCATATCATGGGCACAATCATATGGTGTTGAACCAAATTCATTTTCATTATTCAATTTCATTTGACTACCAAACTCTGTGCACAGAAACTCGATTAAATCTCCAGGATCAGATTTATGACTAGCTAGCATGGTTAACATAGGAGGGTATGGAGATATCCCACCACTCTCATTGCGCACAAATGTGTGAGCATTGATATCATGCCATAATGCATTCTTGAATTCACGAACAAGTGCTTTAAACTCTGCTCGTGGAATATTCGGGGAGCTCAATAGATCCAGCAAAGCCTTTTTTGTCATTCTTGTCGTTGTTTTATTATTTCAAAACAAATCAAAAGTACAAAACAATATACTTGACATGCATCTTTTATATAGAGGTTCAGAGGACTAATCCCATGATGTGCATTTGTTTAAGGGTGAGGATGTATTCGAGGATTTTAATGTAGTGGTTTTTAAGAGAGAGCGAAGCGGTGCCCTTGATTTCGTTGAGAATTTTCAAATCTAATTCGTGAAGTTTTTCATAGAGCGCGTAATCGTCGTATAAGGAGAAAATGAGTGCACGTCTTTGATCTTCTTCGCTGCAAGTTAATTCATCAAAATTTTTGAGGAAGTGACAACTGAGTGCTTTCATATCCTCAAAGAATTTCAAGGGAAGTGGCGGCGATTTTGACTCGGAAGAAGAAGAATTATCAAGAAGTGTTGCTGCACCATGATAAGATTCATTGAGTGCATATCCTACCATGAAAATGGCTGAAATGTACCAACATATAACAAGTAATCCATCACAAAGCGCCATCGAATCAAATCTTTTAGACCTTGTTTTTTTTAAAAAAAATGATTTTCTTCATTATTTATACGAAGAGAAATGAAACAGAGTAAAAAAATTCATGTTTTTTTTTCTTCGACGAGCAATTGTGAATGCTATTTCTCAAAGATTCATTGTGTGTTTTTTTATTTACCAACGAACAAAAAATTTGACTCGACAAACAAAATCAAAATAAATACATGTGAAGCATCTTGTGTACCATAGTATTGTATCCGTAATTCCTTGTATACGTGATCCGGATTTTGCGAGTAACGTTCGATCAACAATCGTTCTGGGCTTCCCATCCTATGTGTTTCGGGCGGAAATTCACCTCTAAACGGTTCAAGTAAAGGAGGCACATTGGCAATTATCTTGCCCAACGATTCAATGGAAATACATTCGGAATAGAATATATAATAAATCCTCCTCGTCAATATTTTCATATCGAAACTATGATGTCGAGCGAGCAAGAGTGCGATTTGCTCATGTTTGCGGATGAGAGCTTCGGATATCATGCAATTGTAATTAGCATGAATACAAATTTCAGTGTGAAAGTGATAAAGTATGAATTCGACAATTTCTTGTTGTTCATTCAACACTGCTTGCATCAAAGGCGATGGAAGTGAATATTCAAATGGGGTCCATGAATTGATAATAGCATAACAATTGATGAACTTTTTTAATTCGTTTTTGTTAACAATCGCATAATCTTTGAATTCATCATATTTCTTGTCCACGAGCAGCTGCGACGCTATTCTCAAAAAATCCATTTGTTTTTTTTTTACAAACAACAAAAAATGGAGCACATTCAAGAACTCGTTTGGATTCGTCCCAATGAATTCAAGGAATACATGATGGCGCACAAACACGAAATAGGTCCATTTGTTGCAAAGACGCGGCCATTGCACATAAAATGCGCCCCAAATCAAAATTACTATTTTGCAACATTTTTTCACATGTGCATTTGGAGAAGTGAACAATCATGGAAAGACGCACTTGACGTATTCTACGATGTCGTAGAACCAACCGATGTTGTATATCTTTTAATATGGGACAAGCGCAATCATTGCAAATGCATCGAATTGGCTTATCATCCGCGCTTTGACATTGCTAAATTGCTGGAAAAATTGTTTTATGGAAATTCGCCATCTGGAATTTCAATGTTGTTGGAGAAAATTATTGCAATCGTACCCACTCCAACACGCGATTTTAGTCCAAGGGATTCAACATTCCTTGATTATTCAAGAAATCCACACAAAAAACGCAAGGAAATGCGTTTGAAGTATTTCGCACAGGAAGATGCATCTCAAATCTTTTGTTTCACATTGTTGATCACAAATAAATTTTTTACAATTTAATCACAATGGAAGCAGCTCTTCTTGCGTTTGAATGTCACATTGAATTCAACGCATTCGTCAAGGAGCACAAGGATGAAATAGCGCCTTTGGTGAATAAGCGCATGCACAGCGAAACTTACCCACATCCTAATATCCTTTCAGTCGCCCTTTATAAGGGTCTAGACGCATTAGATTGCATTATGGATACATTTTGGAATATTTTGAATCCAAACGGGAGTAGTTGTTCTCCACGAACGGGGTGGACAAACGTTAGTTATAAGTTATTTTGTCGTTCGGATCCAAATGTCCGTTGTGCACAACAGTTGTTTCGACTCACTGGACATCCTAAATATGACATTCGAGAATTAATGCAAGCGTTGGAATTTTCAAAATACATCAGCGTTTCGAAAACGATCATCCTAGAGAAAATCATAGCCATCGCCATTCCCCCAAATAAATATGCAGAATATGAAAAATTTTGGAATCCCATGCTGCTTGCTTACGCTCAAGATCCATCCGTGATGCGAAAGAAAATGCGTCTAAAACATTTTCCTCGGGAAGATGCATGTCAAATATTTTGTTTAATTTTGTTGATCGAAAATAAAATTCTTTGTTGTGCTTGAAAAAAATGGATGATGAAGCAGCTCTCGCGGATTTTACGTGCCAATATGAATTCATTAACTCCATTAAACAACGCAAGGAAGAAATAGCACCCTTGGTAAACAAGCGTATAAGGGGTAGCATGTTTTCGTATGCATGTCTTTTATCTGTGGCCATCGATTTAGGTCCCGATGCGGTAGATTATATTCTGGATGAATTTTGGCATGTTATGGATCCCAATTTGAGTCGATGGAATGGATTCGAACAAAGACATCAAGAATATGCTCCCAGACTACTTCGACTCGCTGGACATCCACGTTATGACATTGTCACACTAATGGAATCATCAAGATTATGGGGACGCATTGACGATTCACTACTGGTAATCATGGAAAAAGTGATTGCTATAGCTCGTCCAAGATCATGCTTACGTTTCCAATGTAACAATTTCCCATTATTTATTGCATATTACACGAATCCGCAAAAAGTGCGCAAAGAAATGCGTATAAAACATGGATACCATTCGAAAGATGCATGTCAAGTTTTTTGTTTCGCATTATTGATCGATAATAAACTTTTACAATTTGTTTGAAGCATGGAACGCACGCTTGCTGATATCGATAACGAACAAGAATTCATCGATTATATCGAAGCAAATAAAGAACGCGTAAAAGATTTTGTGAACTTGCGCTTGTATCCACTTCGCGATGGATACAGTTATACATGTTTGCTTCACAAAGCCATGTATTTCGCAGAGAATAAAGCACTCGAATATATCATGCGCGAATTCTGGGATGTATTGGATCCAAATGCAGGCAGAAAACATGAAGGCGAAAGGTCTTCATGTCTTTACATTGGAGGCGAGTTTATGCGACACTGGAAATACAGTCAACTCATCAAACTTTCAGAGCATCCCAATTTTGATATTACACCTTTATTGCATGAATATAACAATTGGGGCATTGTTTGTCAGCGTGCAATTGAAGAAATTGATTTAATCATAGCCAATGCAAAACCTCTGAAAAAAGGAGAGTTTTCTCTTGATTGCCACCCTATTTTGCGAGAATATGTCGAAAATCCGCACAAGGTACGCAATGCAATGCGTATAAAACATTATGGGCATCTTGGTGCAAAAGTCTTTTGTTTCGTCTTGTTGATCAATAATAAATTGTTGAAATGCTATTCAAAGAGCTCGATGATTTACATGGAGAGCAATTTATTGCACGTTTAGAGCGTTTTAAGAACGCACACAATGCATTCAACCATTCAGAACTGGTCAAGTTGTTCACAATGGCATCGTTCGAGAGTGACATCGTAATTGATTATGTGTTCAAGGAATACGGGACTTATCTTTATCCACATTTATCATTTGAATATGCCAATGGCGAAAGAGGGTCATCATTAGCAGAAGACATATTGTTAGTTGGTCGCGAATATGCATGCTGGAAACTGGCTTCGCACCCCAAATTTGATATTCTGGCGCTACTAATACACATGAGACATTGGTTACAATGGAGCAATCGCATCACCAAAAGAGTCGAAATATTGATTGCGATCGTTATCCCTCCTTCACAAAAGCGAATGTCGATAATGGCTTATGAATATTGTTATCAACCAATAGAAATTTGCAAACGCTATTTCAAGGATGCACAGAAAACGCATAAAGAGATGCACAACAAGCATTTTGGATTCATAAAATCGTGTCAAGTGTTTTGTTTCATTTTGTTAATCGAAAATAAAATATGGAGCATTTAGAGCAGCTCGCGAATCTGAGCTCAGAAGAGTTTATTAAACAAGTCAAAGAACATAAAGAAGTGTACATTCCAATAATCAATGAGCAACATTATAACGAAAGATCAGGCTATCACTTGACTCTCATAAACATAGCTGCACGACTCGGCGAGGATGCATTCGAATACGTTTTGAGAGAGTTTTGGGATATCATTGATCCAAATGGTGGTACACACATGCTTGGAATGATGGGCGTTACATCAAATCCCATGAATACATTGGTATTTTTTGGATACAAACGACCAATTCCCTTGTTGGCATCTCATCCAAAATATGATGTCAGATGTCTCATATATTACACCAAACGATGGCCCAAATTTAAAAACGGCACAGCAGGATTGGATATTATCGAAAATGTAATTGCTATTGCAAAACCCATCCCAATGAATTATGACAATGAGCTTGTCACTGATGTTTGCAAGCAATATTCACAAGATGCATTCAAGACACACAAGGCAATGCGTGTAAAACATGGATATCACATAAAAGATGCAACCCAAGTTTTTTGTCTTTGTTTGTTGATCACAAATAAATTTTTCGTTGCATAAAAAAAAAACAACAATGGAGCACTTGAAACATTTAGCGCGTCAATTTGATGGTCAGTTCAATCCAACAATCACTGCTCATGCGTTCATGATCTATGTCAAGGAACACAAGGACGAGATAAAGCCTTTTGTTAATGAAGCAATCTGGGTTACTAACAACTCCTTTGGTGTATTGTGCTTTTCATCGTTATTGTGCATGGTAGGATATTATCGCGATGACGATCAGAAAAAACTTGTGGAATTTCTCTTGAGAGAGTTTGATGGAGTTATCGACATTAACATTGATCACGAACATGGGGTTTGTTCCAGAAGCGTCACGGATTCAGTTGAACCTTTACCATTCAATTACACACTCGAAATAATGCTCGCGGATCATTCCAAATTTGATGTCAATTTAATCATTCGCGATTCCAATCTTTTTGGTGTCACTGTCTTGGAAAAGATTTTAGCAAAAGCGGATCCGAATAAGGCGATACCGGCTGACTATAGCAACAGACATACGATCAGTGTTGCACACGAATATGTTGAGAATCCCATCAAAACACAAAGGCGTTTGTATTTAAAATATTATGGAGAACGAGATGCATGCAGAATATTTATTCTGGCCTTGTTTTTAAAAAATAAATATCTTTGTGATTGACAAACAAACAAACAAAATGGAGCACTTGGAACATTTAGTGAGCCGATTAGATGATCAATTCAAACCAACAATCACTGCAAATGAATTCATGGAATACGTCAAGGAACACAAAGATGAGATAAAGCCGTTTGTCAATGAAGAAATTTGGACAGCCAACAATATTTATGAAATGCGCATTTCTTCGCTATTGTGCCTGGCGGGATATTATACTCACGATCAAGAAGAACTTGTGAAATTTCTTTTGAGAGAATTTGATGGAATTATCAACGTGAACATTGATCACGAACACGGTAATTATTGCAGAGACTTTACGGACACAATAATGAGTGCCCCATTCAATCATACACTCGAATTGATGCTTGCGGATCACCCAGAGTTTGATATCAATTCGATTATTCGCCACTCCGATCTTTTCGATGACACTATTTTAGAAAAGATCTTAGCCAAAGCGAATCCACACAAATTTGAACCAAACAGATACACTCTTTTATATGCCTCAGATATAGCAAAAGAATATGCCAATGATCCCATTAATATACACAAGAAATTGAGACTCAGACATTACCCAGATGTCGATGCGTGCAGAGTATTTATTCTAGCCTTGTTATTGGAAAATAAATATCTTGATGCTTAAACAACAATAAAACAAAAATGGAAGATTTGAAATATTTAGCGTGCCAATTTGATGTTCAGCTCAAACCAACAATCACTCCAGACGAATTCATGTTGTATGTAAAAATGCACAAAAATGAAATGAAACCATTCATTAACGAAGCCATCTGGGTGGATCTTAATGGCTTGTGGACATGCTTTTTATCATTATTGTGTTTGGTGGGGTTCCATCATCGAGCAGAACTTGTATATTTCGTCTTGGAAGAATTTGATGATGTGGTTAATGTGAACGTCAATCATAGGCATCATGCACTGCAAATGAACAAAGATAAGAGTACGATCAAGGAATTATCACATCACACGTTGGAATTGTTACTGGCCGATCACCCAAAATTTGATGTGAATAAAGTTGTGCACCATTCACACTTGTTTGATATCCCAATGTTGGAAAAGATTTTCGCCAAAGCGGATCCATACAAAGTGAAACCAGTGTTTTGTGTAAACTATGGGAGACGCGTGGTTGATGAATACATTAGATATCCCGTCAAAACGCATAAAAGATTAAAACTCAAGCATTATGGCAAACGAGATGCGTGCAGAGTATTTATTTTTGCATTGTTGATTGAAAATAAATTCTTTTTATAAAAAAAATGGAGCGTTTAGAGTATCTAGCTCGTCAATTCAATGGAGAATCGTTAACTCCCATTATCACACTTGATGAATACATCAAATACATCAAACAACACAAAGAGGAATTGAAACCTGTAGTCAACAAACAAATTAATGTTTGCACAAACGATGGGTACCCGACGTCTTTTAGTTGTTTATTGTGCATGTCTGCCTTTTTCAAAAACATTGATTTAATAACTTTCATTGTCAACGAATTTCGAGACACCATTGATGTGAACGTTAGATACAAGTGGCATGGTATGGTATTTTACCCAAAGATACGTTCTATAGAATTTCCAGGATTGCACGTGTTTTTATCGTCATATCCATCATTTGATATCAATTGCGCTATTCATGCGTGGGATGAACTTTTTATCAAAGATGGCGAGATTTTGGAAAGAATCATGGCACGTGCGAATCCTCACAAACTTGCGCAAGAGAAGCATCTCCCTCTCTTGCGCAAGCATCCTGTCCTGCACAAATACATATTGGATCCAATCAAAACACAAAGATTGTTGTATTCAAAATATTATGGCGAAAAAGATGCGTGCAGAGTATTTATTCTCGTCTTGTTGCTTGACAATAAATATCTTTGCTGCGCTTGAACAAACAAACAAAAAAATGGAGCATTTAGAATATCTTGCTCAACAAATTGACACAGATACGTTTATTTCCGCCATCACATACGATGAATTCATTAAACATATCAAGGAACATAAAGAAGAATTGAAACCCGTTATCAATGATCAAATTCGCATCACCAAACCCGATGGCACAATAGCCGAATTTCGTTGCTTATTATGTGTAACCATGTGTTTTTTAAAAAAACGTGATGAATTGGTTCATTTTTTGTTCGATGAATTTCGTGATATAATCAACGCAAATGTTGATTATATGTGGCATATTAGAACGACAAAACCCACCCAAGAGATGAAATGGATTGTGTGTTCCAATTTACATGAAATGTTAGCAAAACATCCTTCCTTTGATGTGAATCATGCGTTTGCTATTTGGGATAGATATCTATTCATGCAAGAGGATCCATTACTTTTGGAAAGAATCATCGCCACAGCTAACCCAGCCAACTACAAACCACTCGAACAATCAGCAATAACAATTGAAATCGCAAAGGAATATGTCCAAAATCCCATAAAGATGCACAAAAAAATGAACGCCAAGCATTTTGGTATTAGAAAAGGCACACAAATTTTTTGTCTTTGTTTGTTGATTGACAATAAATTTCTACAAATTTCTTCATGGAGCATTTAGAATACCTTGCTCAACAAGTTGACACCGAAACATATCCCATTATCACGCGCGATGAATTCATTAAATATGTCAAAGAACATAAGGAGGAATTGAAACCTGTGATCAACAACAAAATTCATGTCACAAAACCTGATGGCACATCGTTGGATTTTTTATGCTTACTGTGTGTGACCATATGCTTTGTCGGCGACGATTTAGCATATTTCTTGCTCGATGAATTCCACGATGTCATCAATGCAAATATTTGTCAATCATCTCATCTTACAATGATATATCCTGATGGTAAGATACGCCGGATTGCTCACCCGAGATTGCATTTAATTTTAGCAAAGCATCCTTCCTTTGAAGTAAATTTTGTGTTTGCTGTTTGGGATGAATATCGATTCATAAACAATGAAGATCCCATGCTCTTGGAAAAAATCATTGCCATAGCTAACCCAAACAATTACAAGCCACAATTCAACCCACTGGACAACACATGCGAACTCGAACAAGAGTACTACAAAGATCCTGTGGGGATGCACAAGAAATTCAAAGCAAAGCATTTCGATCCAAGAAAGGCATCCCAAGTTTTTTGCTTCACATTGTTAATCGCAAATAAATTTCTTCTTGTTTGAAAACAACAAAAAACACAATGGAGCACTTGAGCAAATTGGGACGTATTCAATATGCAACGAACGAGAATACATTAAGCGCAAAGGAATTCATAGAAATCATCGAAGCACACAAAGAAGAAATTCGTCCAGTGTCCACCCATTACATACCCATTACATATGTAGATAGGCCTATTGACGAATATGGTCGTTATACGATCACCATGCTGCGTCTAGTCAATTATACAGGACGCACACCAGAAGAAAGATATATGCTCTTGAAATATCTCTTTAAAGAATTATTTAGCCATGATCAGTGTGTTGATTGGGCATTACTTAAACCATATTTTGATTCAAAAGAAGAAGCATCATGTTTGCTCATTGCACAACACCCATCATTTTTTGATATTAAAATCATATTTTATTATTTCGATGATAATCAGGAACTCGTGGAAAAAATCATTGGCATAGCAGATCCACATAGATTTAAACACAACTATACATCCATAGATTCTCTACCATACACCATCCTTCGCCAATATATGAAGGATCCAATTGAAGTGCACAAACAAATGCACATCAAACACTTTTGTCCACAAAAAGCATGTCAAGTTTATGTGTTGATTTTATTGATTGAAAATAAACTTTTGCAAATTTATTCTTCTTCATGGAGCACTTGCGCAAACTTGGGCAATTCAAAAACTTCGAATGGACTGATTACCCTTTAACTGCAAACGAATTCATAGAATATGTCAAGACAAACAAAGAAGCCATCATGCCAGTGATTGGTGAATCAGTTCCGATCACCGCAATGGGAGATGCTAATATTCTTGGTAATTTCTATTACAATTCGCTCCTTTCGCTTGCATGCCGCGCATATTACACAAACAGTGCCGAATTGTTCAAGGCAACAAAATTTCTGATGGATGAATTTGGAGAGGCATTGGACAAGAAAGAATATCCTGTTGTAATGTTTTTTTTCTTCGCGAACACGAGGATGCATGCTTATTGTTAGCTCAACGACATTCGTTTAACATTGCACCCGTGATATATTCATGCGAGGCAAATGAAATCATTATGGAAAAAACTATGGGCATAGCAGATCCAAACATGTTTAAACCTTCCGAATTAGATCAAATCTGTCGATTGACTGGGACCAGAGAATTGTATCGCCAAAATTCAACCAAAGTGCACAAGGAAATGTACATTAAACACTTTGGTACACAAAAAGCATGTCGAGTTTATGTGTTGATTTTGTTGATTGGAAATAATATTTTAAAACTTGTTTGAAAAAAATGGAATTGCTCCAACATTTAGGCGAGCTCGGGCATGGCTATGACATTCAAGTGTCCAAGGATGTATTCATTCGCACTGTCAGGAACAACAAAGAGGCAATCACTCCTTACATCAACAGCGACATTCCATGCTCCATTTGTGGTCGCGTTGATTCTTCTAAGTTTAAACCTTACTTTTCACTCTTACATTTAGCAGAGGCAGTTGGAAAGACCAACGAGGAAAAAACCGAATTGATTCGCTTCATTCTCCAAGAATTCAACGGTTCATTAAACATCAACAAATGTGGAGAATCGCAAGGAGACCCCGTTCACATAATTCATATCACTTGTGGAAGTGATAATTACGAAGCATCCATGCTTATTGCTTCTTATCCGGGATTTGATATCACCGAGTTGGTTCATTTCGATCATGGATACAATCAACGTCTGATTGAGGGGATCATGGGAAAGGCCGACCCCACCAAATACAAAAAGACAATTGGGCGTAAATTTAGACACGTCTTGTACGACAGTTATAACAAGGATCCTGTTGGAACTTGGCGAATTATGCGTGTCAAACAATGAAAAATAAAAAAAATTCTTTGAATTCTCACAAAAAAAACAACACAAACAAACATGGAAGTGCTCGAGAAACTGGGCGAATTGAATTCCAACTTCACACCCAGAGTATCCAAGGATGTATTCATTCGCACCATCAAGGAGCATAAAGAAGCAATCACTCCATATGTTAATTGTTATATTTCTTGCGTTAAGGCAACGACGAGAATTGAACTCGATCCTTATTTTTCTCTTTTGTACTTGGCGACTTGTGTCATTTGTTCAAATGATGAAGATTTAACAGAGCTCGTTCGTTTCGTTTTGACAGAATTCAGAGATTTCATCGACATCAATCGATGTGGTAATGTGCACCATATACGTGTGCACATTGTCAATGTATTATGTGCTGAAAATAATTTGAATGCATGTATGCTTGTAGCCACTCACCCGGATTTTGACGTTTCAGAGCTGGTGCACTTTGGCGAGGTTTATGAAAATCAAGGCCTTATAGAAAGAATCATTGCAAGAGCAGATCCTCGCAAATACAAACCATTGGAAGATCGCCGCCCCGTCAAATGTGAATTGCTAAAGAGATATTCCGAGAATCCCGTAAAGGTGCACAAGGAAATGTTGTTCAAGCATTTCAAGGTAGAAAGTGCATGTCAAATTTTTGTATTCACATTGTTGATCAGAAATAAATATTTACAAACATGACAATAATTATACAAAAAGAGCTGCACGAATCCTTGTGCAAAGAATTTATTGAATACACCAAAACACATAAACACGAAATCGATCCCAATGTACCATGCAGTCATCCCCTTATATTGGAAGACAAATACACATGCTACTTGGATTTAGCGATAACTTACAATGCTTTTGAATTCGTGTTTAACATGTTCTATGACACAATAGATCCAAACTTGAATACATCAAACTATGAGAATTACAATTGCGTAATGGAAAGATTAATGTCCTTTCACGATAAAAAGTCATGTGTCATGCTAGCTTCTCATCCCCGTTTTAATATAGTTGCGATTATTTATCGATATGCACATCGTCGCCCAGAATTTTGTTATCCGTTAGAGCACATAATTGCTTTGGCAAATCCAGAGTTTTTCAAGAAATCTGCCATGGATTGGCTATATCGTGGCTGGAGTAATCCGCTTTGTATAGAATATGCATTGGATCCACATGCAACTCGCACGAAAATGTACAAGAAGCACTTTTCTGTTCGCGACGCATGTCGAGTTTTTGTCACGTGTTTGTTGTTGGAAAATAAAATTTTTAATGTCTAAAATAAGTAAAAAAACATGGATCAAATTCATACATGCGAGCAATTCATTGCATACACAAAAGCAAATGCGCACATTATAGATCCAAACGCTGAATTTGAATGGAACGGATCGTCATATATGTGTTATTTACAATTCGCAGCAAGATTTGGCTATGAAGCATTCAAATATGCGTTCATTACATTTTATGATTCTATACACCCAAATGCCCATTTTTGGTCAAAGCGTTGTCCCTACCTCATGAAGAGATTAATATTCGTGAATGATTTGTTCAATGATGACAACAGTCCTGCTTTGTTACTCGCATCTCATTCGCGTTACAACATCACAGATCTCATATACGATCGTGTTAATTATACAATAAAAGGCGAACATACGTTAATCGAAAAAATCATTGCCAAAGCAAATCCCAATCTATTCGAACCAAAAAAATGACATTATTCGCATTTCGAAATGTTGGGCGCTCACATTTTACACTGAAGCTCCCTTCGCAATGCACATAGCAATGAGACGCAAACATTATCCACATGAAGAAGCATCCAAAATTTATGTATTGATCTTGTTGCTTGACAATAAATACTTGAAGATGTGAAAAATTGTTTGCTGCAAGACAAAAAATATTCTGCATGGAGGAAATCGAAAGGGACTTGGCAGAACTCCAAAATGCCACTGAGTGGGACGAAAGATTCGCTACCATAATGGATCGAATTCGTGATGGACAAGCGAAATATCGTCAATTGGAAAAGCAATATGATCAACTTGTCAAAAAGATTGGATTTGGTCGCGAACCAAATACCATTTACAAACAAATTTACGCCAAAACAAAGAAAGAATTGGGCGAATTAATGATTGCTTGTTGCTTGAACGACGAAACCAAAAACTACATTATCACCACCAATCTAATCCATGAACAAGGCAATGGTGACTCTTTCCCTGATGTCAAAAGCATTCCCAGGTGCGATAAATGGGAGTGGAGATATACATTGGCACACGATTATTGTTACGTTTTTTACATAAAATTGAAATAAAACATTTTTTTTAAAAACGCACAAATGAACCATTTGCAGCAGCTCGCAAAAAGGATTAACAATTCTCGATATTTCATTCTCTATCTAAAAGAAAATGAAAACACGCTTGCGCCATTGATAAATCAATCATGCACTGCTAATGGGTGCGCATATGGATCTATTTTGCACATGGTTACGTGCAGTGGAATTGAAGCGTTTGATTATGTTTTCAATGAATTTTATGATTCACTAAATCCCAACGCAAACTATATTTCGAGTGTTTGGGGTATCATGTTTAACAATGCCATGTGGGCTTGTTATAATTTTGGCAAAGTCAGTCAATGCCACAATTTGGCATCTCACCCACGATATGACATCAGTCAATTGCTTTCTGAAATTATTATGTTACAATTCATACCCAGTACACGACAAGCTTTGCTGGAGCAAATCATGGCTTTGGCCAAACCTAACAAAGGTGGACTTGTATCTCAAGCGCACATGAATCCTATTATATGTGAATACATTGAAGATCCGGTCAGTATGCAACAAAAGATGAAACACAAGCATTTCCCTGGTCTTCACAACGCATGTCATGTATTTTTGTACACACGATTGTTAAACGAACGATGGTTCTCAATTTAATTGGGGATTTTTTTAACATTCGCTTCGTGGGGCGACGCGATTTTTTTTCACATTGAACAAAAAATTCATTTTTCTACAAAAACAAAAAAATTCGGACAAATGGCAAAAAGGCGCAAAGGAGGAGAATTGCTCGAAGCAGCGACAACGGCACAAATTGTTATACCACAACCACTTGCTACTCAAAAAACATCTATTGTACTACCAGTTGATGTGGATGGGATACATTTCGATAGACTGTTAGACCGATTTAAGCAAGATGAAATTTGCCGTGATTTAGAGTCCAGAGGTATTGCAATACAACAAATTGCACATCCCAAAGTACAACGCACAATCTTGACTAAATTGCTTGTATCTGAATACTGGCACAAACAAGAGAATCCATGGATGACATGGAGTTTGATCAACAATCCTGGCCAAATGGGCTTTAATGTGCCACAAGAGAACAATAGTTTCAATAATGTAGCACCTCCATTCTTCTATTCTGAAGTACCCATGTTCTTTTACCAAAACAAGATTTTTTGTTGTGGTCCTATTTTCGTTGCCCCTCGTCAACCACCTGTGACTATTGTAGCAGGATATGATTTGAAACAGCGCAAATGGAATATCATGAAAACCATTGGATTAGAAATCAACCCACACACAGCATTCAAGCATATTCCCATAACATGCGTTTACAAGGATTGCTTTTACATGGGCTATTCTAATTTCCAGACTAGAAAATTTACACTGAACAAGTTAGATTTACAAACTGGCGAATTGAGCGAAGTCTTGCTTGTAGGTGCATCATATCCAACATCTAGTCAACATCATTACGTTGATGGTGTAGTGAGCAATGGTGAAATGTTTATTGTCGCATCTGATAATGGACCATTATGGTTGCATAAAATTTCGTTGGATTCGGGAACGTGCGAAATAATGTTATGCACCGGGCCTATTCCAGAGTATGCATGTGGATGTTCATTGCTGTACAATAGCAAGTATTTGTGCACGTTCTCACAAGACATGTTACATATTCACATGTTGGATATTAACACTGCACATTGGTGCGTTCCATTTAAACTTGCAAACAAACTCGAGGGAGTGGAAATTCGCAGAGTAGCACATAATATTCTTGTGTATGGCGATTTCTTGCTTTTAGTGCATTCAAAAGATGGATTTAGACTAAATTATTTGGATCTGCGCCTTGAAAGAGAATGGAAAGTTATGGACACTTTCGGGAAACGTCCAAATCGTGTCAGATCTGAACCCAGTTTTCTGTTGGAAGGCAACAACATTTATGCACTGGGAGGGCAAGTAGGTGGGAAAAATCACTTGTTATGTTTGCCACTACAACTCCAACAAAAGAAAATCAGGCCACCACCACCAGAAAGATCTCTGGAAAAGACACACTTTTCGCGCATGTATAACGACGGATATGAAGATTTAGCTATAGAATTTCCATCATCGGGATTATCCTTATTTGCACACAGGTTCGTATTAGCGTATCATAGTGATGTGTTCCAAAATATGCTCAAAAATTGGTCGGATTCGAAGTTAGAGAGCATGAAATCGCAGCATGAAGTTTCACAAATATCTAGAGTAGAACAAATGGGACGCATGTTTGTAGACGATGAAGATCACATGAGCGAAAGTTCATCATCAAAGTCAATTCCAATGATGCGTTTAGATCCTGAATCGATGGAACATCAAATTAAAATTGTAGATGTGAGTTACGATACATTTGAAAACTTGTTGTTATACATGTACGATTTATTGGATTTCAATGCAATTGATGATATGGGAGAATTGTTTTTGGCAGCAGGGAAATACTTGTTATTGCCGCTTCAAGATATGTTGGCAGAGAGGATGGTCAATCAAATAGATAATGATTTAGCGATTCCCATTTATCGTTTAGTTGGAAATGCATTGCCAGCTATCAAGGAAAAATATTTGGATACCGTGTGCAAGTACATTTCCATGAACATTAGCGCTATTTGTCAAGTGCCGGCATTCGATGAAATGTGTAGAGAGGAACCCACCTTGATTGCCAAAATCATGCAACGCAAAAGCATTGACTCTGACAAAAAGAAACGGCGACCCAAGAATGATGTCAATGCTCCAAATCAACAACATGTCACAGACGACTTGTTCCTCGAACATAAATAAACAACACAACGCACGAAAAATTCTTTTTTCCCTAAAAAAACACAAAACGCGCGCACAATAATGAATAGCGAGAGCTCCAGATTAATTAACAACACTGAAAGGGCCGTGGCAGTATCGGCAACTGCAACACTTGCATGCTTTTCTGTTGCATTGGTTTTATTCTTTGTTGGAATGGGATTTGCATCAATTGTGATTGGAATCTTGGCATACACCACCCCATGGGATTGCCCATTGATTCCTGAATTAAAATGGTGGCTCATCACTTTTGGAATTTTATCATTATGTTCCAGCCCATCTGCTAAAATCGATTTTAGCGAGAGGCCATTGGCATCATGCATCAGCACATTGATGGGTGTGGCATGGATGGTGTTTTTGATCTTGGGTTCTGTATGGATATTCGGTGCAGATGAGAATCCTCGTGACAATGATTTTGCGACATGCAATCAAACTTTGTGGACAACTGCGTTTGCGTATTTAATTTCCATTTATTCTCTCATGGCCATTTCATTATTTTGTGCTTGTTGTTTATGTTTGTGTTCAGCTTGTTTTAATTAAAATAAAAAAAGACTTTTTTTTACACAATGGGAAATTTTCAATCAAATCAAATTCAACTCAGCGATGATGGGAATGGCAATGTGATATGCGAAATCAACGACGCAGATGTTGACATGTTTAAATTCATATTTAGGAAAGCATTAATGACTGGCGAAGCAAGCCCAGATGCTATTTATCACATTGTTGAAAAAGACAAGGATAATCAATTTTTGATAAAAATACATGGCGTTGGTCTCAATAAGCTTATTCCATCTCCATGGGACGGTATGACATTTGCATACACAAGCTCCATGATCGTTGATGAAGAAATCATGGGCAAAGACAGGACTAATATAACGCGCGCTAATGTAGATAAAGCAATGAAGAAATTGGATGCTTGGTACAAGTTGGATGAAATGGACAAAATTGCACCCATCGATTCGGCCATTACGGGCGAACCATTACTGACCAATTATGAAATCATGAAATTGAATTTTCACATAATTCCTAGTACCGGAAATTCGGCAGCAATTGATTACAAACGAACATTTTTTGCTACAGTTTCTGGGTTAACATCCGATCGTCAATTTTTTAAAAATGGAGCAACTTCGTGGAATGGAATATACGTGCCATATCAATGGCAAAATATAACAAAACCACATCTAATTAATGTGCACGATAACATATCACAAATTGCTATTGTCAAGGACGAAGCCGAGGCAAATGAGCGCATTTTGAATAACAAGAAACTGCTCATCGTTCTCATACAAGGCAGACCCGGAGGCTATGGTTTAATTAAAGATGCATCGATAAAAACATGGTCGCCCCCAATATTTGAATTTGATGAACTTAATGAAGGCTTGAGTTATGCGTTACGAACACTTGAATTTAAAAATGCACGCGACAATCTATTTATCAAAACACAGGGTATCACAGACAAAAAAACAATCAAGGTGGCTCTTTTGGCATATAGTTTGTGGACGGATACAACCGATCGCGAGTATATTTCGATAGTAGATCCAGTTCATAAAAAATTCACTGATGACGGATGGTATCTAATTCCCACAATGGATTTGACATTAGATGGTCAATTAGAAGTAGGAGTCGACGACATGCCTTCTGTCGTGTTATTATTCGACAATGAAAGTCCATTGGCAATCGATAAAGACGCGCTTTGTATTCAGATGATGTCAAAAAAATCTAATAGAAGTAATATCACAATTGGCAGCAATACGCCACTGTTTGTGTATGAAAATGATAAATTCGAAGATACTCAATTAACTGCAATTCTCGATGCTGCCAACAAATTCTTTAACACTAATGCAAGTGCGGCATATTTTAAATAAAAGAAAGCAATATTTTTTTTCTTCACTTTTATTAATTCTTACAAAACAAACAAATTTATGCCTTTGCCTCCAATGCGCGTTCCTTTTGGATGAGGATTTTAAGTTCCGATTCGATGAGTGCAGAAGAGATGAATGGCTTGTCAACATCATAGATGCGATTGCATACCAGCATTTGAATTTCCATGGGCAGTTGCATCAATGTCTTGAAGAAACGGATGGCATTCTTTTCTTCTTGAGTTCTTCCAGGTTGTTGTTGTTGTTGTTCCATCCTTGTTTTTTTTTGCTTTGGGGTAAGAGCTCTCTTTGTTGTTTTTTTATTTTGTGTTGAAAAATAAAAAATTTTTTTTCGGGTGAAGAGTTTAAATAATAAATGGGGAATTTTTCGTCGAATCACATCAAACTTGAAGATGGAAAAACACCAGATATAACCATCGTCAGAATTGTCGATGCACCAGATTCGTTTGATTTCCTAAAGGACAAGTCGATGATATTAAGCAGAAATGCAGATTGGGTTTATTATGAACACGAAGGACGAGTCATTAGCATCAATTCGTCTGATATACAAAACGCGTTCAAATGGACTCAAGGTATCACATTAAGCGAATTGACTGCCAAATTGTTGAATGATAAGATGTTCGCGGGTGGCACGAAATTGGTGGCAGACCAAAAATTGCTCAATAATATCGTCACACAATTGAATAGAGTATACGCTGCAGACGACCTTGATGACATAAATACATTTGGCGATGTTCAACTAACTGATTATGAAATCATGCAATTGAATCTGCGCAACAACCTCAATCTTCGACCAGAAACCAGTTTTGTAGCAATTGTAAAAGATTTGACAAGTAATGTTCAAGTAGAATATGATTCATCAAACAACACATTATTTACTGGCGTGGGTGGTATTTACATACCATATTCATTTTTTACACAAGCGACATTCAACATTCCATCTGAAATTGTTTTTGTATGCGCAGACGAAACAACTCCTTTACCACCCAATACGTTAGTTAGATGCATACAAGACACTAAAGGATCGGCTGTAGAAAAGGCAGTTAACTTGAAGAAGGATGCATGGGAGCCACCTGTCATCAGATTTAATGTTCTGGCCAGAATGTCGGCTTATGTGCAAAGATTTTCGATAATGCGAAATGCATTTGCCAAAGTTAAATCACACCCACATCCCCAAAAAATTGGGCAAATCGAATTTCCATTCGGTCAGTATTCTCATCAACATAATCTTACTGCATTCAAACTTAAAAGTTATTTTGAAGCGCGCGACTGGATTCTCATTCCAATTTTTACAATGTATTTTACAGATGGAAATATGAACATTGTCACTGCTAATAATTACCCAGTCACGATTCTTGTAAATAGCAATATCAGGATGAAACTCCGAAAACCACAAAATACCGAATTTTTCATCTTTGTTGATGATACGCCCTCTTCAGAATCTCCTCAACCTAATGTGTCTGTTTTCACTGGAACAAACATGGGAGACGCAGAATTCCAGAAAATATTGGACGCAGCAAACGCATACATTGCAGATCCATCCAAATTCCAAGTGCAAGCATCATCAAGTCCCTAAAACACTTTTGTATATCCCACAATAAAAAAATAAATAAAAAAAATATATATTTCTTAAATTAATTAGACGAAGGATTTATATATCTGTTTTAGATGTTATTATGTTTTTAAATGTGTTACTTGCCTTTTTTGGGTTACTCTGGCTTAATTGGTTTGTTGTTCGGACTTTTTTTTGTGGATCGTGGGTTCGAACCCCGAAAATTTTCTTAAATTTTTCGATCACGTGACTTTTATTTTTCTGTTATTGTTGATACAAAGTAATGCCCCATGCATGCAACTCTTCACGAATTGCACTGTTTAACGGCCTATTGAGTTCCCAGATGTAACCAGAGAAGTGTGTAGCTTTCAAAGTTTCTACAAGCCAATGGTACAAACTAGCAGTCATGTGGTATAATTGAATTTGAATTTCCAAACGATCAGAACGAACAGAGAGAAAATAATGTCCATTCGAAGGTGGAATGCAAGAGGAAATTTGTAAAAAATTTTGAGAAATTAAACGAACGTGAGCAAAAAGACGAGCAGATGTGCGTTGATGTATTAAATTGATAAGCGATTTTGGCGCATTTATTTGATTCAAATAATATTCTGCTGCTTCGTCGGTGATTCCTAAACGCGAGGTGGGCACATCTTCAAGTAACGCTAATGTCATCGCGTTTGTGCAATTGTAATTTTCGGTGAGATGGCTAAAAGCGCCCTTTAAATCGACGCGCGGATCACTGTGAAATATGCGCTGATATTCAACATCGCGAATCCATGAACATATGCGATGATAAATAGAATAACTACAACGGAATTTAAAATTCAAATCGATATGTGGATGTGCCATGACGAGTTTTAAATGTTCAGTGCGGCCTTCTACAATCATGCAATTCAATAATAATCCATACCCTGCATCATCTGTATCGTTCACTTCTTTTCCATGGATTTGAGCTAGCAAGTCTCGAACTGTTTCGACAGAACAATTCGTGTCCAAGAGCTCTGAGTATAATTTCTCGACGATTGGATGCATTTTTTTTATTTTTTGTGTTTTTTTTGTTTATTCGGGTCCGTTTGAAAACAAGGAATCGGGTTGATCCATTTCATATTGATGGAACGCATATTCTATTCGCTCGCCACCAAGTTTACTTTCTACATATTCTACAATTGAACGTGCAGCGTGCTCGGCTGTTGATGGATCCAATGCATAAAATAGCAAGACATTGATATCCCATGTCAAATATAATACAATTCTGGTGCCCTTGTACGTGAACGCTGTTGTATCCAACAAGTGTGTTAAATGTGGATGGGTTATGAATTTGATCCCATTTGTGAACAAAGCAGGTCGCGGACCTTTGATTTTCTTGCCCAAGTATTTAAAATCCATTTTTTGTTTTTTTTGGGGGGAGCAATGGACCAAGTTTTGAAATATAATCAAGTTGTTGATCAACTCAAGGCTGTGTTTGCGATGCGAATCCTTGATGAAACTCGCACGAACGAGGCTCGTGAGATAGCGAATCAAGTGGCTCGATTGGAATTATGTTTGAGCATCGCTATATTAATAATGACTTGTATATTGGCAATAACATATTGTATATAAATTATAAATTTTTCTTCTTTTTGTAAAAAAAACACAAAAAATGGTCAGTTTTCATAAGGCGAAAGTGGATTATGTTGAAGAATTGTTGCACATCATGGAAGAACAACGCATGAATGAAGAAGTTCGTCGAGTAGTTGAACGGAAATTATTTATTTTCATGTGTTGCACAATTGTAACTTATTCTTTGGCGATGATGATGTTGTTCGTTTATATATAAATTTGTAAGTTTTTGTTTAATACAACAAACATACAAAAAATGGAAGCACAAAAACAGCGAGTTATCAATGAACTCGATGATTTACTTGCAAAACAGAAGAAATCGCAAGAGGAAGAGGAAAATCGCAAACTTGTTAATCAAGTGCATTGGTTTGGTAAAATCATAACAGTTTCGGCTATTGTAGGACTGCTCTTTTGTTGTTACATTTCGTATGCACTAACTCTCATCACTTTGAAATTGTTGCACGAATAAAAAAATCAAAAATCTAAATTTTCAAAAAAAACGCGTTTTTTTTTGTCATGGACCCAGCTAAGAGAGTGTACATTGAAGAATTTGGTCGCACGATCAGTCAACTAAGTGTCAAACAACACACGGTATTATGGAGTTACTTGCGCACTGAGGGAATTAACATTTGGGATACCAATCGAGAAGAGGCCGACAATTTGCTTGAAATCGCTCGATGCCTTAATAACGACGTTTTCAAGAATACACCCGTTAATCCAGGTAAGCTGGAGGAAAAAAATCAACAAGTTTAAAAAAAACGCACATAATTATTCTATCTAATTCCAGATTTTTCATTGTTGCCTCAAGAATCCAAGACCCTTCTTGTAAAGATAATGAACGCGGGATTGGCGAGCATTGAAAAAGATCTGACCGAATTTGCCACGAGTGAGCTAGAAGAAGAAAGGATGAACATTGAAGATCTGCAGTTAGCAAGAGTGGATTTTCGTTTCGTGCTCGCTGCACTAGATTCCAAACAATTTGATAACTGACAAAAAAAAAGTTACTGTGCATTCTAACAAAAAAATGTTTTATTATCATCATTGCACGAATAAAAAAATCAAATCACATGAACAAAAGGGAATTGCGACTATAGTGCATTTGAGCATGCATCAACAAAGAATTGGGATAAATTTTATCCGGAAAAGAATCTCTAACGCCTTTGTATGCCAACCAAGAACGATCACAGAAATGATGGACCAGAGTGAGTGGATCACACTTCACATTTCCTCCAGTTTGGGTGATCAGTTTCGAATCGATCTTCATTTCCTCTACTATTTGACGAACTTCGTGCCCGGACAAAGGTCTGAACTCTTCTTCCCAGGCGATCTGGCCAATAGTTTCTACCGAAAGCTTACCCATGGCGGCCAGTTTGTCAAAAAGTTGTGCGTTTTTATCGAGTAATTTAGAAGTCACGCGATCCCAGAAAGCGCTCTTGATCGGATCGTTCAAAATTTTATATCCCTTCTCCTCATTCATGTGAGGAAGAATATCCCCCATTTTGAGACCGGTAGCGATTTGAGCCACTTTTCCGGGGGTTCCTCCTGTAATAAAGGCAATAGTTCGAAGATATTTAACATGCTCGGGGTTTGACGTGCTCAAGCCAGGTAATATTGAAGATATGTGGGTCCACTCTGTCGGGAGATTGGTGTGAACATGAAAAGTTTTGTATTTGTCCGAGTTCAAGCTTGTTGAGCCTTTGACAAGGGGAAATTCATCGCGATCAAAACTTCCATTCGCAATAAGCTGAGGAAGGGCTGCTGAGGATCCACATAGAAAGGTGATGACCCGACCACTCTCTTGGTTGCCCAGGTAAGCAAGTTCAGCGATATTAGAATGATAAAGGTCGATGTTTCGCCCTTGGCGATAAAGTTGGTCAATGTCGTCCACCATGAGGAGCATGTAGCGCCTGGAATTTGTGAGAGCATGCAAATTTTTGGCCATGACGCTATCATCAAGTCGAGGGTTGTGATAGACACCGTGTTTCGCAAGCAAATTGGAAATTACGGTAGAAAGGTGAGTCATTGTCAGAGGACCTCCCTGGACACCAATGTTGTTGAATGTGATGTAAATGGGAATGACTTGAGGAAAGAATATCGGGGCCAGTGTCACAAAATTTGATAAAACCGTCGTTTTACCGATACCTTTAGCGCCGACAATTATGCGCGAATTAACACCCCTCTTGTTGACATAAGCGTTGTTCACCAGATTCCCGAGATAATTTCCTATTAAATTATACATCTCGGTGTGAGAGACAGTTCGATAAACCTTGTCATCGATTCCAACTTGCTTCCCTTCTTCCGTGTTTGCAAGAGTGTCGACGGCGTCTATTAAGTGAGTTTGAAAAAGAGATAGAGATATCCCTTTCTTCTCAAAGAGTTTCCTTAAAATTGGTCCATTTTCAGGAAAGGATGTAAGATAATCCGGTAGTGATCTGGGATGTCTTTGTAGAGTGCTCATAGCACGACGGAGAGAAATCATCCTTTTTAATCAAAAAATCGATTTTTTTTGGAGAAAGAAAAAAATTCCAAAAAAAACTCGCATTAATGGAGCAGCGCAAACAAAAAATATTGTTATTTCATGCCCCCAAGGAAAAAAAGAAATTCGTTTCACGTACACAATATAGTCCAGAAGAAGTGGATTGGATAGTGTTTTTAGCACGGAAACATGCATGTGGATGGGCCAAAATGTATAATGATCTGGTTTTAATGGGATTCCCAAATCGCTCTCCAGACACTATTCGCCTGAAATATTACCTGGTCAACAACAAGATGAACACCGTTGCAGAGATGCTCCTCAACAATAGCAATGATCCCGTCATACTCCGCATCTTGGAAGAGCTACCTACATGCGTTGTTCATCACGTTTATAATAACAACACCATCATTCAACTCGTCATCATCAAAGATCGACATACAATTATGGAATTCCTCATTAAAAAGCACAACTTGGGTCACGATGAATTATTGTTGTTGGCATGCGAGATGAATGCACGCAAATGTTTTCGTTTGTTGCTGGACATGTTCTCTGCCGCACAATTTCATTTGGATTTTCAACAAAAGCCGCTACAAACAGGCACTGTCTTGCACAAGCTTGCACGCACAGATGACGAAGAGATGATTGACACCTTTTACATGAAGTTTGGTGGTGCACAAATCATGGATGCATTGTATGTATGTGATGCAGCAGGGAAAACTCCGCAAGATGTGATGATATCTGACAATGGCAGAATGGCGCGCATGATTCTGGCCGTTACATTGGAATCAGAAAGATTAATAAAATTACAATCTATTTAGTCTTTTCTTTATTTTTCATATACTCTAAAATCAATTCTGCAACTTTGCCATATTGACGATCAACAGCCATATCATGTGCTGTGGTTTCCTTCCCATCTCGATAATCATTACGATGAATATGTGTCACATCGATCTCTTGTTTGGATGAAAACAGGATTTTAATGCGTTCCAAAAGCACTGATTCTGGCATGTTCCCTAAAAATGCATTGTATATGAATTGTTTGAGAATCGAGCGATAGCCCATGGGTTGTGCAGCATTGATGCGTGGATGATTGATCATGATTCTCAAGACTTCAGTTGTACCCGCAGCTACTAGTGGGTGAACATAGATAGGATCGGGGTGGAACAAGTCTGGTGGTGCAAGTGTTAATCCTGGATAATTTGGATCGATTTCAGGCGAATTCAATAATTTGCGCACACGTTTGGCATCACCAAAAGATGCAGCTTGATGAAGAGGAGTTAAAGACATTTTTTTTGATTGATTTATTTTTTCCAATACAAATCCACGTTCAAATTATATGCACTAATCAACCTGGTCAAAGCGGCATGCAAATTTTCATATTCCCAAGCAGCATTTGGATTTTTCCCGTGTTCAGGATAAAACGCTAATTCTGATGGTCTCTTGGCGATAGAATTCATAGATGGCAAATAGAAGGATTGCGTCGCCACAAGAAGTTCATCTATTTTGTGAATCAAAGCTTGGCAAATCCATAAATGATCGATATCACGATATATATTGAATGCATGCGTTGTGTCCATAAGAACCGTGTCTACAAAGGCATATTGTCTGCGATCAGAATCGGTGCGATCAGCATCACCAAACGCTGACATGACAGAATCGACAAACTTTTGGCTTGTAACTATAGTTTGTAATGCGTTCATGTCTTTGCAAAAGTTGCTTAAAACGAGCATCTTTGTGGCAGCAGAAGCGACGATATCAGCCAGTCGTGATTCCATGAATTCATTTTTTTCGGCCTTTTGTGTCGCTAATTCCAAATGATGGTAAAGAGAAGATAAGGAGCGGAAAACACTTTGCATGGTCAATGAAAATTCGCACAAGATGCCACTCAATTTGATAGAATACTCGTGTGGGATGTATCGTGATGCTTCAATGAATGCGCGTTCGCATTCAATCCATCGACGACAGGTTTCTGCTCCGAACAGAGGTTTTTGATTCATGATATAAATAAACACTCGATTTTTTTTGTTTATGCAAAAAAAGGAAAAAAACATCAAAACAAGCAGCAGGATGTATAGCGAAAAGATTTACTTGACTCATTCGCTTGAAGCTTCTCTCGAACGCACATTGATCAAGCGTTATGTGACTAGTATACCAGGTCTGCAATCAGCAACCAACGAACAAGAACCTCAATATCGTTTATCATTAAAAGAAAATTCGCTGATATTGACAACTTCAAAGGATCACCCCTTAATGGATTTGTTGCACACTTATCCAGGAAAGGATACCGGGGACGATACCATCTTCAAAGATTTGAAGCGCATGTTGGACACCTTTGATGCCACTTCGCCCTTGATTTTCACCACGTCCAGCAAAGAGTTTGGAATGATGGAAATTTACACCTTTTTGAATCAGTTGAGTCTCATGCCCACATTTGAAAGGTTTGAATTGCTGGAAAATTTGCCAAGTAGCATCGACTATCCGGATATCAAAACCAAGGCAGAGAAGTACACACAATTCATGGATGAAATGGTTCCAGTGGTCATTGTCGACGCTATCAAGAAAAACTTGGGCCATATCATGCTTGCCAATGAATCTTCAAAACTCAGGAATGTTTCTGTTGCCTTTGCCGGATTCAAATCTTCTTCTTTTGTTGGAAAAAAAATCATGCGCACATTTCACACATCGCTGCGCCATTTTTTTGTCCAGAATGAAATTAGAAGGCGAAATTTGATAAGGTTATTCAAAGAACAAGGATGTAATCTCGTTAGCATAACCGCTTCTGACGACAATGAAAGCTTTCTTGTTGAATTTTCGATCGAACAATAAACCCTCTCTTTTATTTCGAAACAACAAGATATCCTTCTTTACACATTCGAATCAACACAAACACGCGAGTTGAATCTGCCATGTCTTGTTTGACAAACGATGCAAACTTTTTGCGTAACTGTGCGCGTACTTTGTGACGGTTCGCTTCATATTCGTGAAACAGTTTGTACACAGGAGGCCACCTTGCTTTATCGCAACAAATGTAATCAAATACATTGTATGCATAATAAGTGTAATCATCCGAATCGATCATAAGTTCTTTTGTCCTGTGTTTTAAATTCACATGTTTGTGAAATGCTAATGTAGCTTCAATGGCTTTCAAATCTCTGAATTGTGCTGCACGCAACATTATCTCTTCTGCCGTGTCATTGACATGATGTCTGTGATAAAACAAACTGAGCTCTGGATTCATGTCTCAGCGAAATTTTTTTTCAATTATTTTATTTACTTCAACAATTTACATTGGATCATGCGACAAAGCAAGTATGTTTGACATGACTTTTTGATGTTGCTGCGAGCTTGGGCATCTAATGCATCTCGTTCTATTATTCGACGACAAAGAAAAGCGAGCTCCGACTCAAACATTTTTTATTTTCAACAACTTTTCGTCGATACATTTAAGTAAAACAAAAACACGTGCCGCATCTTCTGGATCATCGATTATCCATCCCACATCCATGTAAATCATTATCCAAAATTTAAGGATTAATTCAAGTTCCTCTGGAGTTATCCATGGATAGTGATGCTTGAAATAATCGCTCCAGTTGGGATCCTTGTGGAAGCGCTTAAAGCATATAGAATTACGAATGCGGGGTCGAATGTGATCAAATTTTGGTTTGGGGATATGATCGTGAATAGGACAATCATTATACTCAATGTATATGCATTCGAAATCGTCTGTGAACAATTCATCCATTCCGGTGTGTTTGATAATCACTAAATGTTCCATTGTGAGCAATTCGTGACATGGTGTGGAATCATCGTGAATGTGTATGCTACTTTCCATGAGGAATCTAAATGTCGATAATGGCGCTTGGCTTTTAATAAGGCAAAATACATGATATTTGTACATATCAAGTGGCAAATCAACAATATTGAGTTTAATCCATTCCTTTTCTTCGTGTGTCAATTCGCTTGGGTCGCACAAAACATGTCTCACAAACTCGTCAGTCATTTCAACAGTCCATGTGTGTGTTAATCTAATTAGCTCTTGTTTTGCAAGCGTCAATGACTCATATTTACTGGCATCGAAATCTTTCAAGAGTTTTTGTTGTTCATCAAGCAAGCGCTGGACACCAGCAAATTTATTCATTTTGTGTTTTTGTTTTGTGTTTTTATTTTTTCAGAGACAAGATCTTGTTTTGCATCAACAAACACAACGAATACAATTTTGTTGCATCTGCTAAACGTGTGCATTTGAACATTTTGCGAAATTTGGTTCGTGCCTTGATTGGATTTCGGACATACTCTTCATACATGTGACCAATGCAGCGTTCAATTTGAATATCTATTATTCCATGAGGCCAAGTCAAAAATGCTTGTCTTCCATGTTTAACGAGGCGTAGATAGTTAATAAAGTTAATAAAACTAACGTTATCGAAAAAATTTCCCCGTGGACCTTGATCGAATATTAACAACGAATTCAAATCTGGAATTGTTTGGACGATTGCTGCAATTTCTTCAGCTGTTGTTGCATTGATTATTTGATCCATTTGTGTTTTTTTTTGTTCAGAAGAAATTCAATTTATTTGTTGATCAACAAAAATGGGCTTGATTTTGGCCCTTGTCATCAAAGGATATCTGCGTTTGAGGTGCCTCCATAGCCGAATTTTTACGTATTCTTCTTCGCGGTCTTCTTCTTGTTTGGCGCTTTCTTCGTCCACGAGAACAATAGTAATTTGTTGTTCTTGTTGACCAGAGATGGTGGCCATCGTTTTTTTCCTGTTATTGCGGTGATGGAGGGGAGTAGAAATTTGATTAAAAAAATATTTTTTTAGGGATCAAATCCCCCACATTCCTTACTGAGATATGTTTCTAATGGAAACGCTTAAGAATTTAATTTAATCTATTTTCTTTCTTATCTGTGCAAAAAAAACATATGAAAATACATAAATAAACGACAAGCTTGTCTTTCATCCCATTCGCGTGTGAATTGAAACTTGCGTCTTAATTGCCTTCGAACACGTTTGAAATTTTTGTGATAATCATCAAATACTTGAGCATCGTTCCATTCACGATTATGTATTTTTGCGACTGTTTTCAGTGGATATGGAACATAAAGATGTGGGACAGACCATCTGCTGTAGCCAGTTTTCAAACTATTGACAAAAATCTCTTTTCCAGGCCATGTCAATAATGCAATCATGCCATCTTTCACGTTAGCCAAATTGTGCCATAAATCAGAATTGAGGCGATCTTCCTGGCTGATAACACAAGTCATTGGATGGTCACGAGCTGCCAATTCGTAATCTAAATCGCGCGATCCTTGTTCATATTTGGCGTGTAAAATAGCCAGTATTTCATTTGCAGTTTTGGCTTTGCTTAAAGCTGTAACAAACTCTTCTCGTGCATCTTCTTGACTCATTTTCATGTGAACCCATACTCTATGCTCATTCGTGTTCCACTTAGGCGGTCTCATTTTTTTGGTTTGATTTTTTTGCAAACAAACTCGATATTTATTGAAAAATCATTTCAAACGAAAATATGCGTTTTCGAACATTTGAATCATACAATAGACTCGCGTTGCATCAAATTGTCTGCACAATTTGTGCTTGTGTCTCAAACGCTTCCTGGTGGCATTTGGAGTGGTCATGTATTCGAGCAGCAATGCGCATGCTTTGGATTGTTTGATTAAAAAGGCCATTTGCAGCGGAATGCACATACTTCCATGAGCACTAGAACTCTTATTGCTATAATATTGCATAACATACATATTCAGAGATTGTTCGCATGTCATGAGTGCTTCCAATGCCAAAATGCGATCATCAAAAATAAGATTGAAAATCACATATCCAGCAAGTCCATATCTGCCCTCAAAATAATAACCAGCAGTGCTGCGAGGTTCGTTAAAATTCTCATTTCTATCATTAGCTAATGTCAAGAATATGTTGACATGTTCTTCTTTATCTATTGAATCGAGTCGTCTTGACCATTTCACCATTTGCTGGAGCGGGCGCGTTTCGTCAATCATTATTTTATTTATTTTGTTACTAACAAGGAATTTTGAATCAACAAACAATACGAAAAAACGAGTGCAGAGTCATGTCGATTGCATGATGCGAATTGTCTGCGATAAAGTTTGCGTCGTCCTTTAGGATCCTCCACATAACTGATGAGCATCATTGCATTCAAGGCAGGGAGATCTCTTCCTCTAAACAATGAATTCAAAAAAATGTTCATGGTAACGTACTCGCCTCTCCAAGTTAACAATGCTCGTATAGTCTCGGAACGCCAGTTAATGTGCGTTTGAAATTTAATGTATAGCATGTCCTCTGTGAGTTGAGGGTCGTGAATTTCTTCTGCAATTTCTTCTTCTTCTGTCATTTTTTTCTTTATTGTTGCGCACAAGTTAACAATGCACTTTCGATTAAAATAAAAAATGAAAAAACTCGCGCAGAATCGTCTTGATTGCACACCAAAAATTGACGTCTATGTAACTTGCGTTGTTCGTCTGGGTTCTTGATATACTCCACGATCATTGATTCGATAATTTCCGCTGGTGTCGTTATCCGCGAAGAAGATCTAGTTACCAAATTGAGGGTTATCTCGCGTTGAATTACAGGAGTAAAATCGCCTCTCCATGTTAATAATGCTCGCACGCCCATAACATGATTAGTGGCTATGCACCAATGTAATTTATGCCACTTAAATGCATCTGTTGTCCAATCACCGAGCTGATCCATCTTTTATTTCAAACAAATTATTTTGAATCAACAAACAAAATGAGAAAACAAGGGCCGAATCGCGGCGATTGCACGATGCATACTGTTTGCGATGAAGCTTGCGTTGTTCATTAGGATTTTCATAGTACTTTGTGAGCAATCGTAAATTTGGAGAATTCATGCCCAATGCATGTTTTGCGACCAAAAGATTCATTAGAATAAGCGTATCCAATTTAGAATATTTGCCTCTCCAAGTTAACAAAGCTTTCAACGTTTCAGTCGCTGGATCGTCAATATGCGCTTGTATTCCATCGCGCAGGATATCTTCTGTGAATTGAGGATCATGAATTACCTCTGCTATTTCTTCTTCTGTGTAACAAAGTTGAAGCGCCATTTAATTTTTATTGTACACACAATAATGCACTTTCGATTAATATACAAAATGAAAAAACAAGAGCAGAATCATGCATTTGGGCCCCGGGATAATATTCTCGCACGACACGTCTCGCTAATATCGCTTGTCTATCAGTTTTGCCGACAAACAATTTGAGCAGTCTGAATGCTCCAACATTTCCACAATACAATGCATATTCATAAAATAAAAAATTGATGATTCCTGTTCCATATGGTTCATTGATGGCAAATTTAACAAAATCATAATAACCTCTCCATGTCATCATGGCATGCAAATGTCGATAATCTTTTTCGCTGCGCAAATAAGCATGCAAAGTGTGCATAATTATATCACAATCATCATACTCGGGTTGATGCAAAAGGACCACTTTCTCTTCGGGACTTGCATTTTTTAGTATGTCCACTAGCTCACGCTTGCGATCATTCATGGTTTTTTTTCACAACAAAATTTTGAATTTATTCGCTTGTAACATCAAACCTAAACAATACACTGTCGCTGCATCAGTGATACAACATGCTTTAAATTTCCGTCTGCATTGTTTCCGAATTTCTGCTGGATTGTGCGCATAATGAACACACAAGTTTAAATCTTTTGGATCTCGCTCCCTGACAATGCGAATAACATTATGCCATGCACCAGAAATGCGTGCTTGAGCCGTCATATCAAAAGTACCTCTCCATGAAAAAAGAGCTTGCAAGTGTTTAGTGGAACCCATCCAATATGTAATGTATGGTTTTCCATTCAGAAACTCGTTCAAATCATATTTACCTGTCTCGATAACCTCTGCCATATAACCAGGGGTGTATGAAAAGAATGATGCTAATCCAGACATTTTTGTTTATTTTTGTGTATCAAAAAATGCGTTTTGCAACAATAAATTTAAACAAAACACTGAGGCTGCGTCATGTATGCAACAAGGCTTGAACCGGGAACGCATTCTCTTCCTCACCTTATCTGGGTTTGTCTTGTATTCTATCAAGAGCGATTGCACCAAATATTTACCCAAATGATTTGCATGGTCTGGCAATGTTTTAGAATAGATGGATTCGCCATCACATGTCACAACTTGCAAATTTGATGCATCTAATTCAATAGTTCCTCTCCATGAAAGTGCGGCTTTCACAATGCCAATGTCGTTATACATGTATTGCACAAGCATTGATACTCCACAAAAACGTCCATTCAAATCGTATTGTGGATCGTGAATGAGTTCAGCCAATTGATTGGCATCGTTAATTCTGCGTAGTGATTCCATTTTTTTTATTGAACTTGTCACAAACAAAAAAAAGCAGCAGCGATATTTATGGATCCCACGAATCCGGATCGTTGAATTGTGCAGCTGGCACATGAAATCCTTGTCGTCTAATGTAAAACATGTCATCAAACAACTTTTCTTGCACAGTTAAATCCATGGTCTTTGGGTTTGGTGTGGTCCAGAAAACACCATTCCAATAGCTAATGACATGGAATGGATGTTCGCACTTAAAAGGTCCCACTCCATCGCATGGTTTAGCGCAAGTTCGAATAACATGGTCTTTGATGTATTTGCGGCGCTCCATGTTTATTTCTTGGTGATACAAAAATAATTTTGATGTAAAAATTGCAACAAAACAAATATTTCGCACGCATCATGAGGTGCACACACGTGATTGAATTTTGCGCGCATCCTTTTGCGCACTTTGACGGGGTCCAAGCAATACTCTTCAATCAGTTGAGAATCGCGTTGATTGTATTGTGATGGCGTATATTGTGCGCGCATTGGATTTGCATCAGGTGGCATCAAATAGGTTGTACATAGTGGAGGTATAGGTGGGTAAAGGACAGTTGTATCCACAAGTGTGTGTTTGCACGTTAACAGTGCTTCCAATTTCTCTCCCCAACATACGAAAATCAAATGAATTCCAATACCATTTGTCATATTGGGCGAATTTGTCATATCGTGCAATGCCTCCACAAATACATCGTGCTTCATGTATAATACGTCGACGACGAGCTCAGGTTGATTGCAATGAAATAAAAAGGCGAAATCCATTTTTTGTTTGTTTATTTACTTTTTGCAAACACACAACAAACCTTCACGAACAAGCAAAAACAATGCCCAAGCGGCAATCGAATCCCTCACGTTTAAGCCATTCTTGCGTCTGCATTCGTATCGCACCATTCGAGGATTTTCGAGATAACGTTTGTACAATTCCGTTTGCACTTTATTTGATGGAACGTGCGGATTTTCTATGGGCATAATACATAACAAATATTCTAATATGTCATAATGTATGTCCATGATGACAACATTGTCAACGAACATACGAAAGCCGATCAAATCAATGTCATTTATTCGAAAGTTTCGAGAAAGGATGATAGCAGCACAACATTGCGATTGAATGCCTAAATAAAGTGGCCACAATCCACCATCACTGAACATATTCAAGTTATCATAATTGTCAACGAGATAACGCGTCAATTCTGGCGATTTCCAAAAAACGGCTGCATTGTATAGCATAGACTTGTTGCATGCACTCAATGCCGTCATTGGGGCATTTACATCGTATGTTGGAAATTCTTGTAAGAATTTGATTACAAGTTTCGCTCGGTTGCAATCATTGCGATTGGTGTCTATAATTGCATTGAGCACCGATTCCATTTGAGAGAGAAAAAAAATGTTTTTTTTATTGACTTGGGCGTTTATTTTTTTTCTTCACCAATTAATCTTCTTTGAAGTGTCAATGGAACATGTTGAAAACACCCTGCTTGTCCGCTTCGTGGCCCGTTGATATATTATGCAGTCCTCTTTTGGATGTCTGTTGTTTCGCCAAACTTTTTTTTATTACGAGTTCAGATTCCATTCGATAAAAAAAATACTTTTTTTATTATTGTATTAAAAAATGAAGATTATCGGCAGAGCTCCAGAAAATACGGATGTGCTTGCTCGGTTGATTCGCGATGAAAGAATGGACGAAGCATTCGAATATCTCAAAACAATTCATATCACGATTCGCCCCAACAAGAGATGCACATGTATTAGGGACAAGACCATTTTGCAATTATTATTGGATGGGACGCACAGATTCCGTGATGTTGAATTTCTGATTTACTTTTTGACATTTCGATTTCAACACGAGCAATACATGATTCTTCAAGATGTACCCAGCGTTTCAATCCCATTTTATGAGCCATATGCCACAATGGAAGCATGTCGTTATAGAGTCCATACTCGAATCGATATGTTGGACGTAATTTTACAAGATCCGCGCGTGCAACAATATGAAACCAAAACATCAAGTGATCTTGCCAACACAGAATTTTTAAACAGAATTCATTCGCTTGAAGTATTGGAACGCGCACTCTGGCATACGAAAATCACTAGTGCACTACATATTGATTTAGGTGTGATTTCTAGACCAGGATTTTACGAAAGTCAAGTTCCCGAAATTGCCAAAGTGCAGCCCATGAAAGCAACTTTGATGGCCGAATTTTATGTTTCACCCTCCAATTTCAGGAAACGAGTGGGCAAGAAATATGGATACTATGCCAAATATGCAGCGCAAGTGTTTGTTTTGATCTTGTGTATAGAAAGTGGTTATTTTATTTGAAACATGTTCCATTCAACAAGTTTTGTTAAACAATAAACGCGCGTTGCATCGTTGACATGCAAACCATATTGTTTACGCTTGATAGTGCGATATCGAGCAGGGTTATCCAGAAAACGTTTGATCTCTCCTGATTCAATCGTCAGACCATCAAATACACTAGCATCGAATTGTGGATGCATCAATTGAGCACGAACATTGGGTTTGAACACTTTTGATTTAGCATGTTTTTGAATCCATTTGCGATTGAATTGGCTATTGATATCATAGCGCGGATCATGTACATAACGGATCATTTCTTCTTCGTCATCCAAGAAATGATGAATAGGAATTTTGGCATTTGTGCTCAAATTCAAATCGAGTTCATTGCCATATTGGCTTAACAAGTATTCGCGAACACGACATAAATCCAATGTTACGATTGCATGATACAATAAAGGATGACCATCCAAGATGGGACGATTGATATTGCCATCAAATTCGTTGTTTTCTAAAATATCCACAATTTCGTCATCGAACTCCTCAATTATTTCGTGTGGATCTCTAGGGTAATCATCGGGTTCTATTTCACATCCGTTTTCATCAAATTGAGGTTCATCCAAGTTGGCGCATTCGCGTTCACATTCTTCAATCAGCATGGCCAAAATCCCACCCACCTGAGATGTCGAAGTCATCCTTTATATTTCTTGTTTTTTTTGTGTGGAGGATTATTTTTTTGAAAAAAAATCGACTGTTTATAACAACAACAAAACATGAGCTCTGTTGAAGTCTCTATCGAAATCTCCATGTTCACCCAAAAGGGTCAAAGGCATCGCAAAAAGTACTACTCAGGCCAACCTCATTATGCCATTGCACGTTGGTTTATGAGCAGACCTGGAATTGCCAAATTGGTCTACGGAACCACTAACTTGGGCATGATCATCACAATGTACAAACCTCTTCAGCCCCAATTTATGCTGACTCATGACATCTTGAATTCGGAACTCATTTTCCAAATGCGCAACCATCCATGGGGTCAAGAAAACTGGGTCGCCAGCCTCTATGAAGATCAGGATCCAAAAGCAATGCCTATTGTATCTGTAAATAGAACTTCACAACAACAATAAAAAAACGTTTAAAATTCTTTCTTTTCAACATGTCGTCCATACAAACTAGCAACACGATCATTCATATTCAAAGTTGAACGCATCATTGCTGCATACCACCAATCGTCATCAAAATCGTCATCACCACTGTTGTCATCATCATTCGATTCGGGTGTTGAACACATGTTTTTAATAGCTAATTTCACTGTTTGCAAATCAGGTTCGGATGAATATGTTCTTAACGCACTTCTATCTGCCACTTTAGTCATTTCCATGATTCTGCTATTGGTGGTCCATCTCCCAAATTCGTTCATTGGATAGATGAGCATTGAAACAAGTTCGTATGCCATTGCATGACTATCCACTGGATGGAAACCAAATTGCATAAACAGTGATACATCTCTTGAAATCATGTTGTGAACAATGGCAGCGAAAACCAATTCAACGTGAATACGCTCATGCCTACAACAAAAGTTTTTGTATTTGTGTGATTTGAGGATAACAAGAAAAAAAACCATTCAAGGTCGTCACTGATAGTTTGATATGCGCGTGCATGTGCAATCATGAATTTGAGTTGATCAATAGGTAAATGGCAACAATTTTGGAAAATGATTTCATCCGAGTAAATTTGCACTAGAGCCACATCACCTGGTTTATCTGCGACTATCAATTCCCGTTTTTTGCGTTCCCATGTCGCAATGATTTGAGAAATCTGTGAATAGCGTTCTGAACTCACAACAGCTTTCAATTTCCGCTCATTATATGTCCATGAAAGATTTGGGTAAATCAAATCACCGAGAACGACCATCATGGCAAGAATATATCCAGCATAAGGTGTGACATGATATCCAAGAGTTATTGCACATGACATGAGCCACACTGACGCAATTGACATGAAATATGCATCTCTTAATTGATGCCAATGCTGTTTAGTGTCACATGACACCAATTCCCACAAGAAATCAAGCACGAAATAATAAGTTACACGCAAAAATTGATATTGCAGCAATTGATGTATCCCAAATGTCCATGGTAAAGGAGTACATGGAATATCGGCTGTAATCAACAACGACAATGTCCATATCAATGCACGAGGATTGTATGTGTATTCAATGTAAGCCATTGAAACCATTCTAAAAAGTGTGAAAATTTGACGACGACGCACAGCACTCGCAACCTGAGGTTTGGATTTTTTTAGTGCTCGTTTGTATTGTCGTTGCATCAAATACAAGTAAAAGCCACATAACATGGTTCTCAAGACTAGCGAAACAAGCATATAAGGTGCATTTGTAATAGTCCATGATTTGTAATCTTCCAGTGACAAGACGACACCACAAAGCTCTTCTGCATCCATCTTTTTTTTGCTTTTCCAAAAAAATTGTGTTTATCACAAGCGCATTAAATAAGACTTGGGGTTTTTTATTTGTTTTTTAAAATAATCAAGAGAAGAAGCAGAAAAAAATGCTATTTGTGCTTCTTTTGTTTATTGCTGCATCTCAAGCGCTGATATGCAATACGAGTCCAGATAATGCTGCAATATGTGCATTTTACGACAGCTTGACAAGCACAGGCAACTTGGTATGTAATGGATGTGCAAATTGTAATTCATGCAGTAAATCCCCTTGTGAAGCATTCACTGATTCGTTGGTATGTTCTGTTGATAATTTGATTGTTTACCAAGTGAATTGGTATCTTAAAGCTATTGCAGGCACAATTCCTGCCAATATTTCTACACTCAGTTCACTTGAACAATTTACAGTAGGCAATGAAGGTTATTACAGCGGCCCCACGCTTAACGATTTAGCGGGTTCAATTGAACAATTTGCTCCCCGAAGTTCAAGTTTGCACATAATGGATTTGACGAATAATCCGCGAATTTATGGCTCTATTCCATCTGATGTAGCGGCATTGTGGGGCTCAAACGTGTATTTCTTTAGTGCAGAATCCGCATCGCTGAATGGAACACTACCTACTGAAATTGGATTGTGGAATCAAATTAGCACATTTACTATTGGTGGCGATTATACACTCACGGGGACTATTCCTACAGAAATTTCATCATGGGGACAAACTTCTGAATTCATTATTTCGCGCACTCTAAACACTGGAAATCTGCCTGCATTAGTTGGCGCCACAGGAAGCACTTTGGTGATAGATCATACACAAATTGTATCGTTGAGCAGTTTCCGGTTTTACAATACCATAAATTTGTTGGAAAATATACAATTGCGCACCAAATTTGACTATGCAGCTACACCTTTGCGCATCGCGGGTGCAGTCAACATTTTCATAAACAATTCCCCACTTGTCACTGGTTTTGTAACATCAGATTTTGTGGAAGATCCGGGCACTGTGAATGAATTGGATTTGTCAAATACGGGTATCACTGGCATTACGATGAGCATATTAGCACAATTCCCAAACTTGTCATTGCTGCGTTTGCTTACTGGAAACAAGGTTTATTGTCCAGTGCCCAATTACAGCAGTGTAGCAACAAACGATTGGTTCTATTTCGACTGTTCTCAATCATGTGTAAAATCATGCACTAATGGTCGTGTATGCAATTTCATGTATGGAAACAGTACACCAACATGCGCATGTCAATTTTCTTCACTTGATCAGTGTTATTTCTTTGATTTTTATTTGAGCTGGATGGATCGTGGCAGTTATCCAGATTACACAGATGGATCACGAAATCCATGCTCATTCCAAGGCGTTTCGTGTCTCGATGGTCGTGTCATTACATATGTAGATTTGGCTGGGTTTGGTATCGTTACTGGTATTCCAGATGATTTCATGTTCCAGTTGCCTGGAATTGAGACATTGATATTGGATGACGGTTTTAGTGGAGATTTCACGAAATTCACAGATGGAGCTTATGGTATATTGCAAACACTGATACTGGAGGGGAATGGTTTCACTGGTTCTATAGAAGATCCACAATTCATTCAACGCATGGCAGGTTCTCTTGGTTCATTGGAATTGATAAACACGAATGCCACAGGTACATTAATTCCAGCACATCCTATTGCATGGACTGGAATTTATGACTTGGATTTTGATAGCAACATGCTCATGTCACAGGGCACATTGCCCACAGAGATAGGACTTTGGAGCCAAATGCAATCATTTGAATTAACAACGCAACTCAATTTTGTGGGTTCCATCCCCACTGAAGTGGGCAATTGGGGATCCAATGTGAATTCATTTATTTTGAGCAAGACAACTTACTTGAATGGCACAATCCCTACAGAAGTGGGGACATGGACACAATTGCAAACATTCATTATCACTGTGGCACCTGATATGACGGGTACATTGCCCACTGAAATTGGCAATTGGGGTAGCGCAATACAAACTTTTTACATCCAAGATATGACTCAATTGAGTGGTACTATCCCCACCGAGATTGGCAATTGGGACGATATGACCGAATTCAAACTCGTTAATTGCCCTGACTTGACGGGTACATTGCCCACAGAGATTGGTTTGGGTTGGGCCGGGAGTATTGGAGAATTTTACTTTGTTCCCAATTCCCAGAGGTTTGGTGGTTCTTTGCCACCCAACTTGGATCAATGGGCACCTGGAATGACCGTGTTTAATGTTTCGAATGCATATGCCATGAATGGCACTATCCCCACTGAATTTGGATCATGGTTTGGAATACAATATTTCGGTTTGCTTAATTTGAATCAAATGACGGGTACCATCCCCACTGAAATGGGCAATTTGGGAAGCAATGGTGGAATACTCTATTTTGAAATGGGTTTCATGCCACAATTGACAGGCACCATCCCCTCTGAACTTTTCAATGTTTTTAGATTCTTGCAAGTACTGCGCATGGAAGATATGCCATTGATAACTGGCGATTTCCCAGTTGATAGTAGTACATTCTCTTCTGCCACCATCCACAGCCTCATCATTCGCGAAATGCCCATGATGACAGGCACAATCCCGATAATTGTGTATAATATGGGCGACATTGGTTTAGACGATTGGCAAAAGACAATTACATTCGACAATGTGGGGTTGCAAACCATGGTTGGATCCATTCGTGGAATAGGTGGGGGTCTATGTGACGGCAGTCAAGGTTATTCACTCAATTTACTGAATTTGACCGAATTTCAGATAGATATGGGCTCCAGTGGAATACATTTCACGAAATTTGACTGTTTCCAGCATTATCGCGTCTCATGGTGCCCCGTCTATGGCACATTGAAAAATACCACCTTTGGAATTCATAATTTCACCTTGTCGATTGAAATTACAGTAAGCGACCTATACTATATCGATTCCAGCATCTTGCAATTTGCGCAACCTTCGCCAAACTATCATTTAGACAGCGTGTTGTTGGAACAAGGCAACTCGATGATAGTTTGTCCTGTGCCAGACTATTCGACAATAGCCACACATACTGATTATTTGGTGACCAGCTGTCAAGGATGTGTTAGTGATCCATGCATTCCAGAAGTGACACAGTGTTTCCAATATTACTCAGAAGGATACTATGGTTATTACTATGCAGGACAAACATTTTGTGTGTGCATTCCAAATCCAGATCAAAACACAGTCTTGTCTATCTTGAATAACATGGATTCTAGAGGCACGTATCCTCGATATCCACCTTACTTCCAACCGTGCGGATATTATTCTGGAGTGACATGCAATGTAAACAATTGCAATGTTACAAACATTGATTGGCGCAATAATGGCATGGTGGGCACTATTGGTGCAGAATATGGCACGCTGCAATCACTTATTGTATTGCTGTTGAGCGATAATCACTTTTACTCAATAGATTCTATTGAAAGCTGGAATACACCCAATTTGATGGCCATCACACTTGACAATAATGATTTAACGGGCACTTTGCCACCAATATGGGGCAACATAACAAGCATGCGTGAATTCGCTGTCAGCAACAATATGTTGAGTGGCACTATCCCCACTGAATACGGACCCAATTGGTCAATCATACAAACAATAGATTTTTCACATAACAATTTCACTGGCGATTTGACTGACGCATTCAATACCATACCGAGTCTGGGCATATTTTATGTTAACAACAATTTCTTGGGCCCTTCGTTGAATTATGCATGCACAGGAACAGGTGGTTATAATCAATTGTCGTTTGCACACAACTTGTTTGAAGGAGATATCAACACAGATTTTCAAACCACGATATTTGCATGCGCACAAAAATTGGACATGTCATACAACAATTTCACTGGCAATGTTACATATGATTTGCTTAACCAGATTGCACTTGCGCACTTGAATTTGACGTACAACAACATTACCGCGATCAACAACGATATCTTGAATTTCGTCGAGAGTCATCGCACATTCCAAACATTGCTTTTGGCTACAGGAAATCCAGTTCCATGTCCTGTTCCAGACTATTCGACTATCACAAACTTTGGCGGATCGGATTACAATGCATCCTACTGTCAATTGTGTGGTCGTATCGTATGCCCGAGAACCGAACCTTTATGCGAACAACTTTATGGACAAGATGGTACGTGTTATGCAGGCACATGCCCTGTCGGCTTTTGCGGTTCACAATGCGAATTTGAAGAAGCAACAACAGGAGATAACTGTGCACTCTATAATCTGTTCATCAACTATTTTTTGAGACCACAAACTTTCTATCCAGACAGATCAGTGCTGCCATGCTATGGTTCGGCTAGCGTTGTTTGTGATGTTGATAACAAAGTCACGTCGCTGGGATTCAATAATGCAGATACATATGAATTACCTAATTTTGCCATCTTGTTTGATGAATTAGAGGTTTTTTCATACAGAAACAGCCATTCACAAAATGCATCATCATTAACCTATTGGACGGAAGTGGGGCCCAATTTGACGACCATAACAATCTACAATGTGAATTTCAATTCACCGCCCACTTTTTGCAATACAACTGAAGCATTATCTCAATTGCGAATTCTTAGACTCGAATTTTGTCATGTAATGCACGGAATTTTGGGTCCGGGTTGCAGCTCAGCCAGTGTGATGCCAGAAATGCTGGAATTGAATATACAATCGTCCCAAAATCTTGGACTTGCAAATTTGGCAGTGGATGCATTCCAAGCGCGTGATATAGAAAGAGTGTATGTGAACACGGGTGGTGAAGGCACAATTCCACCCTATTGGATTGAACAAGGACCTAAAATGATACAAGTAGCGATTGCAGATTTGGCTCTTGTGGGCTTTTCTGACTATTATGTTGCTGGAGCGACATTGTCCTATTTGAACAATCAAGGCTTTACCACCATCATCTTTGCCGAAAATAATTTTTACTGTCCAGCCATAGCCAGACCATTTGGGAGACCTGATGTATCATACATTTTGGATTTTCCCACAACAGGACAATGCAATCAATGTTTTGGCGATGACAGTGGTCCATGCACCGACCCTACACAATTGTGTGTTGGTTATGTAAACAACGGAGATTATGTGTGCATGGATACAGTAACAGTGCGCAACAGTAGTTGTGATGACCACTATTATGGCTCTGAATGTCAGCAATTTGATTTTTGTTGGAATATCATTGGACCTTGCGTCAATGCGCCGGATCAACCTATGCCAGTTTACTATTTTGTCAATTATTGGTGGACAAGCGTCGGAAATGATGTGATTAGCAATACATTGCTTCTGGCTGCTCAATGCGCACATGCAACAATCGAATGGTCTACCGAATGTAGCTACCAAATCGAAGGCTTGACTGTGATTACAACAGCATTGAGAGCATGGATTTACTATAACCAGCCACAATATGGAAATGCTGTGCTTTACTATGACACCAGCGATCCCATGGCCGGATTGATTATTGGAACTGAATGTCAATTTTTGCGTGCAGCCATTGAAGAAAGCGAATGCGGGAATGATGGAAATTTGACTGAACCAGTGCAAATGGGAATACTTGCTGATACAATTTCATGTGCCGGATTAGCAGCAACATACTTGGATTTAGGCTGCTGTGAAATTGATGTTGGATGCAACAAACCCATCAGTTTTGACAATGCCTTGTGTCCATTGAGCACCATTTTGGTCAATCCATGCAATTATGAACTAACTTCATGGGTAGCTGTGCTATACAATATCATGAACGGATATGATTTGCCGCAATCACCACCAGCGCCCATGGGCTGTCTCATAGAAGAATATCCAGATTTGTATGCATTGATGAATTCTTTGTTGCCCATTTGAAAAAAAAATTGCGTTTATTGCGAAAAAAATCCATTGTTAATCATAATAACAAGACAAAATAAGCGTGCTGATTCAGTCGCATCGAGTTGTAAGTGTTTGCGATATCTTTTGCGAGCTTGATGTGGGTTGGATACATGTTCTCTCAGAATTTGTTTGTTTTGCTCGCGGTTGTGATATCTTGTTTGAATTTCTTCTGGAGTCATCCAATTCCAAATGGAAGGCGGCCATAATGAATTTATTTCATTTTCGACTTCAGCAGATTCACCCACAATAGGGCTATGATAAAGAATATACATACACGTTTCATCATTCGAACAACGCTGAAGTGCATACATATGGAGCTCTGGAGGAGGTTTGAAACGAGGATGATTCATGATCATGAACGCTTTCAAATCGAAATCCACCCATACGTGCAATGCCCGTTCGATTAAGGGACATCCATCCACAATTTGATTTACATCAACATTTGTGTGCGTTTGCAATACAGCATACAACAATTTGGTGTCATCAAAGCTTTTAGAATCGATCAATTGAAACAATTCGCCTTTGAAATCCAATGCTTTTGTGAAATCATCAGCTTTGATAAGTTGTTTGAGCTCGGAAAGTTTCATTTTTTTTGTTTTTTTTATTATTCTTGTTCACACAAAAAAAAGATATCCGTCGTTAATGAGTGCCAATAGTATCCAGAGACGCGCAGCATCTCCCATATTATATCCAAGCTGTTTCCTCAAACGATGGTGTGTTTTGAGTGGATTTTTTACATAATCTTTTAGAAATCCTCTTGAACATTTCATTTCATGTAAAGTACGTATAAACAACCCATCGTGTTCAATAACTTCTTCCTCGAGCGAATGTATGAGTAATTTGATGTCGATTTGATCGTGCCAAGCTAACTTGTTTGCATCATGTTTGCTACCCGCGACCATTACACGATACCATATCACATCAGTTTCAGGTTGATGTACATAATGTATCAAAGTCAGTAATATGGGCGTTGGTTTGAATTGTGGATGTTCTAATAGCATAGTCATTTTGAGTTCCATGATGCTGTTGATGCACCCATTTTTGTATGTTATATTCATCAAGATCTCTACAAGCTTGTCCCATTTGATGTTTGTTGGCAATTGATAATACAACATGATATATAAAATGGTCAACGATTCATTATTATTCGCAAATTCCATGTATTGATACACATCTGAATCTTGAGATACAAGTTTTGCAACTCGTTGAAGTCGTGCATTGACCAGAAACATTTTTTTTCTGCAAAGAGAACAAAGGTGTGAATTTTTTTATAGTTTTTTTTTGGCAATGGAAGAAAAATTTGATCAAGTCCTCAAGGGAAATCGCTTCGGAGCATTACTTGAACTAGTGAGTAATGGCAACTTGACTTCTGAAATTACCATTGCTTTTGCTAATAATGTGTATTATGATAGCGAAGAGTATGAGTATAGATGCTTTTTAAAAGTTCCTTTCTACAAGAGAATGGATTTGTTGCGCAGAGGATATTTCGCATCTCGAAACCATGAAAGATTCAAAAAGGTGCGCGTGGAAATGTACAATGAGGTTCAAAATTCATGTTGTGACAAAAAACGCCATTATCATTACTATAGCATGGATTATGATTGGTATAACCCAGGATTTTTGATGCACTGGTTAATGTCAGGACAATTGAAACCTGAGCAATTGGAATTCGCAAAACATTCAGAAGGAGAATGGTTATCATCGAGATTATTCTTGCTGTTACAAATGACAGAAAATAAATTTTTTAGTGTTTGAGATACAAAAAAAACAAAATGGACGAATTCAAAGCAGCTCTCAGACACAACCAATTCCGCACATTATTCCACTATTTGTGCAACATAGAATTGACACCAGAAATTAGTAACGCTTGTTTAAACGATCTCGAAGAACATGAACGCGAAGAACTCAAATGCTTTCAAAAGGTACCATTCCATGCAAGGATGGAACTAGTGCGTGACATGTATTTTGCAATTGGAAAATATTCACAATTTTCAAGAGCGCGCGAAAAAGTATACGATTCCATGAACCGAAGGTGTTGTTATGAGCATTATCATTTTCATCATTCAGAATATGAGCGCTACAATCCAAATTTCTTAATGTATTGGCTCGTGTCGGGTGAAGTGAAACCTGAGCACTTGGGATTTCTGGACCACACAAAGGCAGAATCGAACGCATCACAAGTATTCTTGTTTGTGAGATTGGTTGAAAATAAATTTTTATCACTGTTGTTTTATTTGCAATATTCCAAAATTTAACAAACTCAACATGTTATACAATCGTGCGGAATCAAAATGGTGAAACTCTAGCGTCTTTCGAATTGCATTGTGCACATGCTTTGGATTTTCGCAGTAAGCTTGAAGCATCACAATCAAGTCTCCATGAAATTCTGTAGTTTTGAATCTTTTAATGAGCGCGCGCAAATAATTTGGTTTCCAGATAGGTCCTTTGTTGTTGTGAGCACTGCCCGCTACAAGCACAGCCAAGTAAGCTTCAAATTCCAAAAATGGCAGAGACAAAAACGATGTTCCTTGGAATCCACTAAATGGGTTGATATCTGGATGTTCCATTAACAAACACACTTTTTCAATGCGAAATTTTGAATTACTGGGAGCATGCCATAACATATCGTATGGAGTGGTCATTTTTTCGCTGTGCAAATTAACATCGATATCCGAGATTTTCAATAAATACATGAGCACATTCATATCTTCGTCAGTAGCAGAGCAGCCCATTAGACAGTGCAACATACTTACTTTAGCATTTGTGTATTCCGTCAAATAAAATCGACTGCGAGTGCACATTTGACCTATACTACGTCTAGCTTCGTTGGCATCGTAACTAGTACGAAGTTTGCGAAGTGGATCACCCTTGACACGAGCGAGCAAAATTTCCATTGTTGTTTTTTTATTTTATGGCTAACAAATTTCGTGAAATCATACAAACAAAGACAAAAACTCGAGTTGATTTGGATCTTGCAATCTTGTCCCATCTGGCAATAGGATCTCGTGCAAAGTCACATCCGCCTGAACATGATTTATGAGTAACTTTCTTGAAATCTGCAAAACTCATGGATGAAATGACTTGGTCGTAGAAACTTGAAATGGCGTCTCTGTCACAATGTTCTTTGATGAATTGAGCAGGATCAAATTGTTCTATGGATCGTGGACTTTTGTGTTTCCTTAGATAATCTGCGCATTTCATGTTACCAAAAAATATTGCGCGCCTTACATAATCATTGTTGGAAGACATGAACATGGTTCCTCCATATCCAAATGCATTGAGCCAAAATTCCAGTGTATCAGCACAATCTTGAGGCGTTGATACTAACCTGTATACTATAGATGGCAACTCTGCATCAAATGGTGTGGGTATGTATTCATGACATATCGGAGAAAGTTCTTTGTGATGAAGTTTCACAAAAGCAACAAACTTGTCATGATCACATTTGAAATGTAACAAACCACTAACGCATGCGAGCTCGTAAAGCAAATGACGAGACATTGTTCTTGTTTGCTTGTTTATTTTGAGGCAATAACAAGAAAATTTTCGGAAATCATACAAAGCAAAACAAAGACATTGGCTGATTTTGTTGTCATGATCCTTTGCCAATGAGGGTATCGGGTAATTACGCATGGGTTCAAACGCGAAAGACAAGCATGAGATTTTACCACTTGCTGAAATTCAGAATGGCTTATGGACGAGATAATTTGATCATGAAATTTTGGATTATATTGACAACATTGTCCAAGAAATGTGATGGTATTAAATTGTTCGTCTGGTCTTGGACTTTTGTGTCTAGTCAAACACACTGCACATTGAATATTATTAATTTGTAGGGCACTAATTATGTACTCGTCAATTGATGAAATGAACACAATTCCTCCATATCCAAACGCATTGAGCCAGAATTCTAGTGTATCCGCATGATCGCCGGGCATGGTAATCAATTGATAAATAATCGAATAAGGACCACTGTTGCGTGCTAATGTGCTCCTTCCAGAGACTGGCGCAAGTTATCGCGATGCAATTTCACATATTCAACAAATTTTGTATGATCACATCGACCATCGAACAATCCACTTACACGAACAAGTTCGCGCAGCAAGTATGTCATTTTTTGTTTATTTGCAAATAAAAATTGGTTATCAAACAAACATAAACAAAGATTTGTGCTACTTTGGGTGCCATGACATCGTTCCATAACGATTGTGGATCATAGCGAATTTTGCATGTTAATCGCTCAATGCTACATTCGTGTAAAATAGCAGCATTGCAGAACTTCTCATGACCCATAGATGCAATGATTTCGTTACAAAAAGCCGGTTGTGTTTGTAAATGGGTACATAAACTATGCCTCACAAAAGTTCTTATATCGAAATTGCATCCCAAATGACAAGACCTCTTTTGCATAACTAAACATTTTGCACATTCAATATTGTTGCTTGACAATGCAGTACGCACATACGAATGGTTTGGTTCGACAAATGGACATCCTTCTTGAAGTTCAATCCAATATTTCAGTGTTTTGTGGTGATCACCTGGCGCGCGAACCAACCATCCTAATATACTAACATATCGTTCTCCAATCACAATTCGCCCGTCACGAGAATCTTTTAATTCATTGCGATGAAGTTCCACAAATTCAACAAATTTGTCATGATCACAATCGTTTTGCGCAAGTCCACTAACCTCAGCAAGCTCTGCAAGAATGGGATCGTTTCGCATGCTTTTTTTTATTTCGTTGTTGCCAAAACAATAAAGAATTTTTCACTCAACAAAGTTATTAATACAAACACAGATGCTGCATAGTTCATTGGAGTGCCCAAATTGATATACATGTGCGCAGCCAATCGACCCCTCTTTCTATCTTTTATGTAAAGTTTAAAAATCTGTCCTTCGCCCGATTGCCATTGTTCAACAAAAGTCTTTTTCATGTAAAAGGCCAATTGATCGTTTGTGGGATTGAATCTTGGACATTGAATGAATTCTAATGCTATCCAAATATTGTTGTTATAACCATGAGACCACAAAGCATAAAGCATTCCCTTTTGCCAATTCGGATTTGACATTGATATCGAAGAATCGACATAATAGTTTGGATCAACTCGATCATCTGCCAGTAACATTTTCAATACGACGATATTGTTATATTCACATGCGCATAATAAAGGAGTGAGAACGAAAGGTTCGTTAAATTTAATGGGTTTAGCGAAATTCAATGAAAGCAATAATTTGCACATTTCGACATCTTTGTATTGACACGCCTTTTCAAACACTGTCCCATTTCCAGAAGTTCTATAGTTTGGGTCAATGTATGCATGAAACTTTTGTAAAAATCCAATAGGTCTGCAATTGGGTGTGTATGTGTGATACAAAACATAACCTAAAAACCAACTGCTGCTCATTGTTTTATTGTTTTGATTGACAAGTAATTTTCTGAAACCAACAAAATTAGAACAAATGTTTGTGCAATAGGTTTATCCATGAATCCACATGCTATCTTTGCTTTGTGTTTTATAATAGCAAACGTTTCATTTGTAATATTGTTTGTATTGATGTCTTGTATGATGCGCTCTTCAAACAACATTTATTTTATTGAACAACAGAAAAAATTTGTGTTTGTGACAAGAGTATTGATAAACAAAAAATTCGTGCAGAGTCTCGGTGTGCAAATCCTTGCGCGAAATATGCTCTCTTCTTCGCCTTTAGTGGTTCGTGTACAAACTCATGCATGATTTTATCTGCTTCTTCTTCACATTTATCGCCATATATGCGCTTATGTTCTTTGATCATGAAATGATATGCATCATTGAGTTTGATATGGAGGATAGCCAATTGCATGTTTTTGATATTGTCATTGCAATATGCATGCGAGAATGCATTTATTGTCGTCTTGGACATGCAAATTTCCTGTCCTTTAAACGATTCGCTTTTCAATGCATATTCAAGCGCGTTTGATTTCGACATTAATGCTAATTCTATTACATTAAGAATACGTCTGAAATCATATACATAAGTGTTCGTGAAATCTATGGGCACTTTGAAATCCAGCGAAAAAAACAGCTTTTGAAAATCATCCGTTCTAATTGGAGCATAAGCCACTTCATGCACCAAAGTGCTCTCGATTCCCATGCCGTGGAAAAACTTGGGCTCGTTTGGGTTCATTTCATGTGCATGCTTCTTGAGATGGGTTATTGTATCGTCTGTTATATTTTCATCAACAATGTCTTTTATTATGCGCAAACAATGCTCTTCGTTGCTGCTCATTTGTTGTTGTTTGAAAAAAAATTTTGTGAAATCAACAAGGTCAAACAAAAAACTCGAGTTGCACATTGCATGCGCCTGGCTCTGCTTTCATGAATGATTTTTAACATTTCGAGATTTGCGCTTTGTTTTGATAAATAATCAAAGCATGTGTATCCTTTATCGTCTTTGGTATTCAAATTTATTGGGATGGCAAAATCTGTGTTAAACCAAAATGATGCAAACGCATAATCATAAGGATTGGGATTGTCACATAATGTGTGTGCAATGGTACTGCGTTCGAATGAATATCTATTCACTAGGCTATTAGGATTCACAACATGTGCATTATTTTGCACTAATTGCCTCAAATATTCCATGTCATCTTGATACATCCGATAATAAATGTCTTGAGCTTGCATGTCTTTTTTTATTCAATAATTTTCAAAAATGAATTTGAAATCAAGGAAATCAAAACAAATACACGAGTTGATGTCATTTCAGAGATGACGCCGCCAAGCCATCCAGCGATTTATCATGCCTTGTATTTGAACCAGTTCTTCTATGTGCAAAGGACGAAGAGCTGCTTCCATTTTTTATTTGCAAAATGTGATTTGAAATCAACAAGGTAAAACAAAATATTTGAGTGGCATCGTTTTGGTTATAATTATAATGCTTTCGCATCTCCTTCTTCAACGAAACAAGATCACGGTCTTCGACAAGTTTCATTCTTCGTTTGTGTTCGTCAGTTATCGCTCTCATATTGACATGACATATGATTATCCCCAAGAGTCGCTTGGCATGTTTATTATCCTTCCAGATAGTGCTATTAGAAAGTGTGTCCATCAAAGGGCTCGAATTGCATGTTTCCCTGAGCAGCAATTTCCGTCCAGGTTTGCTATCTAAAATGACTTTGAGTAATATGTGACCATATGTGGAGTGTTTATTTATCACATGATAAACGCAAGTTGCTCCCGTTTCATCTATAGTATCCAAATCGACTGGGATGTGAAATTTAAAAGATAGCCACGTCTTTGCTATTTCGACATCGCAGCTTCTTGTCCATTTGCAAAGTAAATGCATAATCGTCTCGGAATTTGTTAGCAAATTTGGATTGAGTATATCGTGTCCATCTTTGGTCAACAACAGTGGAACTAGACGACCGCTTTCAACACAAATCTCATTGTGTATTATTTTCAAGAGCTCGCCGTTATTCATTTTTATTTTATTGTCGACAACAAAAAATTTTTTGCGAAATCAACAAGGTCAAACAAAAAACTCGAGTCGCATCGTTGGGGTTGTAACCATGGACTTTGCGCATGCGCTTTTTCAGTTCAATTAGATTCTTGTCTTCAAGTCCCAATTTTTGTTTGTGTTCGTCTGTTATCGATTCTATGTTGATGTGACATATGACTATCTCAACCAATTTTTCCATTTGAAGAGGTCCTTTCCATGAATATCGCAGCTTATCCATCAAGGGACTCACTTCTAAATTTGATGCTTCCCTTAAAAGGAATTTTTGTCCAGGTTTGCTATCCAAAATGATCTTGAGCATTGCAAAATCAACAGTTGAATATGTTTTCAATATTTCATCGACGCATGTTCGCTGCTCTGCTAATAGATCCAAGGATACAGCAAATTGAATAGGTGATAACCAAAATTTGGCAAATTCCAAATCTCCTTCATCCGAGCGAGTGCACAGCAAATCCATAACTGTCACATTTTTTTGACTTCTATTCAAAATAGTATTTGGATCTATTTTGTGTGCGTTTTCTTGCACAAACTTGTATATATCATGTGTAATGTATCGTTTAGATATGGAATTACAAATGGTTGTCAGGAGCTGCTCGTTTGTGTTGTTCATTTTTTTTCTTTCTCTCAATAACAAACATTCAAAATTTTTTCTGAAATCAACAAAGTCAAACAAAACACTCGAGTTGCATCATTAGAGTCGTAACCATGGACTTTGCGCGCATGCTTTTTGAGTTCGGCCAGATTCTTATCATCGAATCCCAATATTTGTTTGTGCTCGTTGGTTATTGCTTCGATGTTGACATGACACAATACAATATCAGTCAATCGCTCAGATGCCAATCCAGTGTTGCATAATTCGTCCATTAATGGGCTCATTTCCAAATTTGATGCTTCTCTCAAGAGCAGCGTTTGTCCAGGTTTGCTATCCAACATAACTTTAAGCATCACAGAATCATGAATCGAATAAGTTTGAATTAATTCATCCACGCACGTTCGTCCAGTACCCGAAACGATCATCAAATCAATGGGTTTCGCGAATTTAGTAGATAACCAGAATTTGGCAAATTCAACATCGTTTTCATCTGCATAATCACATAATAAATTCATGATAGTTTGTCTTCGCATGCCATAATATATGCTATTTGGCTCGATAATGTGTGCATTCTCTTGCACCAATTTGTATGTGTCCATTGTAATCTTTCGAAAACTGATTGCATTGTAAATATCTCGCATGCATTGTTCCGCTGCTAACATTTGTGTTCAACTGAAATTTAAAATTTTATTTTCAAGCAACAAAATTATGCAAAACAATCGCGATGATTCCCATGAACCATATCCATGTTTCACCCGCATTGCTGTTCTATAACGATATGGATTGATGCAAAAGTTTACCATGTCCGCATTATTAATTAATTTAGTGTCGTTTATTGAATTAATAATGCCTTCTTCATCATCGTCAAGTGGCAAGTGACAAATAAGTATTTGCAATGCGTTCCGATTCAGATTGCCACCATTGAACTTGATATTATACAAAACATACTCTTGTTGTAAATAACGTTTACCAGGTTCGCTTTCCAAAATAATTTTGAGCATATGTTCTCCTGTTGTATTCACTAATGCAAGTCCTATAGATGTGAAACCAAAAGGATCTTCTGTTTCGAGATCAATGGGGACATCAAAATTGAGAGAAAGCCAAAAAGATGCAAATTTAGCGCGATTAAGGCTGTATGGTTTGGCACATAATATGTGCATGACATTTGCGCCAGCTGGAATTCTCAAACCCCAGTTTGGATCAAATGCCTTTTCTACCAATTTGCGTGCTACATCATATGTACTTTGTTCGATTTCATCTTTTATGATATTCTCTCGAAGTACGCGCAGCTGTTCAGCAATCATGTGTTTTAATTTTCAGCGGATAGTTAAAATTTTATTTTCGAGTAACAAAACAAGTGCAAGCAATCGCGATGATTCTAAATAACCATATCCATGTTTTATGCGCAAGCGAGTACGACATTTTGCCGGATTAGATACAAACTCGTGTAAAAGATAACGACCAAAATTTGCTTTTAGATGGCATTTTGTTATGTGTTCATTGGGAATATGACACATGAGCACTTCTAAAGCAACTTCACTTATCCAAAAAGGATTGAATGCAATTGAGCACATATTATGTTCTTGAATAAATCGCTTTCCTGGCTCGCTATCAAATATGATTTTGAACATGTCGCCTCCGTTATTGTAATATAGTGCATGAGATATGCATGTTTTGCCATTATAATCTTCTACGCTAAGATCGATGGGGACAGCAAATTTAAGAGAAAGCCAAAATTTCGCAAATTCTAATTCCATTGAATAAATTCCATCGCACAATATAATCATGATGTTTTTCGCACAAACTCCTTGATTTGGATCTATCCTTTCGCAAATCTGTCGAGCTAATTCATATGTCTTGGGAGTGATATTGCGATGCATAATATCTCTTTCCATTTTAATGAACGCTTGTTTGTCTTCTTCAGCTGCTTGCATTTTTTTTGGTTATGCTAAAAATTTATTTTCGAGTAACAAAACAATACAAAATAATTGCACAGCGTCCACGTGATTATATCCATACCTTTTCCGCAAGCGACTGCGATATTTTGACGGATCAGAGACAAATTCTAACATAGGCCCAATATTATGCACTCCAAAATGCACTCCAAACGGTTGTCGAAATCTAAGTAACAATGTTGTTGGTGCGTGACATATGAATATCTCCAAATTTTCAACTCTAAAGGTAGACATGCTTGCAATATGAAACATATTTTGTTCAGAGGAAGAAAAGCGTGCTCCTGGTTCGCTATCGAGTATGGTTCTAAACATTTTTGTATTACTACAAGCCGCATTGGAGAGATATCTATAACCATTTTCGCACGCCAAATCTAAAGGAACAACAAAATCGAGCGAGAGCCAGAATTTTGCGAATTCGATATCTGAGGAAGTGATTCCATTGCACAATCCACGCATTATATTTCTGTGTGTCACATTGGGATCTATATCCTTGTATATTATTCGAGCCAATTCATATGTTCTCTGTTTGATGTTGGCACTAATAATGTCATCGTTTATTATTTTGAGCAATTCGTCGAGTTGTTGTTGTTTTTTCATGTCTTTCTTGCGTTCCCATTTGTAAACTAGTTCATTTGTGCGCTGCTCCATTTTCAAACAATTTGCAAAAATTTATTTCTGATCAACAATGTGAAACAAAAAACTCGAGTCGAATCAACATGGGCATACCCATGTTTCAAACGCATCCGAAAACAGTATTTAGCCGGATCAACGCGAAAATCTTCATAGACTTCATCGCAATTTTGAGTTTGCTCCTCTGCGGGTGGTAAAGGGATTTGAATGCGCATAAAACAACATGCAATTTGAAACGTCTTGCATAAGTTAGATGATTTGTAATGACAATATGGATCTGTTCGCACGCGTGCAAATATATCCAACAATTTGCTGCTTTCTAAAGTTTCATTTCGATTAATAAAACGCTTACCAGGTTCGCTTCGCATGAGTGCCTCAAGCATGAGCTCTCCAAATATTCCAGAAAATGTGTTGATAATGATGGAATCATCCAATTCGATGGGCACTTTGAATTCCAGGGAAAGCCAAAATTTCGCAAATTTGACATCATCATTAAAATCTGTGTAAAAACAGAGCGCATCAAGTACATTTCTTTGACATGAATGCTTTTTTCTGTCGTTTGGATTGACGTCTTTGCATATCTCCCTGGCCAAATGATATGTATTCTCTGTTATGCGACTGTACCAAATACTGTCGATGATTTTTGAGAGCTGTTGCATTTTTTTTTCACGAAATTTTGAAAAATTTATTTTCAATCATCAACACTAAAACATACACAGAAGTAGCATCACGGGGACCATATCCATACCCAATTCTTTGTGTGCGTCTGTACATTCGCGGGGATTCGTTGAATAAATCAAATTCCTTGTTTAATTTTCCACATGTTCTCCAAACAAGACCCGAAGGTGTAAATTTGAATGGAATAGTCATTTGAGTGTAACATGTTATGAATTTAAACATCGAAGCGGGCTCATAATGCAATGAATTGTCATTTTTAAATTCGCTGAGTAACAAGCTTTGTCCTTGTGTTTCGTGTCTAAATAACAAAGTCGTGCGAGTATTGGGATGATCAAATATCTCTTTGAGATTGCTCAATGGCAGTGTCATTCGCAATCGATTCAGCATCAATTCTCCCCATATAATATCCTTTTTAAATTTCGATGTAAACCAAATGCGTCTTAGTGCGTAATATCCATGAAGTGATGCAATTTTGAATGAAAGGCGTTCGATATTTGGATCTATTTCGTGTGCGTTTTGTTCAATCCAGTCATGCACGTCTTGTCTGATGATAGTGCATTGGTTTATCGCAGAAATGATTTCTTGCTCCATCAAAAAAAAACGAAATTTACACAACAACAAAAAATTTATTTGTTATCAACAAGGTCAAACAAAAAACTTGGGTCGAGTCTTTCAATCCATATCCGTGCTTAGAACGCATTCGAAGGCGATATCTGTTTTGATTAGAATACAATTGCATAAATAAACGATGATACCATGTGGTTTGTGGATATGTTTGTTTTCGACAATAGTCCTTTGGAGACAAATGGCAACAAACAAGCTCAAATATCGACTCATCCAATCTATCACATGATTCATTCATTGCTTGGATGAGAATATCCATTAGATCATCATTGCTTAAGAGGACATGTTTCCCGCTTTCAAATGCATTTTTTATCATTTCAATTCTCCCACTTCGTATACAATCAGCAATGAGTTCTCGGATATTGAGAGGATGCTTGAATTTCAATTCAATCCAAAATTTCGTAAACTTGATATCATTGCAATCAGGCAAGATACATAATGTGCGAATCGTGTCAGAAGCGAGAATGAATTCATGGCAGTGGTTGCGAGCTAATTCATATGTCGTGCTTGTAATTTTTCTTGATCGAATACTTTCTCTTATTATTTGCTCTGGTGATTCCATTTTTGTTTTTGTTTTCAAGGAATTTCGAAAAATTTATTTGCGATCAACAAATTCAAACAAAAAACTCGGGTTGCATCAGTGTAACCAATTCCAAGTTCAATCTTTAAAGCACGACGATATGCTTCTGGAGTTTTCATGAATTGTTTGACTTCTTCATATTCACTAATGCATCTTGTGCAATTACAAGGTCTGCGCATATCATATGACAACACTTTTGTGCGAACAGCGATTTGCTTAAACATGTCCAGACGATGAGTGATGCAAAACTCTCTTCCAGAAAAAAACATCCATAGCAATTCGCTATTTGTTGGTGTTTCATGCTCTTTCAAAAATTGAATTCCAAATCTACTGTCCATGATAATTTTGAACATTTCACAGTGACCTTGATAAATGACGCGCTCCAGAAATGTGTATCCATCTGCCAATCGCTTCCAATCTATAGGCACTTTGAATTTCAGAGAAAACCAAACGCGTGCGAATGCTATATCATTTGTGTTAATAGTTGGCGTGCATAAAAATTGTGCTATGTCTCTTGCGTAACCATCTTCGATTGGCTCATTTGGATCGATCTCGGAGCATTTTGCGCGTGCTAATTCATATATTGAATCAGGTATGTGATAGTGATTGAACAAGAATGCTTTTTTGATTTGCTCCATTTGTTGAGTTTTTAGCAAATTGTGAAAAATTTATTTTTGATCAACAAAGCCATACAAAAAACTTGGGTTGCATCAATTCGCCCAAACCCACACAAAATCCTCATCGAATATCTGTGTGCTTTGGGTGATTTGCAAAAATCTTCTATCATTTTGTAGGATTTTCCATTATTACGACAACTCCAGCATGTGCAATGATTGGTATACGAAAATGTTTCAATGGTTGTATAACATACCACGACCTTGAACGAATTAATATATACAATTGGGCAATCGCTGAGTGAAAAATATATATCCAACAATTTGCTGTTTATGCGAGTTTCATGTTGTAATAAAAATTGAATTCCAGATTTGCTTTCCATAATAGCACTCAACATTCGACGATTATCGGCACGCAAAACGCGTTGTAAAAAAGTGTCTCCATAATTTTGCGCATCCCAATCGATAGGTACCTTGAACTCGAGAGAAAACCAAACTCGCGCAAATTCGATATCATACTTGCTGATAGAAGTGCACAACAAAATTGCTGTGTTACGTTTATCGTCCTCAGCGAGAACATCGTTTGGATTTATGTTGGCGCATTCTTTACGTGCTATATCATATGTCGATTGATCGATATTTCGTTTACACACATCGTTAATGATCTTTTGCTGGTGTTCCATTTGCTTTTTTTTGTTAGCAAATTTTGAAGATTTTATTTTCTATCAACAACATCAAACTATAAACAGAAGCCGGCAAGTAATCCATCATATTCAATCTCTGGCGCACCTCTCGTTGATATTGTCTCAAGTCTGCGATTGTTTTACACGAGTGTTCCAATTCAGGTGCCTTTTCAATGCATGGAATCAAAGCCACCATGAAATAAAACATGTTCAAATGATTTTGTTGTTGTGCTTTTATCAATATGCGCGCATCGTAGTTCATGCATCTTCTGTCTTTCATCATTTTGCCCAACAAGTGGCTTTCTGGATACTTACTGTATACAAACCTCAAGGGACTTGATTTTGAGCGACAACCAAGAGATACAAAATCCACATGTGGTAGTTCAGATAAGCACATTTCAACGAAATTTACACACAAGCTACTGCATGCAACGTGAATGAGTTTATATGGTCCATTATGGATATCATGAAGCCACGTGTTAATCCTAAATGTATCTATATGTTTTCTAACTAATGCGCATGCTTCTGTATCTTTGCCAAGCAGTAATAATGTGCGCACATGTTCTTCGTGTGATTGAATTTGCATGATGATTATAAATAAGCAGTGTTTTTTTTTCGAAAATTAATTTTTTTCAACAATCGCAAAAAAATGCAAGCATTTATCGAGCGCGCTCAAAAAGCACATGTGGCTCTCGCTGGACAACAACGCGAATATGTCAACAACCCTCGAATTTCCAAGACACCACTTGGAATGCATGTTGAACTCACACCTGGATTAGAACTCAAGGGCAAACTCGAAATCAAAAAGGGGTTGAATCCGGCGAAGTATTGGCGTTCGCAATTGATTTCTGAAGACGAGAAACACGAATTGTTTAGAAAGGCTTTTTTTTGAAAAGAAACAACAAAACAACCAATCTCCCGTGGATACTAGACTTGAGTCATTCGCTTTACAGCATTATGAGGAATCAATCAAGCCTACAAAAGATTCCAACTTGTTTGGTGCGCTCTCAAAAGCATACAACGAACACCGCACTCTTGTGTTCACACCCGACTGGTTATGGTATTCGGCTGCGCTTTTGTTTTCGGGATATGTTAATGCACATCCAGATGATTTGAGGCACTTATTTGTGGCTCATGAAGGTAAAAAGCAGTTGACCATTGAAGACGCCAATGGAGCTGATTGGAGTTATTTCTTTGATCAAATTATCAAATTGATCAAGAAAAATGTCATCAGCGCCAACATGCATGGCACAACCATTGTGGATGTTTTGCAGAACGATTTCAGCACCACTACACCCATGTTCACTTGCTTGTCGACTGCGCTAGTCATGGATACATTAAAAAGCTATTTCGAGTATGGACGCATGATGACACTATGTGGATTGCCAGCAGTTGAATTTGAAGGCAAAATTGAAGATTACCAAAAAATCGCAACCAAACTCGATCAATTAATCAGTGATTATGTGATGCACGATGATTTCAAGAAGAAGCTTGAGCGATTTCGCATGGTGGTGTTGAAATTCATTGACACCATGAATGGCCAAGTCGATTTATTCTTTTGGCAATCTTTTATGGACATTCTTGAACAACATGGTGGTTCAGGACAGCACAAGGAATATGTTTCTGGCTGGGTGCTCTATTTGTTTGGAGAGGACGGACCTTTTGTCGAAACTCAAAATCTTAAAACAGTCGCGCTCAATGTGCCTATCAAATTGGCTGATAAGGACAACAATTTGGAATCTGATTGTCATTTGATGGGAGGATTCTTTGGATATCATGAAGATCAAGAGACTGGGTCAATTACACCTTCAATTAGCATGGGTTTGTTTGTGGACACACTTTCCACTAAACCATTGACTGCCGAAACTCGCGCGAAATTGGAAAGCGGGAAGGAGTAAAAAAAAATCAAATCTTTATTTCATACAATTGTGAGTTTAACATGATTATGAAACAATAAATGCGCGCACTAGGAACAATATCCCAACCTATTTCTTGCATGAATTTTTTCTTTACACCTTCCCCTTCTTCTCTCATGCGCACAAGTTCATTTCTCCCGCAGTAATTATTTCTATGTGCTTCTAAATAATCATCCAAATCCCATGATGTCCATGTTTCCCATGTGGCGTGCGCAACGATAAATTTGATGAATTCATCTCTCTTGCTCTTTAACCGGCTATATAATAGATTGTGTTCTATAAGCCTTTGTTTGTTGTCGTAAATGAGCATGGATAAAATTTCACGGCAACCATTAGCAAAAGCAGCTACGAGCGGAGAGCTCGCATATGTGTGTCCATTAATGTCATAGTAAGGACATTCTTGAGAAAAATTGGGCTTAATTTTGAAATCCAAATGCAATGCCAAACAAATAAATTTCCAATGACCTCGCATGCACGCTGCTGTTAAATTGCGACCACGGGCATCATCCAAATAGGGCACGCACAACATTTTAGCATTCAAATCAATCGTATCCTTGTGTTTGACCAAGAGAGCACATGCTTCTTGTTCCTTGTCTGCGTTGAGCAGCTCGTTTATTTGTTTTTCCATTCGAAAATATTTTCTGACAATAATCGAACAAAACAAAATACCCGAGTCGAGTCGCAAACATCATGCGTTTCGTACAAACCAAATTCTTTGCGCCATTGGATGCGTTTGCTAAGAGAATTACTTATGTATTCTTCGAAAATCCGGGAATTCCAAACATCTCTTCGCCCTATAATCGATTTGGCGTCCAAGTGATCACGATCGTATGGAAGACATAATGCCAATTTGAGTCCAGGGAATACTATAGTGCCATGTCCCATAATCCATTCTATGGCCAGGTTATAATCGCGTTTGAACTTGTTCTTATCCATTTGTTCTGCATGTTTGAATATCTCAATCATGTGCTTGCTGTTTCTTTGAACAGCAACCCATAATGGATTCACTATTGCACTCTTTCCACTCAATTTGTTGGTATATTTCAGTTCGAAACTATAAACAATGTCCGGGAATTTTGTCAACAACAATCGAATACATTGCGGATCATTGTGTGTAACGACTTTGTTCCACAACAATTCGAGCATCGATGTATGCGTTGATTGCAATTCTTCCAGAGTTAACATTTCTATGCATTCGCAAATTGTGGATGATTCAAAGGTCCATGAAATTTGCTCCAAAAGCTCCATGTTGTTTGTTTTGTGTTTTTGAGGGATTTTTTTTCAAAAAAAATTATTTAATCGACCAATAAGTTCGTAATTTGCATAGGCAGGAAATCTCTTGTGCAACAAATTGAAACTATCCCAATAACCATTTCTACCCAGCAAACGAATCAAACTATCATATTTGTTGATGTATCCCCCCGGATTGTGCATGAACCCTTTTGTAGCGACTTGAACTTGAAATAAGGTTATGCGCCCACAACGTTCATGGATTTCATTTCGAGTGGTCTCTCTATATTCATAATTTTTCAATGCTAACAGCAACATATCCACCAATTCGCCAATATGTCCATGAGGGTGGCTTGTCCATTCTTGTTGTTGCTCTGTCATTTTGTTATTGTTTTGGGAGAGAGCAAAAAAAAACGCTTTTTAGTTGTTGTTTTTGATTTTATTGAAAATTTCATGAACAGCAATCGTTTTATCGCCATCGTTTGCCAAGACGCGCAAATTGAATTCTTCCAACATCTTTCGTTGTTGAGATGAAGTCAAATCCATGTAATATTCGTATGCGCGTCTTGGTTTTGTGTGCATGATTTCATACAACATATCAGAACATACCATGCTCATGTATACATACATTAATTGAGAACCCGCAATGGAATTAAAAGGATCCGCAATTCTAAGAAGGAACCAGGAAGTCAAGAATGTGGATACGACTCCACATGCAATCCAACCACGACGAGGCAATATTAAAATATTGCAAGTTTTAAGCTCTTTTAGAAATTCTTCTTGTTGCTGCTGGCGTGCCATTTTTTTTGTTTTGTTTGTTTTTTTTTGGAAAAAAATGATTTATTTGTTTCCATCAATACACATTGTTGCGAAGCGTTTGTAGTACAAGTTTGTGACGCATGTCTTCTGTGCACGGACCGCCATAATTTTTATTTTCCAATTCCAAGCGAATTTCGAATTCTTCCAATAAAGTTTTTTTCTTTTCACGAGGCATACTCAAGTAAAGATCCAATGCATTGTGCTTCGTTAAAAAGAATTCACTGAATAAAGGAACACCAATGAATATGGAAGCAGAAACAATATATTGTCCAAAACATATTGATATGCATACAAGGAGGGCCCATGCAAAAACAAAATATCTGCGATGTGGAATAATATAGAAATTGGTTTCAGTGATTTGTTGTAATCCATTGACAAATTTATTCTCGAGCTCCTTCATCATTGTTTGAAACAAGTTATTTTTTGAACATGTTGGGGTTCGAATTTCAACCCATAAAGCTTACCCTCCTTTTGTATGAACTGGATTCCTTCAACGTCAGTGGGGATCATCTCCATCTTGTCGCAACCCGAAACAGCAGCGCGCAAATGCAAGATCCCATTGAAATAAAGCATGGGTTTGAAGTCTTCGCGTTTGGCACCTAACTCACAGACCAGTTCAAAGCTCACGTACTCATCATTATGACATTTGATGGCGCAAGTTTGATTTTCTACTAAATCCAGTATTAAATCGCGGCGATTCGTGGTGTCGTCAGATGCATTTGGGAAATGGACAACCAATACTTCGCCTTCCTCGTCAAAGGTGAATTCGCAATGTCTAACAAAACAATCAATTTTTTTCGGAATTTTAATACGCAAAAGAAAAAAACCTTCTTTTAATGGCATACTTGCATGCATCTCCGTAAACTCGAATTGAATTTTCAATCAATGCTTGACATGCTTGGCCAGTTTGAAGGAGCTTGTCTTCGAAATTTTCAGTCTCGCCCTTTTCATACTCTGCGATAATCTTCTTGCCCATAACAGCGGCTCTTTCAATGCTTGTGCGCATTCCATCCATGCGTTGTTCATAATCCAATCCAAGAGCTGGCCTAATTTCATATCTTGCGACAAATTCTTCAGTGTCAGTCAAGATTCTGATAGCATTGTTCTTGTAATAAGCGATTAAATCTCTAACTTCTTCCATCTTGGACGCGAGCTCTCTTGTTTGAAAAAAAATTGTTTTTTTTGTGTTTTGTTTATTTTTCGCTGACAACAATAAGAAATTGTTTGTTCAATAATTGAATGATGCAAAACAAGCGAGTTGCATTCGTTCTATCTTGTTCTCTGAACCATATTTTACGCCACCGTGCTCTGAAAGTGTTTGGGTGTTTCCGGTATTGATTGTAAAGAACACACGAACTATCGACAATTTTGGTTGTGAAATTTTGGGACACCAATAACAATGGAAGGAATGAACTTGTCCAACTGCTGAGTTGAATTTGTTGATAAATCATATAATTGATCAATGTTTGGAGTTCAGGTCTGCGACAAATCAAGACATAGCATCCAAATGCATAGTGCTCTAGACAAATTTCAATGAGTGTCTTGGGTTCGCCATTGTTAAACGATACTCTAAAATCCAGTGTTATCTCTGGATCTATGTTCAACAAAATTTCCAACCCTTTGGCATGATCTCGCATGATTAAAGATGCTATGAGCAATCGAGTATGCACCAAGTTGGAACGCAATTCTTGTTGTGTCAAAGAGTTGCATAACATGGATGCACGCATTCTTCCTGTTTTGGTATTCAATTTACACCAAGTGTTGATGGAATTGATAAATTTGAGCGAAAGATCACGAGTAGGAACTACAAGCTCGTTCTCCACTTCAACACTCGAAAACATTTTTGTCGAAAAAAATTTTTTGTCTTGTTTATTTGTCGTTCAACAAAAACCAATTAGAGTAAACAACAATTCTCCTACGATCTCCACTAGTTGGGTTTGTTCTTTTCCATCCCACGACAGTCGATGCCATGTTGAATTGCAATTCAAATGGAAGTTTGTGGCAAATGATTGCAAAGCGATGTGCATTGTTGTCATCACCACCACTGATTTTTTTGTGTGGAGAATAGAATCCCATGGACATCAATTCAAGCCACGTTGCAAATCCAAGCGAAACGTAACGAGCACCAAGTTCATTTGTTTGTCTTAGATGGTGAATATAGTCTTTGTAATGATGTTTCACATGAGCCATGTTATATGAATCAGATAATTGTCCTTGTGCGTTTGTTGGCCAATGTTCTATGCCTCCCCATATGAAGAATTTGTAATAGAATGCATATCCAATGGTCTGTCCCAAAGTGCGAATTTGCATCTTTGGAGTTGGTTTTTTAACACGCGGGTCATAAATCATGAACGTAGCACACTGATCTTCGCCCCCAAACAAATTATCGTTATTAAGCAGCAAGTCGAGAGGCGCATTTCCATCATTATCCAGCTCGTTGACATCAATCAATGGATGCATCAACACAAGTTCCAAACGATCGCAATTGCACACGTAACACAATTCGTGGATTACATTCGTCCCATAATCATCTTTTGCGTTGATATCTATAGACCATGCTCTTGGGATTTGAACGTCCTTTAATATCTGCTCTTCGGGAAACTCTCCATATTGATAATGTATTCCATTGTAATTAAGGAGCTGCTTCCCGTCCGCACCAAAATATTCGTAGCTCATTTTTTTTTGCAAAACAAAAAAAACACGTTTTTGAAAAATGCGGAAAGTGGGATTCATTGAGAATGTGCATTTTGGACCATCTCGCAGAGAGTGGAACTATCCGACATACACGAACTTGCCACCAAAAATGAAACTCTTAAGCAATTTTATCATTCGATTTAGTTCTGTAAAAAATGGCACAGACACATTAAAACTTCACAAAGATTTGTCCGAGGAATATCCCAACTTCACTTCGATAATACATCATGTATTGGTTGTTTATTGTCGAGATATTCCAACTATAAGAAGTTTTTTATTGCTGGAAGAAGATTCGTTGCATCTCATTATCAAGCATACAGGTGGTGCGCTTACATGGACAATGGGAATCATTATACATTGGTCTAGGTTCAGGTGCGATTCAATTGAGCGCGAAAACCATTTAAAAATGTTGGCAGCATATCAAAAACTCGATGCCAAATATATGGTACTGGATAGTGATTACAAATTCGTTGCCACTCCCCAAAGCGATGACTTTTTGCGCGAATATGAAGCCAATCCAAGACTTGTAAGTTACAAATTGCGATGCGAATTAGGAATCAACAAGGAATATAGTGCAGATTTGTATGCACTAGTGTTTTTTGTCGAACAAGGATATTATCGCTGTCGCAGCCAAGAAGTTGCAAATTTTTTTGAACTCGTGCTCAAATTGCCTGTGGAATTACAAATGCTCGTTTGCAATTTGTCGCAAGGTGTCGCAAATCTAAATTACATTTCAACATCTCTAGTATCAAAGTCGTTGGGATTATTATGGTTAAGAAATAAATGCTTTTAATTCACAACAACATAACAAATTTTCATCTATCAACAAACACATTGCAAATACACATGCAGCATCGCGTTTCAGAATCTTGTCCTTGTATTTGCATCCTGGTAGAACAAAGCATCTGGCTCCTCTTTTAAATTCGAACAATTCCCATGTGAATTTAAGATTATGATATCGTGTTGGGAATCCTCTTCTAGGGTGCACATGTGGAGTTGAAATCAAGATTGCGATGAACAAGTCAATGTTCTCTGGAAGTATGTGCAACAAGGGTTCTGTTGAATCATAAATTTGAGTGCGTGGATCCCTGACTAGGCACAAGATTGTATCCATATCAGGATATCTTTGTCTAAATAAGAAATTCAGAGTGCAAAAATTCTCATGTTTGAATTCATTGGGATCGAAATTTGGAAATTGATTTAATAACGTCTGAATAAATTCATGCTTGGGGAATCGTGTAACAATACAAACGATCATGCCAAATAATGTATCCCAAAAACCATGAGATCCACGAAAGGCATCATTGATCACACGACTTATTTCCAATCGATTTCGTTGTACATATGATTTGAAAAGTCCAAGTGCTTCGTCATATGAAAGCACAGAAGAAGAAGCATACTCATATAAAGCCATTAAATGGTGAGCCATTTTTTTTCTTTTTCTTGCACAAGTAAAAAAAAATTATGCGTTGTTTATGGGGATTGTTTTGTGATTTGATGCTTTTGCCTTTGGCAGCTTTATTAACTTTATATGAAGCGACAATAGGCACAGAAAGTGAATTTGATAATAGTGATGATAATGATGACATCCCACCTATCTTGTTGCTGCATGGCGCTGGATTTAATCAGTCAGAATGGATTGTGGCCAGATATTATCTCAAAAAAGCTGGTTTCCGTTCCATTTGGAGTTTGAACATGGATCATGTCATTCGTCCACGTTCCAATAGCATGGGTATCAGAGAATATGCTTATAGCAAAGTGAGACCTTTCGTGAGATCCATAATTAAAAAGACTGGTAAGCGCGAAATTGTAATCATTGGACATTCAATGGGTGGATTAGTGGGTGCATATTATAAACAATGTTTCGCTGCACGTGATGATGTGGTTGTAAAAATGGTGATCACGATTTCAACTCCCTGGCACGGTGCGCCATTATTGAGCAAATTTGCTGCGCACAGCAAAAATACAGCGCGCGTTGATATGACACCAGGAAGTGAATTATTGTCATTGTTGCATTCATTGACGAAACCTTATGCACATGAATATCGCTATGTGACTTCAACCGCGGATTGGGCTGTGCCTGGAAGTTATGGCATCTCATATGCAAGGCACACAAAACAATATTTGATTTACGATTGGTTAGGGCACTATTGGACGGTGTTATACCCAGAGACATGGCATAAAGTTGTTGAATGGTTAAAGGATGAATAAAAAATGGGTTTTTTTATTTCAAGCAATGACAACAAATTTGAATTCATGAGTTTTAAAAACAACCGTTGCAGGAGCGTAGATGATTATTATTGTGTCACTGATACGCTCAGCGGCATAAGGAGAATCGCGAATGGTTGGTACTTGATCAGCAAAAAATGTGTCGATTTTCTTATCGTCAAAGTGAAGCATTTTGTTAACTTGATCATATACGATTTTGGTGCTTGGAGGCACATTGATATTTAAAGAATTTTCAATGTAGGGAGGAGGAAGTTGTTCGAATGCAGCCGCTGGTGGCGACGATTGTGGAATACGAACAGGTCTGTGATTTTGAACTCGCAGTTCACGAGGCTTGTTCATGATTTCTATTGCTTCATTTAATCCATCGTCGAAATTGAAACAATGCGCGATATCCGATATTTTGACCGTTTTCGAGAGTTTACCTGAATTTATTGTGATTTTCAGCGCACCAATTTTACCTACATCAGAATCATAGCAATTCAATATGGAAGATAATTGCAATCCATAGAGAATGCCATCGAAAGCACGAATCAATCCACAAATCTGCTTATTCTTGTCATCATCAAAATGACACCTTCTGAGAGAGAGCAAGAGATCGTTCATGTTTTTTTTATTTTGTCTTTTAATTTATTATTTTATTGCATACAATTGAGCATTCAACATGATCAAAAAGCTTTGAACGAGTGCAGCGTCTTCATTTGAATGCGGGTAGCCATAGACGTCGCGCATGCGTTTTTGTATGTTAGAGAGATCTCCATAGAAATTGTTCCTTAGACAGATCAAACCTCGATTACATATGCCTTCCCCTAATGCCAAAAGTTGTCGCAAATTATCATGATTAGCGAGTCCACACAACTGATCATATAGCTCGTGTTGCAATTCGTTGTGCAAATTGAATATATTTGGTAAACGAATATCATAATGTCTCATGAGCGCAAAAGCACATTTTGAATTCCCTTTGACAATAGATGTGTACAATGCTGTCTTCCCGCCATTAGAGAAAGCTATGCGCTCAGGTGCGAGATTGACCAAAATATTGGAGAATTCGGAAATAACAAATGAAACCAAAGTTCCTGGGTCATAAAATTGCTCACATAACCAAACTAATATCGTAGTGCTGTGTTTTAAACTGCACCAATTAATGTAAGGAGCAATTTCTTGTTTGTGGGCAAGAGCGTGAGTTACAAATTTCTGTTCCATATCATCACTACCACACTCATCGACAATTTCAAACAAGCGCTTCCAATGATTCATCCAATCAACGAGCAGTTCGGCACTTTTTTTTGTAACGTGAATATAAAAATGATTTTCAAACAAAAATTTTTTAGTGAAAAATAACCAAAAAAAAACAAAAAAAAGATGTTTGGCGCAAGAGCTATTCGCGCGATGGGGAGACGTTTCAATCACACAGATGCGATAACAACAAAATCATCAACTACCACACTCAACTTGAACCCGGGAGATCAAATTGGTTTCAAAGTTGCATACAATACACTGTTTTCTGACATTTTCAAAAAGGGCGTTTTACCTACGATGGCTTTGGTTGCGAGTGGGACAGCGCTCATGTACATTGCAACGACTGATTACATGCAAGAAAGATTCAACAAGAACCCTTTGAAAATTGGCAACAATGGGATTATCTAAAAAAAATTTTTTTGTTAAAGTGAAAAAAGGCATGTTTTTTATGCGAGTTCTTTTTTGTACACTTCCAATACACGGTCCCATAATAGTTTTAGTTGATCTTTATTGTGCTGATCGTTTGCTATTTTTGTATTTGGCGATGTGATGTTCAATTCCAGTGTGTCATAACCATCCAATTTTTGCCAACCACTCTTTGCTTTTCCGGGTTTAAGCAACAAAACTGCATTATTTTGGCATTGATTCGTTATGTCTTTTGTAGATTCGCTTCGCATATCATCGACTATTCGTGTAGTTGGACTTACAATAATTGCTATGCCCATCTTGAAAATCATTCCGCCAACCGTAATTCCAGCAGGTTTTATGAACCTGAAACGATCAAAATAAGGAAATGATGATTTGTGAGCTACAAAATCTTGTCCAAATCCACCAAGAGAATGGCCATCATAAAATGCAATCACCAATTTATCGTCGTCTTTCACTAGAGGCGTTCCGTCGAGCACCGGCAATTTCGACAAGGGAATGGTAGTTGAAAATTGACCGGTTTTAAACAAATGATACAATTCTGCAATGTGCATACATGGTGAATACATGTTTGTGATATCTAGTAATTTCAACGAATCTGCGCGCAATATTGTCTCCAAGTATTCTTCGCGTGTGCCTTTGGGCAACAATTGATCATGTTTTTTTTTGGTTTTTGTCTTCCCATCTGCTGCAAACACATACAATATGCTGCCCATGTCATAGATGTAGTAAAGTTGTGCCAAACCACTGACCGATGTGAGTTCATAGCTGGGATTGTCTGCTATTTCACCCCTCAAAATCTTGATTGAAAAATCACATACTTGCTCGGAGTAAACATACTTTCTTGGGCTCTTAATATCTCGTGTGGTAGCATATTTAGCATCCTTGGAAGAAAACGAACCCATTTTTATAGCTTGTTCAATAATGTTCATATCGAAGAAGAAAAAAAGGCAACAAATAATGTAAACTAAAAAAAATTTATTATTTCAAAAACCAGTTATAGGTTCTTGTAAAACAATTCGATAGTCAGGATATAATTCTTGAATTTTGGGTTGTTCAATTTGAAGCAAAGGATGATACTTGTCCAGGATCAACACCTTTTCCTTGTTTGATATTCCCAAAAATGAAGCAAATTGAGGGCGTAACTTATTGGAATCCACATCCATGTTGTAATCGTTTGGATCTGCCATAACATTCAAATGTGACCAGATTCCATCCAATTCAGCTTTTCTCCTGGCATATTCTGCATCGTATGCTGCTTGTGCCTTTTCAGCATCAGCTTTCCTTTTCGCCTCCAATTCCTCATCACTCACTTTCATAGCATCCTTGTAAAGCGCCAAGAAGCCGAAATATTGCTGAAGGGTCAAGAAACGTGCATCAGCAAAATATGTGAAAGGTGGCTTATCTTGGTACTTTTTCATCAAATTGCTTTGAAGCTTGATGTAATGCTTGCTCATTGCAGTTTTGAGCAGTTTGTTGTATTCGTCCAATTCATCAGAGTTCTTGATGATGGACATGTGATATTGAACAAATCCGTTAGCATATCCATACTCTGAAGCACTGAGCACTTGACCCACGAGCACAACAATATTGTTTTCATCCATTTTCGTTTTTATTGTTTTGAATCACAAAATCGAACAAAATTTTCGCCTTTTTATCTTTGGTTGTTGATCTTCTTCTTCTTCATGTTCTTGTTCATCGATTCCCGAAAGTAAATCCACAAGCTTGTCTCTCAATTCGCCATTCCTTTGGCAAAGTTGGTGTCCTCTCAGCGATTCAATTAACGACATCATTGCTTGTTCATCATCTTGTGACGTTAAAAGCTTTTCTCTGAACATCTTGGTAGCCAAATCGAACAAGTTGAGTGCAGCCAAGCTTGAATCACAAATTTGCTGGTGTTTTAAACTCGCAATGACATGTTTCCTACAAACATCTAAGATGCGCTCTCTCATGTCGGCTGTTTTTTCAATCACATGCTTGTCAAATAACATCTTGTCGATGAAAATCCAAATAGCTGAAGCAGGAACTCCATACATGTCCGCAAGCGAGATTTCCAATTTCTTGTCACTGACTGTGGCAGATTCAATATCCTCAAGCAATTCCGGGATGAATTTGATGTAATCTTGCACTTCTTCTGGACCACACGTGAGAGCGAGCATGTTAAAATAATACAAATGCAAGTTGGTCTTGTTGGTGTAAGAGATGGCAAATTGTTTAAGTGCTTTGCTATATGGATAGATAGCCATTGATGCTATCATGCGATTCTTTTTGTATTCGACAGGTCGTATATCCAACATGCGATTCATCAAGGGTTTAACGGTCCGTAGACGCGTTTCGGCATATGCTTTATGTTCATCGCTTTCGTATTGATTCTTGTTTGTTTGATCCATTAAATCGGGCACAGGTTCCAAAAACGAAGCATAGCAACAACCTAATAACATGAGATTGTAGGGTGTGCAAAATTTGAATTTGCGTCCGCGATACCACCACTTCAATTCTTGCCATTTTCGCATTAACCAAAAGTCAATCTTGGTGCGACTTTTTTGAACGATCCACACAGACTCACGAACTTCGGCGTCTGTGATTTGTTCTATAACTTGCGCTGCCAAATGATAAAATGCGATTTGAATTGCAGTCACGTTTTGTCGAATTATTGTGCCATTCGATGTAATTGCTGGAGTGAAAGACAACATGAGTTTGATGAACGCAGGTCGATCTTGTATGGTCAAATAAAGTTCAGGATATGTTTCGCACATCACAGACCAAAGTAGAACGGACATCACTTCCGAATCACGACAATTGAGCATGATAATATCCAACCCCACTTCTTCATCGATCATCTTGATTATTTCAATGTTTGTGTTACTAAACAAGCTTTCCAATTCATTAAAGAAAATCCAAACTGTCCATTGTGGCTTCTCTTGTATGAGTTTAGCAACCACACGAAGCACTTTGCGCAAGTAATCATCTTTGTAAAGCCATTGACCTAGATTTTGAATCCCAAATCTGGCTAGTAACAAGCCACAAACTTCGATAATCCATATAGGGTTATCATCCCATGATGGTATTGGGAGGGAATCGCCATCAAATGTCTCTTTCATTTCCTTGCTTTCAAGATTAATAACTTCGCATGGACCTTCAAATTCATCGACTTTCACATTAGTTGTTCCAAGTAAAAATCCACTAATGTGGTGTTCAGTCATGACATTACATATTTTGACTAATTCGTCTATCTCTTCGGGAGTTTTGGGCACGTTGGAAAACACATCTCGTTTCAAGTGATTTGCATCCAAATACATCTTTCCATCGATGATCTGGCTCCCCGCTTTCAAGTGCTCTTTGCGTTGTTGCTCGGATTCCATTGTTGTGTCTGTGTCAAACAAAAAAAATGGAAAAAAAGGACTATTTATGATTTATTTTTTATTGAGGGTTTGGCAAATTTTTTTTGCTTCAGCACGTGGAATGGAACAATCCAACAACAACGTTATTGTCATTAGCGGCTGTTAATTCATTGAATTTGTCCATGGCTTGTGGAGTGGGCAAGAAAAAGAAATCATCAATAAGTTTTGACGCTTTCAAATCTTCCAAGTAAGCTTGTGATTCGCTAGCGATTTTCAAGAGACTATCCATGCCATTTCCCATGACCACATAACGATGTTTGCTATAAGCGGGTTGAGTAAATTTCGCAGTAATGATTTTCACATCAGGCAAAGCGATACCGGGATCATGTTTAGTGCCAGAAACACTCCAATCCCATTTATGTTCCATGTGCGTTCCAATCATTACATCTTTGAATTTTTGTGGTTCTTTACCTTTCACATAAACTGTGAGTTCGCCCCATTTGCCTTGGATAGAGCGAGGACCTAAATAGCGTGTAGGGGTTGGAACGGCTTCCATTGACATCGCAGCAAATAATAACAAAGCGATGGCAAATAAAAATTTTCGAATCATGTTTTTTTTATTCGATGCAAGAAATCAAGGTTGGTTTTTGTAACAAGATTATAGGGTTGGTGGAATTTATCCATTCGCTCAAAATTAAACGAAACATGCTTTGCTCATTATTGTTATTCAAAATTTTTTCTCTCAGCGATTCTGGCAATTCCAACTTCCAATCACCCAATGCCAATGTCAGTACATTGCCCCATCCAGAATCGACAGCATAATCCAATACACACGAATAATCTATTGTAGTAGGAAAGCGCTTATGCAAATATTCCAATCCTTCGACGTATCCAGTGATAGACATCATGTGACATAGCTCTTGAACTTGATGTTCCTCTATTTGATTTTGGAGTTGCATTGCTTCGGGTGGATAAAGACGTCGACGTTGCAATTCCATGAACGCATGGACAATTTCACTGCTCACAAATGTCATCCACAACGGGCGATGCAAAAGTGCGTTATCCAGTGTGATGTGCAGATTAGTGATGGTGTAGGGCAGAGCTTCAATGACGGAAAAATCCATGTCGAATGAATGTCCATTGGTAGGTAAAACGTCTTGCTGTGTGTATGTGCGATGGTTGTCCACAGAATAATTGATTTTATAAGTGGGTTTAGGCAAACCACCCATCCAGCCAGAGATGTTTTGGTGCACATCTAATTTACCCTTGGAATTCTCACAAACGATGGGTGTGGCGATGCGTTGACGATGCACTTGTTGATTATGTCGTGGTGCACGTTGTTTGATGTATGAAACGAATTCATGATCCAAAAACTGTTCTTGGATGAACACAACAGCTAAAGGAATATTTACTTTGCGCGTTTCTGAAAAATCAGGTGATTCAAGAACATCTTGCCGCTGTTTTTTGCATGCGCGTTGTGGTCTTTGTTGTTGATCACTGTCATCAAATAAGCGGCGCACAACTTTTCTTGTCATTTGTTTTGTTTTGTGATTTTTTTTCTCAAAAAAATTTATTTTTCGTTGGGCAAAGGAGGGAATTCCCCATTGAAAACCAATGGAACAAGAACACTCTTTGCAAACTCTTCACCTAAATCCTTGATAACCAAATCAGTTAAGCAACGTGCAAATGCAATAGCTGCTTGAGGCAAATCAGCTTCTTGAATCCCAGAACCATTTTCATGTGCAGCCATCATCTTGATTGTGCGCAATGGAATTGCATATTCTGCCATGATGTATCCATGGGGTGCTTCTTGTTTATTGAGACGATAAGTGCGTTCAAGACCAGCGACCATCATTTTGATTTCTTGCATGGGCATAGGTTTGGTGATGGCAACATCTTTGTAATATCCACGATTTTCAACATTGCAATCCAAAGGAATCAAGATGTGCAATTTTGAAGATACCAACGAAACATCTTGTTTAACAACTTGTTCCCAATACTCGGGTGTCAACAAGTTTTTGAGATAACCGAAATAAAAGCTAAAAGCTGCATACTCTGCAATTGCCTCCATGTTTTTTTTATTTGTTCTTTTTTTTACACGACGCCTCTATTTATAAACGCCTTGAGTTTATTTGGATCGATTAATGAAAAGGGCAATTCATATTCTTGATTTGCGCCCCATTGTCCACCTAATTGCTTGATTGCGCGTTCACATATGCCTCTCCACAAATGTTTTACATGACCAAAATCCACATTGTCGGTCCAAATCATCATGAAATGATGGCCATATGCATCACTTGGTGCAATCACATCGGCCTTCCAATCGCAAGGTTCCATGTGAAAAGTGGGCACCTTAAAGGCTATGGCCAACAAATTGTTGTTGATGGGTTTAGGTGGATGTTTCGCAAGAATGTATGATGCAAAAGTGCTTCGATCTAAATCAATCATTTCGGCTGGGAAAGGGCAAAGATAAATCCAGGTGCTCATTTCTTTCTTTTTCTTTTTGTTTGCTTGCGCAGAAAAAAATGTTGGGTCTTACGCATTCATTCATGTACACTCGAACACCCGCTATAAATAATTTGTTACTGTGCTGTGAACCAGAAGACTTTGTGTGCAGTTCAGTGGTTCCAGATAATGTGCAAGAGACGCTCATCAAATATGCCAAAGTCAAGGATTACGAAGTGTGTTTGTGGATGATGATTGTCTTGTTTTTGAAACAACGGGATCATTACACGATGAGCAAAGCTTTGAAGAATGTTGCAACTGGCGATAAATATTTACATGATCTTGTGGAATTAGTGTATTGGGCAATGTATCCATCGTGGACGCCTTTTTACCTCTTTGATACACAGGTTTCCATCAATCAATTCAGGAGTGCAGGACTTTATACACTAACGATTGCAATCGACAATGGATATTATCGCAATTCTAAACACATGTCGTTATTCGACATATTAGCCAAACTCCCAGTTGAATTGAGGATGCGCATTTGTAATGACAGCTATGAATTGACAAAGGAGATATGGATTTCAACGGACTTGATAAAAATACATTTAGGTTATTTGTGGTTGATTGATCAATTTGTTGGAATCAAAAAATAAAAACAACAACGATGAAAAACAAGATGAGCTCCCAACTGACTTTGAACACTGCTATTGCTGTGGGTGTAGGAAGCGCTTATGGATTATGCATGTCGGGCGTTTGCTTTGCGTGGATGTATGCGCGCAACAAGGGTGATTTCGAAAAGACCAAGAAACAACATTCTCATCGCTACCAATCACCCATGTCCATAGCGATTGCTCTGTCATATTATCTTGGATTATGTATATTCACGGAAAACATCCTATTCAAACCTCCTCAACAAGGTCCACTTGGAATTTCGGGATACCTCTTGTTATTTTCAGTGTTTTTTGGACTTGATTTGTTACTCGAAGAATAAAAAAAGCAAAATTTCCAAAAAAAATAAATTTTTAAACAAGCAAACAAACAAAAAAAAGAAAAGGAGCTCCATACAAAATGGCTGACAATATCGATTTCATGCCCATGAACAAGCAAGTTGCTGATAGAATCACTGATGTAGTTACTACTACAATTGGCGCTTTTGCTGTGGGTGCAACTGCTGGATATGCAATTTCAGGAATCAATTTCGTGGGCATCTCCATGTATCACCACAAAACTCCTGAAGTCGCCCTCAAAACCTTCAACAACTGGAATGCACCTCCTCTCAGAATGGCTTTGACTGTTGGAACTGCACTCGCTGCGGCAAATACGATTGCCTGCATTCGAGATGACAGGGACTTGGATTCATGGAATATAGGAGCTGGGACGGCAATGGCATTGACTGGCGAAGCGCTGTTAGTCAAAGAATACAGGAGAATGTCTATTGCGTTACCTAGAGTGGCAATCGCGACACTAGGTGTTGTTGCATTTTCAGAAGGCATGGATTTGTTAATGAAAAAGTGAAAATAAAAAAATGTCTTTTTTCCTTATTTATTCGATTGTGCTCAAAATGTAATTAACAACATGTCTTCGTTTCAAATATATCGCATGCGCCAAAGGAGTAGCTCTGTTTGAATCTCTGATGCTCAAATCAGCTCCGTGCAACTTCAAAAGTTTCATCATCTTGATATCACCCTTTTGAGCAGACATGTTGATGCATGTGGCAAAATCCTTTTCTCGATAAGTCCAATTCACATTTACACGTGGATCTTTCAACAATGCACTGGCCTTGACATAGTTGCTCTTGACCACAGCTTCTGCGAGTTGGATTTCCAAGTAACCAGACAATTGTCCATAGGTATGTCCACTCTTGCCCATCAGCAAGCTCAAGTATTTAGCAAAAGACATCTTTTGTGTTTGGATAAAAAATGAATTTTTTTTCTCTTAGGAGTTTTTATTCATCCATCAAAACATGTTTCAATCATCCACAAAATATACAACATAAAAATACACAATAACATTGCAATCAATACAAGCAGTAAACCACACAACAAGTTGATTTCTTCTTTCTGTCGCTTGGAAGTCTCGCGTAGCAATTGAATGTTCTCCACGAGTTCTCTTTTGGTGACTGTTGTAGCAGCATCAGAATCACTTAGACTTCTCTGCTTTGAAGCGAGCTGCTGCAGCTTTGCCATTTTTTGTTGTTTGCAAAAAAAAGAAATTTATTTTTGTTTATTGTTGAAAAAAATGCACATTTTTCCGAAAAAGGAAATTTATTCGATTCCATAAAAACAAACACAATTGTGAAAGTATTGAAGCTGCACTTTTGGATAAATGCTTTTCAACAATTGAAAGAATTTGGTTCTGAACTTTTCAGAGGCCTTATCGTTTACCATGTAGAGAGTGTAATCCCTTGCTTCTGGCTTTTCCTTGACACATGCTCTCAAGGCTTTGATGCATGTGGAAATCAAAATATCGATTCCTTCGTCTTGTTCTTTTCGAATCAATTCCAATTGTTCGCGCAAAGCTTGCTGACCACCATCAATCTGTTCTTCGTATTTAGGAGGTGGCGGAACTTCTGGCTCCTTCTTGGAATGGTGGGATTCCTTCTCGTTCTTGTTGTTGCTACCAAACCAGCTCATTGTGTTGTTTGCTGAAAAAAAAGTTATTTTTTTGTGATTTTTTTTGTTTGTGTGTGTGCGAATTTATCGAGAGGGGAATTTCCCCTATCATCCCAATTGGATGTTTTATTTTTACTTACTTAAACACACAAAAAATGTTATTAATACTCTTGTTTTTGGTTCCAGCAAGTGCAATTTGTCCTCCTGGAACATGTGGATTCAATTGCATGTTTAGCGGCGGAGATCGCTGTTTGCTATACGATTTTATCACAAATTATGTATATTCACCAGCGGATTATTACACAAATCACAGTGTAGACCCGTGCATTTTTGATGGCTACAGCTGTTTTACATCAGGTCCACAAGATGGATATGTAAACAGCATAGATATTGGAGGATTAGGTATTCGTTCTATGCCTGAATATATGCTAAATTTTCAATACATGAACGAATTTGAAATGGAAGATGTCGTGGACGATTCGCGCAGTTTAGCACATATCACAACCATTGGGCCCGATCTTCAATATCTGTTTATCGATACCACAAAATACGATTTGGGTATCCCTGCTTTCTGCAACAATAGCAATGCAAACTTGACTGAATTGATATACTTGTCACTCACCAATTTGCAACTGAATGGAACACTGGGTTCGGGTTGTTTATCATTTGAGACTGTACCCAATTTGACGTTTTTGGACTTGTCCAGCAATCCCAACATGGTATTGGAACAGACGGGATCTGATTTTCAAGGAAATTTCATGTTCTTCAGAGTGCTTTACAACACAAGCAATTACGTGCGCGGAATAGAACCTCCACCATCTTCATTTTTCACCGGAGTAAACGTCGTTAATGCCAACATTCAATACTTGAATTTGAGCGGATTTTCATCAGATTTTTATGTCGCAAGTGCTATGTTGACTGTCATGATACGACCTGAGCATCTGAATCAACCCGGATATGTCACATTCTCTATATTCGATGGCAATAATTTGACGTGTCCAACGATTGCATTTTCACAAGATGAAGGATTGTGGATCACTGATTTTCCAACAGGTGGTTGTAATGCATGTGCAGATGTGGAATGTCCGGAACATCAATATTGTCAAAGTTTCACAACTAATCAAAGTGCATATGAATGTGTAACTGCGCGCCCATTAGACAATTCATGTCCACAAGGATATTATGGAGCATATTGTCAACAGGCAAATTATTGCGAAACAGAAGTTTATGGAGCGCCATGTTTTAATGGAGAAAATTTCTTTTTCACCTATTCAGGTTTCGTGCGCTTATGGTGGTATCAACCCGTGTCTGCAAGAGTATATTCCAATGTACTGCTGTTGGCTGCACAATGTTATTTCACAAATAATTGCACAGATGGCATGGCTTATGCACAAGTGAGTTTGATGGCAGAATCTTTATTTGGCTTATTGTATTACGCGGATTTGGCACCTGGGCAACAAGAATTACTGTCATATTTCTATTATCAAGATGGACCACAACAAGGATTGGTGACCATGACACAATGTAGCGATTTGGCGACTGCATTTGCGGAATACAATTGCTCCACAAATTTTGATAATGCTTTTGTTGTCATCAATTCACTAGCTCCGCCGTTCACATGCACACAAGTGATGGCTAATTATGTTAACATGGGATGTTGCGATAGCCCTACATGCACAAATAATCCAATGGAACTTTATGTGTCGGCGGGACCTTTTCCGTACCCTGAAGCTGAATATTGTCCAACACAAGTTCAAGTCATGTTTCTGTGTGTTTATGAATTTATTACATGGGTTCCTCGCGTTTTTAATCTAATAGCCAATTTGCCATATTCTGGTCAACCTACACCAACAGCATGTCTTAGTGAAACATATCCTGACCTTGTAGAATTACTTTTAGCATTACCCTTGCAGAATTATTATTGAAAAAAAAGCATCCATATTTTCATATTTTTGTGTTATTGTTTTTTTTTACAAAAAAAATTCAAAAAAATATGGGACAAACAAATTCTTTGCCATTGGGCATTCAACATTTTGATGCACTTCCAGGGGGTGTCATGTATGCTACAGTTACTAGCGATAACAGTCAAGCAATTCAATTCATCAAAAGCAAACCTGGGCATGTCAGTTATGATGAGTATGGAATTCATGGCATGTTAGGACAAAAAGGTGTACCCATTGTTGTTGCTAATATCAATGCACCTCGTGCAAAGGAACAAATCAATTTTGGCGAAGCGAAAAAGGATTTTCACCCACCTTACTCATCGACCATCCCAGAGAAAAACGCATTAGGAGTAGCAGCTCAATTGAAAAGACAACAAAAGTCAACAACAAGCGAATTTGTGGCAGGCAAGCGTAAATATCCAGGAGATGATGAAGAAATTTTGAAAGTGGTGTTTGTGACTCCCGATGAAGGCCAAAAAACAGCACCACCATGGGATTTTCTTTCAGCAGCTATGCAAATGGGATTAGAATACGAACACATGACTCTCAGTAAAGCCAAATTGGATTTGAACAAACCGCCAAAGAAAAATCAATTTATGATTTTTTATGAAACAGACAAGGATCACGGAGCTCCTGTATGGTTGGGTGCAAAAGTCATTTTTTCCAAAGATCAATTGCAATCACAATACCTTGACTATTTTGCGGATCGCCCTTATCGCCCAGAGTGGGACATAACAATAGCTGGAAATTATCACGGATATTTAGTATTAAATTACATGTATGCATGGAAGCAACTATACAACATCCCCAAAGAAGAGTTAAATTCAAAGCGCATTATTTGGACATCACTCAACCCATTTAATCAAAATGATGCTGCCAAAAGCCAATATTTTTTGTTAAATGAAATTCCCTTCATGCAAACGCTCAACAGAGAGTTGAAGAGTAGCGACTTTTTAATTCTCCCATTCCCTGTTTTTTTCGAGTCATATTTTTTTGAGGGCAAATATCAATCATCTAAAGCCGAATCACCTCTTTCGTTTGAAAATCGCGATGCTGATGCCAAACAACGTGATCTATTTCTTGTGGTCGTGCGCCCACAAAATGCACACCAAGATGAAACAAAGAATCTAGTTGCAAAGCAATTGAAATTCATGAAACAAACAAAAAATTCCAAGATGATAATAATCTCCACAAGCAACGAAGCTGAATTGCAAGATCCGCGCGCTCTCAAATCAACTGACAATAACATAACTGAAATTGAATATCCATTGGAATGGGGAACTAGTCTCAAACGCGACGATTTCAATAATATGATCACCAATATTGTAATCCCATATTTGCCTGAAAAAGAATAAAAGAAAAAAAACATAAACAAAAAAATGGAATTTTATTTCAAAACAGAGCCGTGTAGATCTTTTAGCGAAACAGGTCGTTGTAGGTATGGAAATCGATGTCAATATGCGCATGGAGATTTTGAATTGAGACATCATAGGCGCAAGTTCCGTGAAGTAACTGATTTGTGTTTGGATTTTCATACTCTTGGATTTTGTAAGTACGGAGTTCGATGTACGTTCAAACATAGTCAATTGCGCTATTCTGTCTTGTGTTACAGTTCCCCATTGCATTATTTAGTATTACACGCGCACGAAAACAAATGGTTGGATTTCCCACCTTGGTGCAGTTCAATGAATCAATTCATCTTGATGACAGAACATATGGATTGTACAAATGCGACATTATTGGCACGTGCAGCAATGTATGGACTCTAAAAAAATGTCTTTTTTTGTTTGAAACAATAAATTATTTTTTTGCAACGAACAAACATGAGCGCTGAAGATGACGAAGAAGTGCATAATGGAATCAATCGTAATGGACAAACTGTAGGGAAAGTGCATTTTAAACGCCCACCAACTCCAGCATGGGGACGTGGATATGATAAGGTGCGTTATAGTAGTGCAGAAGAAGAATGTTTTGCTGCCATGGATAATTTATGGTATGCCAGAGCAGAATTGCTTTTATCCGATTTGGAAGATGTAAATTATCAAGAAGAGCCTGCTCCTGGATTCACACTGTTGCATCAAGCATGTTACATAACACGTTATGATTTCGCAGAAGAATTGCTCAAAAGGGGAGCCGTTATCAAAAAAGATATGTTGAGAAGAAGTCCTATGCACTTGTTAGCTTCAAAAAGTGTTGACGTTGAATTCTTCAAATTGATCATTGCATACACTCCACATGATTACGAAACGATTGATGAAATTATTAAAATGAACGAATGGTATGTGACATGTGGCATGCACATCCAAATTCGAGATAAACATAGAAAACAAATCAAAGAATTGAAACAACTTCTTCAGGAATATAAATCCAACCCCGAATACACGAAAATCAAATGTTTGAATGAATTAGGTATTCGTGCATTCAACGCGCGCGTGTTTGTATTTGTTAAATTGATTCACGAAGGAATTTTCGCAATAAAACAAGATTGACAAAAAAAACACAAATCAAAACAAAAAACACAAACAATGTTTGAACGTGCTCGCAAACGGCGCTCAACTCGCAAACAAGAATCAAGTGATGGGAGCGATTATGAAGACCACCATCGCCACCGGAACGATTTTAATATTACTAACAGCAGCAGTGGCGATGATGATGTCGAGTATCGCCCGCGAGTGACAGATAGAGGTGAATCGTCTTCATCAGGCAGAAAACGCGCACGACATGAGAGTGAACCACAAGGACAATTCACACATTATATCTTGGAAACGCGCATTAATATCGAACATGGATTAAAGAGTGTAGAACGCACTGTCGAAAGAGCGTTAAGATCAAATGGATTAAGTGAAGACGCAAAAACCGTTTGTGAGATCAATGATAGTATCGTTAGGCGCAAATTAAACAAGTTGAGAGACTATTGTTCGCAAATCCCTCGAAATGCTCCTAATGAGAATTACCAATCCATGCATGATCAAAAGAGTTTGTTAATATTGTCTGCTGAACCCGAAAATATCACATCACCTTTAGTCACTGCCATTTTGTGTGGTAATGTGGATGCGCTCAACATAATTTTAGGTTCGTTGAGAGTAAGTGCATATTTGGAGACTGTTTACTTGGAATTTAAGAGCATGGGTCGTTTTCAATTGTCGCCGTTGCATGTTTTGCCCATAATGTATTTAGCTGTTGCAGGTGGCCATTTGAATGTTGTTATGGAATTGCACGTGCGTTATAAGTTGCGCATTTGCAATATCAAATGTTGTTCGTACGATTTGTTAGGTTTCGCGGCATTCGCCAACAAACTGGATATCTTTGAATGGTTGTTGGAGAATGGTTCATCATTCAAGTATCTGGTGAATGTGCACTGGAGTATCGATGAAATCGCCACGTTTTGTATCTTGAGGGATTTGTATATTTCGTGTTTATCACGCGCACCCGAATTTTTGATTGCACTTGTTCGTTCGCATCATTTTTTCGAAATCATGCGCATTGTAATTCCCAGAGAAATGACAATTATTAGCAACAGTACAAGTGAAGTATTGCGCGTTGGTTGTTTGATGAAAGCATACTTGGAGGGCATGAACAAATTACCTCTTCAGATCGTCTCTCATGATGGAGTCAAATGGTTATTGGATTGCGCTGCTGCTATTGTCGAAGATAGACCTCAACCAAAATATGTTCATGATAAAGTTTTATTATGTTTTTGAATTAAAAAAGAAGGAAAAATAAATCTTTTTAGCAGCTGTTATTTTCATAAACACATTTGCTTCATCCATCATTAAATCCATGGGTGCACTCAAACACAAGGCTTCTTCAATTTTCGGATTGAAAGATGCACTCTTGAATTCTCCATTTTCACGATACACAACAGAATTGTGCACAAACGCTACTCGCTTTCCTGCATCAGTAATTGTGAAACCACAATATTCTTCTTGTTTCGATGATGAGGGTCCTCCAAGATAAGCGCGTTCACCAACAACCAAACTCTTGTTGCGAATTTCATTTTCAATACTCATTGTGGAAATTTCATCAAGTACCCATTCCAAATGGCGAACACCCAAATGCAATTTAACCTTCATTTTTTTTCTTCCAATGGTTTATTTAAAACTAAAGTGTTTTTTTTATCTGAATGACGATTTGGTATTATATTTGTAGTAAACTGACAATGAGCAACAACGACGAAAAGACTGATGTTATTAAAATGATGCCCGAACAAATTGAATGGCACCCCAATGAAGCGCAATTTACACGCATGGTTAAAGCCATCATGTTAGATTATCACTTGTGGGAAATGCATCCATATTATCGCATCGCACAGGCAGCGACAGTCATGGTTGTGGCGGTACAAGCTTGTGCATTTTTCAAACCCATTGATTACTTGATGCTTGCATCCACTGCTGTGGCATTGGCATTGATAGTGTTTTTGATTGCAATGAGACATGGACAATACACGACATTGGGTGAATTCTTTTGCAGATTCAATGGACCGGACTTGTCGGTGAATTGGATTTCGCCTTACATTTTTACTGCATGCGAGATATTTCCAGACAAGCATGTAATCGATTTGACTGACGAGCAATTGAGAGATGCAGGATTACATTTTTTGGTAGGGAAAAAGAAGCTTGTATTAGTTCGAAAAAACAAATAAAAGACATTTTTTAAAACAATCTTTGATAAATGCGAGGCATATTGTAATAGTAAATGAATCCGCCAATAACCATAATGAGTGCGCCAGTGGCAATCACCATGATAGGTAACAACCACGGAGCAGGATTATTGGATTCAGAAACAATAGCTGAAGTAGGAGTAGTTCCATTTCCATTGAGAGTGCCAAAGAGTGGGACATCAAACGAAGTAGTGGAATTGCCGCCCAAAGACAAGATCACTTGATCGCCAGTTTGTGCTACATAGGTGGAATTAGGATCAATAACACAAACAACTAGATTGTTTGCATAGGCAGTTATAATGCATGTTGTAGTAATAATCAATCCGCGTTCAACAAGCACATTAGGTCCTAAACCGCTGTTCAAATCGCCGCCTACAATGAACAGCGATGTCCCAGCCCCAACCTGTTGTGTAGTCAAAGTAGTGGGCGCAGTCACATTTATGATTTCGGGATTGGGGTAGACAGTGAAAATAAATGGAACAGTGAAATTGAATCCATTGCCATAAACTATTGTAATCACTGCATTGAAAGGCACTTGTATACTTCTTTTCCTGGAGGATGAATGAATATTTGGCATGTCAAAGAAAATTTGGTCATGATGAACACCTATAGGGTCCACAGTTTGATTTTGAACAATGATCACTAACGGATCACCACTAATGTTGGCAATAAGATTTTCACCCAATATAGTCACTCTTGATTCACTGGAAAATGAACCACTGATAGGAGTGACGGCAGAAACATAAGGTAATGCCTGGTAAGTGAAATTTTCAGTTTCAAATGTAATCTCCGCACTGTCAACAATCACAGTGAGTTGAAATACTTCATCGGTATCTCCATAAGGGGTTGTAATGCATGTTAATGTTGTATCTGTGTATGTTTGAATGGTGCATGGCGCAGGTCCAATGTTTAACCCCAAAGAAGTGCCACTTGCAAATCCTGTTCCATTGACTGTCACAACGGTGCCTCCAGTCACTAATGAAGTAATGGGCGAAAAACTGGTAATCGATGGATTGAAAATGTATGTAAATAGGATTGAGCTGGTCGCGGTTTGATTATTAACTTGGATTGTGACGTTGGCGGTATCAGGTGCATGAAACACTGTTGTGCACAAGATAGTGGATGAATTAATCCAGCCAATTGTCAAACACAAATTGTCCCCCAAATAAGTGATACTTTGAACATCGCTAGCTGAATTTCCCAAATAAAATCCTTGAATCCTCAAGATGGTCCCACCAGCTTCTGGACCTGTTGTAGGACTCAGAGTTGTAATGATTGGCGGAGGGGGTGGAGGTGCAGATGGACAATTCGTAGTATTGAAATCACCAGCTGGGCAATTATTGCTGGAAGAAGACATACATGAACTCGTGTTTGCGCACCACCCACAAAGAGGTGCTTGTTCCAAACACGTTTGACAACTGCCACTGAAAAATAAGCATGTCAAAAAAGTCAAATTGTTTCCACTAGCTGAGAAATTTGGTGTAACTAATTGATTTCCGCGAGTTACACTTACAGACACACCAGATGTGTATCCAGATGTTGGATTCGAGAAATAAACAGGGGTTGGGCATTGTAATGACGTAGAACTAATAAATGTGGCGTTTGTTGTTTGAATCACATCACCTAATGTAAATGAACACACCAATGGCATGTTTAATGTGGGTGCAGTCAAATTGGCGGATGTTACAGTCAAAGTGGACGATGGCGACGAAACAATTAAGGAGGGTGTCAATCCAGTGATTTGTGGGCAATTTGATGCCGGTGGCGTTACATCTCCAAGTGAGAAAATTTCACATTTGTTTGTTGTTGAATTCCATCCACAGGGTGGAACTGCAAATGAACCATTGAATGCTTGAACGACGCATGTTTCACATGTTGTTTGGAAAGAACAATCATATATTGTAAAATTGGATTGATTGTTTCCCGATGCTATGAGCAACCCGTTGTATGCGATAGAAACATCTACATATTGATAAACCGAAACACCAACATCAAGAGCAGGCATTGTGCATTCAATAATCACTCCATCGTCATCGGGGAATACAACCAAACTGGTGGCATTTTGACCTGTGTCAAATATGCAAATGTATGAATCTGCCAATGGTGCAGGTGCTAAATTGATTGTAACATTGTTTGGAATTCCCACTGGATAAACCGATGGGAAAACTGAATTAATAGTGGGACATTCATCAATTAACCACGAAGAATTCGAATTGTCACATAATGATTCAAGGGTGCATTGACCCTCTAAAATACACCATCCACATTGATATGCATTAAAAGCTTGTTGACAAGATGAACATGTCTTGAAATTGTTACAATCATATAAAGTTAATGCATTTGGACGAGAAACGACAGTGTTGTTGAGGTAGCTGAGTGAAACGGCCAATGTTTCATTGAATCCATTTGAAAGTGGCGGCAAAAAAGCAGGAATTGTACAATCGAATGTTTGTGCCACAAGATTATCAGATGCGACGGTTGTGGTCGAATTGACTCCGGATTGACGAGTGAATGTGCACGTCCAATTGCTAGCGGAACCACCGGGATTGGGGATAAGTGAAGTGGAGATAACAATAGAAGATGAAACAGAGGCAGGGAATGTTGTATTGGAAAAATTAATGATTGAAGGGCATGTTGATTGCGACCAGCCGTTTGTGAGAGAATGAGTGGCGCATGTTGATTGAATTGTACAGGAATCGCTCAATGAACACCAACCACAATATGGATCGCCAAGGGAAATACAGTCGTTACAAGAAGTTTGATATTCGCAAGCAGAAAGGGGCATCATCCAAACGCCGCCATTGTCGTCAGATGAGGCATAAAAGATGTGATTTTTGGTTAAATCTACAACTTGGGAATCAAGATTTGGCGCAGCTTCATCAATTAAATTATTGTTTGCATTGTATGTGGAATTTAATACAATATATCCAGAATCGGTGTATGCATATTTTTTGACTTGACCTTTGCCAGTTCCTATAAACAAAACTTGCATTAATTCGTCTACAAATACAGCACTAAAGTCAGAATCATTTGGAAATTGTAATAAAGTCCTGGGAATAACAAAATCTGTTTGTATTGGCGGTGTAAATTGCACTATTGCACTCGTTCCATCTATGGAAGATAAATATATGACGTAAGTGTAATTTACACTCAAATAAAATGTTTTTTGAGGAATATATTTCGAATTCCCTCCGGGTCCTGATATGACTCCTTTAAATGGAGGTGAAACAGGACCAGTCGAATAAGGTTGTCCGTTGTATACTGCGATTATCCCATTCGACAATATTTCCTCGGTATTCACATATGATGAATAATTTTTGAAGGCATAAATAATATTACTCCAAACGAAAGTATCTGACTCATATGCCCAGTAATTTAAATTTCCTGACGAATAATATCCAAACGGAATATCTACAATATTCGAATTTATGTACACATATTTGACAAATGTAAATGTATTGCCAGACAATTGCACTTCGTCTATGCGTATGTAATTTCCAGTTGGCTCTAAATAGCAAAAAAACATTCGCGTTCCATTTGGATCATAAACAACAACGGTTTGTGTAGATGGATTTTCTGTGAATGAAGAGGGTGTGTATGTAGATATCAATGTCAAGTTATTAGAATTTATCATAAATGCAATCGCATATAAATTTCTTGGAATAGCATATTCGCATGTTACATACACTTGATTTAGAGAATCGCTAACAAAAATAGATATTCCAGCTTGAGCATAATAGGGAACTGCATTAATAACTGCGGAATTCGTTACATTCATAGTATCTGCGTCGATTTGATACACCAGCCCTCCAAACCCTATTGCAAACAATCTATTTTCTGTCGCTTCATATGCAATATCGTAAATCGGCACTTGCAATGGACATCCATTCATTTGCACTTTTTTAACTCCATTCATCACAGTTAAAGTTGGACATGTTGTTGCGTCAGCCAAAGACAACAAATTTACCAAAATAGACAATAAGATGCAAACAAAATAAATTCGCATTTTTTGTTGTTGTTCACAAAAAAAAATAATTTTTTTTATCGACAACAAAGCGAGCGAGCTCTTTTCTTCTGAAGCAAAATAAATGAAGTTATCATTAAAATATATGATTGCCTTGATCCAAAACAACTTGAAGCAAATTGGAGAGGAAATGTCTCTTGAGAAAGCTTTGAACACCGAACCTTTCTTTCAATTGTGGGGATCTTATAAAAATTAACGAGTCATTAAATTTTGATAACAAAAAGATGATAATGTTAACAAACGTCGAATTTCCAATGCACGATAAAATATGGAATAACCTCGGGTTATGGAAGCAAAGATTTCTTTACTATATATTTCAACGATGCGAAATAAAGAAAATTCCAAAAAAACCAAAAAAATGCGTTTTTTTCTCTTTTTGTGTTTATTTGCTACTGTTGCATTTGGACAATATGACCTATTTTTTGGTTACACTCGCGAAGAATGTGCCACTATGCCTGATTGTGTTCATCATCACAAGACTGCACTTTACCGCTCCTTACTTGAAGATCATGCAAGTTTCTTGAAAGCCGTTGAAGAATGCCCTCCACAATGTTTCAGTGAACCACCTATTCAAAGCCCCAATTATACAATTTTACATTGGGCATCATTACATCGCAAACCTTATGCTGTTTTGGAATTACTGAAACGATGCGATCCTTTGAAATTAGCTGGACCTGGTGGAACTACTGCATTCATGGAAACAGTATTAGCTCAAGATTACACCATGGTACTTGTATTCGCGCAATCCGAGAAATTCAATGAAATGCTTGAATTGCCTAGTTCTGCGCGTGGATATCCACCTTTGTTGGAAACTGTTGCACGTAACAATACTGATATGGCCATCTTTTTACTCAACACATTCAAACAAATCAACCCCAATGGATATAGCACCGACAAGAAAAATTTCCCATTGTTAATGGCTTTGGCACTTGAAAATGTGGCAATGTTGGATGCATTGATGAAATCACCAAATATTTTGGTAAACCAAACAGATGCACATGGATGCATTACGATGAACACTGCATTCCCTAATGGCAATTTGGCTGTGATTGATACATTGCTTCAAAGAGATCCCATTCAACAAATGCATTTCAAATGCTATGATGTCTCTCCAATGGATACTTTAAGCACTGTAGGGTATTTAGAGCGTTTGTGGCCTGAGCGATTGAGAGGTCCATTCAAACGCGACAAATTTATCGCAGATGTCAACACAATCTTAGCTAAAAAAGGATTGACTATAACTAGACCTGCTGATTTGCATGGCGACAATGATGATGTGAAACATGAAGAATTGTAAAACAAAAAAAAACTTTTATTTGATGTGCGCAATAATAAAATAATCATCACAAAGCATTAATACAAGATCAAAAGTGCGTGCTGACATGCACATGCATTTGTATTCATTGATGGCATTATACAATTTAATTTGCCAATTCGAGAATTCATTATGGTGGCCATCAAAATTCTTCATTTGTGGAATCTCATATTCTGCTAGTGATATTTTGGCTTCGCGAAGGAAGAACACGGCAGACTCTTCATGAAATTCCAAGATATTGAATTGTCGCATAATGCGGTGGAATATATGTAAAATGTGAATTCGCGAAGTATGTTTGATTAATTCTTTGATGATTTCCTTGAGTTCGGGTGAAGGTTTCCACGCACCACCATATGCGCGTAATGGACGCATAAGAGCATGAAACAAATGATTTTCACAATCATCCCATTGCTCGCCGTGAATAGCAAATAAAGCTTTCACAGAGTCAATGCGTCTGCCCCGAATAGCTGACAACATGGCACCTCCCCGCCATATCTTGCCATGTGTCCATAACAAAGAATATGTAACATCTGACACTATTAATTTCTGTGCCTTTTTCCAGCTCTTGGAGCACGCTTTGGCAAAACGCTCCTGTGCTCTTGTTGACATATTTTTTGCAGGAAAAAAATTTTATTTGTTTGCGACAATAACGAAATACCCATCACAAAGCATCAAAACAAGATCAAATGCACGTGCAGCTTTGCATAATCGTTTATGTTTGTTCAAAACTAGATGCATGTTAATAGTCCAAAATGCTGGAAACCATTGATGAGATCCCCAAAATTTTTCTGGTGGTGGTATTTCATAATCGCAAAGCGACACTTTGGCTTCCGCCAAAAATATGGCCACCAATTTGAAATGGAACTCGAAAACAGGAGACACCACAATACATCTCAATACGTCCAAAATGACATCCTGTGGAGCATGCCAAATCAATTCCTTGATGATTTCTTTGAGTTGAGGTGAGGGTTTCCAAGCGTGTTTGAATGATCGAGTTGGAGTTTGAAGTGCAAAAATCAAGTGGGTTTGAATATTCACCCATCGTTCTTGAATAGCAAATAAAGCTCTCACAGAATCAATGCGTCTACTCTTGATCGCAGCTAACATCGCATCTTCATATGCCAACGAAGGATCATCCAAACCCAACGGAAACGTGGTATCCACTGGCATGATTCGTTGAGCTTTTTTCCAACTCTTGGAGCATGCTTTGAAGAAGTGCTCAAGTTCTCTTATTGTTAGCATTTTTTTGTGTTTGTGATTTATTTTTCACGGAATAAACGTTTTTGAAAACAAGCCCTTTTGAATATTGACAATTTGTGCACGGCAGATTGGACAACCCTCTCCTCGTCTCTTTAGGTAATCAGCACATGGGCTACATAGAACAGCATGTCCACATTGCAATCGCGCATTTGTAGGGTTATCCATGCATACCAAGCAAACGCGATGTTTTTGTTCCACTAGCAATTTCAATCGTTCAGCGATTTCTAGCATTAAGGGGCGTTTACTGGGTGCACTGTCGATACATTCACGGGCAATTTGTGCAAACGTTTGATAATTATCCCGTGGCCATGCATTCTGGCAATGTGGATCTAAAAAGTTTGGGTTCACTAAATCAGATGGCGATTTCATCGTGGACAAGAAGAGTTTCGATAAGTTTGTAGGTGGTCCATTATTGCCTTGTTGTTGTAAAGCTGTTCGGCCAGTGAGCATTTCCAACATGACTACTCCAAACGCGAACACATCCGTTTTAAAACTGCATTCCAAACGCTGCAATAAAACAGGGCACATGTAACCCGGTGTGCCCATCGGTTGTGGAATGGTGTGAACAACAACAGTTTGTTGTCGATTATTGTTGAGTGGTGCAGGTGGAAAAATCACCAAACCAAAATCAGCTAAACGCGCATGATAATGACTATCCAACAAGATGTTATCTGTTTTGACATCCATGTGTAATACGTTGGCAGAATGCACGTGTACTAAAGCACATGCAATTTCAAAACAGATTCTTAACCGCGCATCCCATGTCAAAGGTGGCGTTCCTTCATGACAATCTAATCTATCTCTAAGATTCCCTTGGAGCATCATGTCATAAACGATGCATGGATTTTTTACCGTTTCCAAGTCAGTATGTCCAATTAAATTAACGATATTGGGATGTCTAAGCATATTAAGTGCTCTAATTTCATTCTTGATTGTCATTAATGCAGCTGGTTCATCAGTAGCACGTTTGATTGCAACAGGTATTAATCCAAGTCTGCCTTTGAATACAATACCAGATGCACCTTCGCCCAACTTGTTTTGCAAGTGGAAAGCAGCTGTGGCACGTTCCAATTCTACTTGTCTAAAAATCATGCATGAAGTCGCTGCTGCTGGTTTGACCAATTCTTCAAGTTTGGCGTGTTGGGTTTTCAAGACTCCAATAGTCTGTTCATTAGACTGATTTTTGAGCTTGAGTTGTTCATTTAACTTGCGCAATGATTCTAACTCATGGCGAAGTAACACGCTTTGTTGCAAACTTTTAGTTTGTTCTTCGATTAATTGTTGTTGCAAACGAGCATTCTCAGTGCCGGTGCTATCTATCATCTGTTGATATTCTTTGTGCTTATCAACTAGTTCACGAAACGAATCCTGAAAAGCTTCACGCAGTCTAGTTTCGTTATTCAATTGCTCTTTCAATAGTGCCAATTCATTTTCATATGCGAGCGATATCACTGGCTGTGCTAATGGTGGTGGTTCTTCACTGGGCACTGGCAAAGGAGTGCATTCAGCTTCAATCTCTTGCAATGTCATGTTGAAATACATTCCCAATCCGGCTTTGCGTTGTTGATCTATTCCAGCGTAATACCGTTGTTTGCTAATCCATTCACGCCGTTTGGGTTGTTTTGATACGATAGCCAAGTACATGTCCAACCAAACTGAATTATAGATGTGTTCCATTGATTTCTCTTGTTCACGGATCAAACGATTTTGACATGCCACTGGATCTTGCTTGTATTCTTCAAACAATAATGTTATTGTGAGATCCGCATGTTTAGTGTTGATTTTCAATGGGCGCCCATAAGCATCCAACCAAGTCTCTGGATGAACACCCCAACAATGTCCCAGATAGATGATCAAGATTTCTAGCATCAAGAGTCGATTCTCATTCAAGATGGTTTCGAACATGATAATATCGGAATCTTGCACTAGAGAAATATCGAATCCAACTGTGCAACATAAAAATTCGAAAATGTCAACATAACCCATGAATGTCACTATTCTACCCATTGTGTACTCCGAATGCAATTCATGCAATCTCACATCCATGTTCGATTCCTTAATCAACCATTTTACAATATCAGTTTGATGTTTGGCGCATTTCAAATAGACCAAGCTCTTGTCTCGCTTCTCTGGGTAAACTAGAGTGGCATCAACACTATTGGATCCAAAGATGAGTTGCATAGCTTCAACAGTTGAAGCATTCCATAATCGATCGCGAAAGGCTTGCTCGTCGTTCATGTTTGTTTTTTTGTTAGGGTTTGTGAATTTTTTTTGTCTAAAAGAAATTTTTTTATTTCAAAGAGGCCACAAAAAAACGAGCATAGAAAAAAAAGTTGATTATTTGGCAGTGGTGGTGAGTTCCCAGATAGCACCAAGCACTGATCCAGAAATCAAATAAGGCCAAAGATACCATGCTGCAATCGCCAAAATGTAGAAAAACAAGACAATATGTGTAATGATATTGGCAATTGTACTTGCACAACTTTCACTGTCATCCAAGAAAGATTTCAACACGATTAGAGTAATCAACACAATGATGGGAGCTAAAACAAGAAATCCTCCATATTCAAAATACCATGCAGCTAATCCAATGATTTTGATTAAAAGTGCCAACATCTTTTTTTTCTTTATGAATTGTTGTTTTTTTTCAAAAAAATGGAAGTTTTCTTGCGCTCGTTTTTGGATTTTATCAAGCAAGCCGAATCGAATGATTATGAAGATCGCAAAAAGCGAGCACTCGTAAATCCTGCCATCGAAGTCGAACCTCAACCCAAAATTGGCTATACCAAAATCAATTGGACATGGGGCAACAATAACAATTTCGAACTTTATCATTCAACGAGTAACTTTGTAGAAAATGCAATTTTACAATTCAAATCGCAATTGAATCGGTACAGTTTGTTTATCAAAGCAAATGGAGATCTCATCATGGCAATTTTGCCCAACCGAGTGATTCTTGTGCTAGATTCGTTGGCCAATGATGATTATGAAAGATGGAGTGAAATTTTCCCAGATATTATAAAACTGCCTTATTGCATCGATGAGAGAGCGCCACCTCAACACGCCAAGAGAGAAGGGTATCATTCGCTAACCAACAAGATTCAAATTGGTTTGTATGGATTGGAAACAATTTTTAAGGTTGAAACTGATTTATGCGATTTGTTATTCAATCTTGGTTTGCCCAGAGAGCAAGTAAATAAGCATAATGTATGGATCAATCCAGGATTGAGTGTCTTGTATGTGGCCATTTTCGGTTCATTATTGGATGTTTTGGGCAACAGCGCCCCGCAACTAGAAGAAGATCATATTCATTTTGTGCGATACAAACAAGAAACACGATGGTTGAATGACAAGGTACCTAGAGATGTGCAAGTTGGAAACAACATGAAACAACCATGGAAACAATTTTTGCGCGTTCTATGTTACATGTTTTATTTGCGCGAAGATTTTGAATATCAAAACTATCCAAATTTGTTTACCCATGGAGGTCTCTTGAATTTCGAAGGGGCATCACAATTTTATCTTGAACATGTCGTAAATGAAGTGGATGCAAATGATCAAGTCAGATCTCTATGTGAAATCGTGTGCAATCAATTAAACTTGCCCATGCAATCAGATACTGATATTTACGTTGCATGGGAGAATCTCGAAGCATATAGAAATCAAGGATGGAAACCCGTGGTAGCATTGGGTTCAACCACCAGCGAATTAACACCTTCACCACAATTATTGTTTTTCAATCCCGAAGGCAATTTTTACCCAACAGCAGATACACAAGCATATGGCCTTAATGCAGCTGTTTCATTGAATGCTGCCAGAGAATACTATCTAAAATACCAACCCATGTTGAACAAAAAGGGGATGGTATTGATGACAAAGGGCAGCATGTATCCACTCAATCTCGTATATCGTCGTTTCATGCGCCGTATTTATCGCGATGAACCAGAAGTGTTTTTAAATAACGTAACAGTGTGCCAACGCAGATTGTACACCGAAGCTAAAATGGGTGCATCATTGATGGCATGGTTGGCAGAAGCATCAGTGCATCCATCGGCAAAGAAGGGCGCAATTGCATATGCACTTACAATACTGGAACAAGAAAATTTAATTGCACCAGTGTTGGGTGATGATAAACAAGAAAGTCAACGATTTTTTGCGATTATGAGAAGATTACCCATGGAAATGATTTTCGAGGTATGCAAAGCAATGACTCCAACTCTAAAACATATTGATACTACAAGCATGTTATTTGCAATGTATGCCAAGTTATGAGTAATAATAAAAAATTTGTGTTTTTTTCGCAATGCAAGCAAGAGAAGAAGAGTGTTCCATGCCTGTTTGTTGTGCTAGTTGCATGTATTGTGCCTATGTATTGCTTTTACCATGCTATTCAGCAGCGTCTCGAGGAACAAAACCAATTCGCGCATTAGCATCTGTGGGTGTATCAACGACAATCATTTGTATGTTATATTCGTTTGTATTATTCCTTGTTTATTTATTCAAATAAAAAAAACAAACATTCACCACCAACTATTACTGTTGTCCCTTCTTTGCAAATCATTTCTGACTTGTTGCCTTGCATTTCTACGAGCGTTCTCACGTTCATGAGAGTTCCTGATTTCATGAAAGTTGTCCCGCCTCTTTGAAATCTGTTGCATAAGCGACTCATCGCATCCCAACGGCGATTTTTCAACAAGACCCCTAAATTTTTGCAGGTGTTGAATTCCATTGTGAGCGTCATCGCGACGCATGTAATCATCAGAAGTGGCATTGATTACATCAGCGATTATTTCAGTCACATGCTTCTTCTCATCAGCCATGATTTTGTGCACGATGGGTAATTGTCGTTGCTGTCCATTGGTTGTTGTGACTTGCAAAGTCTTGAGTAATTTGATAGCATGAGCGTCAATAAGGAAATTAAAAGTGATTTTCCTTCCTGCCTCGAGATCTGGTAATTCGATCTTGTTGTTGCCGTTTCGCTTCAATAGAGGTGTGTCGCTGACATCGAATTGCACACCAGAGGGGAGTTCCAAGTGCACTTTGGTGGCGACAGTGCTCGCTTGAATTCCAAAAATGCGCTTGGTCATGGCGCTCAATTCGCCTATATTCTTGTCGATATGGAATGTTATCCCGCGTTGTCCTGCAAGTGTATAGAGCAAATCTTGATCATAATCGGCACCAAATCCAATAGTGTGGATAACAGGAAGTGATTCTGCGTCTTGGTGCAATGTGGTAGTCCAATAAGTGCGACAGAAATTCAAAAGCAGTTCACCACCTTCTTGACCCCTTTTGTTGGCAGCAACACCTTCATTGATAGCTCCATCAGTCATGACAATAATCATGCGTTTAGATAACGGAATATGAGCAGTGTAAGCCGTGGATTCGGCGCAATCTTGAAGTGCTAATTCTAATCCAACGCCCAAATTGGTGTATGCATCTGCAATGATAGAATTGGGGTTGAAACCAATTTCGCCATGATTGATTTGCAGAGGTAATGCACGTCGTGCAGTTGATGAAAATCCACAAATAGAGATTCCATCGCGCAATTTTGTGTCGCACACAATTTGTGCAATTGCAGCACGTGTATTGGGCAAATGACCACTCATTGATCCACTTTCATCCACCAATTGAACTCCCATAACACTAGTGGGTGTTTCGTTTGTGATCACGACATCGGAACAGTCGATTTCCATTACCACATGTGCGAGTTCGCTATCATTGGGCGATTGGCCCTCGCGAAATTTGTTCACATATTCTTGGCTCTGTTTAGTCATGGAAAACAAGGTGATTTTAGGTTCACCAGGCTTTGCACGGTTAAATTGGAAATCAGTGATATCTTCAGGAGTGATGATTTGTTCAGCTGCTACTTCCATGGCCATTTGCTTGATTGCGCGTCCAAATAGATTAATGCCGGGTGTGTTGTTTTGAAGTGCTTCACCCGAATTGGCATAGTTGGTTTGATCGATGCCCCATGGTGGGAAGCACGAGTCGTCAATTAAGAAACTAGATGATTTGTGAAAAAGAGCATAAGAGAGCATGCGTCTGATAGTAGCGCATAATGGATGATTGATGTCGCTGATGATGAGTTTGTAAAATTTGGCATAGGCTTGTGGTGCCAAAACTTGCCATTCTTTTGGGTCGAAAACTTTGTTGGTGGGTGATTTGATAGTCCTTCCATGACACACATATTCGCCAGCAGCTTGGTATTTGGCGGAGAGAATTTTGATGGCTTCTGGTTTGTTTTCAAGATACAAGGCTTTTTGTGCTTGAATGTATTGCTCTGGGCAAACTAGTTGGTAGACATGTCCATCAAAAACGCAAGTGACGGGTGCCGGTGTGAACATGCAACCGGATTCGATGAGTTTGAAGCAAATGGTATCGACATTGTCGTAAATAGTTTCTTCACGACAACGACCTCTAAGAAGTTCTTGAATTGGGCGGGTGGTGTCATCATTGACAGGGATTGTCACTTCGGTGTTGGTAACGGCAGCATGGCCAAGAGCCCATTGAATTGTTCGCAGCATTTGTTGTGTGTGTTTGCGAGAAAAAAAAATTTTTTGTTGGCAAAGCAAGTGAATTTATTTTAGGAGGGTGGGGAAAAAACGAACATGATTATTCACTTTTTCAAAAAAGAAAAAGGCAAAGGGAGGAATAAACCATGCGATGGTTATTGATAATTGCGTTCGTTGCATTGGTCAATGGACAACAACAATCGTGTAATTCATCGAGTGTGATGAATGGAGTTAAAAAAGCACAAATGAATGGCTGTCCATTGCAAGTGCCAATTTATGATATTGCATATGAAGCAACAGAGAATAGATTGTTTGCAATTGGATTTGGCGGAATGATTTATCAAATCGATGCTGATACATTGACTGTAATAAATTCAACTAATGTAGATGCATACCCTTTTAATGCAAGAGAGGGATTATTTATTTATGTGAACGATACTATAAACAGACTATATGCAATTTTTACTGTGGTACTACCAGAAACAAACCCCCCTGTTTTCGCAAACTCTTTGAGTTACATGATTGATACACACAATTTAACTATTTATTCATCTTACACGGGTAACACCGCAATCACACCGTCAATTTACACTAAAACAATTTACGATAGTATTGGCAATCGCATATTTTATATATATCTAAGTGCCAGTAGTTATTCTCCCAGAATCGATGAAGTGCAATTAGAGGATTCGTTTATTTATATAAAATATCTTGTCATCGATGAAGCCGCTATATATGTAGGGGGGGGTTGTATATATCCGGCAATTTATACGTATGGGCATATTTAGATTCCGGATCTTTTTTTGAACCCAAGGTATACACATTTTATCCTTACAGCTCTTATTCAAATGGACAATTCATACGCGACGATGGAAAAAACTATGTCGGAAATGGAGTACCTTATAATACAAGCGATCCAGAAAACGGTCCTCCATTTCAAGGATTCATTTCGACATCTCCTCCCCTAAATTTTGGATATAGATCAATAACACAAATGTCATCTAATTCGTATGTGTATGTAACTTATCAAACCACTTTCTCACAAGGAAGCGCAATAGTTCAATTTTCATTACCAATTCTGCCAGCAAATGGAGCTACAACGCCCAGAACACTAATATTCGATTTTGATCATCAATATCTCAATTCCGCAATATCAGACGAAACTAAACAAGTATTATTTGTCGCCACCGGACAAGGCCAGATTTTCAAATATTCATATATAGATTCCGGATATATAATTTTGAATTCGAGCTATAACGCAAATAATAATTTGATAGAAGATAACACACCCAACTTAAATTCTCAACTTCCAGATTTAACCAACAATCGCATCTTCTATGCATCATCTGATGATAATGGTGGAGTTTGGATGATGCCTCTTTACGCATGTTCATATCAAACCTCATGCAACAGTTGTGTTTCTCTTGGAGATCCCTACTGTGGTTGGTGTTCGCTAAGCTCGTCTTGTACCACACAATCCAATTGCTCAACACATGTTCTTACAAACGGTTGGTCTCAATCAACATGCCCATCAATCCAAAAAGTGTCATCCCCGCCCGTTCCCATTCAAACACAAATTCCAATTTCCATATCCACATCTCTCATTCCAAATCCAGGCGGATCTACAAGCGATTGGATGTGCACATTCACACGCTCCAATTCGCAAAATTATACAACTTCAGTTGCCGCTGATAATCTAGTAGCACAAACATTTAACTGCACAACTCCAGCTTTTAATCCACCTTTATCTAACAATTTCAACGAATCTGTGACAGTAACTCTGAGTTATCAAGGAGCACCCGTTGTTTCATTAGCCAACGCCATCGCAATTTATGATTGCAGCGTATTCGATACATGCGATTCATGTCAACAATCTCCATCAATTTACAATTGTGGATGGTGTCTTTTGGAGAATACATGTACAACTCAAGCACTATGCCCGTTCAACACAACATCATCATGGCTAAATTCAGGAAATTGCCCAGCTATCACCACACAAATAACACCGACACAAATTCCTATTCAATCAACAAATCTTGTCAACATCACAGTCAGTCCTGCACCAATCGCAACATATCAATGTATTATCGATTCACCACCAACAAATGTAAGCAGTGCAAATGTCATTTCAGATGGGTCATTGGGCGTTATTATCACATGCGTGCTACCCATATTCTTAAACTCCCAAATAGTTCAATTATCAGTTGCATACAACAACACTATCATCGCCACTTCAAACAATTTTTCAAACATTTCAGTTTATGATTGCGCATTCGATCCAGTCACGTGCGAGTCATGTGTTTCCCAAACATTTTCACAATCACCAGCATGCGCATGGGATTCATCAACAAACACGTGCAATGTTTACAATCCCGCATTCACTGTTCCACCAGCATCAAATTGTCCGCGCATCACCTCTTTATCCAACAACTTATTTGGTTCATACCCTGCATCCAATATCACTGTTGGTGGAACAAACATTAGTGCACCTTTTCCTGATATTCCCATATCATGTGTTTTCCAACTAGGTGCCATTTCACAAACAACAAACGCAACTTACCTGTCTGGAACGGCTATTCAATGCCCAACACCAACATGCTTTTCAAATCCATCCACTGGTATTGTAATCAATGTGGCACTCACAGTTACTCGAGGCGATCAAATATTAACATCCAATTTCTCAGCTGGAGCAAATAATTTAACTTTTCTAACATGCGTGACTTACAGCAGTAGTTGCCAAACGTGTTTGGAACAAGCACCTCTATGTGGATGGTGTTCAAATACAAGTTCCTGTGTGGCAACTGGTGACACTATTTGTCCAACAGGTGCTTTTAACAACACTGTTTGCCCAAGTGCGCCTCCTCCACCGCCACCTATTATCACTGGATTTTTCCCATCGAGTGGGCCAGAAGCAGGCGGAACTGTTGTTGAGATACGTGGTTTTTATTTAGGCAATTCCGCAAGTGATATTGTGAGTATTACATATTTGGGCTTCAATTTTTGCCAAGTTATTGGCTGGATTAACTCTACAACCATCTTGTGCACGACAATTCAATTTTCCACTTCATCTTCTAATATCACTGTGAACATTGCTAACCAAACAACCACAAGCACACAAGTGTATATCTACACTGATGATCCTGGAATTACTGGATTTGAACCTACTGAATCACTGGTTATCGGCGGATCACTGATCAATTTCAATATTTCACAACAAGTTAACAACAATGCAATTGTTCTCATTGGAACATCACCATGTGTTATTCAAACTTATGGAAGCAATTCATTGACATGCCTCACAACTGCTGCGCCATCAGAGGAAGATGCATTTTATAACATAACATTAATTGTGGACAATTCAGAAAGCATAACATCATCATTCCATTACCAAGCACTACCTTCTGTGACTCGATTAGTGCCTACAACGACTTCATACTCGACTGGCGTTATTTTGCAATTGATAGGCGATAATTTATTAGCGAATTTAACGGGTGAACCTATTACAATCTACATTGCAGGTCAGTATGTGAGCCCGCACGATGCATTAAACGACACGATCCGTTTTGTGGTTCCAACTTTCACCCCATCACGTAAACGAGTGCCTATTATCTTTCAAGAAACTATCATTGTGATTTATGGAACTGCCTACAATTACACCGTGCCATTCTTTTTCACAATTTACCCTGATCCGCAAATCTCCAATGTTACTGCACCAACTACTTTGACCACACAACAAGTTGGAGCAGGTGTAACATTGTTCATTGTGGGCGAATTTCTCAGCAGCGGTGAAGGACCTGCAAATGTATTCGTTTTCTCACCGTCAACATCAAGTGGTGCAGTTTGTGGAGTAACTGCAAATGCCAACAACTTAGTAGTTTGCATCATCGACCCTAATTCTGGATATGTGGCACAATCTGGAGATCAAGTGATTTTATCATTAGGTGGCAATTCGACCACAGAATTTGCAGTACCTCTTTATGGAAGCAGTGGAAATGGAACTACACCAACAACACCACCACCAACTGAATCACCTGCTGCTTCACAAAATCCTGCGGGGTGGCTTTTGCCACTATTGGCCATTGCCACTTTCTGTGCGTTTGCACTCCTTGCTAGCGTCATCTTATGCATGCGCAACAACAATGGAGGATATATCAACATTTCAAAAAATAATCATTAAGTCATTTTTTTTGTTCTTATTTTTCTTCCCCTACAACGAATAAAGTATTTTTTTTCATGTCACAATTTGATCTTTCTTGAATTTATCTATTGTGTTTGCCAAGGGAGAATCAATGCGCTTCAATGCAATTTGTGTGTGATAGTGCAAGTACTCCAATTCGGTTCGTGTCATGCGTTCAAAATCTTGTGCAGAAGGCAGCTTGGGGCGATCCATTTGTGTTTTTTTTCCTAAAAAAATAACTCGTCCAAAAAAATGGAGCCCACCAAAATAATAATCTTTGTTTCATACATCGTTCCTGAAGATTCCATGAACCCACTTGAATGTGTCGTGGAAATTGCCGCAATCGATATGATGGGCAACACATTTGTGCGTGTAGTCAAGCCACGTTTTAATGGTTTATCCACGTTCGATTTTGGGGCTATGAAACGTCTCGACATCCTCAAGGAAATGGACAATGCATTAAACTTGGAGGACACTATAACCGAAATGGTTTTGCATTACAAGCGCATTCACAAACAAAAAGAGATTGTCATCATTTGCAGTGAAATCATTGCCAAACAATTCAAGACTCATTCGCCACCTTCAACTGAAATTTATGCATTACCAGCATCAAACACGCATAACACGTTATGGACATTGCACATGAGATTATACAACAACGAAAATCGTGGTAGCGCACCTGCTATGCAGCAACCATATCATGCATTAACTCGCGCTGTTGGATTGATGAATTTGTTCTTTTACTATTTGGCAGAGAAACGTTCAAACATGAGAGATTTTTTATTCAACACATTGGTCAATAAAAAGGAATAAAAAACAAACATATTCACAAAATTCATTTTTTTACAACAAAAACTCGTAAATGACATCCCCAAACGACACTAGCGCTCGTCCATGGGCTAATGAAAATTCTTACGGTCCATTCTATGGAACAGCCAATGGTCAATTGAATCTGCTGGCTGCATATTCTTGTGATTCCAATATACACATCCCAGAAAGTGATGGCGACGATGGTCGTCCATTCTCCAATCCTTATGCAAAATTCTATGGAATCCAAAATGGACAACTCAATGTGGTTATTTTTGATCAAAAAAGAAAATAAAAAGACCAAGAAAAAAATTTTTTTTCAAAAAAAAACAAATTTCCAAAATCAAAAAAAAAATATTTTTTTCGCAGCAGCAAACAAAAATGGAGCTCGACCCGACCAAGGATTTTCTTCAAGTTAATACTATCTACGAACACAAGTGTTTGGACGTGAATGATAGCGCTAGACCACTGTTTCACCCCATTCATGGCAACAAGTACTTCACTCGCATTGGACAACAACAACAACAAGCAGATGCTCTTGTCATTGAACCTAATGGCGCTACATACATGTCCCGGATTCAAACCGCCGGTCTAAAGATGATCCATGTTGCCACTATTTATTTCCGTGACGAAGCTTACATGCTCTATAACGAAGCGACATTCGATTGGACTGCGAGGAATAATGGACATGTCTATTTCTATGGCATGAAACCTCAAGAAACAAAGAGATACTGGATAAATCACAAGACTTACAAGAGGGAGTTGGAACATGCGTTGAAGAAAGGCCGCGAAGAAGTTGTTAAAATAAAAGCAATGTTAAAAGATTTAGAATCAGAAGAATTGCCCTATCATGCGAGTAAATGTTCTGTCGAATTTGGTGTTATTCCGCATGGAATCTTTGCAGGTAATAGTTTTGTCCAAGGAGATTTTAGGGGCGCTCTTTTGCTCGTGTCCGCATCTCCAAAAAAAACGATTCCGATAGAGTTGATTAGGCATTATGAACGGCTAAGGTTCGCTGATCACAAGAAAGCCAAACAATTGGAACGCACTTATGCTTACTTGTCCGATAAAGATATGAACGCTATCTATGAGTTCCCACATCATTCGATTCAACAAAACTACCACTGGTTGGTAGCGGATTATCAACGTTTGGATTTCCAATATCAAAAGTTGACTGTAGAATACAATAATGCAACGACACAAGATGATGCTGCTCGGATATTCAAACGAGGATTGGAAATCGAAAAGGATGCGCAAATTGTGAAATTGTGCGCATTGAGATTAGAAGAGATTGTACAACAACACTTGTTACAAAAACAATATCTTGAACAACAACAAAATTCCATGTATTTTAACGAACAATGGTTAATCACGGGAAAATAAAATTTTTGGGAAGACAAAAAAAATTTTTTAACCAAAAAGACAAAAAATGACAACAACAGTGGCCAGCAAGCGCATCAAAAGATCTCTTGTAGACATTGAAACGGTGAGTGATACCGATGAGGAGCAACAGCAACAAAGGCAAAGCTCTGATGTGACATTGAGTGCGTTAACAAAACAACCATTTACACAAATACGTATTCAAGTCGTTGAGACTATGGATAATGCAAATCGAATCTTATTTTGCAGGCTGGTCAATTTTTTCCGTGAAGATAACAAACCTATGAATCGTGCAGATTGGATTAATGCACACAGTATCATCTCCAAAGGATGTGTGCAATTTTTGCCCAACGAAATTGAAGAATTGATTTCACATTTGCGCAATACACATATTGAAACTTCCGGGTATCAACACCATTATCATGGATGTATTATCGAACTAGCAAACTTGGCAAGAAAGACAATGAGCTTGTATGATAAACGACATGGACCATGTTCTGTGCTTGGTTATCACAATTTGGCACAATGCATTGTCGCAGGAAATGCAAACATGCTCAATGTGTTGCTCGACAGTGGTGGATATTATGCATTCAATGATGATATGACGATGCCCGAATACACACAATATTTACAACCATTGGCACATTTAGCATTCAAACACAAACGCATCAAATGTTTGTACGTGCTTGCCAAAGCGAGTGCATCGTTTATTCAAGAATGCAAAAACATGGAACCAAATTATGCAAGTATGCATTTAGAAGACACCAGTACGAAGTTGGAACGCAAAGTGACATTGATTCAGTACGCGCATAGTATGACATTAAGCACATGTTGTTCATTTGATCACGAATTTCAAAAGAATTGGAAAGATATTATTGACAGAATTAAAGAACCCATGTTAGAACCTGGCCCTTATTTCACGATCTTGGAAGAATTGATGGCAGGTAATCCAACTTCGCATTTCAGACATGATATGTGTCGTGCATACCCAACAATGTATTTCATGGTGGCTTGTTTAATGTTGAATTATCAACCCGCGTTGAAATTACTGGAGGAATTAATTCATGATTTTAATTATGATTCACCACCATGTCCTTCACCAGATGGCGAAGATGGACCAACTATGCAAAAATGTATATGCTGTGAAGATCGTTGAGAAAAAAATTTTAAAAGAAGATGATAAGCTATAAACTGTTTTTTTCTTTTATTAATGTTCACATAAAGCGAAAATTGACACTTTTTTTCTCAAAGAGAAATGCACGTTCTATGGCTACTGGGATGTTTTTTGTTGATGTTAGTGAATGGACAACAATCATGCAATTCGTCGAGTGTGATGAATGGAGTTAAAAAGGCGCAAATGAATGGATGCCCATTACAAGTACCGATTTATGATATTGCATATGAGGCAACAGAAAATAGATTGTTTGCGCTGGGGTTTGGTGGTATGGTGTATCAAATTGATGCCGATACAATGATTGTCACAAATTCAACAAATGTCGATACCAGCGGCGATTATTATGCGCGAGAAGGATTGTCAATATTTATCAATGACACAGTAAACAGATTTTATGTAATATATGCAGCTGATTATTACATCGGCAATCAATATGCACAATCTATTTCATATATGGGCGACACCAATAATTTAACACAATATGCGATATATATCGGTCAGGCATCACTCCAATCCCCTATTTATACTCGAGTTGTCTATGATTTATTTGGTGCTCGTCTATTTTATATTTACTCCGATCCGGCAAACACATACACGCAAATAGACGAAGTGGCATTGAATTTGAATTCTTTCAGTTATACAAAATATGTATACATAGACAGTCATAATATTAACGTGGATGATGGAATTTTTATTTCGGATAGTTTGTTGATTTGGGGATGGACTCACTCTGGAAATAGTTTCACTAATCACATATATGAATTTATACCATATTCTTCATATTCAAATACGAATCCCATTGATCCCGCTGGAGTGACTGTTGTATTAAATGGCGGTCAGTATTACAATCCATCAACAACCACGCCTCCATTTGGGAACCTTTTCGGTTCCGGCAATCTGGGATTTCAACCACTTGGAATCTGGGAATCGTCGACTTCTGTATATACAATATATCAATCGACTGCTTTAAGTGGTAGTGCTTTTAATCAAATCCCGTTTCCGATAAACAATGCATCACATACCGTTCCTAGAAGTTTGATATTATTTCCCATACAACAATATCTCACTCTTTCGATCGTAGACGAAACCAAACAAGTAGCATTCATTGCCACTGGGCAAGGGCAAGTACAAAAGTATTCATATTCAAACATAAATTATATGATTTTGAATTCAACATATAATTTTGATAATAATCTAATCGACGAAATCGCTCCTAATCTCGATTCCCAAATTTCGAATTTGATCAATAGTCGCATATTCTACGCATCCTCTGATGACAATGGTGGTATCTGGATGATGCCCCTGTCAGCATGTGAATATCAAACTTCTTGTGCTGATTGTATCTCTCTCGGTGATCCATATTGCGGTTGGTGTCCTCTTAGCAATTCTTGTACAACTCAGTCAACATGCGCCACTCACGCGTTAACAAACGGCTGGTCACAGTCATCATGTCCTTCAATCCAACAAGTGTCATCCCCACCCGTTCCCATTCAAACCCAAATTCCAGTTTCCATATCCACTTCCCTAATTCCAAATCCAGGAGGATCTGTGAGCAATTGGATGTGCATTTTCACTCGCTCTAATTCACAAAATTACACTACAACAGTTACCGCTGATGATCTAGTTGCACAGACATTCAATTGTACAACTCCAGCTTTTAATCCACCTTTATCCAACAATTTCAATGAATCTGTTACTGTAACTTTGAGTTATCAAGGAGCACCCGTCGTTTCATTAGCTAATGCCATCACAATTTATGATTGTGCTGTCTTTGATACATGTAACACATGTCAACAAACACCTTCTTTATACAATTGTGGATGGTGTGTTTTAGAAAACACATGCACAACACAATCATTATGTCCATTCAACACAACATCATCATGGTTAAATTCAGGAAGTTGCCCGATCATTACCACACAAATAACACCAATTCAAATTCCCGTTCAATCAACAAATCTCATCAACATTACAATTAGCCCCGCGCCTGTCACAACCTATCAATGTATTGTTGATTCACCACCAGCAAATGTGAGCAGCGCAAATGTCATTTCAGATGGCTCATTAGGTGTCATTATTACATGCGTGTTGCCCGCATTCTTAGAGACCCAAATCATTCAATTATCAATTGCATACAACAATACTGTAATCACTACTTCCAACAGTTTTTCAAACATTTCAGTTTATGATTGCGCGCTCGATCCAAGCACGTGCGAATCTTGTGTTTCACAAACATTTCCTCAATCACCAGCGTGCGCATGGGATTCATCAACAAACACGTGCAATGTTTACAATCCCGCATTTACTGGTCCACCCACATCAAATTGTCCGCGCATCACTTCTTTATCGAACAACTTGTTTGGTTCATACCCCGCATCCAACATCACTGTGAGTGGAACTAACATTAGCGCACCTTTTGGCGACATTTCAATTGCTTGCACATTTCAATTGGGTGCAATTTTGCAAACAACAAGCGCAACTTATTTATCAGGAACGGCTATTCAATGCGCAACACCAACATGCTTTTCAAACCCAACAACTGGTTTCACAAGCAATGTAGCACTCACTGTCACACGCGGAGATCAGGTTTTGACACACAATTTTTCTGCCGGAGGAAACAATATCACTTTTGTGACTTGTGTTGTATTCAGTGGCAGTTGTCAAACGTGTTTAGAACAAGCGCCTCTATGTGGATGGTGTTCCAACACAAGCTCTTGCATGTCTTCTTCAGGCAGTGATTGCCCAACTGGAGATTTCAATACAACCAATTGTCCAAGTGCACCTCCTCCACCACCGCCTATTATCACGAGTTTTTTCCCAACGAGTGGTCCGGTAGCAGGTGGAACTGTTGTGGAAATACGCGGTTTCTATTTAGGCAATTCAGCTAGCGATATTGTGAGTATTACATTTCCAGATGGTAATTTTTGCCAAGTTATTGGATGGATCAATTCGACCACCCTATTGTGCACAACAATTCCTTGGTCACCACCATCAACTTTCAACATTACTGTTAACATTGCAAATCAAACAACCACAAGCACACAAACATTTACTTACACTGATGATCCCGAAATCACCGGATTTGAACCCATGGAATCGTTGGTTATTGGTGGATCGCTGATCACTGTTAATGTTTCACAACAATTCAGCAGCGCAATTGTCCTTATTGGAACATCGCCATGTGTTATCCAAACCTATGGAGTCAAATCATTGACGTGCATAACCAGCGAAGCTCCATCGAACGAAGATGCATTTTATAATATGACTTTAATTATTGGCAATTCACAAAGCACTTTGACAAATACACCTTTTCATTACCAAGCATTACCCTCTGTGATTCAATTATCACCTCCAACAAGCGCATATTCAAGTGGCGATGTTCTGCAATTGATAGGCAGCAATTTGCTGGCTAATTTGACAGGCGAACCCATCACAATCTACATTGCAGGTCAATTTGTGAATCCAATTGATGCATTAAACAACACAATTCGTTTTGTGGTTCCAACGTTCCCTCCAACACGTAAAAGAGTGCCTATTATCTTGCAAGAAACAATCATTGTGATTTATGGAACGGCATACAATTACACGGTCCCATTCTTCTTTACAATCTACCCCGATCCGCAAATCACTAATGTAACTGCACCCATCATTCAAACAACGCAACAAGTTAGTGCAGGTGCAACATTGTTCATTGTAGGCACGGATCTCAACAGCGGCCTTAGCCCCGAGGTTTTCATTCTAATACCACCATCAAGTGGAGCAGTATGTGGGATAACTGCACTTGCAAATAACTTGATTGTTTGCACCATCGATCCCAATTCTGGATATGTGGCGCACACTGGCGATTTGCTTGTCTTGGATTTAGGTGGTAATGCGACTGCACAATTTGCAATGCCATTATATGGAAGTAGTGGGAATGGAACCACTCCAACAACGCCACCACCAACTGAATCTCCAGCTGCTTCACAAAATCCTGCTGGATGGTTATTGCCACTGTTGGCTATTGTCACTTTCTGTGCATTCGCATTACTTGGCAGTGTCGTCTTGTGCATGCGCAACAGCAATGGCAACGGATACATTAACATTTCAAAAAATATTCAATAAGAAAGTTTTTTTTATTTTCGGAATTACATTAAAAAATTTGTTTTTTAAGGAGTAAGTACAATAAAAGTCCCATGACGATCATATTTGTTGTGCACTTGTATTTCAATTGTAATGTTAGCGTAAATCCCACCCAACTGACGCAATGTTTTTGTAGCCCTTTCTGCGACTTGGTCGCGATTTTTCATGCCAACTATGGAATTTGATGCAATGAACTCTGTTTTATTGCCATTCATCATCGTTTTGAATCCTCCATCAACCTTCAAATGGCGTAAAAGAATCCACATGAAAGTAATTTCATCACTGTAAGTATCTTCAAGCGAGCGAAACTCTTCCAAAAGCTCATCCATCTTTCTTCGCAAAAAATTTTTGTGAATTTGTTTTTTTTCGCAGCTCCAAACAATGCAAGACGTGGGGGAAATCAAGGATCATGGAGATTATGCAACATTTGTCGCATCAAAACAACAACCAAAATATGCTGATGTGTTGGTAATGGAGCCAGCGCCTGTTGCACCCCCAGTCTACGAAAGCGATGATGCTAGGGAACCAAAAAACGTCAATACTATTGACAAACGAATTCGTGCTTTGATTGTTGCATGTCTTTGTTGGCCTTGTATTTGGATTTCATGTTGTGGAAGAGATTTTGTTCGCAATGGAACTTCATGCGATTCGTGTTGTTGTTGCTGTTACGACGTCAAAGACACATCAATTGAAAATATGATTGAAAAGAAATAAAAAAATGTCATTCATTTATTCGCTCGTTTCACTTCTGTTTCTGCTTTGGGTACAATAACTCCAACAAACGCTTCTGCAGGTTCAATTTCCAAAATGTGATATTCATACTTGTTAATCCCATTCTTCAGCAAGATGTTGTCAAGCACATGATGAATCGATTGCGTTTCATGTGCTTCTGAACGAAAGGCAAACATTTCTCCATACCCCCGAAATTCCATAAAGACGAATCGCAGCTCCACCTTTTGCTTTTCTCCATGCCACCGGTATCGAATCAATGCATTACACAAGATCTTTTTGAGTTGCTTGACATCCATCCAGGGTGCAAACACAAGAGCGCTAGTGAGCTTTTCCTTTTCGATTAACATGTGATGCGTATCATCCATGCCCGGGATTGAAACATAATCATCAATCGAAGACATGGTTTGGAGATGTTGTTGCTGGAGAAATTTTTTTTGGGGAAATTTGTTTTTTTTGTTCGAAAAAAGGAAATTTATTGTTTTTTTTCAACGCAAATCGCGCAATAAGGTAACAAGTACTTGTGCCACTGCTTCATTGAAATCGCCGTTCAAATGGTATTCATCAACATATTTCAATGGATCTGCATCAATCATTTTTTGTGTTTGAATCACTGGGATGTTGGCTTCTTTAGCGAACAAGTGCAATCGCCGATTGAAATCCCATTCAGCAGCTGTTCTATGATCTAAATTGCGCGGATAGGCTTCTCTCAGCACAATGCGCAAACCTCGTTTCTTGTAGCCATCATAGACACGTGAATACCATTCAAGAGCGCTATGCGTTATCCGATATGTTGCATCAGGAGTCATTCCATGTGGATAAAAATTATGAAACAAGACAGTCTTCTTGAAATCCAAAAATTCATCTAAAGGTGGTGCGATATCCCACATTGCACCATATTCATAGAACTCCAATCGCACTTCATCATAACACATGTAATATTTGGTATGCGTTCCAGTTGGAGTGCAATTTGTATTGTTGGTTCCTGGCAGGCATGTCATTCCAATAACGGCAGTGGGCTGTTTATGTGGAACCACCAATGTCGACACATCATAGGGCAAATCCATCAACAAACGTGCCATGGCATGATAATTCTCGCGCACAGTAGAATCGCCAATGAACACTAGACGAGTGATTCCTGCACCTTTCAAGACAGAACATGCGATATCTGCATACCATAGAGGTTTATGACACGCATAGGGTTTGAAAATTTCAATTCGATCGAAATAACCAAATGTCAAATCTTCAATATTTGCAGCAGTACATGTGGGTTTTGATGTTGAATATGATAATGGTTTTTCGCCGATGGTCCATAATGCAAGTTCTAAAGGCGAACCACGCACAAATTCACCTCCAATAGTTGCATAAATATAGACAGTTGTGTACATGCCCTCCAAATCGTTTGCAGCTGCCAATGCAATAGGTGGTTTGATTATAAAATCCCATTGTGGGCCGGTGGCACTGCCATTATTGTTTTCAAAAACGCGGCTCATATGTGAAAATGACCCCTCCGTTTCATGTTTAGCCCAGACTTCTGCACTCCAAATTTGCCATTCAAGTTCCAATGGGATAGTGGGTGTATCTAAACACAATCCGACACGCACACGAATACAGTCATAAACACGATGCAATTCATACTCGGGTGGATTGACAATATCCAAACAAAATTTGCGTGCATACAAATGAATGTCTGGAGTTTTAGGTTTCAAGCTACGTTCATTGTCGCCATAATAGACGGGGATACTGTCCATGTAATTACTGGTGGATGCTTCAAGGAATTCGTTCATAGGCTTGGATGGACATGGATCTATTGTTGTGTTTGATGATGATACATGAGGTTCAACTGTAAACACAACAATAACAATAACACAAGTAGCGACAATTACCAGAAATCTCAATTCCAATAATTTGGCAATGTGACTTAGACAATAGAATACATCTTTGCCAAACATTTGTCTTTTTTTAATTAAAGCAAAGAATAAAGCGGAAAAAATGAAGTATTTATTCATATTTTGTTGTGCCATCATTGCTGCAGCGATGGCTGATTGCACGTATAATCCATCGAATTTGGAACTAGCTGATCAATGTCATTACTTGTGCAATGGAGGATTCCCCGATTCATGCGATAAATTGAAATGCAGTACAAATTGTTATTTCCAGTATCACATTTGCCCTGAAGCGACTAGTTATCCATCGATATGTGGAGCGATTTTAGCACAGTTAGAAGGATGCAATTCCACTTGTGATATCACAATGTTGTCAAGCGATGCATCGCTAGAAAACCCAAGTGTATCATTTGTATTTTTATCTTTTATTGTATTTACTTTCTTGCTTGTTTTTTATCGTTGATCACAAATAATATTCTTGCTTTGTTCCTTTGGTGGGTTTGTGACCAAATTCGCGTGACCTGCGAAACCATTCATCTTCAGATACAGGTGTTTGTATTCCATGATCCTCGGGTACATATTCCATTTGGCCAGTTTCTGGATTGCGCTTTTTAGTCATGCTTTCCAATCGCTGATTGACACCTGCGTTGTATCCATGTTTAAATCCTTGTAAATAAGTTTGTCGCGTGATGATGTCGCTGGTGAGCACATGTGCTGCTTCTGCATCAGCACGTCCCTTCTTGTATCCGCGTTCATAAGCAGCGTTTTGATCCTTTTTGATAGCTTGCATAATGATTTTGCGCTGAACGATGGCATTCACTTCATCTGCGATTTTGGGGATATCACGCTTGCTGATAGTATACATGGGGATTCCATTATTTTGACACAATTGTCTAACTTTTGAAACATTTTCATGCCTGGTTTCTTGATCGTCGTCCATAAGCACAGCATGTGGTTTATGTGTAGCCTCAGAATAATCACGACCAAATTTGCGACCCAAGAAATATGAACTAATAGGTCCAGAGGGGAACATGTCTGCACCAAACGGTCTCTGACCAGTGATCCTAATCTCCATCTCTTCAACATCCAAGCTTTGGGTAGCAGCATATTTGGCTAAATGGAATAAGCGCAATTCTCCACATCTCCACAAATCAGTCCCAGGTTCTTGATTGCACTTCTCTGTGATATACTTTTGGAAATAGGATGCAGGACCGATGACAATCAAGTTGTATGTTGGGAAAGTCGAATCAACGACTTCAGGTGTAATAAAAGGACTCTTTTTCAATTCAGACGGCAAGCTCGCATTAAACATTTCTTTTTTTTCTTGTGTTTTTTTTGTGGTCAAAAAGAAAAAAATCAAATAAATGCCAGTGCATCACGTGACACGAGGTGACAGACACTATTACAAGTGGGGCGATCATGGTCATGAATATGAATTTGATCCACGAAATCCTAGATCACAAAAGGAAGCATACGATAAAGCAACTGCTCAGGGACGTGCAGCCTATGCACATGGATACAAAGGTCATCATTGAACAAAAAAAAGCATATATTTATTTTTCGTGAAATAAAACAAAATTCGACAAAACAAAACACACAAACACAAAAAATAATGGAAAATCGCTGCGTGTCAGTTGACGATGAAGATGAAGTCCGAACCCAGATTCTGTTGAATATGGAGCGCATCAATAACTCTACACAACAATGCAACCATTCGATTTTTACTGCCAACTTGTATGGAAAAGATAAAGTGATTGCAAAGCGATACGAACACACTGACGACAAAGGTGTGAGTATCAATGCCATTCGTGAAATATCAGTGCTTTTAAATTTGCATCATGCAAACATTGTGGATTACTATGGAGTAGTCATGACGCTTTCCAACACCTATTTGGTCATGGAACCCATGGAAATGACGTTGAGTCAGAAAATTTCGATTGAAAAGCGCGGCTGGCGGAAAAAGGAGCCCGAATACAAACGCTATTTGTTTCAAGTATGCGAGGCATTGCACTATTGTCATTCGATGGGAGTGATGCACCGAGATATCAAACCATCCAATATTTTCATTAGAGGTGAAAATGCGAAATTGGGTGATTTTGATTCGAGTCGTTTCTTTAATTTACCCTTGCGCAAATATTCCACAGATTGCACCACTATTGCATACAAGGCACCGGAAGCATGCAGTAAAGAAGGTTTGAAAATTACACCAGCTGTTGACATGTGGGCGATTGGATGTGTATTTTATTATATAGTACACGAACACGATTATTTTACATACAAGGATTTTACTGAACGGGAAACATATTTAATATGTGCAATTGAAAACTCACAAGAAACCAAAAATCACTTGCGCAAGTATTTTGAATTGTCAGAAGCAGGAATTGAATTCATGTATGGATGCATGCAATTGGATGTATCAAAGAGAATTTCGGCAGTTCAAGCATTAAAACATGATTATTTTTGTTCTTTATTTCAATAAAAATACATTTTTTCAACGCTTGTTGTTTATTTCACTCAATTTTACAAGTACATGTGCAGCAATTTGTTGCTTTTCATGATCGACAATTTCAGAATACAATTTGTTATGATCGATGATTCCCCATAGCACATAATCTCCACAGACAAATGCCGGGTTTACTGTGCGCTTAATAAAATCGTTGACTAATTTAGCAATGGTAATTGCATTGCTAGATATTTGTGCATTGCGTTTTAAGCGCCACATTGCAAGTACAAAAGCATCTTGCATGGACATGTAACATCCCCAGGTGCTGCGGACACAATGAATTTGTGTATCTTTATTCAAGTGAAGCACATTTACAAACCTATTATAATCCCATTGAATAGCCATTTCGCCCAATAATCTGTCAAGCTGAGGATCGATCATTTTGCTGTTGCTACAAAAAAAATATTTGTTTTTTGTGATTCCAGAAAAAAAATATTTTCACAAAAAAAACAATTTTTTCAAACACAAAAAAATCAAGGATGTTGAGAGGAGCTGTTCGTCGTTCGTTGCTGTGCAATTCAAAGTTTTATTCTTCACGCGGAAGGGTGACAACTGTGATATCTAAATTACCACATAAAGATGAAGAAGAAAATAACAACAGCAATTTCAACAAGACGACATATGAAATTGCACAAACTCGTCGAACTGTTAAAGATGTTCAGGATAATATCAACCAAGAATTAGCAAGGCTTGCTCCCGAAAAACAAACTCACGAACTGGTCACTCCTGAAGCTGCCAAATACATGCGCACTGTTTATGCGCAAACAGGCAAATTTGTAAGTGTCAGTGCCCTTTCTTCTGCGTTTGCTGTCGCAACTGCCGCTGGACCCGGGATTGCTGTTGTGGCGGGATTAGGTGCTGTTGGAGCCATGATTGGAGCTTGCATCACAACTGACCCAAAAGCCCAAAGAGCATTGATTTACGCAAGTGTTATGGGCATTGGATTCTCTGCTGGGCCTTTGATGGCGGATACACTTGCTGTTAATCCAATGCTCATACCTATTGCTTTGGCAGGAACGGCAAGTATCACTGCCACGATGAGTTTCTTAGCACTTTATGCTCGTTCCACGACATTCTTGAAATATGGAGGTCCATCAATGGCTTTAGGATGGACTCTGTTTGGATTAGGGATCGGCAGCTATTTTGTCCCTTGGAGCGTGGGTTCGATCATGTATGATGCGTGGTTATATGGATTCTTGGGCTTGGGCGCTTATTGGGTTGGCCATGATACACAAATGATTTTAAAGGATTTTCACAAGGGCCAAAAGGATGTATTAATGCACTCTGTTAACATGTTCTTGAACATGCAAATCATTTTCGAACGTTTGTTGATGATCATGAAACGTTAAAATAAATAAATAAACATTTGTCAAAAAACAACAACAACAACAAAATGCTTTCACAAGAAGAACTCGCATCAGGAGCAGTGCGCTCATTTTTAGTGTTCGCGATATCATATGCAATCACTCGTTCGCCTTTTATTGGCATGTACATGGACCTATGGAATCTTTTACGATTGACAATAACGTGGGCTATTTTAATCTTGATACCGATGCCATGGTTTTGGAAGAATGACAAGTTTGTGCAATTTTGCGTTGCAGGTTTTACGCTGTTTCTGTGGATTTTCGTGATTACAAACTCAATACCTTTTAATTTGGGGATGATGATTGCATGCTTCATAATAACATACGGATCAATGATCTTTGTGGGCATACTCAATTATCATGTTCCTCCAGAGGTTATGCATATTACTCAAATGACAATTGCGGCTTGCGAATTGGTCGCACCCAAAGGAATGCATACCACTTTTATAAGGATATACTTGTATTTTTGTTTACCTTCTGCGAGATTTGGGGATCGATTCTTTTATCATTATATTTTATTAGGACATGCTTATGCGTGCATGATGATGTATTCAGAAGTTCGCGAATCAAAAATAAATTTATTGAAATTGTGAAAACAAAACAAAGAAAAAAAACATGTTGTTCGAAGTGGAGCACATTAACTTGGGTCATTGGATACTTGGCGCAATATTATCATTCCCGTTGATGATATTAGCGTTTGTGATTGCATGGATGTTTCCAAGTTTGATAATGCCATTGTCAACAAATGGCGGTTTGTTCTACACCATCATGACATTCATTTTCTTGTACACATTTCCTAATGTGTGGATGTGGCTTTGGAAGGGGTACATTCCGACATGGGAAAACTTGCGAGTATTTACTACAATCCATTCCATACTCGTGTGGATTATATTCTTGTCCGATAGCGATTTTCTAAATGTCACTTGTTGTGCTCTAACAACATATGCACTCTTCATAGTTTATCATTACACGATCGATTATATTCATCCAATTTTGGTTTCGATTGTATGCACGTCTTTGATTTTCTGCGAGATTTTCTCTACTAAAGAACCTCCAAGTGCCTCTTTGGTTATTCTTTTGATCCTCATCCAACTCCAACCATTAAGGCAAATGAATACAAATACTTTTAGTATATTAATTCCTTTTATGCATGTATGCATATCGATGACCTTGTTCTTGCAATTCAAATTGTCTTATTATTTAATAAAATTTACGATTTAATAACGCCAAGCTTTTTTTTCTTCAAAAAAGGGAGCTTTGCAAAAAAAAATGAGATTGCTGCATCAACCAATCGAAATTTTATTGTTATTAACCCTATTAGTTTCGACTGCAAGTGCAGTAACCTGTAATTCAACATTCACAGCGGATGAATGTTCATTGTATACATTTTATTCTGGATTGACAAGTGTGGGTATTCTGCCTAATTATACCGATCAAAGCATAAGACCGTGTGATTGGATAGGGATTCAATGCAATGGAGTGTTTAATATCACGCAAATCAATTGGAGCAATTATGGACTCGCGGGCAGCTTGACGACTCAATTTCAAAATTTTTGGGCTTTGACTGTCTTTGATATGTCATTCAATTTTGGGCTGTCCGGAGCTTCGGCCGTGCCAAAACTTTCGTCCGGAATGGATAATTTTAATGTCGAATCAACAGGAACCAGCATTGGCTTCATCGCCGCATTTACAAATCCAATTTGGCCAAACATAAGAACTTTTGGCTGTGGAGGTACTAGTACCAATTCAGCTGGCACATTGCAATCAACAGTAACAAATTGGTCCAAATTGGTCAAATTGTCTATGCATACTATTGCGCCATCGGCAGGCATTCCAAGTGGTACTGTATGGCCAAATCTACAAATACTTAACATAAGCGGTGCCACATCAGACGCATTCCCGAGTTCATTTTCCGCGATGACATCTCTAACTGTTATTGACCTAGAAAGTTTATCAAGTTTATCGAGTCCTTTACCATTCAATTTTACGGCTTTGACTAATTTAACAACTTTGATCATCAAAAACACACCCAAGTTAGGAGCCTCAGCGGCGATATTATCCCAAATTACCAGCACTAACTTGCAAACAATAAACATACAAAAAGTGAGTTTGGGTGGAACCATTTCGACCGTTTTAAGTTCGTCGACACTATCCACTTTTATTCTCGAAGGGGCTCAATTTACGGGTACCGTTCCTCCCTTACAATTCACAAGCAACAGTCAATTTACATTACAAGATACGCGCATTTCATCCATATCCAATCTAACTGCATCTGGCCCGGGACTCCAAGTCACTTTATCAAATAACACATTGCTGGCGTTCAATTTATTGTCACCGGGATTCACAATCAGCAATTGCAGCAGTTTTAAAATCTACGATTCTCCATTGATCACTGGTGAATTCAGTGGTGCACCATTCGATGCCATGACGCCCACGCTTTCAACACTCAACATTACCGACACTGGCATGTCGCAAATCAACCCCAATATCTTATCGTTCACAGGATTCACCACTGCAAAGATGAATACATTATCTTTGTTGAACCAAAATCCTGTTTTATGTCCAGTAGTCAATTATAGCAATATGGCCAATACAACCGATTTTCAATCCGGAATGTGCGATGCATGTAATAGCGTTGTATGTCAATCTGCATATGCATGTTGGTCGCTGTATGGAAGCCCTACGGGTACATGTTATTGCAACTGGACAAGCGATCAATTCGGATTAATCGATTTTTTGGCATCATTAGATTCAACAGGAACATATCCATTATACAACCCGTCTTTACCACCGTGTGGATTGGGCAATTATGAGGGAGTTTCATGTGATGTATCTACATGCACTATCATAGAATTGGATTATGGTGCTTATGCATTTGTGGGAACCATTAGTACAGCATTCTCTCAATTGAATAGTCTAGTGTTCTTAACTTTGAGTAACAACGAACTCTATGGAACAGTTCCATCCAATTTGTTTGAGAACATGACGATGCTGGAAACTGTCGCTTTTGAAACTAACGCAAATTTGGGAGGTCCATATCCACTTTGGAATTGTTCGAATCATGTACCAGGTGCATCACATGAGTTGGATAATACCATATTCAACAGCTCTATTAATAACATGGAAATTTTTAATTGCTCGTCATTCATAGTTGCATTCAATACACAACTTACAGGCGCAGTCAATGCCGCATTGTTCTTGAACGGAAATTTTTCTTTGCAATTATTAATTTTACAAAACACGAATATCACATACATCAGCAGTGATATATCAACATTACCTGCTGGTAGTATATCTAACTTGTTTATTTTGGACAGTAATTCCATAAATTGTCCCATTGGCAATTATTCGCAAGTTGCGGTAAGTAATGATTACGATAGTTCAGTATGCACATGCACCAATACAACATGTTTATCCAATGAAACGTGCGCACAAGTTACATTTCAACCACCGACTTGCTATTATCAGCAATGCTCATCCAATCCGTGTTTGAACGGTGGGAATTGCACAAACTCACTAAATAACTACACATGCACATGTGCTTCGGGATTCAATGGAACAAATTGCCAGAACAATTACAATTCATGCACTTCAAATCCATGTTTAAACAATGGCACATGTTTTAATGGCAATAACAGTTATACATGCATATGTCCCACAGGATTCAATGGAACGACATGCCAAAACGATTACCAACAATGTTCTTCCAATCCATGTTTAAATGGTGGTAATTGCACAAATGTGTTGAACAATTACACATGCAACTGCCCTACAGGATTCAATGGAACTAATTGTCAGGATGACTATGACATGTGCACTTCAAATCCATGCTTAAACAATGCAACGTGTACCAATGGAGATAACACATACACATGCAATTGTACTTCTGGATTTAACGGAACTAATTGCCAAAATGATTATCAACAATGCTCATCTAATCCTTGTTTGAATGGTGGCAATTGTACGAATATCTTGAACAACTACACGTGCACATGCCCTATGGGTTACAATGGAACAAACTGTCAAGATGACTATATTATGTGTTCGTCAAATCCATGCCAAAACAATGGAACATGTACTAATGGAGATAATACTTACACATGCAATTGTACTTCAGATTTTAACGGAACCAATTGTCAAAATAACATTAACATGTGCAAATCTAGCCCGTGCTTGAACAATGGCACTTGCATTAATGGCATCAACACTTTTACATGCAATTGTACAGGCAATTTCACAGGCAGTGTATGCCAATTTGATGGCAACGAATGTTTGTCTCATCCGTGTTTAAACAATGGTCTTTGCATTGGCGGCAACAACAGTTATACATGCAATTGCACCGAAGGCTTTAACGGAACAAATTGTCAAAACGATTATGATCAATGTCGTTCAAGTCCATGTGTAAACGGAGGCAATTGCACAAATTCGCTAAATAATTATACATGCACGTGTCCCACTGGATTTAATGGCACTAATTGTCAAAATGATTATCAACAATGTACATCAAATCCTTGTTTGAATAACGGTAATTGCACAAACTCGCTCAACAATTATACATGCGCATGCGCTTCAGGGTTCAATGGAACACATTGTCAAAATAATTATCAATCATGCACTTCAAATCCGTGTTTAAACAATGGTACCTGTTTTAATGGCAACAACAGCTATACATGCACTTGTCCTACAGGATTTAATGGAACACAATGTCAAAATGATTATAGCGATTGCAACTCAAATCCATGTTTGAATGGTCGCATTTGCACTCCATTATTGAACAACTACACATGCACATGTCAATTTGCATCTAGCGAATTATGTTATTATTTCTTTGAGTTTTACTTGAATTGGACCATTTTGGGCACATATCCAGATTACTCGAATGGCTTAACATCACCATGCGATTTTGAAGGCGTGACATGCGACGAAACCAATCAATACATTGAAGGTGTGGTATTAGCCAACCATGGAATCTATGGCACATTTGCATCTGATTTTGGCACACGTTTACCACACATATTCAGTTTGGAAATCACAAATGAAAATTTCACTGGGGTATTAGATGAATTCATCACTGGCATAGTGGGATTGCAAAGTTTGGTACTCAATTATGCAAACTATGGCATCACTGGTACGATCCCGGCATCACAATTTCAAAACTGGAATTTGCAATTTTTCATCTTGGCATTTGCAAATGTCTCTGGAACTATCCCCACTGAATTTGGAACACAACATAATTTGGAAATATTTGTATTGGATGCATTATCCAATATCATAGGAACAGTGCCCACAGAATTGAGTTTGTGCAACTCAATAACACAATTGCAATTATCCGGGTTGCCTGGGGTCAATGGAACGATACCCACATTTTCATCAAGCTTGACAAATTTGGATTTATCATCATTGCCTCTGGTGACTGGATTACCACCTTCAATGAGCAACTTTGCAACCGAATTTTTCACAATGATTGATTTACCACAAATCACACATATCCCCAGTCCAATTAATTTCATGGCAGGAGCGACATGTACAATCACAAACACAGCACTCATAGAATTACCTGTGATGATCCATAATTCGGGTTTCCCAGACTTTTCTGTGCAAATCACAGTAACCGACAATGCGCAATTGACATTCAATTTCTCAAAACCCATCTTCCAGGGTTGGATAGGTAATTTCTTCTTGTACAATTCGCCGCTTGTCACTGGTGATGTGACATTTGGATTTTTATCCGAATGCAATATCTATGTTATGCAAATTCATGGCACTTCTATCACTACAATCAACCCCAGTATTTTGACTGCTGGTATAATGTTTCAAGATTTAGAGTTGAACTATAACAATGTAGACTTGTTGTGTCCAGTGCCCAATTATTCGAACATAGCATACTTCTCAGACTATTACGATGGTTGCGGTGCATGTGATAGCTTGAATTGTACAAGTCCATTTGTATGCGAAGCACTTTTTGGCAATTCCACAGCTACATGCAATTGTGGATGGACAAGCGATCAACTTGCTCTCGTTGAATTTTTGGGCAATTTGACTTTCACAGGCACTTATGTGTATGATCCACTTCTACCGCCTTGTGGAGTGGGTGCTTATCCGGGGGTGACATGCAATTCTACATGCAACATTAATCAATTGGATTTGAGTGGATATGGATTGGTAGGCACAATTGGTCTTGAATTCCAGCAACTTCAGGGACTTATTGCACTTAACTTGTCAAATAATGCATTGGGGGGCACAATTCCATCAAACACATTTAACGATATGTTCGGACTCGCAAGCATTGACGTTAGCAATAATCAATTCAATGGAATTTATCCATACGCTTGCCAATTCGGACATTTATTCGTTGGAGGTGTGAGTCACTATATTAGCAACAATGCATTCAGTGGCATACTCAATTACATGCCGCTTCAAAGCTGTTTAGCATCACTGTATGCAAATGGGACGCAACTCCAAGGGCAAATATCACGCACATTTTTACTTTCAATGAATCACTTATCAAATTTAGATTTGCGATACACAAACCTTTCGTCAATAGCTAGTGATGTTTCTGGATTACCGCACAACAAATATCAAACTCTTTTATTGGTCACTGGCAATGCAGTGAACTGCCCCATAGGAAACTATAGCAGAGCAGCAGTGATAAATGATTATTCATCAGCAGGGTGTGGTGGGTGTGGCAATGTGACATGTCCAGTAAATGAAACATGCTATCAAATCTCATTTGGACTACCAACTTGCTACCCAAACACATGCCCTACTGGATATTGTGGTGGACGTTGCCAATTTTTGGATTCGGATGGAGATGTGTGCCAGCTATATGATTTTTTGCGAAACTATGTATTAACTCCAAGCGTTTACCCGGATCCAAATGTATACCCATGTTTCGTCAACAACATATTGTGCGATGAGATGGGATATGTCACAAGTTACGGATTTCTCAATATCAACATTACTACCTTCCCACCTTTCATGATGGAATTCACTCGTTTGGAAAGCGTTGATCTCGAGAGAATTACATCGTTTGACAAATATGCGCTCAATTCAACATATTATGTCAACTCGACGAGCTTTGATTCATTCAACATGTTTAATGGAAATTGGGCAACATTTCCTTCATTTTGTTCGAATCCGCTTTTCACAACAGCAGGTGCATACATTGAAATCGATGGGCTAAATATCACAACACAACCACACATGGGTGCATATTGCGCATATGAAAATAGCAACATTACATACTTTTATTCACAAGCTCTCACTGGATTCGGTGGATTTGCAAATGCTGTTAGCAGCACAAGTCCGTTGTTCCAGGGCAAAACCGTGTTCATTGAACGCAGCATGGCTGGCATGATCAAGAGTAATTTTACCCTACCACCATGGTATTTCACTGGAATGAACGCATTTTTTGTGAACATTGTTGGAAATGGGTTCACAAATCAATTAAGCGATTACTGGATAGCAGGAGCCGTCATGAGTTGGTCGGTGAGAGAAGATTCACAAGGTTTGATTTACTCCATGCTCAATGGAAACTCGTTGCTTTGTCCATGGGGTTCACCTCCAGATGATACTCCCATAGACGGGTTCCCATTACCGGCTGGATCATGTGAAAACTGTATTGCACCTTTCCCATGTCATTCAAACACATTCTGTATCCAAAACATTTCAGATACCAGCGGATATGAATGCATTGCTGCACCACCATTTCCAGATAATGGTTGTCCCACAGGATATTACGGAGCATATTGTCAACAATTAGCTTTCAATACTGCTTTCGCACAACCTATAATCAATTACCTATTTGGAGCCGAACCTCCATTCTATTCGATAGTCACATTTGCCAGTATTTGGTGGTCCGATCCATTAGGCAACGGCATCATGAACAATACGCTGTTTTTGGCTGCACAATGCTATTTGGTTGGCAACTGTACAGACGGAATTGCATATGCACAATTGGATATCATTGTGACCACTCTGACAAACATGGTGTATACTAATGCAGTTGATGATCCATATGTGCGCTATGATGAAGAAGGAAGCGTGATCATGTTTTCTTCATGTGATAATATCGCAACAATTTTCAGCTCTAATCAATGCCTATCATCACTCAACAACATGATACAAATTCGTGGTTATTCAGTAAGTTGTTCGACTTTATTGACTGCATACACTTCCATGGGTTGCTGCACAGGACCTACATGCGATAATCCAGCATCATACTATATTGATGACAATGCACAAACAATACCCAACAAATGTGCTATCACAACACAAATGGTGAATTTATGCAACTATGAACTCACCAGCTGGATTGCTGTGTTGGTCAACAAGGTGAGGGGATTGACTGGATCGCCACTACAATCTGCAACAACTAGATGCCTATCGGTAAGCTATCCTGAATTAACAAATTTGTTATTGCAACTTTAATAAAGCATTTTATTCACCATTTTTGTTATTACAAACGCCGCAAACAAAAACATCACCGGATATGCTACGCGCATCATCTCTTTATGTCTGCGCTTAGTTTCTGCCTCATACAATCGTTGATTTAGGATTTCAAGGTGACAGTGTTTACCTTCACACCAATAATATTTGCCATCCCATTCATCGCAATCGCATGCATTCGAATCAACAATCACATAATCATCACAATCAGGGCAATAAGGTTTGCACATATTTTTTTCGCTTGTTTTTGTTTATTTGCGACTTGTTACATACCCAACAACAAAAACAAGAAACATGCTTAAATAAAATTTCCAGCGATCTTCAGGTGAATATAAATTATTGAAAGCGTGTTCTGCATGTTTGTATCTCCAATCATTCTTTGGAATTAACAAGTGATTCCCCTGTTGATCGTGTGAGCAGTATCCTCCCCATAACATCTTGGAACAGTTCGTGTATTGACACATCCATAGCACGTCGTTACAATCAACGCAATAGTATTGGCACATCACTGTTTATTTGGTGTGAAAATGAATTTTTTTCTTTGGGAGTTTAAATTCGAATTTTTTTTAAAAATTGCAGAAATAACAAACACACACAAAAAAACATGAGCGGCGTTGGAGAACTAATGAGAGCATGCGTTTTCGCTGCTGAAAAGCATAGAACTCAAAGACGTAAAGATGATCCTGAAACTCCATACATCAACCATCCCTTGGGAGTTGCAGCCATTTTAGCTGATGAATGTAATGTTCGAAACTTGGATACAATCGTTGCTGCAGTATTGCATGATGTTTTGGAAGACACTGACACAACTGTGATTTTCTTTTTTTTTCTGTTAATTGAATTTTTTTACAAACTTTTTTTTGGGCATAGGAAGAGGAAATCGAAGAACTCTTTGGGAAACGCGTGTCGGATATTGTCAAGGAATGCACAGATGAAAAAGTCGAAGACAAGAAGGAACGCCGTCGACTTCAAGAAGTGCATGCACCAACTTTGTCAACTCAAGCTAAAATGGTCAAATTGGCGGACAAGCTTTACAATTTGAGGAACATGCAAAAATCACAACCTTTGGATTGGACCACTGAACAGGTTTCTGAATATGTTCAATGGTGTAAACGTGTGGTCGATGGACTATCGATTGGAATCCCTGCTAGTTGTTTTGTTTGCACTGAATTAAAAAAGGTGTTTAAATCAGATGAATTGTCACAATATCTTGTTGTTGAAAACAAGGAATAAACACAAAAATCAAAAACAATGAGTTATTTAATTTTCCTCTCGGAGCAAAAGCTCGTCAATCAAGTTGCACAAGTGTTGCCCACGGTTAGAGTGGAACATGTCAATGAGTTTAAACAAACGCTCCCAGAGTTCATTCAAAACTTGAATCTGGATATCTTCAATCTCAAAGAGACTATCTCTAGCGCAATAAAAGTCCCGTCGGCAGCCGCAGTGCAACTCACAAATTTTCAATTTTCACTTGAGGTGGGTGATGAATTGGTGGACAAACTAATCACAGATGACGATACAACAGCAGATTTAATCAAACAAGTAACTGACATCTGCTCGGACCAACAACACACTCGCGAATTTCAATTGACGGTCGTTTTACACAACGCCATGAAGAAGTCGACAAACATTTACTCGTTCGATATCGAGGAAGGAGCATCAAAAACCAACGTGCGTTACTTGGATGCTAAATTGTTGATTTTTTGATCTAATATTATTGTATTTCGAAATACATGCTTATACAAACACAATATGCAATATTAAACCCAACAAAAATCATTACAGATACATCCAATGAAACTTTACAAATTTCGTTCATGACCATCACTAGAGACATTAAGCTCATAGGCAAAATAGCAATGTTGATTAACCACATTATTCTAATTTCACATTGTTGTGCAACAGGTTCGTTTACGAATTTGAGAGCATGCCATCTGTGTACATACAATACAAAAACGCAAGTTATAATTGATAAACACATTCTGTAACTGACATATCCTATTGTTTCATACGCCCATGGCAAAAGAAAAGCAACAAGCGCACAAATGAGCAAAGGAATAATCATTAAACATGCATATTTCAACATCTTGTTGTCGATTTTATTACTCGTCTAAAATACAAGATCATGCTCGCTACAATTATACCATTCAAAAAAACATAAACATACAAATTTACTTCTTGATATTCCATTAGATTGCACAAGTAAGCCAAGACAAATTTCGATGCAAGAGCTCCTTGATCGCCATTCATGTATTGGATTGTTAAAATCATGTCTGCAATCCAAGCAAATGAAGTAATGATCATCATCAAGAACAAACACAACGTTGCGTACAACACGTCAGGCGAAACAATCACTGTGTACATGGAAAGGCCCAAGTTGATCAAATGCACCAGTATCGGATAGAGAATAACATCAAGGAGCTCGTTGTCCATGTTTGTGTGAAAAAAAATAATATTTTTTTTGTTGTTGTCAAGCGATTTGTGACATGTTATCTGCTAAGATTAAAGGAGGTATTGTCATTTCCAACACTGTTTTGCGCATGTTTTTCATGGTTATATGAGATATGCAAAAACCAATGCAAACTTCCAAACTTATTGCAACGGGAAGCCACCATATGTCGTAGTTGACAATTATCCATACAATTACTGTGGCCATCATAAAAAACCACACACAATAGCGCATAAGAGAGATGCGCAACCACAATTTTGAACGTATTACTATCGACAAAGATGCATATTCATCCTCAAATTTGCCTATGTGATCTCCAACAATCAAGCTATCGCACAATAGCAATAGCGCGGTCAATATCAATGCACAAATTGGCCACATTAAAAACATGTAATTTCCATTGTTGTCACCGAGACCTGTTATGATAGCTATGAATGCGCACACTGTATTCGTTATTGTTATCAAAAAGGGAAATATCATTAATAAGAAGAATTGTGTAAAAGTCATGTTTTGTTATTATTCTTTGTTGTTGTCGCTAATACAATTATGTTTGTTGTAAACTCCATAGCTATATACCAGAGTGTAAAGCGTGTAAAGGAATAAAATTGCATGGTAATGTAAAAACAAGACATCATATTCAAAACTACAAAATTGGATTGTTGCACATGAGAGCCATAACATGAGCAACGAGATGAGTGAACCCATGTATTGGAATATTTCCAATATTACCTTTGCGATTGCAAACATCTTCCAACTTTGCTCTTCATGCTTGCCACCACTGCTAAACGCTTTGCATATCAAACGAGTAATGAATACGTCGCAAACGTAATTTGAAGTGGTGATTCCAATCATGAATACACATACACAAATCCATAATATGTCGATGCTAACCCAATTTGATGTCAACCAGATGTTGATGCATTGTAATGATAATGCAATGATCCACATAAAAGTGGCTTGGAACGAAAGCACAATCCAATCAATGTCAATTTGCATTTTGTGTTTTTTTCCTTTCCTTCACAAAGCGATAAGTTTATTTGTTTCCAATGTTGGCAATGTGTCCTTATTATATAAGTACAATATAAACGGATGGCAAACAATTATAATCGAATGAGAAGCTAATACCACAAATGGAGAGAAATTGTAAACTTGGTTGATTAAAATCCAATAACCGATGTAATTGTAGATACCCCATAAATTCTTGAAATGCAACCAACACGAATCGGGTTTGTTGACGATTGTTTTCCCAATGATTTCCGAACCCATGATATCCAGACGTCCAACTACAAACATCGCCATTGATAAAAATGTCAAGTCTACCGTATCCTTATTTTTTATTAAGATTGCACCCACAGATGATATTACGTTAAATATTCTAATACAAATTGGAGTTAAACTCATCGTTTGATGGATATCAAATTTGCAATAGGATTCATCTATGATATTGCATTTAGCAAATATGATCTGCGATCCAATGTAGAAAATCATGTGCTCGACAAAGACAGCGATGTCAACTGTCGTATTGTAATAACATGCAATGTATTGACATGATCCAAAGAAAGCCACAAAGATGACATAAAAATTTGGTGCTTTCCGAAGAAACAAATGAGTGAAGAATAAATTGAATGCGCACGAATAAAATATAACGACTGATTGAATCAGCGATGGAGATTGAATTATTCGCGTTATAGCCATAAAGCCGAATACAAGATACCACGCGAGCACACACGATCCGTGCATTTTTTGCTGTTTTTGTGTTTTTTTTGGGAAAAAAATTTATTGGTGTTGGGTTAATATACACAAATTGACAAAAAACCACGCGCACTGGAATAGTATCACGAGTACAACACTTGTTGGAGTCTTTGCAAAATGTGAAGTTCCAAATATCATTGCATCCAAAATTATGTATCGCATGAACTCAAAGCTCATAGTGGTCGCAATGACATTAAACTGAATAGTAACAACAAACGCAAGGAGCAAATATGAAAGTAGAATCATTTTTTTGTTTATTCGCTTTTTGTTTTCAAACATGTTTTTGAGTGAGAAGCTTCTTAAGTTCGATCGGATCTTGTGCATAAAGCTTGAACAATTCAAGAATGGCAGGTTTCACAGATCCAGATTTCAACGCTTCATTGGCATTATCGATTTCCTTCTTCACATCGGTGATTGGATGCCAAACGATAATGAGCTCCGCCAATTCTTCAGTGAGTGTAGGAGATCCATCGTGGCGAAATGTCGTGACAATATCGACTTCAGGTCTCTTTGCGAGAAGCTCAATGATCTCGCGATCATTACCATAATCGATGGCAATTGATAATGCATTTGGACCGTCGAAATCCTCAAGGTTTGCATCTAGAGTCGGGATGTTTCTGAGAATCCAAAGACATGCATTTGTGCATCTGTGCACCAGGAACATGGAAAAGATTCGTCCAAGAGGGCATGTGTGAGTATTGATGTTCTTGCACATGAATTCTTGATTTTGATCCATTAACGAAATCAATCGTTCCTCGTTGTGAATGGTCACAGTGGTTGACAATTCATTGAGGATCTTCTCACTCACCGAGGCTATAGGAAGGTTAGGAAAATAGTAAAGTACAAAGTCTTTCCATGCAGGGAATGGCATTATCATCACCATTGTTGTTGCTCCCGCTTGTTGTTGTTGGAAAAATTGGAAAAAATGCTTTTTTTTCTTCATCGTAAAATAGACTTGTTTGTTTTCTTGGATCCAATGAAAATCGTGCGATATTTCTTGATAGCGTAAAAGTCCATTAGCAATTGTGCAATTGTTATCACAACAGTCAATTTCACAGAGGTGTCAAATGTGCAAAATATCTTCATATTTTCGAAAAACATGGCAACATAAAATACATCTAAAGCCAGTTTTATGAATATGCGTATTCTATAATTGAATTCGGCAGCTGGTGATCCATTGCATTCTGATACAAGCAACGCCATAAAGGCAATTGTCAAAATGGATATCATGTGTGTAACATACCAATGAACATAAAATGCCATGTTGACGAGCATAATAATACATGCGATCCATGCACCCAAATAAACAGGCAACCACAATGCAATCATGATATAAATTTGCGCTTCTTGCGGCGGGGGTACAAAGTTCTCATCCTCCATTCTTTTTGCTCAATAAAAAAAATGGATGCTTATTTGGACAAAGGAGTTGAAGAATTTAAGAAGCAATTAAACGAACGCGCAAATTTGCTGGATATTAATAAGAGATATAAAGATGATGGAAGAACGCTGCTTCAGAAGGCATGTCACATGGGAGAATTTGAAATAGTCAAATGCATATTAATCGAATCACAAAAATTGACGTTCAGAAACAATGCGAAATTGGATATTAACGCGCGTTCAGTGAAATCTTGCGAAACGGCTTTAATCATAGCCGCACGCAGGCGACAATGGCGCATTGTGCGAAATTTGTTAATCAACAATAAACTAGGGCATCAAATTTGCATACATGCAAGGAGTAGATATGACACGACGGCGTTAATGGAAGCTTCAATGAATCACGTCGAGTGGCTCATGCAACGTTTGCTCATTGGAGTGAAGCATAAAACAACCGAGCTGTATGATAGCGAGCACATTAATGTTATTATCAAGTTATTACAACCTCATCTTGGACACCACAAGGGTGCACAACCATGTCTACATTTGTTAACTAAATACAATAAAAATCCAAGACAAATCCGATCTTCCATCAGACGTTTTTATGAGTATCACATCAATGATGCTGCGCGCTTGTATGGCATGATATTGTTGTTAAGATTCGAGTTTTTGAAAATAAAAGTTTTTTGAGACGCAAAGTTTTTTTATTATGTACAAGCAATACAAAAAATATATACAAAATGGATAAAAGAATGCCACTTGCTAGGCAATTTGGAGTGCCTGCCTCGCTTTCGTTGCTTGGGGGGCGAGTGCAAAAACGGATAACATGAAGAAAGCGGAAGTTAACCCAGCTTGAAATGGATCCAACATTCAATTATTTTACCAATAATTGCCGTGTTTTTAGCTATCGCTTCTCCAAAAAAATTGATAGCCCAAGATATTATTCAAAGAGGAGGAGAAAAATTCCAAGTCTACTAATACAAATCCTGATGTACTATCAACCTGATGGTTGCTTTGAGGTTTCAGATTTTTACATTCAAGTTGCATATGCAAATACTACGCAAACGAACCTCTCTCAACTCAACAATGGAAAGAAGCACAAATATGTACAATTGCGAAAGAAATGCAATATTCCGGGATTACCGAAAGCCAAATCAAAAGTGAGCAGAATAATTTGCTCGCGTGCGAATTACTTCGTTACATCCTTCACATCTGCCATAACTGTGCAGCATCAATATCAGTACCTCCATGCAGAGGTTTTCTTTGAACCTCCCAACATCACCAATGCTCCCCAAAGTTATCGAAAAAGCGGCCCATGGGGGGGTACGCACAACGGAATAGATACGGACAATCGAAGACGAGAAAGAATAAATGTTTTTTTGATCACAGCTCGCTCATGTTTTGGTTTTTTTTTGAAAAATGTGTTTTTTTTTCGCGCGATTATTTATATTCAAAGAATTTGTTGACATAATTCTAGAATTTTGGATCCATCATCAATATTCGTAAGAATGTCCACATAGACTGCAAAAACAACTTTCTTGGGCATGCCAGTTGCATTCCTGAAAGCCATTTTCCATCTGCGAATGGTATCCAAAATGTCATGTCCAAACGCACCACAACCCCACAACCCAGTGATAAAGACATCATGATCTTTAGCCAAATTCAAGCACAAGAGCATGCGTTTAGATGTCACTTCTTCGATTGTTTGTTGTGCATAGTTGCGTGCATACAAGTTTAGTGCAGGGCATGTTATCATATCAGCTTCAAAACGTTCAGCTTTGGGTAACCACTTGCTGGTAAAAGGGTGTTTATTGAATTTAATATTGGTGGTTCTCAATGCATATTCGTCTTCTTCGTCGTCGGGACAAATAGGGTAAAATTCTGGATTCAAATACAAATGATTGTCTTGTATGCTTGCTCTCAACAATTGCTCTTCTTGTGTGTTGGTTGCAAAACACAAACTTCCATCTGGGCGTTTACGATATAATCCAGCACGTTCATTGTTTGCAAAATTATGAATTGCGACTTTTAATGATGGTTCTTCTTGAATTAAAGTGCGCGCAATATCAATACAACTGCCCGCAATCAATTCAACTTCAGTGAACTGTTCACGAGGTTGATCCAAGATCATACTTTGCCCGAGAGCAATTTTTTCGGTTGTGGGTGGCATTTTTTTTGTTTTTGTTTTTTTTTCACGAAAAAAAATGTTTTCTTTGTCGTTGGGCGCTTTTCATATAGTGTTTCCAGCAACAAAGCAAAGTGTTGTTATTTATTGTTGTCGACAATGGATTGGGGAATTTACCCACAAGAATGCACGCACGATTGCAACGTTCCGAGAATTTCGGGATATGCGCATCTATACATCACATTGGAGTAATCAATTCGTGATCAAATATGATTTAGTGCTACCTGATAATCTGGTGATCATAAATATGATTTTTGATAATTTATGCCGCTTAAAGATTGAATGGAAGGATGGGAAAATTCTCAAATACACTATTTTCAACGACAAATTACCTGGTATCGAGATTCCGTTGATCACAGAGTACAAGATTGACGAGTATTGCAAGAGATTGATGTCAAATAGCGAATGGTTGGAACAATTTGTAAAAATATTGAATTGCGCAAAATAAAATTTTATTTACAACAAAGTTTTTTTTATATGTACAATGGAAGAGTTTTTAGAAAGATTGAAGAAACCAGAATCACAATTCAATCTCCACAAAAAGAAACTGGAGATATTAACAACGAGAGGAAACAATTCCCGCTTCAACTCTTGTTGTGGTCGCCCATACTAGTTAAGGTGGACAAGAAAAGAAAACGAAGACAGAGTCAGAAACTGAAAAAGAATTCGGAATATGTTTTAGGCACAGAAGAGAAGAGGAAACGCAAATATCGAGATGCAAAACTTTCACTCTAAAGCTTTTGGAGGATTTTCTACCAAAATTGAATCGAACCCCAAGAGTAAGGGAGAGAGAGAAAGCTTGAAAATATGGAATCTGAGTAGAAGAAGCACATTTCCTTTTGCTACCACTAATGCTCACACTGATGACGAAAAAAAGGTCTTTTTTTTCTCCCGAGTAAGCGGCCCAAGAAACTCTACAAAGAATTACCCCTGCCTTAATAGGCGCTGAAGGAGCCACAGCCTTAGCAGCACCCACAACAAAGTGCATTTTTTTTGGCGAATCGAATCCAATTGAAAGAGCTCTCGCACGCGCAATAGATGTTTTTTTTCAGATCATGTTTTTTTTGTGTGTGTTTGATCGCTTGAAAAAGTAAAAAAAATATGCAACGTTATTTATACTCTCTCCACAGCGAGATTTTTTTTGTGTGTATGCACGTGAGCAAGATTTTTCCACATCAAACGAAAATGTAATCGTCCGAGTTCGTCTGGTGGATAAAGCTGCCCGGTTCTCAAATCATACATTCGAGTAATTGTAATAAACACATGAGGATTATCTTTGTTGACGCCTGGTATAAAAATGCTTCCTTACAATCAAAGTGAACTTTGTGTTTCATACCACAAAAATTCACTCCAACTGATCCACATTTCCTGCATCTGAGACGAGGATTTAGGGTTTCCCCTAAATCCTCCATCAGAAGGTGCCAGGCCACAACGAGATCCTGAACAATAAAGTCCAAGATCCCTCTCATTTTTCAAGAAAATGTTTCTTGCACCGTTAAAGTCTCTGTCGACTTTAGTCCCACAAGAAGTACATAGGAAGGTTTTACTTCCTCCAAGTTTGTCGTTGATCTTCCCACAGCATGTGCACGTCTTCGAAGTATATGATTCATCCACAATAGAAACTTTAACCCATGGGTATTCACGAGCTTTTGATATTAATGTTTGTTTGAAAGAATAATGGGACCAAGTCATCATCCGTCTCACAGTATCAGAGTTGATTTTCCTCTTCTTTCCTGTTGTTGTTGTCTTGGATGCCATTTGACTTGTCGCAAATGATGGTAGTAATATCACATCAAATGATTCGCACAAAAATTTGACCAGTTTTCTATGGCAATCTTTGATCAAGTTTTTAATCTTTAACCTTAATCTGTGGCCAGCTTTCTTGAGTCTTCGTTTGTTTCTTCCAGTGCATGTTTTATCGGTATCTAAGCGTGATTGAATATTATCAATAGCATATCCTAAACGCATTATTTTTCCCATGTCATTTTTACCCCATTCAAAACATGCACCAGAGGGGTCGTAACCGGTTTGAAATGTCCTAACACCTGGATCTAGTGCAATTATTCTTTCTGGTACGTTATATTGACTTCTTAATTTCATCGACAATGATTTGGGTTCTAGTGGCATAGATATCGAAATATAATATTTCCCCAATCTTGTTTTAACAATTCTACTATCGTATTGTGTAGCTTCTATTGGGATGGGTTCTGCTGATCTAAGCGGTTCACTGCCAAAAAAAGTTGGATAAAACATGAGTTGTCCAATAGTTCTGTGGTTGTTTGTGCTAGTTACTTTACAATGCTTTGCATGCAGAACAAAAGATTCTTGAACGAGTTTCTTTTTTGAACGAAATCCAATTTCAAATTTGAATTCGGGATTTCCTTTTCTCTTGGCGAAGTTGGAATCATAAGCTTTCAAAACATCATTCATCCCTTCGTTTCTAATATCATAAGGTGTTTTCATTACCCATTGGTTTTCATCTTCAAAGTTGTTATTGTTTACAGTTGCAGCACGAAGATCTTTCTTGACTCGATTTGTTCCCTCTTTAATAAGAGATACGCATTGATTATAAGTCCATCGAGTCGTTCCTATCCAACCATCAAGAATTTGTTTTTGTTGTGGAGTTGGAAAGAGTCTAATGATAATTGACTTTTCTGCTGGTTGTTTAATTTCCTCCTCTTCATCTTCATCTTTCGGTTCCATCGAGATATGATTGTTAGTGCTGTTCGTTTTGAGCTTCTTTTTCAGTTTCTGGGCTTGTCTTCTTTTTCTTTTCTTGTCTTTCTTTACTTGATTCGCTTTTTCTCTTTCTTCTGTTGTCTGAATCATCCTCTGCAACCTTTGGTTGACCTTTACCTTTTTTGTTGTGTCTTGATTTTTGCTTGTCGATGAAGTAATTGTTGATTGAGATGAGGTCTTCTGAGAGTTCTTGTTGTGGGTTTGGGCTATAGTCGTCACTTTGACAGAGTACCACGATTGTGACGCCAGCCTTTTCAAAGATCCGTTCCAAGAGTTCATAGGCAAATCTACACAATCTGCTTGTGTGGGTAACGGTAACTGTTTTGACCTTTCCGTCATCGACGAGGTCCAAAAGCCTTTTGAACCCTGTGCGGTTCCAGTCGATGCCTGATCCGATATCTTTGATGACGATGGTTTCTTTGTCGTCGCAACCTTTTTTGAGGTCCCAGACTTGTCGTTCGAGGTCGGTTTTCTGATGATCAGACGAGACTCTGGCGTAGATGTAATTTCCTCTTGTAGTAAGGCCAGAAGTTTCACCAAAGAGTTTGCCAATGTCTTGAGCATTGTATCTGCGATTTCCTCCAGGCGTCCTTCTGGTTCGGACTTTGCCTTGTTCATCCCATCGTTTAAGTGTGGTATAGGAGATCTGGTATTTTCTCCGTATTTCTCCAGAAGTGACGTATTCTGATCCATTCATTAGAGAAAGGAATCAAGTTTGATCGAGTGTGTTTGTTAAATTTGATAAAATAGAATTTCATTGCAGGTATTTATATCAAATTTCAACCCTTCGTTCAATTGTGGGGATCTTTAAAAAGTAATTAGTCATTGAATTTTTGATACAAAAAAAGAGACAGTATTAACAAACGTCGAATTTCCAATGGACAGCATAACATATGCGCGAGAACAATAAATTCAAGTGTTCATCCACACGAGGATAATTCAATACTAAAATTTCTTCGCCAGAATGCGCGTCTGGATCCTCTTCCCAAAATTTGTTTAATACTAGATCTATGAGGAACTCACGCACGACTTCCAAACGAACATCATTCATTTTTCTTTTTTTTACTTTATAGCCAAAGAAAAATTAAATCATGGGAAACTTTAATAGTTCCGAATTTCGAATGCATCATTTCGAACTCACAGATGACACTGGAACAAACTCAATAACACTCGATGATGTGCGAATTTTAATTGATCCGCCGTGGCATCTTATTCTGCGCGCATATCAAGATATGACAATCACTCCAGCGACATCATATCCCGAAGGCGATTTTGATGCCGTTAAAGCATATCATCCCAAATATGTGATATTCGACAACTCTGTTGTATTCAGCTTCTTTTGTACACACAAAAATATGCATTTCGTGTGCTTGTATCAACACCCAAATGCAACATTACTGCATGATATCGAAAAGATGGCAACAAAGTTTCAAAGTAAACATAAAATTTTTCATGCAGCGGCATCGATGGGCAAATTGAATAGTAACTCAGCGCGCTTTGCTACCCCAACAATATGTCATTATGTATTCAAACACCATGATAATCCAAAATACCCATTATCAAATAATCAAAAAATAGCAATAGAATACACGATAAGATCTACGACATACATATTTTATCCAGATTTAAACATACATTGGGACGTCCATACGAAATTAGCTACATCGCTTGGAAGTGCAATAAATAGTTGAAATACATTGTTTTTGTTTTTTTGTCCCTTTTTTTAAAAAAATTTCCAATAATGCAAAAAGAACTCTCTCACGCGCAAAGTGAATATGTCCATGGATGCCTATTGAGCAACAATTCCAAACACTTGGAAATCTTTATTGCACAGAATCCTGGCATCACAATGCAATTTCCATTCACGTTTTCATACAATAGCGTCTTTATCGTGGTCACATCCGCTTTGCAATACACAAATTTGTGCGTGCTCATTGAAGCATATGCAGAAGGTCAAATAAACTTGGGTCATCAAGATTTGTGTGAAATCAACCCCATTTTATCACATCTGATGGAAACACATGCAAATCCAATTCCTTTACTGAAGCGATTACTTGTGGCAAGTATCAAAGCCTTGTTGCGCGCATACAGAGCAAACGAAGCATCAGATTTCATCAATTGCATATGTCGCAGTGAAGGATTAGAGTTGGAAACCAAAAAGCATTTTGTGGAAATCACACTCGATTTATTGAAAGAAGATTCAAGTGTGGCACATGGATTTTTGTTGAAAGCATGCTCCATTGGATTTGATGATTGGAATGTGTGCAACATGCTTGCGCGCATTATTCTCAAAAGGAATGATGTAAATTACACGAAACCCAATTCACGCAAATTTTGTGCACTTCAATATGCAATCATGCCACCCGACACATCATTAACAGAAACCTTTTGGCGCACCAGAAAATTGCATCCAATTCAACTTTTGGGAAGCATGTTACGAATTTTAACAATTCGTCAAATGCAATACAAACCTATTGCATGTTATTTGGATTTGCTTGTGGTCGCTGGGTGTGATAGTCATCTCAAAACCATATTGGCAGAATATGAACGCAAGAAAGATAACAACATAGTTATCATGGAATGGCATCCTGAATTGCACAAAAAGATGCACCAAATCAAAACACAACGTGCATCACTGCGACGTGAATTGAACTTGTATTCACGTTTTTCTAAATATCACGCATCAGATTTGGCCATGTTAGTGAATTTATTAACATTGAGATATTTCAGGTTGACAAATTCGGTTCACAGAGAATGCCCTGAACGGCGATTCTTTGCACTCACATCACAATTGCCCATGGAAATCCAGCACATAATTTGTTTGTATGCATACAACATTTGTTCACGAACTTGGTTATCAACGCAACAACTCCATGAATCATTCCAATTCTTGTTCTCGTGAATATAAAAAAAACAATTTTTTTGTGCATGTGCATGACAATCGAAACAAAAAAAACATGAGTCTTCTGACAGAAAACGTCCCTGACGAAGATTACCAGCAATGGCATTTTCGATTCAAAAGAGGTTGTTGCCTTGCACATGACATTTTTGTGGTAGACGAGAACAAGAACAGAATTGATATTCATAAACGCATAACCTTTGTGCGATACACACCTGAATCAGACGAAGTTGATACCATTTGCGTCTTGGCGTTTGACGGCAGTGTCATTGCAGCTTATGATTTACTTATGAAATCGCCCATTCGATTGAACACTGAAAAAAAGACATTCTTTTTGAGTGACGAAGATCATGACAAGTATCAATGTGAAGTACCCGACTTGGAAGATTTTTTCTTTGATGCACATGATTCAAATGTGCTGAGATTGAGAGCAAGAGGGGCCAGAGGACAACACATATATTTGGTGCATGTTTTACCATCATCGCTGAAAATCGAACGCTACGATAACAAGAACAATAAATTTTGTTTGGCTTCGTGAAAAAAAATAAATTTCCCAAAAAAAATCAAAACAAAAACAAAAGATACAAATTTCCTTTTTCTGTTGAGAGGAGCTCGCTCAACAAAACAATGAAACGTTTTTTTAACAAGAAAGAACAAAGGTCGATGACTTTGCAAAACTATGCGGCAAATGGGATGCACATTGCTATGGAGAAACTCGAAGAGAGAGGCAAAGAAATGGATTATCGTGCAGAATATTTGGAACATTTGCCCAAAAAATATCATACATGTTTGTATGTAGCTGCCGAAAGTGATCACTTGGAAACTGTAACATGGCTATTACCCAAAGACATTTGGTCACTCGAAGATGTATTGCTGGCATTAAATGTTGCACACTTGCACAATTTCGACATGTTAAAGTTGCTCGCAGAATACATCTTGAATAAATTTGATATCGAGGAAATCACCGAATGGCCACACAACACTGTAAGAACCATAGCTGATCGCGATTGGCCTTTAGCCGTCAAAATCATTCATTTACCCAATGTCGAAAATTTGGATTTTTACAAGGCAACGATTTTAGGAGATGAAATTGAAGTTATCGAAACTGAGTCGCTGTTTGCCACTGCGCTCATGAAACGAGATTATTCGACTGCCGAACACATGCTCATGGACGATAATAATTCGCCACAAATTGTACATTCATACAATAGCACGTTCGATAATCCGCCTGTTCCGTGTGTATCATTCTACGACATGTTAGGATACGACAATAACCAAGGCAAACCAGCACGTGAAGAAGATGAAGATCATTGCATCGAAATAACACAATTTTTGTATGACCACGCAGATCGAGTTTCGTTTTTACCAGATTATAGTGTTTTTATGCCCATCTATGCTGCACTGAAGCGTCGCGCACCCAAATTCTTGCGTTATTTACTCTTGGAAACTGATGTGGTAGATTTTTGTGATTTGGGTGATCGTTGTCCAAAGACTTTGATTTTGCACGCCTTATCTGCCTGTTCGCAAATAGAAACCTGGCACATTATAATGCAATATCGTTTGCAAGTGCTTGAACACAAACCAAAAGAGATATGCGAACAACTGTTAGATGCATGTAGTTTTGAGCACGAATTAAATCCAGCAGGACTTGTTTTTCAAGTGTTTCATCCCGACATGCTCGCTGAATGTCATGCATATGCATTGTTTGGGCGCGATGACAAACGAGAGCTTGCCAGAAAACAAAAAGCACTCTTGGCTGCTTTTGATGTCGACGATAGACTAGAAATACACAGGGATTTCACTAAAGTTGCATCTTGGGCTGTTCCGTTATGCCTTTCTCGGGATCGTAAATTGTTCAATGTATTATTCCATTCCATTGCATGTGCTATCTACAAACTTGTTTGGAGCGGATACTATCAACCGATTCCAGTTGGCGAAAAACCCAGCGCACAGCACCGTTTTATTCAAATTATAAAAAAATTACCCATGGAAGTAGCTTATTTCACACTTGCATGCGCATACACACCCGATTATGCCAATAATGCTTCAAAAATCGATTATTACAAGGAACACAGAGCCATTTGTTATATTTTCGAACGCTTTGCCAACCCCATGGGAGTATCGCGATTCTCCTTTATCGATCAATTTGTTAAAGTGCCATTGTATAATTATATTCGTTGACAAACACAACAATTAAAAAAAAACGTTGTCTTTTAATTTTTTTGTTCATACATTCGCTGCCAATACCAAATTTTGCACAAGTGTATCAAAATTGTCTATTGTACCCATATCCAGCGAATAACAGCAATAAGTTGGATTATCACAACATGGGAATGTGATTGCATATGTTTGCAATAGCCACACACATGATACCACTGTTCCATTAAGTCGTTCAAATGGCCATTGAAGCGACATTAATTCACTCAACGGTTCTAAGCCACAAGAGGTTCCATCTGAATAATAATCATGCTGTGCGGGGCAATCATATGATGAAAATCGAGTAGGGTTAGCTACTAGAGTATCACCATCATATTGAACTGCACCAATTTCTAACATGGTATTTAATGTCGTGGTTCCATTAGCTGTTTGAATGCCTGACTGCCGCCACACATCTACTGTTTCTTGTGCAAATAAATTGAAAGTCCCCACATTAATGTATGCATTGGGTCCTCCATCATGTGATGCATCCTTATAGTAAGGATTCCATGCCACCACTAATGCATTGATATTCAGCATGTATCCCCAGCTACACGGAATTGCATAAATGGGAATAGCCACCAAAAATATGTCGGGTGGTACACACACACACGTTGGATCTGTCAATGTACAATTCCAAGGGTAAATCATGGTCCCATTTTGACAATATTGACCAGAATATCCTTCGGAGCAATTACATATCGTGGTATTGATTCTATTGATGCACGTTCCTCCATTCAAGCATGGGCTTGATCTACATGGATCCAAATCATTTTGGCAATTGGTTCCGTTAAATCCTGTTTGGCACGTGCAAGTATAGTTGTTCAATAAATTTGTGCACGTGCCATTGTTTGCGCACGGATTTGATGTGCATTGTTGGTAATCATTTTGGCAGTGCGTCCCATTAAATCCACTCACGCAATTACATGTTGTAGTATTGATTCCATTGATACATGTTCCACCATGTTGGCATGGACTTGAGCGGCACATATTCAAATCATTTTGACACACTGTTCCATTGAAATCCGCAGTACAATTACATGTGAAAGTGTTTATGCCATTGATGCATGTCCCGTTGTGCAAACAAGGATTAGATCTGCACTGGTTTATATCATTTTGACAATTGGTTCCGTTGAACCCTATTGTACAATTGCACGTGTATGTGTTATCTCCATTGATGCAAGTTCCATTATTCTGGCACGGATTAGATGCGCACATAATATAATCATCTTGACAATTGGTGCCATTAAATCCAAAGGGGCATGTGCATGTATAATTATTTAGCCGCGCAGTGCAATTTCCACCATTCAAGCATGGATTTGAATGACATTGATTGTAATCATTTTGACAATTAGTTCCGTTGAAGCCCGTTGTGCAGTTACATGTGTAACTATTATTGCCGTTGATACACGTCCCGTTATTCAAACATGGCATAGAAAGGCATTCATCGCTATCATATTGGCATCTATCTCCGGTGTAATTTCCAGAACAATTGCATGTGAAGCTGTTGATGCCATTAATGCACGTTCCGTTGTTTAAGCATGGGCTAGATCGGCATTGATTAATATCATATTGGCATTGCGATCCATTAAATCCCGAAGCGCATGCACATGTATAATTGTTTAATAAATTTGTGCACGTGCCACCATTTAAGCAAGGATTTGATGTGCACATTTGATAATTGTTTTGACACTGTGTTCCATTAAATCCACTTAAACATGCGCATATGTAGCTATCCAGTAAGTTTGTGCAATTGCCACCGTTTAAGCAAGGATGAGAAGAACACTGCTGGTAATCATTTTGACATTGTGTGCCATTGAAACCAGTAGGACATGTGCAAGTGTAATTGTTTAGTGAATTTGTACAATTTCCACTATTTTGACATGGGTGTGATCGACATTGATCGTAATCATTTTGACAATTAGTTCCGTTGAATCCTTCTGTACAATTGCATGTGTAACTGTTGTTGCCATTGATGCACGTACCATTATTCAAACATGGAGCAGACAAACATTCATCTCCATCAAATTGGCATCTATTTCCCGTAAAATTAGCAGTGCAATTGCATGTAAAAGTGTTTATACCATTAATACATGTGCCATTGTTCAGACAAGGACTGGATTTACACATGTTAATGTTGTTTTGACAGTTAGTTCCGTTGAAGTCAGACGTGCAATTGCATGTATATGTATTATCTCCGTTTGTGCACGTGCCGTTGTTTTGGCATGGATTGGATGCACACATGATATAATCATCTTGACAATTAGTGCCATTAAATCCAGTGGGGCATGCACATGTGTAATTGTTTAAGATGTTCGTACAATTGCCTCCGTTTAAACATGGATTAGAAGAGCATTGTTGGTAATCATTTTGACAGTTCGTTCCATTGAATCCCGTTGTGCAATTACATGTATAGGAATTGATGCCATTGATGCATGATCCATTATGCTGGCATGGACTAGATCTGCATTGATTAATATCGTTTTGGCAGTTCGTGCCATTGTAGCCTGATGTGCAATTACAAGTATAGGTGTTATCTCCATTTTCGCAAGTTCCATTGTTTTGACACGGATTAGATGCGCACATGATATAATCATCTTGACAATTTGTTCCGTTAAAACCAGTTGGGCAAGTGCATGTATAATTATTCAAAATATTCGTGCAATTACCACCATTCAAACAAGGATTTGAAGAGCATTGTTGATAATCATTCTGACAATTGGTACCATTGAATCCCAATGTGCAATTACATATCGTCCCGTTAACAATGTTTATGCATGTAGCGTTATGCAAACAAGGATTAGAATACGCGCATTCATTCAAGCTATTTTGGCAATTTGTACCATTGAAATTACTCGTGCAATTGCATGTATAGGAATCGATGCCGTTGATGCACGTTCCATTATTGATGCATGGAGTAAATCTACACTCGTTAATATCATATTGACATGTGGTTCCATTAAAGTTGGCGGTGCAATTACATGTTGTGGAATTAATGCCATTGATGCATTGACCCCCATTCAAACATGGAGCGAAACGACACTCATTAATGTCATTCTGGCAATTAGTTCCGTTGAAGTCAGACGTGCAATTGCATGTATAGCTGTTAATACCGTTTATGCATTGTCCACCGTTTATACACGGGCTCGAACGACACTGATTCAAATCGTTTTGACAATTGGTCCCATTGTAATCAGATGTGCAATTGCAAAAATAAGAGTTGATGCCATTGATGCATGTGCCTCCGTTTTGGCACGGACTAGAACTGCACTCATTAATGTTATTCTGACAATTTGTTCCATTGAATCCTGATGTACAGTTGCATGTATAACTGTTGATACCATTAATACATTGGCCACCATTTTGGCATGGACTAGATCTGCATTCATTCAAATCGTTTTGACATGTTGTGCCATTGAATTCGCTTGTACAATTACATATTGTGCCATTGATGATGTTCGTGCATGTGCCGTTGTTCAGACATGGATCGAAACGGCACTCGTTAATATCGTTTTGACACACGGAGCCATTGAAATTGGATGTACAATTGCATGTAAAAGTGTTTATACCATTAATGCATTGACCACCATTTTGGCATGGGCTAGATCGACACTGATTGATATCATTTTCACAATATGAACCATTGTATCCAAATGGGCACGTACACGTTGTTCCATTGATAATATTTGTGCAATTACCACCGTTTTGACACGGACTTGAGCGACACATATTCAAGTCATTTTGACATGCGGAACCATTAAATTGCGAAGTGCAATTGCAAGTGTAATTCATAAACATGTTAACGCAAGTACCATTGTTCTGACAAGGATTAGGTGTTGGGCAATTGTTGTTCAATATTGTACAATTTTGGCCATTATAGCCCGTACCCGTGCAATCGCATGTATAAGATCCATTAGCTTGCAATGTACACACCCCTCCATTTTGACAAGGTGGCCCATCACACGCATGCTGATTGTATGAACAATTAGTGCCATTATATCCTGTTGCACACAAACACTGATAACCACCACCTTGCAACCCACCGCACGTCCCACCGTTACTACACGGATTTGGGCTACATGGATCGAAGCCATTGGGAGTGTCGCAATATGTTCCATAATATCCATTAGCACAATAACAAGTGAAACCATAAGTGGCCGTAGCGTTCAAATCACAAATCCACCATTTAAACAAGTGAAATTTGCACATGCACTACAAGTTGTATTAACAGAGTTATAATCTGTGGAAGTCGCATAACCAGAATAATTGGCCACTGGGCAAAAATTATTCCCTGCAAGAAATAAAGTAGTTAATGTAGGAGTTGCACCAAATATTGTTGGTATAGTCCCCGTCAACCAATTGTTTTGCAATTTGATTGTCAACAACGTTGATGCATTTCGAAGTTGTGTTGGCAATGTTCCATACATCATATTATTGCTGATGTCCAATGATTTTAATGTTAGGCTGTTCCCAAATCCCGTTGGAATTGTAGCCTGAAGCTGACATGATGCAAGAGTCAATGTCTGAATTTTTAATAGACCCACAATTTGAGTGGGAATGGTACCTGTTACATTACCCTGGATAAGCATGGTAACAATAGAAGTCATTCCAGCTAATTCAGTAGGGATAGTACCTGCCAAATTTGAACCGCCAAGCAACATCATTGTAGTTTTAGTCATGAGTCCTAATTGAGTTGGAATAGTGCCCGTGAGTCCAGTCATATTATTCATCATTAATGTACCCATTTTTGATAGTGTGCCATATGATGTTGGAATAGTACCCGTTAAATAAGTGCTGGCAAAATTCATGAAATTCATATTTGGGAACGCAGTTGGAATTTCCGTTGGAATGGTGCCCGTCAAGCTATTAGATCCTAACGCTAAAGTCGTCAGCGAGGATAATGTGTATAAACTGGAAGGAATGGTCCCGCTAATACCCCAACTGGGTGTTATTTCGAATGTATTCAATGCTGTCAAATTGCCGATGACTGGATTAACAGTACCTATGAATCCTTTGTTCTGTAAATTTATCACAACCACACGATTTGGGCTGGCCCCGCTACAGCTAATACCACCCCATGGCAAACCACATGGATCCGTAAAATTATTCCATCCAACTTGACCACCCCAATAAGTAAACCCAGTTGCAAAAACTTGCATGGCAGAAATATCTCCTGCGGACGCATTGTTTGCAGCATAGCAACACGAAAGCATGCATGCAATGAATACAATCAATGTGCGCATGATTTTTTTCCAACAAAAAGAAATAAGAAGAAAAAAAATTCAGCTTTCTTTAGAAATTAAATATAGTTATTGTGTATTTTTCTTTGTTGTTGTCGCATAATGTGTATTGTGTGTGCCTGCCATTTTTCTTTAATGTATGTTAAACTTTCGTTTTCTATTTTTAAAAAGGTTTTTTTTCTCTCTTTTGTGAGTGAAATTCGAAAAAAAATATGACAACTATGCTATTAATGTTATTAATTGCCTTAATTGGAATTGGAAATGTTTTGGTGGTATCGGCTTCCTATTACGATCCATGTGGATCAAATCCTTGCCAGAACAATGCACTTTGCTTGGACGTTGGATTTGGACCTTCTGGATACTATTGTTTGTGCCCGCTCAACTATTACGGTGTCAACTGTGAATCGGCCACCAATTTCGCATGCGAAACTCGTCACCCATGCCAAAATCTTGCAACCTGCAGCGATTTGGGTGGGGATGATTACTATTGTTACTGCCAAAATGGTTACAGAGGCAAAGATTGCGAAATCCCCCCACCTGAATGTATTGTAGATAATCCATGTGCTTCTGGAGTGTGTGCATGTGCCGGAGAACCAAGCACTTATTATGGTGTTGATTGTCGTGGAGACATGGTTTGTTATTGTTATCCTGATCGCAATGGAACTCTCTGTGATCAAGTTGTGCCATGTCCTGAAGATCCTGCATACAATCCATGCAAAAACAATGGCACTTGCAACGCCAATGGTGATAATTACTCATGCGATTGCACTGGAACTGGATTTGATGGACCTACATGCGAACAACCCGATGCTAAAAGATCAACAACAACTGAAGACGAAATTGTAACTACTCCCAAAAATGAAGCACAACAAAAGAGACGTGCTTGGTGGGCTCGCAAAGCTGAAGAAATCAAGAAGAGACTCGAAGAATCCAACAACATTAACCTCTAAAATCCCCTCCCCTTTTGTTATTTTCGTTTTGTTTTTAGAAGAAGTACAGAAAAAAATAAACAATGCAAAGTCTTTGTGCGCATCTTAAATCAAATAATTGTTGTTTACGCGCGTTTCAAGACGAAAATTTTTTTGTCGCATTGCACGTGCCATTCGATTTGTTTGTTGTTAGAACGCGCGCACTCGAAAATTGCGAAATTTTTACTGCTGTGCACAACAAACATTATCCTGTAGCGATTGTATCTGATGGCGAAACAACAATAGTCATGTGGCTTGAAGGGCATCAACAACAAGTTGAAAATCAATTACCCAACTTCACTTTAGAGAATGCGCATATGCTATCCAAAGAATTTGGCGGTGATGCAGGAAACTATCTATTTACACAATTAGCGTTGCTCGTACAACATGAATGCGGTGCAACAACAACAAAAATAGGATTATCCAGATGGTATGTTATGTGTGCATTCGCAAAACCAAAACATGTATCAAATAAAGAATGTGTATTATTAACAAGCAATAAAATTTCCAAATTATGTTTTTAAAGAAGGCACAAATCCAGTAACAAGACCATTGGCATCACGCACAATCTCTGATGCTTTGATGGTCACCAATCCAGAATCAAATCCAGGGAATTGTGAAAGCGCTTCAACCACGGCTTGAGTGCCATAAAATTCGTGCGAAGCAACAGTGTCATCTAAAATTCCGTGTGCAAGAGTGATCACCTCATAGCTGTTGATGACCATGAATTGGCCACCATCTTCGAGCAAAAAAGAAAACAAGTCTTTATCAGAGTGTTTCATTTGCGGGTCGAAATTGATCATTGCAGGGAATGCATATTTTGCTCCATACTGAGTGCGAATAGGGTGATAGGGTGTGATTTCAAGTCCAAAATCTTGGAAATGCATCACTTCAGTCATGTGCTCTACAGATTTCACTACACAACGAACAACACCAACTTGTTTATGCTCAGTACCAGTGGCCACCAAATCTCCTTGGACAATCTTGTCTGCGCGCTTCAATGAACCCTTAAAAACGAATGTTTTTTTTAAAAAAATTGTTATCATATCAACGAAAAAAAAACTCACATCTGCCATCAGAACAGTGCATTTGCCAGCGACGCACGAACCGGTTGAATTGTTCATAGATTTAGCTGCATTGGTATAGGTTTGTTGTGAAATGACATGATTAGAAGCAGTTCTTGGTTCGAATTTGATGGAAAAATAGATTTTGTTGATCATGTCTTCGATGGCAGCAAAGTTGTCGCTCATGTAGCGTTCGATGCTGTGATCCTTGAAATTAGTGCATGTTTGTGTGCGATGGGCTTCAAGCATGGAACACATGTAGTGTTTACCCCATTTATCGAAATAGAGCGCGGATGAAGCCATGGTCAACTCTTCACTCAAATCACGAATGAAGGGCAGCATGTTAGCTACATATTCTTCTTTAAGATTTGCTGCAACAGGAGAATTAACGATTTGTTTCAAGCCAGCGATAGCTCCATCCAACACGTATTTACTGGAAATATGATCGTGCATTTTAGCATGCCCCATGGAAGTTTCAATGGCGGTGCAAAACAAGTATCGTGCGCGTTGAACGGCAATTGCTAATTGATTTTCCGCAGACAAATCGCGTTCCAATTGCATGTCATGTTTGGAAACGTGTTGGATGCCTCCATAGACATAACCAAGTGAAAACTCGAGTTTGACGGATTCGTCATTGGTGGGCTCTAAATCCAAAATAAAATTGCGCGAAATGCCATATGAAAGACAACTAACAGGTAAACTGAGGGTGGAATCCTTATCGCTCAACACAACTTGAGTGATTCCGTTAGCTTTCAGTGCACTCTTATTGAATCGTTTGCCATCTTTGAGTCTGATAGTCACATCCACATAGGAACCACCAATGGTCAAATATTTTGTAAGTGCCTTGACAAAGACGCTGGCAAGCATGGAGGTGTCTGAAATAAACGAATATGTTCCACCACCAATGCGCGACAATGAAGCTAACAATTCACTATTGGTGTTTGTGCCTAAAGCAAACATGTTGACTATCCCAGGCAAGCGTTGTTGAACACATGCACAAATGTAATCCTTGAAGCTCTTTTCGTAATTATTTCCATTGGGAGCCGAAACTGTTGGTTGTCCATCAGTCAAAAGCATCAACACACGAGTTCCAACTGCTTTGGAATCTACATTCCCTAATGTGTCTAATCCAGTCTTCAATCCGGCCCACAAATTAGTGTCAGCATCGGGTGTTAATTTCTCGATGATTCGATGCGCATCCGTGACATTATCCTTGGTCATGAAGGCCATGGGAATTGCAACAGATGCAGTGGTACTGAATGTCACCAGTGAAAACATGTCGTGCTCATTAAGCGAGGCCACAATGGTTTTCAAAACATGCTTGAAAAGTTCCAAGTAAGACCAGTTATTGATTTTTTGTCCATTTTCGCCAACGATGTTTGCAGTGTCGCCCATACTGCCACTAATGTCTAGTGAAACAACCAAAATCAGAGGAGTGCGTTTTGGAATTGTGGCAGTTTGAGCTAGCATTGAAAGGTGCAATAATGCACGTTTGGATAACGGACTTACCGTATATGAAATTCCAACTTGAGGTTCTTCGTCTTCTTCTTGTTCGAGGTCCATGTTCCCAATCTCTGCCAATGGCTTTCCACTCTTGTCCAAAAATTGCTCCATCTCGAAAAAAATTTTTTCTGGTTTGTTTGTGCAAGGATAAAAAGAGTGAAAAAATTTTTTTGTGTGGCTTCAAATACAATTTCCAAACAAGAAAAATTGCGATTAGTCACAAAAACATGGGAGGCGAGAGCAGCAGCAGCAACAACAACAACAACAACAATCCTGCTCCTTTACAGAAGAATGGAGAGGAAACCCTGTTTGACTTGTTTGAAGTGGGCACCGAATTCATGAACAATTCTGCCGAGTACGTCATCTTGGTCAAGCCCTCTGAACAAAAGAGATATCTCTGGGTCATCAGTTGTATCACTGTTTGTGCCACGTTGGTTGTCATGATGTACTTGATGTCCGAGGGAATGCGCTCTCTTGGATTAAACTCTTATTGCAAACAAGTCGATTTTGTTTCGTTAGCCATAGTTTTGTTCGTTTGTGGTTTGTTGTATTCTGTAATTAGTGGCTTTGACGAACTTTGGGATGACAATCCGGACCCGAAATCTCTGGCAGAATACTGGCAAACTAGAAATGTAGATGAAAAGCGTCAAATCATCTACAAAGCCATAGATGATTTCCAGCTCGCCAAGAGTTTGAAGCAAGAAACTCCATTTGAATTCTTTGTACTTCAAGCACTCAATCGCCCCCAACAAATAACCATTGTCAAGCAACAATAAAAAAACACAAACGAAAAAAAACATTTTTTTTACACATCAACAACAAGAATGAATGGCAACAATGAGCTCTTTCTCGAACAAATGCAAGATAGTGGTGTTATCACTGATATCGATGCGTTCGTTGCAGCAATGGAACAACACAAACTTGTATTGGATAAACAACGTGTTTGTGCTATTGGCGAAAATGGCAACTATTCATTGCTGTCAGTAGATGATTCAAGTTTATTCGTATGTAGTCATTGTAGCAAATGGGCGACAACATTGTACATGGGCTGTTGTGACGAGTTATGCTATCAATGCTCAACGGGAGATAATGGATGGGAAAAGTGTCCAAACCGAGATGTCATTTTGCGCGAATTTGAGGATCGGATAGCAAACGAAGTTTCAGATAATGGATGTACCATCATATGGGATCAGGAATTCCCTTATGGAGATCCAGATACATGGATGCACGAACACATGAACAACAGTATATACAATGTAGAAATGGTAGATTTGTATGTTGATCCACGCTCATCAGATGTCAATAATAATCCAGCTTTCTTGCACATTGGTTTAGATGATTTGTCTGCATCAAAGGCTGTAGACGAATGTTTAGCATCCATTTACGATGAAATGACCATTGCATATGTGATTTACAAGCGATTGGATCCACAAAAACCGCGCCCAAAACCGTGCATGTTAGCACCAAACCAAACTTATGTGCACATTGGCATTTGCATCGAGACAGCCAATTTCATGGTGGCATTTAAAGATCATAAACGAATTGGAGGAGAATACAAGGTCTTTCAAAGCAATCAATGTCCGTTCCCTATCATCGGTTCCAAGAGGAGTGATATGGGCAAGATTTACAAGGAGGCCACTGAATTATGGACAGAAACCAAATTAGTGGATTCATTATATCATATTAGGACAGATATTGTTACTTTTGCATTGCCAATAAAATCTTGATTAATTCGCACAAAAAATTTTTTTGTATGCAAAGAAATGGCAACAAGAAAGCGCAAGTTCGGGCATTTTGAATATCATGAATTCGAAGTTAAGCTCGCGCGTGCATATGACAAGATATTCGGGGAGATGCTAGATGAATTGGTCACTGATTGTTGGTTTAATGATATTGACAAAGTCAAGAAAACATTAGGAGATCCTAGAGGTAATACGCTATTATTTATTCCACGCAAAGTAGCTATCAAAACAAATTTGGATGCATGGATGACCCCTCTCATGGCTGCATGTGCCAATGGATCACAAGAGATTGTGGAAATGTTATTGAAACGACATGATGCGATTACAAATATCAAGTTTGAAGCAGATAACATGACTGCACTCGATTGGGCACACAACAACGACCATAAAAACATTGTAAAATTAATCGAACGAAAAATAAATCCTCAATTGTAAAAGTTTTTTTTTGAAAATTTTTCCTTGTTGTTGTTTGTGTACACAATGACAGCCAAACGTCCATTTCGTTTCATGCCCAAACAAGAGCAAATCGAATGGATAAAAGCGAAAATCAAGGCGCATAAATTACAACAAATGGTGGATGGGTTTGAACATTGCATGCCCATAGGTCGCATCTTCGAAGCATTGGATGATGATGACGAAAAGATAGCAAATTTCGCTTCACTGTGCATCGAAAAGAATCAAAATGTGCTCGCCAATTACATGATATGCAGATTATCGCCTTACTTGAATTCAAGAGATTCTGCATCAGGGTTCGTGCGTTCTATAACAGAAACTGTATGGCCAAACATTTTGTATCAATTCATCGAACGTGATGATGCAAAAGCGGTCATGTTTGTTCTCACGAGCATATGGGACAGGATGTATTCCAAGTATATGCTGCCTCGTAAATTTTGCGAGTGGATCAGTAAACACAAAGCTGTCAAAGTGCTCAAAGCTATCATCACACAATTAACATGCGAAGCGCAATATGCTTGCTATGAAGATTGGTATTCAGGGTATACACCCTTTGATGGAAAATCACTTTTGGTACAAGTGGCTGTTGTATTGGAAGACACGTGGTTTTTGGAACAATGGCTGAAACACCGCAAATCGACTTGTTGTTGCGAAATGGGGGCGGCCACAAAACACATTACACTTCGCAATAACGATGCACAAGAATGGCCTTACATGGGACAAGCAGCATGTTTATGTGTTAAACTGAGTCACGAAAAACATTTGAAATTGATTTTGGATAGTGGAAGCACCGTGCAACTCCTTCCAACGCAACTTAATTATCATATGTTGCACTCTTTACTGGCTCCACGGCCATTTGAATTATACTCTGAATTTCAAGTAGATACATCTCTGTGTCTTGTATTATTGAGCCACCCGCGCGTGGATGTGGTTCATGCACAAGATTCGTACACCAAAATCATCAACGCTATTGCAGAATTGAACAATGCATCCCATGCAATCAAATTGAAACTTGTTTACGCTTTGATGGAGAGGCGCAGTTTTTTTGGGGATGATACATTCACTGCTTCTGTGGCAGCAAGCTTGTTGCAAAACACATCTATGGAACTCGGAGAAGAATACATACAATATCTATTGTGGCGCACTGTTCATCATCCTCAGATTGCACGAAACGAATTGTTTCACAAAAATGTGTCACCAAATTCACATAATGCAGGATTATTGCGCGCATGGGCTGCAATCATACCCAATGTCAAAATTTCATTCAAAATATCATGTACAATCGATGAAGATATGCCCACACAATTAAAGAGCAGTTGGATAGAGCATGCAAACGTTGAAGGATTGCGCATGTACGATAATTATGCGTTGCAAAAGGCAGGATTCTTTCCAAACAAAAAAAATGTAGTCATAAAGGAAATCAAAGGCGCAGTTCGTTGTCATTTCCAAGCACGCGGATTCTTTATCAAGTTTCTCTTTGCCATCACACAATTGCTGCAAATGGGCTACATGCGCATCAAAGAAAAAGAAGAATCTCGGTTCTTCAAAATAATCGAACGCATGCCAACGGAGCTGCGAATCATCATCTGCAATCGCGCATACGAATCGCCATTGGATAATGTTCATTGTGAAACGAGATATGTAAAAATGGCATATGAATTAATAAAATAACAAAAAGTTTCAAACATGTTTTTTATTGTCGATAGCAGCAAACATGTTCATTTGGAATACATATGACACTCCCAGAAATCCCATTGCCAATGTCAACAGGAGCAAGACGAAATGAGAGATGCACCAAAGCATAAAAGAAAGCAATTCAGCGTTGGCTTTTGCAATGTTAGCATCAGAGATCAAGGAAAGGCCGCCATAAAGCAAGTTGTATCCATGTTGTTCGAACATGGCCTTGATCACAACCCATGAAACAACACTTGCTGATGCAATGATGGCAATCACCACCAAACGCATAATCAGTTTGCTTCCATCAATAAACAAGCTCGCAGAGTCCACCATTTTTTGTGTTTTTGCTAGTTGTTGTGTTTTGCAAAAAAAATTTTTTCGTCCTTTTATGGTCCCCCATGAAGGGCTGCAAATCTCCATTAGATATCATATTTCGTACGTGGTGACAGCCGTTAACTCATGATTTGGAGCTTATTAATCGTGATAGGATTGTTTGTATTAATGTAATTGTTGATTATATATGACATATATGAAATTTTATTAAGCGTGGTCATACCCTTCCTTAACAAAAAGTCCCTATGAGCACTATTTGATTACTGTTTTTTCGATTTTTTCATAGAAGCAAAGTCTTTTTTGTCTATGATAATGTATATATGAAAATGTAGATCTCGAAAAGTTGCACATTTTTCGCATCAAGATGTATGCCCTATCGTGCATCCCCAGGGAGAAAACGTCGATAAAGCGAGATCTCGGTAACCGTTAGGGTTTGGGTTCTGAAATTGTGGCCAGTTTCCTTATTTTGAAAGGGGATTCCAACGCGCCATCCATGAGCATAAACTGATTATCCAAAAGATATCGCACTGGCGACCCATGATTTTCGGGTCCAAAAATTTTTGGATTAGGCATGGACCTCGTGTCGGCAACGAAAGATGCCATTATACCAATACATACCTGGTACATAACCTAGGTGCGTGGTAATTCGATTTAAGCCCAAATATTCATCCTTGCCGAAAAAATTCACTTTTTGTCAAAACATGACCTCATAGTCCTACTGTGCAATGGTATGTGTACGTTAGCTATATGAGGTGCACTACTTATGTTGAAAAAATTTATTCGTTTTTTTGGATCAAAAATCGCACATAAGGGAATGGGACCGAGTTATTTTCATGGGAGATGCTAATGGCATTCGCTGTTTCACTAGTCATGGATGCTTTGACCTCCTGTATGAATTGTTGCAAGTATGAAAATGAACACATGTCTAATGGCATAGCACATATGATTTGTGCGACTTCATTGTTGTAACGTCTATACATGGATGACAGCAGAGCCATGTGTGAAGCTATTTTGCGCAGATATTGTGTCCGACACGTTTCGATGTCACTATTGTTGTTTCTGGGCCATACATAAATTTTGGCCATTTTGATGGTGCGTATGTCAGTTATGCGCATAAAGAAAAACCAATTGTCAGAATAACGCGTTTGCAATGTAGCAACGTATGCATTACTCTGTTCAAGCAACTCGTCTATGGACAATTGTGTTGTTAGTGAATCAAACGATACTTGCTGATCTGTTAATACATTCTCAAAGCTCAAACAGAATCTGCTTTGCATTTTTTTTGTTGTTTGTTGTGAAAAAAAATTTAAAGAAAGCTTTTTTTTCTATTTTTTATTGGTGTTGTCCATAAGCATAACCAATGGAACGAATCAAATGATAAACATGACTTTGTTTGTTAATGTATTCCCATGGTCTAAGTCCAGCTGAATCACGCGCATCCCAATTCACATACATTCCTGCAATAGGTCCATAAAACAAACCAGTCACGATCATGTTAGAAAACCATTGACACATATGATGCATGGGTGTCTTGTGCTGTTGCGAGTCCGTGTGATTAATGTCCGCTCCATGTTCTAATAACAAGTTTGTATTTTTCATTGTGGATTGAGTTTCTGAAGATTCGGGACAATAGCGAAACAAGAAGTCAAGTGCAGGGATATCCCCCCCATAAACGGCATGCATAGGACTGACTTTGTAAGTGGAAAGTAACAATTTCGTCAATCTAGAATTGGATGTGTACAATGCATAGCCTAATAGCGTCAATTTCGGTTCCAATTCAAGAACGATGTCGCCATTGTTGTTATTTGAAGAACGCTTCTTTTGTTCCCTGAACATTTCATCTTCTTGATGCAACTCGTCAATGACCGCAGATAATTGGTGTGTATTGAGAATAGTGCCAGTCTCTGTTTCAACAACAGGTTGCGCATTAGCCTTTTCCAAGCGTTTTCTTTTGTCCGCTTCTAAACGTTCCTCATTTGAAATAACATTCAAAGTGGTGCGATATAATTTTGTGGGATCGGCATAATCACCGCGCACGCTCAAAATGTATTCGATAATATCATTAGCACCCGCGCGCAATGCATGCTCAAGAGGGCACATACCATAATAACGATCACGATTGTGTTCACTCAAATCGCCATTCTTGAACTTGTGGAAAAAACTGAACATGTCAATCCTATCATTCTTGGCGGCGATGCACATGAGGTTCATAGGATCTGGATACTTTTTGGTATCACCCAATGGTGCGTTGGGATCAATTTCCACATTAGCATATTCCTCGACAAGGATGCGATGGCGGCATTCCATAGCGTTGAGCAACTGACCCTCTACATCGCTATTGTTTTCGTCACGATGCGAAATGGCAGATGAGATGATGTGTTCAAACTTGTACCCCGATAATGGCTGATATGATTGATCCATCTTAGGGAACAATGAACTGCTACCTTGTTTTTCGTCCTTTTCCCACTCATCATCGCTAAAGATACCATCGTCATCTTCATCGCTGCTGTTAATCGCGCGGAACGCATCTTGATCTTCATCATCGTCAATCACACGCCGTTTGGTGGCCATTTTTTGTTGTCGCAAAAAAATTTCTTTGGAAAAAAATTGTTTTTTTTCACGTCAACCAAAAAAAGGAACTTTATAGTGGAAAAAAAGCAGCGAGAGAAAAAAAAAGGATGGAAGTGGCAGCAGCAGCAACACTTTTGGCACTCGATTTCCCCAAGGAATTGAAAGCTGTTGAAGATCGCAAGAAGATGTGGAATGAAATACAAGCTCTCAAACAACTCATTGGCATGTTCGGCCAAATAGAGAAATGTGTAGACACGCATGCATATTATTTGAGCGAAGTTCGTAAATATCAACAAAAATACAACATAACCATTATCGAATTACAAGAGCTATTACAATATCACATGTGCAATGTTGATGGTGGAATTGATTTGGATCCGTACATCATTTCGTTCATTTCGCATTTCGAGTACATGAACAAGTGCAATCCATCTGTCACATTCGAACTGGCTTGGAAATGTGATAGCGAAAATGGTTCAAGCGTGTGCGTGAAAACTCATAGCCCTGGTGCTTTGAATTGCATCGATTCATTCAAGCGCAAAATAGAAAATTTACGTGAAATTATCACTCGCACTATAGAACCATCGACGGCATTCCCAATACGCACACATGGAGTTAGATTGCGTTATGGAGAAGTGACAGTGGGGCCCTACACGAAAGATGTCAGAGCAGAACGATCAAACGAGGAAGCACATGCCATGTTCATGGATTTGATTCAACAGCTGTATCTCATGTACGAAAACAGTTTTCACCTTTCCTATAGAATCGGTTTTAATCCAGATTTCATAGAGATTATCATGGACGCTAAAAGATATGTATTTTCGCATATTGTTATTAGCCCAAATGGACATGTTTATGGAACAATGGATAAACCAATGGGAACGTATTTACACATTGCCCCATGCATGATCAAGCACGAAAAACACACTCACTTTGATACATTATGGCTATATCGCACATTGCCTTCAACAACAACAGAATTGCCAGAATTGCAATCCATAGAAGTCTATGAAGCATTGACTGAATTATTCGAATTTCCAAATAATGGATTTGGTAGACATTTGATTCGCGGGGAATTGGTGATTTCCAGCGAGTATAAAAGTCAATTCTTGGGCAGTGATTTAGTGTTATTGTTACGCAAATTAATCTCGGAAGCAAAATCGCGTTCGCCTTTGTACAAAAGCATCAACAACAAGGTCCAATTTTTTTTTCAAAATTCAAATTCAAAAACAAACAAAACTCGAAAGAAGAAAAAAATTTTTTTTAGTGCTCAGCTCGATACTATCCCAGGAGAAAAAACATGGCCACTACTGATGTTCAAGTCATTGTTACCGATCTAGGCGTCATCGAAGATGCACCCACCATTGAAGCCATTTCACAGACTCATACACCCGAGACCGAACAAAAGTCACCACCAGATCTTGTTGAAGAGGTGCCCACTGAGGACGAAAATGAGGAAACTCACGACAAGAAGGAAGATCCCAGAGAGCCATACCTTGAAGAAGATAATCGCACCGAAGAACAAGAGGAACCGGTCGTGGCTGTTTGTCCATTAAAACGCGATGCTTCGGGACTTGATGCGAATGACGATAATGCCAACAAAGAGCCCAAGCTTGAACATCAAGAACAAGCAGTTGTTGAAGAATCAGAACAATAAAAAAATTTTTCGTGAACCAAAAAAAAGACTTCTTTTATTTTTCATCTTCCAATGCAAGTTTTGTACAAGTGTCAGGACTGGGAGGTGGTGTCAAAATTGAAGTAGCAGATTCAAGGCATGCAAGATCAATGTGTTTCTCAGTACGTCTCCATCTTCCAGACCGATATTCACAATTCCAACTTTGTTGTGCGGTCGAAGATCCAAACAAGGCTTGAAATTCCTATCATGTTTTTTTTGTTTTGGAAAAAAAATTTTGTGGCGAAGAGCAAGACATACCTTAATATTGTCCATTTTGAGAAAAATATTTTTTTTTGTTTTTGCAATTTTGTTTTTTTCTCACTTAAATGGAGGAGGAGCATACCCAGGACATGGTAATGGCAGATAGAGAACGCAATTTAATGTCCGATGCAATTTTATGCATGCAAGGATCATTAACCTTTATGACATTATATCCATTACTATTGAACTTGTTCCCACAAACAGAATCCGATTGTTTGATGATGGAATTGAACAAATTTACATTGGGAATGATGCTCACTGCAAGAACTATGCCTGTATATATCGCTATGAACAACATCAACATGCTAATTCCTACATTGGGATTGACAGCGACAGCATTTGTTTTGACATCGAATTCGCTCGTCAATATGTTGCATTTGGGACATGCACTAACAATAATATGGGCTTTTATTGTATTTGTATTATTAATTTGTTTAATGTGTTTGGCTATTGCAAGATATTGGATGCAACAGCCAATTGTATCAATAAAACAACAAATCTTTATTTAATCCATTTCTTCAACATGAGGTGTTACTTGAACTTTCTTGACATTTTGTTTTTTACCACCACCAGGCATTGCACGTAACATGTTTGCATACAAGGTCTCTTGTCCGTTAGGTGCAATAAACCATTCTTGTGGTGCATCTTTCATGTGCGTGATATCCAATGGTTGTGAAGTCATCGGAGATTCGCCCAATATGTGAGACACTTTGGATTGTTTCGCATACGAAGTTACTGATGTAGTGCGTCTAACTTCGCTTGGCAAAGTTTTTGCATTCTTGTGAAATTTCAAGTTATTGATTGTAGGTGACAATTCCCATTGATAAACGAAATCACCATACTGTTGAGATCCACGTCCACTAACAATGATGTGATCGCCTACAATAGCAAAACTGCCACGAGCCAATTTGTATTCAATATCATCTTGCATTTTTTTCGATTTTTTTTATTGCTGTTGTTTAATCAAACATACATTCAATCCATTTATATTCATGGATACTACGATTTGATCAGGTGCAGAATAAGTCAAGCCAAGACCAACGATACAAATCCAATTTTCTCGAGTTTTATTGCGCAAACCATTAGTGATTGCAATAGCTATCTTGGTGCGCTTTTGTTCCTCGCTCATGAACCAAGTGTCCCTTTCCAGCATTGCTTCATCGTGCATTCTAATCACTGATTGAGTAAAATCATCGGCATTGTTGGTCACATTCCAAATGACTTTATCATATGCCCACAAATTGGTGGTATTTGGAGGTGGTAATGGTTTTGGAGCAGGTGGTGGTGCATACAAGGGTTTTGACCAGCATGTTTTTTTCATCTCTTTTTTATTATTGTTCTTTTTTTTCACAAACAAAACGTCCAACAAATTTAAAGATTGCAAGATTTTGGTCGGCCGATGAAGTCAAAATATCCACAACTTCAAATCCATTGATCTGTAATTTGAAGTCTTTAAATTGTTGACGTCTGGTTGATTCGGATGGTTGCATGCGATGTTCAATTCCAAACGATTTGATTATCCCATGTCGAATAGCCTTGATGTAGCATCCATCTTTGACGTTCAATTCAGAAACTCGAGGAAAGATAGAAACGAAATCACATCCAATGTTAATATCGAATTTGTGAGTTTGTTCTGGACTGGTGTTGTTATGATTCCAGCGTTGTGTTAACATTGAGCCAACCTCTTTGCCAATCTTCTCGAGTGCATTCAACACATCGATATTTTTCGACATGTCAAATCTTAAATCAGCACTGAATCCCAAGTAAACATCATGTCCATCCATTGCGCATTGATAGTTTGTCACAGAAATTTGGAATTGACCTCCGGATGCAATATCAACTCCTCCATTTTTTGTGAACGAATTAATCAGCGCAAGACATAATGCATTGGGTGGCAAGAGTAATTCATTTGAAAATTCCACTGGAATGTGGATATTCTCATTTTGAACATAACATTGTATGCGAGAGTGTTGGCGTTCGCTGGCAGACACCTTTTCGATCACTTCGCGGACAGTCGAAATAAACGTTTTGGTTGTGCGATCAATGACCTGTTCCATGGTCATCAAATGCTTCAAGTTTTCATCCAAGCGACTACGAATCGACATCATGTTCAAGCTATCCAAGACAACATCATACTTGCCATTGTTATCACTCTCTTTAGGGACAATTTGATTTTTGCTTGTAAAACGAAATTTTCTATGATACACGCGAACAAATGGATAAACGAAGTTTGGGAAATCCTCAGGGTTGGACGAATAAAGAAGCTCTGCTTGCATTGTTGTTTATTGTTGATTTTTTTTTCACAATTGACCCTCGGGCCACAATTTATAGTTTACAAACGATTCCAAAACTTGAGTAGTCGCCAATCTTACTCTCTCCGTGCTCACAAACTGTTTAGTGCATCCATGTGTGTAATTACATATTTGCATTTGCAGTTCAATGGGTAACTGGCAAACAATATTAAAGAATTTGCTATTAGTGCGCAGATATTCCTCGTTAATCATGAGTGCCATCACCAATGTATTGGCAGCTTCTTGTGCATGCATGTTGTTCTTTTGGCGATGTAGTTGTCGCTGGTTGAGCATCTCGCGCCAATTTTCAGCAATGAAGGGATACAACATTGCATGCAATTGTGGATCATCCATTATCAAAGCAGTCATAGTGCCATTGACATCCATTACTCCTGTTTCTTCATCCACGATTTGAAATTGTGCGGTGGTGTTAAATGGACGACCACTAGCAACTATGGCACTTACTATATCATACCGTTTACTGAGACATGCCATGTAGATTGGCGTCACACCATCTTTGCGTGGGATATCTATGTGAATTTGATTACACGAAAGCATGAGTTGTATCAACTCCAATGAACCACATTCACATGCCAAAAAGAATGGTGTTGCTCCATCTTTTTTCGCCGCATTCAAATTGATGTTCGGATGCTTCATGAGATGCTTTATGATGGACAAATCGCCTATTTGTGTCGCTAAATAAAACGGACTTACATCTGACCTTCCTTTGTTGATATCTAATCCAGGATACTTGTACAACTCTTGCAAAACTTCATCGCCTCCATGTTTCAAGTTCAAGAGTGCAATGTAAAGGAGAGTCGCACCGTCGTATGGATGTGTCCAGTTGATATCAAAGGTTTTGACGCGTGATAATAAAAATGCAATCATTTTGCTGATAACCCGTTTCCTGATGTTAGGTGATCTCCATTCGCATGTGAGGTATTGCAATGGATTCATGTTTGCTGTGTAATGCATTTTATCCAAGGACATGCATTTGTAATTTGCTAATTCCATCAACGTCTTGTATGCAAACTTGCTAATGACATGGTAAAGAATTCGATCCTGTGAATGCAATTTTTGGATGCGTTTGCTTTGCACGAGTGCGCGGACGATCTTGTGTGCATCAATTTTGCATGCGGATTCTAAAGGCGAAATACCATAAATGTCGCGCTTCATGACATCCACGCGTTTATCTTGGATCATCATTCGAGCAATTTGAGTATGACCCATCTTACATGCCATGTGAAATGGAGTCACTTGGGTATCTGGATGATCAACGCAATTGATTTTGATGTTGCCGAATTGAAGCAATTGAGCCACTTTAACAATATTGTTGGTTTGACAAGCCGTGTGAAGCTCCCATCCGCGATTAACAGCTTTAACTTTGGCATCCGATTTGGTAGTAAACACTTGCTCCCCTCGCACTGTTCGAATCATGTTTTGTCGAAAAAAATTTTTTTTGAAAA
>Ga0134126_10000012_pt1 | contig 269375 bp, 227 predicted proteins | sample KB31752_FD_96881 | JGI IMG/M metagenome (GOLD analysis project Ga0134126, IMG submission 96881) | Terrestrial soil microbial communities with excess Nitrogen fertilizer from Kellogg Biological Station, Michigan, USA - KB3-175-2 | ecosystem: Environmental > Terrestrial > Soil > Unclassified ...
AACGTTGCGATTATTGCCCATGTCGATCATGGTAAGACTACTTTGGTGGACCAGCTTCTTCTCCAGTCAGGTACCTTTCGTCCTAACCAAAGAATGGGCGAACGGGTTATGGACTCCATGGAAATTGAAAGAGAGAAAGGGATCACGATTTGTTCTAAAAACGCTGCCTTGCGTTGGAAAAATTTCCTCATTAACATCGTGGATACTCCTGGGCACGCTGACTTCGGTGGAGAGGTAGAGCGCGTCATGCAAACAGTAGACGGCGTCCTGCTAGTAGTGGATGCCTATGATGGCCCGCAGGCCCAGACAAAGTTCGTGCTTCATAAGGCGCTTGCCCACAACCTGCAGCCCATTGTCGTCATAAACAAAATTGACCGAGAAAATGCACGTCCCCATAAAGTGTTGGATATGGTTTTCGAGTTGTTTTTGGAACTTAACGTAACTGATGAACAGCTAGATTTTCCTCTTGTATATACAAGTGCCAAAGTGGGATTTGCCAAAAGAGAATTGGATCACTCCTCTACTGATATGGAGCCTCTCTTTGAGGCAATCATTCAACACATTCCTCCCCCTTATCCCTCAGTTAAAAACTACTTCCAATTCTTGGTTGCCAATTTAGGTCATAGTGACTACCTAGGTAGGATTGCTTACGGACGCGTGGTTAGCGGTAGCATTCATGTAGGAAGGCCGGTGTTTCGTCTTTGCCAGAATGGGCTTCGTCTACGAGGGAACATCACCGCTCTCTTCGAGTACAAGGGCCTGGAGAAAGTTCAAATCCAGGAAGCTTTGGAGGGTCACATTGTGGGCCTTGCAGGTTTTGAAGATGTTTGCGTTGGGGAAACTATTACTGAGTTAGAAGATGGCAGCGCCTTGACCTTTGTAGATATTGACCCTCTCACTATCAGCATGCGAATCACTGTTAACGATTCTCCCATGGCAGGTAAAGAAGGCAGATTTCTCACCGCTCGGCATATCTACGAGCGACTTATGCGCGAAACTCGCACAAATATTTCCCTAAAAATGTTAGACACAGGGATGGTGGGACATTTTGAAATTCAGGCCAGAGGGGAAATGCAGATTGCCGTTCTAGCTGAACAAATGCGTCGGGAGGGTTACGAGCTGGTACTTTCAAGGCCAGAAGTTGTCTGCCAAAAGGCCGCGGACGCACAACACTTGCTTGAGCCATTTGAAACCGTCCGTGTAGATATTCCCTTAGAAAGTCTTGGGCATATTCTTAAGTCCTTTTCTCGCCGTAAGGCTGAAGTTGTTAAAATGCAACATCATCTCAGCTCCGTTCACATTGAAGTCGTGCTCCCAACTAGGGGATTGATTGGCCTTAAAACGGAGCTTGTTTCCCTTACCAGAGGACGTGGTGTAATGACACATCTTTTTAAAGAGTATGGCCCACATAAGGGAGAAATTTCCATCCAAAGAAACGGCGGAGCACTCATCTCCATGGAAACTGGAACCTCCACTGTCTACGCGCTTAGCAGCATTCAAGAGCGCGGCAGGCTCTTCATCGGGCCACAAGAGGACGTTTACATTGGCATGATAGTAGGGGAACACTCTAGGCCAGATGACATTAAAGTTAACCCTTGTAGAGCAAAACACCTGACTAACATGCGGAGCCAAGGTGAAGGAAGGTATATCCAACTTGATCCACCGGTAAAAATGGAGCTCGAGCAAGCTCTCGAATTTATCGGTCCTGACGAATATGTAGAAGTAACCCCTAGATCTCTTCGCCTTCGTAAGAAATCCTTGGGTGCATCCCTTTAGGAGTGGGTTTTTTTATATCAGGTTTGCTTGCGCCGTTAATTTCTTTTACGGTGTCTTCTAATTCGGAAGCGCCCGCAAGGCGATAGGAGCTACACAGCGGACTCTCAAGACCAGCATCATATCCCTTGAAAGTGTGCTCGCTTCCGACTCCTTAATAAAGTGATGGCTCTACCCACTTACCATGTTTGCGAATCAAATCCACGAGACAACTTACAGCCTCCTTCTCAGGGATATTAAACCTAACTGGGATCTTTCCAACGTAGAGATTGACTTTACCTGGAGCGCCGCCTACGTATCCAAAGTCCGCATCAGCCATTTCCCCGGGTCCGTTAACAATACATCCCATAACGGCAATCCGTACACCCTTGAGATGAGAAGTTGCAGCCTTAACGTGTGAAGTTATCTGCTGGATATTAAAGAGAGTGCGTCCACAGGAAGGGCAAGCCACATAGTCCGTCTTAAAGAGCCTTGCCCCGGATGCTTGAAGAATATTATAGGCAAGCCGTATAGATTGCTCAGGTTCTCGTTCTCCTTGAACGAGGATAGCGTTACCAATACCATCGCAAATCAGGGAGCCTATGTGTATGGATGCTTCCAAGAGGGAAGAGAGAGGATCATGCTTAACCAGGGTAGGAAAAAGCGTATCCTTCAAAAGGATGGGATGATAGGGTGGAATGCGTGCAGCAAGTAGGCGAAAAGCACTGATGGGAGATAGGTCGATCCCATCCGAAACAGTGACGAGTCTCGGGATGGTTTCTTCGCAGAGGGCCCCTATGGCGTGCTGATCCCTCGGGTCTACACTCTTTATTCCGGAATTCTCAAGCACAACCTCCGGTCGGCATTCCCCCATTTGAGCGGACCGCTGGCTAAGGAAATTCCATTTCTCCTCACTGGTAAAAACCCGGATAGGCTCTCCTCCCCCTATGGGAATACCACGAACAAAGATGCGGTGTGCTGCTCGCTTATGGTAGGAAAAGTAGTCAAAGGACGTTGGAAGGTCCTCGAAGAGGGGCACTTCATCCTTCTTGGAAAGAAAAGGATCAATCAGCGCTCTAGCAAAGTGGATTTCACGAGTACTATCCTCTGTCAGAGAAACACGGACAGTGTCACCGATTCCATCGTGCAGAAGACTACCGATGCCAATGGCATTTTTAATGCGACCATCCTCTCCATCTCCGGCCTCTGTAACCCCTAAATGGAGGGGATAATCCAACCCTACCAAAGAAAGCCGTTCAACAAGGAGACGGTTAGCGGCGATCATCATTTTTGGACTGGATGCCTTCATGGAAAAGAGAAAGTTATGATAACCAAGCTCTAGAGCAATGTTTGCAAACTCCATGGCACTCTCTACCATTCCAAGAGGAGTATCCCCATAGCGGCTCATAATTCGGTCACTCAGTGATCCATGGTTAACGCCGATACGCATAGCAATCCCACGTGCTTTGCAGAGTGCAACAAGAGGCTCAAACAGCCGCCGAACTCGTACTAGCTCCATTCTATATTCCTCGTCAGTGTATTCACGAATGGAAAACTTTTTTGAGTCTGCGTAGTTGCCAGGATTAATGCGAACTTTTTCTACCCATTTGGCCGCCTCCATAGCTGCTCCGGATTTAAAGTGGATATCAGCTACCAGTGGGACGTTACATCCTCTGGTTACGAGCTCACTTTTAATCGCTCCAAGATTATGTGCTTCCCTGACTGTTGGAGCCGTAATTCTCACTATCTGAGAACCAGTTGCAGCTAATTCCATAACCTCCCGTACGGAAGCCTCGGTATCCATGGTGCCAGCTGTAATCATAGACTGAACACAGAGGGAGTGATTTCCCCCAATGATTACCTGACCCACCCTGACTTCTCGTGTGTGTCGCTTCCGATAATAGAAAGCAGGAAATGCCTTCATGGATCTAGGGAGAGGTAGGAAAATTCATTTCTGGGAGAGGTACTTGATTAGGGGATCTCCATGGAAAGTCCTGAATATCATAAAAAGTCAGATAGAGCATAAATCCAATCAACAAGAGGGTAAATGCAACTTGTACCTTCTCCAGGGCACTCTGCTGAACAGGCCTGCGCCGAATTCCTTCGAACAAAGAAAGCAGAACATGGCCCCCATCCAAGGGAGGGATAGGGAGCAGATTAAGGATGGCCACGTTCACGTTAAGCGCTACGCTGAAGCAAAGTGCCACCTTCCAACCTTCTGGAGCCACAAAACTTAGGTAGTACAGACGCATAATACCAACAAATCCACTTAGATGTTGCATCCTAATTTCTGATTTTTTGGAGGCAATTGCCGCTATGGTTTCCCAAGTGGTTTGTATCCCAGCAACTACTTGGTTAATGGGGGTAGGGTGAGAGCTACTCATCCTACCTCGGCTATCCCAAAGGATCCCAAGACAAGGTGACTTTCTACCCTGGAGTATGCATGGGGTAACAGCTGTCTGGAGGGCATGCCCGCCACGCTGGATTGTCAATTTTAGTGGCTGTATACCATTAGACCGTACAATATCGGCAAGTTCCATGACACTACGCACTCTACGACCATTAGCAGCTACGATGGCATCCCTCTTCTGCAAGCCTGCTTGCCAAGCAGGGCTGTTTTCAAAGATACTAGCAATAATTGGAAGCTGAGCAGGAGCAATTCCGATCTGACGGAGACCCTTTCTTTTCAAGCCATTTGTTTGAGGAACTACAGGTCTGACATCAAGAGAAAGCCGCTTACCATCGCGGTCTAGAGAGATTTGAATGGTGGGTTTTTCGCTTCGAGCTACGTTCCATACTACCGTGTCATTAATCCGCCCTGCACTGGCAAAATGGCTAACGGAGTGACCATCTACGGCAAGAATTTTGTCACCTACACAGATACCCGCACTGGCAGCTGGTCCGTTGGGAACTACATAGCCTATGACTGTCGTGGTTTCAGGTTCACTTATCGGCTTCCCTAGTAGCCAAACCAGAGCCGCAAAGACAAATGCTAATAGCAGACTGAAAAGAGGCCCGGAGAGCGCAACGAAGATCTTTCCCCATGGAGAAACTACTGGAAGAGAGTGTGCCTGCTCTTTCTTGGTTGGTTCCACAGAAGCCATCTGTGGAATGGAGACAAACCCGCCTGCTGGAATGCAACCCACCCTATACTCCACACCAGCAACGGTCTTTCTCCATAAAGCAGGACCAAACCAAATGGAAAACCTATCTACTTTCAACCCACATTGGCGGGCAGAAAAAAAATGCCCTAGCTCATGGACAATGATGACGAAGTTAAAAATTAATATAACTTCCAGAAGAATAAGAGCAGTCTTTCCAACCTCAAGGAGCATTTCCATATCAAACCCCTCGTGGGAATGCATTAGACTCATCTAACACCACAAAAATGGGAGGGAAACTAGCAAATAGGCCCCGCTCAGGCAAGGGATTCAGCAGGATACCAGAAGCAGTCTAGCAGGATTCTCCACACAGTCCTTGATGTGGATCAAAAAAGCTACCGCCTCCTTCCCATCAATTATTCGGTGGTCGTAGCTAAGAGCAAGGTACATCATTGGACGAATCACTATCTGCCCCTGCATGACAGTCGCTCGCTCCTGGATCTTGTGCATCCCCAAAATACCACTTTGAGGAGGATTAAGGATCGGAGTGCTTAATAGGGAACCGTACACCCCTCCGTTGGAAATGGTAAATATGCCATCCTGGAGATCTTCAAGGGCTATCTCACCTGATCGTGCCTTTGCCGCAAATTTTAACAGTTCCCACTCAAGATCAGCAAAGGACCTTTGCTCACAGTTACGTAATACAGGGACAATTAGCCCGCGCTCAGTGCCTACAGCTACGCCAATATTATAAAAGTGGTTTTGGATAAGCTCGTCGCCTTCCATGCGAGAATTAACAACGGGTACCGCCCGTAGTGCACTTACCACGGCTTTAATAAAAAAGGACATAAAACCAAGCTTCACCTTATATTGCTTTTGAAATTCTCCCTGGAAGTGCTTACGAAGCCCGATGACCGCGCTCATGTCACATTCATTGAATGTGGTTAGAATAGCTGCAGATTGCTGTGCAGATACTAGCTGGGCTGCGATTTTCTTGCGAAGTGGGGAAAGGCGCCTACGCGTAATCCTGGAATCCTCTTTGACTCCAATCCCTTTTGCAGGGAAACTATCTTCCTGCTTCTCCTTCTTCCCCTCCGATCTGGCAGGTGGGGAATCCGTGGACAACTCCTTAGGTTCTTCTACAGGAGAAGAGGGGGTAGAACAGCTTGCCTTGGCAGAGTTAACCTCGATGGTCGCAACTACCTGGCCAATTCGAACTTCCTCTCCTTCACCTACTAGCATGCTTACTACTCCCGATTCAGGTGCATTTATCTCAGTGGAAATCTTATCTGTTTCTAGAGAAAAAAGCGCCTCTCCTGCACGAACCTGATCCCCGTTCTTCTTGTGCCAAACAGACAGAACGCCACTAGAAATCGACTCCCCAACTTCTGGAACTTGAACCTCAATACGCACAAAATTATGAACTTTAAAATCCAAACGCCGCCTTAACTAGTTCAACCTGTTGCTGTTTGTGGACGGGGCTAAATCCAGTAGCTGGACTTGCACTGGCCGATCGGCCAGCGTAGGAGATTTCGCAGCCGAGTAACCTCCGAAGTTGCGGATAGATAAATGTCCACGCTCCCATGTTGCTGGGCTCCTCCTGACACCAGACAACCCGTGTGATAGAAGGATAGCGTTGAAAAATCCTGACGACCTCTTCTTCATACAAAGGGTATAACTGTTCGATCCGTATGAGTACAACTGATCCCTCCAGTTGGTGGACTGCTCGGTATTTGAATAGATCATAGTAGACTTTTCCAGAGCAAAAAACCATCCGGCAGACCTTTTCCGGTTGTTCATGAGTAGGATCGCTTAGGAGCTCAAGAAAGTGGGAACCAGTAAAATCTTGGACTTGTGAAATGGATTGTTCATGACGCAAAAGGCTTTTAGGTGTCATGATGATTAGGGGTTTATGATACTTCCCGTGAACCTGACGGCGCAAGACATGAAAGTACTGCGCCGGAGTACTCGGGTTACAAATTTGCATGTTTTCTTCCGCGCAGAGCTGTAGATAACGTTCCAGCCGAGAGCTAGAATGTTCTGGGCCCTGACCCTCGTAGCCATGGGGAAGTAACATTACAATGGGGCTCTGTCTATACCACTTGGTCTCAGAAGAAGAGATAAACTGGTCAATGATAATCTGTGCGCCATTAGCAAAATCTCCAAATTGAGCCTCCCAAAGACACAGCGCGGATGGGCATTCCAGAGAATATCCGTAGTCGAATCCTAACACAGCATATTCAGAGAGTGGACTGTTATAGACACAAAATTCGGCCTGATGAGGCGAGAGATGGTTTAATGGAATGTAGCGTTCGCAAGTTACCTCGTCGTGGAAGACACTATGGCGGTGACTAAAGGTACCCCGTTGGCTATCTTGGCCTGAGAGTCTTATTGGCACTTTCTCCAAAAGGAGCGAACCAAAGGCAAGAGCCTCCGCAACTCCCCAATCATAGGGCCCTTTGGCCTGCCATATTTGCCGTCTGCGTTCCAATAGCGTGCGGCGAATTTTTGGCAAGACACGAAAACCCTCTGGAACAGTAGTTAGCACCTGCATGATCTCGTCTAGCATCGAAGGCCCAATAGCGGTCTGAACAGGCCTGTGAGAGTAAGAAGATCGCAAATCAGCCATATCGGCAGCCCCATCAATCCTAGACTTTTCACTGGTAGAATAGTCAGCCTTTACCTTTGACCGAGCAAGGGCCGCTTCCAGCTTTTCTATCTCTTTTTCTTTCCAGATAGTGGCTTGTTGACCCTCAATAATCCCTAACTCTTCGATCTTTTTCAGGAAAATATCACTCAGGAGAGGATGGCTCTTAATCTTTCTATAAAGACCAGGCTGAGTAAAGGTTGGCTCGTCCGCTTCATTGTGACCGTGGCGACGGAAGCAGACAATGTCAACTACCACGTCTTTCCCAAAATTTTGGCGGAACTCCAGAGCAGTTTTTGTGGTTGCATGAACTGCCAACGGATCATCTCCGTTGACGTGAAAAACAGGAGCTTCGACCATTTTAGCTATATCTGTACAGTACCTGCTGGAACGAGCATCAGATGGAAGTGTCGTAAAGCCGATCTGGTTATTCACAATGATGTGAATCGTCCCCTCTGTTTGATAACCAGATAGCTGAGAGAGATTGAACGTTTCTGCCACTATTCCCTGAGCCGCAAACGCCGCATCTCCGTGAATCAAAACAGCAAGAACCCCTTTCCTATTCTGGTCATCAGCTAAGGCATGCTGGAGAGCTCGAGTCCTACCCTGTACAACAGGGTTCACTGCCTCTAGGTGACTCGGGTTTGCGGCGAGATGAATCTGCACTTCATGGCCCGTTTGGCCTTTCCAGGTTGTGTGATATCCGAGGTGATACTTGACATCACCGCTTTTCCCCATGGTTTGCAGCAGCACATTGTGATTGAACTCGTCGAAAATTACCTCTAGCGGCTTGTGGAGAAGATTAGCTAAAATATTCAGACGACCGCGGTGAGCCATCCCGAGAACAACTTGCTTGATATTATACTTCTCACATTCATCCAAGAGAGCCTGCAAGCTGACAAGGAGGGACTCAGCACCTTCCAGAGAAAAGCGTTTATGTCCGACATAATTGGCGTGAAGAAAATGCTCAAAAGCTTCCGCTCTGTAGAGAGTACGCAGAATACCGCTGTAGTGATGCGAATCAACCGCAGCTCCTTCTTTTGCCTGTTCCTCCAATTCTAGGCGTTCCGACACCCAATTTCTCCGACATGCGTCCTGAATATGCATAAATTCTGCACCAATGGAAGCACAGTAAGTGCGTTCGAGTACCAGGATCAGCTCTCGGAGTTTAAATTTCTTATCCGCACGGAATAAGTGAGAAGAAACTTCTTTTTCCAGATCAGACGCTCCAAAGCCAAAACTCTCAAGAACAAAGGTAGCTCTCGCTTGCTGCGGTGCAGGTTCAGAAAGTGGGTCGAGTTTTGCAACAGAATGTCCCAGCGTACGGTACATATGAATTACCCCATCTACCTTGGTTTGTAAGCTCCTCTGTTCATCGATATCAGGCAATGACGCAGGAGCTCCGTTTTTTGCTGCCTGGATGGTGCCGAGCTCAAAACCCTCAAAGAAGGCGGCCCAATCGGAACTTACGGAACGGGGGCTACGCTGCCATTTCTGGTAATTTTCGTCCAATAGAGCCTCGTTCCAACGGGCCGTAAAAGAACAACTATTCATGGGCAATATAGGGGCAAATGCGGATTGTACCAGTCTCCGCCAAAACCCCAACTATGGGATAGTCCTTAGTACGCTTTGTAAGCAGCTGTTGCAACGCCATTTGTCTCCCAACTGGGATTTTTCTTTCAATTCTGGGAAGTTATCACCTGTCTTTCACTCTCCTGGGATACGACTTAGGGAAGAAGCACAAAAAAGGCTCCAACAATAAGGGTAGGAGCTATCGCTGCTGCAAAAAGATAGACAGGGTGTATACCTTCTTCCCCAAAGAATTTTTGAAGGAGATTTTGACCAGCTGGATTAGGGGCATTGGCAATAACAGTTAACCCCCCGCCAGCTACCGCTCCAGCGACCACAGAAAACTTTAGGCAGTCACTTAGGTTGGGCACCAGTGAGGCTAGATAGGTGATAGCCGCGTTATCGTTGAAAGCAGTGAGCACAGTAGAGCCGACCATTAATGGCCAATAGCCTAACCCACGCAGAACAGACTCTAGCCACCATTGCTGAAAATCACCGTGAATTACGAGGGCCATTAGAAAGAAGCCTACCAAGAGAGGTCCCCGAAGGGGAATTGCTCTCTGATACTTGGGGGTAATAAAAACAAACACCAAGAAAAGAAATAGGCTAAGTACTACTACGATTGGATGGTGTGCCGTAAGAACTACCCAAGCGATCATTGTCATATGGAACACTGTAACCCAAGCAGGGATATGGATAGGCCTCTGCTCCTTGTCTTTGAAAGGGGAAGAAAGAATAAGTAGTTGTCGTCGAAAAATCAGAAAGAAAAGCGTGTTGGAGATTAAAATGCTCAGCACTGCCTTCCATCCAAACGAATAAAACATATGGCCCATTCCCCATCCCCATTTTGAGGCTACCATAACCACCGGCGGGGCTGCGAAGTGAGTTAATGTACCCCCTACAGAAATATTCACAAATAGAAGACCAAGCGTGGCATATCGTAGTGGCAGGGAAGGTTGGAGGCAAAAAAACCTCTCTGCCAGTAGCAACGCACAGATTGTCATAGCAGCAGGCTCAGTAATGAAAGAGCCCAACAGGGGGCCAAGGGTGAGGATGGACAGCCACCAAGCAGCCACTGATCCCCCCCCCAGTGATGCCACAGTAGATAAACATATTTCTGTGAGGTACAGAATGGGACCGGATGCTGCCATCATCATAATAACTACAACGAAGATTGGCTCTGTGAAGCGTACTCCACTTAGGTAGGAAAAAAGTGTGGGAAACCCCTTTGCCAGAACAATGGCAACTATAAGGGGCAATAGCCAAATACCGAAAATGACTTCTACCTCACCTAGGAAGTGGAATACCATGCTGCGGCGGCGTAGCGAGTTGCATTTTCTCTTCTCGCTATCTACCTGTTTTAAGTGACACATTTCCCTCCAGTAGCGGCGTGACACAAGCATAAGTCGCGGCGCCGCAAAGGTGTGAAGGACTGCCAGAAAGAAAGTTAGCGTAAGGAGACCATTGAGCGGATCAGAGCAAAGGCGCTGCCAGAGTTGTGCCCTTAGTGTCAGCTCCACATCAGAGTAACTAGACAGAGGAAGTGGGAAGACCGCTGTGGATTCTTGCGCCGCAGCACAGGACGAGCAGCCGCTGCCCATCAGGCAACACCCTACCATCAGAAAACCGAGCAAGATACGCATGGAAGTGACAGAAAACCCTATCTGCCCTCTCTGCGTCAATAGTAGGCCTATGATACCCATAACCTAGTGGGAGATATCATAAATCAATGCCTCCCTTCTGAACCCCATCCGGGTTTTAGGATTTGAATAGAACTTTAGGATTGTAGCTGTTGCATTGTTGGGTCAGACCCCATATGCATAGCAGACTATGCCGTGTGATCCCGTCTACTCAAACCTGGATGATACATGAATATGCAAGTAGATATAACAGCACTCTGGGTTGATTTTGTACAATTTTAGAGCCAAGATCCTGCTTGGTTTAGGGCTGCCAGAACCTTGTCTCCATCAAAGTGTATCCATCGTAAACATGACCGTGGGGAGCGCGTCCGGAATAAGTGCCGGGTCAGCTTGGCTAGAGGGACGGGCTCTAGCAGTTGCGGCTCCCGCTCGTGCCGCTCGCTGAAAAATAAAAAGGATGGCGTTAATTGCCATGAAAGTTAGTGCAGAAATGGCGGCTGTGGCTACCATACAGGAAGCAGAAAGAAGATGGTTAGCCTTTTGCATGCATGAAAGAAATCAATGAAAGAAGAAACCAAATTGGTGGGGTATTGCCACTTCCCACGAAGCATCACTGGTGTCTCATCAAAATGCTTGATGGCTAAAGGCCTGACTCATTTCCTACAGCATTTACTCCACAGCCAAATGGAGAAAACCCTTTTTTTTCTCATTAACCACGACTGGACAAGTCCACAGGTAGATTGGGTTATGGCAACCATTACTAATTGGAATTTTTGGATGCCTTTTCTTCTTTGTGTCTGCATCCTCCTTGGGATTTTCGGGAACTTCCACGCACGAGCAGCACTAGCCTGTGCAATAGCATGCGTAGGGATCGTAGATTCTGTTGTAAATAGTCTCAAGCATCACATAGGGCGCCCACGACCTTATATGGTCCTTAGTGGAGTTCGGAAGGTAGAACTAGAGCATGTTCATCCACAAATTTTAGCCCTGAAAAGGCCCTTAAGGGTTTACTATTCGCAGTTCGACTCTGAACGTTCTCTACATGGACATTCCTTTCCTTCTGGGCATGCAGCCAATAGTTTTGCTCTAGCGACCATATTTGCGCTTTTTTTTCGCCGTTTAGGATGGGTATTAATGGCCTCTGCTACCCTTATAGCTTACTCACGTATTTACGTGGGGGCTCACTGGCCCTTGGATGTAGTTGCTGCCTCTTTAATTGGTACAGGGACAGCGCTGGCGCTGGCCGTGTGTGTGGAAGCACTCAGGAGGTGGTTATGCCGCTTCTTCTCTCAGGCGTAGACTATCGTGGTCTACTGTTACTGTGGGAATGTTAAAATAGACTGCCTGTAGGTTGTTCTGAACTCGCTTTTCTTCTCCCAAATAAGTTGAGAAAAACACACAACCCGGCAAAAAAGATCTCCCAATGCTGAGTGCCGATTGGAGAAACTCAGCTTAACGACTCCGTGGGTTATTTGCAGGTTGCGCGTCTTGTTAACGGCATGTGAGCAAGGTATTCTACGAGACATCTCGCCAGCTAGTTGTTACCCAAATATTACCCAAAAAAGTATTCATTTGTTCACTTGAGTTGGAACTAAAGATTGCACAGTTAAGGAACTGAATGGGTAATGGTAATGCATCCCACGGCTGGGATGCTACCGGATAAAGAGGACAGCAGATAGCCGAAGCGGCCATTCGATCCTTATGCTAAGGGGCCGATAACTCCAACGAACTTGCAACAAGAACCAGCGAGCTAATCAAAGACAATCGAAACGAAAATGAAAAGTTGTTGCTGCCTGAGGCCAGATATGCCAACCAAGAATTGTCTGATATGAGGCTAACAATGCAAGAATCCTAGCTCCCACAATGGAGGATATATATTAATATAGCTCATCCAACGTTACTTACTATGTTGGTACTGAAACCAGATAGGGGCTTTTAGCTCATGTATGCCAAAACCCGCACACAACATCCCTAACTCCATAAAATTGAAGGGAACAGGGTTTTGTACCTTGACGCAGTCAGTTGTAATGACAGCAATTAATGACTTACATGGGCGATGTGGCCTTCTATAAACCTAGTAGCTCTACCTCCTCAATTTTTAACCCCAATGTTTGTCCTGCTACCCTTAAAAAGCCCTCCGCGGTATCTGTTAGGGCTACACGTAATCCCCCAGAGCGCAACCCTTGTGCCATCCCGGAGCTTTTTAGTACCTTCTCAACCGCCAGGGCACAGTTTTTCCCGGAATTTATTACAACTATCCTTGACCCTATCACCCGTTCAATTGCTCGGTAAAGCAATGGATAATGGGTGCAGCCGAGAACTAATGTGTCAATATTTCTATACAGTAGGGGATCTAAGTACCGCTTTAGAGCTAAGTGGGTAATTTCATCCTCAAACATCCCTTCCTCTACCAATGGAACTAAAAGCGGGCAGGCGCTGCTGACTACATATGCCCCAATGCAAATTTCCCGAATGGCTCTCTCGTAGGCACCACTAGAGATGGTTGCCTTCGTTCCAATGACTCCAATCCTTTTATCATGAGAAGCATGCACAGCTGCTATAGCACCTACTTCAACTATGCCAATCACTGGAACTGGAAGTGACTCCCTCAAGCGTGCCAGTGCTAACGCGGAAGAAGTGCTGCAAGCCACGACAATTATCTTTGCATGTTCCGCTAGCAACAGCTTGCCGATCTCAACACTATAGCGTTCAATGGTCTCTTGGCTCTTTCCCCCATAGGGGACCCTTGCCGTATCTCCAAGGTAGAAAACGTCCTCATTGGGCAGCAAGTGACGCAATGCTGCCACCACGGTCAACCCACCGATCCCGGAATCGAACACTCCGATAGGTCCTAGAGGAGAGGACCCTTTTTCCTTTCCACATTGCGCTGACGGCTTCATTTCAGAGATCTCACCCACCCCCATTTAGCTTTCCTAGACCACTGAGCTCCTAGCAAGTATTTTTGACGAACCTCTTTGAAAAATGCTACGGTTCCAGCTCCTTTATGTTCGAAATGCCAAAATCATATGAACCAACGGCAGTTGAGGAAAAGTGGGGTGGTATCTGGTTCCAGACTAGCCGTTTTCAAGCTGATCCATTTTCCTCCAAACCTCCGTTCTCCATAGTCATTCCACCCCCCAATGTTACTGGAGTCCTGCATCTTGGACATGTCTTAAACAGCACTATACAGGATGCCCTTTGCCGCCGTGCACGCATGTTAGGCTATGAAGTACTCTGGCTTCCAGGCACTGACCATGCCGGCATTGCCACACAAACCGCGGTAGAAAGATTTTTGCGTGAAACGCAGGGCGTTAAGCGCCACGAGATGGGACGTGAAAAGTTTCTTGAGGCTGTCTGGGAGTGGAAAGAGAAGCATGGGGGTCTCATCATCCAACAACTTAAGCGTCTTGGATGCTCTTGTGATTGGTCGAGGGAACGGTTTACCATGGACCCTGATTACTCTCGTACCGTCCTTCAAGCCTTTGTCGATCTCTATCGGGAGGGACTTATCTATCGGGGAAAGCGTATGGTAAACTGGTGTCCTGCTTCACTCACCGCACTCTCCGATGAAGAGGTAGTAATGAAGGCTAACAAGGGTTTTCTTTACATAGTCCGCTATGAGGTCCTACAACGACCTGGCGTCTTTCTTGAAATTGCCACCACACGCCCAGAAACTGTGATGGGTGATACTGCTGTGGCCGTCCACCCAGAAGATCCTCGCTACCAAGATTTTATTGGCCTCTGCTGTCTGCGTCCCTTTCCTCGTGCTCCCATTCCTATCATTGCAGATACTTGCATTGATCGAGCCTTTGGCACCGGTGTGCTTAAGGTTACTCCTGCACATGACAAAGCCGATTATGCAATTAGCCAACGTCATCGCCTGGAGGTTATTAATATCCTTCATCCAGATGGTAGGATCGATTGCCAGCAACTGCCTCAACTAGACGGGCTTGACCGGTTCCAAGCCCGTGAAAAAGCAGTGAGGATGCTTAGAGCAGCTGGGTTATTGGCAAGAGTGGAGCCTTATGAGAATTATCTAGGCTATAGCGAAAGAGCAAATGTTCCCGTTGAATCCCGCCTTTCTAGGCAGTGGTTTCTACGTTACCCTGCCGTCCATGAAGCTTTGGAGGCTGTGCGAAATGGAGCCGTTCGCTTCTTTCCTTCTCAGTGGATGAAGGTCTATGAGCATTGGATGGAAAATATTCAAGATTGGTGTATTAGCCGACAGTTATGGTGGGGACACCGCATTCCTGCTTGGTACAGGGAGGATGGAGAAGTTTATGTGGGCCTCGAGCCTCCAACAGGTTTAGGAAATTGGCAGCAGGATCCCGACGTCCTAGATACCTGGTTTAGCTCCTGGCTATGGCCTTTCGCTACTATGGACGCGCATACACACACTAAATTTTTTCCTACTACCGTTCTGAGTACCGGGTTTGACATTCTCTTTTTCTGGGTCGCTCGTATGCTTATGGCTGGCTATCGGTTTATGGGGAAGAAGCCTTTCACCAATGTTGTTATTCATGGCCTTATCCGTGACTCCAAGGGGAGGAAAATGTCTAAGACTCTCGGAAATTCTCCGGACTCTCTTGCTCTTCTGGAAAAGTATGGGGCAGATGGGGTACGTTTTGGACTGCTACATGCGGCGCCAGTTGGTCAAGACGTTCGCTTTGATGAAAAGCAGTTGGAAGAAGGCCGCAATTTTTCTAATAAGCTGTGGAATGCGGCTCGTTTCCGACAAATGCAAGGGCCATTGCATTGCCGTCCCATTTGCCAAAATGAATTTTTCTCTCCCGCTGATATCTGCATCGCGATAATGGCAAAGCTTGACAATATCCATCAGCGTGTCGCGTCTGCATGGGAAGCGTTTCACTTCCAAGAAGTCACTGATGTTCTTTATGACTTCCTTTGGAGTAGCTACTGCGATGAGTTTATCGAAGCTGCCAAGCCGCACCTGCGAGAGACAGGTAAACGCGACATGCTCCTTCGTACCATGGATCACCTGCTTTCCAATATCCTTCTTCTCCTCCACCCTATCATGCCCTATATTACGGAAGAGCTCTGGAATTTGCTCGGATTTAGCCAATCTTTGGGGCCCTCTATTCTTATTGCATCTCTTCCTAAGAGCAATTTCCTTCCCTACCGCAGTGAGAAGGAAAAAGAGCGTTCTCTTGTGGTGACGACACGTCTCTACCAGAGTGCCCATATTGTGCGAGGCCTACGCGCTGAATTTAAGATTCCCTCCAATAAACTGGTACAATTACTTGTCCAACCTGCTTTCTCCTGGAACTCTGCTGACCAGCTAGCTTTCGCTAGCCTAGTAAAAGCTGAAACTATAGAAACAGTCTCTGCTCCGCCAAAAGGAGCTGCAGGAGTGATTACCTCACTAGGCGAGTTCTTCATCCCACTATTGGAGACGGATGTCGTATCTGAACGTCGCAGACTGCTTGGTGAGATAAACAGAGCGGAGGTGGAAATTTCCAAAGCGAAATCTAAGCTGGAAAATACTGGCTTTATTTCCCGTGCTCCAGATCACGTAGTGAGCGAATATCGTGCTCGAGAGGCCGACTGGAAGAAAAAAAAAGAAATTTTGTACAGCTATCTCTCTTCCATGAGATGAAGAGACTACCGCCATGAAAAGCCCAATTCAACACTTAGATTCTCTCTATATTTTTATCATGGCTGGGGGAGGGGGTGAGCGATTTTGGCCAATGAGTCGGCGGCAGCTGCCCAAGCACCTTCTCCGCCTTTTTGGGAGATGCTCTCTTCTAGAAGGAACTGTCGCTCGTATACAGGGAATGATCCCTCCCGAACGGATCTTCATCTTGACTAGCCAGATCCAACTGGAGGCTGTCCGTGGTCAACTTCCTTCTTTCCATGCTAGCCACATCATTGTGGAGCCAGTTAAGAGGGATACAGCTCCAACTGCAGCACTTGCCACTGCTATTGCTTACTCAAAAAATCCCGATACCATCGTCGCCCTTTTACCAGCAGATGCCATGATCCGCAATGTGAGCACGTTTCGGCATCAGCTTGCTGATGCCGTCGCGGTTGCTTCCCAGAAGCCTTATATAGTGGTTTTTTCCGTTTTTCCCACTTACCCTACGACTGGGCTTGGCTATCTAGAGCTTGGTTCTAGGCTGGCATGCTTAACTCCCAATGGTTCAGTTGTCTACCGCGTCCGACGCTTTATCGAAAAACCTGATAAACAGGCAGCTCAAGCCTATCTTAGACAAGGCAATTTTGGCTGGAATGCCGGCATCTGTATTTGGAAAACCGAGTGTTTTCTTCGGGAATGCATGCAATCCTGCCAGCCCCTTGCTGACTTTGTTCTCCAATTTCCAAAGGGCAATTCCGACTCCTATGTTTCTAAATATTTCTCTCATCTGCCCAAGAATTCTCTGGACTACGCTCTCATGGAGCGGACTTCTTCTATCTTGGCTATTTGCTCCCAGTTCGACTGGGATGATATGGGAACGTGGACTTCCCTCACAAAGTACCTTGGCCGCGACACTCAAGCAAACTCTTTCCATGGGCCCACTGCCCTCCTTAATTCTAAGGAGAATATTGTTATTGCCAGCCATCGCACTGTTGCTCTTTGCGGCATTCAAAATCTCGTCGTCGTAGAAACCCCTGACGCCATCCTAATTTGTCACCGGGATTCTGTTCAGGAAGTAAAAAAAGTTTTGCCGCTCCTCCCAGAAAGTCTCCGCTAGGCAACCCCTAGGCTCAACCAGCCATGGTGGCCACTCCCTTGTAGGTAGACACTAGATGCGAAAACTAAAATTTTTTTGTTTTTGTTCTGTTTTAGTCATCAACTTACCTGTAGTTTTCTACCCGCCAGCGCCTTTCTTGCAAGGAGAACCACAAAGCTATAAGCCCAGCACTACGGCAAAGATAAGGGGCGCCACTATGGAAGCATCTGACTCAACAAGAAATTTTGGAGTTTCAACATCTAATTTTCCCCAAGTAATCTTTTCATTTGGAACTGCACCAGAATAGCTCCCGTAGCTTGTGGTAGAGTCGCTGATTTGGCAAAAATAACCCCATAGCGGGATGTCCTTACGGCGTAGATCTTGGTGTAACATTGGTACCACGCAGATCGGGAAATCCCCAGCAATGCCGCCACCAATTTGAAAAAATCCGATAGAACCGTGGTTTTCCGCTCCGGGCAGCCGATAGGCTGTTTCAGAATACCAAGTGGCTAGCGCCTGCATGTACTCGATGCCGGTTCGGACTGTGAAGACGTTATGCACAGTCTTGTCAAGGCAGTGCCCTGCAAACATGTTACCCAGTGTAGAATCTTCCCATCCAGGCACAAAGAGTGGCAGCTTTCTTTCCGCTGCGGCTAGCAGCCAGCTATGGGCTGGATCAATTTGATACTCTAGTGATCCACAAAGGAGAACGCGATAGAGAAACTCATGTGGAAAATATCGCTCACTTGCCCGATCTGCAGCCACCCATTCTTTTAGAACGAACGCCTCAACCCGGCGCATGGCTTCCGCCTCTGGAATACAAGTGTCCGTAACCCGGTTCATGTTCCTCTTAAAGAGTGCTCTTTCTTCCTGTGGGGTGAGACTCCGATAATGAGGAACACGTTCATAAAAATCGTGTGCTACAAGATTGAAAATATCCTCCTCTAAGTTAGCACCCGTGCAACAGATGGCATGCACTTTTTGCTGACGAATCATCTCTGCAAGGGAAATTCCCAACTCTGCTGTGCTCATAGCACCTGCAATGGCTACTAGCATCTTTCCACCTTGCTGTATGTGCCTGCAATAAGCGTTTGCAGCATCTTTCAGCGCAGCAGCATTGAAATGGCGAAAATGATGTGCTATGAAGCTGCCCACCGTCCCATAGTGACGACTTTCATCCGTCTTCATGCAACTTTTATCCCGCTACGCTGCTGTTCTTTTGTACCGTTTCCACCGTGCCAAGGACTTCGGGGAGGACCTAAAAGAACTAAAAAGGTTCTCCATGTAAAGCCAGAATGTGCATACCAACCCTAGTGGGAACTTAGTAAACGCAAACGCGAGCTGAACCGTGTGGATCCGCAGGTCTCGCTTCCTTAAATCCGCTACACACAGGTTCTGGTGGGATTATTTCAACTTCTACCGTTCTGCTTCTAGGGTGTCTGCCTTCTCTAGCAGTATAAAACATTGAGGTTAAAAACTCCTGGACGGCTTTTTGTGAACGAGCCTACTCTCAAACAGGCTACTAGCCATGCGGCATAGCTCTCTCCTCTGGGGGGATTCCCTGCTTATTTTTCTTTCGATTTAGGTTAACAAACTTGTTATCCAATTTTCCGCAAGGCAAGCGCCTGGATGGAATGAAGACTCTTGGCTTTTCTAAAATCTAGATCTTTTCCTACGGGGGAGGAACATCATTTCACCTCTTCTGGAACGATAACTTTAGGTCCCTTAAGGGAAGGGATCACTTTGTCTACCAGACCGTAGTCTTTTGCTTCTTGTGCCGTCATATAGTAGTCTCTGTCCACATCTCTCTCAACAATTTCCTCCGGCTTTCCTGTGTGACGGGCGAGAATCCCATTCAGGCGCTTCTTAAGTTTAAACATAAATTCTACCTGGCGCTCCACATCACTGGCCTGTCCATGCGCCCCACCGGAGACCTGGTGGATCATAATATCCGAATTGGGCAGTGCATAACGCTTACCATTAGCTCCTGCAGCTAACAGTACAGCCCCCATGCTAGCAGAAATTCCTATGCAATAAGTAGTCACGTCACAGGTTACGAACTGCATCGTATCATAGATGGCTAACCCTGCTGTCACAGACCCACCAGGAGAATTAATGTAGACGTTAATATCTTTCTTCCCATCCTCCATTTGTAAAAATAGCATCTGGGCGATTACCAGGTTCGCCACATTATCATCAATTGGGGTGCCGATAAAAATGATACGGTCTTTCAGCAGGCGTGAGTAAATGTCGTAGCTACGTTCTCCTCGACCTGTTTGCTCGACAACAATAGGAACGAGGATATCATTATGGGCGGGTGGGTACATAAATAAAGTTAGTGTTCCACAGATGAGTTTTTTCTGTAAAAAAAGTCCTCTTGAGAGCCATCTTCGCCTAAGAAAATTAGATAACTAACTGCTACACGCTGGGTAGGTCGGGCGCGGAGTATAGCACTAGCTCCGGAGAAATCAAGAGTTTGCGCAGCGTCTTATAGTGTTCTCTCATTATATTTAAGAAGGCGAATTAAGGGCGTGTCCGCCGCAATGCTAGACCAAACCATCCTCTAGGGGCAATCTTCCGGCGCATTTTCTGGACTTAATTAAGTTCTGGCTTGTGCTTTCAGAAGTATCCGTTTGTGTACGAGTGGGATATGCAGCCAACCCTGGACGTAAAGACTCACGGCCTTCCCCACAGCCTGATCTTAAATCTTAAACATCCTCCTTTTTTTCTGCTCCTTTGGTCAGAGTTCTAGGAAACTAAACTGCATAGAAGAAAAAAGAGCGCTCAAAGACAAATCTTCCCCCCTGCGGGGGAATATTGTTTTTCACCCTCCAGACCTACAATAAGGGATCACTCTGTCCCCAATACAATAAAAATACTTCCAAGGTGCGATCACACCTTCTGCCATGGCTGCCCAGAATAAGCTCCCCAAACTTCCGCATCCACCAAAAAGAGGATCATGGCGCGCGACTACCGCTCTTGATCAGTCTCATGCACCGCTGACATACTATGAAATTATCCTACAATGAAGCCAACTGTCACCGGTTCCTAGAACTGCTGCAATTTTTCCCATGCGAGAAACGCGGAAGATTGCGCTTACAATTTGTTCAATAATTGGCTGTGGAGTTAATTCTATCAGTGACCGTAGAAAGAACCTGCACAACAGACAAACAGACGTCATATCTCATCCACAATCGTGTAATTCTTCTATGAGACTCTACATCTCCAATGTATCTCTATCCTAGAAATGGCCTCGCCCATTATGATGGACAGACATTGCTTGTGCATCAGACAAGCGGAAGACTACGAGTGGAAAACTCAGCTGACTTCTACATAACGAACGCCTTCGGAAGGCAGCATAACTTCATTGCACGAGTATAGAGAACGTGTACACTAACTGCTACCCGATCGGCGCTGTCCTATTCTGCTTACTATCTTCCCACTGTCTAACTCTAAGCAAAATTCCAAAGAGATCTTCTCGATAAAGCCTACTTGGATTTACCGAGAGGGTTTGGGTTTTGAAGTATGAACTCCACATTTGAGTCCTTAAGGGAGGAGTTCCAAACTCTCAAGGAGTTTGTAAAGGTAAAGGGCAGAGAAGACGTGCGGGTTGCCTATCTAGATAACGCAGCGAGCACTCAAAAGCCGGAAGTTGTCATCCAGAGAATGGCGGAGTTCTCACGCCATGAGTATGCAAATGTACACCGCGGAATGCATGAGCTAAGTGAACGTGCTACAGTTGCCTACGAGGCAGCACGCCGTCGTACTGCCTGTTACTTAGAGGCCAAGGAAGAATCCATTGTCTTCACATCTGGCACTACTTCAGCACTTAATCTTTTGGCTAATACTTGGGGAGAGTGTAACGTCAAGGAAGGCGATATGCTGCTCCTTACAGAAATGGAGCATCATAGCAATCTTGTCCCTTGGCTCCAGCTGGCCAAACGCAAGCATGCTACAGTGGTTTATGCTCCACTTGATCCGGTGACGCAGGGGCTAGACGTGGAACGCCTTCATCAGCTCCTTTGCCAGAGACCACGACTCTTTACCTTTGCACATGTCTCCAATGTCCTAGGATCAATTCAATCTGCAGAAGCATTTTGTACTCTCGCCAGGGAACAAGGAGTTACTACAGTAGTGGACGCAGCACAGTCCGCCGGACACATGCCACTAAGTACTGCCAGAATGGGCTGCGACTTTCTAGCCTGTTCTGGACATAAAATGTGCGGTCCTACTGGTATCGGAATACTCTACGGACGTTATGAGCTTCTTCTTGAAATGCCTCCTTGGCAGTATGGGGGGGAGATGGTGGACAGCGTCGACTTTCACTGGGCGACCTTCCGAGCCCCACCTGCACGGTTTGAAGCCGGTACCCCTCCCATTATTGAAGCAATTGGTCTCCACGCTGCTATGGATTTCCTGGACAATATAGGCCGTGAAAAAATCGCCAATCACTCTGCTGCCTTAGCTGAAGAGGCTGCTGAAGGCCTGCGCCAAATGAAGAGGCTCCGTGTGTTTGGTCCTCCACTAGGTCGTGCAGGTTTAGTGACTTTCTCTGTGGAAGGGGTTCATGCTCACGATTTAGTTTTTTTCCTGAATTTACGCGGCCTTGCCTTACGAGCAGGACACCATTGTGCGCAACCACTGATGCGAAAGTTGGGTGCACCATCGAGCAGTCGAGCTAGTTTCTACCTTTACAATACCCGCCAGGAAGTCCATAGGCTTTTGGAAGGAGTGCGGGAAGCTATCGCCTTTTTTACCTCTTAGTGGATACTGAGATTTATCAGGAGGTTATCCTTCAGCACTCCAGGCGGCCGAGGAATTTCGGCCGCCTGGAGGTAGCTACCCATAGCGCGAACGGTCAAAATGCCTCCTGCGGGGATGCAATCCAAGTTCAGTTAATTTTGGAGGGAAATGTAGTCCGGGAAATAAAATTTAATTCGAGTGCCTGTGCTGTTTGTACGGCTTCGGCCTCTATTATGACCAGTGTGGTTAAGGGGCTAGCTAAAGCGCAGGCCCTCGAGGTAGTTCTTGACTTCCGAAGAATGGCAGTGGACGGCGTTTTGTCGGAGAGGCTTCCAGAACGACTCAAGGCACTTGGGGGAATACATCAATTTCCCCAACGGGTCAAGTGTGCTACCCTTCCTTGGGAAACCCTAGCTGTTGCACTCCATTCCACCCGGTAATGGGCCTTTTCCCACTTTGGTATCACTTTCTTATTATAGAAGGTTGGGGTCTATAGGAAGGTTGGGTCTCTGGTACTCTTCCTCTCCTCTCAAATTATGTTTTTTCTGGCGAGTTCCCTCTAATCGTGACTTTCCTACTGTGCCGCTCTCTCTTGCAAGATTACCCAGAGCAATTTATTGGTCTCAGCTATCTTTGCAGGATAAAACGGCGAAGAGCTTCTGACATGAGATAAAGAATAAAAAGGATAGCGGTAATCCAAAAACTAGGTGGCCAGTTTGTCAAACAAGCCATTAGAATGCCACACCAGACTGCACTGAGAGCAAAGCATATTCCTGCCAAATTGGCCGTCCAGAATCCGTGAAACATCCTGGAGGCAATTCCAGCTGGCCCTACCATTAGGGCAAAGACGAGGAGGATTCCTACAATTTGACTAGCTAGAGTTACAGAGATCGCCAAGATTCCCATAAAGCTCACCGAAAGTAATAAGAGCGAGATGCCGCGTGCTTCGGCAAGATCGGGTCGAACACTAGCAAAAAGCAGTTTCCTGGAAAGGAAGCCCAGGACGCAAAGTGTCACCCCAGCAAGGGTAACAATTTGAACAAGTTGCTGTCTAGAGACGCCAAAAATATTCCCAAATAGGATTGCTGCAGCCTGTCCAGCAAAGCCCTTATAAAGGGCTAAAAAGAGGGTGCCTATGCCCAAGCAAACGGAAAGTATCATTCCAACAGACTGTTCGCTTTGCTGAATACGACTGCCTGAAATGCCCATCCCAATACCCGCTAGTAGGGAGATTATCAGCATACCGTTGAGCGGATTGATTCCAAAAAGAGCTGCGCCTGTTGCTCCACTAAACCCAATATGTGCCAAGGCATGTGCTGCAAAACTGACATTGCGGATCACGACGAAGTATCCTACCACCGCCCCTAATACGCCAACTAGAGAGCCAGCAATAAGAGCATTACGTACAAAATCGTATGAAAAATACTCTAGCAAGAGTTTAAGCATGACGAATAGTCTCTGTTACGTTTCCTTCCGCGCTAACGACAAAGATCCTTCCCTTTGCATGGATGACGTGAATTTTCGTGCGGTAGAGGGTGCTCAGCACTTCGCTGGTAAACACCTTATTGACGGGACCTAGAATAGCAGTTCCTCCTGCCATGTAGAGGACCTGATCCATTACATCAAGAAGAGGATTAACGTCGTGGGAAATAAAAAGTACAGTAGTCCCAGCAGATTTTCTAATCTTCTGGATGCATCTAATAAGACGTATCTGATTATGTGGATCAAGGTTTGCAAGGGGTTCATCGAGAATAAGAAGCTTGGGCTCTCTCAACAGTGCTTGAGCAAGCGCAATACACTGCTTTTCACCATTGGAAAGCACTGAAAAGGGGCGATTAGCATAATGAGCCGCACCTACTAGATGGAGAGATTTTATTACCTCATTCTTGAGGGCCTTGTCGTACCAAGGCAAACCCCAGCGATTTCCGTTTGCAATAGCAGCCACAACTGAGAACGCACTTAGAGCCGTGTTTTCCAAACTACTCTGAGATTGTGGCATGTAGCCAATACGACGATTCTCCCGACCGGGAGAACTGCCGAAAACAGAAATTCTCCCTGAAGCCAGCGGCAGAAGGCCGAGGATACATTTTATTAAGGTAGATTTTCCAGCTCCATTGGGACCGAAAATTCCGATAAATTCCCCAACTTTGACTTCTGCGGTAACGGTACTAAGGATCTGGGTTCCACCTAAGCAAACACCAACTTCGACTATTGATAAACTGTTAACCACTACTTAAGACCAAGCACCTCTTCTATCATTGATAACTCCCAAAGCATCCAATCCACATAACGAGGAAAATGATATGGTTGAGTCTCTGTAATTCCCACCACGGCTATCCTATGCCTTTTGGCAATGGACTGCATCCGTTTTGCGGAAGGGTTTTGTACCTGGCTGTTATAGAAGAGGACTTTTGCCTGGCCTTCAGTGAGAGCCCTTTCAAAGTTCACACTCTGTTGAAAACAGGGCTCCGCATTATTCACAACTGTTTGTTGATAGTCATAATTAAGCATTTCCCACCCTAGTGAGCGAGCCATATATCCAAAAATGGATTCTGTGGCTGTTACTTTTAGGCCAAAGGTCTTCTCCCGGAGATCGGAAATTTTTTCTCGCAACGGCTGCATAGACTTCTCAAAGGCCTCCGCGGCGGCCGATTTATCCAGGATTTGAGCAAGTCGTGCCGCCAGCACGGACATGGTTTCCGGATCATACCAAATATGGGGATTTCTCCCCATCCTAACCTTAATGAGGTCTGCTACCTTAATAGCCACACAATACGGCTTTCCGTTCACCCTCAAGAGCTTTTCTACCCAATCGTCGTACCCCAAACCGTTGTAAATAAGAATATCTGCGCCAGCGATCGCTTTCACAGTAGCAGCATCCGTCTGAAACTCATGAGGATTCTGATTTGGGTTCCTAAGTATGCTAGCAACTGCTACGGAAGATCCTCCAATTTGTTTGGCAACTTTACCATAGAAGTTCTCTACTGCCACGATCTGGACAACTGCAAAGATACGGCTAACGGAAAAGAACAAGCCAAAGAGGGTGAAGAAACTCCTTATCATCAGCTATATAGCGGACATTGAGACTCGAGAAATCAACACTATAATCTCACAAACTATGCTTGCCTCATCTCTCTTAAAAGGTCTACTAGCCTTTTATGCAACAGCAATGCAAAAAGAGACACGACTTATACATGACTCATACGATTCTCGTAGCCTATCCTAAAATTCTTGGTGAGAGGAACCTATTGGACACTTCTGCCGTACTGATATCTGCTTTTTAGGTTGGGGAGAAAGCGGTGTCTTGGATCTCTTGGGTCTGTTGGCGCTTATTTTTTAGAGGCTCCAAAGCAAACCCCGCCCTTGCTACTGGCTGCTGGGGCCTGAGGGCTGTCCCGGGTTAAACTTCCCTAACCAACCTGTTCTCACAAACAGCAAGCAAAAAAGGTAATAAGCCGCTCTTCTCCTTCAAGAGAAGATCTGAACAGCTTTTCCCGACATATCGATGAGTTATCAGAGCCACTCTGGAGTCCTATTTGTATTGTTTGTATTGAATAGGCGAGTCGTCCGCAGTCTCCACTAAAAACCTCCAGCAAGGAAGAGAAACATGGGATAACCTTGGCAAGCTTCAGAAACAATCAAATAACGAACACTACTCGAATATATAAGGTCCCTTTACAGGGGACAGTAGCGTTGCTCTTTCCTAATCGTTACAATGGTGAGGAACTCTCGACGTAGAAGAGATGTTCTTGGGATGTACTGCGAGTGTAATATTCCCTTCCAAGGAGGGAAAGGAGCCATTATTCTGCGGAACACCTTCAGTCCTGGAAAGGAAATAAACTTTTATGAATCGTCAGCGTCATGCTCGGCCATTTCATGAAATCAGTGGCTTCTTTTTGTTCGGTACCGCAGCTTTACTCTTTTTAGCCCTGATCTCTTACGATCCAGGTGATGTTCCATCCTATATCCCTCTTGTTTCAACAACCACTCCCTACAATTCTCTCACGAGAAACTATGTTGGCTTGGTAGGGGCAGTGTGTGCTGGTTACAGTTATTTTCTTTTTGGGTCGGGGGCCTATTTAATTTCTATGCTTCTGGTTGCATTCGGGATCAGCAAAACCATCCGACCGCTTCCCTCCATCAAAGAACGCGTGGGATGGGGGTTAGTCCTTTTACTAAGCTTTTGTGCTCTAGCTGAACGCCAGCCGTGGTTTTTACGCAACTGGAATGGGGAACTAGGAATCGAGGGCCCTGGGGGATGGTCCGGACATGCTCTTTCTCGGGCCTTTATTCCTTTAGGCAACGTTGGGGCAATAGTGGTGCTCTTGGCTTTCTGCGCTGCCAGCTTAATCTTTGTCACTGGGTTTCATCCAGTCGAATTTCTACGAAGAACAGCCCCAGTCCTTACTTCCTCTGTTCAGAAAAAGCGAGAAAAGAACTTCCAGCAACTGGACGAATTACCTCGGGTGGAAGTGCGTAGAAAGGCACTCGAAAGGCAGGTCACCAGGCCAGAGAGGCCGATAAAAAGACGTCCTACAGAGGTATCTTCCACCCTGACCCCATCAGGAACTTCTCTTCAAAATCCAAAAACCACTAATATCTCTGCTTCGACGCCAAGGTTAACTTCTTCCTATAGAGGAAAAAAGTCTGACAGCGGGCAAGATTGTTTGGAGCCGCAAGACTACGTACTACCTACCATAGATCTTCTTGATGCTCCCATTAAGGGAACTCCTATCAATCCTGTAGAATTGCTGGACACGCAAAGAATTATTCTTCAGGTACTCAGGCAATTTTCTCTTGAGGCAAGACCAGGTGAAATCACAAAAGGACCTGCCATTACCCGATACGAAATTTATCCTGCCGAAGGCATCCGTGTGGACCGCATTCTCAGTCTGGAAAAGGATATTGCCCGTGCCACGTGCGCCGAAAGCATAAATATCCTAGCCCCCATCCCAGGTAAGGATACCGTAGGTATTGAAATTGCTAACGCGGAAAAGGTAAAAGTCACTCTGCGCGAGCTTTTAGAAACACAAACCTGGCTTCATTCCAAGGCAAACCTTCCTATTGTTCTCGGTAAGGATATCTATGGGAACACTCTGTTAGCTGATTTGGCAAAGATGCCACACCTCCTCTTGGCAGGTACCACAGGTAGTGGAAAGAGTGTCTGTATCAACGCGATAATAGCTAGTCTTATCTTTCGCTACCCCCCTGAAAATCTGCGCTTTATTATGGTCGATCCCAAAGTGGTCGAGTTACAAAGTTTCAATTCCCTCCCTCACCTAATAACTCCTGTAGTTACAAATCCAAAGCACGCTCTCACTGTATTCCGCTGGCTGGTTGGAGAAATGGAAAATCGATATCGAATTTTTGCTGCATGTGGAGTACGAAACATCCAGGGATTCAACTTACGCTCTAAGGCTGAGTTATCGGCAAGATCGAACCTTACAGGTCGAAATGCAGCTGGTATGTGGGCTATGAGTACACCTGGGAAAGATCGCACCTTCCAGAAGAAGAAAGGACTAGGATTTCCAGAACATTTAGAGCGCATCGTAGTCATCGTCGATGAGTTGGCTGATCTGATGCAAGCAGCGTCCTCTGATATGGAAGGTGTTATTGTCCGAGTAGCTCAAATGGCTCGTGCTGCCGGTATCCACCTAATTGTTGCCACTCAAACCCCGCGAGTAGAGGTAGTAACCGGGCTTATCAAGGCAAATATTCCGTCTAGAATCGCGTTTCAAGTGGCTTCGAAAATTGATAGCCGCGTAATTCTAGACGAAAACGGAGCAGAAAGGCTTCTTGGACAAGGAGATATGCTCTATTTATCCACGGGTTCCTGCAAATTACTTCGTGCTCAAGGAGCGCTAGTTACTGATGAGGAGGCTCGGCGCTTGGTAGATTTTGTTTCTTCCCAATTACCCCCATGCTACGACTATTCCATTCAAGCAAGGTTGGAAGAGGAAGTCTCACTATGAGGAAAAAGGCCTCATGGGAGAAGATAAGGCGCCAACCCAAAGAAGCAGCATCTCAATCATTAAGTGAGAACAGGAAGCATCCATTTCTATGTTGCAAGGGTAGTCAAGATGGCCGTGCACGAGCTGCAAAGAACAAAACGGGATTTCTCAGAACGAAAAGGCATTCCGTAGAACCAAGGTATGGATCAAGAAACGAGAAAATTCTTGAGGGTCTCGATACTTTCTAAAGAAGCTGAGGAGGTCAGCATAAAACCTCCGACGTATGATCCTCTTTAGAGGAAAAAAGGCCCCTCGATCAATCCCACCTTTTTCTTGAGGCCTGCAAGGCGGGACTTCTTGCTGGTAGTCAAACCGGCAGAGAAGAGAGATACTGAGCTTCTCAAGTCAGCAAACGATACCTCCTTTAACCGGTGCCGCCCGTTCTCACTATTCTGGCTCCACTATCTTCCGTTTTGGATTCCTCCAAAAGCCTCCTATTGGAGTTCTCTATTTTGTTATGGCCTTTCCTAAACTAGAATTGCGTTGCTCCGCGCGAGCTAGAGAGACGAGACCACCGGCTCATGAGCTTTAACACAGTGTGGGCCCCGCCAGGAAAGGCTCCAAAGTCGGCTTAAGAGTCTTTTTGCACCTGTCACTCTCTTTACGCCTTTTTCGAAAATGCTCTTCTAGCAAGTGGTTTTATATCGCATCGAAAGATCCTCTTTCCTGACACTTGCTAGAAACAGAACGAGTGTGGTTTCCATACTTCTACGTCTTTCTTGCAGCCATTATTCCTACGTCTTATGTACGAGTGTTCCTCTTTTTCTCTTTTCTTTTCTGTAAGGGGAGGAACGCCCTGGGATGGTTCCAACGCTTGCTACCCTCAAAGCGTTCTAGTTTGTGCCGTCCAGAATTTTTGGAATGTGTCTAGCTGCATTTCGGTTGGAATAGGTGCGCAGAATTCCATAGAGATCCTTTTAATAGGGTGAACAAAACTAAGTTTCCAGGCATGCAGAAAATGGCGTGGAAAATTTCTGCGTTCCCCATAAGTTGCGTCTCCCAACACAGGGTGCCCCAAGTGCTTTAAGTGGACGCGGATCTGGTGGGTACGTCCGGTTTGAGGGAAACAAACCACCAAACTGGTTCCACACGCACTGGAAAGAACCTGATAGCGAGTAATTGCATCACGTCCCTTAGGAGGAAGCGTAACAGCCATTCTTTGGCGATGGACAGGATGCCTACAGATAGGGACACATATCGTTCCGTCCGTTCCTGCGCAAATACCCTGAACAATAGCCAAATAGGTTTTCTTCACCTTGCGCAGAGCAAACTCTTGTGAGAGACCGTAGTGGGCTTCGTCGTTCTTTGCGACTACCAAGCATCCACTGGTTCCTTTATCCAACCGATGGACAATCCCTGGGCGCTCTGTTCCACCCACCTTGGAAAGGTTACGACAATGAGCTAAAAGGGCTCCAGCAAGGGTCCTATTCCAATTTCCAGATCCAGGATGAACTACCACCCCGGCTTCTTTGTTAACTACAAGTAGATCTGCATCCTCGTACAAAACATGTAGTGGCATTGTAGGCTCTGGAGCTAAACTCGCGGAAGTAGCCGCTACCAGGCGGCGAATGAATATGACATCTCCGGTTCGAACCTTTTCAGAAGGCTTGGCTGTTCTCCCATAAAGGCGGATACAGCCAGAGTGAATTAAAGATTGCACATGGGTACGAGAAAGGAAGGGCAGAATCGCTGCCGTAAAACGATCCAACCGCCACCCAGTGTAAGCTGAATCTACGACGGTCGAAGTGGGAAATACATTCATCTCTTACTTATACATAAAAATGCTTTAAATGAACTGCATGTGGAGCGAGAATGCAGATCCTGGCAATGAGTGAACCGAAATTACCTTCTCCGGAAGAAATTCAGAAGAGGCTATCCGAGGCGTTTCTAGCTACCTTTGGCGAAAAGCAGTCGGTCATACCCCAGCCTTCTGGGCAAAGTGAGTCCTCTTCTGGAGGTAGTGACAGGGGGCTGCACCCTCTTCTTTCTAAGTTCCGCTATACGCCGCGTGATATAAAGGAGCATTTAGATCGCTTTGTCGTTCGACAAGAAGAGGCAAAGAAGGTGCTGAGTGTTGCTGTCTGTGACCATTATTACCACGCTAGGGAGGCCTCGAATGGGGAAAGTTTTTCAGCATACACCAAGCAAAATGTCCTCTTGATTGGTCCGACTGGCGTAGGAAAAACTCATTTAATCAAGCACATTGCCGAATTAATCGGTGTTCCGTTTGTTAAGGCAGACGCCACTAAGTTTAGCGAAACGGGCTATGTAGGTGGAGATGTGGATGATCTTGTCCGCGAACTAGTAGAACATGCAAAAGGGGATATCTCACTGGCTGAAATTGGCATTGTTTTTCTCGACGAAATTGATAAAATCGCCACTTCCTCAGAGAGTCCAGGTCGAGATGTAAGTGGGCGCGGTGTTCAGGTCGGACTGCTCAAACTAATGGAGGAAACCGAGGTTTCCTTAAAAAATCCCTCGGATATCCAGTCGCAGATTCAGTCTGTCATGGAGATGCAAATGCAACGTAGCCGTGGCATCGTGCGCAGAAAAACCATCAACACCAGACATATTCTCTTTATCGTGAGTGGTGCTTTTGAGGGATTAGAGCGCATCATTCATCATAGAAAGAAACGGTTACAGGTTGGCTTTTGTACCAACCCGACCGCCTGTATTTCAGAAAGCAATATTTTGCAAGTTGCTAATACTCAGGATTTTATTGAGTATGGGTTTGAATCTGAGTTCATTGGGAGGCTCCCAGTTCGTTCTATCTGTCATCTCCTAGAGGTCGAAGATCTTTTTCAGATTATGAAGCACTCGGAGGATAGCATTATTCGTCAGTATGAACGTGCCTTCCGCTTTTATGGTATTGAGGTACATTTCAGGGAGGAGGCTCTACGAAAAATTGCCGCTTCAGCCTTCCAAGAAGGGACCGGAGCTCGAGGCTTGCTCACTGTCCTAGAGAGGCTCTTGCGAGACTTTAAGTATGCACTCCCAGGCTCGGGTGTTACGTCGTTTACCGTGGATCCTGTCCTGGTAGAAAAACCTAGCACCTCTCTCTCCTGTCTACTCGAGAGTGGTACTGCCGAAAAAGAACGTGCATTAATTGTTGCAGCTAAAGAGTTTATGCAGCAGTTTAGTGAAAAACACGAGGTGCAGGTGGAAGCCTCGGAATCTGCACTTATACGACTTGCGCAGCGGGCGGTCAGAGAAGGAATCACGATGCGAGAGCTTTGCGAAAAGTTGTTTAAGGACTACCAATTTGGCTTGCATCTTATCCAAAAGAGTAAATTAGAACCCACCAGGCTGGTACTTCCGAAGGAAGCCATCGACAATCCAGAAGGGTACTTGAGCAAGCTGGTAGCCCAGTCTTACCATAACGGGGAGAACCTACAGAAAGATGCTGGCCCCGCCCGTTAAAGTAGATATTGTCTTGCTAGCCCTTTTAGGCTTAGCCTGGAAGGGTTTGTCCGGTAAGATGGATCAATCAACGCCCCGTTGGGTCCCTTTTGTCTTTAGTGGCTCTCCTCTCTTTTTTCCTTCTAACTGTGAGTAGAGTTTACCACCCTGCACCATATTTGCTTCTTACGGACGAATTGAAGCGCCTGCCTGGAATCGGTCCTCGCAGTGCGGAGCGTATCGCCCTCTGGCTACTCCAATCTCATGATGCCAACCCTACCCGACTTGCCAATGCCATTCAAGAAGCTTCACAGTGTCTAAGGACCTGCAAGCTGTGCGGTTTCTTCACAACGGAGGACCTCTGCCGAATCTGCAATGCACCAGAGCGCCGTGTTCATCCTATTTGCGTGGTAGAAACTGCCAGCGATATCATCGCTATTGAACGCGCCGGCGTTTTTTCAGGTCGTTACCATGCTTTGGGGGGGAAATTCTCTCCGCTAGATGGCGTCGGCCCTGAGCAACTCAGGATCGCATCTCTTTTAGCACGAGTGAAGTCTGAACATCCGAAAGAGCTCATTTTTGCGCTAAGTGCTGATGTGGAAGGAGAAGCGACTACACACTATCTGGCTCGCCTCTTTTCCGAACAGGGAGTTCTGGTAAGCCGCGTTGCCCATGGACTTCCAGTCGGAGGAGGGTTAGAATACGCCGATGCAGGTACGCTCTCTTATGCTATTTCTGGTCGAAGCAAAATCTCGCTGAAGTAGTTTTTTGGTCTGCGGTAGGCTGTCTGGCAGAAGCGCAGGTTCTAAGGAACTCTACAGGCATCCACGCTCGTGTCAAACTTTACATCTCCCGAAACAATGTCTCTAAGGATTAATAGCTCTGTATTACGCCAAACTCGGAAGCCGGCTTGGATCAAAGTGCGCCTTCCTTCTAACCCAGTGTTCTTCTCCACTAAGGGGCTAATTGCTGATCTAAAACTTCACACGGTTTGCGAGAGTGCTCAGTGTCCGAATCGCTGGGAATGCTGGAGTCGAGGGACTGCTACCTTTATGATCGCAGGAGATCGTTGTACCAGAGCTTGTAGATTCTGCGCCGTGGCTACTGCCAAACCCCTCCCTCTGGAAGAAGATGAACCAAAACGCATCGCTGAGGCTGTTCGTCGCATGAATCTCAAACACGTTGTCCTTACAGCCGTCGCTCGTGACGACTTAAAAGATGGCGGTGCCGGTCATTTTGCTAACGTTGTTCAGGCAGTCCGTGCAATTGATCCTTCTCTTGTTGTTGAGGTCCTCACGCCAGACTTTAATGGCAAGGAGTGGGCTCTAAAAATCGTGCTAGACGCAGAGCCTCACATCTTCAACCACAACTTAGAGACTGTAGAGCGACTAACTCCACTTGTAAGGTCTCGAGCCAAGTATCACCTTTCCCTGGAGGTGCTTGCCATGGCTAAACGTCTTCTGGATAATCTTGTTGCCAAAAGTGGCCTAATGCTTGGGCTAGGAGAGACCGAAGCCGAGCTCCTCCAGGCTATGGATGACTTGCGTAAGACGGGTGTCCAAGTACTAACCTTGGGTCAATATCTTCGTCCAAGCCCCCAACATTTGCCGGTGGTAGAATACATTCCTCCAGCCATCTTCGATCGCTACAAAGATATCGCCCTCTCCAAAGGTTTTGAGTTTGTGGCCAGTGGGCCATTGGTACGCAGTTCCTATCATGCTGCCGACTTTAGTCCTCTAACCATCCCCAATTTTTCGAAAAAACCAACCCAAATTAGTCATTAGTTCAAAAGATAGAGGAAGAGCCGATCTAGTAAGCCTCGTATATTCCTGGGTGGCTGGCGTGCGCTGATGCGTGGCAAAATGAATGGGTCCGTGACATCGGTGCAAACACCTGGGCTCGTTGTTACAGCCGTTTTGTATCCAGCCTCCTCTACCAAATCTCGCACCCATTCCTTCCAACTGCCATAAGGATAACAGAAATGTTGAACAGCTATCCCAAACATGTCCTCCAGCTTTTTCTTGCTAGAAGTAATTTCTTCTCTGGCCTGCTGTCGATTTAAATGCGTTAGATGCGGGTGCGTCAAAGTGTGGGCGCCAATCTCATGACCAGCAGATAACCAAGTGCGTATTTGGCTTTCATCCATGAGAGGATCCTCCACTTCACCAAGTGAGGTGTCCCACTCGTTTCTTCCGCCGATATGCTCCACAACTAGGTACTGGATTGCGGTAAAGCCTAACTTTCTAAGCGGGACCATGGCATGTTGAAAAACTGTCCTGCTCCCATCATCGAAAGTAATTACCAAGCGGTTGTTATTTGGCTGGATAAAATTTTCTCTCCCTTGCAACTGAGTAGTGCAGAATCCATTCTTCCAAAGTTCTCCCATCTGCCTCTTGAACAGAGGCAGCTGCATATAGAGGTCTTTCCTACACACGCCCTGCGGAGGCATTCCTAGCTTATGGTAGGTTAGGATTGGCATTCCTTCACGAAAAATGCGGTTGTATGGGGCAAGCCTTGAATAGTACACTACTTTCCTCTTGAAAAGGCAGCACGGGAAACTCTTGTTCTGGAAGAACAAGGTGGGCAAGGCCCTCACTTGGCAGCAGGGAGCCACCGCAGGAGCAGAAGCGTTTGGTTAGAAGAGTTGTTTTCACCAGCTAAAAGGATAAGAGCGGTAAGAAAACAGTCTCTAAGAGCGTACGAAGAATACATAAAAAGGATCGTGACAGCCTATGAAAGGCGCTTTAGTTATCTAGCAGAGAACACCTCTCTTTTGTATAGCGGAGTATGTTTGGTCAGTCTCCCTAATAGAGAGACTCCAGAGCTCCAAGGCCTAGGAAAATGGTATTGGGTTCCAGGCCGTTCCATGATGGAGTGGAGGGGCGACAAGGGCAACGTGTTGTGAGAGACTACTAGCGCAAAGACAAAGACTCTCCCGGTAAAGTTAGAGCACCATCTATAGCTCCCGTAGTTCAATGGATAGAACGGAGGTTTCCTAAACCTTAAATCTGGGTTCGACTCCCGGCGGGAGCGGTTTTTCTAAAAACTCAATGCCACTGTTAGTGGCAGAAGAAGCAAGAGGGAGGCGTTAGATAAGTCTGGACGGATTTGTCCATCAAAATATCAGTGTGATAGAGCGCTTTAGTATTATCCATCTGTGACTCCCCTTCTCACAAACCGTCTCCTGTTAAGAATCCAAGCTCTGACAGGAAGGGTGAGGGTTTATCTATAAAAAGAAAAAGTCAATTTTTTGCTAGAATGGCAACTTCAGGGTAGCGGCCATGGCTAGGAAATCTTTGGATGGGAGCGGAACGTAGCTTGTGAGTTTGACCTGGAAAAAGAGGTGGATCTTTTTTCTTGCTGGAAGACTACCAGGGATCCCTTGCCTGGAAATAATGGCCAAAACCGAGTGCTAGCTCGTTATGCAGTTTTAGACTAGCGCTAACTCTAATTCTTATTGATAAGGGACTAGGGCACCACTTTCTCCACACGCAGTACACATCAACTACCCTTAAAACAAGGGGCGACAATCGGCCGGTTGACAAATTCTACTAAAAGCTACTGAGAGTGGACGCTTTGGCCCCCTTCTGCTATAGCGAGGAAAAACATCCAGGCTAAGAAAATAAGGCAGATTTGACCGTTCCTTTACAAGGAATGGCATGGTACGGGAGGAGGTGCTACGTGAATTTTGCTCCCTCCCAATGAGGCACTTAACAATTCTATGTTTCTCCAATCTCTCCTGAGGCCTAAGGGCCACTGCGCTTCTCCCTCTGAAGGATACAAACTTGGGGCCCCACTCACTACATGAGTTGGTTATAACACTGCCGGGAGAAACTGGATTTGATCATCACAACTAAACCGAACCTTAGGTGAACTCCTGTGCAAGACATGGCACACATCTTGTAAGTCTTCTTGCAGGTATGTGGACCCAGGTTTAACTATGAAGAGCTCTTATCCCATAAAGAAGCCTATTATTATCACCGTGCTCTTTAGCTGCCTATTGCTTACATTCCAGGATATAAAAACGGCATCGTCGCTCCAGGATCGAGATCCAAAACAGGTTGTGCAAGCTTTTTTGGTTGCAAATTCCTCAACTGTGGCCCCCGGAAAAACCTTACAAGTCGGACTGCTTCTCCGAATGCTTCCCGGATGGCATACCTTCTGGAAAAATCCAGGTGGTATAGGTATTCCAATAGCCGTCGACTGGAAGCTACCGGATGGGTTTAAAGTTTCGGCTCTTCAATGGCCAATTCCAGAACATATTGCCATAGAAGATGGTGTCGTGGACTATGGATATAGGGGAGAAATCTTACTTATTGCCAAGATCCAACCACCAGACCAACTAGACGAGAAAGAGGTTACCATAAGTGGGCATGCCACTTGGCTAGCATGCGCCGATAGTAGCTGCGCTCCAGGGGCAGCGGATCTGTCTCTTATTTTTCCAGTATCCGCCCGCGTTGCATCAAAAAATGACCAACTTTTTAGGCAATTCGAGCAACTCTTACCCCTTCTCGGCAATCCCCCATTCCCTATGGTCCTCTCCGAATATGCCGGAGGGCTGGAAATCCACGCCAATCCCGGTAATGATGTTAAGAGACTCCTATTTTTTCCCCTTCCAACCCCTCATCAATTAATTGGTAAAATAAGCACGACTCATCGTCTCTCCGCTGGTAGAAAGGAGTGGGTCATTCGGGTTCCAGTCGGTGATGGGCATCTGAGCGGAATTCTAGTTACGGAGAACACGAACAGCACCAGAAAGGGATATGAGTTTACCAACGTCTCCACAAGCTCCACCCTTTTTCAGGGTACCCCTATCTGGCATGTTCAAGCTTCTTTCACCCTACTTCAGGCAATTTTTTATGGATTCCTAGGAGGACTAATCTTGAATCTAATGCCTTGTGTCCTCCCGGTCATTTCGCTGAAAATCTTCGGTTTCATTCAACAAGCAGAAAAAGACCGCGGGAGGATTGCCCATCACGGACTGGCCTTTACAGCAGGAATCTTTTTCTGGTTTTTTTTGCTAGCAAGTCTTGTCTTAGTCTTAAGATACCGCGGCGGCGTCTCCAGCTGGACAGCGTTTCAATTTCAAAGTCCAGTTTTTAATTTAGCTGTCATTGTGATAACGTTCGTCCTCGCCCTGAGTATGTTTGGCGTCTTTGAAATCTCTATCCCCAGCACGGCAGCGACTTGGCTCGTACATCTGACGGAGAGGGATGGACTATGGGGAGCTTTTTTCCAAGGAGCTCTTACCACACTACTGGCAACACCTTGTACCTCTCCATTTTTAGGCACAGCCTTTAGCCTCTCTTTAGGTCAAAGTAACTTGACGGCATTTGCAGTATTTATGGCCGCAGCATCTGGACTAGCATTCCCATATTTAATTCTTTCCATACAAACAAGTTGGCTACGGTTTATCCCCAAACCTGGATTATGGATGGAGTTGATAAAACAGCTGATGGGTTTTCCCTTACTCGCCACGACAATCTGGCTGCTGGGTGTACTTGGCAAACAACTAGGAGCATCAGCGATAGTGGCCACACTCGCATTTCTCTTGTGTCTGGCTATCTGTTGTTGGTCGTTAGGAGCCTTTATTAACACTAGAAGACCTTACCAACAGCACGGCTCGTCGCCACCTTGGTGGCTGCTTTTAGCCTGCCTAGCTATAATGATTTCCGCCACTTATTACTTAGCATGGCCCTACGTTGTGAAACCCCAGACTGTCGGAGTACAAGGCAAAGATCCCAAAATTCCCTGGCTGCCCTATTCTGAGTCCGCCCTGCATAGGGCGCAAGCTATTGGCCATCACGTTTTTGTAAACTTTACTGCAGATTGGTGCCTTTCCTGCAAATTTAATGAAAAAGCTGTTTTCGATCGTCCAGCTATCATCGCCGCATTTAGATCTAGGGAGATCATACCGCTTAAAGCAGACTGGACTAATTGGGATCCCATAATTTGTACTGCTCTACGCTCCTTTGGTCGTATCAGTGTCCCCCTTTACGTTCTCCATCCAGCTAAAGAATCCGAGACTCCTGTTATCTTTTCAGAGCTTCTTACGGAAGCTAAGGTGCTTAACGCCTTAGAAAGGCTGCCAACGGTAGAAAAATCTCACCGTTTTGAATCACTCTGGAGAAAGTGATTAGGCCTTTGTCTATCACGCATTTAGAGAAAGATGGTCTTGATCGTGCATGGATCGAAGACCTCTCCACAAGAGAGGGGATGTCCTATCCGAATTAGATGGAATCGTTGTGATCCCCCTGCAATTCGTCGTGAAAAGTACGGGGACCCGGACCAACAACCACTGTTAGAAACATTCATGGGCCTAAATGGGCAAGCCTAGTTGCCAGACAATGAAAATTAACAGTATTTTCTTCTCCGACTCCGATTAGCAAATGGGGTCCGTCCTAGATGTTTTCTAGCACCATCTCCCTACCGGCCCCTGGTTACCAGTCTTTCCAGGCACTGCAAGCCGTCCGGTAGATTGGACATTCCCTTAGTACTCTTTTTATCCAAAGCCTGGCCTGCAGCTGCCGCTACTCACTTGCGTGGCCCCCAAAATTCCAGCTGTAGCTTCTCGTTGTATCTCCCTCTTTCTACCTTTTCAGCCAGGACTTATCCTAGTATAGAGTCTATCTGCAGAGGTGTTAGATTATGAAGTTGCTCCTTTCTTATATTAGTAGAGCGGCATCGGAGGGTTTTCTCCTACCTTCTACGGTTGAAAACATCCGACTCCTACTAGAGGAGGATAGTTCTTCACTCACCAGTGAATCTGTCGCAGAGCTTGTAAAGAGACATCAATGGAAGGAGTTAAATGACAGATTCTTTTGCACGCTTCATTTTGGCACTGGTGGGCTACGCGGAAACACAATTCGCTCTATTATCACTCACAGTGAGCAGGGAGCTTCTTCGAAAGGAGAATGTCCTCAGTTCCCTAGCGTAGGAACCAATATGATGAACGATTTCAATATCACAAAAGCTACAAAAGGACTGGCCGAATATGTGAAGGAAATTTTTGGCAAGGAGGGACAGGAGGAGCGTCCCAGGATTTGTATTGCATACGACACGAGATATTTCTCACACCGCTTTGCGGAGCTTTGCGCGCGCACATGCGCAGAAAAGGGCTGTGACGCGTTGGTATTTTCTTCTCCTAGATCTGCCCCAGAACTTTCCTTTGCCGTACGTTATTTGCATGCAGCAGCTGGGGTAAATATCACTGCTAGTCACAATCCTCCAGAGTATAATGGATTCAAGGTTTACTGGACGGATGGAGGTCAAGTCATGGAACCTCATGCTAGCCGAATTATTCAAAAAGTTCGTCAGGTGCTGCCATGGGATACTCCCTCCCTCTATGATGAGGGAGAGGTAATTACGTTGGGTGCGGAAATTGATTTGGCCTATCTCGAACGCCTTCAGACATTGATCTTAGATCAGGAATTAGTAGCTCGTCAGGCAGCTGCAACGAAGATTGTTTATACTCCTCTCCATGGAACAGGGATTGCAATTATCCCCCATTTACTACGCAAGTTCGGCTTCTCCGTTTCAATTGTAGAGGCTCAAAGAAGCTCAGATGGGCAATTTCCAACTGTGACGTCGCCCAATCCAGAGGAACCTGCGGCTCTCAACTTAGCAATAGAAGACGCGAACCGGTCTGGGGCTGAGGTGGCAATTGGTACTGATCCAGATGGGGATCGAATGGGAGTAGCAGCCAGGGATGAGGCAGGGGAAATGCGCCTACTGACAGGTAACCAGATCGGAGTCCTTCTGCTTTGGTATCGAATTACCAAGCTTTTTGAGTTGGGGGTGTTAAATGTTAACAATCTCACACACGCCGCATGTCTTAAAAGTTTTGTTACTAGTGACCTACAGAAGGCCATTTGTAAACACTTTGGAATCCGGTGCGTTGAAACCCTAACTGGATTCAAATACATTGGAGCGAAACTTCGCAAGTATGAGGAACAGATTCCCGCAGACAAGCGAGTGGGCTATACAGAGCTTAGTGAGCAAGAAACACGTGTGCTGCGGTTATCTGAGTCTACATATTACATTTTTGGTGGGGAAGAAAGCCATGGCTACAGCGCATCCGATTTTGTGCGCGATAAGGATGCTAACGGTTCCGCTCTCCTTTTTGCAGAGCTAGTATCATACGCTAGAGAAAGATCTGTCACCGTTCACGAGATATTGGACGAGATTTTTAGAACCTACGGACTTTACCTAGAACAAACTGTTTCAATGCCATTTGAAGGCGCAGAAGGTGCTTCCAAGATCCGGGACTTGGTTGCCTCCTACGCAACTTCCCCACCCACTTCCATTGCCGGGTCTTTGGTAACTCACATTTGCGATTTCTCTAAGGAGACAATTACTGATGTCGAGGGAGATGTGATACCAAAGACAGTGATGATGGCCTTTGAGACGGAAAACCACTCCAGGATCATAGTACGCCCCTCTGGGACAGAACCGAAAATTAAGTTCTATCTTTCCGCAACGTATCCCTCTTCAAGTTTACCTTCTCATACAGAGGCCGGTGATAATAAGCTTTCCACCAGAAAGGCAGAATTACGGGAACGCCTAAATGCTATTTGGGAATGCCTCAATATCGACGCCCAAAGGCGGTTACTGTAGAAATCGATAATATGTACATATGAGATCCCCCCATCAATAGGACGCGCAACATCCCTAAAATTTCTAAGTTGTTTCTAAAGCCTTACTAGAATAGAGCCAGATGGATCCACTTATATTATAGATAATATAGAACCTTAGAACCTTTTTAGTGGCTTTATATACAGGCGCTGCCCTATTTATGTCAGCCGGACGGTGCTCTCCTCTCGAGTATCGTCGACAACGAGCACAGAGCGCAAACAGCCCCGCTCCTGCAAAAGCACACAAAAACAGACCCCGCCCCGGTTCCCAATCCATCCTTTTGGAGGTCCTCACTGTAATCAAGCACAGAGCCTTCCATAAGGGGAGCACTTTTTGGATCAACCACTACTCGAACTCCACAAGACTCTACAAGAATATCCTACTCTACTGGGCCATCTCCACAAGGTCCATCTTGTCTGGAGACCTGAGCACCCCCACCAACAACAGCCACTCGGAGAGCTCCACTTGGGAGCGACTCTTCCTGGAGAAGAGAGGACACCCTCTTCCCTGCCCGGCTTAGTAAGGCAAATGAGGTCTCCATTTCTAACCCGGTAGGTCCCCTCTCTATAGGCTACGGAGACACTTGCCAGTTCTCCATATATCTGGTTAGCCTGTCCAGGTTGTAGTTCGTCCAACGCCCTAAGACCGCATAGGCTAGCCTATTGCCACAACTGTTTCCATCTTTTTTTCTTCATGAAACTTGTCATTGCAGCGACAGCCACTAGTGGAGCCATTTATCTCCAGCGGTTGCTGGACTACCTAGCTCCCTCCACAGGTGATACATCCCACGAAATTCACCTTGTCTTTAGCTCTTTTGCTCGTCAGGTCATTCATGAAGAAATCAATGAACTGCGTATTCCTGAGGCTGCAGTAATTCGACATTCTAACAGAAATATGAATGCGGCGTTTGCTAGCGGTTCCACGCAATTTGATGCAATGATCATCATACCATGCTCTATGGGGACCCTTGGGCGCATTGTAGCGGGCACAAGCGAATCCCTTATCCTACGCTCTGCGGACGTCTTTCTTAAGGAAAGACGCAAGCTCATTCTTGTAGTGAGGGAGACTCCTTGGAATCTAATCCATGCAAAAAATGTGACAGCGGCAATAGAAGCCGGTGCTATATTTTTACCGGCGATGCCTTCCTTCTATAGCAAGCCGAACACTATTGTAGAAGTAGCAGATACGGTAGTATGGCGTGTCTTAGATCAACTGGGATTACCTGCCCCAAATGCCTACCGATGGAAAGAAAGGCCTCATTCGTCTTTCCATCCAAGTGATTGCATTTCCTCCCAAGGATGATTCTGTAAAAGAAGGAATAGGATCTACTGAGGGGGGATGATACCTAACTACTCAAAAATCTCTTCCCTTCGGAAGAAATGTTCGAGCTCGCTCTCAGCCTGTTCTAGTGAGTCCGATGCATGGATGACATTGATCATAACATTTTTTCCGAAATCCCCGCGAATAGTTCCTTTCATTGCCTTCAGTGAGTCAGTAGGACCAGCCAACTTCCGCACGCGTGCAATCACGTCCTTACCTGCTAGTGCTAAAGCAATAACAGGTGTAGACTCCATGAAAGCCTGCACCTCTCGAAAAAACGGTTTGTCAGCAATGTGCGCGTAATGTTTGCGAAGAATCCCAGCGTCGAGCTGTAGCATTTTGATCCCGCAGATGCAAAAGCCGCTTTCCTCAAAGCGAGAAAGAACATTTCCAACATGTCGATTTAAAAGACAGTCTGGCTTGAGCAAAACAAGTGTTATCTCCATGTCCACGCTGAGACGTCTCCTTTCCTTACCCATTCCAGCAAGCCAGCGAACAACCGACCATCCTTAAGTCTGAATATACCAACAACCCGGCGAGAACCCAACAGCATAGCAGACGCGTCACTGCTCATTCCACGCAACGTCCTGGAGTCACAAAGATCCGACAGGGTCTGACCTCCGGTGGATGTCAGTGTTTTTTCGATAAGACAAGACGAGATTATGCAGCAGCGGGAACCTGATCCTGCAGTCTTCCACGTGCTTTCTCAATCAAGTTACGCACCGTTTGTGAAGGCTGAGCACCTACTCCTAACCAGTAAGCTATCCTGTCAAGCTCAACGGAAAAGTAGGCACTTCCTCGACCGTTAGGGTTGTACCTGCCGACAATCTCGATAAATCTGCCATCTCTTGGATGACGCTGGTCGGTTACCACAATCTTGTAGCAGGGACAATTGCGAGCCCCCTCACGTTTTAGCCGAATTCTTACTGCCATAATTGTTTTGCCTCTTCTTTCTTTCTTCTTCTCCTCCTACATGTACATGGCAGCCGTGGGCCACCCTTAGGCAGGAGTGCCCTTCCACACCACGTGGTAAAAAGCCCCCCAAACAAGAACCCAGTTGCTCCGACCACCCGTTTATACAATGGCAAGGCCTCCCCGATCACACCACCGTGTATAGGCCGCCTTTCTAGCTTGTGAAGGGACCTACAATCGTGTAGAGTAGAGCATCTCTAGGTTTGGATGCCAAGAAGATTTTGTAAAGAGACAACCAAGAACACACTAATGGCCACTTGAAACTGCAAGTTTATGGAAGTTATGCGGCGGAAGGCGTCCACTTTCCATGGGCCATTACGCGTCTCCTCTAGCCAAAAACCTCCATCCCAGTCCAAAAGCACACACGCCAAGCATGTGGCGCAGGTGTGCAGCCCAAGTTGAACAAAAAACCACCCTCATCCACAAAGGATCTTAGGTAGACACAGCGGGACTGGGAAACTACTTTTGTAGGAAACGTTCCTAGTTATGGCAAGTGCTACAAGGCAAAATTACCTCGAAAGGCCTGCTGACTGGGATGGGGAGAAAGGGGTACCAGCAGAAGACCGCCTCGCTGAATGCTCTCCTCTTAAATCCTTATTAATCGCAAGTCTACTTTTGTAGAAACGTCGAATCCGGTTGGGCGTATCCAACTAGATGCGTGGATAGAAAACACGCTTGACCGCAAATCTTCTCTACCTAGGATGGAGCTCAATCCACGCCAGGATAGCTCAGCGGTAGAGCAGGGGACTCATAAGCCCTTGGCCGGGAGTTCAATTCTCCCTCCTGGCAAAAAAGATACATACCTAGATCCAAATTTCATGGCTAATACTAGATCTGCTGCCAAGCGGGCACGTCAGAGTGCTCGCAACGCTTCTCGCAATGCAAGCGTCCTAAGCACTCTCAGGACTCGACAAAAAAAGCTCCTATCGGCTGTTACGGAAGGAGATGAAGTAACCATCCGTGAGGCCTCGGTGGCTTTATCTTCTTTACTCGATAAGGCTGCCAAGCGAGGCATTATCCATAGGAATCTGGCTAATCGCAAGAAGTCTCGCTTGCCCGCAGTAAGAACTCTTGCTGACGAGGCTACTTCCAGTGTTACTGCTATTACGTAGCAGTGGGCTTATCCCTCTCTTCTTGAGATAGGTGGATATCATCAATAGCATCCATTACTCGCTGACCAATCCGCTTATAAGTCTCTCTATTGGCAGGCTGTACATCTTCAGGTAGGAAGCGAATTGCTTCTCCAACTACGGTAGTAATCTTCTTAGGGTACACTATCTTCCCTCCTAGTGGGAACGCCCTGTTGGCACCGAAAATCCGTAGGGGAAGGACGGGACAAAGCGTTCTTGCGATGATAAAGCCTATGCCTGGCCGTGCTAGCTGCAGAGTGCCGTCTCTAGAGCGTGTGCCCTCAGGAAAAAGTACCACCGCATTTCCTCTGCGAATCTTTTGGATAACAGCCCTTAGAGCCATTCCGCCTATCCAATTTCGATCCACTGGAATAGCATTCATATTTGGGAGCAGAGGACCGAGAATAGGCCAGTCTAAGAGTGTCCTTCTAGCAAGAAAGTATACCTCTCGGCGAGAGCAGATACCGACAAGGGGAGGATCAAGATAGCTCGTGTGGTTGACTGCCAAAACCACCCCACCTTTCTCAACCATTCGTTCTGGATGGATTACCCGGTAACGGAACAGGACTGCTGCGGTCAACTTACAAAGCCAATAACCAGCCCTATAAACAAGTCTCATGGCGAGGGATACAAGAAGCCTTGCATCTTAAGTAACCGCAAAACCTGCTGCACTACTTCCTCTTGTGTTAGGTGGGTAGTGTCAATAAGCCGTGCCCCTGTTGGGACCACCAGCGGCGCTGTTCCTCGAGTGGCATCCAACCGGTCGCGCTCTTCAACTACATCCGTGATTCCTTGCATCTCTCGACGATGTTGACGCTCTTTTCCAGAGGCATCTAAGTAAAACTTATACGGGGTTTCTGGGAAGACAACTGAACCAATGTCGCGACCCTCCATTACTAGAGGAAGGCATCCACCTAGATCTCGAAGTGGTTTAAGCAATACCCGACGAAATTCAGGAACTCTGGAAAAGAGAGAGACGTACTGCTGCACAAGAGTATTGCTTAGGTGTATGGTACAGTCCATGCCATTAACGAGGAAAGTAATCTTTCCGAAGAGAAATTTACTCGAAATTCGGAGTTGAAAAAGAAAGTTGTTAAGCATTTCGTTCGACTTCGCGGATATGCCAGATTCTAATGCCATCCAAGCGACTGCTCTGTAAAGCTCGCCAGAGCTGACAAATATAAACCCTAGGTGCTGAGCCACTACTTGCGAAACAGTGCTCTTTCCCACGGCTGCTGGGCCATCAATAGAAATAACCGGAGGGCTATCCATAGCTATCCATAGAGAACGAATCCTACAGCAGGTTTTGCGCCCTGTCCGTCTTAATTTAGGACTCAACAAAACATACCTCTGAAAACTGCCGCAGGGTCTTCTCAAAATCAGGGTAGGAAGTTCTAATACAACTTGTTTCTTCAATAATGGTTTCCCCCGTAGCAAATAAGCCAGCTATAGAGAACGCCATTGCAATCCGATGGTCGCCAAAACTCTTTAGACGCGTTCCTACAAGGGAACCCCTACCTTGAATTTCCATGCCATCCTTACGCTCTACAATCCTTACGCCCATAGCTCGTAAATTGGCTGTTAAGGCAGCTATGCGGTCAGTCTCTTTTACTCTCAGCTCCTGCGCATCACGAATAATAGTTTCCCCTTGAGCAAGCGCTCCAGCTACTGCAATAATGGGGATTTCGTCAATCGCGTTGGCGATTTCTTCACCTTGGATAGTGGTTGCGCATAGTTGTGTCCCGATGATTTCGAGAGAACCAGATGGCTCTCCAGTCCCTACGTGCTCTGTCGACATTTCCTGAATGCGGGCGCCCATTCTAGATAGGATGTCCAGGATAGCTCTGCGAGACGGATTTAATCCCACATTCTTAATGAGAAGATTTGCTCCAGGTTGAGCGGCTGCTGCCACCATCCAGAACGATGCGCTTGAAATATCCCCCGGGACACAAAAGTTACGAGCCTGCGGAATAGAGGGGCCTCTCAAAGAAATCTCCTTTCCATATCTTCGGACGGTAACCGAAAAGTCCTGTAACATGCGCTCTGTATGGTCACGGCTTTGCACATGTTCAACGATAGTGTTCTCCCCTTTGGCAAACAGTCCAGCCAGAAGGATGGCACTCTTGACTTGTGCGCTTGCCATCGGCATTTGGTAAACGATGGGCCGTAGTGACCCCCCTTTGACTAAAATGGGTGGACAATCACCCCCTCCCTCTGCTGACAATTTTGCTCCCATAAGCGACAGGGGCTCTATGATGCGCTTCATTGGGCGTCTTGAAAGGGAAGGATCCCCAACAAGTCGAGAACTGAATGATTGTGCGGCTAGGATGCCACTAAGTAACCGCATAGTAGTGCCGGAGTTGCCGCAATAGAGATCTCCTTGCGGAGCACGAAATCTCCCACTACATCCATGGACTACAGCAGAACAACGCTCTGGAAGCAGTGCAATAGAGACCCCTAGCTTGCGTAGAGCCTCCACTGTGTAGAGGCAATCCTCCCCATAGAGCAGGTTTGTAATTTCACAAACCCCGTTAGAAAGGGCGGCAAGCATTAATGCTCGGTGAGAGATGCTCTTATCTCCCGGTACCGCGACTGCACAACGGATAGGTACACCACGCTTAATTTTCAGCATAGCTTTGATTCCTGAGTAGAGATCTAGCCATGCTTGCTTTTTCAAGAAAATTGTACAGGCCTTCTGTATCCGATACTTTTAGGAGATGAGAGAGGGTTTGAAGCTGGTTATCGTAGTGGGAGAGGGCAGCTAAAATAGCTTCTCGATTTTCTAGAAGCACGTCTAACCATAGGTCTGCAGATCCTTGCGCAATGCGTGTCGCGTCCCGGTATCCTCCACCAGCGATTTCTTGCAGAGATAGAGGTTGAGCACAAATAGTGCTTACAAGAGCGACAGCGGTCACGTGCGGCAGATGACTAATAAACGCTACCGCCGCATCGTGCTGCTCCGGCGTCATTTCAAAAATTCGTGCCCCTGCCGAGATCCATAAGTTGCGTACCTTTTCTAAGTGCGAGATAACCGTAGGATGATTAGCTGGGCCTAACGGCGTTAGGATGCATGGAGCCCGCAGGAAGAGGTCCCATCGTGCCGCATCTAAACCACTTTGCTCAGAACCGGCCATTGGGTGGCCTCCCAAAAAACGATCTCCCAAAATGGGAACTAGTTCACGCATGACAAAAACCTTGATACTTCCGACATCGGTAACGACTGCATCCACATCGAGAAAAGGCTGAATTTTTCTGGCCAATTTCCCCATGGCGGAAACGGGGGAGCATAGAACTATTACCTTGGCACCAGGAATAACCTCCTCAAACTGTAAAGACGCTTTCAATGGCTGAAGTAACATCTTTGCTTTTTGAAGAGATGCCTCCCCTCGAGCCCAAACGTGGATCTTCCACTCCCCCGCTCGCGCTAATGCCAAAGCTAGCGATCCTCCAATAAGTCCGGGAGCCAGAATAGCCACCGTCTTTAAGGAACACGGAAAAGTTTGCCTGTATAAGGGCATCTCACCTCCTGTCCAGGTGGATAGCCATGAATATCGACATATCCTGCACGAGGCGCATATGGACTTGTTACCAGATCTTTTTTACCGGGTACTGGGGTTGCATATGGAACCTCCTGCGATGCCTTTGCAGTACTAGGAAAGTCGGATGAGGAATGTGGAGTAGCTAGATGACCATTGCTGTCAGTAGCTTCCGAGAGTTGCTGGACGCTGGAGGAGGATTCTCCCTGGCTTTCAATGCTTTGAACAGCTGGAGAAGATCTACTCCCTATGAGTTGGCTATCCTGCTCGACAGCACCCGAAAAACCTACGGCATCTCCTCCAGATCGGTTTTGCCTAGCAGGATTTATTTGGTTTGTCGCCCCCCAGCATGCGGAGAGCAATGCCATTGTTACGGTAAACACGATCCACCAAAAGTTTTTCATGATTAACTTGCAAGACTACACTAATTAAATTCACTTTTCGTTCAAACATCAACCAAACACATTGACCGTGTGCTTTTGGGCATTGCAGCCGCTAGAAGAACGGAAGAATAGACAAGGCGGAACCTGTAAGCTACGTAGGTGATATTCCATCCTTATTCAAGCTATACTATTTACAAAAAGAGTAGCCAATACCGCTTACCTGCTTATCACAGTTCAATAGGCGTTGGTGCCACCGATCCTAGACAGATGACACCAATTCATTGTAGATCAGCTTAGGTAGTCGGCATAGTTGTGCACCCTCGTAGCCTACAATTCAGGAAATTCATGGACTACATCTTACATCTAACACGAGTGTTAAGTAGAACCACGGTTTTCGTGAGCATGAGTATGACATAAGCGGTAATGAACAATGTAACCGATAATAGCAATTATCGGGAAGAGGAAGAGAGGCCAATAATCAAGCAGAGGGGAGGCGGGTGGTGCTACATGTAGCGTTCCATTTACCGAATTCCGTACATCAGGAGACGATACCTCTACTTGAACTTCCCACTTACCAGCTGCCGGAAAGACTACCGTGACGGCGTATAACAGTTTGTTCGTTGCTGCTGCATGAGTAGCCTGGTACACAGTCGGATCGGACTTTACCCGACAGCAGGGTGGCGTCCAAGTCTCTTCGGTAGTTATCGGCTGTTTGTTTAAACGCTGAAATGAAAGACAGACTTTGGCATTTAACAAGGGCCGGTGAGTAAAGTAATCCTGCACCAGTACGCTGACGTCCTCTAGTCCTGCGTGTACAACGGCGGAAGTAGTAAAAATGGTAATCCGGAGCGGGCCAGCCCTTTTGGAAATCTGTACGGTGCCTCCATCGGCAAAAATGTCTCTCCCCAGTGTAAGAAATAGGAAGACGATGAGGGTTGACCTTCGGATGCCCAACCACAGTGGGAGGGTACTCTTCAATTGTGCAACTTTGGCGGAAGGGTGTGTGTAGGTGAAGGGAGTATATTACAGCGTGGCTGGGGATCATCCTTGTGGGCGTGCGTGCCGAAAACTTTTATACCTCTTCTGGAGCCTGATCATTGTCGGTCGTTCGACTTACCACAGGAGCTATCGCCTGTAGTTTCTCGCCAACCTGCAGATTGATTAACTTCACCCCAATGGTGTTACGCCCAGCCTCACGAATTCCTAGGATATGAGTACGGACTAATTGGCCGCCCGTGGTGATCAGCATTAATTCGTCTCGATCGTTGACGGCAAGTGCACCCACTACATAGCCTGTTTTGTCTCCAGTCTTCATTGTAATAACTCCTCTCCCACCACGAGACTGCAGCCGATAATCTTGGAAAGGTGTGCGCTTTCCGATTCCATTCTCACCAGCAACAAGCAGCGTGGCATTAGGTCGAACGATAGTAATGTCCACCACAGCGTCCTCCTTATCCAGCCGAATGCCACGAACTCCGATTGTATCGCGTCCTTGATCCCTTAACTCTTCCTCACAGAAACGGATGCTCATTCCCCTACGAGTAACAAGGACCACCTCGCTATTACCAGAGGTAAGCACAGCGTCGATTAACTGATTGCCGGGTTCAATCTTGATTGCAATAATTCCCCCCTTACGGACATTAGAGAAACTGCTGAGATTAGACTTCTTGACGACACCACTTTCCGTGGCAAAGAGGATGTGTAGAGAAGTGTCCCAAGTGCAATCTGCTGCCGCAGCAGCGGAACTTACGGTCTTAGACTGAATTCGCAGCGTGGCGGCAATACTCTCCCCAGGCTGAAGATTAAGAAGATTGGCAATGGAACGCCCCTTGGAGGCACGTCCCATCTCTGGTATCTCATACACCTTCTCGACGTAGCATCGCCCTGTCTTAGTAAAGAACATCAGATAATCATGAGTGCTGGCCGTAAACAAATGTTCGACGAAATCTCCTTCCCGACCACTACCCACAGTATCCCGTGTGGCCATGCCGATAACCCCTTTCCCTCCACGACGTTGGGCACGATAGGCACTCACAGCCGTACGCTTAATAAAGCCACTGTGGGTCACCGTGATGATACAGCCCTCATTGAGGATAAGATCCTCAATGTGGATTTCACTCTCTTCAGACACAATTCCAGTAAGACGGGCAGTAGCGTATCGTTCTTGGACAGCACGTAACTCAGACTGGATAATATCCAACACACGAGATTCGTTAGCCTGAATGTCCTTCAGATCCTCAATGTTCTCAAGAAGTTCCTGATACTCCTCTTTAATCTTTTCTTGTTCGAGACTAGTAAGTTGATAGAGGCGTAGCTCCAGGACCGCGTCTGCTTGCGCCTCACTAAATGGATAATTCCCATCAACCAGACGAGCTTCGCTTCGAACGTAAACGCCAATGGACTGCACTCGGTCCTGTGCCAGCTTGTATGCCATGAAATGGGCCTTAGCCTCCTCCCTGTAGGAAGCTCCCCGAGCAATGCGAACAAAATCATCTAGGTGAGCAAGCGCTATAAGGTAGCCTTCGAGTTTTTCTGCGCGTTCTTCTGCTTGCCGGAGTAGAAAACGCGTGCGCCTTAAAACCACCTCACGCCGATGTTCGATGTAACACTGTATCACTTCCTTCAGGGAAAGTAACTTTGGTTTACCATGATCAATGGCCAGCATGTATACAGGAAAGGATGTTTCCAATTGGGTGTATTTAAAGAGGTGGTTAATGACAACCTTTGGAGCTGTATCTCGCTTTAGCTCGACAACCACGCGAGTATTTTCGTCTGACTCATCTCGTACGGCACTAATCTCTGTAATCACTTTCTGACTGACAAGCTGAGCAATGCGCTCGACAAAGGCAGCACGGTTAACATTGTAGGGAATTTCTGTGATTACAATTTGCTCGCGACCACCCTTAATTTCCTCGACCCCAGCCTTTCCTCGCACCTTAACCGAGCCACGCCCGGTTTCAAAATATTGCCGGATTCCAGAAGTGCCGTAAATCTGACAGCCGGTAGGAAAATCAGGCCCTCTGATGTAAGTTGACAACTCGTCGATCGTAATATCTGGATTTTCAATCATAGCGCAGGTAGCCTCGATTGCTTCTCCAAGGTTGTGAGGTGGAATACTCGTCGCCATGCCAACGGCAATTCCCATGCTGCCATTAACTAGCAGGTTTGGGAATGCAGCTGGGAAGACTATGGGTTCAGTTAGACGCCCATCATAGTTAGGGACAAAGTCTACCGTTTCTTGGAGTATATTATCCATGAGAGCTGCCCCAAGAGGCGCTAGACGTGCTTCTGTATAGCGCATTGCAGCTGGGGGATCGCCTTCCACTGACCCAAAATTGCCTTGTCCTTCCACTAATCTCTCCCGCATGGCCCAGCGCTGGGCCATATGAACAAGTGTCGGATAAATTACCATCTCGCCATGCGGATGGTAGTTCCCGCTTGTATCGCCACAGATCTTCGCACACTTGACATGCTGATGACCTGGGAAGAGCCGCAGGTCATACATGGCGTTGAGAATACGCCGCTGAGCAGGCTTCAAGCCATCACGAACATCCGGAAGAGCTCTGGAAACAATAACGGACATAGAGTAGTCGAGGAAGGACCGTGACATTTCCTCAGCTACATCTACTAATATAGCCTTCTCTTGTGTATACATCGCGACTTTCAGACGTCTAGGTTGCGGACATTTAGGGCATTGTCCTCAATAAAATGTCTCCGTGGTTCCACCATCTCCCCCATTAAGATGGTAAACATCTTGTCTGCTTCTACCGCATTAGTTTCATCCAACCGAACTTTTAGGAGTCTGCGTTTTCTAGGATTCATCGTGGTCTCAAAGAGCTCTCTAGCGTTCATCTCTCCCAATCCCTTAAACCGCTTGATTTGGACACCTCTCCTGCCAATTTCCATAACAAGATCTAGAATGTGAGGAATCGCGAATATTGCGTGGTGAACTTGTCGATCTCCTATGGCACCTTCTACCAAGACGAAGACGGGATTTTTTTGGACTGAGTAGTGCTCAGCATGGAATCCCCATTTATTAAACAATTCACGGACAAGCTTTTCAATTCCGGTGGTCTCATGGATTGTCACCAGCCGGCAGCGACGGCGGCGCTGATTTCTGGAAAGAGATCCTACCTCATTGTTTGTTTCTACTTTCTCCTCAAAAAGCGCTAGGTCCTGGTTGGCCGCTGCAAAGTCCTTTAATTCCTCTTCGCCGTGAAAATACCTGGTGGTCTCGTTGTTTCCATCGCGAATTTGTACTAGATGTGTAGGGAGAGTCCCTTCTTTAGGATGCACTGATGCAAGATAAGTCCCGAAATCTCCACCAAGTTTTCGTACAGCAGTCCCATGTCTCTCCAGGCGTTCCAACAACTCCAGAATTTCCCTGAGTTGGGGCGATGTAAATTCCCTGTTATCGTCCTTCAAATCCAAGAGACGCACTTCCCCAGCGCCAAGCGTGAGGAGAATACGATTAAGCTGGATATCATCTTCCACATATTCCTCATGCCTCTTACGCTTGATTTGATAGAGGGGTGGCTGAGCAATGTAAATATAGCCGCGACGTACCAGCTCTTGCATCTGGCGAAAGAAGAACGTGAGCAGTAGCGCCCTGATATGAGAGCCATCCACATCGGCGTCAGTCATGATAATAATTCGTCCGTAACGAAGCTTCTCCAGATTAAAAGATCCTTCCCCATCTCCAACTCCGATGCCTGTTCCAATTGCAGTAATTACGGCCTGGATCTCAGTGTTTTGAAGGACCCTATCCAGGCGCGCTTTCTCAACGTTAATTAGCTTACCACGGATAGGGAGAATAGCCTGATATCGACGATCCCTGCCCTGTTTGGCAGATCCTCCAGCGGAATCCCCCTCGACGATGTAAAGTTCAGTAAGGGAAGGATCCCGCTCTGAACAATCAGAGAGCTTACCAGGCAATCCTCCTCCGGTAAGAACGCCCTTACGAACGGTTTCCCTAGCTCGTCTTGCTGCATCTCTTGCCCGCGCAGCCATCAGGCATTTTTCCACAATCCACTTAGCAACTGTTGGGGCTCCATCAAAGTAGTCCATTAACCCTTCGTATGTAACGGAGTGGACAATTCCTTCTACCTCGGTGTTAACAAGTTTGACCTTAGTTTGAGATTCAAACCTCGGATTGGGTAACTTAACGCTCAAGATGCAGACGAGCCCTTCACGAACATCTTCACCGCTTAAAACACTCCTTTCTTTGAGCAAGTTATTGACCTTTACGTATTGATTAATGGCTCGTGTAAGCGCTGTGCGAAGTCCAGTCAGATGCGTTCCACCATCTGGGTTGGGAATCGAGTTACTAAAGCAGAGAATCTGATCCGAATAGGAGTCATTATACTGTAGGACCACATCCACAAAAACATCTCCGCGTCGACTAGAAATAGCAATGGGGTTGGGATGGAGAAGTTGTTTATTCTCTCCAAGCTGTCGGACAAATTCACTTATGCCGTTTTTGTAAAAAAATGTCTCAGAGCGTGGTTTTTGGACTTCATTCTCTCTTTCATCAGAGAGAGAAATTTCAAGGCCGGGATTAAGGAAAGCAAGCTCACGGAGACGCATAGCTAGTCGTTCATACTTAAACTCCGTGGTAATTGTGAAAATTTCCGGATCGGGTAAAAATGAAACCACTGTTCCAGTCTGACTTCTGTCTTTAAGATCTCCGAGAACCATTAACTGCTGCGTAGTTTTACCGCGCGCAAAGGCCATGCGGTACACTCTGCCATCCCTCAGAACGTCCACTTTAAACCACTCAGAAAGCGCATTAACACACTTAGCACCCACGCCATGCAGGCCACCACTATACCTATATGCACCCTGGCCAAACTTACCACCTGCATGAAGATTGGTAAGGACAAGCTCTAAGACGGGCATCCGCCACTTTGGGTGACTCTCTGTTGGAATACCACGACCATTATCACGGATGGATACTGATCCATCACTATGGATGGAAATCTCAATCCGAGTGCAGAACCCAGCTAGATGCTCATCGATAGAGTTATCAAGGACCTCAAAAACACAATGGTGCAGTCCACGTTCATCAGGGTCGCCAATGTACATGCCAGGCCGTTTGCGTACGGACTCTAAACCCTCCAACCTATCGATCTGTTTCCATCCGTATTCCTGAGATTTTAGATCACTGTGCAAGTCTGCCATGAGTAATTACGAGGGAAGTCGATCGCTACCCGCCTACTGTAAGCGAGGGTAGGGAAAGTAGAATGAGAGGTACAGCTTTTTGTTCATCTCCTTCTATCCAGCACAGGTGTACTGGGAGAGAGGAGTTTTTCAGAAAAAAGTCCTTGCTCTAAAACCTTAACTGTTACTACAAGGGATTGCCCCAGAGTGCATGTATTCTCTTATGCACCGATAGCTCAATGGCAGAGCAGTTGACTCTTAATCAATTGGTTGAAGGTTCAAGTCCTTCTCGGTGCAGCTGGACTGTGCTTCCACTGCCATGAACTCCACAGGGATTATGCAGGTGTGAGCGGACGTGGGTATAGTATACGGCGGGTTTTTTGCTTGGACTACCCTTTTTTACCTTCGGCATGTCCTCTTAAGTAGCGCACGATCCGCATTTGCCTATCCTCTCGAATGAATACCTTCACGTTGAACTCTTTCTCAAAGGGTGGAAAGAGGGTGTCTCCTTTCAAAGAGCCGTAACCCTTTACGTGAGTAACAAGGATTTCATTGCATAACGGTAGTAGGGCTTGATAGGTGCATGCCCCACCAACCACGAACACTTCCCCCCCCCTTTTTTTTTCTGCGTGTTCGCGCAATCGAGCGACCGCTTCCAGGTCGGAGACGCAAAGCACTCTGCCCACCCCCGCCCTGAATCCTTTGCGTGTGAGAACAACATTTTTTCTTCCTGGCAAAGGATGCCCAATGGAATCATACGTTCTGCGTCCCATGATCACAGTAGCACCCCATGTAACCTCCCGAAAAAATCTTAGGTCCTCTGGGAGTTTCCAAGGAATCTCTCCCCTGTACCCAATAACGCGGTTCTCCGTTATTGCAACAATGGCTTTCATACTGAGACAGGGGCCTTAATGGCTGGATGCGGATGATATCCGGCAAGGTAGAAATCCTCAAAGCGAAATTCGTCAATCTCATGTACCTTAGGGTTAAGACGCATTTGAGGCAAAGTCCTGCAGTCCCGTTGGAGCTGAAGATGCGCCTGTTGTAAATGATTTTGATAAAGGTGCAGATCTCCAAAGGTATGGACTAGTTCTAAGGGTCGGAGATTACATACCTGCGCTACCATGAGTGTTAGCAATGAGTAGGAGGCAATATTAAATGGGACTCCGAGAAAGAGGTCTGCACTCCTCTGATAGAGATGGCAGGATAGCTCACCATCTTGGACATAAAACTGAAAAAAGGCATGGCAAGGGGCCAGTACCATTTGATCAAGCTCACCAACGTTCCAGGCAGATACTACCAGACGCCGGCTATTTGGATTGGCACGAATTTGGTCAATCACTGACTGAATCTGGTCGATAGTTATCCCTTTTGGGGCACGCCAATTACGCCATTGGGCTCCATAAATGCGGCCCAAATCCCCATTAACATCAGCCCATTTGTCCCAGATGGTCACCCGATTTTCATTTAGGTAGCGGATGTTAGTATCTCCCCGGAGGAACCAGAGAAGCTCATGGATGATCGAGCGTACATGCATCTTCTTTGTAGTAAGAAGGGGGAAGCAGTCGCGCAGATCAAACCGCTCCTGCGCGCCAAAGACGGAAAAGGTACCAGTGTTGGTTCGGTCCAATTTCCACTTTCCTTTTTTAAGAACTAAACGGAGGAGTCGATGGTACTGTTCCATTCAATTGCTCCCCAGACCCAGCCTAATTAAAAAGGAAAAAAGGAATATAGGCAAGAGCCGATGCAATCCCATCGGGGCCTGTTCTACATTTCTGTGGAGACCGGCAAGCCAATCCCATAGACAAACAATTTGCTCCACCATCTCCCGCCAAAGCACCATTACCAGGCGCTATCCCTTGTCTAGAGCGAAAAAGGTAAGGAGGGTACACAACTGAGAATAGTAGAAAGCTTATCCAATAAGCGTGCTGCAGGAACTGAATCCACGGAGAAGCGATGCGACATGGGATAGAGCCCGATTATCCATACGATCTTCGGCGGTAGGTCGCAAACTTCGATGCTAAGGAAAAGAAAAGGCCAGCAACAAGACACCTGCCCCAATGCTGATAAAGAAACAGAAAGGCAGGAAGAGAACTGCCATGGCAGCCCGCCATCCCTCTATTTGGTTGACTTCCTTGAGGCCTACGACTAACAGTAGGATGTCAAGCACAAAGGTGACTAGAATCCCCAAAAACGGAAGCAGACGAAAAATAGCGGCCGTGGCATCTGAATAGCAGATAATTCGGAACGTAGATTCAAACCCCTTATTCGCACCGCCTACAAGGTATAAAACAAGGTGTAAGAAGCCAGCGCGAAGTAAAGTTCCCAGCGCGGCCAGGACTGGCATAAGCGTAATCGCCATTGCAGCGCTTGCCAGACTGAGAGAATCTACTTCAAAGAAGCTCATGTTCAGTGTGTTGACACCAGGCAGACTATGTATCAACCTCCTAAGTGCTGCTGCGTAGAACGTACTGTAAGGTAGGGTGCAGATTCCAACACCTACTGTTAGGATAATGATGTAAAGTAGGGGGGAAAGATAGTCGCCCCCGGTGGGCATTTTCGAGAAAACCTCAGCGGGATTTACCAGGATCTCCCTAACAGTTTGAAACAATGCTCGTAGAAAGCCGACCTCGTGTCTTTTTTCCCAAGGAGGCTCAAATGAGAGTGTTGGGGGAGGGGATGCTACTAATTCCTGCGGCGGTAACGGTGGAGGCAAACCCTGAAATTCAGAAAGCGGCTTCCAAGCCTCCATTCCCAGAGTCCAGCCAAGGTCAGTCGGGAGAAAACGTCCGGACGCTAAACCAGCAGATACTTCTTCCTGAGAGAATTGGCCAAGAGAATGTCGATCTCTGTTGATATGGATTGGATGGATAAGGTACGTCACAGCTGCTTGCCTAGTCAAACACTCCTCTTAGGTCAACACTCAACAAAATCTCTTGATGAAAGAGTTGAGTCCTTCTCCTTTTTCTGGCACCTTCCTCCCATGCCTACAGCTGCTAGTGACTCCATGCCCATCGGTCACTTCCTCCCTCCCTTCGCACTTCTGGACGTTGTAAGGGGTACGCTTGTTTCTCATCAAGAAGTTTGTGGTAACAAGAAGGCTGTCTTGATCATGTTTCTCTGTCGGCATTGTCCCTATGTTGCCCATGTATTGAAGGAGCTCATACGGCTTGCTTTGGATTACCAGCCCCAGGGAGTGGCCTCCGTAGCAATCAGCTCTAATGATAGCGAAAAATACCCTGAGGATGCCCCGGATATGCTCCGACAGATGGCCATTGAACACTCCTTCCCCTTCCCGTTACTGTTTGACCGATCTCAAGAAATTGCTAGGGCATTTACCGCCGTGTGTACACCGGATTTTTTTCTCTTCAATTCCAAAGGTCAGCTGGTTTATCACGGCTGCCTGGACAAAAGTACTCCAGGCAATGGTTTGCCTATTACTGGAGCAAATTTACGTACAGCGCTGGACGCTACTCTGATAGGCGATCCTGTACCTGGGAAACAGGTACCCAGTATTGGATGCAGTATCAAGTGGATAGAATGACGAAACTAGCCGTAAATAAGGATTGAAATGCTATCAGGAAGGTTGGCGGTGACTTGTGAAGCCACATTGCCCTTGAGGACCTTGTCCATGGTGGAGCGATTTGAAGAGCCTAAGATGAGGAAATCTGCCCCCAGTGTTGCTGCCAAATCCACAATAATTCCAGCTGGGGCAACAGCACTAGCAAAGACAGGCACTACTTGGACGCCACGCTCTTTACCCATGCTAAGAGCGGTATTGAGGATAGCGCTTGCCTGAGGATCCTCTTCCCAACGTGGGTGGGGTGCGTGCATCCCGGGATATAATACTACCACCTCCCGTACATAGAGTACGTAGAGTTCAGCATGACGTAACAACGCTTCGTCGAAGGCAAACTCTAGTGCCGATGTTACTCCCCGTAGGCACACTAAAATTCTCTGAGAAGCAGCCCGGAACCGCAGCACTTTCTCAATTTCCTCCGACTCAGCGATATCCGCGATTTCCCTAGAGATTGTTACTGTACGCAATCCGGACAGTCTCTGTACATAGGCTCGCAGAGAAAGTCCTACAACTAGAACACAAAGGACAAAAAAGAGCGCGTCAGGTTTGGTTCGAGCTAATGTCAGTTCGACGGCTACCAATACCAAAAAGGTAATAAACATAATCCACCGCTCGAGGAGACTCATTGTTAGGTTCCAGTTTAAGGAGCACGATCCCAAATTTACGCAGATGGCACCTACCACTCCAATCGCGTAGAGCCCAGCTAAAGCCTCAAAGCTGTTAGTAGAAATTAAGACTAGACAAGGGAGAGCAACTGCAATTGCCAATGGAGCAATGGGCACTCCATGAGAATTTAGACGCAGAAAAGCCCGCGGCATTTCCCCATCCCTCGCAGTTATAAAGAGCAAGCCGATAAGAGCAGTTACTGCCGTATTCACGGCACTAAACAAGAGGAGGGAAAAAATGATGCCTACCGCAAATCCATAAATCTTGGAAAATGTAACCCCAAACGCTAAACCTCCGTAAAACTCGGCTATAAAGCGAATCATATCCTCTCCGCGTCTGAACATTTCCTGAGAAAGTTCCTCCGGTATGGAAAGCATTGCCCAACCTAACAAAGCGGTTCCTACACTTACCTCGATAGCAACTGGCAAAATTGCCTTGAAGACTGTTCTGCCAATTTGCGGTCTAGCTACAGACGAGCCCTTATCTAGCTTCAGAATCCCTGTTAGATTCGCGATGGCTTCTACGCCGCTTAGAGCAAGAATAACACTCACAAAAGAACTCCAAGTGCGCTCTATCCCCATTCTATGAATGGGCAGTTGCATAGAAAGGTGGGGTGTGCTGAGAAGAAAAGTTACTATTACTACTAGAATGGTAGGGGCAGCAAGGATCACGGCCAAACTTCCGCTAGGGCGAGGGCCAAAATAATTGAGAACTCCAACAGTCAGAATCACGGTGATGGTCCCAGCAAGAACGTACTGACTGGGCACTTCTAAGTAACTCAGCGCTGCCCACCCGCTTAAGGCTGCCGTCACTGTTAAGTCAGCAACCAAAAGGAGTGCTCCGATTATCGCAAGCAGACGGGACTGACTCCGGGCTGAGGAATAGACCCCGCCTCCCTCTGGAAAACACCGACAGATTACTACATAGTTGGCGCCCACAAGTGCCGTTAAACCACAAACGGCTAGGATAATTGGCAGAGAGGAGAATCCGGATGTCACAAACGCTAAACCTAACACATAGGCCTTACTTGTTCCCCAGTCTCCGTAGAGAAGTGCTGCTGCGCGGGGCCAATCGAGGTTCCTTGGCCTATGAAATTTAATAGTTTCCATGACAAGCGCTATCAGTAGTAGGATAACAAGTATCCTCTGAGAATACTTTGAAGCAAGTGATAGAGGAAATTCTACCAATTTAGGCAGAGTCAATATTTAAAGCATTTTAGATTGTCACCGGTCTCCCTTCTCCCTACCCTACCTCCTCAGGAAGGATGGGTAGAGGATGGCCGCTTTGTCCCCTAAGCGATAAAGAGGAAAGTCCGGACACCAAAAGGCAGCATGCCACGTAAATGAAGAGGAAACACGTGGGAGTGTGGTACGCAAGTTCTGCACGACGGAAAGTGTCACAGAGAACACACAACCAAACTTGTTTGGGATTATTTGCTCGACTTGTCTGGAAATGGTGAAAAGGCGGGGTAAGAGCCCACCACCCCGAGCGTAAGCGAGGGGGTACGAAAAACCCCATGTGGTGCAAGACGAAATAGGAGGACGGGTCGCCTGCCCGATGAGGGATTGTTCCCTCGGAAACTCCGGGTATTAAGTCGCACCCGACTTCGGTCGGGGTTCTGTCCTTTTGGATAGAACAGAGAAATGGTCATCGCACCAGTGCCTCGGCCAGAAGGCCGGGGAGCTGTTGTACAGAATCCGGCTTACAACTGCCCTTCCTTCCAGTACTGCTAGTAACTTGTGTTGTGTTCCTTTCTCCAATTCTCCTCCGAAAGAATCTTGCTCTCCACTGACTAAAAGTAGCAGAGGCTTTACGCGACTGTTGCACTACCACCTATCAGCTTCCCTTTATGGGCATCAGGTAGTTTTTTCGGATTAGAGCGTGAAATTACCTCCATTAGGGAATTACAACTGGCGGCTGGCATCGTCGTTTCCTTATCCACTAGCTCTTATAATATGTTTCTCTAAGGGCAGAATTCGAAATTTATCTATTCCATCCTTGTGGCAGCGGAAGTTAGAATGAGTGGCATGGTAGAAGTGCTGTGATGATAACCTTACATTATTCATGCATGACCCCTCCTTATGCTACCTGTTGATAGACATTAGTAATACTTTTACAAAAATTGCTTTGAGTTCCATGAGGCGACTGAAAATAACTCGTCGCGTCGCCACAGCTAAGCTGACAACGTGTCGCCTCAAAGCAATTATCGCTAATTGGTCATTTACCTACACGGTTGTAGCGTCAGTTGTACCCTCTCGAAATCTAGCAGTTGCTAGCGCGCTGTCTGTCCCTATTCTCTGGGTAAATCCAGAAGCTAATTTAGGTATTGGTATCGACTATCCTCATCCGAGACATATTGGAGCCGATCGGCTCGCAAATGCTGTTGCCTGTGTCGCACTTTACGGAATTCCAGCTATCGTGGTAGACTTCGGGACAGCTGTAACTTTTGACGTGCTCTCCACAGCCGGAAATTATGTGGGCGGAGTCATTGCGCCTGGGCTGACTGTATTCAGTGAGTACCTCCACCAAAGAACCGCCCTATTACCACGGGTGCGGTTACGCGAGCCACATTCCGTCTTGGGAAAATCTAGCGAGGAGGCCATACGTTCTGGAGCTGTGATTGGCTATCGAGGTCTCATCCGAGAAATTCTCTCTCAAATCTGCAATGAAATCTTTAGCGATGGACTGACTCCGTCTGTTATTGCAACTGGTGGTGATGCTAGGCTAATCGGAAACCGTCTATCGCTCTTTGATACGGTCAATCCAAAGTTAACTCTGGAGGGCCTTCGACTGATTGCTACTAGAAGCTTTAAAAGCTAGGAACAACTTTATCATCAAATCAACGGTCCTTTGCTCATGTCTACTGTATAGATCTTCTTACATTCTTTTAGCTACCGCTTTTCTTTGCCCAAGCGGAGGCACTTAGCAGAATGTAACTTTAAGGTTTAAATGAACCTCCTTTCTACCCCCTGAATATAAACCCCCTACGTCGGCAATAATGCAGGGAGGATAATCAAGCCTGCCCTGATTGGAGAGGGCCTCATTTCCTTGAGCTTAACAAGGAACAACGTCCCTCCTATCGGTGCCGAGCGGTTATTATTAACTCCTTACTTGGGCCTTAATCCACAGGGATATTCAGACCGTCTGACAAAACTCCTCAAAACGATCCAACCCAGTTTTGATTATATCCATACTGGCGGCATAGCTAATCCGGATAGTTTGATCATTTCCAAAGGCAATTCCTGGGATTGCAACAACATTTGTTTTGCTTAGTAGGCGATCTACAAAATTTTGAGAACCTAGTCCTAGTTGACTAATGTTAATAAGCACATAAAAAGCACCCTGGGGCATAACGGTTTTCAGTCGGGGGATTTTAGAAATACGGCTTAGTACATATTTTCTGCGGAGATTAAGTTCCTCCCGCATATCAGCTACACATTGCTGACTTCCCTTTAGTGCAGCAATGGCTCCCATTTGGGAAAAGGAGCAAGGATTGGAGGTGCTGTGACTTTGTATGGAATTAACTGCGCAGGCTATTGGTTCAGGGGCCCCTAAGTAGCCGAGACGCCAACCGGTCATAGCATAGGCTTTGCTAAACCCGTTGACAGTGATAGTCAACCCATATGCTTCTGAGGTCAGTGAAGCGATGCTCACATGTTCGGCACCATCATAAACGAGCTTCTCATAGATCTCATCTGAGAGAATATAAATTCCCTCTTCTACAGCTAGCTTAGAAATTGCACGTAGCTCTTCAGCAGAGTAGACAGAACCCGATGGATTGCCTGGTGAGTTTACAATGATCATTTTTGTCTTAGGCGTCATAGCATTCTCAAATTCCGAGGCGGTAAGCTTCCAGGCGCTCTCTTCTCGAGTAGGAACCACGACAGGTGTACCACCCGCTAGCCGAACCATTTCTAGATAGCTCAACCAATAGGGAGCTGGGATAATTACTTCGTCGCCTTCTTCAATACAAGCCATGATGGCATTGTAACAGGATTGCTTGGCACCGCTGCTAACAACGATTTGGTTGTCTGGGTTGTATTCTAGACGGTTGTCTAGCCGAAATTTTTCGGAAATAGCCTTGCGTAGTTCAAAAAGCCCTGAGCAAGTAGTGTACTTGGTGCATCCTTCCTCCAAAGCAGAGACAGCGGCGGCTTTAATATGTTCCGGAGTATCGAAGTCAGGTTCGCCAGTGCCGAAACCATAAACGTCGATGCCCAGGGCCTTCATAGCTTTAGACTTACTATCAATAGCAAGAGTGAGGGATGGGGTTAGTTCTTTAAGACGGGACGAAATATCCATATAAAAAATTAATCCTTTGAATTATGACGAGCGGGGGAGATAGAGAGGTGAAAGGCAGGTGGATGATAAAATAACTAGTCCGCGTGACTATAAGCCATTTTATCCCGTTTAGGGGGACGTATTTACACAGGAACGGCAGAGAGATTACTGGAAGTTAACGTAAACTACCGATGACGGATGCGCTCTTTCTAGAGAGAAGGAAGACAGGAGGTTTTCTCAATCCGGCGGTTTTCTTTCCAGAAACCTCTTTTGGAGGAGAAGCACCACAATGATGGATGTCACCGTGGGTCACCCTAGCTCCCTCAGGGGGGGACCTTCCCACATAGCACGCCTTTTCGAATTGAATCGAATTGAAAGGCATGCAGCCCACCACTCCTCCACTTTCCTCTTCTTTTTCCCTACAGATAAGAATTGCAATAGCCGACGCCACAATTGAAGTACACGAAACCCGACAATTGTAGAAACACCTCACCAAGCGCCAGTTTCGATATACCACCGGCCGCTAGCAGAATAAGTAACCGGATCCAGAAGTAGCACCCCACACCATCACCCGACCAGAGAAAGAGAGGGGCCTCAAAATCTCCTCAACAAGCTCAGCTCAACCTTATGCTGGCAAAGGGGGTCTTTTCCCCCGTAGGTCTTCCACAACTATCCACCAGCGATTGCAGGCAAAATGCTGACCTCATCCCCATCCGCGACAGGTGTAGCCCTTTCTTGAAGGAACCGAATGTCTTCACCATTGACAAAAACGTTAATAAAACGGCGAACGTTTCCACTTTCGTCGCAAATGCGTTCCCCAATGCCTGGATAGGTCTGATCGAGTTGAACAAGGAGCTCAGCGATGGTAGTCCCTTCTGCAGTAACAACATCTGCTTCCGCAGTCAGTTTACGTAACGGAGTGGGAATACGGATATGAATTGGCATGGGAGCAGATTGCAAAAATCGGAGCGCGCAGGAAAGAACTATTTGTAAATTAATCCAACATAAAACACTTATCAAATGCAGAAATAGAGGGATCAATGACGTGAACTGTCCCGGATTTTTCGTTAAGAACCTCCTGAGTTTTCAGTCCATTGCCAGTAATACAGAGGACAATTGTGCTATTACGCAAAATGCTGCCGTTTTCAATGAGTCTCTTGGCACAAGCAATGGTAACACCTCCTGCTGGCTCGGCAAAGATGCCTTCGTATTCTGCGAGAGATTGTATACCTTGGACAATTTCCTCATCAGTAACATCCTCACAGTTTCCCCTAGTCTTCCACATGGTATGGATGGCATAGTAACCATCAGCTGGGGTGCCGATAGCCAGAGATTTTGCAATAGTCTTAGGATGGGAAACTGGCTTGACGACATCGGTATTCTGTCTAAAGGCCGTGCTGATGGGGGAACAGCCTGTAGCTTGTGCCCCGTGGATGGAAAAGGGAGCTTCCTTAACCAGCCCGGTGAGAACGGCTTCTTGGTATGCTTTATAAACCTTAGTAAGCAAGGAACCGCTAGCCATACAAACTACCGTGTGATCGGGGATGCGCCATCCGAGTTGTTCCAGAATTTCAAAGCCCATCGTCTTAGAACCTTCAGCATAATACGGGCGGAGATTGACGTTAACAAACCCCCATCTATACTTCCCGACGATTTCCGAACATAGCCGATTCACGAAATCATACGAACCTCGGACACCGATGACTCGCGTTCCATACACAAGGGAGGCAAGCACCTTACCCTGCTCTAGGTTATGGGGAATAAAAACATAGCTTTGCATGCCAGCTGCAGCAGCGTGAGCAGCTACAGAGTTCGCGAGATTTCCTGTTGAAGCACAAGCAACCACCTGAAATTCAAGTTCCTTGGCACGGGAGAGTGCTACTGATACCACACGATCCTTAAAGGAAAGAGTTGGATGATTGACGCTATCATTCTTAATCCAAAGTTCCTTGACGCCCAAGAACTCAGCTAATCGAACAGCTCGGATCAGTGGCGTAAACCCTACTTGAGTACCAACTGTTGGCTCTCCTTCAATAGGAAGAAGCTCTTTGTAACGCCACATGGAACGTGGCCGCCCCTCAATAACAGAACGACTAAGAGTCTTTCCGATTGCTTGATAGTCATAGACGACCTCTAGTGGTCCAAAATCAAACTCGCAGACGTGTATCGCCTCTTTTGGATAGAGGCGGCCACACTCGCGGCATTTCAGATTTCTAAAGTAAGACTCCCCGCTTGGCCTCATAGAACGTCGTGCATTCCAATTTTACAAAACCACTACACGAATAATACATCATCTACGTTATCCACATTGCTCAAGGCAGAGGCCTGATGCCAGCCAGAAATCTCTCGACCTCTCACTTTCCTCCTGATGCACCAACAAGTTGGTAGCAGATAGTTTCCTCTTCACGGTAAGAGAACGACCTGCGGGAGAGTCTATCGCAAGACGACTAAGGCAGCAAGCCACTTCTGCTGGCCACTGTATAAAAAAAGTAAGCGAGAACTGGACTACTCTCACATTGCTGAGCTATTGGAGCTTCTTGAAATGGATGCGCAAGACACGCCGCCCGTCCGTGGCAGTAACGGTAGCTAGGTAGTTACCAATGCGGATGTTTTCTCCCTTAAAAGGAATATGACCAAGTATAGAAGTAATATACCCTCCAATAGTGCTTACCTCTGAGGTCCCAAAGTTAAGACCGGCCATTTCCGCGAGTTCATAAAGGGCAAGGACTCCATCTACGGTAAATTCTTGTTCGCTTATCTTCTGAAATTCTTGTTTCCTGGTGTCGAACTCGTCCTGGATGGAACCAACAATTTCTTCCAAGACATTATCTAAAGTGACGATGCCCACAGCGCCGCCGTATTCATCTACGGCGACAGCCAGATGTGCATGTTTGTTAAGAAAAAGGCGGAGAAGTTTTTCTAGTCCCATTATTTCCGAGACATGGAGGACATCCCTACGAATTGCCATCCAATCTGTTTTACTCTCGTATACCGAGGCAAGTAGGTCCTTAATATGGACAAGACCAAAGGAGTTATCTAGATGCCCACGGCAAAGGGGGAGGCGAGTGTGGCGCGAGGTAATGGCTCGACGTATTTCCTGATTGAAAGGTTCTTCGACATCAAGGTAGACCACGTCCCCGCGAGGCGTCATGATATCTCTGACCACACGTCTACGTAGGTCTAATATATTAATGAGGAATTCCTTCCCCATAGAGGTAACCTCCTCGGATTTTTCGCTCTCAGAGAGAATCATACGCAACTCTTCCTCACTATGGACAAGCTCTGAGCTTTGAGCAGGTTGGATATGCAAAATATGTCGCAGAAGCGCGCTGGATAGCCAGTTTAGTAGTTGGATGAAAGGGCGAAAAAGCCAGTAAAACCATTGGAGGGGGCGGCTGACAAAGAGTGTAATAGGCAAGGCTTTACAAATGGCTAGAGACTTTGGAGTCATTTCCCCCAGGACGATATGTACTACTGTGACTATAAGAAGCCCAAAGAGGGTTGAAGCACTGTGAATAATTGCTGGTGTCTGAATGCCTATCCTGTGAATGAGTGGGGCGATTATGCTGGCCAGAAACGGCTCGCCAATCCAGCCTAGTGCTAAACTCGCAATGGTAATTCCCAACTGAGTAGCAGAGAGGTAGGCATCCAGGCTGGAGGTAACTTTTTTTGCCTCTTGGGCCGCGCGGTTACCTCCTTCCAGGAGGGTTTCCAACTGCGTGGAACGTACTTTAACGATGGCAAATTCTGAGGCGACAAAGAAACTGTTCACAAGTACAAGGAGGAAAATTGCGCAGAACTTGAAAAAGATAAGGTCTGGAAAATCCCATTCTGTGGTGGTCCTTCCTGCGGGAACCAACGAAGATAGGTGGGCAATGGCTGGATTCATGAAGGCATTGAGGCGATGAAGGAGGAGCTAATGAGAAAGGGGGAGGGGCTTAGCCATGGCCAGCCAGAACTTCTCTTTTGGGAACCTCCCTTAGGAGCACTCCGGAGAACATCTACATCTAGAAGAGTAGAGAATGCAACGCTCCCAGAGGCGTTTCGCGATGGGAGGGAGTTTTGCTACTAGCTTACCAGCTAGACCTTGTGACTCCTGGAATAAGACCAGCGGAGGCAAGCTCACGAAAGGTGATACGGGATAGCCGAAACCTACGCATGAAGGCACGCCGGCGCCCTGTAATCTGACATCGATTCACCAAACGAGTTGGACTGGCATCGCGAGGAAGCTGAGCCAAGGATGCATAATCCTTCCTGGCCTTGAGCTCGGCTCGCAGGGCAGCATACTTCTGGACCGTTCTGAGTTTGCGTTTATCTCGCTCAAGCCATGATTTCTTCGCCATAACGATTCTGGCACCGTATTTAAAGGAGCTCTCCCTTCCTTGCAAGGAAATTTTCACAGGGTGAGATTTCATGCAAAGCGTACTGACAGAACGGTCGGAGGAGGTTTTGCGTACCGGAATTAGCCGTTGGGATTAACCAGGAGGCTACTAACATCTTCCTTCCTTTACCAACTTTTTAGAATGTGGGCGAAGCTTATCTGCGAAATGGCTGAAGTCTCTAGTAAGAGGAAGAGGGGTAGAGGGATAAATGGGTGCACTACTATAATAGTGTTTTCGTGTTTTCTTGCTTTTCCGTGTGAATGTTAGTATACTGACACGTTCGTAAGGGGGGTGGTCAGCATAGTACAATGGAAAAAAAAGAAAAAAACCTGCACCTTGCAGCGCTTCCAGAAAATACGGATAAGGTCTAGCTACTCTGTTGTCAGAAAAGCAGCGGACAAATCATTGTTGCTAAGTAGAGCTCTATGAATTAGGGAGCCGGAGAGGCTTTGCATAGGTCTCAGGGGCGGACCACGGGTGGAAGCCGAATGCTTTTGCAAAGCTGACTGGCCGCGTGATCTTCCTCCATGCGGTTAAAATTGATTATAAGCTATGATGGAGCGCCGTTTCTCGGGTGGCAAAGCCAACTAGAAGGGGATACAGTCCAGGGCGCTATTGAAAGGGCTTTTCTCAAGATCGCCGGTAAGCGTGTTGTCGTTCACGGAGCTAGCAGAACAGATGCCGGTGTACATGCCCTAGCACAGTGTGCTCACGCGGATGTACCAGACGGAAAGATGGATCTTTCCGATTGGCGCCGAGCACTGAACGCTAATCTTCCTGAGGCAGTTCGTATCTTGAAAGTGTTACAGACTGCTTCTGACTTTCATGCACGATTTGCCTCCATTGGAAAGATTTATCGATATCGCGTTTGGAACTCGGAAGTGCTTCCTCCATTAGAGCGCGGCCGTGTCTGGCACGTGCCCAACTTTCTTGATTTTGGGATGCTACGTTCCAATGCGGCCCTCTTCGAAGGTCGACACAATTTTATTTCCTTCTCGGTTAATGGAAGAAATACAGACAGCACTGTGCGTACACTGTACACTGTAAGGATCAGCCGTTATCCTGGCGGGGAAGTTCGGTTGACCTTTGAGGGAGAAGGATTTCTCTACAAAATGGTCCGCATACTTACTGGTACCCTTGTACGGCTTGGACAGAAAAAAGAGGACATTGGTTGGATCTCTAAGTTGTTACTAGGTTCTTCAGTAAAAAAGAGGAAAAGTCTATACATAGCTCCGGCACAAGGGCTATACCTTGTCCGAGTCCTCTATGGAAGGAAACCGAGAATCTTGAAAGATTATGCTTAGCCCCGTGTTCTTTCTCCTACGTTCTGCCGGTGGCGTGTGCCGCCCTAATCCTTGATGGAAATATAGGATAACCCTCCAGTCGTAAGTTCCCTAACCTAGGTTCATCCGGTTTTGGGTTTCTACTGGTCATGAATGCAGCTAGTAACGGAAGCGGGCATGCAAGAAAAAGGAGAGACTGGTGAGTTGGAATGCCACCGACGACTGAGGCGTTTTTTATATCAATATGATTGATTTATGATTGATTGTAACTCTCATGGAATTTTGGTCTCTGCATAGGTGTCTTTGTAAAAAAGGTGACTTGCTCTCAATGGGAGTCCTTCCTCCTAACAGGAGGTTAAAGGATATAAAATTATGAAAGACTACTGCTGGCACCGATTACAATTAAGAAAGCAGCCTTCCTGCTCTTGGAGGCTCTGGAAATCTGTCATACTCATCCCTAGTGTGTTGGCCGCTCTGTTGACTGGCAATGCTTCCTCCAGTTGTAAGCAGAACATCCCCTTGTCATCCTCTCCGATAGTTATAAGCGAGCAGAAAAGGAAGGAGCTCTTTCTTGCGATCCGGAAGGGTACGACCTGCCCTTCCTTACCGCCAACCGCTGCTTTGTCCGTAGCGGCAAAATCCGTAGCAGCAAAACAACCTCGCTTCAATTCCTACGGGAAGAATGACTTTGCTGTTGGGTGCTCCTCAGCAGGCTCTTGCAATAAGGCGCCTGTAGCTCAACTAACTTCTCCTAGAGCACTGTCCCATCAGTCAAGGAGTCGATTGGCCCTAAAAAAGGATGATTTTTCTACCACGACCGTCAGAACCGCCCATGCTGTTAGACCTGCTGCTCAGCGGAAGTCTGCACTCATTGTTAAAAGCGCCAAAAGCTCTAAGGGGAAGTATCGATATTTAACGCCCACTGTACGCCAGGCCATTGATCAAGCACCTATAAGAAAGGGGCGATGGAGGTATGTCATTGTGCACAATAGCGGAACTGAAAGAGGCAACGCTCGTGCCTTTGATGCTTATCATCGGCGAGTGCGCCGGATGAAAAACGGACTTGCCTACCACTTCGTCATAGGCAACGGCAGGCTATCTAGGAATGGGGAGATTGAGGTTGGAGATCGCTGGAGGAAACAGATCAATGGTGGGCATGTAGCAAGTGACCACTTAAACAATATTGCCATAGGGATTTGTCTGGTAGGAGATTTCAATCGACATGCGCCGACCCTACAGCAATTGGCTGCTTTTGAGGAGCTTGTTTCTTGTTTACAAGCTCGAGTTGGGCGCTCCAGGAGACGCCGGGCCATGGTGCTTGGTCATCTGGAAATGAATTCCAGGCCTACAGATTGTCCCGGTCGGAGGTTTTCTCTGCACCGGCTACATAGGAGATTTCCGAGTAAGTGAGGGATTTGCAATACAGGGGCAGGATTGATTACTGGACGTGCCATTAGTCTATCGTTTACCGTCTTCCTTGTCTCCTGAGAGTTGGAGTGAGGCCCGTGTGTGGGGGGTATCCCCCCGGGAGAAGTTTGAGAGAGTTGGGCAGCGGTTTGTCGTTGAGATGCTGGGAGGGCTGTAGTACGAGAAATTTTCTCTTTTGTATCGTGAGCAACCAAGATGCTGTGACTCCTTTCCTTGGAGCAAATAAATTGGGGGCAGCGTTCTAAGTGAGCTAAAACAAGCGAAAAATTGACTAATGATCCTGCCAGATTTCGTTGCTTGCTTGGTATAAGGGCCCACACCACTCGACCTCTTTTTCGAACGAGCCGACTTGCCGGCTATAACGACCTCTGCAGATATATGTTGCCTCTCCTCCCATCTAAGTTTCTTGATACCAGAACGGGTGGGTTTTGTAGAAAAAACTCTCTCTCATCCATGGGATTTCCAAGTTGACACTAGATGAGAATGTCTTCAGGCTGCAGCCTGTCGATTTCCCTTTCATGAAACGCACTTATCAACCATCCAAGCGCACGCGTAAGCGGCAGTTTGGCTTCCGGGCACGTATGAAGACAAAGGCAGGACGGGCCATTTTAAGCAGTCGTCGGCAACGGGGGCGTAAACGCTTGTTGCCAAAAGGGGCCGAAGTTCCCTATCAACGGCATACTAAAGCCTAAAGTGGAGAGTCAGGTTTTGGAACTAGTTGCTGCCGCCCATAGTCAACCAAAGATTACACGGTTAACTTCCTCTAAAGACTTTCGTAGAGTGACAAAGTTCGGTAGGACGATTCGTTCTTCCTTCTTGCATATCTCCTATCTGACGGCGGAGGACGTTAGGGGGAGGGATACGTGCCACAACGGTTTACGGGTTGGACTGGTGGTATCTAGAAAAATCGGAGGTGCGGTGGTGAGGAACCGCCTCCGGCGTAGGCTGAGGGAGATTTTTCGCAAGCTTCCTCTGCAAGGTTCTTTCTGCCACTGGATGGTGGTAGTAGCACGGTCTGGAGCAGGTGCAATCACTTTCCCTACCCTGGAAAGGGAGTGTTTATTTCTTGCACGTAGGCTGTCGATTGCGCCTTCTTCCTCGTGAGAAAATTTCTTTTGCTCGCATTGAAGGGATACCACCTTCTTATTTCCCCTTGTCTCCATATCCTTATGGGTCCAGGTTGTGGGTGTCGGTTTGAGCCTACCTGTTCCAGGTATGCAATAGAGGCTATCCAGGTGTGCGGGCTTTTACGTGGGTTGGTATTAACACTCTTTCGTATTTGCAAGTGCCATCCTTGGGGCGGATGGGGCTATGATCCCATCCCGCAATCCCATCATAAGGCTTCTAAGGCTTCTGTTTCAAAATTGCATGGACCGTAAATCTTGGGTCGGGCTTGTTTTGTCCATCACTGGTCTAATCGCTTGGGAGTGGTATTATCTCAGGAACTTTGCCCCAGGACAAGACTACTCGGAGAAGTCCCCCCAGATAACTTCTACTTCATCCTCTTCAGTCTCATCTCCTCCACATCTTCCACCTTCTTCTGCACCGATTGCCTTCGAAACTGCCATGTTACGTAACACCATAGCAGACTACTGGTTTACTGGCTTTTTGGGTGGAATTTCCAAAATTGTCGTCCAAAAGCACTTAGGGGGCAACCACATGCCAATCTCACTCAACAGCGATTCTAAACTTCCTATTGGGGCTCTCTGGATAACTCCTACAACCATCATGGGGGGATTTGCGATGTCAATTAATAGGGCCGCACGCTCCGTAACTTTTACTAAGGTCTCTGAGAATGGTATACAAATCACTAAGCGTTTTTTTCTACTTCCCGATAAAGATTGGTCCAATCAATACAAAATCCGGCTTGAGATCACCTTTTACAATCCCACCTCTTCTAACATCCGCTGGCCCTCCTATTGGATTAGCGTTGGGAACTCAGCTCCTATTCATTCCAGTGATCTCCCGAGTTATACCCAATTTAGTTGGTCAAATGGCAGTAAATTAACTTCTATTGATGTAGACTGGTTCGGTGGCTCTAAAATTCCGCTCCTCGGGGTTGAGAGACGCGCGCCTGCTGAGTTCTACCAGCATAGAGTTCCCTCTGTTAAGTGGGCTTCTGTAAGCAACCAATACTTTTGTACCTTTCTTATAATGTCCGGTTCATCGGGAGGGGACGGTGTGTGGGCAAGCCGGATGCCCTTGCAGGGCAATTTAGAGTCATACGGAATTAAGGGAGGGATAGAGCTACCAGGATTTCGGCTAGCACCTGGAAAGGCGGAGGTACGGTCTTTTTTCATCTACTCAGGCCCCAAGGAATTGAACCGCCTACAAGTCATGGGTGGTGGACAAGACGGTATCCTGCAATATGGACTATTCAGGTTTGTCAGCGAGTGGTTGCTCTGGGCAATGAACTGGCTCTACGGTGTATTCGGAAACTACGCGTGGGCCATTATTACACTAACGTTGTTAATAAAACTAGTCCTCTGGCCTTTACAGAATAAGGCTACGCGAGCTATGCGGCAGATGTCCCTACTTGCACCCAAAGTTACTGAACTACGAGAAAAATATAAGGACGATCCCAAAAAGACGAACGAGGAAATGATGAAACTGTACCGTGAGTACGGCGTAAATCCTTTTAGCGGTTGTCTTCCTATACTGATTCAAATTCCAGTTTTTTTCGGGTTTTACTCTGTGCTGGGTACCTCCATTGAATTGCGAAATAGTTCGTTCCTTTGGATCCGCGATCTTTCTCAGCCAGACACCGTGCTGCATTTGCTAGGATTTCCGATCAATCTGCTGCCTGTTCTGATGGCAGCTACAATGGTATGGCAAATGGCTATTTGTCCAAAGAGTGGCGATGTGCTGCAGCAAAAGATTTTCTACTTTATGCCACTCATTTTCCTTGCATTCTGTTACAACTACGCCAGCGGCTTGGCGCTTTACTGGACCACTCAGAACGTTTTCTCCATAATCCAGCTTTATCTAACTAGGAATACCCCATTGCCCCAGCTCGAAAAGAAAGCGTGGACACTACGGAAGAGAGGAATTTTTGGTAGGTGACCAAAATTGTTAGCTGCCAACCTTTATTTGGAAGGTTATGCCAGCAGACGCTGTTCTGAAAAACAGCTGGTTGTGGCCTTCCGGTAGGACGTTATTTGGCCATCTAATCCAATCCTGACTGCCTGCTTCCTCAAGCGCGTGAGAGGTTCCTCTAGAGGTTCATACCTAAGTCGAAAGGTGCCATAGTGTATAGGGTAAAGACCCGAGCTCCCAATTCCTGAAAAAGTCTGTAGCGCTTGCTCTGGATTCATGTGTACATTTTTTTCTGTAGTAGGGACATGCCCCAATGGGAGGGGGTGCTGCACTCGATGGCGTAGCGCTGTCCACCCATCAAAATAGGCGCTATTGCCATAGTGAAAATGGTACGTCCTCTATACTCGATTAGCAAATCCCCCAAATCCCCGACGGGTGTCGTTATAGCACGCGTGCTCCAGTGGGAAAGCGGGCGTTAAGGTGATCTGTAATAAAACCGTGCTAGGACCTGCCATGTTCTTAACTCCTAGATTTTTGCAATCCTAACCCATGGACCAAGTTGCCAACATTAGTGGGCGCGACGATCGGTTGTTCAGCAGCAATGGCCCGTAAAGTCCAGCGGTCCAAATGATCAAAATGGGCATGAGTTACTAGTACTAAATCAACAAAAGGCAGATCATTGAGCTCAAGACTGGGGTGCCGTATGCATTAATAATTTTTAGCCATTTCGCCCAATTAGGATCAATTAATTAGGATGCTGTGTGCTCAAGTGTTTGAATTAAAAAGGAAGCATGAACCGATCCGGGTTATACAGATCTAGGATCTGGTTCCCAGTTAAAGCTGGAAAACGGATGACTCTTCGCTGCAACCCTTGTCGGCTTTCAAGCAAAGATGGGACAAGGATATCTCCTAGAAAACTCCTCTTGCGCCATTCCTCTCCTAGCCGCATACTCACTCAGCTGTGGTCTTGAGCAGAGTGGAATCGCGCTTCCTCTCCGATCTTCCCCGTCTTGCATCCTTCGGTGGGGCCTCTTGAGCAGTATAACTAATACTTACCTTGTCCATCGACAACTGCGGCGGGCCTCTTCTCTATAGGGGGAAGTTATTCAGCTAATTGACAGTGAAGGAAATGCTAGAAGAACTTGTGCGTGGGATATACCCTGAAGAGCTCCATAGGCAGAAAGCGGAACTGAGAGCCTCTGCAAAGGTTATCTTGGCTCAGATGGGTCGTCCTGCTTTCCTACTGCATTCGGAGAAGATACGCGACATTCTTCGCACTTCTTCAGTGTGGAACACTTCCCGCTTCGTGCTAGTGTTTGCTCCTACTATCTCCGAGCCGGATCTCTTACCAGTAAACTTTCAGGAGAGGAGCATTTTTTGCCTTAAGAGAGTGAATTTGCATTACGAACCAGTGGCAATCCACTCCCGTAAGGACCTAACATTAGGGCCGCTTGGAATCCTAGAACCCAATTCGAAGAGACCCTTCCCCCTGGGAAAAATTGACCTTATTCTAGTTCCTGGGTTAGCTTTTGATCCGATGGGTGGGAGGCTCGGACGAGGTGGAGGACATTATGACAGAATCCTCTCACGTCCGGATTGTGTCGGAAAAACCATAGGCGTATGTTATGCTGCGCAGTTGGTTGGGCGTGTCCCTAGAGAAAAACACGACCTTCCAGTTAAGGCGTTACTGACAGAAAAAGGACTGGCCGAGATTATCCCATTGACCTCTAGATGCTTCGAGAAAGGTTCCAACAAGTCAACGAGTTTATCGTCGGGCTTACGCGGAAAGATCCAAATAAGCGATGCACCAAGCGAGATCCAACGTCACTAGCATATGGACGCTGCTTATTTTTTCTAGATCAGATTATTTGGCAAGCAGCAAGCGCTCTGTAGTTTCCCAATCCATACAAGAATCAGTGATTGAAACTCCATACCGAAGTTGAGAAAGGTCTTGCGGCAGAGCCTGACTTCCGGAGTGTAAATTACTCTCCAACATCATGCCTATGATATCCCTCCTTCCAGCAGCTCGCTGCTCCAGAACATTCTTCCAAACTAAAGGTTGACGGCAGGGATCTTTGCCTGAATTGCTATGGCTGCAATCTACCATAATCGCAGGAGGTAGGTTAGCTCTACGCAGTAGTTCGACCGCGACGGCAGTTTGATGTGGCTCGTAATTGGACCCTTCTCGTCCACCACGAAGGACAATATGACTATCCGGGTTACCAGTCGTTTTGACGATACTAGTACGACCATCCTGATCCATGCCTAAAAAGCTATGTGGGATACGAGCAGAACGCATGGCATCAATGGCCGTTTGAATGCTGCCATCAGTGCTGTTTTTGAAACCAACAGGCATGGAAAGACCACTAGCCAACTCACGATGGGTCTGCGACTCTGTCGTCCGAGCCCCAATAGCAGACCAGGAGATCAAGTCACTGATATACTGAGGAATAATAGGGTCTAGAAATTCGGTTCCTGTTGGCAACCCAAGCTCTAAGATGTCGATAAGAAGCCTGCGTGCCAAAGCAATGCCATGTGCTAAGTCACATGAATCGTTCAGATAAGGATCATTGATAAATCCTTTCCAGCCGATAGTCGTGCGTGGCTTTTCAAAGTAAACACGCATAATGATATGAAAGCGCCCGGACACCCTGTGCTTTAACTTAGCCAGCCTTGAGGCATATTCCAGAGCTGCTTGCGTGTCATGAATGGAGCAAGGTCCAACAACGACCATTATACGCTGATCTTCACCGCGCAAAATACGACGCTCTACTTCCCTGCTTTCTAGGACAAGATGCTGAGCAGCCAAGGTGCCGGGAAGCTCCTTTTTAATTTGGGCAGGAGCAACAAGGCGCGTCAAATCCTTAACGCGCAGGTTCTCTACCGGGGAAAATTCCAGTGGGGAGTGCAAAGATAATGCGTCAGATTTCAATCAAGGAATATGGTGCTTTGTTTCCCTAGTTGTGCTAGGGAACCTAACGGCAACGAACCACAGTACATATGTGATACATAGTGATGAGGGAAGGCAATAAGGAAACACGGAAATCCGTATCGAAAAAAAGATGAGAAAAGCAAGGTTGAATTACCACGACTGCCTCATTTTCTGGAGTGGCAGATCCGCTGATCTGCCGTTATCTCTCGTACCTTATAGTCCAGCCTAGACTGTCGCCTATTTGACGTTGGCTTTATATTCTCCTCCCGTTCTCTGTTAAAAGGAATGTCAATGGTCAACAGGGGGCAAGTATGGTGCCTCTGTACGCGCGCCTCCTATGGCGCATTTGAGCTAGCTGTTTATGGAGGGAGCGCAAAGTAAAAGAGGTAACATCCGCCTACTCACATCTAAATTTGGAGATAGCTCTTTCCCAGACTAATGGAGGAAGCAACTCGCTTGGATAGAAACAATTGTCAGCAGAATAACCAAAGATTGCATTGCTGGCTGCAAAGCGGTGGCTGTCGAATAATTTCGACCAATGTACTTTTCATCGGGGAGTCTTTAGGACTTTTTGTCCTTAGAAGAACGTGCTCAAGCTTGACATTCAAGACGCATTACATGTGATCATCAGTTCTCTATGCTTATAGAGCCTCTTGAGGACTCTTCCAGTGATATTTTGTGTAAGGCTATGCGTGGCCTAAAATTTTCTCCGGCAGAACTAGCAGATAAGGCCGGGCTACTCTTAGAGCACGTCAACGCCTTGCTAAATGGTGAGGGAGGAGATGAGTTGAGTTTGCAGCTTGTTGCCACAGCCTTACAACTTCATCCGAACCGGTTGCTATCCATTCATCGTAATGAGTATCATCCTCACATCCCCCCTCCTTCAGAGGGGTGGCACCGATTTCAGACGCACTTTGCAGGCACGTTGGTCAATTCATACCTAATATGGGACACTGCAGCCCGCTCTGCAGCTGCATTCGATACCGGGTCAGATGCCTCTGGACTGTTTAACTGCCTAGTTAAACATCAGCTACAGTTAAAATTTCTCTTCTTAACCCATTCCCACGGTGACCATGTTTTCGATTTGGATCGTATCGTAGAGAAGACTGGTACTACTGCGTGGATTGCTGAGGAATTACCAGGGACGCAGCTTTTGCAGCCTGGACAAACGTTCTTGATGGGTGACTTCGTAATAGAAGCACGATGCACCTGTGGACATTCGCCATCAGGAGTAACCTATGTCGTCCAAAACCAAAAATACTCGGCTGCTTTTGTCGGGGATGCACTTCTCGCTGGCTCCATAGGTATGCCTAATTCTTCCTATCAGGAAGCTCTACAAACCTGTACATTAAGTATCTTTTCCCTTCCTGAGCATACACTTTTATGTCCTGGACATGGCCCCATAACCTCTGTTGGGGAAGAAAAAGCTTCCAACCCGTTTTTTCCTTTGGAAATTCCCTCAAAGTCATTGGGCAGCCAGCCGTCAGTTATTAAATTGTAACTATTTGTCGACTAACGAGCTTGCATATAAAAGACATGCATGGTGTGTGCGCCACTGAATGGTTAACGACACCTAAAAGGGAGAGGAAGCGCGTGATACACCATACATGGACTCCTCTTTCCTCACAGCGAGAAAGGTCACCGCAGGTGATGAGGGACACGCAGTAGTATAGCAGGAGTGAGTTCTCTTTGTTTTTTCATTTCTTTCTCTATTGTATGAAGCATACAGTGCTCCACTTTTTGCCATCTCTCTGGATTACTATCTGTGCGTTTTTTTTGCAGTCCTGCCAGAAAAAAGTGACGAAGGAATATGAAAAAGAATTCCAAGAACCTATTTGCATTGGAGTTTTTCAATCCCTCAGTGGAACAGAAGCTTGTTTTGGCCAAGATGCCATGATCGGAATCCAGATGGCAAGTGATGGGATCAATGCCCAAGGCGGAATTCTAATAGGCAGAAAAAGTAGAGGCATCCCACTGCGACATCCAATCAAACTTATTGTGCGAGACAACCAATCTAAAGCCGGAGAAACTTCGGCCATTGTTCGAGAACTTATCGGCAGAGACCGCGTAGTGGCTCTTATTGGGGAAGTGTCCTCTGGGCGTACACTAGAGGCCGCTCCTATTGCCCAGCGCCATCGGGTCCCTTTAATTGCCAATGCCGCCTCTAACGATAGGATCACGCAAGGCAAAGATTTTGTCTTCCGTGCAAGTTACAGTGATAGCCAGCAGGGACAAGTAGTAGCAAAATACATGCGTTCCTTGGGGAAGAGTCATGCGGCAATCCTTATGGACGTTAGCAGAGACAGCAGCACGACTATAGCGAATAGCTTTCAAAAACAGTTCGTTCTTCTAGGTGGACGCATTGTAGCAGACCTAGCCTATAGTGGCGGCGACAAGGACTTTCAGGCACAGCTTACTACTATCAGGAAGTCTGGAGCCGATTGTCTGTTTCTTCCTGGGTACTATACGGACTGCGCGACCAGCCTGAAACAGGCACAACTTTTGGGAGTAAAGCTCGACGTGTTTGGAGCCGACGGCTGGGACGCTACCGACCTTATACGGATAGCCAAGGAATCCGCTGAGGGAGCCGTCTTTGTGAGTGCTTTCTCCGCCGAAGATCCTGATCCCGTGGTACGATCCTTTGTTCGAAACTTCCAGAGGAAATACGGCAAGGAGGAGAGACCTATGACATTTACCGTAACCGCCTTCGATACATTGATGCTCCTAGCCGATGCCATGGAGCGTGCAAGGATTGATAATCCACAAAACCTTAACCTCCAAGATGTTTCAGAGCTGAAAAAGTTTCGCCAGGCTGTCCGGGACGCGCTGTCAGAAACCCGTGATTACAAAGGAGTAAGTGGCCGAATCACTTTTAAGGCAAGTCGAGATCCAAGGAAACCCCTGGTGCTTTTGCATATCCGGAACGGAAAGTTTCGATTTCTTCAGAAGGTCACACCCGAATAGGAAAGCCTTGACTATTCCTAGAGACGGGACCGTTTAGATTTTGCTGCGGGGAAAGTTGATGTTTATAGAGGCTACAATCCAAGAAGCGAGCTCCATGCGCAAGGCAACGACCGGTCACAGTCCAGACGAACCGACCAACCCAACCAATTTTTACCAGACACTTTCTTTACTAGGGGTTTTATGGCATTCTTCCCCGTTTTTGAATTAGAGCTCCTGTGCCTCGAAGAAACCTTCCAGCTGGCGCTTTCTAGTAGGATGACGCATCTTACGCAGAGATTTTGCTTCAATTTGGCGGATCCGTTCACGCGTCACGTTAAACTGGCGGCCTACTTCTTCCAAGGTGCGGCTATACCCATCCGTCAGCCCAAATCTTTGCTCAAGGACCTGCCGCTCGCGTTCGGTTAATGTTGATAATACGTCTTTAATCTTATCTTTAAGTAGGACAATTGCAGCCATGTCGGCAGGGTTTTCAGCTCTCTTATCTTCAATAAAATCACCAAAACTAGTATCCTCACTATCCCCCACTGGGGACTGCAAAGAGATGGGCTGCTGGGACATCTTAAGGACGGCTCGCACACGTTCAACCGGGAGCTGAATTTCTTCAGCAACTTCCTCGGGAGTGGGTTCACGTCCATACTCCTGGACGAGTTGTTTTTGCACACGAATGAGCTTATTAATCGTTTCGATCATATGTACTGGAATACGAATCGTACGGGCTTGATCGGCAATTGAACGCGTAATAGCCTGCCGAATCCACCAGGTAGCGTAGGTAGAGAATTTGTAGCCGCGTCGGTACTCAAATTTTTCTACCGCCTTCATTAAGCCCATGTTTCCTTCCTGAATGAGATCAAGAAAGGAAAGTCCGCGGTTCGTGTATTTCTTAGCAATGGAAATCACCAGACGAAGGTTGGCCTCCACCATTTCAGTTTTTGCCGCCAACGCTTTCCGATGCCATTGTTTCAACTCGGCGTACCGCACAGAAAACTCCTCTGGGCTTAGCCAGAAACAGCTTGCCATTTCAAGCTCTTGGATACATCCCAGGTGCTCAGAGGCGCTGCCGTTATAGTGCTCCGTTGACGTGACCTCACCATGATGAAGACAGAAAAGTGAGCGATGAGTCTCATCAGCAAGGCCAACAAAATCCTCTACAACTTTCTGCTTAAAATAAAATCTCGGGTATAATCTCTTAAGGAGGGCTAGGTTCTTCTCGAAGTTTTTCCAGTCTTGCAGACTTGGATGGCTATGCCCAGAAATCTTGGTCTGGTAGATGCTGGAAACTAATTCAGCTTGCTTGCAGACTTGCTGGCAAAGCCTTGGCAGCACCTTCATATAACGCTCTCGGCTCTCAATCTTCTTGTCTAGAATGACGCGGTCAAAGCGCTCTCGGGACTCCATTAATTTTTGAGCAAGATCCAGATGAGCTTTTGCAGTAAAGCCGAAGCGATACAAAATACTTTGTACTTTCATCTCAGCTTCCTCAATACGTTTAGAGATTTCTACCTCTTGTTCACGCGTGAGCAGGGGCACTTGCCCCATTTGTTTGAGATACATGCGTACTGGATCATCAAGAATATCAAGCTTGCTGTCCTGTTTTTCCTCTTCTTCGTCTGGATCTTTTTTTTCCTTAACGCGATCCACTTCAGAAGATTCGATGATATCAATCTCCACAGCACGCAATTGCCCAACAACGGATTCAAAATTCTCTGGATCATGAACCGCTCCCTTAGGGAGAGCTTCATCAAGATCCTCGTAAGTGATATATCCTTGTTCCTTGGCAAGCTTAATCAACTCGCGTACCTTTTCTTGAAGGAGTTTTTGCTGTTCTTGGACACCACCCATCTCGGTTTGGTAAGGCAAAATGGAAAGCGGCTTATCACTGCTGAATGGCGGACTATTTTCTGGATGCAGACATTCTTTAGCAGAACTTCTGACGGATGCGGTGGTGGTTTTTTGCACTGCTTGTTCGGCAGAGTGCTTCCCCTTGGAGGATTTTTTTGCTGCGGAAGAAGAGGGATCCGTAAGGGTACTGCCCTTGGTCTTGGTATTTGCTATTCTTCCCTTGGCGATGTGGGGAAACTTACGGAGGTCTTCTTTAGGACAAGCCAAAGGTTCTGGTGCTGTACTTCTCACGACAAGCTTATTCTTATCTTTCCCAGCTGCCTTAGCATGCGCCTCAATTCTGGTTTGCCGACGGGTCTTCACACTTCTGGAACCAGGCGACCTATACCCCGTAGAAGCACTCAGTAAGGGCTGGTCCGTGGTGTATGACTCAGGCGTTTTGTTCTTTATCGTTTTAGATCTAGAGAGTTTAGGAGTAGTCTTCAATCCCGATGGCCTTTTTTCTATTTATGGGTCGCACACTGGAAGGGTGGCGAAATATCCTGTAGCTGCTGCTGGAGATCAAGGAATTCTTTTTGCAGGACACGATGTTCCTCGCTGTTAGGGCGAACACTCTTTAACTTGATCCGCGTAAACTCCTGTCTTGCCTTTAGATGGTGGCGTACTATTCCCCACCAGCAGTCCGTAGCAGTTGAAAGGGGAGTGTCCGGCATTTTCTTACACAAGTCCCATGCTAAAACCGTACTTGCCTCGGTAGGGTTAAGAGACTCTAAGAAAGCTCCAAATGACAACGGATCATCCAACACGACTTTACTGGTTAGAATTCTCTTCAAGAGCGGGATGTTGGGAAAAAGCTGTTGGACAGAGGGAGAGGCTTGTTTCGAGAGCCATCTTCGCACCTCCAGCGAAAAAAGCGCGAGCCGGCAGAGTAGTTTAGGACCTTCTTCCAGGGAAAGCAAAGTAGGAGGAGAGGCAACTTCTTCATTCTGGAGATGCCTACATTGAATATTTTTGGCAAGGAGTTGTGCAAAAGCTTGCAAGGAAATACCAAGACGAGACGCAATCCTTATGGAGAACGCTTCGCGTAAAGCCAGAGTTTCAATCCAAGTGAACAGTGAAGCAAACTTACGAAGCAGAGCAACCAGGCCTGCAGGGTCGGATAAAGACCCGTCCCTGTCGGCTTGCTCAATGGCAAAATCAAAGTAATCAGGAGCTTTGGCAAGCAAATTTCGAAAAGCCGTTGGGCCTATTTGCCGAATGGTAGAATCAAGATCCTCTCCACGCGGGACGCGGACAACTTTGACGGTCAACTCACAGGAGAAAAGGAAGGGAAGGGAGTGCTCAATAGCCCGTTCCCCAGCACGATCAGCGTCAAAGCAGAGTAACACCCGCTCTACATAGCGCTTAAGGAGACGCGCCTGATCCTGGCTAAGCGCAACACCCTGTGTGGAGATAACGTTACAGATACCTGCTTCAAAGCAAGAGATGAGGTCGATTTGTCCTTCGCATACGACAGCCTCCCCAGATTCAATCAGAGCATGCTTAGCTTTGTCCATCCCAAAAAGAATTCTTCTCTTGGAGAAGAGAGGTGTCTCTGGAGAATTCAAATATTTATTCTCAGAAGAGGCTTCTCCTATAATGCGGCCGCTGAAGGCGATAACCTCCCCTAGACCGTTGTGGATAGGAAACATGACTCTGTCCCTAAAACGATCGTAAAGGCCAGAGGATTTCCTTCCTTGAACAACAAGCCCAGAACGAAGCAGCTCTTGATATGAAAACCCCTGAGAAATTGCCCATTTTGAAAAAGCGTTCCAGGAGGCGGGAGCATAACCGACTTTCCATCTAAGCACGGCTTCTCTAGAAAAGCCGCGAGATTTTAAGTATTGGCGTGCTCGTGCAGATTCTGGGTGCTTCTTAAGCAGGTTGGCATGAAACCAACGGGTAGCCTCAGCATGAAACAATAGGAGGCGCGTGCGTTCGCTTTGGAAGTATCCACCTTTCTTAAGTTCCAAAGAAATTCCTGCCCTTTTTGCAAGCTGCTGTACAGCAGCAGGAAAGTCAATCTGTTCAAAGTCCATAACAAACCGAACGACGGTACCGCTTGCTCCGCAGCCGAAGCAGTGAAATATCCTACGAGTGGGGTTAATGTAGAAGGAAGGGTTCTTCTCCTTGTGAAATGGACAGAGAGCCCGCCAAGCGTTCCCAGAACGTTTTAACGGGAAGTAGGAGCTTACTATCTCCACAATGTCACTAGCAGCCACCACTTGGCGGATGGTTTCTTCAGAAATCAACCCCATGAAATTAGTAGTCCCTGATCAAAATTGTTACGGCTGGACAGAATAACAACTCTGAGTAGCGCGATTAAACACCATCCACAGGAAGAAACTAGTGGAACCGAGTGAGTGTGAAAAGGAAGATATTTAAGTTGTCATAGGAGCGGCTTCTTTTCATGGATTGGATAGAACACTCCGCTAGATGCCTACTACAATTTGCTAGTTCATTAGGCACAAATGGGACCCCGCTATCCTACTCTGCAAAAAACCTTGCCACCTTGCTCTACTTTAGAGAGACTCCCTCTAGCGTGTGTCGGATTTGAAGGTAGTGAGTGTCGTGAAGTTTCTTGGCTGGTAGAACACGGATAGGCTTCTAAGAAGCTTTTTATGTGTGAGCAAAACGAACGATGAAGATTGTAGTGGCCTACTCAGGAGGCCTGGATACGTCCGTTATTCTTAAGTGGCTAAAGCAGACATATTGTGCCGAGGTCATCGCTTTTTGTGCAGATGTAGGGCAGGAAGAAGAGCTGAAAGGGCTGGTAGAAAAAGCTATGCGGACTGGAGCGAGCAAGTGCTACATAGAGGATTTACAGCTAGAATTTGCAAGGGATTATATCTTCCCACTTATACAAGCAGGTGCTCTGTACGAGTGGCAATACTTCTTGGGGACCAGTGTTGCACGCCCACTTATTGCTAAGCACATGGTGGAAGTTGCGCTTAAAGAAGGAGCGCAGGCTGTCGCCCACGGAGCTACAGGAAAGGGGAACGATCAGGTTCGTTTTGAGTTAGCAGTTGCAGCGTTGGCACCTAATCTAAAGGTCATTGCCCCGTGGCGGGATGAACGTTTTCGCAGTCAATTCCCTGGGAGATCAGAGCTAATCGCCTACGCAAAGCGGGAGGGCATTCCAGTGCACGTCTCTCTGGAAAGACCGTATTCTACTGATCGCAACTTGCTGCATATCAGCTACGAGGGAGGTATCCTAGAAGACCCTTGGATTGATGCTTCAGCAGACAGCAATAGAAATATGTTTCGCTTGAGTATCTCTCCGCAGGATGCTCCTGATTACACAGAAACCTTGGAGCTCATTTTCGAAAGAGGCAACTGTGTTGGCTTGGCCTACTCAGGATTACAAGAGACCCTATTTCATATGGGACACGAAGAGAATAGTGGTGTGACTCTCAGTCCGCTCTTGGTTATGCGTGTACTTAACAAGCTCGGAGGCAAACATGGAATTGGCCGGGTGGACATGGTGGAAAACCGTTTTGTTGGTATGAAAAGTCGTGGCGTGTATGAAACTCCTGGCGGTGCCATTTTGCACTTTGCACATCGCCAGATAGAGTCCATAACCATGGATAGAGAAGTCATGCATCTGCGAGATTCCCTCGTCCCTAAGTACAGCGCTCTTGTATACAACGGCTTTTGGTTTTCTCCTGAGCGGAAAGCCATCCAAGCCTTAATAACTGAATCACAAACACACGTATCTGGTACAGTGCGGCTTAAGCTCTATAAGGGCAATATCATCGCGGCCGGAAGAAAGAGCGCCCTATGCCTCTATAGCCCCCACATTGCCACCATGGAAAGTGGCAGCCCTGCTGACGAGACCTATAATCAGTCCGACGCAGATGGATTCATCCGTTTGCATTCATTGCGCCTGCGGATTGCGTCCATGGTCTATGGTAAGGACTCCTGTCTCTAAAAAAGCCGTCCCTTTACAAATTGCTGTTGCTGTTCGTACGTTTCTTCTTTGCGCATAGGGAGCCTTCTTCGCTTGTGGTTGTGGGTTTTCATTTACGCACGATACTAACAGGCGTTCCTAATGGGGTGTTCTGGAAAAAGATTTCAGCCATCTTACTGGGAACCCGGATGCAGCCATGCGAATCTGGTACTCCTGGAAGAAGTCCACCATGGATTCCAACACTACCGTACAGGCGCATGAAAAAAGGCATAGAGGCTCCACGAAAAGTACTTCCGTAAGGGGGAATGTGTCGGCTACTAATGTTGGCAACTACTACTTCTCCATCGGAGCTTACAAAGTCTCCATACAAACTGGAGACATGGTGTGTGTCCTTTTGCATCACGTGAAAAATTCCTGTGGGTGTGCTATAGTCCTCTTTTCCTGTGCAAACTGGTGTAATCCCAACTAGTTGGCCCCCCTTGTAGTAAAAGATCATTTGTTGAGTGAGGTTCAAAACTATGCATGGCTCCCCGCTCATGCTGTCTCCATCCCAGTAGGCTTGAGTTTCCAAAAAGGAAAGAATTCCATCTCTGGTGGAATCTTTCTTACCCCTGTGGCAGAAGATAGAAATGGCATGTCCATCAGGAAGGAGATAGACAGGTATAGTAAAGCTTAGAAGCCCAAAGGCTGTGACAACAGAATGCAGTAGGGACTTTTTCACAGAGTTCTCTGTAGAGCTCTCTTGGGTTTTGAGACGAAAAAAGGAAGTGAGGGCGAAGGAAAAATTACGGATGGAGTGCAGACAGAGTATTCTAAACGCATCACACTGCTGAAGCAGCTAAACGGCCATGGGCTGTGGCTTTTGTGATCATATACGCCTAGAAAAAGTTCAAAAAGGATAATGGGGGTCCCAAACTTTCTATTTCTCAAAGGGGTATTCCATGCTACTTTAAAGGAGTCCTCCTGCCCTACGGTCAAGTGAAGGGCATTAGAAGAGGGATGCGCCTCCCTTATGTGTAGTGCCGAGAGACTTATCTGCTACCAAACGAGTCAGAGACCGGATCAATCCTGATCGCCAAGACAGGAGGCAAGGTAAAACGTCTATCTTCCAGGAAAAGGCTGGTCCAGAAAAGAAGGATTCCAGAAATTAGGCTCAAGTCATGAGATAGATAGGAGCGGAGCTGCACAAACTGTCAGGAGGTCAGCTAATAACCAAGTAAAACAGCGCTGGAGATTGGAGTGTTATTTGAATGGAACGAACTTGTACGTGGAAAAGTTCTTAGAAAGCCGGAGGGATACAATCGTTCCCACGGTCTTTTGATTTTGCAAGGCGGCAAGGAGAGGGAGGCTTCATGAAGACTTGAGAGTGATATACGACTTCTTTGACAGCAGTTAGGAAATCTAGCTATTAGATAGCTGTTAGAGGGATCTATCTACATTATGTCCAAGGAGGTTGTGTTTTCTGGGAATTAGGGGATCCGAACTGGCTGAACCGAAATGTCGAGGGTTTAAAAAGAGCCATTCGACCGCATTTTCCACGAGGACGTTGGAATCCCTTTCCCTGATAAAAAAACAACGCCAGATTCATAGCCAAAGCGGAAAGATACAGACACACCTTGTGGATATTTCAGGGAGAGGTTTTTTCTTCGGGAAGGCTTTTATGCCCTCCCCTTGGGTTTCAGAAAAAAGCGGTCAAGTGAACAAGTCTCTTTTTGCTCCATTTCCAGTCTTCTGCTCATAGAATCCGGTTATACTATACATCTTGCGTAGACAATTTTTTTCCTTCCTCCTGCAGAAGAGTATTTTTCTCCTTATGACTACCACGAGTTCTGTTGCCAGGATCCCCCCGACTCTTCCTTCTCCACAAGCTTGCATCTATACTCTCCCTAATGGGTTGACTCTCATCACAGACGAGGACCACAGTTCCCCTGTGGCGAGTGTGCAGGTGTTTTGTGCTACCGGCAGTGTTGACGAAGGGAAGTGGATGGGAGCGGGTCTCTCACATATCCTGGAACACATGCTATTCAAAGGTACCACTACAAGAGAAGTAGGGGATATTGCCCGACAGGTCCAGGACCTGGGTGGCCACATTAATGCCTATACTTGGTATGACCGCACAGTTTTTTGGATTGATATTCCTTCTATAGGTGCTTACGAGGCAATTTCTATCCTTGCCGATGCGATGATGAATTCAACTATCCCAAAGGAAGAATACGCCAGAGAGCAGGAAGTCATCCGGCGGGAGTTTGCAATGGGATCCGACGATCCAGACCGTGTGAATTGGCAGTTGGTCGCACGCACTGTTCTTTCTCAAAGTCCTTATTGCCACCCAATTATCGGACATTTGGACATCTATAACCAGCTGGAGCGAAGGGATATCCTGGAGTACTACAAGAAACGCTATGTGCCTAACAACCTAACTTTTGTTGTAGTGGGCGATATTGACGCTGTGAAGGTTCGAGAGCAACTCACCTCATTTTTTCAGTTTTTTCCACGTAGACCACTAGAACCTGTTACGTACCCAGTAGAACCGCCACAAGTTGGGAGACGGTTTGCAGCCGAAGAGTTTCCTACCGAACTAAGTCGGGTTGGATTCTCGTGGAGAACTGCGGGATTGACAGATCCAGACACACCCGTTCTTGATATGCTGGCGACTATCTTAGGTGCGGGGAGCAGCTCGATTTTAAACCGCGAACTGCGTGAGGAACAGCACCTTGTACACTCGATAAACTCGCACATTTACACCTGGCGCGATAGTGGAATGTTTGGGATCACGGCGGTTTGCAACCCAGATAAGCGGAAGCAGGTTGAATCTTCTGTTTTGTCCGTTGTAGAAAGAATGCGTTCACAGGAGATAGGGGAGCAGGAGCTTCACAAGGCAAAAATGGCGTTTCTTTCCTCAGAACTTCAAAATCTGATGGATGCGCATGGACGCGCTGCTCAACTTGGTTCTAGTTGGTTGACCACACACAATCTTAACTTCAGTTACGACTATCTTAATGTTGTGCGAAAGGTGGCTCCTTCCAGTGTACAAGCAGCAGCGCACAAGTACCTGCGAACGGACGCCCTTAGTGTCACTGAGTTAAATCCTACGGGGACTGCTCAAGCGGAAGCAAGGGTGGGGGTTGTTCCAACAAAGTCCCCACGACATTCGGTGAAAAAGTTTACCTTAGCGAATGGTCTCCGAGTGTTAATCGGCGAGGACAAACGCTTGCCTCTCGCTATAGCCGTTGCAGCCTTCCGCGGTGGAGTACTTTTGGAGAATGCTCAGTACAACGGGATTTCTCCACTGCTTGCGTCTACCCTATTAAAGGGGACAAAGACGCGGAGTGCTTTGGAAATTGCCAGTGAGGTGGAATCTTTTGGGGGAACTATCGACAGCGACTCTGGGGACAATTTTATCGCCATCCGCGTTGAAATGATGTCCCCTTACTTGGAGCATGGATTAAGTATTCTCTCTGATGTAATAGGGCACGCAAATTTTCCAAAGCAGGAAGTAGAACTAGAGAAATCCACCCAAATTGCAGCCATTCAATCCAGTGATGATCAAGTTACCTTCGTGGCACGTAGCCTCGCGTGTCATGCACTTTTTGGAAACCATCCTTACGGAATGCCCGTATTAGGCACTGAGGAAACCGTTTCTGGTCTTACCGCCATCGATCTGCATAGATTCAAGGAGGAAGTCCTCGTGGCGCACAATGGAGTGCTGGCGGTATTCGGAGATATAAAGGCCACGTCAGTGCTTCCGATAGTGGAGAAATTTTTTGGAAAACTGCCGTCTGGGAAATTAGCGGCAGTACATCCTCCGCCAGTTCAACCACTATCCTCAAAAGTTTTTGTTGAAAAATTCTCCTCGAAACAACAAGCAGTGATTATGTTTGCATATCACGGGGTGGACGTTGCTGATATAGACCGCCCTGCCATGGAGCTCTTACAGGAGGCAAGTAATGATCTTAGCTCTCGCTTCTTTGAGCGTATTCGCGAAAAAAGCGCACTAGCCTACTATGTGGGTGCAAGCCAAATGATCGGAATCGCGCCGGGGCTTTTCGTATACTACTTGGGGACGGATCCACGCAAGGCCAAACAAGCTCGGAACGAATTAGCTGAAGAAATCCGTAAAGTAGCCACCGAAGGTTTAACCGCAGCTGAATTAGATCGTGCTAAGAAGAAGCTCCTTGGATTCGAATCTGTTCGTTCGCAGAATGTCTTTTCTTTTGCCTCTCTATGTGCGATAAACGAGCTTCTGGGTCTGGGGTTCGACCATTATCGGAGGCGTGCTGCTGAGATTCAAGCAGTGACGGTAGAGGAAATCCAAAAAGTTGCGCGGAGGTATCTAGGAGCGTCCGGTTATGCAGAGGCTATCGTTCGCCAAAACCCATGATATGGTCTAACGTACGCACATATAAGTCTTCTCTCCAATCGCCATAGTTCCAATTGATTTCAAATCCGTTGTACTTCTAGCTAATCGTAAAAAAGATGAAAGTGGCCCCACCTAACCTCTCTGCCTCTAGTCAGCGTTTCGTTGAACTTGTAAGAATACAAGCCCAACAGGTTCTCCTTTTTCTGGGAAAAATTCCGAACCCCTCCACAGGGAAAGTAACGCAGAATTTCGAAGCGGCACGCCTGTTTATTGACCAATTAGAAATGCTACAGGAAAAAACCAATGGAAATCTTAGTCCGGAGGAATCTGAGATCCTTAATGTGACTCTTTCTGAAGTTCGCCTTGCCTACGTACAGGCAACCTCCACTAAATCTACTGTTGAGTTAAACATGGTACCACCTCTCTCTTGCTCCCGAGCGGAGGGAAATAACGTTCAGGAGATTGTAGAAAGGAAGAAAAAATTCTCGAAGAATTATGGCAGCTAGCCCCTCCACTACCCCTCTAGCTAAAGAGAACTCCAGACTCCCTTATTGTACCAAGCTTCCCTCCACTCCCTTTCTTTCATTGACTCTTGTGTGAGGTTGTATGTGTGGTCTCTTGTTCCCGGGATTTTTACCTTTCCGAATCCGAGAAGGAAATCTTACCGTCTACTATGCGCCCTTTTTATGGGAAAGTCACTCCACAGTGACACTCTTAGCAAGATTTCTTGGCTTATCGACATCACGTCCTAACTCAACCGCAATATAATAGGCAAGCAGCTGCAGAGGAATCACTGTAAGGATGGGGGAGATGTACTCCGGTGCCTCCGGAATGAGCAGGACATCGTCAGCTATGCGTGCTAGAGATTTATTCCCCTCAGTGCCAATGGCTATAACGGGGCCTCTGCGTGCTTTGACCTCCTGTATGCTATTAAGATTTTTTTCCAAGACAGAGTCTTCCGGTGCAATGAAAACAGAAGGAATCTCTGGAGCGACGAGCGCAATAATGCCATGCTTTAGCTCAGCGCTTGGATGCCCAGAAGCTGCTATATAGGAAGTCTCAGTAAGTTTTAGTGCCCCTTCTAAGGCGACTGGGTAGCTAAATTGGCGTCCCAGAAAGAGGAATGACCTAGCGTGGACATATTTACGAGCAATGCGTCTTACCTGTTCATGGAGCTCCAGCGTCTGAGAGATCTTCTCAGGCAATTTTTCCAGTTCATCGATGATGCGCAACCCATCGGTATGCGAAAGACGGTGGATGCGACCAAAGAGAAGGGAGATTAGAGTAAGGATAGTAAGTTGGGAGGTAAAAGACTTTGTCGCCGCAACGCCAATTTCCAGTCCGGCGTGCATGTATACTCCTCCATCACTCTCCCTTGCAATAGTGCTCGCAACATGATTGCAAATTCCTAGAGTTCGATACCCCTTACGGCGACTTTCTCTTAGAGCTGCCAAAGTGTCTGCAGTCTCCCCACTTTGACTAACGACAAAGACAAAAGTTGTACTAGGAGTCGCCGGCAAGTTACGGTATCGAAGTTCACTGGCAAATTCACACTCTGCAGAAATGTGAGCGAAACTCTCAATAAGGTACTTTCCTACCATTCCAGCATGAAAGGCAGTGCCACACCCACTCAACACAAGATGTTCCACAGTTCTTAATTCCACGTTACTCGTCTCCAGCCCCCCCAGTTTTGCTGTAGCCTCCTCTACGGAAAGGCGCCCGCGAATAGCATTACGCACACTAACAGGTTGCTCAAAGATTTCCTTTAGCATGTAGTGGGGATACCCCGCCTTGCTGATATCCTCCATGGTCAAATCGACTTTGGTAATTTGGTAATCAGATCCCAATCCGGTAAGGGTATTAACCTCAAAACCATCCTCCCCGAGGCATACAATATCACAGTCATTAAGATAAATAACTTTGTGTGTATAAGGCACAATGGCACCAATATCACTTGCAAGCAAATACTCCCCGCTACCAATACCAAGTACAAGAGAACTTCCATGTCGAGCACCCATGAGCACGCCAGGGACATCAGCATGGATAACTGCAATTCCATAGGTACCGACTACTTGTCCAAGGGCTTGGCGGATTGCTTCCATAAGCCCAATTTTTCCCTGCTTGCCATTTCTTGCAAAGAAATAGCCGATTAGATGGGCCATCACCTCGGTATCAGTATTAGAATGGAAGGTTCCTCCCTTTTCGATGAGGTCCTCACGGAGTTCCTGATAGTTTTCAATAACGCCATTATGAACGAGGGCAAGGCGGCCACTGTGATCGGAATGGGGATGTGCGTTTTGCATGGTCACCGCCCCGTGGGTTGCCCAGCGCGTGTGGCTAATGCCTATTGTTCCCTCGATTGGGTGTCGAATCAGCAAGTTCTTGAGACTGGAAATACATCCTACCGTTTTTCGAGTATTTAGGGTCTTACCGGTAAGAGTAGCAATCCCCGCAGAATCGTAGCCACGATACTCGAGTCTACGAAGCCCCTCTACCAATACTGGCATAGCAGCTGCTCTACCTACATAGCCTACTATTCCACACATCTTTTTAGTTGTGACAAAATGAAGGTGGTGGCACAAGATGGGACACCATCCCTTTATATTTTGCCTTCGCTCCTTTTGCTTTTTTGGCCATGAAAGTTAGTCTCAGTCTCCTACCAACCCATAAAACCCTGGCCATTATTATGGGTGGAGGTGCCGGAACACGACTCTTTCCTCTTACCGAGGAAAGGGCAAAACCGGCCGTCCCTCTCGGGGGGAAATATCGTCTAGTGGATATTCCCATCAGCAATTGCTTAAATTCTTCGATACGAAGCATCTATGTTCTAACTCAATTTAACAGCACCTCACTTCATCGACACATTAATGCAAGCTACAAATTTGACAATTTTACTCCAAGTTTCGTAGAAATCCTAGCAGCCCAGCAAACTCCGAAGAATTCCAGGTGGTACCAGGGAACCGCGGATGCTGTACGGCAAAACCTCCGTTATTTTTTGGAGCAGCCTTATGAGTATTTCATCGTCTTAAGTGGGGATCAGCTCTACCGCATGGATTACCGTGCTGTCTTGCGCCAGCACGTGGAGACAAGAGCAGAGATTACCATTGCCACTACTCCGGTTTGCCGGATGTCCGCCTCCGGATTTGGTATTATGCAAACAGATGAAGAATGCCACATTGCGCATTTCGTCGAAAAACCTAGGGATCCTGCAATTCTAGACACACTAAGAATCCCCCCTGATCTGCTGCAGGCGATCGGCCACTCAGGGGATGCCGAACTTTATCAGGCGTCCATGGGAATTTACGTTTTTAACCGTTCCATTCTTAGTAAGTGCTTGGACAACGACCTGGAGGACTTTGGAAGAAATGTCATTCCAAGCGCTATCCAGAACCATGCCGTCAGCGCCTATATTTTTCAAGGATATTGGGAAGATATTGGCACCATTCATACCTTTTTTAAGGCCAATCTGCACCTTGCTGAAGAATCCCCCTCCTACAATCTCTATGAAGCCGGCGCGCAAATTTATACACATCCACAGTTCCTCCCCCCCAGCGTCATTCGTACCACCTCTATTGATCAAGCTATAATTTCCGATGGTTGTGTTATTGAGCACTCCATCATAGAGCACTGCGTAATTGGTGTTCGCAGCGTAGTTAAGCCAGGAACAAGAATTCAGAACAGCATCCTAATGGGTGCAGATTACTATGAGACCGGTTTCCCCTCTCCGACTACAGGCCTTCCAACTATTGGGATTGGAAGTGATTGTAGCATTGATGGGGCAATCATCGACAAAAATGCACGGATTGGAAATAGAGTAACGATTAGCCCTCATGGTAAACCGAAGAATCTAGATGGAGAGGGATTTTATATTCGAGATGGCATTGTGGTGGTGCCGAAAAACAGCGTGATTCCAGCAGGGACTCTGATATAGTATAGTCCTCGTTGTCCCCCCAATGGGAAAAGCGAGTGGAAGTGGACCAAGCCGGTTAGTTGGGAAGTAACTGGCTCCACATACGGGGGGAGAATCTGTTCCACGACTTTTTTGGATTATGTCGACGCTCAAGGTAGACAGCTCTAATGCCCAGTCTCACCCAGATAGGCAGCTCGGGTGCATAATTTCTTCCGTCGTATCTCCCGAGCTCCGCCCGATTCTCAAGAAGATAGAAGACGGAAGACGTATCTCTCAGCGGGACGGGGAGACCCTATACGGGACGCAAGACCTAAATGGGTTAGGAGCCATCGCTAATCTTGTACGGGAACGCAAGAACGGCAATTTTGCGACCTATCTTCATAACCGCCAGATAAACTACTCGAACGTTTGCATCCTCTCCTGTCAGTTCTGCGCTTTTGGTGCCAAAAAACGGGATGCTCATGCCTTTGAGACAAGCATCCAGAAAATTGTACAAAGTGTTAAACAGGCTTTATCCAAAGGCATCACTGAAGTCCATATGGTAGGAGGGTTACATCCTACATTGAGAGGAGAATGGTACCTGGAATTACTTTCTAGTCTTAGGGCACTAAGTAAAATCCTACATATCAAGGCATTTACGGCGATTGAAATCCGGCATTTTGCTAGGCATGTTTTTCACCTTTCCATTCGGGATACCTTACAACTTTTGCATGAACATGGTCTGGATTCCATTACTGGTGGAGGAGCAGAGATTTTTGACACTGGGGTGCGCAGGAAGATTTGCTGTGCTAAGGAAACTGCAGAAGAGTGGTTAGAAGTTCATCGCACTTGGCACCAAATGGGCGGAAAAAGCACCAGCACTATGCTATACGGTCATATTGAGACGTGCGCTCAGCGTATAGCTCACTTAGAGCATCTCCGGGCCCTTCAGGATGAGACCGGTGGATTTACAGGATTTATTCCCTTTGCATTTGTGCCAAATTCTACTGCTATGGCGCACATCCGGCGCATTTCCGCTACCGAAGAGCTAAAGACCCTTGCTATTTCCAGGATCTACTTGGATAACTTCGAGCATATTACGGCCTATTGGATCAGTCTAGGCCTCCCGGTTGCACAGCTTTCCCTCAGTTATGGAGTGGATGATTTGCATGGCACCATTATGGAGGAAAAAATTTTTCATATGGCTGGTGCCGTTACCCCTCAGAAACAGACAATAGCTTCCCTAAAAAGTGCGATTTATGAAGCCGGTCGCATCCCCATCGAGCGGGATAGCTTCTACTGTCACATAGATCGATATCAAACTGCTTAGACAGATCAACTCCAGTTTCAAATGCGGCTTGGGGCAGTCCCATATCTCAATGCACTTCCATTAAGGGCTTCCATTTTAGGATCCTTAAAGTTGGAAGTTCCTTCACAACTTGTAAGGCGCTATGAGTCTGGTACACTTGATGCGGCCCTTTTGCCTACCTACAAAATCCTGCAGCAGTCCCACCCATTAATTGTGGATGGCGTCTGTATAAGTTCGTATGGCAAAGTTTTTAGTGTATTTCTCGCGCATCGTAAGCCATTAAAAGAGCTTCGGTATATCTCTTTAGATCCCTCCTCCTATACCTCCAACGCACTCTTCCGCTGCCTTTGTGCTGAATTTCTTGGGTTGACCCCTGAATTTTCCATGCAGCCGCTTGATCAAAGTAACGAAGGTCATATTCTAATCGGGGATCCAGCTATTGATTTTCGGATGTCAGCATCCACAGATTGGCACTTTCTCGATCTTGGAGAAGCTTGGACAGCTTATACGGGGTTGCCGTTTGTGTATGCAGCATGGTCCATAAGAGGAAAATCGGTCCTACGGATCGCGGAATTTCTCCGCTCAGTGAAACAAGCAGGGATCAAAGCCCTAGAAGAGCTTATCATCAAGAGTAAGCCCACCTTTACTCTAACCTATCTGAACACTTATATTCGCTACAACTTAGGCGAGCCGGAAAAACGGAGCCTTGCTAGATTTGCCGAACTTCTTTACAAGTACGGCCTCAGTCCGGTCCGTTCCTATAGGCCTTCCTTTGTTTAGGAAGGTGCCCTTCCTTCTCACAACAAGGCCTCCGCTACTGAGTCTGCTACTAGGCATCCCTGTCGGGTAAGCCGAATAGCCTCTCCAAAAGCTTCGATTAGTCCTAGTTCAAAAAAAGTCTGTAATCTTTCCCCGTGTCCACCTAGCAAATGAGCAGGGATCCCTTCTCTGGTACGCAGACCGAGTAACACGCGTTCTGCTCTCAGTATAGCTGGGCTAAGCATTTCTCTAGAACAGACGGCTTCGCCACCTGTGTTTATTCTCCTAATGTACTCTGTAGTATCTGCTACGTTGTTCCATCGTAAGGTTCCAACGGTAGAAAAGGCACTTGGCCCAAGGCCAACATAGTCTTCTCCCTTCCAGTAGCCTAGGTTGTGAAGACATTCCTTTCCGGGAAAGGTATAGTTGGAGATCTCGTACTGGGAATAGCCCATCCCTTCCAGGTAATCCATTGTTACTTCAAAAAACTCTGCCTCTTTATCGACGTCTCTAGAGTATACACCCCGCATTAGACTGAAAAAGTATTCCGTATCCTCCTCATAGGTCAGACAATAGGCAGAGATATGATCTGGGCGGAGCAGGACGGTTTTTCTAAGAGAGTCCTTCCACTGCTCTATTTTCTGTCCAGGAATTCCAAAAATAAGGTCAAGGTTTATATTGGAAAAGCCAACCTCTCGAAGAACGTTGTAAGAACGTTCACTCTGATCAATGGTGTGCTCACGCCCCAAGACAGCCAAGAGCTCTGCATCCCAGGATTGTACCCCCATACTAATCCGATTGACCCCCCAATCTAGCAGTAAACGTCCCTTCTCTGCAGAGACTGTAGCAGGGTTCATTTCAACGGTCCATTCCTTTACTTGACGTAGATCTAAGCAAGTGCTTAGTCCTCGAAGGAGGTAATCTAATTGCTGACAGGAGAGGATAGTGGGCGTGCCACCCCCAAAAAATATAGCCTCAGGCTGGAAGTAAACCTTCCCCGCCTCTACGAGAAGTGCATCCAAAAATGCATGCAACTTATTACGATCGATTTGCTCTTTATAGAAGCTGCAATAAGGACAAAGTTTTGAACAAAATGGGATATGAACGTACAAATTTCGAACCACGGTATCTCTTCAGCAAGAGCTTCTACCATCTACCAAGTAGTAGAAAGGGGGCAAGTTTTTCTGGAAAAAAACCTTGCTTGTAAAGCTCCTTATAGGTACCGAGTGTGCAAGTTGGCCTCGACCACCCCAGGCTAGCAGTAGTGGCATACCCTTGTCCTTAACGAGGAAATAAATAATAAAATAAATAATAAAATAAACAAATAACTCTATGGAAGAGAGCTACTGAAGATACCTTTAGGTAATTAGGGGGTATTTGGTGCGGGATCTACCAGAGTTAATTGGTTGGTTTGTCCCCCTTAAACCGACTGCCTCTATATCAGCAGGGTCAGCAGGGCTTGTCACCAGTTGCTCCAATACATACCCCTCTTGCTGTATCCCTTAGAGTATCCTGGATAAGATACACCGTTACATTTTGGTGAAACCAGGGAGAAGATGCCAGAATCGGCCCAGTGTACCGTCTAGCTTTGATCCTGCAGAGAACCCAGGCACACTTTTTCCGCAAACGGGGGTAGAACTGACGGTGGATGGAAAAAACAAAGTGTGAAACCCGATCATACGTCCAGTCGAATAAACTGGCTTCTAGTGCGAAGCGTCTCCCGCTCGTTATACCTAAGTTTGCGTTTGCTACCTCGCAGTGTACGGTCGCAAATTACTCTTGCTTACCTCTTGGCGCGGGCATCAGATACAATTGCAGATGCCTCTTTTGGCAAAGAGGCAGATCGCTCAGAGGTGTTGCGACATCTCCTGCAATCAGCAAGTGATCCAACAGGGAAATGTGATTCCGGGATGTACCTAGATCTGGCTCGATCGCAGGAACGCCCTGCTGAAAGGCAACTTTTAGAACAACTGCCTACATTAGTAGAAAGCTTGAGAAACCAAGCAGATGCTGATATAATCCGGGAGGTTCTGGGCTCTATCATGGAGGGGCAGATTTTTGACCTCGAGCACCCGCGTTTTGAGCCATTTACTCGTGAACAGCTAGATCGTTACACATTTTTAGTCGCTGGTTGCGTTGGTAGGTTTTGGACGCGTGTCTGCTGCAGGCGAATCCCGCGGTTTTCCTCGCTTCCAGTTAAGTGTATGGAGGAGCTCGGTATCCTCTATGGTAAGGGGCTACAGCTTGTTAATGTCCTCAGAGATCGGGATGTGGATGCTGCGCTCGGGCGGATTTATATTTGTGCAAAAGACGTGAAGGAACGCATCTTGGAAGCACGGATAGCAATGCAATCTGGTGTCGAATACGGGAGAGCTCTTAGCCATCCCTTCTTGCGCTATGCTACGCTGCTTCCCGCTTTAATCGGTATGCGCACCCTTAAATTGATCCAATCGCACTCTGGAAAAGTCAAAGTTTCTCGTAGGGAGGTTCGCTACATTTTAATCACGACGTTACCTTCTCTTTGGAGAGCAAATCCGAGATGCTGGTCCCTTACAAAAGACTTAGTGTAATAGTCGACGACAAAAAGGGCAGAGAAGGGTTTTTCAAAAAGGCCAAAGAGAGTTTTAGTTGGGGGGACATTGTGGATGTTGCCCTTGCAACTCACTAGTCTTTAATCTTAGAGATGGTAGGAGGATGGAATGTCCAAGAAGTCTTTTGTTCACCTGCATGTACATACAGAGTATTCCCTCTTAGACGGAGCAGTACGTGTTTCGGATTTAGTCAGGATGGCTTCGAAGTATGAAATGCCGGCAGTGGCAATCACCGATCACGGAAACCTCTATGGCGCCATCGAGTTTTATCAACAGGCTGGTAGGGCTGGAATAAAACCAATTATCGGATGTGAGCTCTACGTAGCACCCGATCAACATAGAGAGTACAGCATTTCCTTAAGAAGGAGGTCTGCCTATCATCTCACCGTTCTTGCGCAGAATGAAGAAGGGTATCGGAATCTGGTAAGGTTGGTTTCTAGTGCCCACCTGGAGGGTTTTTACTACAAACCACTGGTGGATAAGGCGCTGCTTGCCACATGCTTCAGGGGATTGGTTGCTCTCAGTGGTTGCTTAAAGGGAGAAATAAACTCTTTTCTTGCAGCGGGCCAGATTGCCTCAGCTAGAGCTGCTGCTGCAACTTATCTGGATATTTTTGGGCCGGAAAATTTTTTTCTGGAATTACAGGACCACGGCATTGAATCACAGACACGCTGCAACCTGCATCTCATAGAATTTTCCAAGGAGATGGGTATGGAACTTGTGCTTACCAACGATGTTCACTTTCTCCAACGCTCCCACCACGAAGCCCATGATATCATGGTCTGTATTGGAACAGGTGCAATGGTGCACGACGAAAGACGTATACATTATGCTCCGGAGCTTTACCTCAAGTCTCCACAGGAAATGCGAAGGCTCTTTCCACATCTATCTCAAGCAGCAGATAATACTTTGCGGGTTGCGGAGCGCTGTAACCTCAATCTAGAGTTTGGACAACCAAAGTATCCAGCCTACAAAGCACCTGCTGGAATCACTCGGGAGGCCTACCTCAGGCAATTATGCAAGGAGGGGCTAGAAAGAAGATTTGGAAAAGATCGAGCTCAGCGAGATGTCGATCTGAACCATCGTTTAGAGTATGAGCTTTCCGTACTAGAAGCGGCAGGATTTGTGAGTTATTTTTTAATCGTCTGGGATTTCATTCACTTTGCAAGGCAGCGTGACATTCCAGTTGGGCCTGGGCGTGGATCTGCTGCAGGGTCACTTGTTGCTTATGTCTTGGGCATAACTGATCTAGATCCTCTTCACTATGGACTAATTTTTGAGCGTTTTCTAAATCCAGAGCGCGTAAGTCCACCAGATATCGACATTGATTTCTGTCAAAATCGGCGTGAAGAGGTAATCGATTATGTACGGAAGAAATACGGAGAACGTTCTGTTGCACAGATTATCACCTTCGGCACTCTAGGAGCAAAAAGCGTGGTGCGCGATGTAGGACGAGTACTAGGCTGGAAATATGCAGATGTTGATCGTATTGCTAAGATGATTCCTAATGAATTAAACATCACTCTCCGACTCGCGTCGGAAAAGAATCCCATATTGCGTAATACGCTAGAGCAGGAACCTCATATTCAACAGCTTTGGGACCATGCTTTGGCACTTGAGGGCATTAGTCGCAACACAGGCATTCACGCTGCTGGAGTAGTAATTGGGGATCATGACCTTTCTGATGGCTATGTCCCTCTCTGTAGGGGGAAGGATAAAGAAGTTGTCACGCAGTATCCCATGGGCCCTCTCACAGACCTTGGAATGTTGAAAATGGACTTCCTTGGCCTCAAAACTCTAACCGTTATCCACGATGCCATCTCCTTTATTCATCTTCACCAGCCAGGTTTTGATATTACTCAGATTCCACCCAACGATGCTCCAACCCTTGATCTGCTGAACCAGGGCAAAACCACTGGCATTTTTCAGTTGGAATCCAATGGAATGACAAATACCTGTAAGCGTTTCCAAATCCGGAACATTGACGACATTATTGCCCTCATTGCCCTATATCGTCCTGGTCCTATGGATCTAATCGACGATTATATTGAGAGAAAAAAGGGGCTTAAAAAGATCGGGTATGCTCATCCGCTATTGAAACGGGTTTGTTCTGACACTTTTGGGGTCATGATCTACCAAGAACAAGTACAACAGGCAGCAAGCATTCTTGCTGGGTACTCCCTAGGACAGGCAGATCTTTTACGTCGCGCCATGGGAAAAAAGGACAAGGAAAAAATGGCAAAGGAGCGGACGCGTTTTATAGAGGGGTGCAGGCATGCCAATAACATTTCAGAGAAGAAAGCGGACAGTATTTTTGATCTTTTGGAAAAGTTTGCTGGTTATGGATTTAACAAGAGCCATAGCGCTGCATATGGGCTCATCTGCTACCAGACCGCCTACCTAAAGGCAAACTATCCCATAGAATTTATGTCTGGGTTGCTGAGTAATGAAATAAACAATACAGACAAGATTGCTGTCCTCGTAGCAGAATGTCAGAGGATGCACTTGAAAATATTGCCGCCGGATATCAACCGGAGCTCCCTAAAATTCACCCCTGAGGGTAAACAACAAGCAATTCGCTTCGGGCTCGCCGCTATCAAAAATGTAGGGAAGCAGGCCATGTCTTCTGCTATCCAGGAACGCAGTCGCGGGGGAGTTTTCCGATGTTTGGAAGACTTTTGTGGTCGAATGGATCCTAGAACGGTTAGCCGTAAAGTCCTAGAAAGTTTGGTCAAGTGTGGAGCTTTCGATTGTTTTGGGCACTCTAGAGCCTCTCTGTTTGCACACATTGAAACGGCCATGAAGGGAGCGGTATCCATCCATCGAGACAGATCCAGTGGGCAAGTCTCTTTATTTTCTCTAGTTGAAGAGGAAGGCCGTACTGCTCTACAGCGGCCAGTTTTGGAAGTAAAGCCGTGGTCATCCCGTGAAACTTTAGCTAACGAGAAGGAATTACTTGGATTTTATGTTACCGGGCACCCGCTGGAGACGTATCGGATGGCCCTCGCGGATGAGCGGCATGTTACGGTTGCTGAGATAAAGCAGCTCCCTGAAGGGGCCGCCACGCTTAGAATGGCTGGCATGCTAATCTCAGTGGAGGAAAAGTTTACCAAGACCGACGGCAGACCATATGCTATCCTGATCGTGGAAGATTTCACTGGTACCGTGGAAACGTCTGCATGGAATAAGGTTTTCTCAAGATTCTCAGGTATACTGAAGGTAGGTACAGTCGTTTCTCTCCTGGTCCGTGTCGTTAAAAGGGGGGAATCCTTGCGAGTAATTATAAATGATGTTCACCCCATCCAGTCTGGGCCTATATCTCAGCCACTTCGGCTAAAGCTTAATTGGCAGTTGATTAATGAGGGGGTACTTTATGAGATATTAAACTCCGTGGTTAGACACCCAGGAAACAAAGAGCTCCTCATCGATTTTATCGATACCAATGGGAGTTCTTGCACTATCCGAGCTGGTAGCGAATTTTTCGTTGGAAATGAGGCAGCTATCATAAACGAAATCAGCCAGTACCTTATCTCGCACAAGGTGGGTAGATAAGACATTAGCAGATGACTTTGCTTATCGTTTTTGGGCATGTCGCAGCGGGGAGGTTGGTTGGGCTAGAAGACAAAGAAGGACGTCAGTAGCAAGAAAACCCAATGGGGGCCCTCAAGGGGGGTCTTCCCCCGTATGGGGTTTGCAAGGTACTTCTCCCCCTTTCCTTCTACCTTCTAATAAAGGATACAGGACCCTTCGGGCCGGCGGGACTTGAACCCGCGACCTCTTGAACCCCATTCAAGCGCACTGCCAAACTGTGCTACGGCCCGCACTACCCCCACCGCTGTATCAGATGAATGAGAAAGTTGCAAAGAGGATTTAAAAGTGAACAAACGTGGTGATTTCTGTTTTCAGCTGATTTAGCCTTCCATTCTATGGCGCAAAAATATGTAGGAATAGTGGGGGCAAGCGGATATTCAGGCCAAGAACTGTGTGCGTTATTAGCACGCCACTGTGATGTAAAGGTCGTGGCAATGACCTCACGTCAATACGCGGGAAAAGTGGCAGGCTCTGTCCTGCCCAGGCTGGCAAGATACGAAAAAATTGCCAGCAACCGTTTCCTCCCTCCATCAGTTGCTGCCCTAATAGACGCAGGAGTGGAAGCCGTCTTTTTAGCCTTGCCCCATGGGTTGGCTGCGCAGTTCGTAGTGCCCCTACTGGAGGCAGGCGTCCAGGTAATTGACACTAGTGCAGATTTCCGCTTACGGGACGGTAGCTTGTATCAGGAGTTTTATGGAATGCAACACCCCGCCCCCCATCTTCTCTTGGAAGCAGTGTATGGACTGCCAGAGTGGCGTGCAAATGAAATTCGTTCAGCCAGACTAGTAGCCTGCCCAGGTTGTTATCCAACAAGTATTTTGTTACCACTCCTTCCCCTATTAGCACGCAAGTTCCTACAATTGGATTGCCTTTGCGTCGCCAGTGCTAGTGGCGTAAGCGGCGCTGGAAGAAAACCTGAGATTCCTCTGCTTTTCGGAGAATGCAACGAAAGTTTCCGGGCCTATGGTGCTCCACAACATCGGCATTTAGCCGAAATTGAGCAGGAACTGAGTCTCGTTTCTGGAGAAGAAACACATGTCTGTTTCGTCCCCCATCTTCTTCCTGCACATAGAGGTCTTCACACGACTATTTTTTCTGTTCCAAGCAAGGACGTAGACGCTACGCAAATACGGCTAGCCTGGGAGGAGGATTACACCCGGTGCCCTTTTGTTCGTGTCGGTGCTGTTTTCCCAGATACTAAACACGTGAATGGAACAAACTTTTGTAACTTGGCTATCCGAACTGATCCACATGCCGGAAAATTACTTCTTTTTAGCGCAATCGATAATTTAGTGAAAGGATCCGCGGGGCAAGCTGTTCAGTGCTTCAATCTCATGAGTGGGTTTTTAGAAACAGAGGGGCTGTTGCCGTGAGTAATTTAAAAAGGGTGAAAGGAGGTGTCTGTGCTGCACGTGGTTTCTTAGCGAGCGCAACTTACTGTGGGATTAGGCCCCTCAATCGGGGTCATGCAGATCTAGCTATGGTATACTCACAGTATAGCTCTCTAGCAGCTGGAGTGTTTACCACAAACCAAGTGAAGGCGGCTCCGGTGAAGCTTTCCATAGAACATATTCGCTCACGCACTGCTCGTGCAGTTATACTTAATAGCGGAAATGCCAATGCCTGTACGGGGGACCAGGGATATCGCGATGCATTACTGCTGGTGGAGGAGACCGCACATTTGCTTGGTCTACGTAGGCAGCAGGTCCTAGCGTGCTCCACTGGATGTATTGGAATCCCGCTCCCAATGGAAAAGATTAGACCTCGTCTGAAATCGTTAGTTCAGACCCTTAGTCAGACGGGCAATCAAGCTGCTGCCCAGGCCATCATGACCAGCGACACACACCCTAAAGAAGCAGCGAGAGAGTTACAAATAGGTGGAATACCTGTGCGTCTGGGAGGTATGGCTAAGGGTGCCGGTATGATTGACCCAAATATGGCGACCATGCTCTGTGTCGTTACCACGGACATTGCGGTCTCGTCACCAAGTCTGCTCAAAGCTCTTCGTAAAGCGGTAGGAGATTCCTTTAACCATATTACTGTAGATGGCTGTATGAGCACTAACGACACAGTTATCATACTTGCCAATGGAGCGGCTAGAGCCCCTTTGGTAAGACCCAATAGTGCAGAATTTACCCTATTTCTAGAAGCTCTGTGTTCTGTATGCAAAGAGCTAGCCGAGATGATCGTGTTAGATGGTGAAGGAACCAGCAAATTTATAGAAGTTGAGGTACAGGGAGCTCGAAATAATGTTGAAGCTCGTTCTGCCGCTGAGTCTGTCGCTAATTCCATTCTTCTAAAGTGTGCTTGGGCTGGGAATAACCCCAGTTGGGGGCGGATTATGGACGCGTTGGGTTATTCTAGTGCCAGAATCCAAGAGGAACGGGTAGATATTTTTCTCAACCAGCTGCCAATGGTAATAGGAGGTGTTGCTGGTCCAGCATCGTTCTCCAGCCTGGGCAGAGTCATAGCCAGCGAAGCGTTTCGCGTAAGCATCCATCTAAACTTAGGTAATGGGTATTATATGGCTCTAACGACGGATTTAACTGAGGAATACGTACGCCTTAATAGTAAAGACTAGAAGACCTGCTATGGCTTGTAGCTTGACACCGAACCTTCGTGCCGAGAGTCTAATCGAGGCTCTGCCTTACATACAGCGTTTCCGTGGGGAAACTTTTGTCGTTAAATATGGCGGGAGTGCTATGGAGGATGAAAGTCAAGTAGAATACTTGCTTAGGGATATAGTTTTTCTTGAGGCAGTGGGGATTAATCCAGTGCTAGTCCATGGAGGAGGGAAGGCTATTACTGCTGCAATGCGGGGAACTGGCCTAACATCCCATTTCGTAATGGGGCTGCGTGTAACAGATAAAAACTCCATCTCCATTGTTGAAAGAATACTAGATACCAAGATTAACCCACGAATTGTTTCGGTCATCAGACATTTTGGAGGCAAGGCGACAGGATTCTCTGGGAAGGCGATATTTCAAGCAAAGCGCCTCCCCCTGCTAGCTGTTCCCCCCGGATCCAAGGACATTGACATTGGCTTTGTAGGAGAAGTCCAAGGGGTACGGACCGAGGAAGTTCAACTTTCTATTAAGAGGGAAGCAGTACCAGTGATTTCCCCGCTAGGATCTTCTGAAGAAGGGTACGCTCTTAACATTAATGCAGACATTGCTGCATCAGCCCTGGCCACTGCACTCAAGGCCTCCAAGCTTATCTTTATAAGTGATGTACCCGGCATTATGTGGGATCCTCTCCTTCCTAAGACTCTAGTTCCCTCTATCACTTGCGGAAAGGTCGAAAAACTGATTAAGGACGGAATTATCTCAGAGGGCATGATACCAAAGGTTCAGAGCGCAACCCGAGCTCTTCGAGAAGGAGTTGCAAAGGTCCACCTGCTTTCCGGGGCCAAAAGCCATTGCTTACTGCTAGAGATCTTCAGCGATGAGGGCATTGGCACAGAGATCCTTCCCTAGGCAGGCCACGAAAGCGTCCTTCCAGCGTTTCTTCTTTCGTCTGCACCAGTTTACACACTTCCATATCCAGCTTTTCCTGGGAGCTTGGAGCGCGACCACTCTTCACATGTCAATCTGACTACTCTTACAATGGCATGGGGGCCACCGCACCCCTGTACCAAAAATTCCTCCTGGAGGTCTATCCCGCTCCGGAAGCTACACTTCATACCGGTTCGCCTCACGTTTATCTATTCTTGTCAATTTTCTGCTATTGCGATGAGGTCAGCTGTTTCTAGTCGATTGGTTCACGGTACAAAAAAACCAAATATGCCGAAGGACCGAAGAGCAGGAGGATCGCTTGCCTATCTTATTCGGTACTCCGTACTCCAAAGAGTCGCGGGGTTTGAGAGTTTTAATCATAGGATCAGCCACGTTGACAGGCAACAGCGGTGGTTACTACACACGTTGCATGATCCGACTAGAGCAACTTTTGTTAGCCGGGTGGCCAAGAAAAGGGGCGACCTCCTAGGAGATGTACATGAAGGTGTGAGATTGTTTGTCCGCCCTCCGGGCCGCTATTGATAACTAACCGAAATCCTGTTCCGGCTACATTTTCAGTTTCAGCTAGGTGAGTAGCTACTAAAAGCAACTTTCCTAGAAGCACTGTGTGGCGTTCTCTAGCAGAAGTAATACCTGAGATAGTCTCCTTCGGTACAATCAGGATATGGACTGGAGCTTGAGGCTGTATATCATGAAAGGCGAGCACCTCGTCATCTTCCCACGCAATCTTAGCAGGAACTTTACGAGAAATGATTTCTTTAAAAAGGTCCATAATCTGTTGGGGGCGTCCGAGGGGAAAAATAGTATAGTGCAGAGCAATGCATCCATACCCATCAAAACCCAACGACACCCCCGAGGTCTACCAGGATAACAAAAGTGATACGAAGCGCCACATAAGAAAAAAGAAGTCGAAAAGGTATCCATCGCTCCGTCGCTGGCCTTTTATCAAGTTCCGAAGAATCCTGGCCGTTCAGGAATCCTTCTTCCACCCTTTTCTTCTAAGGATCGGATCCTCTTTCTCCATTTTTCTCTACTTTTTTCTCTACTATTCTACTATTATAGAGTAGGTGTACGTATAGCAAGGCTCAGGACGATAGGCGGCTACATTAGCGGACACACGCTATCGGATACATATATGCGCCGCAACTTCTCCATTATTTTTGTTCCAACAGCCTTTGTAAAAATTTCCAGTCCTTGCCCTGCTTCTCAAATCCTGAAGTGATTTCCCCCTACGTACTACATAATCCGCTTGAGGCTGACTGGCTGTTTTCTCACTTACTCTCGAGAGGAACTTAATACCTTGAAGTTCAGTGGAGTTCGAATAGCTCATGACACTCACCCCCTCGAGATCCACCAGCTCTAACTGCCTGATTTCCTCACAGGCGGCAGCACCTTTCACAACACAGATATCCACGCCTCTACTAGTTACATGCTCTCTCCTCCCTTGGGGGTGGGCTATCATCACATTACCTTGTCCTCCACAGAACCACATTTCCAGCAGCACATTTCCATTTGCACAAGCTATGCGTCCTCCCCCGTACGCCTCCAGCACAGCACACCGCCCCGGTGTAAACACTGCTTGGTTTTCGACAATCATTTACTCCCGCGCTCTCTCCCTCCCTGAAAAGCTCTTCCTAGAAGACAATTGTGAGAAGGTGGTGCTGCCATTGATATGGAGTGGGACTTTAGTAAACTAGCCGCTATAGAGTACAATCGGGATTTATCAATAATTCCTCCAACAGCTTCGTACGTGCAGGTTAGAAAATAAATAATAAAACAGAACGGGCTCGCCAACGCTGTGCTTAGAGAAGAGGAGGGCGCCTAACGTGCCTCCTCCTTTTCTTTATGCGCATCCTCTTATTCTTAAGGAATAGGGCAAACAGAGAAAGCACATCTGCTATGTTTGACCATGCATCACAAATCACAAGAACATCTACAGCTACCATAATCCCAGTTGTAGGCGCTTACATACCAAGTGCCGTTCTTATGAGAACGCAATCTACCCTCTTCGATACGCCAGCGTGCTATCCAATGAAAAATTAAAGTAAAATCGCAATTAACATCCGAAGAGCAAAACTCTGTTAGCCCATCTGTTAGCCCATCTCAAGGGGGAGTGTATCTTCTGTGTGAAGCCTTGTGAGAAAAAAGATACCCCATAGGCTTGTCCATAGGGACTAGTATGTGGGGGCCCGCTTAAGGTGGTACAACGAAAAGGCCGGGCTACTTTGCAATCTTCCGCAGAGTAGTTGTCTCATCTCTTAGGTAGAACGGGCATAGCTTATGTAAATATCACCGATCGCGGTAGCGCGGATCCTTAATTTCTCCGATATCGATGGTTACAACTGGGTTCCCTTTCCTGTATTCTTTAGAGCTTGGAAGAGGATGAGGATGGCTTCTCTGTCCTATGAAACTATTTGAAGGTCAGGTTGCAATTGTTACAGGTGCTAGTAGGGGAATTGGGAGGGCCATTGCCAGGAAGCTCGCTACCCTTGGGGCGCAAGTTGCGATAATAAGCCACTCTGAAACGTCCTCCAGGAAAACATTGGAGGAGATCCGCCAATCAGGCGGGAATGCTTGCACTTATGCCGTCGATGTTTCCGACTATCATGCAGTTCAGGCACTCGGCGAGCACATACTAGCAGAGTTCCAAAGAGTGGACATTCTTGTTAATAACGCTGGCATTGCAAGGGACGGGCTTATCATGCGAATGAGTCTAGAGCAATGGGAGGAGGTACTCGATGTTAACTTGAAGGGAGCTTTTAACTTCATTAAGGCTGTTAGCCGGTCCATGATTAAGCACCGTTCCGGCCGCATTATCAACATCACCTCCATCAGCGGCGTGATCGGAAATGCGGGTCAGGCTAACTATGCTGCCTCTAAGAGTGGTCTGATCGGCCTTACCAAAAGCATTGCCAGGGAATTTGCTAGGCGCGGTATAACTGTGAACGCAATCGCTCCTGGATTCATTGACACAGACATGACGGCTGTCTTACAAGAAGGTCTCCGTGGTAAGATTACCGCGCAAATCCCTATGGGCCGCATGGGAAAGGTGGAAGAGGTTGCCTCAGTGGTAGCTTTTTTAGCCAGCCCGCAAGCTTCCTACATTACCGGCCAAGTAGTGACAGTGGATGGAGGGTTGGCCATGTGATAGGATGACAAAAGTAGCGGTTTCATACCGACGTTGGCACAGTGAGATGCGGGGTTTGGCTCACGGATACGACTTGCATTGAAAATGCCTTTCTGTCTTAGTATCGATCCCGTGCGTGGGGCGCCGTTTTTTATGTGCACGGGCCCTCTCTCCTTCTCCTCATCGTTGCATCCTCATTGTTCGTGCGAGGAACGTCCCTGCTTGCTGTGGCTACTAAAATTCTACAGAGCTGGCAATTCGTCCAGGACGCCGCTTCTTTGATTGAAAGGGAAGCACACCAGGCAATTAGAGTGCGTAATGAATTTCGCATTGCTCTAAGCGGGGGCAGCACGCCAAAACCCATTTTGGCAGCATTGGTGAAACGCGTATTGCACTGGCCTCGTACTGTGGTTACGTTCAGCGACGAGCGGTGCGTCGCGCCGAACGATATGCGAAGTAACTACTACATAGCATCTAGGGTGCTGCTCGATCATGTGCCAATTCCTGCACGGAATATCCTTAGAATGAAGGGGGAACTAGATCCTGCAGAGGCCGCCTCGGAGTATGAGATGCTCCTGAAAGAACGCACTAGCGACGGGACAATCTATCAGCATGACCTTCTCCTCCTGGGTATGGGAGAGGACGGTCATACGGCTTCTTTGTTTCATGGAACTCGAGCTATGGAAACAACCGATCGTCTGGTAATTGAGAACTACATACCTAGCCTTGGCGCCTGGCGCTTAACTTTCACCTACCCTTTGATAAACGCCGCTCGACATATACTCTTTTTAGTAAAAAATTCGACGAAGAAGGACGAGATACTCCGACAAGTCTTCAGTGGGAAATCTGATTTTCCCTGTAGCCGAGTTTCGCCCCATTGTGGTGAATTAACTTGGCTGTTAGGTATGGCGTAATTCTTCTTCCTCATGAGGGTTCTTTTTCTTACAAACGAATATCCTCCCAACGTTTATGGTGGAGCGGGTACTCATGTGGACTACCTTAGTCGCTTTCTTTCAAGGTTGATTCAAGTTGAGGTGCGTTGTTTTGGAGACCAAGTGCGGCATGCCGATGGGCTTTGCGTAAGAGGTTTTGGCAATAAAAATGCCTCTGAGCTTTGCTATCCGAGGTCGCTGCGTCCGGTTTTTGGTGCTTTGCAAAAGTGTTTAGATTTTAATACTTTTGAGATGGACGCCGATGTTGTGCACTGTCACACCTGGTACTCATATTTTGGGGGAATAATTGCTAAGCTTAACTACGGAATTCCACTGGTAATCACTGTCCATTCTCTTGAATTGTTACGCCCATGGAAGAGTGAGCAGCTTGGCCGTGGTTATGACTTTACCTGCTGGCTGGAGGCAGCTGCTCTAAGAGCAGCGGACGCTGTGGTTGCCGTCTCCGCGGAAACTAGGGAGGATGTTTTGCGTCTTTTTGGTCTTCCTAAGCGTCGTGTTCATGTCGTGCATAATGGGATTGATTTGGATGAGTATACTCCTGCGCGGGGAGTTGGTACACTACGGAGTTACGGCATCGATTCTTCACAGCCATACATTCTCTTTATAGGAAGAATCACTCGGCAGAAAGGGGTGATGCACTTGATACGTGCGATCCGCCACTTTGTGCCAGGACTTCAGATTGTGATCTGTACAGACGCTCCTGATACTCCAGAGATAGAGACAGAAATCCGTTCCGCTATTGCAGAGATGCAGCGTTGCCACCAATGGCGGATTCTCTGGATCCAAAAAAGGTTGGATGTACAGTCAAAGGTAGAACTTTATAGTCACGCCTCTATATTTATTTGTCCCTCCATTTACGAGCCTTTTGGGATTATTAATCTAGAAGCAATGGCCTGTGGCACGGCCGTAGTAGCAAGTGCTGTTGGAGGTATCAAGGAAGTAGTAGTAGATGGGGTAACTGGCCTTTTGGTTCCTTTCAGACAGTCTACAGAAATCATAGGCCCTCTCGATCCAGACAGGTTTGAAGTAGATCTTGCTGCGCGAGTCAATGCGCTAATGGCGGACGCAGTCCTCCGTCAGAAAATGGGAACTGCTGGGCGTCTCCGTGCAGAGAAGGTTTTTAGTTGGAATATTATTGCTCAGCAGATGCAGGATCTCTATAGGGAGCTCGTTAGGGTCTAGCTAACCATGTTTATTGACCAGATTCGCATCTATGCAAAGGCAGGAGACGGTGGTGCAGGCTGCTGTAGCTTTCGTCGAGAAAAATATGTGCCCCGTGGAGGCCCAGATGGAGGAGATGGGGGGAAAGGAGGGGATGTCGTTCTTTACGCCGATGAACATACCAGCAGTTTGATTTCTCTCTTTTATGAACCGTTTCTTCGATCTAAGGGCGGTGGAAATGGTCAAGGGAAAAGCAAGTGTGGACACGGCGCTCCTCCAAAGACAGTGCGGGTTCCGCTGGGTACTATTGTCTATCGTCTGTCTCCTACTCCTAATGATGGGGGAGATCTCCTCTGCAGCGGGAGGGAGACCCGCCCTGCCAAGCTAGATACTATGGCCGATCTTTCCAAGAGGGGGCAAAAGCTTATCCTTTGCAAGGGGGGTAGCGGTGGTAAGGGAAATACGCACTTCAAGTCTGCAACCAATCGGGTTCCACGTCAATACACACAAGGTTATCCTGGTGAAGAGGGGTGGTTTATTTTGGAGCTTCGTACCATTGCATTTGCAGGTTTGGTAGGATATCCAAACGCTGGTAAATCTACTCTACTTGCTTGCATCTCCTCTGCCCACCCGAAGATAGCCTCCTATCCATTTACCACGCTACATCCATCAGTAGGTGTCGTCACACTCCCAGACTATCGTCAAATTACTGTAGCAGACATCCCTGGATTAATAGAGGGCGCCCACACTAACAAGGGACTGGGGCACGCATTCTTGCGTCACATTCTACGCTGCAAAGTGCTCCTTTTTGTCATTGATATGGCCGGCAGCGACGGCAGAAACCCCTTGAAAGACTTTTGCATTCTTAGAAGAGAGATAGACCTCTACGACCCGCTGCTTGCTACCAAACCCTCAGCAGTTATTGCAAATAAAATGGACCTACCAGGCGCTGACATCAACTTAAAAATTTTCTGCAAAAAATTTAGCGAGGTTCCCATCGTACCAACATCTGTGACAAACAGGAAAAGCTCCGGCATTATTGGGGAACTCTTAACTATCTTTTTGGAGGCTTAGGAAAGACAGTACATGGTTTCTATAGGTAGTGCACAAAACATCGCGCATCGTCTCCCTTAAGGAAATCCCATGCAGCCCAGGAAATCTTGGCAAGCAGGGAGTCGTTTCAGCAGGGAAGAGAGGCAGGTATTTTCGTGAGGTCCATGATAGCCTTGGGATCCCCGCCTTGGCTTGGCGTGCCACACGGCACTGAGGAAGCCCCGGAGAAGTAAGCAGCGGCCGGTCTCCGACTTGCAAATATCATGGGAGACCTGCCAAGATCCGGAAACACTTACTTACGCTAGACCTTACTTTTTTGCTCCCATGAGTCTTTCTATTCCTCCTACACTCCGACTTGCTTTATTCCTCACGTCAAGGTACCTCAGACCCAGGTACACGTTTCTCTCTGTTATTACCATAATCTCACTCATTGGAGTTGCCCTAGGTGTGGCTGTGCTTATTCTAGTGACTGCTGTGATGGCGGGATTTGAGTTGGAGCTGCAACGCAAGATCGTCGGGTTTGAGCCCCACTTGACCGTTGCGTCACATGGGGCGTTCTTCGACTGGCGCGAATTTGCGAAAAAGGCGCTGCCTCGTAAGCACGTTACTGGTGTCGCGCCTTATGTTCAAGGGCCAGTTATTGTTGAGTTCAACAATTTATGCATAACTCCTAATATGCGTGGAATGCGCTATGATTCCGAACCGATATTTATCAACATACGTAAACTACTTTGCAAAGGGAGTTTTGACCTTACGGGCGACAATGTCATCTTAGGTCTCTCACTTGCCGATACTCTCGGTATTAAGGTAGGGGACAAGATCTCTGTCTGTTCCTCCTCCAATCTGCATACAGCCATCTCCGAGATTGATCGCGCATGGGACCAAAAAAGCCATGAAAGCAGTTACAGCAATCTCTTGGAAAGACTACGGCATGCGATCCAGCCAGAGTTCCTTACTGTAGTCGGTATATTTCGAACAGGTCACTATCTCTACGACAGCGAGTCTATTCTTGTTCCACTCCACATTGGACAAAAACTCTACAATTTGGGCGATAATGTCCATGGCCTTGCTGTCAAGATCTCAGACCCATATAAGTCTAGAGAAGTAAAGGAGGACTTCCTGCATGCTTTCTCCGCCGCCACCAGAATAGATACTTGGATAGAGAAGAACCGATCGCTTTTTGAAGCTATTCGTATGGAGAGGAGTGTGATGTTTTTTCTCCTCATGTTTATTATTCTCGTAGCCGCCTTCAGCGTCATGAACACTCTGATTACTACTACCGTGCAGAAGGCGCGTGAGATAGGAATTCTGAAGGCACTAGGTGCACAAACATGGCAAGTAGTGGGAGTATTCATCATGCATGGCATGGCGATTGGACTACTTGGCACCATGATCGGATTGGGCCTGGGAATGTGCTTGGTACACTACCGTAATGAAATCAGTCATTGGATAGCTTTCACGTTAGGCATCGAAATATTTCCAAGGGATGTATATCAGCTCACGGAAATCCCAGCGGAAGTCATCACCTCTGACGTCTGTACTATATGCCTTAGTGCATTCCTCATCTGCGCTTTGGCTGCTGTGTTTCCTACTTGGTTTGCTGCGCGCCTTGACCCGGCTAGGGCTTTGCGATACGGATAGCTTCGCAGAGAGGATGCACAAGTACACTTCTGCAGTGGAACGCCAAAGGGCTTTTGGCGTGTCCCTGTCGGACCTGTCTTCTCCAGCAGCCGTAGCTCAATTGGATAGAGCATCTGACTACGGATCAGAAGGTTCAGGGTTCAAGTCCCTGCGGCTGCGCTAATGATTAAACCAGATTTGTACGATATCGGCCCCTTTGTGACAGAGACTCAGCAAACAACCAGCAGCAATCCTTGGCGGGTCGGTGGGACAATAAATCCAACAAAAAGACTTGAATAGGAGCCCAGGATTCTTATAGGCCACGGGGCCTATGTTCTGTCCATGGTCCCGCTTATTTCTTGTTCAACTGAGCGTAGCTCTTTTCGTGGCCCATAATTTTTTGAGGGCAGCGAGTAAAGTATAATCCGCATCCCTGACTGGCGAGATGATGAATTTTTCAGGAAAGGAAAACCTCCACTCCTTCCGGAATGGATTCTGGTCGTTAGGCACTGCCTGTGCCTCACAGCCTATACTGGACCTCTCTCACTGCCTTCCTTCCTTCCTTTAATAGCAGCCACGGTTTCAAAGTTTATGCTATACTCCCCTTTGCTTCCCCTTCTTCCTAAAGGGTACCCTTAAAAACTTCTAGTGCTTTCCGAATCAGAGGATCATTTTTAAAAGCTGCCTCGGTGTTTTGAAGGGTCACTGAGGATTGTGTACGATATGGGGGATCTTCTTTTTTAGAGGAGAAGCCCTCTACCAGTTCGATGGTAAGACGAGTTGGAACCCCTCTTCTTTTTGAAAGGTGTTTCTCAACTATAGGCTGGATATCTGCCCAAAAGGTGGAATTAAACTGTGCTCTGAAAGATCTTTGGAAGCGCACACGTAATATGTTTTCTTCGAGAGAAATGGCCTGGCCCTCCTCCAACCAACGAAATCTAATGGATCCCTGCTCCATTACTTCTGCAATGACTGCTTCCCAGATGGCTTGAGCATTATCGGATTGCTGTATGGGATTTGATCCATCTTTCTCCATATTTGGGCTATTTTCACTGGATAGATACGCCCTCCCTTCTGGTCTCTTTGAGCAAGAAAGTATGCCTGGAGGGGGAAGGATGGGAGTAGCTGTCTCTCTGGATATAGCGGTGAGGGTGGTCAGCACATCATCCAGACTAGCGCACTCGAGCAAATGTACTGCTTTGATAATTGCGATGTCCATTTGTAGCTGGGTATCGGTAGCCCACTTCATATGGGATTGCTCTTCTACTAGGAGATCAAGCAATTCAAGGAGCTTTCCTTGCTGTATGTACGACGCTTGCTCCTGGGCAGCCGGATGTGTGGAGGCACCTGGCGTCACTTGCTGAATAAGTACACCGCGTAGCCATGTAATCCAACTTCCGAGCAGGTGGGAAAGAGCACAACCACGATTTGCTTGATCAACAGCTAGTTCTAGTGCTTCTTTAGTTTTCCTGCGGAGGACCAGAGATGAAAGGTTGATGACAGTGTGAATAGACGTCAGCCCAAAAATCGACAGAACATCGGACTCTGTAACTCGATTGCTACAGAAGGCGACTGCCTGGTCTAGCATGGACTCAGCATCTCGCAAGCTCCCTTCCGCAGCAGCAGCAATAGCTCCTAGAGCCTCTTCCTCCACATCAATTTCTTCCCTGGAAGCAATAGTTTTCAAATGGGTAGTAATCAACTGTGCTGGAATACGCCTTAGATCAAAGCGTTGACACCGACTGATGATGGTGGGAGGCACCTTATGAGCTTCTGTCGTGGCAAAGACGAACTTCACGTGTGAAGGAGGTTCCTCCACGGTCTTCAGTAATGCGTTGAACGCCCCAGACGAAAGCATGTGTACCTCGTCGATGATGTAGATCTTAAACGGACCTCGTACAGGAGAAAAAGCAACACTCTCACGGAGTTCTCGGACATTTTCTATGCCATTATTGCTTGCCCCATCAATTTCCAATACGTCCAGTGAGCGACTTTCTGCGATTTCTATACAGGAACTACAGGTCCCACATGGGTCCACTGTGGGGCCTTTTACACAGTTCAGCGCCTTGGCAAGAACGCGAGCAACAGAAGTCTTTCCAACCCCATGTGGTCCAACAAAAAGATAGGCTTGAGCGAGGCGCTGAAGCTGTATAGCATTCCGCAGCGTGGTTGCGACGCATCCTTGCCCAATAAGTTCCTCAAATGTCTGCGGGCGATATCTTCTAGAAAAGACTTGATAGCTCACCGAACAAAAAACAAGCTGTGGACCGCAGAGACGGAAGACGCAAACCAAAACGGTAGCGGCTTCCCAACTCCCGTCGGAAGTAAAGAGAGCCCCCTCTAAGAGTGAACGATCGCTATGCCGGCTGGCCTGTGCTTGGGAAATGGACTTCCCTGTAAGATTTGATGGACAAGGCTAGGCACGGCAGGAATCTTAGAAACCATGAGGTGGGTCATATGTGTGGTCATTAATCCGAACCTGCGGCGCTAGTCTTAACTGCATGGGTCAAAAACTCAATCACTATGTGATAATTATTTTGACCATCCATGTCAGACACACACGTTCAGTGTAAAAGCTTGATGTATCGTTTTTTCCTCCCCCCCGAAATTTTTCAGCACTCTTCTCCGTCTCTTACTGGAGTGGAGGCACATCGTTGCCTCAATGTATTGAGGCTTCCAGTTGGGGAGCATGTTACTGTATTTGACGGGCATGGAAGTGAGGCAAAAGCAACCATTGCCTACATCAAGAAAGATGAGGTGCTGCTGAGCTCCCCTACGCACCATAGTTTCACGCCCCGCCCTCTCGTATGGATTACTCTTGCACAGGCAATCCCAAAAGCGAAGAACATGGGTCGACTTATTCAAAAAGCGGTAGAGTTAGGGGCTGCTTGCATTGCTCCGTTAATCTCTGAAAGAACTGTTGTTCAAATAGACTCCAGAGAGGGACGAAGAAAACAGTCTAGATGGGAAAGAATCGCAATCGGAGCATGCGAGCAGTGTGGCCAGAATTGGCTCCCACGTGTTTTGCGACCAAGTTCTCTCAAGGAGTTCCTTCAGTCCGTAGGTACGAATGATTTCCTTTTGATTGCTTCTCTTCAACCGAAGGCTTTCAGACTGAAAGACGTTCTTGCTAACTACCTCCAGGAACATGGGAAAGCGCCAATGCATGTTATGATTTTTGTAGGTCCGGAGGGAGACTTCACACCAGGGGAAATGGCTCTGGCCGAAGGCAAGGGGTGTCGTCCCGTTACACTGGGCCCTATTGTATTGAGAACAGAAACCGCCGCAGTATACTGCCTAAGTGTACTTTCGTACGAGCTAGATCTGTACTTAACTTGAATGGCAAAGAGATTGCCCTATATTGTGTCAACCTAACGAAGGAGTGAAGGAGTGTCATGCAAAACGATTTAGTTGTTACAATTACAGAATCAAACTTTGAGAGCCTGGTTATTCAGGCAACCTTGCCAGTTTTGGTGGACTTCTGGGCGCCGTGGTGCGGTCCATGCCGAATGCTTGAGCCAGTCATTAGCCAGATTGCATCACAGGTCCAAGGAAGGGCAGTTATAGGAAAAGTGGATGTCGATAAAAATCCAGGGGTTGCTGGGCGGTTTCACATACAAGCTGTTCCTCAGATCTTCTTTTTCCAGAAGGGTGAGGTCAGGGACAGGAGTGTGGGCTACGTTAGCAAGGCAGCTCTGCTCTCTAAGCTAGAGGCCATCATTCTTGCTACTGGTCCTCCATAGCATAAAGGTGGATGGTTTTTTTCTACAAAGGGGGGTGGGGACCGGCTCCCGCATACGCAAGACTGCATGCTTCCCCCTCGAGGAGAGGATGGATTTACGGTTAGGAGAATATAAAATAATGGTTCCGGTCAAAACCCCCCAAAGCTGTTTCCAGGCAAAAGGCCTTAGCTGGGTCCCTTCTGTCGCCTCGTCTTGCCCCACATTGCAACGGTTTTCAGCCCTGAGCAGCAGTTCAGTTACAATAGGAAGAAGCCTTGTCCAGACCTCTTTTGTGCTGTGGGTCCTCCAGTCTTGGTAATCTTGGTAGCTCTAAACCTAACTGATTGCAGTGGGAACGGTGCTCTACGCATTCTGCGGATCTCCGCATGGCACAAGGTTTAAGAGAAAGAGAAAGCTACTTTTCGGAGTTCTGAGCTACCGATTCGGTCAGTCGAAACTTCTTAATGGAGGTGGCCACGAAGAAGAAAGAAGAACACGGTTACTGCCAGCGTAGCAAGACTTCCAAGTAAGTGGAAAACAGGAAGAGCAAAATGCCGAGGACTACAACTCCGAACTTCTCTATTGGAGAGGGTAATGTTTTAAAATCCATCCAGCAAGTACCACGGAGGAAAACCGTGCGATGGCGGCAATAGCACATTGGAAAGTAAGAACCCAGATGACGCGGCGCCCTATCCCAGCTATGAGAATGGGATTGTGGTACACAAGATGGGGGCAAAACCGCAGGGTAAACTGCAGCCTTGCCGCCATGCTTCGCAAAGAATTTTATTGAGCTCTCTAGATGTTTTTCCTTGGAGACGGATACCTATTGGAATGACATTCCAAATATTGTTTGCCAACACTGTAGTTTGCTCCGCTGCCGACCAAAAGCCGCTATAGTGAGCAAAGCAATGCAGAGCCTGGCACTATAACTTATATGTTGTAACAATGGCAAAATGGCTAACCGGTAGCGAGAGGTCCCAACAGTTATAAAAATGGGCGCATCCACGGGTAGGAAGGGAGTAGTCTCACTAACCCAGTCTCACAAAAAAGACAATGGAGAAGAGAAAAGCACAAGTCCATAATCCATAGTGGTTGTGGAGATGCTCTGGGTGGTAGTCCATTTTTGAATATTGTTATATTGTTAATGTGTGGTAATGGTGTAAGTATGGGAGGGGCAACTCCCATGCGAGAGAGGCATCAGCTGACACGAAGAAACAAGGAGAGTAACAGTAAAGTTCACAGGCACTTGCTCTCGCTTACCTGTTCATCCGTTTTTTTGAGTGATCTCCCTATAGATTCTTCCTATTCTGCCTTTGTATAGAATAAAGGTCCCCACACGCTATTTTGGTAACAGTCGTGATATTATCCTCAGAAAACCTAGCAGTCTTCGCTAAAGAAATACAACGTCTGGGGATGCGTCTTGTTCTAACAAATGGTTGCTTCGACCTCTTGCACATCGGGCACGTGCGCTATTTACAGCAGGCGAGGAGCCTGGGCGACTTTTTGCTGGTAGCAGTGAATTCAGACTCCTCCGCTAGGACTTTAAAGGGGACAAAACGCCCAGTAAACAGCCAAGAAGACCGGGCTGAAATCTTGGCAGCTATAAGATGCGTAGACTGTGTCACGATCTTCGATTCCTTACGAGCGACTCAAGTTATCCGAAAAGTGTGTCCAGTTTTATACGTGAAGGGAGGGGACTATACCTTAGACACATTAGACCAAGAAGAAACCACCGCCCTTGTTGAGATAGGCGCCGAGATTCGGTTTATACCGCGAGTTCTTGGTTATTCAACGACATCTCTCATTAGCCGTTGCGGTAACGCGGTATGGGTTGGATTACACAACTAAGGTAAGTAAAGAATACATCCACACTCCATGCAGTATGCGATGGATTTTTCAGACTTTACAAGAACGACCATCTGTGGCGTGGCCCTTATATGACAGCCTGAGCAGACATCGTGCTCCATTGGCACCACGGCCTGACCATTTCTACTTCTAAAAAGTCTAGAGTATTGATCAATAAGGCCAGCATCAAGACCCGCACTCAAACCGATATGCTCAACTTCCAGCTTGCGAATGTTAGCTTCAAGCGTAGCTGTACGGGTAACTAGTTTTGACAGTTGAGTCTGCAATTTTTTGTATGCGTCGGTATGGTTATCTTGAGCTATTTTCAAGAGGAGTTGGCTCCTTTCGGCTTCTTCCATCAGCTCGAGCTGGTGTTCCTCAATTTTAAGGACTGCCGCTTCGGCCGCCGCAACTTCGTGGGCTAGTGCCGCATATTCTTCGTTTTTGCGAGCCTGAAGTTGTTGCTGCTTGTAGCGGATGATGGTAGCCCTTTTGGCTTGCGCATCAAGTTCCAAACGGTTCATTTCCAGGTCAATTTCCCGTGAACGGGTTTTGATGCGGCTTAGCTGTGCACACGCCTCTGCAAAGGCCGTCTCACTGGCAAGCCTTTGTCCGGGGATGGATGCTAATTCTAGACGAAGGGTGCGGAGTTGTTGGTCGGAATGCTGAAGAATGAGTAATTTTCTAATTTCTGGGATCATCGGTAGAATTCGACTTTGATAGGAACAATGGGGAACTTCAAGTTGGTCCCACAGCAGTTTTTTGGAAAATATTCTTAGTTCTACTTTCTTTTGGAAGAGACGTGTAATACCCTACCTGTTCCACAAACGTTGCAGAAGACTTTCTAAGAGCCCCCCCCTTAATGAAAAGGGCTAGTCTAGTCATAATGGGCGGTAAGATGCTCTTGGACGGCAGGTTGCACAGCTTGGCGCTCTCCCCCTTTGTAGCTATCACCAATATTCAAGGATAACTTTGAAGCTCTCTAGAAAGGGAAGCCAGACACAGAAAGTTTGCTAAAAAGGCGCTATAAACATGTTAATCTACTCCGAGGGGCGGATGCAGTGCTTTTCTTCTAGAAATTTTTGGGAAGGTTGCACTTAAATCAGGAAATTGACCTGGACAGGTAGAACTTCTATAGTCGTCTCATCGTTTTGTAAGAGAAACTCGTTTTCCCTCAAACCCACTAAAAGGGGCAAGGGTTTTCAAAATTGTCTGTACCTTGATAGTGAAACAGGATGTCCAATCCCAGGATGGGAACATAAAGGAAGAAGTAGTGCCGTCTTCTGTTGCCGATACTCATCCCATGGTCCCTTCACAAGTTCGTTCGGAGAGCTACCAAGTCTTGATTAAATCTAACTCTAGGCTAGCGGAGTTTCTTTCCGACATTTCCTCTCTGCTAGATGTCGCCTTGGATACAGAGGCTGACAGTTTGCACTGCTATTTTGAGAAATTGTGTCTGATTCAGATCAGCACAGATTCAGTAACAGTGTTAATAGATCCTCTATCTGAGGTAGAGTTGGAATTACTTTTCAAAGGTCTCCTTAATAAAAGGGTAGTCTTTCACGGGGCAGACTACGATTTGAGGCTGCTAGCGCGCTATGGAGAATTCAGGCCACATGAGATTTTTGACACTATGATTGCTGCACGGCTCCTAGGTTATAGCCAGTTGGGACTTGCAGCTTTAGTGGAGCGTTTCTTCGGTGTAAAACTCTCTAAGGCTTCCCAACGGGCAAATTGGGCGCTGCGCCCATTGCCGCAACAAATGGTGGAGTATGCGGCGAACGATACAAAATTTCTATTGCCTCTAGCCGGGATTTTAGAGGCAGAAATTATTCGGTTGGGACGTCAGGAGTGGCTGCGCCAGTCTTTGGAACGTATGTCCCGCCTGGCTAAAACTCACAAAGAGAGAGATCCAAACAGGGCTTGGCGTATTGCAGGTTCAGCGGCTCTACAGCCTTACGCTCAAGCAGTGTTACGAGAACTTTGGAATTGGAGAGAGACAGAGGCTCGTGAATGGAATCGGCCACCGTTTTATGTCATAAGTAACGAGGATATGCTGAAGATTGCAGAATCGGCAGCAAAGGGCGTCCTGCCTTCTTCTCCTCGATTTTTTTCATCTTCTCGTCGTAAGCGTTTTAGGCAAACTCTTGCTAGGGCTCTCCAGATTCCGGAAGACTATTGGCCCTTACAAGACAAGCCAACTAGGTGCCTTCCCAGTAAGCAGGCGGTGGAGGAATTTGGCCGGCTAAAAAGGCTACGCGACGAAATTGCCAGAGAGGAAAGGTTGGACCCAGCGATTATCGCACCGAGAGGCACCTTAGAATCGATCGCTTTCCAGGAAAATCTTTCTGGTCTTATGGACTGGCAAAAGCGCTTGCTTCAGCTTAGATAGGGATAGGGGGTTGTCCTTGCCTGGTTTCACGTGAGCGGTTTCCTAACTCCACTTGATGTCGGATTCCTTAAGAGAAGTTGTTCAGGGCGTGCTATTGGGCACAAAATTTGTGTGTTTGAGCAGGTCTCCTCCACGAATGATGTGGCTTTAAGATGGGGAGAGAGCGGTGAACCAGATGGATGTGTTGCTATAGCAGAGTCTCAGAACACCGGTCGCGGACGGTTTGGAAGAGACTGGCATTCTGCGTCACGTTGTGGCATTTGGTGTTCTCTCCTGTTGCGCCCCCCATTCTCTCCATCGCAAGTTACCTGCTTGACCCCGTTTGCCGTAGTTGCTGTCGCTTCTTCTATCCGACGCTCGTTGGGGTTAGAGACTACTTTAAAATTACCAAACGACTTGTATCTTTCCAAGGGGAAGGTGTGTGGGCTTTTAATTGAAGCACGCACAGGAGAACGTTTTTTTGCCGTAGTAGGTATTGGGATTAATGTTAACCAGCGCCACGACGATTTTCCTACAGCACTTCAAGATGTTGCAACCTCTTTACGGGAAGAAACTGGCACGCTCCATGACCGTACTCAGATTGCCTTAGCGGTACTCACCGAGTTAGACTACCTTTATACCCGCCTAGTAGACCAACTACCTGAAATCCAGTCCTTATATGAGGGTTGGCCACGGTGGAAGGGCTATTTCTCTAGCAAGGAAATTTGTTGAGTGTGACTTCGTATTTCTTTTCTAGTATGGTTCCCCCCTTGGAGGGCATTTCTCCGTGTTTGTATCGGCAGATAATGTGTTGGAAGTTGATTCTTCCTGCTTGGAAGGTACAGCATGGCAACCAGAGACGGGGTCTAGATCGCCCCAGAATATCTGCAGGTAGAAAGAAGAAGATATTGGCCTCAATCCCCTATTGCTATAGGGTTACAGCGATACAAGAAGGTGAGTGCATAGGGGCTTTGTTTTAGCTGAACTTGCTAAACAAGCTAGGTTAGTGGGTGTCTCGGTAGTTTGTACTAGAACCGACCGCTTGTAGCATTTTGAGGGAGACGAACCCCTAAAGTTGTCCAGTGCTGGAGGAAGCGCGCCGCCCCCCCAGGGTTTGGCTGGCATCATCCACTCGATATGCGGCTTGTTACTGCTTCTCCGGCATTTTTTGTTGATCCTTGTAGCCCTCCCTCACGTTCTTCCCTTTCTCTTTGAGTGGACATAGGCTCCTTATCCATGTTACGAAAATCCCGTCCGGTGTGTTCCGATTGCCACCGTAGCAATATAACCAGGACTAACCACGAGTGCTTATGAGTAGTGCTTTCTGATTGTAGTTATATCTGAAACGCTTTTCTGTTTTTCCTATTAACCACATTTCCAGGACAGTTCTGGCTGTAGAAACTTCTTGTGATGAAACAGCAGTTGCTCTTCTCCAGGGTTTTGATAGGGTGCTTTTTAGTGACGTAGCTTCTCAGGCAGACGTTCATGCTCAGTACGGAGGAGTGGTACCTGAGATTGCCTCCCGTAGTCATTTAGACGTTCTTCCGCCCTTAGTAGAACGAGTGTTTTATGAGTCGGCAATATCTCCGGAAGAAGTGGATTTATATGCAGCAACTACCGGCCCAGGACTACCTTCAGCGTTAACTGTTGGGGCCTCTCTCGCCCGTGGGTTAGCACTTGGAGCTGGGCGGCCATTTTTTCCCATAAACCATATCGAAGGGCACCTTCTCTCCCCATTTTTTGGGGAAGAATGTATTGGGCCCCACATTGCTCTAGTTGTCAGTGGTGGACACACCTTATTGTATGATATCCAAGGGTTCGGTCGCTACAAGCTCTTGGGAAGTACTCGCGATGATGCAGCAGGTGAAGCCTTTGACAAGGTAGCAAAGTTCTTGGGGCTTTCCTATCCAGGAGGTGCTAAGATCGACGCGCTAGCTCAATATGGAGATGCTTCCTCTTATGAGTTTCCTCGCAGTATGTTACAGTCAGGAGACTGGGACTTCAGTTTCAGTGGCCTTAAGACAGCTGTCCGAGCCCTTCTGGAAAAGAAAAGTGATCAAATGAGTCTTGCGGACCTCTGTGCCTCCTTCCAAGAGGCGGTAGTGGATGTCTTGGTTACGAAGACTCTCCGTGCCGCTTGTGTCTATCAGCATTCACTCGTTGCTATAAGCGGTGGGGTGAGCTCTAATAGCCGGCTACAAACTAAGATGAAGGATGCCTGTGCTCGTGCTGGCGTTACACTCCGTGTAGCAAAACCCGAATTACAGACTGATAATGCCCTTATGATTGCTTTTACCGCAGCTCATAAACATAACTCAACGGACTCCTCTTCCTCATTCATAAAGTTGGAGGATGCTCTTCCAGTTTGATTTGCAGCTCTTTGCAGCTCTTTGTTAGACAGGGGGGCTGGATGCTGAATGCAGCGACCCCACCAATAAGATAGTTCGGAGTAGCCTATATGAGTAGACACTTCCTCACCCTCCTTGCAGTCTCTCTTACAGCAGTAGCCGCCTCCATTGCCAAGTCTGGTGAAGAATGGCAGACGGACTATAGAGCGGCGCTCGAGCAAGCAAGGGTGGAGCACAAGCAGGTTCTTCTAAACTTTACAGGTTCAGACTGGTGTAGGTGGTGTATGCGCTTTAAGGAAGAAGTTTTTGACCAGCCTGAATTTATTCAATTTGCTAAGAAACGTCTGGTCTTAGTCAAGGTGGACTTTCCTCGAAGCAGATCCATTCCAAAGAGAGTCCTGGAGCAAAACGAAAGACTAAGAAAGGAGTTTTGCGTTAGGGTCTTTCCAACCCTTGTGCTGCTCGATTACAATGGAAAAAAGCTAAAGGAGCGGATAGGCTATATGGAGGGAGGAGTGGCTAGAACAAGGCAGTGGATATGCGCGCTCCAGCTATAGGTGTAGGTAGGGCGATAGTGATAAGAGCGGCTCCCTCTGGGGAGGTCGTTTTTCCTCTTGGCCGATCCGCAGCGTGGGATCCCAGGGGTCCTCTGTTAGATAGAGATTTGGCGGCTCCTTTTGCTAAATCCCCCCCTTTGTTGTATCTGGTCGTGGTTATGGGTTTATCGCACGAGTAGGAATGTGCTGTGCCCTATCGCAATCCTCAACCAAGCACGTAAGAGGCCAACCTGCCTGTTCACAAAACCGGCAAGAGACATATCAGTCACTACGGTTCGCATAAAAATTCAGCAGACAGAGCTGCAGCAAACTAGATACTCCAGTCGGAGACAAAGCGTCCAATGAAGAGAAAAAATAAGATAGATAAAAAAGCGGGTGAAGGGAATCGAACCCTCGCTTGAGGCTTGGGAAGCCACCGTTCTGCCATTGAACCACACCCGCGAAAACCTACTTGCATGGCCCGAGTCTTATAGAGAAGAGGGCCCTTAAAGTCCATCGACCTGCAAACTACGTCTGAGCTTAAGCAGGGTAGGGACACATATACAAAGATGAAAAGATGAAAAAAGATGAAAAAACTAGACTTTTTCGAAGCAATAAGTTGACCTCAGAGTGAGCTTGGGCCTATCACTATCCCAGTAGGTGTTTTTCGGGGCTGGAGAGTTCTGATCAGAGGCTGTAGTGGGGAGTATATAGTGGGACGTCGCGAACGACAGTTAGATGGATAATATTCTTGAGTCAAGGGAGTTGCAGGTGGAACGGAAGCACTTTTTCATTGAGTTCCGCGAAAACGATCGGGGGCGTTTTCTGAAGATTACTGAGGAGGCACACGGCAGGAGGAACTCCGTCATTATTCCGAGCACTGGCCTAGAGGAGTTTGGCCAGCATCTGAGGCAGCTCCTTTCTAATTTCCTGGCGACGGCCAAAAAAAATTGAGCCCCCACGATCCACCGCGTACCATACTGGAACACTAGAATTACCAAACATAAAAAAATAAAAAAACTAAACTTGGAGTAGGGGGAGTAGAAACGGAAGGTAAGTCAGGAATTTAGGTTACGAATTACGGTTATATAATGCTAGGTACTCCGGTTGACACGTTCGTAGACAACGTCTCTGTTGACGGACAGAGCGATGTCTTTATTTAGTCAATAGTTGATGAGTCCTACCTTTCACTTCATGTCCAATGTCCAAAAAAACAGCCTTTAAGAAGAACAGCCTAGGGTCCCCTTTTGCCAAAAATGATGGGGAGAGGAAGTTGCATGCGGAGGGGATCCTTATCGGAAAGGGAAAGGCATCTCCGTTACCTATGAAGCCAACAGTTTTGCTGTCCTCCGCTCCAACCAGGTTGAGTGGGAGGAAATACGTTTTTTATTTTGGAGATGGGAAAGCAGATGGCGGCAGTAGCCGCCGTGCCTTACTGGGTGGGAAGGGAGCAAATCTTGCGGAGATGACGAGAATTGGGCTTCCCGTCCCACCTGGATTTACCATTTCAACTGAGGCCTGCACCTATTACTATAAGCACGGATATGTGTATCCAAGGGAGCTGGAAGGCCAACTTAGAGCGGCACTATCAAAAACCGAAAAATCGGTCGGAAAGCGGTTAGGCAGTGTAGAAAACCCACTGCTTCTCTCCGTACGCTCCGGTGCTCGTGATTCTATGCCAGGTATGATGGACACCATCCTCAACCTTGGAATAAACGATGAGACCGTGGAGGCTATGGCCGCTAAGACTGGTAGCCATCGGTTCGCCTGGGATTCCTACCGCCGTCTTCTCCAGATGTACGGAGATGTGGTCATGGGTGTACAACGTTATCCAGGAGAGCACCACGATCCCTTTGAAGAAGTAATCAGTGTGCTCAAACAAGAAGTTGGAGTCGAAAAAGACGACGAGCTTTCCGTAATGGATCTCAAAAGGTTAGTAGACTCCTTTAAGGCCTTAATTGAGAAACGGAGTGGAAAAAAATTCCCGCAAGAGCCACTGGAACAACTTTGGGGAGCCGTTGGTGCAGTCTTTCGCTCTTGGCAAAATGATCGAGCGACTGTCTATCGCCGAAAATATGGCATTCCCCACGAGTGGGGTACAGCGGTAAATGTGCAGGCCATGGTATTTGGTAATATGGGAGGGGCAAGCGCCACTGGGGTTGTCTTTACTCGTAATCCAGCTACTGGGGAAGAGGCCTTCTACGGAGAGTATCTCATTAACGCGCAGGGAGAAGACGTCGTAGCTGGGACACGCACCCCACAACCAGTGTCTCAATTGCAAGAGGAAATGCCAATTGCCTATCGCCAGTTATTGGCCGTCCGCCGTGTCCTAGAGGAACATTTTCGGGATATGCAAGACCTGGAGTTCACCATTGAAGAGGGCCGGCTTTATATCCTCCAAACACGCAATGGAAAAAGGACCGGGACTGCCGCGGTAAGGATTGCAGCGGAAATGGTAAAAGAGCGCTTAATCACCAAAGAAGAAGCTCTTCTTCGCATCCCCGCTGACTCGCTGAGCCATGTACTTGCTCCCATCTTCGATCCAGCCTCTAAGGAGAGGGCTCAGCTGATTGCCAGAGGACTCCCTGCAGGTCCAGGTGCTGCCAGTGGTCACATCTTCTTCCAGGCGGAAGATGCGGTTAATTTCTCTCGGAATGGAGAAAGGGTTCTTCTGGTTCGCATAGAAACCTCCCCTGAGGATTTACGAGGCATGATTGCAGCAGGGGGCATTCTTACTGCTAGGGGTGGAGTTTCTTCACACGCAGCCTTGGTTGCACGCCAAATGGGCAAAGTTTGCGTCTGCGGCGCCTACACGCTGCACATCGACTATCGTACAAAGACTATTACCACAGACGGGACAACCCTAAGAGAAGGTGACTTTATTTCTATCGATGGGACGACTGGGGAAGTTTTTGCCGGCGAAGTTAGAACTTCTCCTTCTGAGGTAGTTCAAGTCCTTGTCAATAGGACACTTAATCCCTCTCGTTCCAAAATCTACAGAAACTTTGCCCTCCTTATGGGTTGGGCAAGTAAGTATAGCAAACTGCGTATCCGTGCCAATGCAGATACTCCTGAGCAGGTGGCCAATGCTGTTGCCTTTGGAGCTAAGGGTGTAGGTCTATGCCGCACTGAGCACATGTTCTTCGAAGGAGATCGAATTGATGCCATGAGAGAGATGGTACTTGCTGCCAGCACAGAAGAGCGCCGTGCTGCCTTGGAAAAGCTGTTGCCATATCAAAAGGAAGACTTTGTTGGTATTTTCCGCGCGTTAAGGGGTTTACCAGCCACTATCCGTTTGTTGGATCCTCCTCTTCATGAATTTCTTCCGCGTGGCTCTTCTCAACAGAAGGGTCTGGCAGACAGTCTAAATATTCCAGTAGAGACGCTCATGAAGCGTGTTCAGGAGTTGCATGAGTTTAATCCTATGTTAGGCCTGCGAGGATGTCGCCTGGGCATGGTTTATCCGGAAATTTCTGAGATGCAGGCATGCGCTGTGTTCGAGGCAGCAGCATTGGTGCAAAAAGAGGGTGTTAAGGTGCGTCTGGAAATCATGATCCCACTGGTTGGATTCTCCAAGGAATTTAGAATCCAGAGAGACCTTGTGCAGCGCGTGGCTAAGGAAGTTGCCACGAGATATCAGACAAAGTTTAATTATCTTATTGGAACAATGATTGAAGTTCCAAGGGCAGCGTTAGTAGCCAGTGAGATTGCGGAGGAGGCTGACTTTTTTAGCTTTGGTACAAATGATCTCACCCAAACAAGCCTCGGTATGAGCCGAGATGATGCTGGCTCCTTCCTATCAACTTATATAGAAAGGGAGATCCTGCCCGGGGATCCTTTTACCAGCATCGATCAAAAGGGGGTTGGGCGCCTTATGGAAATAGCCATTGAAGGAGCTCGCAGGACTCGCCCAGGAATTAAGCTCGGCGTTTGTGGTGAGCACGGGGGAGATCCAAACAGTGTGAAGTACTGCTATCATCTAGGTCTCACTTATGTAAGCTGCAGTCCATTCCGCGTCCCGATTGCTAGGATTGCTGCAGCTCAAGCTGCTTTGGGATCAAGATAGAAAAAAGTGTGGCCAAAAGCTTTCCTCTTGGTTACTACATCCATGATTTAAGCCCGTTTCTTGTCTCCTGGCACGGAATTGGAATCCGTTATTACGGGCTTTCCTATGTGCTGGGGTTTCTCTGTACATTTTGGCTCCATCGATGGTTAGCTCGTCGTGGTCATTCTGACATACGCCCTGACCAGATAGGAAAGTTCGTCTTTCTATGGTGTGCGTTGGGAGTCCTTATTGGAGGACGCCTTGGGTATTTGCTCTTCTACGACACGTCCTCCTTTCTTGTTAGGCCTTGGATATTCTTTGCAATTTGGCAAGGTGGTATGGCTAGCCATGGAGGTATAGTAGGGGTCACAGTAGCTATCATCATCTATGCCAGAAAGTACAGGATTTCCCTTCTTGGCACAGGCGACAACGTGGCAGTTGCAGCTCCCGTAGGGATCTTTTTTGGACGTTGTGCAAACTTCGTCAACGGCGAACTTTTTGGAAAAGCCACTGAAGTCTCTTGGGCAGTCCAATTTCCCAGCGAACTCCTTCACTGCGATAATCTACAAAAAATTCGGTTAGTTCTTGAGAAAGCCTCTCAAATTAGACCGGATTTTTCTTCCTTAGATACTCTTGTTTCCAGCGTTCCCACCTCGCCAGAATTGCGCCACCTACTGGGCCAAATTCTAACTCCAAGACACCCATCTCAACTCTACGAAGCACTACTAGAAGGAATGGCGCTTTTTATGATTCTCTGGTTATCACGTACCCGTTTCCATCTTCCTAATGGTCTATTAACTGGCTTATTCTTCCTGCTCTATGCATCCTTTCGATTCCTAGCAGAATCCTTTCGTGAGCCTGATGCGCCGCTTATCATAGGGATGTCACGCGGACAATTCTTCTCTCTTTTTCTTATCCCTCTTGGGATCATCTCCAGCCTGATAGCAATTTCTGCGCGCTACCCCTCCTTTTTACGCAAAAACTTCTGAGCGTAAAAGAAATGTACGCTGTAGAGTACAATTTATGCCCCAGAGAAAAAGCAACCAATATGGTTGCACTTTCATTTACCGAAGTAGGCAGTACAATCCATCTCACTGGTTCATGAAATTAGCGAATTCTGAAGGTATTGTCCGTACAGTCAGGGGAAGCCTTGTGGCTTGAAAATCTCTTAGAGGTTTTTTCAGAGCGGCCCCACTTATGAAGGAACTCAAGTTGCCTAACATTCCAACATATTAGTTCTCTTGCATAGCACGCGAAGAGAGATTAGTTGTCTTCATTGCCTGATGAAAAAGACCTTGTTAGATAAAGTATGGGAAGCGTGTACCGTTCGCCCATTAGCCAACGGACAGACGCAGATCTTTATTGGTGCTCATCTTATCCACGAAGTGACAAGTCCTCAGGCGTTTGGGATGTTGCGAGATCTTGGATTAACAGTACTCTACCCAGATCGCACGTTCGCAACTGTGGACCATATTGTTCCAACCACTGTAGCGCCCTTTCCTGACCCTCTAGCAGAGGAGATGATTTGCGCTTTAAGAGAGAATTGTGCTGAGTTTGGAATCCAATTTTTCGATACTTCAACTGGACATCAGGGTATCGTGCATGTCATTGGTCCCGAGGAGGGCATCACCCAACCTGGCATTACCATTGCCTGTGGCGATTCTCACACCTCTACCCATGGGGCATTTGGGGCGGTTGCCTTTGGTATCGGAACCAGCCAGGTACGGGACGTCTTGGCTACACAAACTATTGCCTTACGCAAGCCAAAGGTACGCCGTGTCAATGTAGAAGGCGAATTAGCTGCTGGAGTTTATGCTAAAGATGTGATCCTCCATATTATCCGCAAGTTGGGTGTCAACGGAGGTATTGGTTTTGCATATGAGTATGGCGGCAGCACCTTTGACTCCTTCAACCAAGAGGAGCGTATGACTGTATGCAACATGTCCATTGAGGGGGGGGCACGCGTTGGGTATGTCAATCCAGATTCCACTACGTTCAATTACCTGAGGGGGAGACCATATGCCCCTTCACTACAGCAATGGGATGCTGCGGTAGCGCAGTGGGAATCATTTTCCTCAGATCTAGATGCTAGCTATAATGACACGGTTACCTTTCAGGCGGAAGAGATACTTCCGACGGTGACATGGGGCATCCATCCTGGACAGTCCATTTCTATTGAGGAAAGAGTCCCAACTCTAGAGGAGCTATCTATCAGGGATCGCGCTGCTGCTCGAGAAGCGTTGCAACACATGCAGTTAAAAGCTGGACTGCCCATCAAAGGAACTAAGGTAGATGTTGCCTTTCTAGGCAGTTGTACCAATGGAAGACTGACGGACCTCCAGGAGGTGGCACGCTACCTTAAAGGTCATAAGGTAAAACAGGGAGTCAGAGCCATTGTTGTTCCTGGTTCACAGAGGGTGGCGGCAGCCGCTGAAGAGTTAGGTGTGGCGGAAATATTTCGAGAAGCCGGATTTGAATGGCGCGGAGCTGGGTGTTCTATGTGTCTGGCAATGAATCCCGATAAACTTTCCGGTAGTCAGCTTTGTGCGAGTTCCAGTAATCGAAACTTCAAGGGCCGCCAAGGTAGTCCAAACGGAAGGACTGTGCTGATGAGTCCCCTTATGGTGGCAGCAGCCGCCATAAGGGGTGAAATCAGCGATGCTCGGGAGATTTTTTCAGTTCGGTAAAGGTTCGCACGTTTTCGATTTCCATCATGGCCCTACAGAAGATTTCCACTGTAACTGGGAGAGCGGTCAGCATCCCTAGCAACGATGTAGATACAGATCGCATCATTCCAGCACGTTTCCTAAAGTGCGTAACTTTTGATGGATTAGGGCAGTACGCATTTTACGATGAAAGGTTTGAGCAAGATGGTACTGAAAAACTTCACCCGCTTAACGAGCCTCAGTATAGAAATTCCAGTATTCTTATTAGTGGTTCCAACTTTGGTTGCGGGAGTTCTAGGGAACATGCTCCTCAGGCTCTTTATCGTCATGGATTTCGGGCGATTTTAGCAGAAAGTTATGCAGAAATTTTCTTCGGCAATGCAATCATGTTAGGCATACCATGCCTCTCCCTACCGGGAGAGGCACTGAACATACTAACCAAGCTTGCAGCAAAAAGTCCGCCGCCCGAACTTATTATTGACGTCGCTTCTGGCAGTGTAACTGCAGAAGGGCAAGCCTTTTACGGGAGCCTTCCTAATTATGCACGAGAAGCACTCCTCCAAGGCAAATGGGATCCTATTGTTGATCTTCTAGAGGGTATTTCGTTGATCCGCAGGCTTGCCGAAAAAGTTAGCTATTTTAGGCCTGAAAATAAGGCCGTACACATATGTAACGGCGGCAACTCCTCCTATCCCTAGGTTTCTTTTGGGAGAAAAGGAAGAAAAACTATACATGGGGAGGGGAAGTAACTCCTTATTTGGCATGAATAGGAGGGTCGTGGCCCTACCACGTATTTTGGCAGCGAGCTTTTGGCAACAAGACGTGGCATGCGACATTATGCAAACCTCGTGGTACTTGCTAGCGACTTCCCGCGACTTCCCTCAGCTGAAAAACCATCCGCAGTCATAGAGGAGCTTTAGTTCCTTGTTGAAGAAATGATTCTACATAATAAACGCGGGGTGGTTTTACGGCGTGCAGAGAAGCAGCAACGCAAAAATTGCTTCCTTTTTCTTTTTGCAAAAATGTAAGGGCACGTTTCCATGTAGATGAGGCTTATCGGGCCTTACTCCCCGAGAAGATTGTGTCCCCTTGTACGATTCCTCTTCCCGCTTAGGGGAACGCATCCATGGAGCCGCCTTCCATAGCCTTCAAATCCTTAAAACCGCTGTCACATTTCTAGATAGACCAGATTGGAAAGCTCCAGAATTCCACGCTTAGTTTTAGCTAAGCCGACCACAACGCAGGGCTAGAACAATATAAGAGCGAGGTATTGGCAGGAAGAGACGAGGAAAAAATATGGAAGCTCAGTTAACTAAACCCCATAATGCTCCCCCTTTCTTAACACCATGGCAGATCCCGGCAGTAAGGCTGGATCCTTTTCATCACAATAGCACAGTAGGAGGGTTTAATTGGAGGTTGCTTAACGTTCTCCATAAGCAGGTAGATATCTCCAGGAGAAATGATCTTCTGATGGCCGTTGCCCTAGAGAGTGGGAAACATTTGCAGATCGGTTAGCTGCTAGATGTTGGAGAATATGAAAAGTTTCCTCTGCATCTCCTCCTGTGTTCTGTGCAATTTTCTCAGCATTCATAGGAAGTCCAGAATGAGCTTGAAGGAACTTAAGGACTTTTTTCTGCAACTCAAGAATATGAGACGCTGCCCGTTTTCCATCCTCGACGCCAGGCTGATTGTAGGCGTTAATATGAGTCAGGAACCCATAAAAACCTACCGCTCGTTCATAGAGAGCAATCAGAGCACCGAGAGAAGAAGCATTAAGCTGATTGATGCTAATCGTGAGAGAATCCCGTCCCTTTTCACAGAGCGCAGTGCGAGTTCCTCGAAGAAAACCCTGTAAATAGTCGCCGCTAGTAATGCCCGGCTCCACCTCTGGCTCTTGGAAAGAGGCTACCTGTCGAACCTCAATAAAAGTGACAAAAAAATTGTCTACTCCATCCATAAGTTGCTGAACATAGGTATGCTGGTCCGTGGAGCCCTTATTTCCATAAACAGAAATACCCTGATGAACGAGCCTACCATCAAGATCTCGTTCTTTCCCTAAGGATTCCATAATCAATTGCTGAAGATATCGACTCAATAAGAGCAAGCGGTCTTTGTAGGGCAAGATGACCATATCTCCCTTTCCCCTGTTTTCCCTCGCGTAGTACCACATTAGTGCCAGAAGTAATGCCGCATTTTTTCGTAAATCCGAATGACGTGTCCTCATATCCATGACCCTAGCCCCCTTCAAAAAGGAGGTAACATCTAGTCCTTGAAGGGATATTGGAACTAATCCTCCTGCACTCATAACAGAAGTACGCCCTCCAACCCAACTATGCATGGGAAAGCGTCTCAACCAACCTTCCACCCTAGCAATAGAATCTAGCGCACTACCAATTTCCGTAACAGCCACAAAGTGCTTGGTGAATGGGGAAATTCCAGCTTGTTTAAAGGCATGTTGGACTGTCAGTAATCCGTTCTGAGGTTCTTTGGTATTCCCAGACTTCGAGATCACCACAACAAGAGTAGAATCCAATCTACCGGAGAGCCTTGCCAGTACTCTCGCGAAGCCATCTGGATCCGTGTTATCCAGAAAATGAACCAATAGGGGATCCTGTGCATCCCCTAGGGCATCGGACACAAGTTGTGGCCCAAGAGCGGAACCTCCAATCCCGATGGAAAGTACATCCGTAAATTTCTTCCCGGTGACCCCACGTACAGTACCTAGGTGAACATCAGTAGAAAATTGAAGGACAGCATCTAATGTACTGGTAATGCCCATACGCAACTCTGCAGTAGGAGCAAGACCGGGATCTCTCAGCCAGTAATGGCCCACCATACGGTTCTCATCTTGGTTAGCAATATTTCCTCTTTCTAGTTCCGCCATAGACAAAAGAGCTTGTTTTGCATGGCTCTGCATACTGGTCAAAAAGTCCTCCGAGAACCCCATGCGGCTGACATCTAAAGAAAAACCAGAATCTTCATAGCGCAGGAAGTATTCCTGAAACCTAGTCCAAAGGAACATTGTGTTCATAGCAGCATAGAAAAATAAAAGAAGGTTGGAATTTGCAAACCAAAACCCGTTAATTAGGGAGATACTTCTTGGCAAATGTAAACGCATGGAGAGAGAATTCTTCACTCTGTCTGAAACAGAAACCCAAACAGTGGGTAAGTCGTTTGCGGCAAAGATTTCCGCCGATAGTGTGCTTTGTCTAGAAGGGCCAATGGGAGCTGGAAAAACTCAGTTTGTTAAGGGATTAGCTTTGGGACTGGGATTTTTCGGAGCAGTGACGAGTCCTACCTTTCCCTTAATTCATGAATATGGAGGCGGTCGTCTCTTCTTGGTCCACTTTGATTTCTTTCGGCTAGATTGTGAAAAAGCAGTAGAGGAACTGGGATTCAACGACTATCTGAATCGGGCTATACTTGCCATCGAATGGGGGAGTAAATTCCCTGCACTTTTGCCTCCTGGCACACAGACTATCCTATTTAGGATTTTAAAGAACGGAGGGCGACATATTGCCTTCTCACACACACTTTGAGAGTACTAGCCATAGAGGCTTCGACTTGCCTAGGGAGTATAGCCATCCGACAGGAAGGCAAGCTTCTATTGGCAGAGCACTTTGTGCAACCTAGAGGCGAGGAGGGGGCTTTGTATTGTACTCTCAGGCGGATAATAAGGAGAGAAGGACGTGTGCACCGCATTGCTGTCGGAATTGGGCCGGGTACCTACAATGGAATTCGGGCTGCTATTTCCTTAGCCACAGGTTTAAAAATTGCCTGGAAGATTCCCCTGTGTGGTATCCCTTCCATTCTTGGCATAGAGTCCCCCATGGAGCGCTATGCAGTTGTTGGAGATGCACGGGGTGGGTCATTATTTTTCGGTACTATCTCTGGTAGATATCTAGAGAATCTTCAGCTCTTATCTCATGTAGAGCTTCAAAGGAGGCTCTACATTTGGAGCCAAACTTGTGGGGGTCCCGTCTATACAGCTACTCTGGTTCCAGCATTTCCAAAACTATGCGTACTTGCTCCAAGTGCCGGAAAATTAGCTTTTCTTGCAGAAAAATACCCAACCTCAGAGCAGGGGCTCTCCCCTCTTTATTTAAAACCTCCATACACTACTCAGTCTACTTCTCAATTCACCTTTCAGCTAAGAAATGGTTAGCTGAGACCGTTGAACACCCCTGGTCTGGAGAACCTATAGAAAGGCAAAAAGCCAGCAATCTCCGTCTATGAGACTCGCAAAAGCCCCCTTCCGCCATTATTGCTGTTAATTCGTACGAAATTCATAGCAGTAAAGCAATAACGCTGAGGACGAACGACGAGTTCCAGGACTAACTTCTTAGAGATGCAACAGGAACAGGCCTACACTTGACAGCGAATCACTACGCTGTTTTTCTGGCAGCCGCTGGTCATAGGAATCCAAGCCGATACTTGCAGGCTCGAGTCAGTCATAGTTCAGGCTGGAATCCGTCCTCTGAAGAGGATACCTTTTTGGGCACTGCAAAGAAGCGTATCATTCTCCAGCTAAGTACGGTGGAAGAGATGGCCTGCAGGATTTTCTGCCTTAAGCGAAACGGCGGCTCTCCCTGGATTGGTCTTACGCTAACCCTATAACCTATATGCTTAGGGGGGATCTGTCCGCATGGTGGCATGGTGTGGGACGTAGGTTAGCGGCTGGTGCAAAAGTTAGTTATCATATGGGAAAAGAGTTAGTTATACATGGGAAAAGAAAGCCGCACTTCTATCTGCACAGTGGAAATAAGAGTTTCATCCTCCGGGGAGCGGGGGGCTGCGAGGATACCAAGCAAGCGTTCGATTTCCAATTACACGGAGAGTCTGGAAATTAAGCGTCACTTGGGGTTAAGAAGGGGGGTCTTCGGCAAGTAATAAGTAATAATAAAGCCATCCTTGCCGTCGGCTGCAATGTAGTTACGATGGCTAGTTAGACAGCAATCTGCTTGTTGGAAGTTCTAAGGCGGCAGACCAAAGGCACCACAGCGGTGCTCGTGGGGAGATCCTTAGGGGGGAACTTTGGCTTAGCATTCCTAAGTTAACGGGCCCGGACCTGTTTTTTACCAAGGAGTTAAGTAAGGACGCTCCAAAGCTTCTCGACGTCCACTTTGAAATGACACAGCTAATAGGTCATTTCATTAACTAATACATTGACAGATAGTTCCATCAAATCTGTTTGGTAAGCGGACGCAGAAACCGTCAGGTCGGGTTTGTAGACACCTGTTAAGTTTCCTCCAAGAGAAGAGTTTTTCTTGTATCCCGAAGAGGAAGCTATCAGACTTAAAGCTATGCTTGTAGAGGTAACGATGGTAGTGCGGTAGAGCTTGCCTCCACACAGGCAAAAGCATGGGGCATCATAGTGGATAGAGTCTAAGAGCGAACTGTCTTCTGGTGTGTTTTGTTTTCTCATCTGCAGCTATCTTCGGTTGTGCCTGCTCGGAAATCTATCTCTAGATGGGAAGCTGGTAACACTGCAAAGGAAGCACGGGAGAATCAGAAGCAGCTTACGAGCTATGGCAACCCTGAATTTTCAACTTGGATTGTAACTAATGGTTTGGGCTACAACAGCCGAGATAAACAGCAGTACCCACGCTTAGTGGGGGATTTGGCTTGCATACCGACATGCAAGCTACAATTTAATGAACCTGAACCGAGACTGAGCATACAGGAAGAGATTTCTCCCTCATCTGGGGGCAGGAGAATATAATAATGGGGCACACATCGAATAGTCGCAGCTTAGTCTAAGTTGAGAGGCACGGACACCAGACAATTAAGGGTCCACCAGAGCAAAAAGTTGCATAGGAAAAGAGGAGAGCCGCCTCTGGTGTAGAAAGGATGCGTATGGAATGCATATACCCCCAGGAAAGTAGGATAATCATTGAAGGTCACTTCTAAACCAATATCCACTTGGCTAAGCCAATATTCACTTGGCCAGTAAAATATCCGAAATTCCAAAAAATTTACTTGCACCGATCTCTAGGACGAGTAACTTTCTTCCCCCGTATAGATCTCCGAAATAGAAGGGGGTTGCACGTGTCGGGGGAGTGGGATATTTTCCCTAGAGAGATCTTTCGTAACTGATGCCAACAACCAACCAGCTTGTCCGTGGTGGGCGAAGTAGAATCACTGTAAAGTCAAAGTCGCCCGCACTTGCGGGGTGTCCTCAGCGTCGTGGTGTCTGTGTCCAGGTGATGACGCGTACGCCGAAAAAGCCGAATTCCGCGCTGCGGAAAGTGGCTAAAGTGCGTTTGACCAATAGCCAAGAAGTGATTGCATATATCCCTGGCGAGGGGCATAACCTGCAGGAGCACTCTATCGTGTTAGTGCGTGGGGGCCGTGTGAAAGATCTTCCTGGCGTGCGTTATCACGTCGTACGTGGTGCGCTGGATAGTCTTGGGGTAGATGGTCGTCGCCGTAGTCGCTCGAAGTATGGGTCGAAGCGCCCCAAACCTGGTACTGAAAGAGAAGCTCAAGGAAGCAAGAAGAGATAGGTTAGTTATGTCACGGAGACGTAGAGTTCTTCATAAGGAGTCCAAGCGCGATGCGCGATATGCCAGTCCATTGGTTGCCCGTTTGATTAGCGCCGTCATGCGCTGCGGAAAAAAGTCAGTTGCGGAGTGCATTGTTTATACTGCTGTTGAGCAGTCGCGCGAGGGTAGCGATGCCGTTGATCCTTTGGAGACCTTAAACAGGGCAGTTGATAACGTGAAGCCACGTCTAGAGGTAAGGTCCCGCCGCATGGGTGGCGCTACTTACCAGGTTCCCGTTGAGGTAAACCCTAGTCGGCAGGTTACCCTCGCTATCCGGTGGATTGTTATGCTTGCGAGCAAGCGGAAAGGCCTTTCGATGGTAAATGCACTTGCCTATGAATTGAAAGATGCTGCGGCAGGGCAAGGTGGCGCTGTTAAAAGGCGGGACGATATGCATAAAATGGCCCAAGCCAACCGTGCTTTTGCACATTTTCGTTGGTAAAGTGGTCCAGTGTAGATCAATAATCGAACCAAGATCCGACTCTAAATTCCACACTCTTCACGTTGCTGCAGATATGGCCCATCTTAATTTATCGACTCGTGCGTTTCCATTGGAGCACACGCGCAATATCGGCATTGCTGCGCATATTGATGCCGGAAAAACTACCCTTACTGAGCGCATGCTCTTTTACACTGGAACGATTCACAAGCTCGGCGAAGTTCACGAAGGGACCACAGTTACTGATTGGATGGAGCAAGAACGTGAGCGAGGTATCACCATTACTTCAGCGGCTACTACCTGCACATGGGATCAACGTAAGGAGGATGGGGTTTATAAGCTATTCGAGGGAAAAAAGCAGCGCATCAATATTATCGATACCCCGGGTCATGTCGACTTTACAGCAGAAGTGGAGCGATCCTTACGAGTCTTGGATGGAGCCGTCGCTGTCTTTTGTGGAGTTGCTGGGGTGCAGCCGCAGTCCGAAACTGTGTGGAGACAGGCTACAAAGTACAGCGTTCCAAGGGTTGCTTTTGTCAATAAAATGGACCGCACGGGGGCCGATTTTGATATGGCCGTGTGGAGTATGCGCACCAAATTGAATGCAAATGCATGGCCAGTCCTGATCCCGCTGGGGAGCGAGGGCAACCTACGTGGTCAGCTTGATGTGGTTAATAGAAAGGCTATCCTTTACTTGGAGGATAATAGTCTTGGTTCTACATACGAGATCGTTGAGGTTCCGGAAGGGTGGAGAGAGACTTCTGAAAGAGCATATCATGACCTCCTCGGGCAAGTGGTGGACCTAGACGATGAGCTTGGCACGCTTTTTCTTGAGGAAAAAGCTATTTCTGTGCGAGACCTGAAAGCCGCCATTCGTCGTCAGACTATTGCTAATCGCTTTGTGCCTGTGATAGGAGGATCTGCCTTCAAAAACAAAGGCATTCAATGCCTAATCGATGCAATAGTGGACTATCTTCCAAGTCCGTTGGATATTCCACCCGTACGAGGCCAGGATCCAGGTAGCGGATCTGTTATGCTAGCATCAGCAAATGACAGCGGCCATTTTTGCTCGCTGGCCTTCAAGCTCTGGGCTGATCCCTTCGTGGGAAAGTTGGTCTTCTTCCGCGTTTATTCTGGAAGGTTAAGCAAGGGTGATGTTGTATACAACCCGAGAACCAACAAGAGGGAGCGTATCAGTCGTCTCATTCAAATTCAGGCAGATAAACGTGAAGATATAGATACCTGCTATTCTGGGGACATTGCTGCTATTGTCGGCATCCGGAATATTATCACTGGTGATACACTTTGTGACGAAGATTGTCCTATTTTGCTTGAGCCGCCATCTTTTCCTGATCCTGTTATCTCCATGGCCATTGAGCCGAAGACTAAGCAGGATCAGGAAAAGATGGCCATCGCTCTCCAGCGTCTTTCAGAAGAAGACCCGACCTTTCGCGTCTGTACCAACATAGAAACAGGTCAAACAATCATTGAGGGAATGGGAGAGTTGCATCTCGAGATCATTCGAGACCGCATGCTGCGGGAATTTAAGGTAGGTGCCAATGCAGGCAGACCTCAAATTGCCTACAAGGAAAGTATTTCCAAGTCAGCCAGTGGGGAGGGTAGGCTAGTTAAGCAGTCTGGTGGTCGTGGCCAGTACGGACACGTCATCATTGAGGTACATCCAAATAATCGAGGCAAGGGCATCACAATTGAAAACAAAGTAGTGGGTGGGACTATCCCAAAGGACTTTATCCCAGCAGTCATCAAAGGTCTCCATGAGGGTCTGCTCAATGGAGTTTTGGGAGGTTATCCAGTTATTGACATACACATTAGCATTGTGGACGGTTCCTACCATGAGGTAGACTCGAGCGAGGTTGCATTCAAAATGGCCGCCATTTTTGCCGTCAAGGACGGCCTCAAGAAGGCAACCCCTATCCTACTCGAGCCCGTTATGAAGGTGGAAAACATAACTCCAGAGGAATTTCAAGGGGACATTATGGGTGATCTCAACCGCCGACGCGCACACATCGTGGGTATTGATGGAAAGGGCGTTGTCTGCATCATCGATGCAGAGGTACCGCTGGCAGAAATGTTTGGGTATGCTACCGCAATCCGCTCACTCTCAAAAGGTCGATCGTCCTACTCTATGCAGCCATCACACTTTGAGCAGGTACCGCAACAAACGCTCAGCACAGTACTAGAGCAGAGAATTAATGGGAAGGACTAATGCCTACAGCAGTGAAGCAAAAGATTCGGATCCGTCTCAAAGGATATGACTTTCGCATCCTTGATGCCTCTGCTGCGGAGATCGTTGAAACGGCACGCCGCACAGGATCCAAGGTTAGTGGTCCAATTCCGCTACCAACAGAGATTGAGCGTTTTACCGTTAACCGCTCACCTCATGTGGATAAAAAGTCAATGGACCAATTTGAGATTCGGACACATAAACGCCTTTTGGACATTGTAGAGCCGACTGCAAAGACTGTCGACGAACTACGTAAACTTAATCTGCCAGCTGGCGTAGATATTAACATTAAAATCTAGCTCTTCATCAGGTGAGTATTGGCCTTATAGGGAAGAAGAAAGGAATGACCCGCTTGTATAACAGTAAGGGGGATACCACTCCTGTGACTGTCATCGAGGCGAAGGGGAACTGGGTACTACAGGTGAAAACCTTGGAAAGGGATGGCTATACCGCTTTTCAGGTAGGCTTTGATGGCCAGAAAAAACAACGTGTGGGGAAAGCGCAGCTTGGCCACTTTTCTAAAAGTGCCTCTGAACCAAAAAAGGCAATTCGAGAATTTAGAATGAATCTTGGCGAGACAGCTCCGCCGCTCGGTAATCTGCCAGTGACTAATTTCCAGATAGATCAGTTTGTGGACGTTATTGGGCGTAGCAAGGGAAAGGGATTTCAAGGAGTTGTCAAACGGCATGGTTTTTCCGGACAGCCAGCCAGCCACGGTTCTATGATGCACCGCAGGAGTGGTGCCATTGGCAATCGTTCTACTCCAGGACGAGTATGGAAGAATATTGGCATGCCCGGCCATATGGGTAACAGGCGTGTTACCGTGCAAAACTTGAGGGTTATCCAGGTGCGAGAGAGAGATGGCGTCATCTTGGTTCGTGGAGCTATACCTGGCCCAGTAGGGGGTTATGTTTTCATTTATCCCTCTAAGAAGAAGGGTAGTGTTTACTCTAGCAGAGGCAGATAAGATGATATGGGTGCGGCTATACTAACAGCGCAAGAAGCCGAAGAGGCAAAAGTTGCATTGATTACCAGCGCGAAAGGAATGCAGGCTGTACATGATACGGTGGTTGCTCTTCACGCAAATTCCCGTAGTGGTAGTGCCAATACTAAGTCTAAGGGCGATGTATCACTGTCTGGCACAAAATCCTGGCGACAAAAGGGGACTGGGCGCGCGAGAACAGGATATAGATCTTCCCCTATTTGGAGGGGAGGAGGGGTGGTTTTTGGTCCCAAACCACGCAGTTTTTTAAAAAAGATCCCCAAACGAATTAAGCGACTCGCCTTGCGCAAGGCTTTTAGTGTTCGCCTTCTAGAGGGAGATGTGCTTATCGTAGATTCCTTCCGGGTAGCAGAGCTAAAAACGAAGCAGTTTCTTGCTCTCCTTGACAAGAATCTTGCCCAGCCGCACGTAAAGGTGCTTATTATCGATGCCATGTTTGATACAACGACCGTCAAGGCGGCGCGGAATGTCCGAGAAACGCTCCTAGTTTCTGCCAAAGATGTTCATGCTGCCCACTTGTTGTCCTTTGACAAGATTCTGCTCACCAGAACAGCCCTCAGCGCTGTTGCTGCCAGGCTTTCCAAATGAAAGAGACCCAAAGTCTAGTTTTAGTTCGTGACGTGCTTTTCACAGAAAAAGCGACCCTCCTCTCGAGCAAATTGAACCAGTACACCTTTCGTGTTCTGCCGTCCGCTAACAAAATTCAAATTAGGCAGGCACTCGAGCGGATTTTTAACAGGAAGGTATTGGCCGTCAACACAGCAAGCTGTTCCGGGAAAAAAAAACGGGGAGACCGGACCAGCAAATTCGGCCGCAAGCCGAACTGGAAAAAGGCCATGGTCACACTGAGTGGTGTGGAGAAACTTGACTTTGCAAGCTAAGGGATTGCTACGCTTAAACTTAAGTTATGGCCATAAAAACCTTCCTTCCTCTCACCCCGTCTCTACGTTTTAAAGTACTTCCCAAATTTGATGAGGTTACTAAGGTCCGCCCGGAAAAGTCCCTGACTCTTCCTCTGAAGAGGACTGGCGGTCGTAACAACCAGGGAAGATTAACCAGTCGTCACCGCGGTGGTGGACACAAAAAGAGATTACGAATTGTCGATTTTAGACGTCGCAAGCTAGAGGAGGCTAGTGTATTGGCGATTGAATATGATCCCAACCGTAGCGCGCGTATTGCCCTACTGGAATATGTAGATAAGGAAAAAGCTTATATCTTAGCTCCGGTTGCTCTTCAAGTGGGACAGAAGGTAGCGGCAGGGGTCAAGGTAGATCCAACTGTTGGCAATGCATTGCCCCTCAGATCCATCCCTCTCGGGACTCCCATTCACAACATTGAGTTAGTCCCAGGGCGTGGCGCAAAGCTTGTACGCAGTGCTGGGGTACAAGCCTTTCTAGCTAATCGGGAGGGGGGTGCCGCTTTCATTAAACTTGCATCTGGTGAGATGCGAAAAGTCAGCGAAGAGTGTTTTGCGACGATTGGACGTGTGGGTAACGTCGACCATATGAGTATCTCTAGCGGAAAGGCCGGGCGTAGTCGATGGTTGGGACGCAGACCGCATGTGCGCGGTGTGGCTATGAATCCAGTGGATCATCCTATGGGAGGCGGGCAAGGCAAGAGCAAAGGTGGGGGTGGACGCCATCATCCAGTCAGTCCATGGGGCCAGCTTGCCAAGGGGTTTAAGACAAGGCGAAAGCATAAGCCTTCTAGTCGTTTTATTGTGCAACAAAAGACGAGAAAAAGATAGAATAGACGAACTGCCTCCTATGGGAAGATCACTTAAAAAAGGGCCATTTGTTGAATGGAAGCTTCTTGAAAAGATCGACGATTTAAACAGTGGTGGGATAAGAAAGCCTATTAAGACATGGTCCAGAAAATCCACTATAACCCCTGACTTTGTGGGACATACTTTTAATGTCCATAATGGCAAGATTTTTGTCCCAGTCTTTGTTACCGAAAATATGGTTGGCCACAAGCTGGGTGAATTTTCCCCAACCAGGACTTTTAGAAAGCATGGCTCTCACACCGCAAAAGTGACCAAATAGATTGGAAGTGATTGGAAGTAATCTGGCCGTGGTCTTCTATGATGCCTCGGTCCTTTTTTCTCGAAAAGGATTGTCCATAGCCAATAAATCTTGTTCACTAGTGGCCGGTTTTGGAAGTTTGGTTGCGAGGAAGAGTAGATGGCAAGAAATTGAAATTAGCGTAGATGAAGGCAGTATATAAGTACGCAAGGGTCTCGGCGTTCAAAGCACGCGAAGTGGTTCGTTCCATCCGTGGGTTACCCGTGCTTGAGGCTGTGGATGTCCTGCAGTTAGGTGCGCTCTCTAAGAAGGCATCTCCGTTGATTCTTAGGACCTTAAGAAGTGCGATTGCAAATGCTGGCAACAACGGTGGCACACGCGCGGATCTTCTTGTGGTTAGAGAGGCCACAGTAGGAGAGGGGCCCACTTTCAAAAGATTTCGGCCAAAGGCGCGCGGCAGTGCCGGTCCAATCCGAAAACGCACCAGCCACATTACCGTTGTTTTAACCGATGCAATCGAGGTGAGACAGAGAGGGAAAAGGTCAAATCGGGAAACACTTCCTGGGAAAGTGCCTGACGGGGAGTGGAGTACGCGTGTTCCTAAAAAATAAGCAGAAAGTTTGATTGATGGGACAAAAGATTCATCCAAAACTCTTCCGGCTACCTCTTACGCGGGATTGGGCTTCGCGTTGGTTTGCTCCTAAGAAGGATTATGCCGACGCTCTGCTTGGGGATGAAAGAATTCGTCGGTACCTAAAGAAAAAGCTAAGGGGAGCTGCAGTTTCTAGAAGTGTCGTCGAGCGGGCTTGGAATAGCCTGCGAGTTACGATCCATACGGCGCGCCCGGGGGTAGTTATCGGACGTAGGGGGGCCGAGATCGAGAAAATGACCCAAGAAGTGTCGGATATGGCAAAAGGTAAGCAGGTAAAGATCGACATTGTGGAAGTCAGGCGGCCTGACCTGGATGCACAACTTGTAGCAGAGAATATTGCTTCCCAGCTGGAACGCCGTATTTCTTTCCGACGTGCTATGAAGAAGGCAGTGCAAACCACTATGGATGCTGGGGCTCTCGGCATTAAAGTGCGATGTGCAGGGCGCCTAGGAGGAGCAGAAATTGCCAGAACAGAGTGGACGCGGGTTGGAATGGTTCCGCTTCATACTCTACGGATTCCTATCGGCTACGGATTTAGTGAAGCCAACACGGTAGCTGGCAAGATCGGCGTCAAAGTGTGGCTTTGCAGAAGGGAAGAAAAACCTGCAGAGGAAGTGTAATTTGAAGGCGCTCCTCAACATAAACTAAGGACTGAAGAAGGCTGATTCCCAGGATCGACTTACTATGCCACTAGTGCCAAAACGTGTAAAGTACAGAAAAGTTCAACGCGGGAGTCGCTCGGGAGTGGCTTCACGTAATTTAAAGATCGATTTCGGAGAATTTGGATTGCAGACCCTAGAGCGAGCCTGGATCACGAGTGTTCAGGCCGAGGCTGCGCGTATCGCGATGACACGGAATATGAAACGGAAGGGCAAACTCTGGATTCGCTTTTTTCCCGACAAGTCTGTTACAGCACGTCCTCCAGAAACCAGGATGGGAAAGGGGAAGGGCCAACCCGCGTATTGGGTAGCTGTCGTACGCCCAGGCAATATTCTTTTTGAACTGGATGGCGTGTCGGAGTCTATTGCCAGGGAATCTTTGCGTCTCGCTGCTAACAAATTGCCAGTCCGCACTCGTTTTATTATCCGTCACCACGCAATAAACTGACGACATGGCTGATAGACGTAACAGACTCCAAGTCTTACTGTGAGATAAAGAGAATCAATATGAAAAATGATCTGAGAAACCAGTTATTCAAGCTGACTCCCGATGACCTCCGTGCGCGTGAACAGGAGTTGCGGGAAACAATCTTTAAACTCCGCCTTCAGCAGCAAAGTGGACGGCTGGCCAAGCCTAGTATGCTTCGAGTTCTTCGCCGCCACGTTGCCCGCATTCGAACCATCATGAATGAAAAAACTAGGGACACAAATAGCACGGGGTTTGCCTTGCTGAAATGATTACCTACAATGACGGTGCGGATGTCCGTGTGGCTCCTCCATCCAGGCGTGCCTTGCGCAAGACGCGTATGGGGAAGGTGGTTTCGGATAAGATGGACAAAACGATAATTGTCAGTATCGTGTCCAGAGTTGCCCATCCACGTTTTGGGAAAATCGTTAAGCAAATAAAGAAAGTTTATGCGCACGATGAAAAGAATGAAGCTAAGGCCGGAAACTATGTAAGTGTTGTGGAAACACGGCCATTAAGCAGTCTAAAGCGTTGGCGTTTGGTTGGGATACATAAGCGTTAAGTTGTGCAGCAATGTGTGAATTCCATGATTCAGATAAGAAGTATTTTAACCGTTGCTGATAACACTGGCGCGCATAAGGCTAGCATGATTGGTGTTATTGGAAAGGCAACCCGCGTTGCCAGAGTAGGTGACACTATTCGAGCCAATATTAAGGAAGCTAGTGCTGGTGGATCTGTGAGGAAGGGTGAAGTTGTTCTTGGGGTGATTGTCCGTACTAAGTATCGTATCAGGCGAGAGGACGGTTCCTTTCTGCGATTTGACACAAATGCTATTGTGATCATCGATAAAGATGGCAATCCACGTGGTACTCGTATTTTTGGGCCAGTGGCACGCGAGCTGAGAGAAAAATTTATGAAGATTATTTCCCTTGCGCCTGAAGTATTATAATGAGCAAGCGTCTTTCCATTTGTCGGGGTGACACAGTCAAAATAATTTCTGGAAACTATCGTGGCACCCAGGGTAAGGTTCTCCAGGTTTTAAAGAAACAATCTATGGCCATTATAGAAGGGGCACGTCTCATCAAGAAGCACCAGCGCAAGTGCCAGGAATATCCAAACGGTGCCATCCTTGAGAAAGAGGGGCCTATTCATATTTCTAATCTTCAGCTAATAGAAAAGGGAAAGGTGGAAAAGGGAAAGAGCCTTAAACAATAAGGGGAGATCGAAGGAGAAGTCCTCCTCTAGAGGAGATAATTTATTACTGGTTGAAGATGCAAGCTAGGCTACAAGAAGAGTACAGGAAACGCGTAGTTCCAGCCCTGCTGGAAAGACACAAGTATAGAAATACCCACCAGGTTCCTAGGATTGAGAAGGTGGTGATTAATACTTGCGTGGCCTCGGCTTCCGACATAAGGGAAGCTCTGGAGGTTGCCAGGGCTGATCTTAGCCTGATCACTGGACAGAAACCTGTAGTGACCCTCTCCAAGAAAAGTATCTCTAACTTCAAGTTGCGCAAACGCCAAGAAATTGGCTCCAAGGTAACGCTCCGTGGGCGCATCATGTACGAGTTCTTGGAACGTTTTATCTTTGCAGCCTTGCCAAGGATACGCGACTTTCGTGGGATGCCTGCTAGGGCCTTCGATGGCCACGGAAATTATACGATAGGGATTAGCGACCAGTCGATTTTCCCGGAAGTCGAACTCGATAAAGTCAAACGCGCCGTCGGCTTTGACATCACCATCGTGACCACTGCTAGCACAAATGAGGAAGCAAAATCACTCCTCGCCGAGATTGGTATGCCATTTTCAGATAGAACCAAAGAGCCAGTACTCAACGTCTAGGTTGCCATCCATGAGCGCTTTAACCGATCCCATCGCCGACCTTCTGACCAGGCTACGTAACACCTTTCGATCTCGCAAGAGCGAATTCGTTGTTCCCTATTCAAAACTGAAGAGTGAGATTTTGCATCTCCTTAAAAGAGAGGGATATATAGAGTGTGTTGAGCTAGATTATACTGGAAGGCATCCGACCTTGAAAGTTCGGGCTAAATATGTAAATAGAGAGTCCGCTATTGCCGGTTTGCGAAGGGTTAGCCGGCCTGGGCTCCGGAGGTATGTGGGTTCCAAGGAAATCCCTCGTGTACTGGGTGGGATGGGAATCGGGCTTCTTTCAACGCGGATGGGTATATTAACCGACCAGGAGGCCCGCCATCGAAATGTTGGTGGAGAAATACTCGCCCATGTCTGGTAGGCCAATGTAAACTAAAGCGATAATTCGCAGCGCCACTTGATTTTTGGTTGAGTTTCCTCTGACGAGGAAAATTGTTCCCAGATAGGAGGGGGCTGTTACAAAAAGGAAAGACAGAGAGAAACATGTCACGACTTGGAAAAAAGCCGATTAAACTTCCTCAGGGAGTAAGCGCTGCTTTTCCGCCGGATGGCAGTGTGGCAATAGAGGGTCCAAAGGGTAGGCTGGTATGGATGCTTCCCCCTATGATCAGAGCACAAGTCAAGGAAGGTGAGCTGCTAGTAGGACGGAGTGACAATTCACGTCGCTCTAAGGCCATGCATGGGCTAACACGAGCACTCCTCTTTAACATGGTCTCTGGGGTTTCGAGCGGATTTAAACGTGAATTGGAAATTCATGGGGTCGGCTTCAGAGCCGCTGTACAGGAAAAAGTTTTAAATCTCAGTCTTGGATTTTCACGCCCAATTCTTTTTCCGATTCCAGAAGATGTCCAGATTACTGTTGTAGATAACACCAAGCTGACTATAGAAGGAATTGATAATCAGCGTGTTGGACAGTGCGCTGCAAATATCCGGAGGTACTATCCACCAGAACCATTTAAGGGAAAGGGCATCCGATTAAAGGGGGAGCAGGTTCGTCGAAAAGAGGGAAAAACGGTTCAATAGTTGCTCTTCCGCCATGCCTAATGTTTACAAACGTACTGTTCGCCACCTTCGGATTCGAAAGAAAATCTTTGGCACAGCACAACGTCCGCGCCTGAGCGTGCATTTCTCAGGTCGGCACATTACTGCCCAGGTAATCAATGATGTAGAGGGTAAAACCATCGTCTCCGTGAATACTACAGAAAAAGATCTTAGGGCAACCGCCAAAGCAAATTCTGCTAGTGCAAGGACAGTGGGCAAACTTATTGCCGAGCGAGGACTAGCAAAGGGCGTTCATCTCGTTGTCCTAGACCGTGGGGGCTTTCAATACCACGGTAAAGTGAGGATACTAGCCGATGCAGCACGAGAAGGCGGCCTCCAATTCTAGCGCCCCCCCTTTCCCACACGAGGGGCAGAAACTCCATGCTAACTCCCAAAAATAGTAAAGAAAGAAACACCTCCCGATCTCTACGAGGAACTAACAGGCAGACAGCCGACCTTAAAAGCACACTCACCGATAAAGTCGTTTGTATCAATCGCTGTGCTAAGGTAGTCAAGGGTGGCCGCCGTTTCAGTTTTAGCGCGCTAATTGTCTCAGGCGACCGCCAGGGGCGGGTTGGAATTGGTTTTGGAAAGGCAAATGAGGTGAGCGAGGCGATCCGGAAGGCAACAGTAACAGCGCACAAATGCCTGCTTAATATTGCTATTGTTGAGAATACACTCCCTCATGAGGTAGTTGGGGAATTTGGAGGGGGGCGCGTCCTACTACGGCCTGCTTCTCCAGGAACAGGCGTAATCGCTGGAGGTGGCGTGCGTGCCATGATGGAGGTTGTTGGTATTCGAGATGTCCTGGCCAAATCTCTTGGATCCAGTAATCCCACCAACGTGGTTAAGGCAACTCTGCATGCCCTAACCACTCTCCGCAAACGTGCACAGATCGATCAAATTCGTGGAAAACTCCAGTCCAAAATTCCTGTACAGCCAACTGCACCGCCGCTACTGTCAACTGAGCCCAAATTATGAGACTTCATGACTTAAAACCATTCCCTGGGGCTAAGCATCGTAGGAAGCGCCTTGGTATAGGCGAAAGTAGTGGCCACGGAAAAACCTCTGGCAGGGGACATAAAGGACAGAAGGCACGTTCTGGAGGAAGTATTCGTCCAGGGTTTGAAGGAGGCCAGATGCCACTGATTCGGCGTTTGCCAAAGCGTGGCTTTAACAATTCCCGTTTTAAGGAGGTGATTGGAATCGTCAATGTGGGCGATTTGGAGAAGTTCTTCGAAGGGGGTGCTCTAGTCAATGAGTCTTCATTACGCGGGAGAGGGCTTATACGAGGGCGTCTGCAGGCAGTCAAGCTCCTAGGTAAGGGTAGTATAACAAAGCACTTCAGTGTTGAAGTGGATCGCGCCAGCGCGGCAGCAGTGGAAAAGGTGGAGCAGGCCGGTGGAAACGTTTTGCTATGCAAGGCCTCTTCAGAAAGAGCTTAGTAAGGTAAAATTCCTTATAGGAGAGTATAGGTATTTTTGTTTTTTGTGGACGTTTTGCTGGATGTTTGTTGGTGTTACTGGGGGATAAAGCACGTGTATATATATCCCTCCCTGGTAGTTAGCCATGGTTTCTGCCTTCACCAACATCTTCAAGATTCCTGAGCTGCGGAGGAGGATAATATTCACCTTGGCCATGATTGTGGTCATGCGTATTGGGGCAGCGATCGCCACTCCAGGGGTAAACGCAGGAGTACTTCGGCAGTGGTTCGTTAGTGCAACCAGCTCACACTCAAGCGGTGGGGTTGCTACACTCTTTAATCTCTTTACAGGTGGAGCGCTTGGTAATTGCGCGATTTTTTCCTTGGGCATCATGCCCTATATTAGTGCATCCATCATGCTGCAACTCCTAACAGCGGTGGTTCCTCGGCTCGGAAAATTGGCACGTGAGGACGGGGGCCGACAAAAAATCATGCTCTATGCTCGGTATATTACCATCGGACTTTGTATCGTCCAAGGCTACTTTCTTGCGCTTTCTCTTGAAAACCCCGCTTCTAGCCCTTTCCTCCAGGGAATTGTTGGAACAATGCGGCAGTTGGATATGGAGCTAGTTCCTTATCCTGGCCTTGGATTCCGCTTACTCACTATCATCACAATGACTGCAGGCACTCTCTTTCTTATGTGGCTGGGTGATCAAATCACTGATCGTGGGATAGGTAATGGAACTTCCTTAATCATCACGGTAGGGATCCTCGCCCAGCTTCCAGCAGGTCTTCTCCAGGCCTGGAAGACATTTGTTCCTACTGTTACTGGTACAACAGCTAACATAAATCCTCTTGTTCTCGTTCTAATGTGTGCCTTTTTGGTACTTGTGTTAGCTGCAGTAATTGCTGTTACTCAGGCACAAAGAAAGATTAGCATCCAGTATGCAAGGCGGGTAATGGGGCGCAAAGTATACGGTGGGCAGACGCAATATATGCCACTCAAAGTTAACTATGCAGGAGTAATGCCCATTATCTTCGCACAGGCAATCCTGATTTTTCCTTCCACCATTTTAAAGATGGCGTTCCCCCAACATAGAACTGCTTCCAATCTAGCGGATATGTTGGCCTCAGGATGGTTACATTACACTCTCTATGGATGCATGATCTTCTTCTTCAGCTATTTTTGGGTGGCGACGCAGTTTCAACCTGTACAAATTGCCGACGATTTGAAAAAGTGCGGAGGGTTCATCCCTGGCGTGCGCCCTGGAAGGCCAACAGCGGACTTTTTGGACTATACCATGACGCGGCTGACCTTCGCCGGCGCTGTCTTTCTCACTGCTATTGCCATTCTGCCACAGATTTTATACCAAAGGCTGAATCTGCCTTATACGGCGGCACAATTTTTCGGAGGTACCGGGTTGCTAATTATCGTTGGGGTTGTCCTGGATACTATGCGCCAGGTGGAAACTCATCTGCTCCAGCGACACTACGATGGCTTCTTGCGTAAGGGGCGACGACGTGGTACCGAGTACTACGTGGGTAGGAGGACAGCTACAGCAGATTCTTCCCTGATATGGATCTACGTTGCCTTGGCAGTCCTAGTTATCACTGGCACTACCATCCTGGTAGCCTACCACCATTAAAAAAATGAGCAAAAAGTGTAAAAGACGGCTGCCTCTGTTGGCCTGCAGAGTTTCGCAAAGGAAGAGAAGGCTGCCGCACAACTTCCCCCAGGAAGATGGGAGAGAAAAGGGTATATGATCCCCATTAGAAATAGCAAGGAAATCCTCCAGATGCGGCTGGCTGGCAAGGTTGCAGCTGAGATTCTCGGGGAGCTTGCTAAAATGATAGTCCCTGGAATAACAACGAAAGATGTTGATGAAGCAGCGGGAAATTTAATGAATGCAGCCCAGGTGCGTAGTGCCTTTCTTGGTTACCGGAGTTTTCCTGGAAAAATTTGTATTAGCCTTAACGAGGAAGTCGTTCATGGAATTGGTACCAGCCATCGTCACATTCGATGGGGAGACACTGTGAAACTCGATGTAGGTATTGTTAGAGAAGGATGGGTTAGTGACACTGCCGCTACCATCACCGCCGGTGTGGTCCTGCCTGAGGTTGCCCGCCTAGTCTCCACCACCAAAAGGATTCTTATGAGTGCCATTTCTATTGCTACAGTCGGAAGAAGGCTTGGTGACCTATCCGCTCACATTGAAGAATGTGCTTTTGCTGCTGGGTATAGTGTTGTCCGAGAATTTGTAGGACATGGCGTCGGTCGCAGTCTTCACGAAGAGCCGCAAATTCCGAATTTCGGCGAGCGTGGTACAGGGCCCATACTAAGGGCTGGTATGACCCTTGCTATCGAACCTATGATTAATGCTGGCAGAGCTGATGTCCGCATTCTTGAGGATGAATGGACTGTTGTGACTGCAGACGGAAGCCAATCTGCTCATTTTGAGCACACCGTGCTTGTGACAAATGAAAAACCGGAAATTCTAACATGTCCAAAGAAGACTCTATTGAAGTAAAAGGTAAGGTGGTTGAACTCCTACCCAATACGATGTTTCGTGTGGAGTTGGAAGGCGGGCAGCGTATTCTGGCCCATATCTCTGGGAAGATGAGGTTAAATTTTATTCGCATTCTTCCTGGTGATATGGTTACAGTGGAGATCTCTCCCTATGATTTGGCCAAGGGACGCATCGTTTATCGATGCAGGTAAAACTGCGAAATGTTAGAATGAAGGTTAGAGCTTCAGTAAAACGTCAGTGTGAAAGCTGTAAGATCGTTCGACGGAGAAACGTCGTGCGAGTGATTTGTAAGGACCCGAAGCACAAACAGCGTCAGGGTTGATCGTGATTATTTATTATGCCGAGACTCCTTGGTGTTGAAATCCCTGGCGATAAGCGTATTGAGGCTTCCCTGCAGTATGTCTATGGAATTGGCAAGCGCACAGCTACACGCGTTTTAGAGCAGGCCGATGTTGGGGTTGATCTTCGAGCTAAGGCACTAAGCCAAGAGCAAGTTGCGGCAATTGTTCACGCTATCTCTGCCAGCAAGATTTTGACTGAGGGGGACCTGCGTCGAGAGGTTCAGAATCACCTTAAACGTTTACAAGGCATCAATTGCTACCGTGGGATACGCCATCGCCGTGGTCTTCCTGTACGCGGCCAACGAACGTCTACTAATGCTCGCACCAGAAAGGGAGCCCGCAGAACAGTCGGTATTGCCAGGAATAAAAATGCCAAAGCTGGAAAAGTGTGATTTTCCTTTTCATGGCGAGTAATATTTGCTAGCCATCCATTTCCACGAGATCTCATCCGATGTCTAACTGTTCCTATTCCAATGGAGGCCACGGAGGTTTCAGGGGTGCCGGCTATCGTCCTCCCACAAGGAGGGGAGGGAAGGGCCGGGGTCCTTTTCGTGCGCTCTCCTTCTTCTGCGATGTCTGATAGGCGCACTGATAAGGAGGCAGCAGGAACTAAGGAGGCGATGGAGGCCGTCGTCCAAGCGAGATCTGCAAAGGCTACCATTCCAAGGGCACAGAAAGGAAATGGGAAGCGGATGGGTGGCAGTCGTGGAAGGTCGAGTACTAGGGGGAGTAAAGGTGGGAGAAGCGTAGTTCAGGGGGTTGTCCACATCCTTGCTAGCTTCAACAATACTATCGTGAGTGTTGCGGACCAAAATGGGAGAGTTGTAGGTTGGTCCAGTGCTGGCAAATGTGGTTTCAAGGGTTCAAGAAAAAGCACGGCCTATGCTGCTCAGCTTGTAGCGCAGGACGCCTGCCGTCAGGCAATGGGGTATGGTCTTAAAGAGGTAGAGGTGCGTGTGAAAGGCCCTGGGGCAGGGCGCGAATCGGCCGTGCGTGCCATTCAGGCTATTGGATTGGAAATAAGCCTCATTCAAGATGTCACTCCCATTCCGCACAATGGATGTCGTCCCCCCAAGCAACGCCGCGTTTAGTTGATTATTTTTTCTAATGGCACGTCGTACTGGACCAAAAACGAAAGTCAGCCGCCGATATGGTGTCCTTATTGAGGGATCTGCTAGGGCATTCGAGAACAAGACCTATCCCCCAGGGGTACATGGTCCCAGTAGGGGCGTGCGTCGCAAACTCTCCGACTATGCATTGGCCCTTGCGGAGAAACAAAAGCTACGCTGCCAATATGGCGTGCTCGAACGCCAGTTCCGGCGCTACTTTCAACAAGCCCTAACTAGAAGAGGGGTTACTGGGGAGATTCTCCTCCAACTGCTCGAAACTCGCTTGGATAACGTCGTCTACCGGATTGGGTTTTCCAGAACATTGCGAGGAGCTCGGCAGCTCGTTTCTCACGGTCACATTTGCTTAAATGGCTGCAGAGTAAACATTGCTTCTGTGAATCTGCGACCCGGGGATCACATAAGTATTAGGGCGGCCCACGGTTCCAGATCTCTGGTCCAGAAGGTCATGGAATTGGCTCAGGTCATGACGGTCCCAGATTGGCTCCTGGTTGATCGTGGGAACCTGACCGGTAAAATGGTCAGACTCCCTTCCAGGGAGGATATCAACCCGATTGCAAACGAGCAGCTGGTTGTCGAGCTCTACTCTAGGTAGTGGCTTAGTTCCTCTTTTCCTATGAGGCATACTCAGTTGTCGTGGCAGGTGACGCAAAAGGGGAGCGTATGTAGTGAAAAAAAAATAAGTACCTCCACGAGCCTAAATATTCCTACTCGGTCTGAAATTTGCTCTGGGGATACTTGGGACTTAAAGGTAATTTTTTCCAGCGAAGCCGACTGGGAGCATGCCTTTGAAAGGCTGAGAGTATGTCACACTGAAGTCCTGAAATTTCGCGGGCATCTCTCAGATTCCCCACAGACCCTGAAAAGCTGCCTGGAACTTAAGAGGGAAATTGACATACTTAGCGAGAAAATATGTGAGTACGCTGCGTTGCATCTTAGCGAGGACAACTCAAACAACAAAGCTCTCGATCGAGAAGCTCGCTTGGTCAGTTTTATCCCACATTTACGGCAGGCTTTTTCCTTCATAGCGCCAGAACTTCAAAGAATGCCTGGCGATGTGCTTATCAGTTGGCTGCGGGATCCCTCTTTGGAGGAATGGACGTTCTTTCTCCAAAGAATTCTACGCACAAGGCCATATACACTCTCTGAGCCAGAAGAGCGTCTTTTAGCTCTTGTTGGAGAGGCACTAGAAGGTGCTAGCACCGTCTTTTCTCAGCTGACAAACGTTGATATGAATTTTGGCTACATTCATGACGGGGAGAGTGTCTACCATAAAATTCAGTTAACACAAAATACCATCAACTCCTTTCTTGTTAGGAGAAACAGAACAGTCAGGAGGAGAGCCTTCAGAAAATTCTACCAGGAATTTTCTGATCACAGATACACGCTGGCGGCTACCTTGGCGAGCTCAGTACGGCGAGATGTATTTCATGCGCGGGTACGGAATTTTTCATCAGCACGAGAGGCAGCGCTCTTTTATGACAATGTTCCCCTCTCGATATACGATAACCTAATCAACACTGTCCGTGATCATCTCCCCCTATCGCATCGTTACTACGGTCTACGCCGTCGCACGCTAGGTCTTTCTTCTGTCCATATCTATGACTTGCTGGTGCCGCTAGTAGATTCTGTCCAGACGAACATTCCGTTTGAGGAAGCGGTAGAAACAGTCCTATCAGCAGTTGCCCCTTTAGGTGGAGAGTATGTCAGTGTACTCCGCAATGGACTAATGGTCGAACGCTGGTGTGATCGCTATGAAAACAAGGGAAAACACAGTGGAGCATTCAGTGCTGGTAGCTATGCCGGCCCCCCATACCTTCTTATGAATTACAAGCAGGACGTTTTTTCTGACCTCTATACACTTGCTCACGAAACCGGCCATTCTATGCACACATGGTACTCGTGTAAGACCCAGAGTTTTCAAAACTATCGTTACCCCATCTTTCTTGCGGAGGTTGCTTCCACCTTTAATGAGATATTACTTACTGAGCATTTGCTCTCCAAAGCAAGTAGTCCTTCTATGTACGCCTACTTGCTTAATCGACAAATCGATGATTTGCAAGGGAGTCTCTTTCGGCAAACAATGTTCGCGGAGTTTGAAAAAATCATACATGCAGCCGAAGAGGGGGGGCGTGCACTCACACTAGAGTTTCTAAGATCCTCCTACAGATCTTTACTTGATGCTTTTTTCGGACATGAAGTAGCAGTTGATGATATTGTAGAGCTCGAGTGTTTGCGAATCCCTCACTTCTACGATGCATTTTATGTCTATAAGTATGCGACCGGAATTTCTGCAGCCGTAGCTCTGTATAATAAAGTATTGGAAAGTGGAGAGGCTTCTGGATACCTCGCCCTTCTCCGGAGTGGGGGAAGTCAATTTCCAATCGCGGCTCTACAAGCAGCGGGAGTAGACATGAACTCTTCGGCACCTATCCAAGCTGCCTTACATCTATTTGACCGCCGTCTAGAAGAGCTGGAAGCCCTTCTTAAGTGAAGAAGGACCAACTCTCACTGCTTTTGAAAAACATTTCCCAAACCCCCTTACCCTTAATCCGGAAATCTACGTGCAAGAAGAGTAGCATTATGGCCGCCAAATCCAAACGAGTTGTTAATAGCAACGCACACCTTTTGCTCACGAGCTTGGTTAGGTACGTAGTCAAGATCACATTCTGGATCTTGGTGCTCAAGATTGATCGTCGGAGGAACAATTCCATATTTGATGGCCAAGACGCAGGCCGCCATCTCCACTCCGCCGGCTGCTCCAAGTAAATGACCAGTCATAGACTTCGTCGAGCTTACCATAGTAGTCCTAGCACTGCTACCCAATGCCAGCTTAATTGCCTTGGTCTCACAAATATCACCAATAGGTGTGGAAGTCCCGTGTGCATTGATGTAATCAACTTCTCCAGAATTCACGCCAGCGTGCCGCATGGCCATCCTCATGCAGCGTGCCGCCCCCTCTCCCTCTGGAAGGGGCTGTGTCATATGGTAGGCATCACTACTCAAGCCGTATCCAGAAAGCTCACAATAAATAGATGCTCCCCTCCGTTTAGCATGTTCTAATTCTTCAATAAGGAGTATTCCAGCACCCTCACCCATAACAAATCCATCACGATCACGATCAAACGGACGAGAGGCCCGCTCTGGCTCGTCATTTCTTAGGCTTAACGCATTCATAGCTGAAAATCCCGATATGCCTAGGGGTGTAATGGTAGCCTCGGCACCACCAGCTAGAAATACATCAGCATCTCCAAACTTGATAATGCGCCAGGCTTCCCCAATAGAATGATTGGCGGTCGCGCAAGCCGTTACGATGGACATATTGGGCCCACAGATGCCAAACTCCATCGAAACCACGCCGCTGGCCATGTTGCTAATCATCATAGCAATTGTGAAAGGAGAAACACGGGATGGCCCACGCGCATGCAAACGCTTTGTTTCATCTTCCATGCTTTTCAAGCCTCCAATACCGCTTCCGATCAGAACACCAAAACGATCACGCCGTATAGTTTTGATATCCAATCCTGAATCTGACAGGGCCATGGTGGCAGCAGCCACGGCAAACTGAGTAAATCGATCTGAGCGCCTAGCTTCTTTTAGCGCTTTTACCTTTGCAATCTCCTCAAAAGATTTGGTACTGCAGCAGAGGTCATGCTCGGCAGAGTAATGCAATTTGTTTGCCTCTTTAAAAACGCCAACAGGATCAAAACTTCGGACCTCTCCAGCAATTTTGCAGGAGTAAATCTTTGAGTCAAATGCCTGATAAAGGCGAACTCCACTACGGCCTTCAATCAGGTTTTTCCAAAATGTTTTTACGTCGTTACCGAGTGGGGTTACAACGCCTAGACCTGTTACGACGACCCTACGATCACTCATCGATTGAACAAACTTTGTGGATCCACAGGAAGGCTTAACAGAAGGGATTATTCATTGGCTTCGTGGCAACCAAACTATATTTATTGCGACCCCATCCCCACATTTTGCACAACCTGAAGGAGCTTACCTTCGGTTTGGATGGAAGGCGCAATGATGATCTCTGTTTCTTGAAATGTGCGAATGGATGCAGCACCCACATTACCCATACAGGTAGTGATGGCTCCTACGAGGTTCTGGCTTCCATCGTCCACACCAGCCGGCCCGAAGAGGATCTGTTTCAGGCTTCCTGTAGTACCCACATGAATACGAGTACCACGGGGAAGATTTGCATGTGGGGTAGCCATGCCCCAGTGATAACCTCTGCCGGGAGCTTCCGTGGCTTTGGCAAAAGCGCTACCTACCATTACCGCATCTGAGCCGCAGGCCAGCGCTTTGCAAACGTCACCTCCCTTACGCATGCCTCCATCAGTAATGATGGGGACATAGGATCCGCTTTTTTTGTAAAAAGCATCGCGTGCTGCAGCGCAATCTACCGTGGCGGTGACCTGGGGCACCCCTAAACCGAGCACTCCACGGGAGGTGCAGGCAGCTCCTGGTCCGACACCCACTAGGACTCCCGCGACCCCACACTCCAAAATTTCAAGTGTTACATTGTAGCTTACGGCATTACCAACAATGACTGGTAGGGACATTTTTTTACAAAAACTGGCAAGCTCAAGAGATTTATATTCGCTAGAAATATGACGAACGGTAGATACAGTACTTTGGATCACAAAAACATCCGCCCCGGCCTCTGCTGCAATGTGACCATAAAGTTCTGCATTTTGTGGGATAGAGCTTACCGCAGCGATTACCTGAGCTTCCTTGATTTGTTGGATGCGTTTAGCGACGAGCGCCTCTTGCACAGGCTCCTGGTACAACTTCTGCAATAGGGAGGTAACCTGTTCTCTCTTAGACCTAAGGACTGCATCAAAAATTTCTTTAGGGTTTTCATAGCGAGTCTGTATCCCCTCCAAGTTGAGGACTGCAAGGCCACCAAGAAGCCCCATTTCTTTTGCAAAACAAACGTCCACCACGCCATCCATTGCACTTGCAAGAATAGGAATGTTAAGCTGGATGGATTCACCGCTCTTTCTTGGAATAGCAAAAGTGATGTCCACCTCATTGGGATTAATGGTGACTGTACCAGGGACTAAAGAGATCTCGTCGAACCCGTAAGTAACGCGCGCTTTTCTATTCTTTCCAATCCACATTCCCATAGACACTAGTAGTTTGATGACGGTCTAAACATGTGTACTCGCCACGCTCATCTAAGCTACTACACGGTAGGCACCGGAGGAAGCACAGCTGGAGAGAACAGTCTCTAAATTCCATACCAGCATAACACAGACATCGAATGTGGTACCGCAGTGAATGAGCCACATGCTTTCTTCTACCTATCTCGCAAGCTATCCAGACAACAGAAGCCACCGCAAGGAAAACTAGAGTGTAGATTTCTGGAAGCTGAGGAAGATTGACTGGAATCAGTCTCTTGACAACTGGCAGCAATGTAAAACAGAATCCTTCCCGATAGAGGTAGCATATCAACTTGAGAGGGGCTTGTTAGTGTGCTCGGTTTTAAGCAGGTTTCTTGTAGGTCGTTCCTTGCGTTTTTTCTCAAAACTCGGATTCTCTAAATCACGAGGTGGAAAGGAATTTAGAGATGGGAGATCTACCGCCTGCTGTTCCGTTGGGCACCACGTGCGTGATAGATCTGAGAAAAAACATAATGGGGAACTTCTTGAATCAAGCAATCTCCCAGATTTCCATTCGGTCCAAGGCAGTCAAAATAGGTGCTAGCTGTTCTAGGATAGAATGAAGCAAGTGGAATAAAAGCGATAAACAGGGCCACAGACAGCTTATTTAGAACGTGGGCCAATTTTGAATTGGGCGTGTTCCCTGTTCGAAAGGAGAAGAGTCTTTTTATTAATTGTGGTCCAGATCACTTCTGAGCACTTTGCTGCATTCCCTCTCCAAGGAGATAAACGACCACAGGCTTTAAGTTTAGAGTTCCTACAGGGGAGGGTAGGAGGATAGCTGGTACTAAAGAAACAACCCGATAGAGTGAATCAAGGCAAAATTCCCACCGCAGCGACAAGTTGCCCGAAAGATTCCTGAGACCAAGCAGGATACAGGGCCAGTCCACCATGAGTTTTTCCCATTAGGAATGTCTCCCTTGTTGTTGCTAGAACAACGGAGTAATCCTGCCTAACAGGCTGCCTGAGGACTTCTGCTATGAGAACCATAAAGGGAAGTCCGTTGATCGGCCCTAATAAATTACCGATCGGGACCGAGAATGGCAGCTTTTTTAGGCTAACTTCTAATTCCATAAAGGGCTCTATTCCGGCCAGCCAAAAAATAACTTGGGTGGCGGGTGTGGTGGTGACGCTAGTGGCCAAAGAGCTGCTCTGTGGTGGGAGTAGAAACGGAAATAGGGTGGCTTCGACTGCTACCCCTGACTGTAACAACACTAAGAGGCAATAGCTTGACTAAGAGGTAATAGCTTGAAAAGCCTTTAGCAATCCTAAGACAGTTCCAAGCAATCCAATCGGGTGCCGTAAGCAATGGTATAGAGAACAAGTAGATGCTTTTCCAATTTTGGCACTTCCAACTGTGTAACATCCTAAGCAGCCTCTCTGGTTCCTCTCTTGTCAAAGTTGTATTGCAGAATAAATGAAGGAGGACGCGAGCTATTGGATCTGGTGTGCAAGCACATTCCTGTATGGCCTCCGAAAATTCTTTTTTCTCTATGAGAGTGCCAGTCCCTGCAAGAAATCACTGGCGTGGATACTTTGCTCGATGGAGAGAAAGGTAACCGCTCAAAAACACTCCCACAGCAATGTATAGGGGAAGTTGCCTCCCTGCTAGGGATCTTAGGTTTTCTCTGAATTCCAAAGCAAGAGAGGATGGATGTTAACCTAAATGAGTGCTACCGCGCCCCCTAAGAGAGGTCCCTCATTGCTCGTCACTATCACAGGACATGAGGAAAGGAGAACGACGAATTTTAATGAGTCCAAACACACTATCTCCTTAGGCATTCTATAATCTCTGATGAATGAACTCAAGTGGCGGTAAAAATTAAGGTTGGCTCTTGGAAAATTAGACAGAACAGGATGAGAAAACCTCTCGAGGAGCCCCCTTGAAGGAACCAACGACCCACCTTCTATTCAAAAGAAGGCATCCGAAGGAGAGAATAGCAACAACATCCTAGGCACGTTCCCCCTAATTAGGGTGCCAGCAAACACCCCACCACTGTTAAATATATCTCCGAAATCCAGCTCTTTCCTTTTTGCGTCCTGACCTTGTCTATCCACTAAGGGGTGTCTTGGTGAGACCAATAAGTGAGAGGTTGTGTGTAAAGGTGCTTGTAACAAGATCGGTTGGCAAAAACTTTCCGAAAAACAAAAAACCTCGGAAGACGCTTGAGATTTACCTGATTGAGCCTCATATTCTTTGCCTCGCAGCTTTGTGTAACTCAACAAAAAGTACGCCAAAATGGACTTTGATTTTAAGTTTAATGCAGAAGGGTTAATTCCCGCAATCGTGCAGCAGGCGCCAATTTCCAAGCATCACTGTGGTCGTGTTCTAATGATGGGATGGATGAACAGGGAGTCCATAGAAAAATCCATATCCAAAGGATTCATGCACTACTGGAGCCGTTCTAGAAATAAGCTTTGGCTTAAAGGAGAAACCAGTGGCAATGTTCAGAAAATCGTACGTTGGTTTGTGGATTGTGACCGAGATACTCTTCTTTTTCATGTAGAACAGAAGGGATCAGCCTGCCACTCAGGCTTTGAAAGTTGTTTCTTTTCTGAATTAGATGCGAAAAAGGCTACCAATACTACTTCCACCTGAAGGATATCTTGCTTATACCACGCTACGCGCATGGGGGAGGTTCGGAGGAAAGGAAAACGAGAGGAGTCTTCCTGCATGTTTGGCGCGTTGCGACTCCCAAGTATGGGGTAGGTGAGAGGCCGTGGCTTCCTGTCTGAGTTTTTGGGGAACAGACTATTTCTTTAACGACGAAGTTTTCGTAATATTCTCCTACCGAACGACATGTGCAACCTTGTGGCGACTTCCATGGGTTGCTGCTGGTTTTTTATGATGGGGGGCTTTGGATAGGGAAGCATGGTATAACTCGGTGGGGTTGCATGGCCCTTCCCTAACCTTCTGGAGGTCAGAGTCCTCTTAACCTTCCATTAAGGAAAATATAGAATGGGTCCTGCCCGCGCTTTTCTTCGGTTCATTTGTTTCTCGCACACAATTTTTGCCTTTCCATTCGCTTTAAGTGCTATGCTCACGGCGGCGCATGGGATCCCATCCCGTAGAATTTTCCTGCTTATCATTGCAGCTATGGTTTTTGCTCGGACAGCAGCCATGACATTCAACCGGGTGACAGATTGGGAACTAGATAAACGCAATCCGCGTACCGCCTATCGTCACCTACTGGTAAGCCAACCAGTTGCCATCGCAGCCTGTACTATCTCCTCCTTGTCTTTCATAGCCACTGCTTGGTTAATCAACCGACTGTGCCTGATGCTCTCCCCAGTCGCTCTAGGAATCGTCTTTTTTTATTCCCTGACAAAGCGGTTCACCCATGCATCACAGTTTTTTTTAGGATTAGCGTTGTCAGTAGCTCCTGTAGGGGCATGGAGTGCAGTAACTGGAGAACTCGCCCCTCCTTCGCTGATATTAGCACTATCTGTTTTTCTCTGGGTAGCAGGATTTGATATGATCTACGCCATACAAGACGTTGAAGTGGACCAGCGTGACGGTCTTGGATCCATGGTAGTCCTACTAGGTGTATCCAAATCGCTGCGTTTAGCGAAATGGCTCCACATAGGAATGCTTCTTTCCCTCGCTTTTTTCGGGTGGGCAGAACGGTTCGGTTTCCCCTATGCCATCGCATTGGGGTTGATTTCCTGGATGCTAATGTACTGGCATCTCATGGTCGGCCGTAGTATAGAGGCTGCCAATTGGGCCTTGAGTAATGCGGTAGTGGGACTACTTCTTACGGCAGGGATATTTGCAGACCTCTACTGGAAGTCCAACTCCCACTCCTAGTCTAGTGCCTCTAGTGCTAGGAGTTCTTATGTTGTTTTATGTTATTGTTATGTTATAACCGGGCCCGAGCCGGGTATGGAAAAGGGGAGGTTGTCGCCCCTCACTCCCCACGAGCACATGAGAGACTTCATACCTGTATTTGTCCATTTAGGATAAACTCTGTCTAGAGGAAACACCGAGGGAGGATTAGAAGGAGGCGGAACTAGTACTGAGGTACCGAGGGATCAATTCTATCAGACCATGCATGGATGCCGCCTTCCACGTTAAATAATTTTGTAAAGCCGGCATCGCGGAGCTGGCATAGCGCCCTCATGCTTCGCCCACCCGTTTTACAATGAATATAAATTTCATCGGCAGTGTTTAGTTCGCTCATACGAGAGGCAAGTTCGCCTAACGGGATCAGGCGAGAACCTGGAATCCTGGCAATCTGGTGCTCGTGGAGTTCGCGTACATCTAAGAGGATCAATGGGACACCAGAACTGAGTTTCTCTCTTAATACCTCGACACTCACCGTCGGAATTGCAGTTCCAATTTCTGCCGCTTGTGAAGCTCCGCAAAATTGTTCATAGTCAACAAGTCCTGTAAGGGTAGGCTCCTCACTGCAGAGAGGGCAACGAGGATCTTTGCGAACTCTAAACTCACTAAACCGCATCCTGAGAGCGTCGAAATGGAGGAGCCTGCCTATAAGGCAATCTCCTATTCCTACTAAGAGCTTGATGCATTCAATGGATTGGATAAGACCCACAACGCCCGGTAGCACTCCCAAAACTCCTCCCTCAGCACAACTAGGAACGGTTCCAGGAGGAGGAGGTTCGGGAAAAAGGCAACGATAACATGGGCCACCAAGGTGTGGAGCAAATACTGTACTTTGCCCTTCAAACCTAAAAATCGAGCCGTAAACATTCGGCTTTTTCAGAAAAAAGCATGCGTCGTTAGAAAGATATCGAGTTGGGAAGTTGTCGGTACCATCGATGACTAGATCGTAATCCCTTATGATGTCCTCGGCATTTTCGCTACAAAAAAGGCAATCGTACATTGTCAGACCTACATGGGGGTTGACATCCCTAATTCGGTCCAGTGCACTGTCAAGCTTTTTCCTGCCGACATCCTTTGTTCCATGCAAAACCTGACGCTGCAAGTTCGAGCGGTCCACGATGTCGAAGTCCACCAGGCCTAGTTTACCAATTCCGGCTGCTGCGAGGTAGATGGCAATAGGAGAACCCAGCCCTCCGACGCCAATACAGAGCACACCAGAAGCTTTAAGCTTTTTCTGCCCCTCCAAAGTGATTTCTGGCATGATGAGATGACGCGAGTATCGAGCAATCTCGTCGCGGCTGAGCTCAACAGAGCCAATTCGCTCTGCATCGATGATGCTACTATTTGTTCCATCCATACTCAAAGTCTTGGGGGCTGAGGGTAAGAAACAGTCTGTTAGGAATCAATAACGAAATCCGCTAATAGCCTGCAATTCCTAAAAATACAACACGTGCTCAGACTCGAAAAAAAGGAAGATCGACAGGGATAAGCGGAGTTCAATCTAGAATGCCCAATTTGAATATTGAATATGATGCGCGTGTTATTTTGTTTCTTAATGCTTGCTATCCCAGGCAAGAAAGGAACTCAAGGGAGGTACAAACACTGGAATGTAGCACAAAGAACAACCTACCAAGGAGGTCCTTTTAGTTTTTGGCTGCCAAAACCAGACAATGATTAGCAACAGCGGTTTAGGCTTGCTCGCGATAACGCAGGATTACTTTCTTACCTGCTTCCCTCAAGTGAGGAATGTTTTAGAGAGGCGTCCATAATGCGTTCTTTGAGGATAAGGTCAGAAAATTTTTCCCGTTCCCGAACAAGGAAAGACTCAGACCCATCCACCATAACCTCTGCTACAAGAGGACGGGAGTTATAACGAGAAGACATAACAGAACCATAGGCACCTGCGCTCATAAGTGCTAAATAATCCCCAGGCTGACATTCAGGGAAGGTCGCCTCCTGAAGGAAGAAATCTCCGCTCTCACAGACAGGCCCGACAATGTCCACTACACCTGCACCTGCACTAGAGCAAAGGGAGTGCTTGAGAGGAACCACTTGATGTGGCATTCCATAAAGGGCTGGTCGAATGAGATCGTTCATACCAGCGTTTACAATCACGAATCGCTTAGCAAATTTCTTCTTGGCTCGGATTACTTGTGTGATAAGTACGCCAGCATTGCCAACAAGGCTACGTCCAGGCTCGAACAAGATTTTGACCCCAAGAGAAGAAAGAAGTGGCAGGAGAGCAGTAGCATATCTCTCCGGAGTTAAAAGTTTTGGATCTGCCTCCTCCCACCATCTTGGAGATCCACTTTCTAGAGCTTCTTGGTAGACAATTCCAATACCCCCTCCTACACTGAAAAACTCGATTCCGTAACTTTCTAAAAGCCGAACAACGAGAGAAGACAATTTTCTGATAGCTTCGACAAAGGGTTGACAATCTAAAATCTGAGAACCAATGTGAGTCTGAATGCCGCGGATGGAAAGGTGCGGTAGGCCGGCAGCATACGCGTATACCGCTTCAGCGTAGCCTAGATCGATCCCGAACTTGTTGTAGGCTTTTCCGGTGGCAATGTAGGAGTGCGTACCAGCCTCCACATCCGGGTTGATACGTAGGGCTATTGGGGCCCTTTTTCCCAGTTTCCCTGCAATTCCGTTGATGGTCTCTAGTTCTTCCTTGGATTCTACAATAAAGCAGTGGACGCCTTCCTTAAGTGCATAGTTGATCTCTTCCCGAGTTTTACCGATTCCCGCAAAGGTACAACAACTGGCGTGCCCACCGGCCTGGAGGACCCGATAGAGTTCTCCACCAGAGACAATGTCAAACCCAGCCCCAAGCCTAGACAAGAGGTTCAGGACAGCCAGATTGGAATTGGCCTTAACCGCATAGCAGATTAGGTGGTTTAAGGGTGCTAAGGCAGCTTTTAGACTCTGGAAATTGTCCCGGATGGTCTGTGCCGAATAAACATAGAGGGGAGTTCCGTAACGCTCGCCTAAGTGAGAGAGTTCTTGTTTTTCACAGCAAAGGGATCCATTACGGAAAGCGAAGTGATGCATGATTGTGGAACATGTAGCCGCTATTTTTCAATGTCAATCAGTCAGTAAACTAAAAAGAATCTCCTAAGAAAGGATGGCTTGGCACAGAAGAAAGAAGAATGAAACGCCTGCAGATTTTCTGTATGAAAACTGCTCGTCATCCGGCAGAATGAGACCTCTATGAGTCATACAAGTGGAACCATCAGAAACCAGTCAAGCCTACCAGTTGTCATTACTATCGGAGGGGGTTTTGGCGGACTATCTGCCGTACGTGCCCTTGCGAATGTGGGGGTCCGTGTTATCCTGATCGACAGGAGTAACCACCACCTTTTTCAGCCGCTTCTCTACCAGGTCGCAACATCTGGCCTGGCAGGAGCGGACATTGCTGAGCCAATACGCTCCATCTTACGTACCCAAAGAAACGTAGAGGTCTTTCTCGGTGAGGTAACCAGGATTGACACGGTTAAGAAACTGGTGGTAACGCCAGATCTGACCCTGCAGTACGACTATCTCATTCTAGCTTGTGGTGCACGCCACTCGTACTTTGGAAAAGACGAATGGGAGCAATATGCTCCTGGCCTGAAGACCTTGGATGATGCTATTGACGTTAGAAACCGCATCCTCCTGGCGTTTGAAACTGCTGAGAGGACTTCCACACTGGAGGAGCGCAAGCAGGCAATGACCTTTGTGATAGTAGGGGGAGGACCGACTGGCGTGGAAACTGCGGGTGCCATTGCTGAACTGGCCCACTGTACCTTAAAAAGGGACTTTCGACATATCGATCCATCAGAGGCTCGGATTATCCTCGTAGAAGCTGCTTCCCACATTCTTCCTACATTTGATCCTGTCCTTTCTGGCAAAGCTTTTAAACAACTGAAAAAACTTCGTGTCGAGGTCCGTCTTAATGCAAAAGTCACTCGAATTACAAGGGACTACGTGGAAGTAAATGGAATCAAAATCCCTACTTGTACTGTTATTTGGGCTGCTGGAAATGTGGCTTCTCCATTGGGAGGTCAACTTGGTGTTGGAGTAGATCGTCAAGGGCGGGTGATGGTCAATGCAGACATGAGCATTCCTGGACGTCCGGAAGTATTTGTAATTGGAGATATGGCTTTTGCCAAAAGGACCGACGGTACTCCTGTTCCTGGTGTTTCTCCGGCGGCAGTACAAGCTGGGCGTCATGTGGCAAGGAATATTCTTCGCCTATTGAACGGGATGCCTACGAAGTGCTTCAAGTATGTAGACAAAGGGAGTATGGCTACTATTGGCCGTCACGCTGCCGTAGTTGATCTACATCTGATCAAGTTTAGCGGATATTTTGCTTGGATAACTTGGGCATTTATCCACCTTTACTTCCTCATCGGATTTAGAAAACGTGCGCGTGTGTTTCTGAGTTGGATATTCTCTTACCTGACTTATGCGACTGCATCTCGCATAATTCACCTTCAGGCTCAGCAGAATGACCTCCCAGGGAAGCATTCTATCCCAAAAACACCTGATAGTTGAGTAGTCGAGTCAATATCATAGCCTCTGTGATGATTCCGTAGGGCCGTTGTGCTTCCAACTTCTCGATCCTCTAAAGATCCTCTGACACAGAGAGGATGTTGCCGCAATTTTTGGTCGTTCACTGTCGCTTACTGCATTCCTTGAGTAGTCTACTCGTCACTAACACAGACGTCTCCTGATAAAACTGACCTTGCGCTTGGTTAAAGTGTAATGTCGGGTTTTGTACAGAAACGTCGGCTGGCTTGACCAAACTCCTATAGCCAAGGAGATGCGTGGTATATTCACTAATGCCTGTGCGTGTTCATGGGATGCCAGGGTTTCCAGCTAACACCGCTCATCTCTGGGAGAAGAGGATGTTGCCACTGGTGTCTTTTCTTCTCCAGGACAGACTCTCTTCCAACTGCACAGAGACCCAGTATCGTATAGCCAGACCGGACCAGAATCGTAAACTATTTCATTGATGGACGATTGGCAACGCCAGATCCTGAGACCAGGATATCTTCCTCACCAAATCCTGTTGTTTGTTCCGTCTTGCAGAATTCGCATCGCAGATTCTTCTCGCTCTCCTTGCATCCCCGAATATAGTGGTCGGAGAGGTCTCTCGAGGTGCCAAATGAAGAAAGCAGATGATGAGAAGTTACTGTTAGGATTGCCTTCCGGCAGCCTAATGGAGGCTACAGTGCAGCTCTTTGCGAAGGCGGGTTTCAGTATTTCCGGCTCTACTCGTTCTTATCGTCCTGTGATAGATGATCCTGATTTGGAGGTCAGCATTTTACGCGCTCAAGAGATTGGCCGTTACGTAGAACACAGTTATTTAGATGCTGGAATTACTGGACAGGACTGGATAGCCGAGAGTGGTTCTCATGTACTCGAAGTAGCAATGCTTCCATACAGTAAGGCTAGCACGAGCCCAACACGTTGGGTATTGGTAGTACCAGAAGAATCTCCAGTACACTCGGTATACGATTTGGAGGGGAAGCGGATTGCGACTGAGGTAGTCAGTTTAACTAAAGATTTTTTTAAGAAGTACGGGATAAATGTTCAGGTTGAATTCTCCTGGGGCGCTACCGAAGCTAAGGTGCCAGACTTAGCGGATGCAATCGTAGAGATTACGGAGACTGGTACTTCGCTTCAGGCTAACAAGCTAAGGGTCGTGGATACCCTGTTAGAGTCATACCCCATCCTGGTGACGAACAAGTGTAGTTGGAAGAATGAATGGAAAAGAGCTAAGCTGGAGAGCCTTGCCTTATTGCTAAGAGGAGCTCTAGATGCCCGTAGTCTGGTTGGGATAAAGATGAATCTCCCATCAGAAAATTTAGAAAAATTGCTGGAAGCACTACCTTCGCTAAGGAATCCTACTGTTTCCCCTCTGGCTCAAGCAAATTGGGTTGCAGTGGAAGCTGTTGTCGAAGAAAAGGTGGTCCGAGAAATCCTCGCTAAGCTAAAAGCCCTCGGAGCAGAAGGGATTATTGAATATCCTTTAAATAAAGTTGTTTACTAAGTCGTGTAGGGATTGGCAGTGTACTGACAGGGGAGTCGTGTTTGGATTAGCGAGAAGAGTAAGCATTGGCAATAAAGTTGCCTGGAAAATCACATGGGTTCACTCAAAAAGAAGAGAAGAAGTAAGATTGCGAAGCACAAGCGTCACAAAAGAAAGAAGCAAAACCGCCATAAGAAACGCTTGCGGTACAAGTCGTAAGCTTTTGCTATCCTCTTGTGGGAGTATTGGGATCGTTGTTTTCCCCAAGGGGAGAATTGTCTTTCTTCTTGCCCCTTTTTTCGATATGGGTCCCAGCCAAGTGGTGGTAGGACCACATGGGAGAGATTCCTGGGTTGGTGCGCTCCTGCGTCGATGTTTCTTGGAAGAAGAGAATAGAGCTTGGTGATGTCGAGTGGAACCCGTTAGAGGGTTTTTTATTGCCGAGCTATCCGATGAGGAAAGGGGGGGATAAAAGGGGATTGGAGTCTAAAAGGGCAGAGGGCTCTAGCAACAGATCCCGTACAGGACGGAGAGAGACGGGGCCTTATTATCAGAACTGAGTTCTGACAGTTATTAGGCACGATGTGCTACGCATGGGCTCCGCGTCCCACGGTCTCAGTTTTCTTGTCCTCCTTCCTCTTAGATCTTGAGAAAATCCTTCTCAGAGAGTGAACACCATGCGGAGAAACTGATAATCTCTATGATTGGAACTGACTGTGGGCCGGTGTTCTCACCTTGTCAAAATTTGGACTGTGTGGGTAAGCAGTGTTTGCTGCTAAGCAACCTTGCCTATTTCGGATTTATTATAGAAGAGGCGGCCAGGCACGCGAAGTGACTCCAATGGAAACCACAAATTTCCCATTAGTCCAGGCCAGGCCTCCTTTGTAAGGTGTAGGCCCCCCTACCGTCTAAGCAAATGCAAACTGCGGAAAAACGATCGAAGACAAAACCCCCCTGCTGTGTGCTTCGGAGAAGAGCCTCTCAAGGGCCTGATGCCCCCTCCTACCATAGTCAAGCGTATAGTGGTTAACGTACATTTTGATAAACCGACGTGCAAGCGTTGCTTCCATTTCTCGAGTGTGTGGCAAGCTACGCTCTATAATAACGCTCTGATGCTGAAGTCCATATTGAATGCTCTCCTTGAGAATTTCTACGATGTCCCTTTGGACAAGGGGTGGGATATCCTTCCGGATCACATTCCCCCCCAGGGGAAGCGGAAGTTGCGTATAGGACTTCCACCATGCCCCCAAATCCAGTACCTTCTTGAAGCCTTGCTTTAGGTAAGTGAGCTGGCCTTCATGAATAAGCAGGCCAACATCTGCTCTTCCACTTTTTACTGCGGAGAAAATTTCATCGAACGGAACGCTAATGTGTTTGAACTCCCCCAAAAAAATCCGTGCACTCAGGTAGGCGGTGGTCATACATCCTGGGACAGCAACACGTTGGTTAAGAAGCCATTTTCTACACTCATCTACGGAAAAAAAGGAAGGGACAGAGGTTGTGTAGTGGGTAACCAGTATAGGACCATAGCCGTCTCCCATGCTTCCTCCGATAGGAAGAAGTAGGTATTTGTCCCTTAGATAAGTGTAGGCATGAATGGAAATTGCTGAAACATGCAGTTCTCCCAGCACAGCCTGTCTGTTGAGCGTTTCAATATCCCGCAGCACGTGCAGAAAATGGTAGCCCCTTAGGCTAATTTTTTCCTCAACCATTGCATGGAACATAAAAGCATCATCTAAGTCTGGAGTGTGACCTATCGTAAGGTGAGTGTTCTTCCAGCTAGTCATATGGCAGTCTACAGGGGAAGTGGGGTTTGTGACCTTCCAAACTTGATCGCTCGGAACCTCCGTTTGTTATGGAACTCTATCCAGCTCAGCATCGATATCAATGCGGGATTAAAACAAATCATGGGATAGTTTAGTTATCTCCTTAGTTTTTAGACTCTTAGGAAAAAAGAGCAACTTAAGATAAGACATCCCACCACGATGCCTACTCCCGCAGCAAGATTCCAACGCCAGGAGGATGCGGTGAGCCACGCAATCTGATCCCGCATCAAATATGGCATGCTGGCCCAGACAATGGCGCACAAGATGCAGATGTAGATTAGGACAACAAGAGGCAACTGATAACTTTGGGGCCAAGGAATACAAGAGTTGAGGACAGGATCAGCAGATAAAAGCACAAGAAACCCTACGCTCCTTGCGGCCAAAAACTCCTCCAAAAAGAGCCAAGTAAGCAACGCTGCAACCACTACGGAAGCCAGTGCAAGTGTACGTAAGTGAGTGAACTCACCCAGGTCCATCTTTTTTACCAGAAAGAAGGCCCATGTAGTAGCTGTCAATAGAAGAGCGATCCCCCAAGCTCTGGAACGAGGAAATTTCTGTAGCCATTTGCTGCTAAAGTCTCTTTTCAGGAATGCTGTAGCATGAAGGAGAAACAGAAACGTGCCTACTATAGCCCCTACAGCTTCCGGTGGGAAACCCATCTTCAAGAGGCAGGAGTCAGTGGGGTCTCCCAAGCACGATTAACTAATGCCGCATTGGCTGCTGCCACTTCCGCCATTTTCTTACTATGTCCAGTGCCGCGGCCAAGTTCTCGCCTCTTCCATATCACACTGCACTGAAAGTGTTTTCGGTGTTCCGGACCGCCCTGGCTGAGAAGGATGTACTCCGGTATGGTCTGGGAAATAGACTGCAGGACCTCCTGTAGTTCTCCTTTAGGATTAGACTTTTTAGAGTCTTGCAGAAGTTTTTCAAAATCACTCTGTATTTGTTGGAGGATAAATCTCCGGGAGTGCTCCAGTCCACCATCTAGATAAACTGCACCGACTAGAGCTTCAAAAGCATCGGCTAGGGTTGAAGCACGAGTACGCCCCCCATTAATATCCTCCCCATGGCCTATCATGAGGTACCTTCCAAGGCTAATGGCAGCTGCATGATTCTTAAGGTTGTCGCGTGAAACTATCCCTGCCCGTAACTTGGTAAGTTGTCCCTCGCTAGAGTTAGGAAAGAGGGCAAAGAGACGTTCGGTAACCACCAATTGTAACACTGAATCTCCAAGAAATTCCAGTCGCTGATTGGCAAACGGAAAACTTTCATGTCCAGAGGAGATACTAGGGTGAGTGAGAGCCTCTGCTAGGAGGATAGGATCTTGGAACTTATATCCGATTTGCAACTCTAATGGATTCATCAACGAACTTCGAAAGAAGGAGCTAACTAAGTCTGAGTCTGGAAAGCTGCAGCCATACTTACTTACTTTTGCAAGGATAAGGTAGCTCTAGGAAGCAACGCAGGTCCAGTCCTTTCAAAGGGCCCAGCATAACATCCAGCATTTAGTTCTTTTCATTTACGGGTAAATGACATTAACTGCCGATGTAACTTTGTTGGTTACTTCATGGCTATCATTGAGGAGATTGAAAAGGAACAGCTTAAGTCCGAGGTCGCCTTATTTGCGGTCGGAGACAGTGTCAAGGTACACATACGCGTGATTGAGGGAGACAGGGAGCGTATTCAAATCTACTCTGGGATTGTCATTGCCCGGAGGGGTACAGGGATCAGTGCGAGTTTTATCGTACGGCGAGTTTCTTTCGGAGAGGGGGTAGAGAAGAGTTTTTCGCTTCACTCTCCCAGAATTTCTAGGATCCAGGTAGAAAAGAGGGGATATGTTCGCCGTTCTAAGCTCTATTACCTGCGTAAGCGCAAGGGTAAATCTGCTATGACAGTCAAAGAGAGGCCCTTCTAAAGAAGGGGGATCGCCTCCTTCCTTTTCGCGTTTTGATGGCCATGCGCCCTTATGCTGTAGGTTGCCACGGATTTTGCGTAGCAAGTACCTCTTTTGCAGGTGATTAAGTCGAGTCTTCTCTAGACATACCCAAAGGAGGGTATGTGGTTAAAGCCGGCAGGGGGGAATACGAGGTCGAAGACAATAGGCATTACGTTTCCTATCAGTCTTGTTATACGCTTTGAACCATGAGAACATTCCGATCCCTTCAGAGGGACTTATTCTTTCGATCATGAAAACGCCATCTGTTTTTTGCCTGCTTGCTAGTGGCTTCGAGGAGATAGAGGCCCTGGTGCCCGTGGATGTGCTGAGACGTGCAGGCGGTACAGTAGTGCTTGCCACGGTAGAAAAAGAACTAGAGATAAGGGGGTGTAACGGAATTTCAGTAGTGGTAGACACCCTTCTTTCAGAGACTGCTCCAGCCCTCTCTAGGGAAGGAAAGCCTCAATTTGATGTTTTGATGATACCAGGCGGCCGGGAGGGGATTTCTAGATTGCGGGAGGATGGCCGCGCACAACAGTTGGCAGCTACCTATGAAAAAGAGGGAAGTTGGGTTGCGGCTATTTGTGCTGGACCAATAATTCTCTCTGATGCTGGACTGCTGGCACATCGCCGGTTCACAGCGCACTTTTCCCTCTCTGGAGAATTGCCTTACTCTTTTGCTACAGAGCGTGTAGTGGTAGATGAGCGCATCGTGACATCCCAAGGTGCAGGGACCGCCCTCGATTTTGGTCTTACCCTGGTAAGACTCCTCATGGGCCACCAAAGGATGGAAGAAATTTCTCACTCCATTATGGCTTGATGCCCTCCAGAGAAAAGAAACGGCATCGTCAGACAGTGGACAACACTTGCCGAATTTTTTCGTCAACAAGCAGGAGCCGGAGCAGGAAGGCCCCCCGGCGGGATACGCTGCTCCTTATCACTCGGCTCAGATGGAGTGGTGGAAGTTGGTGGAGGAGGTGGCAGAGGAGGTGGTTTAGATTCTGTAAGAGGAGGGTTACGTAATTCGCCAAATTCGATGATTTCCTTGACGTGGATAGCACTCAAAGTTTCGTATTCCAGAAGAGCACTGGCAATGAGTTTGACTTTCCTCCTGTTTTTTCTCAGTACCGCGGTAGCGCGTGCATAGGCATCGTTGATGATGCGCTTGACCTCAGAATCGATTTGCCTCGCGGTATCCTCGCTGTACTCACGGCCACGCGTCATTTCCCGTGCAAAAAAGACATAGTCACTATTCTCGCTGTAACGGACCATTCCCAGATCGCTCATACCCCATTCACATACCATTTTTCGGGTCAGCTGGGTTGCCTGTTTAATATCTCCAGCAGCACCATTAGAAATATCATTTGTAAACATCTCCTCAGCGATACGTCCACCCATCATGACGACGAGAGAAGCTGCTGCCTCTTTTTGCTGGGTGGAATACTTGTCTCCCTCAGGAAGATGCATAGTGGCACCCAGATAGGGGCCACGAGGGATGATGGTAACCTTGTGCAGCGGATTGGTGTGTTCGAGGAGAACATTAAGTAGAGCATGTCCTGACTCGTGCCATGCAGTAGAGATTTTTTCCCGCTCGCTCATGGCTAAGCTACGCCGTTCCTTTCCCCACCGTACTTTGTCACGGGATTCCTCAAGCTCTTGCATCGTGACTGCCGGCAGTCCCTTCCTAGCAGCCATAAGAGCTGCTTCATTGATGACATTAGCAAGCTCTGCACCAGAGTAACCTGGCGTGCCACGGGCTAAGGTAGAAAGATCCACGTTCCCCCCAAGTTTGACTTTCTTTGCATGCACCTTGAGAATCTCTTCTCTTCCCTTAACATCTGGGAGACTAACAACGACCTGCCGATCGAATCGCCCAGGTCGCAGCAGTGCTGGATCCAACACATCGGGACGATTGGTAGCAGCTATGATAATAACTCCGTCCTGAGTATCAAATCCATCCATCTCTACAAGGAGTTGGTTGAGAGTTTGCTCCCGTTCGTCGTGCCCACCACCTAAACCATGTCCACGGTGCCGCCCGACAGCATCGATTTCATCGATGAACATTAGGCAGGGAGCGCTTTTCTTCCCTTGCTCAAACATATCCCGCACCCTGGAGGCCCCCACTCCTACGAACATTTCAACAAAATCTGAACCACTAATGCTAAAAAAAGGTACCTCTGCTTCCCCAGCAATAGCACGCGCCAGGAGGGTCTTCCCTGTGCCAGGTGGTCCCACCATCAGTACGCCCTTTGGGATGCGGCCGCCAAGTTTCTGAAACTTTTTTGGATCCTTCAGAAAATCTACCAACTCAGAAACATCTTCCTTCGCCTCTTCAATACCCGCAACATCTTTGAAGGTAGCACGGTTTTTGTCACGGGCCATCATACGGGCTTTGCTCTTGCCAAAACTTAGGGCTCCCTTTCCGGCCATCTTGATCTGGGAGCGGAAGAAAAAATAAATGGCAATGAAAAGCAGAAGGACAGGTACTACATTAACCAGTGTGCTGGATAGAGCGTTGGACTGAGACCGGATATTTGGTCTAATTCCAGCTTCTTGAAGGGCCATCTTTAGCTGATCACCGTCATAGGCAATAAACGCTGTGGTCTGAAAAGCCTGTAGTCCATGGTCCGAACCAGCGGCTGATCCCTTTCGGTAGAATCCAACAATAGTCTCTGTCTTTCGTCCCTCTTCCACATTAATGGAGAGCTGGTGACCAGGCGTGGAGACAATTCTCGACTCTTTAAGGAGTTGGTAAAAGCGAGAATTGGAAATATCCTCCGACTGGGAAAAGGCTCCTCCTCTAACCAATAGAGCTCCACCCAGCAAAGCAACAGCTACTACCACCAAAAGCAGGCCACGCCAATTAACTTGCGGCTCTTTATCATTGTTACTGAATCGCTTACGACCGTTCTTGTTATGGTTGTGTTTGTTCTCGGCCATGGTTTGTTGGTCTCTTCTGTTGGAACAACGAGGCATCCACACAGCACGGTATAACCTCGAGGACAGCAACCCTTCAAGGGAAATAGTCCTTGTCAATATGCCGGCAATACTTGCCACCACTCCCAATGCTCAAGTGTATTTGGATGGAAATACTACACCCTGACCGTTTTTGGAGGCCAGAAAGCTTTTCTGGCAAAAAAACGAACAAGAGAACCTGATCACCTCTCTCTTACTACTCAGGCCCCTAAGAAATCACACAACCCTGTTTTGGGATTAATTATATGGGAGGAGGGAGGACGAGATACGTTGTTTTGCCAAGAGAGGTATTGGCTGAATATATTATCCTCAAAAATATTCATTCGAGATGGAAATTAGTTTGGAGCAATGAGTCGATTTCGCTTTTCCTACACGAAAGTCCATACTTAGAATTCCAGACGCCCGCGACTTTTTTACCGTACCACTAGTGTCTTCTCGTTGCACTTCTCTTGAGGACGGACTACTTAGCTAGGGAAGCCAGCGCTTGCATGGTATAATTAACTTCTACATAGATTACCAAAAGTGGGTGGGACTTGGGTAAACAAACATGCGATGAGGATTAAGAGACAAAGCGTGGACACCGCCATGACGATTCCGAAAAGCTCTTATGTAAGAGAGTAAGAGAGTCAAGGGGGACCCAGACAGATTTAGAAGAACCCTTAGACTCCCACCATCTATCTATCTTTAAATCACTGTGCCACTCGGAAGTTGGCTGGCGACACTGCTCACATCTACATTAAACTATGTCCAAAATTGGTCCCAGATTGGGAATGAAAATCTGCGGTGATGCCCCATCCCCCATCCTAGTGTTTATACTTTCAAACTGTAGGTGATCAACTTTTCACCAGACCTTTTGATGAAGTCTATGCACTCTCTTTCTAGAAACCGTGCTTGACTTCCTACACTGTATTAGCCTACACACGCACCCTCCTTCTCTCTTTTTATTTCTCTATTCTCTATGTAGAATACAAGGCTTTGTTAATGAGGCAGCCATGTTAGGATCCGTTAATCCGGTAGTGTAGTGAGCAGGAGAGCAGGTAGCCTATGGGTGTGATCTCCTCCAAGAGCTTATGGGTTCATGAGACATGAGTAATTGGAAAACGAAACAAATCCTCCTGCTTGTATTTACCTCTAAGTGATATCTCTCCGAAAAAAGCAGCTAACCAGACCATCATCCACTCATATGAAATCACTCCCTCAAAGGCTAGAGGGGGGCTGTGTTGCAAAGTATGTACTGCCCCTCTCCTCGCAGAATTCCCCACTTCAAGAGAGCTCTAAAGACTTCCCTATAAAGAAGAAGAAGAAGAAGTGGTATTATCGTGGGTTGTTCTACCCGACCGTTATCACTGTCGTTGCCATGGCATTTGGGTTATTGGATCCTATTGCTAGGGCAGAAGAGAGCCACTGGGGTGCGGACACTGCGGACTGGGAATCCCCAGATAGCTGGGCAGGGAAAACGGTCCCAACGATACATAGTACGACATACATTGGGAATCATGGAACTGCACGCATTTGGGGTACAGCCGAATCCGACAGGCTGTTTATTGGGAGTAGAAAAAATGGGACAGTGAAGGTAGGTCCCTGCGGAAATCTGACAGTAGCAAGGGATTTGGAGATTGGCTTGAACACTACGACAGGTCGCCTCGATGTCAATGGAGGAAAGGTAAACACAGGATCGCTATCTCTCGCTTCTAAGGACTCGATAGGCACCATGAGGGTGTCCAGTGGAGGAGAGGTAGAAGTGAGGGGTAACCTGTCTATCAGTCAGGGCAGAGGGCATGGGGAACTGACAGTTAACGGTGGAAGGGTAAAGGCAGATAGCATTACTTTTAGTAGGGCTGTCATCGACTTTACCGATAGACCAATAGGCATCCTAAACATCACCGGTGGTTTGGTAGATACAAACTCTGTCCAGCTTGGATACCTGCAAAGTGGAAATGCCGCCTTGTTTTTAGACGGAGGGATACTCGCCATAGAACACACGAATGGCCTCCACGGAAAACAGATATTGAGGATGAATGGCGGAACCATACGGGCAAAGACGAATTCCAGTGATTTCCTTGGAGGATTCAGGAATAACACTTTGCTTCTTAGCGTGAGAGGTGGGACGATTGACACCAACGGGTTTCGGGTGAGACTTACCGGCGAGTTTCAAGGTCAGGGTGGACTAAACATAATTAGCTCCAGAGGAGCAGGCGTGTTTAACCTCCAGTGCCCACAGAAATACACAGGCTTCACTTACATCGGGGAAAATGTTTTGCTACGGCAGGAGATGAATCTACCCCTTGATCCTCAGTCCAATGTTGGACTCGACTCATGGGGTACTTTTGATCTGGCCGGCTACGATAGCACCATCAACGGGCTTTTTGGAGAGAAAAAAAGTACGGTAACTAATAGCTTGTCTAAAGCGGTAGAGCTGACGGTAGGCAGTTCCAGTGGGAGTGGGTTGTTTGTTGGAGACATTCTAGAAAAGAAGGGAAAGATTAGTCTTACTAAAATAGGTAGCGGTGAGCAGTACCTGATGGGAAGCAGTGTCTACAGTGGAGGTACCAAGATTCTGGATGGTGCATTGGTCGGGACTACTGATTCCCTGCGAGGGAACATTGATAACGGAGGAAAGTTAGTCTTTTCCCAAGTACACGATGGCACCTTTAATGGGAAAATTACCGGACCTGGCGATGTAGAAATTATCGGGAATGGAGGTGTGCTATGCATCAACACTCCACAGAACTATTTCGGCAAGACCGTTGTTAAAACAGGGGTATTATCATTACGGGCCAGGCTGACTGGTTCCGATATTCATATCCGTCCGAATGGGATTGTGAATGGGGATGGAAGAGTGGAGCAAAGCATCGCCAACGATGGGGTATTGCACATACATTTTGCAGGTAGCCCCACCAGTTTTCACACTGCGGACTACAGGCAGGGACCAGGTGGTGCTTTGATTATACCAATCATGAGTGATGATTCCCATGGTGAGTTGTGGATTACAGGAAACGCTGAACTAAAGGACGCTGTACTTTTGCCTCAGTTCAAGCCGGGTTACTTTCCGTCCAGCAAGGTGGGGTATGATGTTGTACATGTTGGAGGGCGTCTTTCTGGTCGCTTCAAGGACATTGAGCTTCCAGGAGTCCTGCAGGTAAAACTTAGGCACGGTGAGAAGGGTGTCACGATAGAGGCGGTGCAAGAGCAGTTTTCAGGGAAAACCCCTGCTCAGGAATCCGTTGCTAAATTATTCAACGAAATAGTCCGAAGCGGGGGTCTAGCAACTGAGCGCAACAGCAGTTTAGAGAGGCTTGTTTGGGATCTGGAATTCGTTCCAAAAAAGGAATTAGGCTATTACCTGGACGTGGTAGCTCCACAACAAGTGGCCGGCATTAAAGATATCATCTTCAGTGCTGCTAACATGCACTATATGCAGATAAGCGACCGCCTTGCTAGCATACGAGCCGGAGTGCGCGGCACCTCCCTTATCGGAATTAGGCCTAGCGCATTGCGAGGCCACGCACCTAACTACAGGAAAGATCATGGGGAAAGTCGAGAGATGACAAGCCAAGTCTCCTTCTGTGAAGGCTTGCCTCAGTGGAGTATGTTTGCCACAGCTTCTGGCATATTCTCTAGTATCGCTGCCGGTACCGATGGTTTTTCCAGGCAGCATGTGACTACTGGTCACTTCTCTGCTGGTGGAGACTGTTACCTCAATGAGAGGATGAGCATAGGTGTCTTTGCTGGCTACCAGGGAGTGAGATCCAGGAATGACAGTTCTGCTTCTTGCCATAGCTCCCATGATAGCGATGGGATTAAATATGGGATATATGGCACCAGTTCTTGGAATGGGTTCTATGTCAATGCCATCATAGGAGGAGGACACAATGATCACACTCTGCGTCGTACTTTTGGAACAGCTAACAACCAGTGGGCTATGCGAAGCAACCCGTGGAGTGGAGAGCTGGCTTCCCAGCTAGGGGTAGGGTATGAGTTCAAGTTAGGCGGGTGGACACTAGGAACAAATAGTTCAATGCAATACACTTATCTCTTAATTTCTAGCGTAGAGGAGACGGGGGGCGGGAATTTGAATGTCCGTTCAGAAAGACAGGATGTAGGTTCACTTGTTGGTACTCTCGGGACAACTGCTACTTATTCGTGGAATATAGCAACCGGATACCAGGTTACACCGAGATTAGGACTAGCCTGGCAACACGAGTTTCTAAACTATGGAGAAATGGTAGCGGCAGCATTCAATAATGGTAGTGCCATTAATGGGAGAGCTTATCGCTTTGGCTACCAGGGCATAAAGGGGAATAGGAACACAGCTTTCGCCACGGCTGGAGCAAGTGCCAGTCTTGGAAAGCTTGTTTGGTGTTATGCTTACTATGTGCCACAGTTGGGCGCTAAGATTGCTTCCCACAGTGTTGTTCTAGGGATAAGCTACGCCTTTTGAGCTTTCGGTTTGGGCCTCTTTCCCTTTTCCTATCCTCTCTGGATGGGCTAATTAGCAGCTAAGTGTCTCTTACTAGTTAAGCTATAAGACACCTGCAAGGTCCCGGCCCCCTACCTAGGATTGGCTCAAGAATTCTTCTAGGTAGTTACACTATCCAGGCAACACACTAATGGGGTGGTTGCTGTTCCTCAAAAGAGGGAATGGAACCGAGGAATCAAGCCAGACAAAGAGAGAAAAAAAGACCTTATGTTCATGCAGATTTGCCAGCGCATACCAAAGGGATCCTTTGTGGCAGATTAGAGCTGAAACCTAGAAACGCTTCATGGGCACACATGAAAATCATTGAGTACTATATTGGAAAGTCCATTTTAGTAGCCACTGTTTTCGCGGTAGTGGTGCTCAGCCTTGTTTTAATACTAGGCAATATTTTCAAGGAGCTTCTTGATCTGCTTATTAACCGGGATGTACCTGCTCAGACGGTCTTAGCCTTCATACTATTTGTTTTTCCATTTTCTCTCACCTTTACTATTCCTTGGGGGCTCTTGACTGGCCTCCTTTTGGTTTTTGGACGAATTTCCGCCGATAATGAACTAATTGCCTTACAGGCGAGCGGTGTAAGTATTGCTCTAATTACAGCCCCAGTATTCTGCTTCGCAGCCGTCCTAACCATTATTTGCTGTTGGATCAATGTTGATATTGCTCCCCTCGCGGAGAAGAGAATGCTGAGCAGCATCTTCAGAATTGCTACTCATAATCCAAGTGCTCTTTTTAGTGCAAATGGTGTCATGGATCAGTTTCCAGACCGCCGCATCTACGTAGGGGAACGTCAGCAGAATCAGTTGACTAACGTCATTGTCTTTGAAGTCGACGGCAGCAACCGCCCCACTAAGATGGTATGTGCTAGGAGTGGTGTGTTACAGTCTGATCCAGCTAACAACTGCTTGCTGCTCAAACTTCGTAAGGCTCAATTCGAAGAGCACGATGCTACAGAGCCCCTAAACATCCAGAAAATTTGCCAAGGGATTAGTCTGATTGAGGGCACTTTTCTGATACCACTTCAGCAGCTTCATAAGAAATACGACAACGCGGGACGATTGAGTTCCTCCACCATGTATGAACTCAAGCAGGCCTTAAGCATTGCTTCGGATCCAAAAAAGGCGCTCAGAATCAAAGTAGAAATCAACCGAAGATTTTCTACTTCCCTTGCCTGTATTGCTTTTACTTTAGTAGCTGTTCCGCTTGGCATTACCACACACCGTCGAGAAGCCTCTATAGGTTTTGTGTTTAGTATGGCCATCGCGTTTTCCTATTTCCTTTTTGTCCTTACCGCCCGTTCCTTGCAGGAAAACATACATGCACACCCTGACCTGTTGATATGGCTGCCCAATATCTTGCTCGTTACCCTGGGAATCTACCTTTTCTTTAGAATTTCCACCAAATAAACAGGATACCGTATGGTTCTGTAGCTGATGCCCCCCAAACACACACATTGTCCAAGTAGTCAAAGAGGCGTACCCTATATTAAGCCGTCGGCATTAGCCTAATCTGTATCCCTCCCACATGAAGTATTATGTCTCCTCCGCATCCGCACCCATAGTTACAACTTACGACCGATAATAGGACAGCACTTGGCACGTCGTTCAGGGTAAACTCAGTAAACGTAGCCTTTTGCTCCCTGCTCATCTTTTGTCTAAAAAAGCTGGAAGATAATTTGGAGGCACTCTATTTATTTCCTCGACACTTTCTAAGTGCTGTCAGGACGCCCCCCAGCAGCGCCCTCTGGTGTCCCAGACATCTTAACCAACCCTCACTTATCACAGCTGCCAGCAAAGAAATATGCTCTCAGCTCGGTCCTCGTGCTATGCCCAGAAAGAAAGTTACCCTCTACGATACCACTCTTCGGGATGGAGTACAAGGGCAGGGAGTTTCCTTTAGTCTTCTGGACAAATTACGGATCACAGAGAGGTTGGCTAGATTTGGGATAGATGTCATCGAGGGCGGCTGGCCGGGTTCCAATGTAAAGGATATGGGTTTCTTTCAGGAGGCTCAAAGCCGTTCCTGGTGGGGGGCAAAGATTGCGGCATTCGGGAGCACACGCCGCGCTAACACAGACATTTCTCGAGATCTGCAAATACAAACTCTGCGTGATGCAAATACACCCGTGGTCACTTTTTTTGGGAAGAGTTGGAAACTTCACGTTACTGAAGTATTGAGAACTACTCCTTTAGAGAATCGCTCCATGATTTCGGACACGGTAGCTTATTTTAAGCACCTTCGTCGTGAAGTGGTCTATGATGCAGAGCACTTTTTTGATGGATACAAGGATGATCCAGAACATGCATTGGGAACTTTAGAAGCTGCCCGTGAAGCTGATGTGCTGGTCCTTTGTGACACAAATGGAGGGACTCTGCCGCATGAAATTGAAGAAGTAGTTCGTGTTGTAAATAGGTTTTTCCCTGGACGTGTGGGAATCCATACCCACAACGACTGCGAACTGGCTGTAGCAAACTCTATTGCCGCCGTACGAGCTGGTGCAGTACACGTGCAAGGCACCATAAACGGATATGGAGAGCGAACCGGTAATTGCAACCTGACAAGTCTCATTGCTAATTTGCAACTGAAATTGAAACTACCTATGGTAAAAGACCTCTCTGAGTTACGAGATATTTCGCTTTTTGTAGATGAACTTGCGAACTGCCCCGCGAATATTCGTGCACCGTTTGTTGGTGCTACTGCTTTCGCCCACAAGGGAGGTATGCACGTCAACGCTGTCCAAAAGCTAGCGTGCTCTTACGAGCATATAAGGCCTTCTTCAGTGGGTAATGAACAAAATGTCCTGGTTTCTGAGCTTTCCGGGAAAAGTAACGTTTTACTTAAGGCAAGGAGAATTGGCTTGAACCTACATATGGAGCCCCAGACAGTCAAAGAAGTCCTCCTCCGCATTAAAGGCGCAGAAGCGGATGGCTATGAGTTTGAGGCTGCTGACGCCTCCTTTGAGCTCTTGGTGCGTGATGTCCTCGGCCAGCGTCGTCCTCTCTTTAAGTTAAAGGAATATCATTGCTCCTTCCACTGTGCTCAGACTCGACTACATCTATCTTGTAAGGCGACAATAAAACTCTCTGTAGGGAATAGTGCTACCCTTGAACATACCGTAGGTGAGGGAGCAGGACCCGTAGAGGTACTGGATAAAGCCCTTCGAAAGGCTCTACGACCATTCTATAGATGGGTTGATCGAATACAACTTACTGACTATAAAGTACGCATCTTGGACAGCTCTCGTGGATCAGCCGCCAGAACTCGGGTGTTGGTTGTTTCTACAGATGGATATCATTCCTGGGGTACTGTTGGAGTTTCTGACAACATCATCGAGGCCAGTTGGCTGGCATTAGTGGACAGCTTGGAATTCTACAGCCTTAAACTATCGAATGGCTGGCCAGAGATAACTTCTAGGTAGCTACGGAACGCCACTTCCTTTTTTCCAGTTCCCTTTTGTTGTTACCATATCCGCCAGATACCTTGGACTCATCGATAGGAGGTGGCATCGCATTCTGAAATGTAAAACGCGTCATTAATGTTTTAACATATCGTCCTTGTCTTTTGAGTTTACGATGTTTCTCAATAAAGGTCGTCGGTACATGATAGTTATCAAGTGTTCTTGCATATCTGAGCCGACAAGTTCCGATTGACAAGTTTTTCCGGATTTCGAAGTGCAAGTGCGGACTATACATACCCCGATTGGTTCCAACCTCTCCCACCTTCTCCCCTTTGGCAACAAGTTGTCTTTCCCGCACCAGAACTCGACGGAGGTGAGCATAAAAAGAGTCAATCAATCGGAGTCTACCACTCTCATAGAATGCATGCCGAATGATAACTACGTTGCCCCATCTCCCAGAGGCATTTCTTGCAAAGACTACCCTACCAGTTCCTATCGCGTAGACCGGGGCACCTAAGAGCGCATTAGAGCCCAGTCTAATCCAGTCCTCTCCTGGATGCCAACTGGACCATCCTCGCGACTTGCAGTATCCTTTGGCATTTGGGCTGGCTACAGGATAATCAAATCCATCGACTGTCGGGATCTTGACTCCAAGTGACGATTCCCTTGATTGGACAGGTAAGGGGGAAAAGGTAACGGTGGTTAGAAAAAGAAGTATTAATAAGTGCACGTGGAAAGAAATAAAGCGGGTGGTATTATGCATCAGTTAGAATAGCTGATATGGCACAAAGCCTACAACCAAGGAGATGTAGAATGCCCAATCATCATAAAGAAACCTAGAAGAAAAAGTGGACCAACACCTCCAAATAGTTTTCTGCTCTTACCGCAGCTGACATTCCCTATGTAAATGGCTCTACGAGCTCTCTCCGTGTCCATTTTGGATAAAAAAGGCACGGAAGACATAACGGCTGGGTCCGCATTTCTCGAAATCCATTTGGGAAGCGATGGAGGATCTTACTGGATAAACAATCGCACAGTTCCGGGCTCCTAGGCATCTATCTAGCCCCTTCGTGCTATGTGAAGACTTACAATGCCAAGACATAACGGCTGGGTCCGCATTTCTCGAAATCCATTTTTCCCCAGAATGTACAGCAGAGACTGACTCCCAGAAAACTGTTCAATGGATACCCCTAGGTACTTATAAGCCTGCTTGTTACCGGTAATCCATGCAGCGAGTATGGGGAGAAGATGGTGCAGATAGAACCGATAGAGAGTCCGCACCCATGATACCTTTGGTATGGAAAAGTCGAGAATGAAAAGCCCCCCCCCGCGTGATAGAACTCGCGCCATCTCCTGAACAGCTTTTAAGCAATTTTCCATGTTACGCAGTCCAAAGGCTACAGTGATTATATCAAAAGCTCCAGAGCGGAACGGCATTTCTGTAGCATCCCCACACACTAACGTACACACTCCTTTCCTCTTAGCTTGCAACAACATGGAATGACAGAAATCCATTCCAACTACTTTGGAGCTTGGGCAGATCTCCTGCAGTACTCTCGCAAGGGCGCCACTGCCCGTCGCCAGATCTAGAATACGCTTTGCATGCCACTGCCTGACCATTTTGGCTACATACCTCCGCCAAACGCAATCTAGACCGCAACACAAGAGGTGGTTTGCAAAGTCGTAGCGACCTGCGATAGAGGAAAACATCTTACGAATGAGGTCAGGAGATTGAGCCTGCATCACCGGAGATTATTGGCTTGGAGGCTAGAACCTTCAATCGAAAGTTGCGACGTGACCCTTTTTTCACCATTCTTGCTTCCAATGTCTAGGGGTACTCTGTCTTGGCTCCAGTGGTAGGATTCGAACCTACGGCCAACCGGTTAACAGCCGGTCGCTCTACCGCTGAGCTACACTGGAACAGAAAGCTTAGGGTGTGTCCTTTAACTTGAAGCAATCTTTTGAGCAAGAATTTTTTCTGGGCTTGGGCCATTCGCACAAAGACCGCTTCACATTCTCATGGCATAGAGGTTGCTCTATCATATTTGCAAAAGCAACCCACCCTATACTCCACAGAGGGATATAAAATAACACCCGCGGTGACCTTTAATTAACCTAACTAGACAAGCCGCCCCACCCACTGGCCCCCCATCCGCCTTTACACTAAGGTAGTCTACCTGGGATATAAAGACATAAGGAGAGGAGAAGAGTATATTACTTTATCGATGGATGGGCTATCTGTTGCTTTAGGTCAACAGGTGAAGCCGCATTGCCGATGTTCCAATAACACATATATTCCAAGAGCAAGTGGCACCAGAGAAGAGCCTCCCTAATCAATCTAGCAACGGCCTATATTTGACAAATCGGCTTTATACAACACGATTTTCAAGAAAAGTTGCAGGATGTCTTCTCTAGAATAAGGATAAAACCTGGCGCTCAACGCCTGGTAAGGTATGGCAACCAGAAGAAAGCCCCCTGAACTGAGACCTAATACTTATCTTCGAATTCAATGCAGGCCGTCCCTATGCCCCACATCACTTCGCTAGGAAAATTTTGTACCAGCATGTGTGCCATCCCTACCAACATGTGCGTATTCTCAACATTCCAGGACTTCTAGTGCTTTCTGTAGGCTCGGTCTATCGTAAATGCTCAACACGGGTACTCCTTTTCGGATGCGCTTTACAAAGCCAGCCAGCACGTCACTGGGACCTAGTTCTAGTAAGAGGTTGCACTGAAGACAATCCAGCAGACATTCTACTGACTGTCTCCAACACACACTGGCTACTACCTGTTTGGCAAGCGCGGAGCGAATAGCATTAGTGCCAAAAATGGGACGGGCATCTACGTTACACACTACTGGAATAGAGGGGGAATCCATGGGAGTGAGTTTTAGCTCTTCTTGAAGGCTTTGATAGGCAGGTTCCATTAAACGAGAATGAAAGGCTCCATCTACATGGAGTGTCACTACTTTGCGGGCGCCGTATTCTCTAGCTAAGGAAATTGCAAGTGTTATTCTCGGCTCTGCACCGGAGATGATAATCTGGCCAGGACAGTTAAAGTTAGCTATGTCCACATTCGTGATGGCGGCTAAATCTCGGACAGCGTTCTCTTCAGCTCCAATTATTGCCGCCATCTTTCCCTTTGTCTGCCTACAGGCTTCCTGCATGAAACCCGCTCGCTTTGAGACTAACTTTAATCCAGTTTCAAAATCAAACGTCTCTGCAGCTGTATGAGCGGTGAATTCGCCGAGCGATAGACCGGCTGCAGCAGCAAATTGGAAATGGGGAATAGCACTTTGTACTGCTGCCAAGATGGCTAATCCTTGAACGTAAAGCGCAGGCTGACAAATGGTAGTCCGCATTAATTCCTCAGCCGGACCTTTAAAGGCAATTCTTGAGAGAGGGTATCCCAAGAGACAATCTGCCTTTTGGAATAGCACTGAAGCGCTAGGATATGCCTGACAAATATCCTTTCCCATACCAACAGTTTGGGCCCCTTGTCCGGAAAACATTAATCCGATTTTCATAAACAGGTTGGCCGGCTATGGAGACTCCATCACCTTCCAAATTGTCTACCCTGTAGCTATTCGTAAGATTCTCCACCAGACGGTCCCCATCCACAGGCGAAAGGTTTCTGTGCTATCAAAATTCTTTGCTGAGTTCTCCGTCCCGAGGAGAAAGTTGTGCAGAACGCCATTCCTACAGGTATAACTGGGAGCAATGGGAGGGATGGCAGAGTGGTTGAATGCACCGGTCTTGAAAACCGGAGGGGCAAAAAGCCCTCGTGGGTTCGAATCCCACTCCCTCCGTACCATTTTTCCCAGAGTCTTATCAGTAGGCATTGCATAGCTCAGCCTGAGAGATGTTATAGGCAAAGAGAACTGCCGGTGGCGGGATTCGAACCCGCACACTCCTTTAGAATAAGGGATTTTAAGTCCCTCGCGTCTGCCATTCCGCCACACCGGCTGGGTCCACCAGGGATGTTTTAAGCAGACCTCCTAGTTACACTCGCCCGTATCCCCTTCTCTCACCTGGGCAGAAATTAGAAAGTCTCGAATGTTTAGTCAAGCCGAGTGAGGCTGTCCTCCATCAAGCCTCGAGTCAGATCAACCTTCCACCTCTTCTATTCTCAGACAGAGGTGCGAGAGGGCGGCTCTCCTGTTTTCTCCATTGAGAAGACCAATCCCCTATCCTGCGGGTAAGCCCCGTACCTTACACGGGAGATTCTGATAAGAAACCCAAAGCCAAGGAGCTGCCAATCTGTTAAATCTACAGTCTAGGAGATTGAGAAAAAAGCAGCTCCATAACTCTGCAAGGTTACAGTTCACCTACAATGTAATTTGTAGAGTTACACAGTATGGGCTGAGAAACTAAGAAATTTAGAAATTTCCCATTTGTCAAAAAACTTTAAGGGTTGAGTTTGGAACAAATCCTGATTAGTAGTCGAGGTAGAATCTAGGGAGCAGGCCGACCTGTTAATTGTCAGCTTCATTCGTCAACGCCCATCTTTAATGCTACAGCTATTTCCTGGTAAGGGAGAGTTCTTATCCTCTGCCTCCGGCGGGAGTCTCCCTCCTGTTGTCCCAATCTGGACAGAACTAGCAGCAGACCATGAAACGCCGATTTCTGCATACCGCAAGCTTTTTGGTGAGGAAGTTCTTTTCCTATTAGAGTTTTCAGAAGGGCATAATCTGGCGGGACGCTATTCGATTATTGCTTTAGGCGCACATGCCACGTTTTCCGCAAAGGGAAACAAAGTTCAGATGAGGCAGGGCGGAAGCCGTATAACGCTCTTAGACGTGCAGGACCCACTGAGCGAAGTAGAGAAATTTATGATTCGACATCACTCTCCTACTCAGGAGGATCTTTCCCCATTTTGGGGAGGTGCCATTGGCTATCTTGCTTATGATACCGTGCGTTGGTTTGAACCCACTATTCCTCCTCCATCTAACGATGAATTGGGATTGCCTGATATGTTCTTCCTTATTCCAAAGACGGTCCTTGTCTTTGATCATCACTTCCATCGTCTTAAGGTAGTTGTCAGTGCCATAATTGGGAAGTCTCCAGCTGGGCAAGTATTTGATATGGCAGCAAAAAGAATTCGTTCTGTCGTGGAGCGGCTCTCCCAGCCTGTGCAGTTTATGCCATTATCTCCAGCCAACGTATTCTCTCCTATACTCCCACAATCTAATACGACCCGCGCACGCTACCATAGTATGGTAGAACATGCGAAAGCGTGGATCCATTCTGGAGACATATTTCAAGTAGTGCTTTCTCAGCGGTTCGAGTGTTCCTACAATGGAGATCCTCTGGAAGTATATCGCGCTCTGCGATTTGTTAACCCATCGCCCTATCTGTTTTGTCTTCGATTCCCTGGGGGTTTTTCACTTGTGGGTAGCTCTCCGGAAGTACATGTGCGCGTGAGAAAGGGAAAGGTCGAGATCCGTCCAATTGCTGGAACGCGCCGAAGTGGTCGAAGCAGAGAGGAGGCAGCGGTATTGGAAAAGGATTTGCTTTCAGACGCTAAGGAGCGTGCAGAACATCTCATGCTAGTAGACCTAGCACGTAGCGACATGGGGCGGGTTGCAGTATTTGGATCGATACAGGTTACTGACTTCATGACAACAGAACACTATAGCCACGTTATGCATATTGTTTCACATGTCGAAGGAAGATTGATAAGGGATAGTTCCTCCTTTGATGTTGTCCGTGCCACATTTCCTGCTGGTACTGTCTCTGGCTCCCCAAAAGTACGTGCCATGCAGATCATTAATGAGCTGGAGATAAGTAAACGTTGCACGTACGCTGGGATCATTGGGCGTTTTGGTTATGATGGAAGTCTGAATTCCTGCATTACCTTGCGGACTATTCTCCTGAAAGGTGGTAGGGCATACATACAAGCTGGGGGTGGAATAGTGGCTGACTCCACCTCTGAGGGAGAGTACCAGGAAACTGTGAACAAGGCCATGGCTTCCTTGCGAGCACTAGAGATTGCCAGGGCCGTTCCCCCATGATTCTTGTCATCGACAACTACGATTCCTTTACTTACAACCTTGTACAATACTTCGGCGAGCTAGGTGCTCGCGTGATTGTACGGCGAAACGACAAAATAGACCTTTCTGGGGTAGAAATCCTTCGCCCGGATCGCATCTGTATTTCGCCTGGTCCATGTACACCCCGAGAGGCAGGTGTCAGTAGGGAAATAATTCACCATTTTGGGGTCCGTCTCCCCATCCTCGGAGTCTGCTTGGGGCACCAGTGCATAGGCGCAGTCTTTGGAGCTGAAATTGTTCGTGCCAAGCACCTTATGCATGGTAAGACCTCCTCGATCTACCATAAAGGAAAAGGCATTTTTATAGGTCTTTCTAGTCCTTTTCAGGCCACCCGATATCATTCTCTCTTGCTTCGGCGAGAGTCTCTCCCAGACTGTTTGGGAATCACAGCAGAAACTGCAGAGAAGGAAATTATGGGAATCCAACATGCAGAACTTCCTCTTTATGGAGTACAATTTCATCCAGAGTCCATTCTAACAGAAAACGGAAAGGCCCTCTTACGGAACTTCCTACAATTGTAGCCTATAAGAACAACAAGTGGAATAATGTAGGGGCCTGTTGACTTTCTGTGGCAGTATCGCCCAAGACCTGCTTGGCATTCTATGTATATCCCTCTCCTTTCACATGCCAGACTTATCTGAGAAGGAAAGTCCTCTCAATAGGCCGGCCGAAAATGCACTTAGGCGGAGAAGAAACCCTTCAGCTTCTACTTTTCGGAGACTCGTCTGGAAAAAAAGAAAGGTGTTTTTTTTATTACTGCTTCTGTTAGGGGCCATAACCGTGTGGAAGACAGTAGCTTATCGCCATGAAGCTCTCCCTCACCCGCTCAAGGAGGAAGAGGTTATCCCAGTCATGCTGGTCACTGCTGAGATGGAAAATTTTCCAATTTATCTTGATGGACTGGGAACTGTTCAGGCCTATCACTCAGTACAGGTTAAAGCACGCGTCTCCGGACAGATCCGAGAGATCTGCTTTCGGGAAGGACAAGCAGTTAGAGAGGGGGATACAATAGCTATTCTTGATTCGCATCTTTACCAGACCGGATATAACCAGGCTGTTGCTAGAAAACTCCAGACCCAAGCCCAACTGGAGAGCGCACGTATTACTCTTGCACGCCAGCAACGTCTTTTGAGAAAAGCAGCTCTTGATCAGCACTCCTACGATACACAGCAATGCCTGGTAGCACAGTTAGAAGCAGCAGTACAAGCGGATGAAGCTCATCTAGAAAGTCAAAAGATTCAGCTTGAGTGGACTAAGGTTATCGCTCCAATTACCGGACAAACTGGCATCCGAAAAGTGGATGCCGGAAGCCTGGTTACAGATGGCAGTAGCATTGTAACTATCAATCAAATTGAGCCGATTTGTGTCTCCTTTGCGCTTCCACAACGCTACCTAGGACAGGTTCTCCAACCATTCATGCAGGGAAAGAAGTTGCAGGTTTTTGTGTTAGATCAAGATAATCAGACCGTTTTGAACAGGGGTACGCTAGCAGTTATTGACAATCAGATTAATCCAGCCAGCGCAACTTTTCAGTTGAAGGTGGCCTGTAAGAATACAAACTCCCGACTTTGGCCTGGCCAGTTCGTAAACGTTCGTCTTTTGCTGAAGACACTCCCAAATTCGATAGTCGTCCCAACAGAGGTTGTACAACTAGGCCCTCATGGCTCGTATGTATATGTGGTAGGACCGGAAAAAAGGGCAATGATGCGCTCAGTAGTTACCGGATCCGTAGAGGCCGGGCGTACACTGATTCGGTCGGGTCTCGGTGTAGGGGAGAATGTAGTTATAGAAGGGCAATACCGCCTTCGACATAATTCCCCAGTCACAACTACCCTCCTTCAGAGGAGAAATATCAGTGATTCCATCCGGACTAAGGACGGGAGTTAGTGAGCGTGTCGTTGTGAGCCGCCTTTGAACTTTTATGAAGAGCATTTCAGGGCCATTTATTGAACGTCCCGTCGCTACTTCCTTGCTTATGACGGCGATTTCCTTCGCAGGTTTGCTCAGTTATCAACTGCTCCCAGTTTCTGCATTGCCATCGGTAGATTTCCCAACAATTCAGGTGACATCAAGATATCCTGGAGCAGATGCCCAAGTAATGGAATCGTTGGTAACGGCCCCCTTGGAAAAGCAATTGGGACAGATTAGTGGAGTAGCTTCTATAGGATCCACTAGCTCTATGGGAACTTCTGTAATTACACTACAGTTTGTCTTAGGAAAGGATATGGACCAATCTGCTCAGGACGTGCAGGCAGCCATCAGTGTGGCTAGTGGTGTCCTGCCTAAGGGTATGCCAACTTCTCCTATCTACAACAAGGTGAACCCGGCAGATACTCCTATTCTAACTCTCGCCATCACCTCGGATAATTTACCCTTAGTGAAAGTCAGTGATTATGCGGACTCTGTCCTAGCGCAAAGACTCAGTGAGGTCTATGGGGTCGGACTAATAACCATTCAAGGCAACCAGAAACCGGCAGTACGGGTTCAATTGAACCCATCCACTCTTGCTGCAAAAGGAATTAGTTTAGAGAACGTACGTAGAATGATTATACAAGCTAACGCTAACTCTCCCAAGGGGAGCTTTGAGGGGACCCGTCAGTCGCTCACCATAGGAGCTAATGACCAAATTCAAAGTGCTGGCGAGCTTGCCTCATTGCTTCTATCCTATCGGGATGGGGCATTTGTATCTTTGAAAGACGTGGCAGTGCTAGAAGATGGGGTCGAAAACTCATTAACACGGGCCTGGATTGCTGACCCAAAGCAGTCATATCAGCAAGCTGTCCTCCTGGATATTCAAAGGCAGCCGAACGCCAATATTATTCGCACAGCCGATCGGGTCAAATCCATCCTTCCACAGATTTCCCGTTCTTTGCCGGCTGGAGTACATCTTTCTGTTTTTTCAGATCGTACCGAAACAATTCGTGCATCTATGCGGGACGTACAATTTACTCTCCTGCTAACAGTTTCTTTGGTCGTACTGGTGCTCTTACTCTTTCTGAGAAAGTTGGGCGCTACGCTCATTCCGGCCATAACTCTGCCAATTTCCATGTTAGGGACCTTTGTCCTTCTCTATGTTTCCGGATTTAGCTTGGACAACCTTTCCCTAATGGCACTGACTATCTCAGCCGGATTTATAGTAGACGATGCTATTGTGGTGATTGAAAACGTCGTCCGCTACATAGAGCAGGGGGAGCCCCCGATGGTGGCTGCTTTAAAGGGAACTCAACAAATTGGTTTTACAGTCATTTCTCTTAGCGTTTCCCTCATAGCGGTGTTTATTCCCCTATTGTTCATGCCTGGAGTGGTTGGACACCTCTTCAGGGAATTTGCTATTACACTGAGCTGTGCTGTCGCAATATCTGCCTTAGTCTCTCTGACCCTAACCCCCATGATGTGTTCCAAGGTATTGGATGCATCAGACATACATTCAAAGAAGGGCACATCCAGGCTCCAACATTGCTTCGATTGTTTTTTCAGTCGTCTTCTGCAGTTCTACCGTCGTTCCCTAAACTGGATATTAGAACATCAACGGATGACTCTTTTAGTCGTGGTAGTTACCACCCTCAGCACGGTAATCTTATTCTCGTCAATCCCAAAGGGGTTTCTGCCACTTCAAGATACTGGATTGCTGATCGGTGTAACGGATGCTCCCCAAGATATCTCCTTCAGTAAGATGGTGGAACTACAAAAGCAAATCTCGCAGCGCCTCTCCCAAGATCCAGGTGTATTGAGGGTGGCGGCTTTTGTTGGTGCTGGTACGGTTAACCCTACACAAAATATAGGTAGATTTTATATTGTACTGAAGCCTCGAAAGGACCGCGAAAGTGCACGAGAAATCATGCTGCGCCTCTCAAAGACCACTCAACAAATACCAAACATTCGCCTACACCTGCAGATAGTGCAGGATTTACAGATAGATACACACATCAGCCGGACACAGTTTCAATATACACTAGAAGGCACACACACTACTCTCCTTCGAGAATGGGTACCCAAACTGCTCGATAGGTTAAAGGCTGAGCCTAGTCTCACCGATGTAGCCACCGATCAACAGCACTGTGGACTCCAGCTTCACGTTGCGATTGACCGTACAGCTGCCTCCCGGCTCAATATCCCCATCCAGGCTATCGGCGATACACTCTACGACGCATTCGGACAACGCCAAATATCAGTAATCCACACCGATCTTAATCAGTATCGCATCGTCATGGAAAACGAGAAGGGATTTCGAAACTCACTACGGTCCCTAGAGAAACTCTACATAAGTTCTACCGCGGATGGGAGGCTAGTTCCTCTGGGATCCTTAGCGCAAGCAAATGTTCAACCGGCTCCACCAATGATTTCTCATTTCAGGCAGTTTCCATCAGCGACGATTTCCTTTAACTTGCATCCCGGGTTTTCTCTTGGGGAGGCTGTACGCTCTGTTGAGCGAGTGCGAGCGTCTATTGGCATGCCAGAGAGCATTCAAACTCATTTTGTGGGTAGCATTGCAGAGTTCCATGCTACCCTCGAGAAGGAGTTCTTTCTCATTCTCTCAGCCATCGTAGCAGTTTATATTGTGCTGGGAGCTCTCTACGAGAGCTACTTCCATCCCATCACCATTTTGTCTACGCTACCTAGCGCCGGAATAGGAGCTATACTTGCTCTTCTGCTCTGTGGACTAGAGCTTTCTCTAGTTGCCCTTGTCGGCATCGTTTTACTAATCGGTATTGTGAAGAAGAATGCAATCATGATGGTTGATTTTGCTCTGGATGCAAAGCGCGAGAAGCGTCTTTCGGCAAGAGATGCAATTTATCAGGCATCTCTCTTGCGATTCCGACCCATCCTGATGACGACAGCTACTGCATTGTTGGGGGCCATTCCTATGGCTTTGGGGTCCGGGTTAGGATCTGAGTTGTATAAGCCGCTAGGGATAACAATTGTTGGCGGATTACTACTTTCCCAGCTCGTTACTCTCTACACTACACCGGTGGTGTATCTCTATCTTGATAGATTAGAGCAATACATAAAACAGTGGAGAAAGGGACTAGCTACTGGCAGCGCCTCAGCGGCAACATGAGCGTCGCAAAATTCTTTGTTGAACATCCACGCGGTGTCTCCCTGGTAGCAGCAGGAATGTTTCTCCTTGGTATGGCAGCGTACTACTTTTTTTTACCAATTTCCCCGTTACCTAACGTAGATCTTCCGACTATTAACGTCTCTACTTCCATGCCAGGGGCTAGTCCTGAAACGGTTGCTTTGTCCCTAGCAGCTCCTCTGGAGAGGCGCTTAGGACAGATCGCTGGCCTACAGAGAATGACTTCTTCTAACACTTTAGGTAGCTCTTTTATTACCCTCCAGTTCGACTTGAATAGGAGCGTTGATGGTGCTGCGAGGGACGTACAGGCAGCTATTCAGGCAGCAAAAGGTGACTTGCCCCCTGGCGTAACACCGCCCACATATCACAAGATAAACCTTGCAGGTACTCCTATAGGAGTGCTTGCCATGACGTCCGATACCTTGCCTATCACTCAAGTATACGGACTGGCAGAAGACATCGTAGCACAACGCTTAAGTCAGATTACTGGAATTAGCCGAGTTCCAGTTTACGGAGGAACAAGAGCTGCTGTCCGCATACAAGCGCATCCAGCTCTGCTTGCCAATATGGGCGTGAGTCTAAACGAGTTACAAGGCTCTCTTTCTCATACTAACTCTTGCATCCCTAGGGGGTTCCTGGAAACCAGCGGCCAATTCTATGGACTTCATACTGACGCTCAGCTTCTTAATACATCGGAATACCAATCACTAGTGATTGCCAAAAGAAACGGGACTCCAATTACGCTTCCCTCAATAGCTCATATCACTGATGCGGAGGAAAATGCACAGCATGGAGGATGGTTCAATGGAAAACGTGCTGTGATCCTCCCAATATTCAAGGATCCACGTGCAAATGCCATTTGTATAATTGAGGAACTTTATAGGATGCTACCTTCTCTCCGTTCTTGGCTACCTCCTGGGATACATCTGGATGTCGTTATAGACCGCACGCAGACTATCCGTGAGGCTCTTTATAATCTCCAATACACACTAGCTCTAACTATTGCTCTCGTCCTCGTAGTGGTATTTTTGTTTCTTCAGCGATGGATGCCCACTGTCATAGCAGGCGCCGCAATATCCCTTTCCCTAGCAGTTACTTTCGGAGCTATGGCACTCTGCGGCTTCAGCCTTAATAGCATTTCCTTAATGGCATTAACTATCTCAGTTGGATTTCTAATAGATGATGCCATAGTTCTCATAGAGAATATCACACGCCACATAGAAGCGGGACATGCTCCCATAGAGGCCGCCCTACGGGGCATAAGGCAAGTGGGGTTTACAGTGATATCGATGGCCCTTTCAGTGGTATCTGCCTTAACACCTATTCTGTTTATGGGGGGGATAGCAGGGCGGATTTTTCAAGAGTTTTCCGTTAGCTTGAGTACGGCAATCCTCATCTCAAGCGTTGCCTCTCTGATTCTCATACCTACTTTTTGCGCTCGATGCCTACGTAAAAAAACTTCCCACTTGCACAACACTTTCACTGTATGGGCGGGAGCCTTGCTTTCAAGAACAGCGACTTGTTATCAGGTAGGCCTAGCATGGGCGCTGCAGCATAAAAAAATCATCCAAGGGACACTCCTAGCTACATTGGTAGGTAGTCTGGCTCTCTATAAAATGGTTCCCAAGGGTTTCTTCCCGCAGCAAGATACAGGACTAATGTTCGGTGTAACAGCAAGTTCCAAGAACTTATCCTATCTAGCTCTTCAATCTAAACAGCAGCGGCTAGCGGAAGTTATTCTAGCTGACCCAGCAGTAGCAAGTGTAGTATCCATCATACACAGGGGAGACGGTTCTCCAGGCAGCAGTTTCCTTTACGTTTCTCTTAAGTCTCTCTCGGAACGCAAAGTAAATGTAGAGAAGGTCATCCATCGTCTTCGGCCAAAGCTAGCTGCAGTACAGGGAATGACACTCCATCTTTTTTCCGCACAAGAGCTTCGCATGGGAGGCCGCATTGGTATGGCCCAGTATCAGTATGCCTTACGTTCTGACAATTTTTCAACTTTGCTGGAGTGGGCTCCTCTTTTGCTCAAAAAACTGCGAGAGCATCCAAAGTTGGTTGATGTAGAAAGCAACCAAGAACTCGATGGTATACAAATGAGACTTAGCATCGATCGTGGCCTTGCTGGACGCTTGGGCATTCAATCCGAGCAGGTCAGTTCTGCATTACACAGTGCGTTTGGCCAACGGCAAGTGTCCACCGTATATTCTGGCAGCAACCGGTCCCACGTGATTTTGGAGGCTAGCCCAGAATTTTCTGGCAACGCAAATTCTCTTAATAAAATTCACATCAAGTCTTCTTCTGGAAACTTAGTTCCTTTAAGTGCAATAGCTTCTTTTAAAGAAGAAAGGGCTCTGCCCGCAGTTAATCACGAAAATCAATTTGCAGCAGTAATACTCTCTTTTAACCTAAGGGAGGGGCTTGCACTAAGTAAAGCCATAGCAATAGTGGAGAAGGCGTGTAGTAAACTCCATATGCCTGTCTCCATCAAAGGAGAATTTGTAGGAAATGCAAAACTACTGAAGAGGACTTCCTCGTCCCAACCCTTGCTCGTCTTGGCTGCTGTTGTGGTAGTCTATATCGTCCTGGGAATATTGTACGAAAGTCTACTCCATCCATTAACTATTCTTTCTACATTGCCTACAGCTGGCATCGGAGCACTCCTTGCCCTGCTTCTAGTGGGGATAGAGCTCAGCATTATAGCGATGATTGGCATAATTTTACTAGTTGGAATTGCGAAGAGAAACGCCATTATCATGGTCGATTTTGCTATTGAGTCTCAGAGAAGACGAGGCCTTAGTGCATACGATGCGATTTATCAGGCTGCTATTGCGCGATTCCGCCCCATTCTTATGACGAATGTAACGGCCTTGCTTGGAGCTTTGCCACTTGCAGTAGGGCAGGGAAGCGGAGCGGAGCTGCGTCAGCCGCTTGGGATTGCCATTGTAGGGGGAGTATTAGCATCACAAGTGCTAACACTTTTCACAACGCCTGTGATCTATCTGACCCTAGAACACCTCAATGGAGTGATTACTAGAGCCAAATGCTCTTTTCTTCAATGGTGCTGGAGTTTACCTACTAAAACTGCCCATTGGGCAAACTTCCCAAAAGATTAAGAAAGACAGTTCTGGCAACCTCTGCAACCCCGTACGTATCTATCTCTAGCCCAGTTTCCTGGGAGAGAGAGGTCATGACGACTCCAAAAATCCCACAGGGGACGATGGCTGAAAATCCAGTCAGTTCCTTGGTCACGTTAAATGCGAACCCGTGCATGGAAACCCACTGTCGCACTCCAATACCGATTGAAGCAATTTTCCGGTTTTCTATCCAGACGCCAGTGAAACCATTCCTACGCCTTCCGCTCAATCCGTACTCTCTCATAAGCGCGATTAACACTCCCTCTAGGAAACGGAGATATCTGTGAAGATCCCGTCCCCTGGAAGCTAGGTTAAGGATAGGATAGCAAATAAGTTGACCAGGACCATGGTAAGTGGCTTGTCCACCTCGATTGGTATAGTGAACAGGAAATGGGAGATGGACTGGATCTAAGAGACTCGATTTATCCTGTGTTCTTCCGATAGTGAAGACCGGCTCATGCTCAAGAAAAAGCAGCCTTTCCTCTCCGCAGGAAGAGGTTTTTTCGACCCAATACTTTTGGAAGAGTAGTCCTTCCTTATAGGGAACCCTGCCTAGCCATTCTACAGTGGGCACGTCCATTTTCGCTTAGGTATCTCTTACAAGGACCGGGTTGCCTGATAAAGAAGAGCCGCAGAGCTAGCTTGAAAATGACAAAGGCCAACAGCCATGGCGTCAGCAGCATCCCTGGAAGGGGTCTCTGCGAGCCCCAATATAGACCTCACCATGAAGGCTACTTGGTATTTCTCTGCAGTTCCATATCCGACAACCGCCTGTTTTACCTTTCTAGGTGCGTACTCATGGACAGGAAGCCCTCGCTCTGCGGCAGAAAGAAGTATGACTCCATGAACACCGCCCATGCTGATGGCAGTGCGGTGATTTTGCACAAAAATAATTGCTTCTATGGCAATGGAGACGGGGGAATGTTCCGTAATGAGCCGAGCGATGCTTTGGTGAATGGAAAGGAGACATCTGGAAAGACCAAGCGCTGCTGCACTGCGAATAGTTCCGAACTGTAGGCAACGGACTTTCGTATCTCTGCAAAGAACTGCATAACCCGTGCTCCGTAAGGAAGGATCCACAGCTAAAATTGTCTCCATGCTTCTTATTCTATTCGCCGTACAAGGGATTGGAAGGCATGTTGCACTATCTCGAAGTGGAGATCCTTCATAGAAGTGGTGTGGGACACAACTGATACAAGAATATTTGCTGGAGCCCACACACGAGGGTTTGTAGGGCCATAGAGTAGAATGCAGTGAATATCTGTTGCAGCGGCTATGTGGGAGATTCCACTATCTTGTCCGACAAAGACACAAGCCTGAGATAACAATCCAGCAAGGACGGGAAGGGGAAGGCTTTCGAGAATGTGTAGACGTGGGGAGCAAATTTGACTAGAGAAATACCTAAGCGCAAACTTATCGGCTTCTCCGCCAACGCATGCCAGATTATACCTGGGAAATTTTTGAAGAACCCATAGGAAGAGTCTTTTCCAGCAAACAAGCGGCCAGTTCTTATGTGCCCCACCACTGCCGGGGTGCATCACGAAAAAAGGCGCTTTACATCCTGTATGCTTGAGCACATGCAGGGCGTTTTGTTGGTCCTGGTTAGACAAAAAAATCTGAGCAGCAGGATCCTGCAGGAAGAGAGACACTTTTTCAAGTGGCTGCGCTAGCTGATAGGCAGCGTGTGCGTCGTCGTCGATTTTTGAGGATCCTTGGATGAGACATCGCACTCCAGCGCGAAGGAGATTTCTGGAAAACCAAGGATCCTGAATATAGTTAACAACTCTTTGAAATCCAGAGAAATACCTATAGAGTGCTCTACTGAGTTGTGCTTGTGGAAAGAAAAGGCTAGCCAACGAAGCACTACCCAAGTCGTGCGTTGCCCGTGCGTAATATCGCCCCTCTGCAAGTTGGACAGCGGGATAGCAACCCAGGATATCCACTGCTACTTTCGGAAACGCTACGCGGAGCAATCGGATCGCTGGTAGTGTTAGAACAAAATCACCAATTGCGCCCCCACGAATCACCAAAATGCTCATACTGAGTACGTTGCTGCAAACTAATTACAGATGGCCTTTCGCTTGCTACCTCGATTTATCCTGGATGTTCTAGAGGTGTGCTAGCCCCCTCCCAATCTGCAGGACGGTTCCAAGGAATCAGGCTTTCTTCTTTGAAGCTCCTAGCGGGGCGAGAATAATTAGTAGTAGTGCATCCAGAGGAGAGGAGCATTGCTGCGAGACTTATAAAGTAGAAGATGTATTTTACCATGGTAGAACTTGACAAATGCTGCGCTGTTCTCAACAGATGCTGCGCAGAATATACCCTTGTTTGGCATCTCCATCGACGCTCAGGTGAGCAGGGTATAGGAAGATCAACCTAGCATAAAGATGTTTTAAAGTTTCCTCTGTAGTCTTATCCTCATGGATCTAAGTTTTTTGCCTGCGGAGTACCAAGGGGATGCTTTATAGCGTATAGCGCGCAGTCCACAGGGCTTTGTTATATGCTACACGGCTTGGATAGAAGAGTCGGCAACAGTCTCCCGGGATTTTGAGTTATAAGGGCTTGGACACTTATCCGCCTCTACACTGTACACAGGACCCACTTGGGGAGAGGAATGATAGGAAGAACCGTTTCTTCTCTCCTTACTGTCATCGTTTCTCTAACATTTGTAGCATGGGGACGAGCAAAAATGGAAATGGGTACACTCTGAGAAGTGCTCTGATCCATCTCAGAAGCTCAATTTTTCGCTTGAGACCTTTGGAGGGTGACCTTTTTTAGATGTTTTGCCTTCTTGACTCTTAGCAATTCGATCTTAGGGTCTTCTCATGAACTTTGAGAATCGCGAGCAGGTTTGTGCCGCAGCTCGCAAGTTTTTAGAGGACAAAGGATTGCGGAAGACATCGCAGCGGAATGCTATCATTCTGGCGGCGTTTTCAACTTCTGACCATTTCAGTGCGGAAGATCTATTGCGTATGGCTAGGGAAATTGATTTCTCCGTCTCCAGAGCCACGGTATATCGTACTCTGCCACTTTTGATGGAAAGCGGACTCCTAAGAGGGCTAGATTTAGGAAACGGAGTGCAGTACTATGACCCGAACTTTATAGAGCATCCCACTCATAACCATCTTATCTGCGTAGATTGTAACAAAATCATTGAGTTTGAAGACATGAATATGGAACTTCTGGAGAACTGTATCTCCCGTAGGCTGGGATTCCTTCCAGAAAGTAAGATACTGCGTATTGAGGGACATTGTGAGGAGTTACGACTACGCGGGAATTGTCCAAAACGCCGTGAGTAAAGATACCATGCGGAAGGGGAGGTTTTCGGAGGAGGCATCCACACTCCTTAGAGCTTATACAGAATCTATTTCCTATGACTGGAGACTGTATCGGCATGACATCCAAGGAAGCTTGGCTCATGCTAAAGCACTAGTTGCAGCAGGCATTCTGTCGGAAGAGGAGCGCCTTTTGATTGAAAAAGGACTGCTTGCAATCCAAGCAGAGATAGATAGGAAGGAATTTGCATTCGACGAAGCCTTGGAAGATATCCACATGAATATCGAGGTGGAATTGATTCGACGGATTGGATCCGTTGGGGCCAAGCTGCACACAGCACGGAGTCGCAACGACCAGGTGGCTTTAGACCTTCGTCTATACCTGCGTGAAGCCATCGCTAAACTGCGTAAACAGTGTGCCAGTCTACAACGCAGTCTTGTAAGCTTTGCTTCCAGACATTCCAACATATATATCCCAGGCTACACTCATCTTCAGCGTGCACAACCGGTTTTGTTGGCCCATCATTTGCTCGCCTATACGGAAATGCTGGCCCGTGATAGAGGTCGTTTGAACGATTGCATGGGAAGAATGGATGAATTGCCTCTTGGTTCTGGTGCCATATCTGGATCGACTATCGTGCTGGATCGTCAACTGTTAGCCCGGGAATTATGTTTTTCTCGCATCACCCAGAACAGTATGGACGCCGTTAGTGACAGGGATTTTGCCTGCGAATTCCTTTCTGCTCTGGCCATTTTAGGTATGCATCTTTCTCGACTTAGCGAAGACATAATTTTGTGGGTTTCAGAGGAGTTCGGATTCCTTGAGTTAAGTGATCAACATACTACTGGCTCTAGTCTAATGCCTCAAAAGAAGAACCCCGACGTTGCAGAGCTCACTCGCGGAAAAACGGGTCGTCTCTACGGCAACCTATTCTCGTTACTTACCACCCTTAAAGGGTTGCCTATGGCTTATAACCGTGACATTCAGGAAGATAAAGAGGCTGTGTTTGATTCTTTGGACACTGCCAGCATGGCTCTTCCTATCTTTGAAGAGATGCTAGATGCAGCCCATGTGAGAAAAGATCGGGCTGCTGCTGCCGCTAGTGATCCCATACTACTTGCAACAGACTTAGCTGATTATTTGGTGTTAAGGGGATTACCCTTCCGTCAAGCCCATGAAGTGGTTGGGCGTATCGTCACAATGGCTTTCCAACTGAGTGTGCCTCTCAACCAGATCTCTCTGCAGCAGCTACGTGTTATTTCTCCACTGTTTGAAGCTGATGTGAAGGAAGTTTTTGATCTTCAGCAGGCGGTTGCACGCCGGCTGGCTATTGGAGCTCCTGCTCCCACAAATGTTGAGGAACGACTCACTTATTGGAAGAATGCCTTGAGAGAAAACGTATAGTCTTCGCAAAGGTGTATGCTTCTCCATTCACGGTAAGAGGCCCAACATGCGCCGCCGCCCCGTGTGTGGGCATGTTGCTTGCCACTGCTCCAAGAACGCTTATTCTCCTAGAGCATGTGCATTCCTTCAGTCTATTGTCTTAAGAAGATGAGCTTTTGGTACAAATTTTGTGGACACCTGCAAAGTCAGGATGAACCTAAGCCATTCCTTGATCACGTAGAAGATCTGCGTCGCATGCTAATTAAGATGGCAGTAACACTAACCGCTATGATCCTAGCTTGTTTTGTCTTTCGTACGGATCTAGCGAGGCTGTTACAGCTTCCCCTCGTAGTAATAGACCCTTACCAAGCAACTCATCTGCAGTCCCTTGGAGTAGCAGACTCGATGGTGGTTTCCTGCCAAATATCCTTTTATACAGGTTTAGCGCTCTCTCTTCCGTTCCTAATTTTCTTCCTGGGAGAATTCATCCTGCCAGCCCTTACCCAACGTGAGAGGCAACTTTTGCTTCCCACTGGTGTGCTTTGCACTCTCCTTTTTTTGGCAGGGACTGCCTTTGCATATTTTGTGCTACTTCCCGCGGCTCTAGCATTTTTCTCCACAGATGCCCGTTCCATGCAGTGGCATCCTACCTGGACAGTCCGTGAGTACTATGCGTTTGCGACACAATTTATTATCGCTTTCGGATTGGCCTTTGAGTTGCCCCTTGGTACATTCCTTGCCATTAGGCTAGGACTCTTGAACGTAGCTTCTCTGAAGAAAAAGCGAGCGTTTGCCCTTGTCATTATTCTTGTCTTAGCTGCCATTATCACTCCAACGTCCGATTCGTTCACTCTCCTTCTTGTAGCGACACCCATGTATGGACTCTACGAAATATGTATCTGGATGGCACCTCTTGTTAGGAAGAGAGATCTGAGAGATTAAAGGAAGAGGGTGCAACAGCTTCTGCCAAGAAGCAACCGTTCACCGCAGGCGTTTCACTACTCTGCTAGCTGACACGGGCTTCTGCGCCCTCATCAAGCGAAGGCTTCCCGGAAGTTGGTTGTTGCTGGGTCAGACAGTGAAAGGTACCAAGACCCCAGATAAGTTTACAGCAATTAATAGGTACCACTTTACGAGAGGGAAACATCTCCTGGAGGATGAAAAGTGCCTGACTGTCGTGAAGGTCTGCAAATGTAGGAAGGAGGATGATCTCATTCCCAATAAAGAAATTGGCGTAACTGACTGGCAATCGCTGCCCACTTATCAAAAGGGGCTCTGGCATAGGTAGTGTGACAATATTGAGGCAACAGCCATTGCTTAGTTTTGTGTTTTGGATCCTGCGTAGATTCTCTTGGAGAGGCTGAAAGTTTGGATCCCTCTCGTTCTCTTCAATGACGGTAAGAATAGTGTCCTCTGAGACAAAGCGTGCTATGTTGTCTACGTGTCCATCTGTATCATCACCTGCAATTCCCTCGCCTAACCAGAGAACTTTGTTAACGTCCAGGAAACTCTGTAGGACTCCCTCAATCTGGGATCTGGTCCGTTCGGGATTTCTACGAAAGTCTAGGAGGCAGCTTTCAGTGGTGAGCAATATACCTGCGCCGTTAACATCTATCGATCCTCCCTCCAGTACAAAGTCCAAGCAGCCAAATATTGGAAGGTTAAGCTCCCTACTCACATGGATAGGGACGGCATTGTCTGCATCGTACGGTAGGTATTTCCCTCCCCAGGCATTATAGCCGAAGTCCACCACAGCAAGTCGCGGAAACCCATCCCTTTGGATAAAGATAGGCCCATGGTCACGACACCAAGGCTCATTGGTAGGGATGTGAAAAAACTCCACTCGTTCTGGAGGCACAGTGCTGTTGAGTAAAGAACGAACTTGCTTCTCCTGTTCTAATCCTGAGACATTAATTCGGACAAGCTCAGAGGCAGAGAGAACTTCTACCATACGCACAAAGGTGGGAAGCACCTCCCTGTAACAGGTAGCAAAGCTGATGCACTCTGGGTGGGGCCAGGAGATCCACGTCGCCTCATGAGGCTCCCACTCCGCCGGCATACGGTATCCGAGCACGGCAGGAGCTACCGTGCTAATTTTGGCCATGTCACTCCTTAGCAAGTGCATTTCGCGTGGGTCCTTCTCCTTTGTTAGAGAAAACGAAGGAGGATAAGTAACTAGAGTTTTTTGTACAATCATATACGCTGGGGCCCTTGCTATGCCGAACTTATACATAAAGACATATGGCTGCCAAATGAATGAACAGGACTCTAGACAAGTCTCTGGAATGCTCGTAGCCCGTGGGTACCGTTTGGTGGAGAATGAGGAAGAGGCAGATGTTATCTTGCTTAATACGTGTAGCGTGCGGGAGATGGCTGAGCAGAAAGCCATTGGAAAAATGGGAATGCTGCGAAAACTCCGTCACGATCGCCCACGTTTGATACTTGGCTATCTAGGTTGCATGGCTCAAGTTCGTGGCGACGAGTTATTAAACATCTCTCCACACGTAGATCTCGTGGTGGGTACACAAAAAATTCATCGCGTAGCTGAATACGTAGATACAATCTTCCGGCGTTATCAGCAGGCACGAATGGATGACGAACGTCTGCCCATCGTGGATGTGAGTGAGGAGCAGGATCCTCCAACAGGCGCCTTAAGTCACACTCATACTTCCAAGCGGCGGCAGGCAACGGCTTTTGTATCCATTATGCAAGGGTGCAATATGCACTGTGCATTCTGTATTGTGCCGCAAACTCGTGGGGCCGAGAGATCACGATCCGTGGAAGAGATCGTGGAGGAGGTGCAAATGCTGGCAGATAAGGGAATATTGGAGGTTATTCTACTTGGTCAGATCGTCAATTTTTATGGACGTCACCTTCTTAAGAAGGTGGGCAACAAAACCCCTTTCGTGCAGTTAATTGAACGAATTCACCAGATAGAGGGACTGGAGAGAATTCGGTTTATCTCCCCCCATCCGATAGGGTTTCGGCAAGATCTGATCGACTGCTTCGCAAGGCTACCAAAACTTATGGAACACGTCCACCTACCTCTTCAATCGGGATCAGATCGTGTCCTTAAATCAATGCGCCGAGGTTATACTGTGGCTGCCTACCTCAGGCTTGTGGAGCGATTGCGAACTGCCAAACCTAATCTGGCTCTCAGTACCGATATTATCGTAGGCTTTCCAGGGGAGACGGAAGAGGACTACCTGGCGACAAAACAAGTTTATCAGGCTGTTGACTTTGATCATGCATTTGTCTTTCGTTACTCGCCTCGGCAAGCGACTTCAGCTTCCACCATGGAACAGCAGGTTCCCGAGGACATCAAGGAAGCCCGTAATCGGGACTTGCTCCGTCTTCTCCGTATCACTAGTGCGAGAAAACTTTCAGCCTGTGTTGGAACTCGTATGGAAATTCTTTGCGAGGGTCCCAGCAAGACCAATCCAAGTCTGTTTAGCGGTCGAACTCGGGCTAATCAGCTGGTCATCTTTGACGGTTCAAATCGTCACATCGGTCAAGTCTTTGATGTACTTATTACCGGCTCTTCTGCCAGTACGCTCTACGGTGATCCAGTATTATCCTTGTAATTTATCCTTGTAATACCCCTGAAAAGGGTGTGCTTGGGGTTATGGTTACTCTTTGCTAGTTAGTTGCAAATAGGCAACCAGCAAGCTAGCCGCGTAGCGCGCTGTTGCGTGCAAAGGAGCGTGTTTTTCCGTCTGTTCTTGGATTGCCCGTTGGAAAAAACCTTGGTATAGGAGGTCTTCCTTGTGGCAGTCTTACTGCCATAGTCTTCTGCAGCCTGATAATCATGTTTCTCAAGACTAAAGACAGGCGCGAGGTAATTTTTGGTACAAAGTCCTGTGTTCGTACATCACACACTGGCATTCTCTTCGTTGTCTCTGCCCCATCCGGAGCTGGGAAGAGCACGCTGTGTGCTAATTTACGGCAGGAGGGCGATTTTATCTATGCTGCCTCCTGTACAACGCGGCCACCACGCCCTGGAGAAATCAGTGGGGAGGATTACCACTTCTTAAGTGAAGAGGCGTTTCGATCTCACTTGATACAGGGAGAATTCTTGGAATATGCTGAGGTCCACGGACAAAAATATGGTACCTTAAAGAGCACCATAATTGATCATCTTAAAAAGGGAGTGGACGTCCTCATAGACATCGACACTCAGGGCGCAGCTTCCATTCGTTCCTGTAAGGATCTCTTCATCTTGCAGGCCCTGGCGGATATATTTATCATGCCCCCTGGCCTTGGAGAGCTTAGGCGTAGGCTAGTACGTCGGGGAACAGAGAATGAAGAACAAATTAGGATGCGGCTTGCTGCCGCCAAACTGGAGATGTGCAGGTGGAAAGAGTATAAGTACACAATTGTTAGTGGTTCTATGGAGGAAGATATTGCCAAGTTCCGCGCTGTCATCCGAGCTGAGCGATACCTAAGCCGGAGACTTCTTTTAGAAACGGAAGCAGCAACGCCGCCGTGAAGACTATCGTTCTCGGTGTCTGTGGCTCAATTGCAGCCTATAGATCAGCGGATCTTGCTGGCTCTCTGGTGAGGCTTGGTTACACAGTTCACGCTGTTTTAACACAGGCAGCTACCAGGTTTATCAAGCCACTTACGCTACACACTCTCTCCAGAAATCCAGTCATAACAGGTGTGTTTGCAGAAGAGAGCAGTTGGCATCCAGGCCATATTGCCCTCGCAGATTCCGCGAGCCTTCTGCTTGTGGCGCCGGCTACCGCCAACATTATTGCAAAATTAGCCCTTGGTTTTGCCGACGATGCGCTCTCCTCGCTGGCTCTGGCATGCCGTGCTCCTGTGCTGCTCGCTCCAGCAATGAATGGAAAAATGTGGGAACATCCAGCAACTATGGCCAACGTCGCACTTCTTTCCAAACGGGGAATAGAGTTTGTTGGTCCCAGGAGTGGCATGCTCGCTTGTGGATACGAAGGGATTGGGAAGCTTTGGCCGATAGAAGAAATTGCTGCACGTGCCCACCAAATGCTTTCCGTACACGGAAATAAAAGCTTAGCTTGAGCACGTCAAAAGGATTATCTCACAAATGTACCCTTCCGTGGGAAACTTCGAGGACTCTAGCAGTTTTTTTCTTCCTATTCTTTTGACTAATGCTCTGGCAAAGCCACACGATGCACGTCACATATGTTACCCAGTCTACATGCAAAAGACTTTCTTCAAAGTGCTTGTGAGGCAGCACTCAAAGCTGGTGGGCTGTTACGGTCTTTTTTCGGAAAAAAATTGCATGTAGACACCCGGGACGCGCATGATATCAAGCTGGAGCTTGATAAGCGCTCACAGAAGCTTATAGAGGGGATCCTCTTGGGACATTATCCAAGCCACGCTCTCTATGGAGAGGAGGGGATAGTGGGAGGTGACTCTGAAGACTATCAGTGGATAGTTGACCCTATCGATGGGACTTCAAATTTTTTCTGGGGGATTCCGCATTTTTCTATTTCTATTGCTCTACGCTATGAGGGGCAAATTCTGGTTGGTGTCATTTATGACCCTATGCGGGATGAACTCTGGACAGTAGAAAAAGGGGCTGTCCCTACTCTTAATGGAGTACAAATTTTCGCAAGTAGGCGTAAAACGCTGGCCGATGCGGTGATCTCCATAGGAGTCTCCAAGTCTTTTGAAGCCATTCAGTCTGGTCTCGCCTTGTTTCAGAGGATGGTTCATGTAGTGAATAAATGCCGGATTATGGGAAGCGCTGCCTTAGACATGGCCTATGTAGCTTGTGGTCGCCTAGATGCCTATGTTGAAAGCCAGATTAATCTATGGGACGTAGCGGCCGGTATGGTTCTTGTTGAAAAGGCAGGAGGCAAGGTAGAACTTAGTCCCCATCCAGTGCAGATCGGCAAATATTCGATTATCGCCACTAACGGGAGTATTTGTCTTGGCCTATGAGGAACGCCTTTTTAGTAGGCATAGGATACGACGTTCATTCCTTCAAGGAAGGCCTCCCCCTGATTCTTGGGGGTATCCGTATGGAATCTAAGAAGCTAGGTGGGCTAGAGGGTCATTCCGATGCAGATGTATTGGCACACGCACTTGCAGATGCCCTGTTGGGTGCGGCCGGGAAGCCGGACATTGGTTGTCTTTTTCCGAACACGGACGAATCCATCCGTGGTATAAGTGGTCTGGAGATTTTGCGGAGAGTTAGTGTACTCTTGCACGCAGAAGGTTTAAGCATATGCAATATAGATTGCACTGTAATTGCTGAAGCGCCTGAAGTTTCGCCTCACTCATACGCAATAAAGGAAAAACTTGCTAGGGTTCTCGATATAAAGCCCACGCGTGTTGGTATTAAGGCTACTACCAATGAAGGCATGGGGTTTCTCGGGAGAAAAGAGGGTATAGCTGTGCTTGCCACTGCAAGCTTGGTTTCATTCTGTGAGGAACCGTTGCACTCTCCTGAGAGATCGCAAATATAAATGCTAGGTTTCTTTAATACTCTTACCCGCAGAGTGGAAGAGTTTTCCCCCTTAGATCCCGATGGAAAGACCGTTCTGCTCTACACCTGTGGCCCGACGGTATACAGCCTGGCTCATATTGGAAATTTTCGCGCCTATATTTTTGAGGATCTCCTACAGCGCCACCTGGAGTTTCGTGGGTTTAACGTGCGGCGGGTGATGAATCTAACAGACGTAGAGGATAAAACCATTCGTGGCTGCTACGAGGCGGGCACCTCTCTTGCGGATTTTACTCGACCCTTTAAGGAGGCATTTTTCCAGGATTTAAACACGCTGCGAATAAAGAAGGCTGAATCTTATCCAGAGGCGAGTGAGCCAGTCCATATTGGACGTATGATTGAAATGATTGCCACTCTCATTAGTAGAGGCCATGCGTATCAAGCTACAGATGGTTCCGTATATTTTCGATTATCAACATTTCCTACCTATGGGCAACTTGCCCATTTTCACCTCGATGAGTTGCGACCTTCTGGGCGTATAAAGAGTGATGAATATGAGAAAGAAAATATGGGAGATTTTGCTCTTTGGAAGGCATGGGAAGAGAGAGACAAGACCGTTGGTTGGGAAAGTCCATGGGGCAAAGGGCGACCTGGGTGGCATATTGAGTGCAGTGCTATGGCTATAGGCATTCTAGGACCAAGCATCGATATCCATTGTGGTGGGGAGGACAATATTTTTCCTCATCACGAGGCAGAGATTGCTCAGTCAGAGTGTGTTACTGGAAAACCTTTTGTTAGACTGTGGATGCATTGCCGACATCTTCTGGTTAATGGACAAAAAATGTCTAAATCTAAGGGTAATTTCCTAACTCTTCGGGATCTTCTTCGTCGAGGGTGGACGGGGAGAGAAGTTCGGTACGTGCTTGCCAGCACTCGCTACAGAGAGCCTCTGAACTTTACCTTTGAGAGTCTTTCAGGAGCTAGGAGTACCCTGAAGCGTTTGGATGAATGGACCCGGCGCTTACGCAGTAGAATCAGCAGCGTTTCGCAGTCTGCAACAGCCACACCCCCACAACTGGACACTGCGGCGTTTGGAAGGGCATTGGACAACGACCTAAATACTTCGGCGGCGCTAGGTAACATCTTTGATATTGTACGAGATTCCAACCGACTTTTGGATCAAGGGGAACTCTCACCCTCCAATATTACCTTTTTGGATAACTGGATCAAGCAGGTGCATTCCGTGTTCCGCCTAGAGCCAAATTACCGGCGGCCGGACCTGCCTAGAAAGGTGACTTCTCTTCTTTTACGAAGAGAGCAAGCAAGGGCCAAGGGGCAATGGAGCACTAGCGATAGTTTACGAAAGGAAATTCTCGCTTTAGGATGGAACATAAAAGACACTAGGGGTGGCCAGGAGGTAAGTCATGATCCACATGCGTTGGATTAGGTCGCAGCAAAGAAAGCTTTCGGGGCCACTCTTCACATCCTACATATTTCTTCCATGTTCCACCCAGAGGACTATTTTGATCTAGTTCACACTGAGCACGCGACTCTTTTTGAAAAAGTCGAAAATGTTTGGGAGGCGTTATCTGGAATTGGGACTTATCTCCGACTTAACCTTCAATCTGGCATTGAGGGAAAGCTAATAGGAAATCCGCTTATCGGAAAAAAGACTCGCGTGGGGAGGGGAACACTAGTCGAAAATGGGGCAGTGATCAAGGGGCCGGCATGGATCGGGGAGCACTGCCAGATTCGCCACGGGTGCTATATCCGAGAAAATGTAATTGTCGGTAACGGAGTCATCCTGGGGAATTCCTGCGAATTAAAGAACTGCTTAGTCTTTGATGGTGTCCGGTTACCACACTTCAATTACGTTGGGGATTCTATTTTGGGGTATAGAGCCCATTTGGGTGCAGGGGTTATCCTTGCTAATGTCAAATTAAGCTCGGATGAAATTTGGGTTGTGGGCCCACATGGAAAGACTGCGACAGGATTGAGAAAGTTCGGCGCCATACTAGGCGACTACGTAAAGATAGGCTGTAATTCCGTCTTAAATCCTGGATCTCTCGTTGGTCGGCATGCCGTGCTTTATCCCGGCTGTCAATGGCATGGAGTCCTGCCTGCCCACTCCATCGTTAAACTAAGGCAGCTACCGCTGGAAATTCTTTCTAGCAAGCTAGCCTCTAACGAACGGAGAGAATAAAATCCCTCCATCCTTCCCCTTCCATCCAGCGTGCGGGTCAAGCTTCATCAAGTAGAGCATCCCTCCAAAGCCCAATGTCTAGGGTAGGAAGACTATCTTTTTCTCGCGCTGCCAAGGCTTTGGCCTGCCAACAATCGTCTGGCATGCAACGCGCACTCAGCCTCCTAAAATGAAGGAAGAGCTGGCTTTTTTATAGCCTTATCGATTGGCTCAAGAAGCCATGGATTAATCGATGTTATCCCTTGTCATTATACAAACGGTTCATAAAAAATGTGCGAAGCGTTTTATCTTCTAGACGTTCTAACACAGAAGCAAGAAATCCATTAGCAATGAGCCGGCGACCCAATCTTTCAGGAATGCCCCTCGTCCTCATGTAAAAGAGTTCCTCCGCATTGATTTGCCCAGAAGTCGCTCCGTGAGTACAGCGGACATCATCTGCTAAAATTTCCAAGCCAGGCATGGAATTGGCCTCAGCGGCATCACTAAGGAGGAGGTTACGCACCTTTTGATAAGCGTCTGTTTTTTGAGCGCGTGGTTCTACTCGAATAAGACCAGAAAAGATAGTGCGTGCCGAATCGTCAAGTGTGTTATGGTGCAGGAGGTCGCTGGACGTATCTGGGACAGTATGATCTTGAAGGGTGCGCTGATCAATCTCTTGGACCCCAGAGGCCGCTGTTAGTGAAAGCATGAGACTACTGGCCTTGCTTCCAGCTAACCGGCTGAGACTCTCAGAGCGGAGGAAGCCTGCTCCAAAATTCGCCTGAAGAACAGTCGCTCTGGCATTCTGAGACACTAGAGTAGAATTAAGGTGCAAGGCACGCGTGCGAGTGCTCCACTCTTGGATGACAGCGTACGTAGCATGAGCCCCAGCTGCAAGGTGGATATCGCTGATGCCACAGACAAACCCTCCATCCTGTGGGGAAACTGAGCGAAAGTGCTCTAGCACAGCAATACGGCTGTTTTCTCCGCAGACGATCAGGGTGTGTGGAGAGAGAGCGACGCCCGTTCCATCTAGCCAAGAAAAAATCTCTACGGGAGTTTCAATAGTGGTGTTCGGTGGGACATAAATCAATACCCCGTTGCGTAGACAGGCCTTATGCCACATTGCATACTTGTGGGATCCTAATTCTGCTGCTTGTCTCATGAAGTAGCTCCGAACTAAACTCTCATGAGTACGAATAGCAGATTTCAAAGGCAACATTACCAACCCAAGAGGGTGTGGGCTCTGTGTTCTCTGTAAAACTAGCGTATGATTAGCAAAGACGAGGCAGGGTGTTTCAGGAGTAAGTCCACTACTGTGCTCTAGGAGAAATGGCAAGGCATCTCTTCTAAGGTTGATGACATCCCCCCCGTAGTGAATTTTGGGAAGCTCTAAGGCCTGTACACTAGAGAACCGCCATGCTTCCTGATGAAAGGCAGAAGGAGAGGGTGCAGAGAGAAACTCCTCCCATGCTTGGTGCTGTACTGAGCGAAACCACATCGGCCAAGAAGTCTCCTCTCGCAGTCCTGAGGTAGAAGAAAGCCGCCGGGATATCATAAGGTGTGGTTGCTTGTCTATTGAGAAATACCAATAACCAACCTATCCTACAGAGCCTTCCATTTCGAGCTCGATGAGTCGCTTTAACTCGACGGAATACTCTATAGGAAACTGACGAACCAGGTCATTTACAAACCCATTAACGGCAAGACTCATCGCCTCACCTTCGCTTAATCCACGCTGCTGCATGTAAAAGATTTGCTCGGCGCTAATTTGACTAACACTAGCCTCATGCTGACAGGCATTCCCCTGCCCACGGACAGTGATAGCCGGATAGGTGTCCGTACGGCTCTGCGAGTTAACCAGCAGGGCATCACACTCCGTATTGTTTTTGCAACCCTTCAGCCCCTTAGGTATGCGAACGAGACCACGGTAAGTAGCACGGCCATTCCCAAGGCTAATGGATTTGGAAACAATGTTACTGGTAGTTTCGTCTGCGGCGTGGACCATCTTGGCACCAGTATCCTGATGCTGGCCATCCCCAGCGAGGGCGATACTAATGACCTCACCACGAGACTTCTGGCCTCTCATGATAACGCCCGGATACTTCATCGTAAGGCGTGAACCAATGTTGCAGTCAATCCATTTAATCTCCGCCTCTTCGTGTGCCAAGCCGCGCTTGGTGACGAGGTTAAAAACATTGGAGCTCCAGTTTTGCACAGTAATGTATTGGATTTTAGCACCCGGCATAGCTACCAGCTCCACAACAGCACTATGGAGAGTAGCAGTCTCAAACTGAGGTGCTGTACAGCCCTCCATATACATGACCTCACTTCCCTCGTCTGCAATGATAAGCGTACGCTCAAATTGGCCAAAACTCTCCGCGTTAATCCGAAAATAGGCTTGGAGGGGATGTTTTACCTTTACTCCAGGAGGTACATAAATAAAACTCCCTCCGCTAAAAACGGCACTATTAAGTGCGCTAAACTTATTATCTCCCGCCGGAATTACTTTGCCAAACCACTTCCTGAAGATTTGCGGATACTGCTTGAGTCCTTCTGTACTACCAGAGAAAATGACCCCCTGAGCGCTAACGGCCTGTTTAATGTTAGAATAGGCAGCCTCACTGTCAAACTGAGCCTCCACCCCAGCTAAAAATCGGCGTTCTTGCTCTAAAATCCCCAACCGCTCGAAGGTACGTTTTAACTTTTCCGGCACCTCATCCCATGAGCGTTTTGGCCGTTGTCCCTGAGCGAGATAGTACCGAATTTGATTAAAAGCAATACTTTCCAAATCTCTGCTCGCCCAATGGATAGGGAGTGGCTTTTCTAGAAACTTCTTATAGGCCCGCTTTCGAAATTGACGTACCCAGTCTGGGTCTTCTTTGATGTCAGAAATGTAGTCGATGGTTTCTTCGCTCAGACCAACACCTGCATCATAAGCATAGTCAATAGCATAGCTAAAATTGCCGACGGAGCGGTCAATATCAATTTGTGGCTTCATCTCGATGCTCATTTCTCATTAGTTTCTCGTTACTTACTACTTGAATAGGTATTTAGGTGGATTCAAAGCAAAGCCGGTGGAGCGGCCCCCCTTCCCTGCTGCCTCCCCTTCCCATCATCAGGACAGCGGACTCGCCTCGGCAAGCCAATCATAGCCCTTAGCCTCTAATTGTATAGCCAGTTCCCTTCCTCCGCTAAGAGCAACTCTGCCTTCCATCATAACATGGACGCGATCTGGCACAATGTAATTCAAAAGCCGCTGGTAGTGAGTAATAATCAATATTCCAACGTGTGGGCCTCGCAGGGCATTCACTCCTTCAGAAACAACCTTCAAAGCATCAATGTCTAGTCCACTGTCTGTTTCATCCAATATAGCGTAGGCAGGACGTAACATAGCCATCTGGAGAATTTCGCAGCGCTTCTTTTCTCCTCCAGAAAATCCCTCATTTACAGAGCGAGAGGTAAATTCTCTTGGAATTTGTAGTAAATCCATTTGCTGATAGAGGGTAGAGTAGTACTCGGTGGCCTCCAATTCTTTATCCTCAGGGAGCTTAGCCTGGATAGCAGCACGAATGAAATTAGCAACCGTGACACCAGGGATCTCCACTGGATACTGAAAAGCTAGAAAAACTCCCGAGCAGGCGCGCTCATCGGGCTCCATCCCAAGAAGGTCTCTATCGTCAAGCATAACGCTGCCGGAAGTAGCGGCATAGCTAGGATGCCCGGCAATAATCTTGGCAAGAGTGCTTTTTCCAGAACCATTCTTTCCCATAACGGCATGTACCTCTCCCTTCGGAATCTTTAAGTTTACCCCCCTCAGAATCTCCTGGCCACCGATACCAGCGTGAAGGTCTTGGATGGTCAGTGCGCTCATCTCGGTGTATGCCTAGTGTAAAGTGGAAGTAGAGCAGACACTATCGTGTAAATATGGGACGGGTGAAGCAAGTAGAGGTGGCGAGGCAAGAAAGACAGGCATAGCCTACACCGGGTAGCGCTACCTCATAATCCGATTGGAAACCAAAGGCAAGGAAGAAGAACAACAAAAATTCCATGGTAGGCTCTTTTTTTGTTCGGCTGTGTCATCCGGTAGGGTAGCAGCGAGTGCCTTCTCTGCACGTGAGGCCAAAGCCACACGGCACACTTTACTCCTCACTAGCTGGAATCCAGGCCCATAGGTAAACTTCGTGCCACAAAAGGGTATTTCCACCGGGACTCCTACACATAGATAGCGTCCATAGCACTAGCAGTTCTTTTGTAGCGCTTTCTACTTTTCTACTTTCTATTGGTCAAGTCACTGAACTCCGGATACTGTGGACGGCGGAGAGTGGGTCTGGCGTCCCAAAGATAGCCGTTCCGGAAATGAACACATTGGCACCAGCTAGATGACACTTAGCAGCGGTTTCTACGCAAATTCCTCCATCTACCGCTATGTGAAATCCTAATCTTTTCTGAGCGCGAACCTCAGCGGCGGCCCTTATTTTCTTCAACATCTCTGGGAGAAAATCCTGGCCACCAGATCCTGGGTATACGGTCATGATGAGAAGAAGATCTAGATTGACAAGGAAGGGAAATGCTTCGAAAAGCGGCGTTTCAGGATTGAGGGCCAGCCCGGCTAAGCAGCGCTGGTCGTGGATAGAGCGAAGCGTTTCAGATACACACTGTGATGCCTCAATATGGAAAATGACGGAGTGAAAAAAAGAAGATGTGGAAGGGGGAATTAATCCAGGAAAATGATGCTGAGGGGAATCGATCATTAGATGAATGTCAAGGGGAAGCTCTGTAGAACGCGCAACAGCCTGAACGATGACAGATCCAAAGGAGATATTGTTTACGAAATGACCGTCCATAATATCACAGTGGATCCGATCAGCTCCAGCTGAGGTGGCCAAACCGACCTCTGCCCCGAGTTGTGAAAAGTCACAGGCAAGAATAGATGGAGCAACGAGTGATTTGTGGTGGTCTAAATGCAGTCCCATGGGGCACAGTATAAGTGTATCCAACAAAATTGTACACGGTAGAAGTGTCTACGTGGAGGGAGGAAGACAGGTGTTCGTTCTTCGCCTTGCCAAGTAAGGTTGACCAAATGTTAGACTGGCATTTTATGGAGGAAGCATTACGTGAAGCAAGAAAGGCGTTGAAGCTGAAGGAGGTGCCCGTTGGTGTCGCAATTGTCCGTTGGGGGAAAGTCATCGCACGCGCGTGTAATCAGGTAGAGACTCTAAGAGATGCCACAGCTCATGCAGAAATATTGGCAATTAGGCAGGCAGAGAACATAGTCGGAGACTGGCGTCTGACAGATTGTACTCTGTACGTTACGAAGGAACCGTGTCCTATGTGTGCAGGAGCAATGGTGCAGGTACGTTTAAACCAGGTCGTATTTGGCTGTTCTGATCCTAGCAGCGGTGGTGCAGGTGGGCGAGTCAATCTTCTGCAGATGCCCGGACGAAACCATCACTGTAAGGTAGTAGCGGGAGTACGTAACTCTGAGTGTAGAAGGCTTCTAAAAAGGTTTTTTGCCTGTAGGAGGCTTTGTGCAAAAGCCCCCGATAGGACCCAGAAGATGCTCCTTGTCAATGGAAGGCAATTTTAGCAAGTTTCCCGCTGAGGAGTTCAGGCTGTAATACAAGTAACGCGCTCCTTGTTTATCTCTGCTAAGAGATTATTCAGAGTGAGGTAAGGAATGTCACGGCTGACACTTGCGACGATTGTAGTGGTAGCCACCATTAGTTTGGTGGCTTGTGTCTACTTAGGTAGGACGGCCGTGACTCCAACTAGACATCGGAGGGTATCACCGCAGCTTTACCGGGAATTGGATACGGCGGTATGCCTGATGCTTGGGATTTATTTCCTAGTCCTTAGTGTAGTCCCCAAAAATGCTTATCCTCTCTTGAAGATGAGCGACATCCAATGGGGAGGGCTTTTTTATCTTGCACTAGACGCAACCATTTTGAGTTTTCTGACTGTTCGTCACATCTTCCCCGCTCAAGCTTTCGGGGTTTGGAAATTGCAGATCCTACAACTCATCAAATCATCAGTATCGTGGTTAGCTGCGCTCTACCCGCTGATTTTTTTGGTACAGATATTCTCGGAAAATCTACAGGAGGCCCACCATCAGCAGCCACTGGTGCAATTTTTGGTAAAAAACACAAACCCTTCTGACTGTATCGTCGCCACTTTCATAGTCGTGGTGATTGCCCCTCTTAGCGAAGAACTTATTTTCCGCGGATATTTGTACGGTGTCTTCCGTCAGCACATAGGCTCACTGAAAGCTGCACTTATTACCTCAATCCTCTTCGCGGCCATACATCAGCATCTTCCCATTCTTCCTGGACTATTTCTCTTGGCAGTCGGGCTTTCCTTGGCCTATGAAGCCACCGGCTGTCTTCTGGTTCCCATTCTGATTCATTCGCTGTTTAATTTCATAGGGGTTTTGGCTGCGATCCTTTGATTCTCCAAAAATATCCTTCTTCCTCTCCAGTCATCTTGTGGAAGATAGCCTAATCCGTAAACTCGTCCGATCCTTCCCGCAGGGAACGGATGTTTTCGTTGGCGTGGGGGATGACTGCGCAGTAGTCAGGTGTCCCCACGCAGAAAAACTACTCCTTCTAAAGACAGACTGTGTGATAGAGGGGATCCACTTTAAGAGAGATACTCCCGCTGTTTGGGTGGGATGGAAGGCACTTTGTCGGGCAATCAGCGACGTGGCTGCTTGTGGCGGAACCCCAGCACATGCATTAGTTACTTTTGCCACGCCTAAGCGGCTGTCCATGCGCTGGTTGCAGTCCATTTATCGGGGAATTGGACGCGCTGCTAGGCAGTTTGGGGTCAGCGTCATTGGTGGTGAGTCCTCACGTTCCCTAGATTCCATTTTTCTTTCTATTACACTTACCGGCTACGTCACAGTTCAACGCCTTGCTTTGCGTAGTGGCGCTCAACCTGGGGATTCTCTTTTTGTAACAGGGCAGCTAGGAGGATCTCTGCAGCGAGAACATCATCTCAAGTTTATTCCTCGCCTGGCGGAAGCACACTGGCTCACTACACACTTCTCTATCCACGCTATGACAGACTTAAGTGATGGAATTGGTAGTGATCTGCCTCGCATGGCTGCTGCCAGTCAGACAGGTTTTGAAGTTAATCTCCAACTACTGCCAAGAAACTCTGGCTGTTCCATTCAACAGGCCCTCTCGGAGGGTGAAGATTACGAACTACTTTTTGCTATCCCCCCAAGGGAAGAAAAACGCCTTTTGAGGCGGTGGGATTCTACTTTTCCTAGTACAAGACTTACTAGGATAGGGCACATGAAAACTTGCTCTGAAGGTGATAAAAGCACCCCACTGCCTACGGGATATGACCACTTCTCGAAACGGCATACCTAAACAAGGTTTCTTCTTGCAAAGGTAGAACTCCCCAACCTAGCCCTTGTGTACTAAGGGGTAAAGCTAACTGTGACCAAGATACGCAGGTACTGCAGAGGGTAAGCCTTCTAGGCTAGAAGGCGTAAAACTCAACGAGTGATTTCTGTGCGTTAGACGCACGCTAGCCTGATCTGGTTAAACTGCACCATCTTCCCTCGGGAGTTCCACAGAACCTACATTGTTGTCCTACTATCCTACGCAAAGGGGCACAGCCAAGAACACTCCAACTTAATACCTCTGCCTTCTCAAACCTCTATTTTTTGGCTTTAGTCTCCGTCAAAATTTTTAAAATGAAGATTTCTATTGGATCTGATCATGCAGGCTTTCAATACAAGGAACGTATCACAGTCTACTTAAGAGAATTAAAGCACGACGTGGTGGATTTTGGAACCTACAGTAATGATCCGAGTGATGATTATCCGTACTACATTCTTCCCGCAGCAGAATCCGTCATAAAAAAAGAGGCAGAACGTGTCATTGTAATCGGTGGCTCTGGGAATGGAGAAGCAATTGCAGCCAACAAGGTGCTCGGTATACGCTGCGCACTTTGTTGGAACGATGAAAGCGCAAAATACGCGCGTCTTCATAACAACGCAAATGCCCTCTCTCTAGGACAACGCATGGTTTCCATTGAAATGGCTCTCAACATCGTTCAAATTTGGCTAGAGACCCCCTTTGAAGGGGGGAGGCATCAGCGGAGAATCGAGGCGATCTATCGGTATGAATCATCACTCAAGCGAGCATAGCCGGTCTATCCTTCTGCTAGCTGCCCTCAATAAACTCGGACAATTTGTAATCTTAACATGCGCATACTCTCCGGCATTCAACCTTCCGGTACTCTTCATTTAGGCAACTACTTCGGGATGATGCAGCCCGTCATCCAAATGCAGGGGCAAAACGGAATGGAAATGTTCTGTTTTATTGCAGACTATCATGCCCTTACTTCCATAAGGAATCCGGAAGTCCTACGGGAGAACGTAAGAAAAGTGGTGTTGGACTTTCTTGCCTGTGGTCTCAGTCCAGAAAAAACGTGCTTTTTCCTGCAGTCTGCTATCCCAGCTGTCACTGAATTAACTTGGATTTTAGGCACTCTCACTCCAGTGGGATTGCTGGAGCGATGCCATGCTTACAAAGAAAAAAAAGCCCACAGGCTTCCATCCTCTCATGGATTGCTTTCATATCCTGTCCTAATGGCTGCGGACATCTTACTATACGACAGCGATTTGGTACTGGCAGGTAAAGATCAGAAACAGCATCTGGAGGTGGCACGTGATATCGCTGTCAAATTTAACGAAGCGTATGGCTCGGTCCTCAGGCTACCGGAACCTTACGTGCAGGAAGGAACGGTAGTAATTCCTGGGACAGATGGGGCAAAGATGAGCAAGGGATATGGGAATACCATCGAAATTTTTTCAGCAGAGGAAGTGCTCAGGAAAAGGATTATGGGGATTCAAACCGATTCCACACCTGTAGATCAACCGAAACCTACAGCGGGATCTGCCATCTTATCACTCTACAAGCTAGTTGCTAGATCGCCTGATTATCAACAGATGTTAAACGAGCACATTCATGGAGGAACTGGGTACAGTGCTTTCAAGGAGCGTTTGTTTGAGGCAGTTTGGCTATTCTTCAAGCCTATACGTGAACGGCGGGAGGAACTCATTGCCTTTCCGGAAGTAGCAGATCAAGTGCTCAAAAAGGGGGCTATACGTGCCCACGCAATTGCCAATAGAATTATGGAGCGAGTTCGATCTGCTATCGGACTGCGCTAAGCAGCTGCGCAAGGTAGTACACAGGAGATATAAAAGGTGGAGTGTATACAAAAATTCATGGCGCTTCTTGCGTCTGCACACGCTGAGCAGTGTCCCTGTACCAGAGGACACCATGCTTGCGCGCGTTCAGGATGAATGCGCGGACATTTTCAGCCACTTCCTTACTGCTTAGAAGCAGCCCTACCGTATTCTGCTCGTTCCTCAGAGCTTGCGAGATTTCTCGAGAAACAATTCTGGTAGAGATGAGTGTTTTTTTACTCTCCTTAACGGCTATATCGGCAGAGGTTAATAGACTGTCTGTCTTCTTTGACAATCTAGCAAAATCACTACTAATTTCTCTCAAATTTTCCAAAGTCTCGGAAAGGTTTTTCAGACTTTGTGGCTGGAGAAGGTTGCTAGTACGAACCATCCTCGCAACCTGGCCTATATCCTGAACCACAATACCCAGGCAGGCTATTAATTCTGATGTCTGTTCAGCTACGTTGTTAACAGTGCTAACAAGGTCTTCTATCCCTGATGCATATTCTCCATGAACGGTAGCGCCTGGCAAAATAGGTCTGGTATCTACAGCCCCCTTTCCTATAAGAATATCTACGAACCGATCACCCAAGAGCCCAGAGCTACTAATCGTAAATCTGGATCCCTTTGGGATGCTGACTCCTTGGTTAACGAGAAGTTGGATAGAAACTCCCTTCATGTCTGGTAGGATAGATGGTGAAGTAGCTACGCGCCCAACACGAGCCCCACTGAGAAGGACATCTGCACCTTTTTTAATACCGCTGGCGTTTGGAAAGTGAGCGTTTAGGCGATAATGGCGGCGCATGCTTTCACCAACTCTCCCAAGATACACGGTCATAATCCCGACAGTGGTGAGTCCAACGAGCACAAAAATGCCTACCCGCATTTGGATTTTTCTCTCCTCTGAAAGCATCTGTCCCCTTTTTACTCAGTTTTACTGTTTTCCAATGACCGCCCTTCTATAAAATTGCGGATGATTGGATCGCCAGAGAAGCGTAATTGCCGTGGAGAGCCACAGAAATAAATTCTCCCTTGATCCAGAAGGGCAATTCGATCGCCTATGCGATAAGCGCTCACCATATCATGTGTTACCACGATCGAAGTCACTCTCAACTGTCCTTGCAGGCGTCGAATAAGTCGATTGATGCTATCGGACACGACTGGGTCTAATCCAGCTGTAGGTTCGTCGTACAAAATCACGGAAGGTGGGGAAATAATTGCTCGAGCGAGGGCGACGCGTTTACGCATGCCTCCGCTCAGATCAACGGGCGCTTTTCCGTCATGCCCGATTATATTAACTAGAGCAAGCGCCTTATGGACCTTTTCTCGAATTTCTTTTTCATCTTGCATACCATGCTCACGGAGCGGGAAGGCAACATTGTCAAAAACGCTAAGTGAATCAAAAAGAGCGCCGTCCTGAAAAAGCATTCCGATCTTGCAACGGATGGGCCTTAACTGACGCTCATTGAGCTGGGTGATATCCTTTCCTTCGAAAAGGATCTTTCCGCAAACTGGCTTCATCAGGCCAATTAAGTGTCGGAGAAAGACACTTTTCCCACCACCGCTCCTCCCCAGAAGAACAAGAGTTTCCCCAGGGTAAATGGAGAGAGTAATCCCGCGTAGGATTTCCTGTGTACCTATTTTTTGGAAAAGATTCTGCACTTCGATGAGAGGGGTATTGTTTATTGCGACGCTCATCCTGTCGGAAAAATCATATTTAATCCCATGGTGAGAAAAAAATTTGTAATGAGAATAGCAAGGGAACTGATAACTACTGACTGAGTGGTAGCATAACCTACACCAACTGCTCCACCCTTGGCATCTAAGCCTCGTTGGCAGCTAATAAGGACAATGAGGGCCCCAAAAACTAAACCTTTGGAAATCCCCATGAGAACATCTATACCGTCTGTAAATCGACGCATATTCTCCAAGTAATAAGTACTGGAGACATGCAGAATTTGGGCCGCTACGATGAAACTGGAAGCGATTCCAAAGAAAATGCTTTCTCCGACGAGAAAAGGCATGGAAAAAAGCATAGCAAGCGCGCGCGGTACAACCAAATAGTCGACTGGATGTACCGCCAGTGCTCGGAGAGCATCGATTTGTTGGGTGACTGCCATAGTACCTAGCTCAGCGCCCATTGCCGCCCCTACGCGGCCAGCCACCATCAGTCCCGCTAGCACGGGCCCAAGCTCTCTACACATAGCCACGGCAACTACAGGTCCCACAGCTGATTCCATATTCAAGTTACTGAATTGAAAGAACGTCTGGGCCGTAAATACGGCTCCAGTGAAGGAGCCCGTTACTGCCACAACTACCTGCGAGCGGTATCCAATCTCACAGATCTGCTGGAAAACCAGTTCTAGACGGATTCGGCCTCGGAAGATGGATAAAACGGTTTCAAACCCTATGAGGACTATCTCCCCAAAACAACGAACAAAGGTCAGAAGTGACTCTTTTAGCGACATGGTAATTAACATGGCAAGCTTCCTGCAAGTTCTAGCCTTCTTTAACGGAGAGAGAATGGAACGGCAGGATTAATGGGAGCGTGCTCCTTTCTTCCCATTAGGTCTGTAGATACTGAGGACTTTTGGCAATGGGGATGACGCTACACAGTATTCTCATGTGTAAAAGGATTCGATTGCGAATTTTCCATGACTCTGATTAGTCTACTCAGCCCGTGGGTGGTATCCTTCCCGATGCCTAAGAACGTTTCCCTAAAAAAAATTCTCCTCATTGGTTCTGGTCCAATTGTAATTGGGCAAGGATGTGAGTTTGACTATTCAGGAGTCCAAGCCTGCAAAGCTCTGGCAGAAGAGGGTTATGCGGTGGTCCTTATTAACTCTAACCCGGCCACCATTATGACCGATCCGGAATTTTCGGTACGCACTTACATTGAACCGATTACGCCTGAGATAGTAGCAATGATTATAGAAAGGGAAAAAGTGGACGCTGTCCTCCCCACTGTTGGAGGACAGACGGCTCTTAACGTCGCTGTTGAACTAGTACAGAACGGTACGCTGCAACGTTTTGGAGTACAGTTAATCGGTGCAAGTGCGGCTGCAATCCGAAAAGGCGAAGATCGCCAGATCTTCAAGGAGATAATGTTGGCGATTGGATTGGATGTACCAATCTCCGGCATAGCTCATAGCATGGAAGAGGCACTTGCCATTGCAGGGCGTATTGAAAAATTCCCACTTATTATTCGTCCAGCTTTCACCTTGGGAGGAGGTGGTGGGGGAATTGCTCATAATTACCAGCAGTTTAAAGAAATTGTTCAACAAGGACTCGCCCTTTCTCCTGTTTCAGAGATTCTTGTCGAGGAGTCTCTGCTTGGTTGGAAAGAATTTGAAATGGAAGTAATGCGAGACTGCACTGATAACTGCGTGGTAGTTTGTTCCATTGAAAATGTGGACCCTATGGGGGTTCATACCGGCGACTCTATTACAGTAGCCCCTATTCAAACCCTCACGGATAAAGAATATCAATCCATGCGGGATGCTTCATTTGCAATCATGAGGGCCATTGGCGTTGAAACCGGTGGCGCTAATATCCAGTTTGGAGTTAACCCACAGACCGGACGCATGGTGACCATCGAGATGAATCCTCGCGTTTCACGTTCCTCAGCACTGGCATCTAAAGCGACAGGTTTCCCCATTGCAAAAATCGCTGCTAAGCTCGCTGTTGGCTATAGTCTAGATGAACTTAAGAATGATATTACACAGAAGACATCAGCCTGCTTTGAACCAGCAATTGACTATGTGGTTACCAAAATCCCTCGGTTCACCTTTGAAAAATTTCCCATGGCGGACTCAACCTTGACTACGCAAATGAAGAGCGTAGGAGAAGTGATGGCCATCGGTCGTACTCTCAAAGAGTCGCTGCAAAAGGCCATTCGGTCCCTGGAGATTGGCAGGTTTGGTCTAGGAAGTGATGGTGAGGATAGTCTTCCACTATTGAAGAATGGAACTCCAGACTTAGATCTTATCAGGAAGCGACTACAGGTTCCCAACGCTGAGCGAATTTTCTTTCTACGATACGCTCTGCACGCTGGGATCAGCGAAAAGCGCGTATCCGAATTGTCTGGAATTGATCCCTGGTTTATTCGACATATCCGGCAAATTATGGACGAGGAGAAATCCTATCACCAGAATCCCACAAAGATTTCCCTACTCCGGGCAAAAAAGATGGGTTTTTCCGACCGCCAACTTGCCTTCCTTTCCGGCATCTCCGAGTTAGAAATCCGCAATCGCCGCAAAGCTCAAGGCATTGTTCCAACTTACCGACTAGTGGACACTTGTGCAGCGGAGTTCGAGGCTCATACGCCCTACTATTATTCTACCTATGGTGATGAGGATGAAATCCACCGGACCTCCCAAAAAAGGGCAATGATTCTTGGGAGCGGCCCTAATAGAATTGGGCAAGGAATCGAGTTTGACTACTGCTGCGTTCATGCAGCTTTCGCTCTTAGAGAGGAGGGAATCGAGACTATTATGGTCAATTCCAATCCGGAGACTGTCTCGACTGACTATGATACAAGTGACAAGTTGTATTTTGAGCCACTAACGCTAGAAGATGTTCTCAATATTTATGAAAGAGAAAACTGCAGCGCTGTAATTGTCCAGTTTGGGGGTCAGACGCCACTCAACCTGGCTGCTTCTCTGCAAGCAGCGGGTATCCCAATTGTTGGAACACAGCCGCATAGTATTGAAGCAGCAGAAAATCGCAGATATTTTGCCGCAATGATTGACCGTTTGGGGTTGCGGAGAACAGTTGGTGGAACGGTAATTCATGAGCAGGAGGCCTTGGCTGTGGCTGCGCGTATCGGGTATCCTGTACTAGTTCGTCCCTCTTTTGTACTAGGCGGTCGTGCAATGGAGATTATACACTCCGAGGAAGATCTCTGTTGCTACATTCGCGCCGCCATACCAACTTGTTGTGGGGGGCCACTCTTGGTGGATCGCTTCTTAGAGGAAGCTACTGAAGTGGACATAGACTGCATTAGCGATGGAGACCTCTGCGTGGTGGGTGGCATTATGGAGCACATCGAGCAAGCTGGGATTCATAGTGGAGATAGTGCCTGTATGATCCCTTCCTGTTCGCTTTCATCAACAGTTCTAGCACACCTTAGAGAGGCTACCAAAGCCATCGCACGTGAACTAGACGTTGTTGGCCTTATGAATGTCCAATTTGCCATAAAGGATAGAGAGGTGTACGTGCTGGAAGTGAATCCTCGGGCTTCTCGAACCATTCCATTCGTTAGTAAGGCCATTGGGGTGCCGCTAGCAAAACTTGCAGCGAAGGTGATGGTTGGTCGTAAGCTCCGTGAGTTAGGCTTCACAAGGGAAGTAATTCCAGCTCATTTTTCCGTAAAAGAGGCAGTATTTCCCTTTGCGAGGTTCCCAGGAGTAGACATCCTTCTAGGACCAGAGATGCGATCTACCGGGGAGGTGATGGGCGTTGATCAAGACTTCGGAATGGCTTATGCCAAGGCTCAAATCTCGGCTCAATCAGCCCTTCCTCTACAGGGGAGCGTCTTCCTTAGTGTAAGGGACACAGACAAAGACGCCATCGCTCCTATCGCCCTAGAGTTCCATCGTCTGCAATTCCAAATTTATTCAACTAGCGGCACAACAGCATTCCTGGGACCTCTCGGGGTCCAGGCTAAATGTCTCTCCAAGCTGGCTGAAGGTTGCCCAAATATCTTGGACAAGATTCAAGAATCGAAGGTCGATTTGATCATTAATACACCCAGCGGTCAGCAGCCCAGGAAAGACGAAATTATCATCCGCAGGGCAGCCATCGCCGCTCGCATACCGGTCATTACCACCTTACGCGCTGCACAGGCTAGTCTAGAAGCCATCCGTGCCATGCGTTGTACTCCTCTCTCAGTGCGGAGCATTCAAGAATATCACGCAGCTTCGTCATCTTTCTACTCCAGCGAGACATCCTGTTGCCACCAGAAGGAATGAATCTTGCCCATCTTTTTTTCTTCAATACGCGAATATCTTCGCTTGAAATTTTTTGTTTGGTTGCTACTCTCACCTCCGGCCACGGGTTGGACATTCCATAATGCCGTAAGGATGCCGCTATAGCTCCTCTTCTCTTAGCCTTAGGTAAATTTTCTTCGGCTGCACAGTTTGGTGGCCGACAATCGGCTCGTAATTTGGTATTTATTTATCATGTAGCAATGGGATGCTTTTAGGGTTCATTAAACTTTACTCACGCTTCGCGTTATTTTTAACCATCGGTGTTGGTGGAGCATTGTCCTACTTTTCTGATCAATTGTTTGATCCTTACTACGTTCAGGTGCTCACACTTGCTGCTATCTATGCCACGTTAGCTGTCAGCCTCAATTTAGTGATGGGAGAGACTGGTCAGTTTTCCCTGTGCCATGCGGCCTTTATGGCAGTTGGTGCCTACACTTCAGCTTATATTACCTCTTATGGTCTCCCATCCTGGTTTCCTGACGTGAAGTTCACGGGGAGTTCTTTCTGGTCACAAGTGACGTTTTTTCCAGTTTTAGTTTCAAGTGGACTGGCTGCTGGTCTGGCAGGATGGATTGTTGGAGTTCCCTCTCTACGCCTACGCGGGGATTATTTGGCCTTAGTGACACTTGGATTTGGAGAAATCATCCGGGTGGTTCTGCAGAATATGGAAGCAGTGGGAGGGGCACGGGGGATGGAGGCGGTTGTTCCGGCGACTAATCTCTTTTGGAGTATTGGTACGGCAGCAACCGTCATTTATTTTTCCTTCTCTCTAGTTCGCTCTACCTATGGGAAGGGCTTTCATGCTGTGCGGGATGATGAACTGGCAGCTGAAAGCATGGGTGTGAATACCACAGCTTATAAGGTCACAGCATTCGTTTGGGGGGCTTTTTTTGCCGGGATAGCCGGAGCGCTCTACGCACACAGTGTCGAATTTATCAGTCCGGATGGCTTCACATACCTGAAATCAATCGAAATTCTGGTCATGGTAGTGCTAGGCGGAATGGGTCAGATAGGTAGCGTTGCTCTTGCCGCAATCTTTCTTACTTTACTTAATGAATGGCTCCGACAGTTAGGGAGTTACCGAATGGTAGCTTACTCTCTTATGATTATTCTCCTTATGATCTTACGTCCACAGGGTTTGCTGGGTGGGGTAGGGCAAATGTTCTGGGTAAGAGGGGACCTTCGAAGGAAAAGAACATGAACAGGAGTCATCTTCTAGAAGTCCGGAACTGTGCACTTCGTTTCGGAGGTTTACATGCTGTAGCGGATGTGTCTTTTCGGGTAAAGCAAGGAGAGCTCTTGGGATTGATTGGCCCCAACGGCGCAGGGAAAAGCAGCATATTTAACCTGGTAACTGGCATCTATCCTCCCACTTCCGGGGAAATTCTTTTTGAGGGGGAAGTTTGTTCAGGACTACGCGCCAGTAAAATAACTGCGATGGGGATGGCGCGCACTTTTCAAAATGTACGTCTATTCCATTCGCTCTCTGTGCTCGAGAATGTGGTGGTGGCGTTTAACCTGCACTTGAGTCATAGCTGGCTGCATGCAATTACCCGTGGGGCTAAATTCCTACAAGAAGAGGCCAAAGTGCGACAGCAAGCCCTAGAATTACTGAAAATTTTCGGGTTAGATCAGGCGGGTGAACGCCTTGCTACCGCACTCTCTTACGGGTCACAAAGGAGATTGGAAATTGTACGTGCCATGGCTACACAGCCAAAGCTTCTCTTGTTAGACGAACCTGCGGCCGGGATGAATACAGTTGAAAAGGAAGAACTTATGCAGCTTATTCGTTTTGTTCAGGAACGTTTTGGCATCACCGTTCTTCTAGTGGAACATGATATGCCTCTCGTCATGGGAATTTGCCGGAGAATCGTGGTGATGGAACAGGGTAGATTACTCGCCGAAGGCACTCCTGGAGAGATTCAATCCAATCCCATGGTGATCGAAGCATATCTTGGACGTCCTTTACCTTCAGCAAGTAAGGAGTAGCATGGCATGCTTGAAGTAAAAAATCTCAATGTGTTCTATGGATCAGTACAGGCTCTACACGGAGTCTCTTTTGGGGTCCCAGACGGAAAAATTGTCACTTTAATTGGTGCAAACGGCGCGGGCAAGTCTACCGTACTTCGCACCATATCTGGATTAAATCGCATGACAGTCGGTAGCGTGCAATTTAACGGGGAGGACATTTCAAACTTGCCACCTTATTTAATAGTGGACAGGGGGCTGGCCCACGTCCCAGAGGGTAGGATGATATTCGCAAATCTTTCCGTTCGTGAAAACTTAAAAGTGGGAGCCTTTCGGAGGAAAAACCACCGTGCGTTGCCTGCAGATCAAGACTACGTCTTTTCAATCTTTCCCCATATTGCGGAACGCCTCGACCAACAGGCAGGGACTCTCTCTGGTGGGGAACAGCAAATGCTGGCCATCGGTAGGGCAATTATGAGTGGAGCAAGAATGTTAATGCTTGATGAGCCTTCATTAGGAATTGCTCCGATTCTTGTGGAAACTATTTTCCAGCGCCTGATTGAACTCAATGAACGTCGGGGCATAACAATTCTTCTTGTTGAACAGAATGCGAACCTTGCGCTTCAAGTCAGCCACCTTGCCTGTGTGTTGGAGTCGGGAAGATTGGCTCTCAGTGGGAGAAGTAAAGAATTGCGTGAAAATGCTCAGGTCCGAAAAGCCTATCTTGGACACTAGGGTTGTGGCGTAGAAAGTATAGGAAGAACCTCTGTAAGAAGTCTGGCTACCTCGGCTGGCTTATCCAAGGGAGATCCATCCAGATAGAGTTGGCTCCACGTTCCAATGGGAGCGCGTCGCCGCCACTTCGGATCAGGTTTCCCTCTAACGAAAAAATGGAGTTTTCTCCGAAGTATTGGGGCCCTGTATTCGGCAATTATTTCCACCAGATCTTTGGAACCTTTCTCTCTAAGGAATGCCCTTCTCAAGGTCTGTAACCACTTTACAGGTTTTCGACCGATGGAGGGAATGGCAAAAAGGATGAGAGACAAGCTTTTTTCGTTGCTCTGACTTAATTGGTAAGCTAGTTCCCAAGCGAATATCGCCCCCATGCCAATACCGATAAGGGCAAACTCACCAGGGAGATGATCCCGAAGAACGAGCGCTAAACCGCAAGTAATTTTTTCTACGGTAGCCGAAGAAGCCGAAGGTTTTCTGGGAACCATGAGGCAGTGTACAGCACACTTACTGGACAAAGATTGTGCTATGGAGAGATAATCCCCGACGAGGCCATAGCCGGCGTGAACAAAATAGAGCGCTATACCACCGCTGGTCCCCGTTTGAAGTGTCGTTATGACAGGTAGTCGCTGTAAGGATTCGACGTCGTGGTTCTGGTAATGGTAGTTATCGGCTCCTGCTTGAGGAGCAGCAACAGTTGGAGCGGGTATAGGTTGGAGCTTTGGAATCGCCAGAGACAGTGAATTTATCTGACCGAAGGGATCCAAATGAAATCGGGTGACAAGTGCAAAATGCGTGGGTATCAATTGTCTTGGAAGGTGTTCCCTTAAATGGCGGTCTAGCGTGGTTGGCAGTGATGCCATATGGCTGTCTTGCGGAACGATCCATGCGCCCAAGCAGGACGATTGTTCCCCAGTCGGAGCAAAGCTGCGGACTATGCCATCAATAATATCCGGATGAGAAGCAAGCGTACCTTCTATCTTGCGTAGGGTCGTCCAATCCAAAACACTGGGGAGTTGACTGTAAGGTTGACTAATCAATACTAGTTGCCCCGTCTGGTTCCATTGTGCCAGTTCATCTGTCACAGAAATCTGCCAGGAACGGCCGCCTATAGTAGCAGCCACGATCCTCCCACTTTCATGTGTCCCATTTTGAATGTCTTTATTTAAACAAAATGCAAGAATTCCTGGGGAGTAAGAAGGAAGCAGCCGATGATGGCTGTCCACGAGAAACACTGCAACACCAGGCCGTGGACGGCCGCAGACTAACCCTATCTCGCAAAGCTCTGGTGCATCGAGGCTTTCAGTTGCAGTACCACCACCCAAGAACTCTGATGGACTGTAAAATACAATGCACTCGGCGTTTCCTCTGTTTTGTTCCTTCCACTTGGCAATGGTCGAACTTGAGATATGACCAGCCTCGATTACTATCTGGCGCAAAGTAGGAGGGACAGAATGATGCACCTCACTAAGATAGTGTGTCCATTGACTCCAGAAAGCGGCTGTGAGACGTAGATGCGTGATCCTTACGGACTCAAGAGCTTTCTGAAAGGCAGTTCGTGTGTTTTTAATATTTTTCTCTGGAAAAATCAGTGTGGCTCCGGTAAGGAGGGCAACAAAGTACTCTTCTATTGCTGCCGCACTTCCCTGGGGATGGTGGCAAAGAATCCGATCGTTTGGCCGTGCATTGTAGACGTGGACAGCATTTTCTACGACAGTTTGTAGCTCTGCATAAGAAATAGTTTTGCGATCCCTGTTGGACTGCAGGACAGAAACCACGGGACTAACAGGAGAAAGAGAGGCGATAGGTAACACTTGCCCCGGAAGAGAGAGGATTTTTCCCCATAGAGACTCCTCTAATATGAGTGCAGTTTGTTGGATTTTTCCAGGAATAGCCTCCTTGCTCATGTCCGTTATCACAATGGACACCCGATGTCTGGAAAGATACTCCTCGAGTTTAACAGGTAACGCTTCTGGATCTAGAGGCAAACAAGTACAGCCAGCTCTTAGCACTCCAAGCAAGGCGACTAACATCCATGGGGAAGAGGGCATCATTAGTGCAAGGACTGTTCCAGCGCTTATAGAACGGCTTTTTAGGAACGTGGAAAATTGGCTGGAATAGGTTTCCGCCAGGGAAAAACTCAAAGAATCATTCCCTTTTTCTACAAATGTGTGGGAGCCATACAGCTGAACAATCCTCTTCAGAACTGTGAACGGATCGACGGAAGTTAGTTGCACGGAGGGAGATGTCCCCATCCCCAAACAGACTGATTCCTCCTCTTCACTGGGGAGACTTAGATTAATTGTGGCAACCGGTGTATTTGGCTCAGTAAAGTAATACAGTGCCCTAAGAAGACGTTTAAATAGCTGGCGTACAATTCGTGGAGAGATCTGACTAGGAAGGTATTCAATCCCGAGAGAAAGGCGTTCCTTTCCACAAGCTAGAACCTGTATGGGAAATCGAGAGTGCTGGCATATATGAGCATCGAAACGCATCCACTGAGGTAAGCAAGTATGAATGCGACTATTAAGGCTTTCCGGTAAGTAATGTAGGGTGCTACTCAGTTGAGGAAATGGCTCGGAATGACCGACGTGGTTCCATATTTCTTGGATATTGGTTACAAGGAAGGGATCAGTATCAAGTTCTATCTCTTGCAGAGCACGTAACCATTTTTTACAGGTTAAGTCCTCTGGAATCTGAATAGGAAATGGTAGAAAACTTTCAAAAAGACCTACCGATTCCGAAGCCTGTGGACCTGCGAGACGACGGCAAGAGCGATAGATACCAAACATTGCCTCTCCGTTCACACTGAGGCGCCCAAGGACTAATCCCCAGGCTGCTGCAAGGAGAACAGATAAAGGAGCATCTGCTAGACCAGCTGACTGAATAAGTCGCATTGTAGTTTCTTTCTCCAAGAGAAAGTCCTCGCGTTTCAACAGTAAGTCCACAGGAGTGCCGTTAGATGCTTTGGGATGGAAAATGGCTGCAAATGAAAGAGGATTAATGCGTTGCAAGAGGTTTTTCCAGTGCCGACGAGCAGCCACAGGGTCTGCACTATCAATAGCACCGATAGCGGCCGCATAAGAAAGAGACTCCTGCAAGGAAGGCTGGCGTCCATAAGAGAGCTCCTCATAGAAAATCAGCCAATCACGTAACACTAAAAAGATAGATTCCTCGTCTAGTAAGATTGGGTGACAAGTCCAGAGAAAGTGGTACGTCTCTCCTGGCAGTTTGATAGCATGGAAGCGCAGGAGAGGTGGTTGGGAGAGGGAGAAAGGTTCCATTGCATCTTTAGCCTGTAGGCGGTTCCATTGGACACTTATTTCCTTGCTGGAGAGATTGCACCAGTTGAGGGGACGCCAGATGGTCTCGCAATCTTCATGCTCGTGGAAAGAGAGTATGTTACCTGTTTTCCTACTAAAACTGGATCGGAGCAAACCATGCCGTTGTGTTACCCATTTCCAGGATTTTTGGAGTAATCGGATATCAACAGGTTCTCCGAAGTTAAAAGAAATCTGTATGCTATCAGTTATGGTTGTCCCCGGGTGGGCGTCTGCGGATACAGCATGAATTGCTTCTTGCATAGGAGAGGCTGGAAATTCGCGCATAGAAGATTGGATAAGATGGAAAAAGTAGCTCGGATCGAGCTAAGAATGATAGGCAGTGGTAGGCTGTTCTCAAAACCAGAATCTTTTCTCTTATTCAGAGAGGGAAGAGAATTTTGTAGTCTTCCGTGGTGTATTTAGTATGCCGATCTGTGGCGGTGAGATCCAGCTGGGGTATATTGCCTATCAGTCTTCTGATATTCTCTTTTTCCTGCTTTAGCGAGACGATCGGTAGAGCTGGGCTAGTTTCTAGCAGCGACACGCATATCTTCTTGATTTATGGAAAAATTATTTAACGTCTTGCAGACAACCACTGCCTGGAAAAAAGCATGTATGAGTCAAAGCACCGTTGAAGACTCAGTTTCCCCTAGCACAGGAAGAAAAAAGGGACACGCCCATATTTTCTTGAGTATCCTTGGCATCTTGTTCCCGTCGTTCCTATGATTCTAGAGCGGAGTTTTTTTCCAAAACTGCTGACACCGTTTCTTCGGCAGTCGCAGCTATTGATCAGAATGGAGGTCGAACGGTCTTTCTAGGGTCTCTGCTCAAGAGAACCGGGATTGCAAGCATCCCGTGTTTCTTCCGCAAGCAGACACACTCTTGACTAACACGCACGGACCCGTGTTGTAAGGCACTTGCTGAAATCTTCAGGGCGCAAAAACGCTAATAGTAAATGCGATATTCTCTTTCTATTAACTGCTGATGCCGGTAAAATTGTTACCATAGCGTTCGTAATCCCATTTTAATGGGGATTTGTTCTTTTCCGAGAAAGCCTCCTTTCTCTTTAGGGAGTGGAAGAGTGGTCTGGAAGTCGCTTGAGACGCGGTGCGTAGAGCAGCGCAGTAGAAGTCCAGGCAACGTCGGATTTTTCATCGAAAAGCCTTTGACATAAATGGGAGATTTCCACTTCTAAAAGATTGGGTTGATAGCTCAACGGTAGAGCAGCGCCCTTTTAAGGCGTTGGTTCTGGGTTCGAGTCCCAGTCAGCCCACGCAAAATTAAAATTATTGCTACCAGGGAAGGGTAAAGCGGAGTGCGATCGATTTGAACTTTGTAACAGATACCGGTGCTGTGCCAGCGAGAGACCTGCTGCAGCATTTTCCGTCTCCTCCAGGAGCAACAGTACTTCCAAATGGACAAGTTGCCTACTGTGTATGGGCGCCGGATGTACATCTGGTCCGGGTGAAAATTCGTGCCTCGGGGGTGATGGAGAAAATACACACCCTTTCCCTTCAGCGGGATAGCAGGGGGTTTCACACAGGATTGGATCGAAGAGGGCAAGTAGGGGATGCCTACCTTTATTGCCTAGAGGGTAAGGGAAACTACCCAGATCCAGCCTCTCGTGCCCAACAGACAGATGTACATGGCCCCTCCCTAGTGGTAGATCCAACTAAATTTTCATGGGCGGATAGTAGCTGGTGTTGTCCTCCCTTTAGGGAACTCATAATTTATGAATTACACGTTGGCACCTTTACTTGGGAGGGGACATTTCGAAGTGCACGTGAGTATTTTCCTCTACTGAATGAACTAGGAATCACGGCTATAGAGATCATGCCGGTTTCCGACTTTCCTGGGAAAAGAAACTGGGGATATGACGGCGTCCTTCCTTACGCTCCCGCACGGTGCTACGGAACACCTGACGATTTCCGCGCGTTAGTCAACTGCGCACATCTACATGGCCTAGCTGTGATCCTGGACGTAGTCTATAGCCACCTTGGACCGTCTGGGAACTATTTTTCCTGCTTTACCCAACACTACTTCAATCCACGCCGTCAGACCCCCTGGGGAGACTCCATAAATTTTGACTCAGAGATGTCTGGCCCCGTCCGCGAGTTCTTTTTGCAGAACCTTCTCTATTGGATGGAAGAATTCCACATTGATGGGTTTCGATTAGATGCTACACATGAAATACAGGATGACTCCCAGACCCATATCCTTAGCGAAATGTCAAAAGCGGTCCATAGGCGTAACGGCTACATGATAGCGGAAGATGAACGAAATCTCGAGTCTTTACTCTGCAACTATTCGGAAGGAGGCATGGGATTCGATGCGGTCTGGGCAGACGATTTCCATCATACGTTGCGAATAACTCAGACAGCTGAAAGATCCTCCTATTTTACTGATTTTGACGGCTCGCTCGCAGAGGTTCTTTCTGTCCTGGAAAATGGGTGGCTGTATCAGGGACAAATTTCAAGGCGCACTGGCTTTTCCAGGGGCACACCATGCCGGCATTTGCCACCCAGTCGGTTTGTCCACTGTATCTCTAACCACGATCAGGTTGGAAATCAGGTGCTGGGAGAGCGCCTATCTCAGAAAATCTCTCCCCCAGCGTATCGTGTTCTTTCTGCTTTGCTTTGCCTATCCCCTTATACTCCTCTCCTTTTTATGGGACAAGAGTGGGCTGCATCTACCCCTTTCCTCTATTTTACTGATCACGATGCAGAAGTAGGCAAGAAGGTTACAGAAGGTCGGAAGAGAGAGTTTTTAGAGTTCCAGAAATTCTTGGATTGCACGTCTAAAGAGCAAATTCCTGACCCTCAGATGGAGGAATCTTTTCTGAGGTCGAAACTTCGGTGGTGTGAATCTCAAGAAGACGCACACGCAGAAGTGCGTGCTCTCTACGCCGCATGCCTTCATCTCCGCCGCTATGTCCTTCCTGTCCCTGCTGCAAGAAATGACTGGAGTGTCCATCGCTTATCATGGGGAGCTGGAGCGATCTGTTATAGAGGAAAAGTCGACTGTCTAATCGTCTTTGATCTTGTGGGAGGGAATGCGGGAAACTTCGACTCCAACGGAGGAGGGTGGTCACTCATTTTTTCTACGGAGGAGAAACGCTTTGGTGGCAAGGGGAGTATAGAATGTACCCCTTCTAAAGGAGAAATCGCTTTCTTAGAAAAAGGGTTAGTGGTATTTCTTTCCTGCAAGTGTCAGGAGTCTCTACGGTAGAGAACTGCAACAGGTAGACGTGTCAAAATGTCTGAGATGCGTATCTCTAGCTGGTCACAGCGATGCACTTCCCCAGTCAAAATATTTCCCCAAGAGCCGGTAAATGATTCTGAGACTATCCTTGTCTCAGACCATACGCAGCTATTATACGGTGTTAGCCATAATTTGGCTGTTAAGCGAGGAACGACAACAAGAAGGACCATCCTGTCATGCCGACGTAGGAAGGAAATAACATGATCCTTCTTCGGTCCCTGTGACAGCAAAGGTTGATAATCTGCCATGCGGAAGAAACTAGCATGGCTGCGGCGAAATTGTAATAGGCGCTGAATAATAAAGAGCTTGATATGTCCTCTCTTCCATTCAGAAAGTAATCTCTCAGGAGAGGTTGTCGGCAATGACTTTAGGAGTTGTTGACGTAAAGTGTAGTCCACCGGACGACGATTATCAGGATCGACAAGACTAAAATCCCAAATTTCGGTACCTTGATAAAAGTCCGGAATTCCTGGCACCGTACATTTCAAGACTGTTTCAGTGAGTGAGTTCCAGGCACCCAGGCGGGCAATTTCTTTAGCAAGAGGTATGAACGCACTTTGGAAGGCAGCTCCAGACTGAGAATCCAAGATTTTCTTGACAAATTGCGTCACCGCTTGCTCCCACTCTTCGTTGGGCTGGGTCCAGCTGCTGTTTACCTTCCCTTCTTTCAGAGTCTTCACTAGGTATTTCTGAATTCTGTCAACAAAATTCTCCCAATCTTCAGAAGAAAGATCCAGTGGCCATACTCCTAGCAAGGTTTGATAGAGAAAGTATTCCTCGTTGGGAGAGGGAGCCATCTCGTCCCCTACCTGGACTCGGAATTTCCTATTAATTTGCCTCCATCTGCGAACGGCACTGCGCCACTGGCCTGGTACTTCAGAAATTGCAGCGATTCGCGTTCGTACATCTTCACTGCGTTTAGTGTCATGTGTAGAGGTGGCAAGCAGTGTATGAGGAGCGTGTAAGCGGCGATCACAGTTGAGTCGGTGAAACTCGGAGAGGCTTAAACCCAACGTATCTGGGTTCCCTCCTACCTCGTTGACTGCAATGAGCCGATTATAAAGATATAGAGTCGTATCTTCCAGTCCCTTCGCCGCTATTGGTCCAGTGCATTGTTGAAACTTCATTACAAAGTGAAAATGGGCATTACGCTCTTTAGGAGAGAGTTCTTCCGGTAGGTGCATAAGGAGTAGTCTGCAAAGAAAGTCGAATGCAGGCTTGTCGATAGTGGGATTCCTTCTACGTGCTATTTCTATAGCACGTAGAATGGAGCGCTCCTCAAATTCTGATGGCGGGTGGGTTTCTGTTATGTAGGTACGGTATATTGGGAAGCAGGCGATAACCTCTCGGACAGCATTCGTCAACAGGTTACGGGTACAATCCCTGTAATTTCTGTAAAGTTCAGAAAGTCCATCAAGAAGTTTTCCTAAAGAAAATATTTCACTCTGGAAAGAAGTCTCCATAACCAACCGCTTTCTCTCATAAAGGAGATCAGAGAAGGAATCGGAATTCCCAATAAAGCGCTGATAGGTTTCGGTAAGATGCACTGCTGCGTTTGCATCGATGAGTAGATGTACCATCTGATTAGCAAAGTCATAGCCCGTGGTTCCAAAAACTGGCCAATCAGAAGGAAGCTGCTCGTGGGACATATTAAGAATTTTTTCCACAACTATGTAGAGTGGAGGCGAAGAAGATTGGAGACTAGCGTAGTAATCTTGGAGACGACCTAAGTATGCCTTTGGATCCCAAAGACCATCAACATGATCGATTCGCAATCCAGTCACATCACCACGAGCAAGAAGTCTAAAAAGAAGCTGATGCGAAGCTTGAAATACTTGAGGAATTTCTACACGGAGAGCAGCTAGGCTATTAACATCGAAGAACCGGCGATAGTTAATTTCCTCGGCTGCCATGCGCCAGTAGGTCAGCCGATAGGCTTGGCATTCCAAGAGTTCGTGGAGGGCATCGAATGTTTCTGGGATGTTAGGATCACCTAAGAATTCGGCTACTGCAAGGTCTACAGCGTACCGCGTCTTTGAATCACTTTGTATAAGAGCTTCTAGTTGTGCTCTAGCTATAATGCTCGAAGGAGAGGCACCTCTTAGTTGATCAATGATCCTACTGAGCTGAGTAATGCTCAAATCTTTTAGGTAGCAAAGACTCCGCTGTAGAATTATGGGGTAGGTGTTTGGACGCACCGGGAGCTTGATGGCTGAATGTCGATACCGAATGAAGAAACTACCCCCTTCCCGTTCCAAGGTAAGATCACCATTTTCCAGGGTTTTTCCATAGCGGTCATTCAGGACAGGAAGTACAATCTTCTCGGAAAGGGCCTCCTTATCCGGATGCCAGTCAATATCAAAGTAGTTTGCATAGGCTGAGGAAAAGCCATTTTCTAGTACGTCCATCCACCACCGATTTAAAGACTCATTGATGCCCATGTGATTAGGTACAAAATCGAGTAATTGCCCCATTTGATGCTGATGCAATTCCGAGATAAAATGCTGGTAGTCAGAGGTGCTGCCAAGCACTGGGTTTAGGGTATTGTGGTTGACGATGTCATATCCGTGTGTGCTTTCCACCCCAGCCTGAAAATAGGGAGAAGCATAAACGTCCGTAATACCTAGTTCGTGGAGATATTCTAGAATCGCGGTGGCGTCTGCAAAGGTAAACTCACCATGGAATTGCAGACGGTAAGTTGCTGATGGGATATTGGAACTCATGAAACCGGTATTCGAAACGTTTCTTTTTTTCCTTTCTAGAGAGGGCTCTACTCTATCTGTAAAACTATAAATGAGTCATCATCCGTGTATTCTTTTCTTTTTGGAAATCAGCTTGTTGCACGGTTTCTTCTATCTTCCCGCCTGCAAGTAATAGTTACATTTTTACCGCTCCTTATCCTTGGTGAATTTGCTCAGAACTCCACCGCATAAAACTTTTATCCTCTTAACTGGAGAGGAATTGAGTAACGAGATAGCATACAGCGAGGCCCGCGCTTTCCTTTCCCGTCCACAAGGAGGCCGCTGCGGGGTTCTACCCGGCGCGAGTAAAATTGCGGAAGAAGCCTCTGCTATCTCTGCGAAGGCCGCGTAGCCAAACATTTATACAGGGTGGCTATCAGTTTGGAAAATTGCCACCACAAACTGGCACTCCGCTGCCAGGGCACCCACGATCCCTGGCCAAGGGCTAATTTCCTTTACATGAAGTCTTCTCTCCTCTCGATACACCTTCCAGGGATGCACATCTGTCTCTATATTAATCTTTCGTAGTCCTAGAGCTATCCCTTCGCCAGCCAGTTTAACAGCGGCTTCTTTTCGGACCCACATGCGAAGAAAAACTTTCTGACGATCCTCCTTAGAGCAGGATGCTAAAGCGAGACGTTCAGAAGAATGAAAATATCGGCTGGCAATCTTATTCACAGAAACAAAACGACTCTCTTTTTCTATATCGAGTCCTATAGAAAACCGGGCAAATGCTACAAGGACCCTCCCGCCTGTGTGAGAAAGACTGAAACTGGGACCCTTCCTCCCAAAGTGTGGCTTCCCACTAGGCATATATCTCAAGCGTATCCTTCCTGGCATACCCCCTAGGTAGCCGCTAGCGATGCGCCGAACCGTGGCATAGGTATCCTCTCTTCCACTGAACAACCATCCCCACAGATGGACTTCTCCAAATTCGAGAACTGGGGACACACTCTTTGGAGTGAAGAAACACCTCTGAGAGGTATCTAGGATCCCCCTTCTCACCCTTGCACTTGAAAGAAAAACTCATACCCCTCCGAAGAGGGCGTTTCGACAATCTCTACTTGTAGGGCAACCATAAGGATCCTGATACAGGAACGCCGGGGTTATTTTCTCCTGGATCCAATTATAGGTAGAATGTTAAGGGACGCAGGTACTGTACTGGGAGTGGAATGTTCTCAGGCCTCTCTCCAAAGGAAAGATTAAAAGATTAATTATACTTAGGATGAATTTATGGGTACTTGGAAAAATAGCTGGGAGGGCAACTTTGACAACTTCAGTCACTTTCAATTCCCTCCACAGACCTCCCTTACTTCTAGGGTTGTAGTCCAATTTATTTTAGGAAAGACTCATCCAATGTGTAAGTCTTCTAATCCAGGAAATACCCACATGGAGGAGCGAGCAGAACGTGCTGCAAAGATAATCGGACGGCCGGAGCGATACAAGATCTGCGAAGGTTGTGACTCAATCCTAATACTTGAGGCAGTGACTTGCCCTAACTGCCATAGCTACCGCTTTAATGCTAACGTAAGTGAGGTAGTCACACATGCACGGCTCCTTGCCAACCGAGTGCAAACCAGTGTGGCGCAGGAGGACATGTACTAGTCAACCCGACCGGGGTTAGTTTCTTTCCGTTTGGCGGAAGGAAAATTCTGAGGAGCAAGCAGTAAGCTGTAGGAAGTTCAACAGGGCGGGCATTGCGCACTGTTTCACTTCAACCGAAAAAATGCTCTGGCCGTAGCAGTGGTCTGTTGGGCGATGACGCCAAGGCCCTCTCCACGTATCCGAGAAATAGCTTCAGCCACTACCCGGACGTGTGCAGGTTCGCACCTCTTACCTCTAAATGGTGCAGGCGCAAGAAAAGGGCAGTCAGTCTCCACCATGTAGGCATTATGGGGTACCTGAGAAACCGTATTGCGTATAGCCTCGGCATTACTAAAAGTCACCATGCCAGTAAAAGAAATAAGGTGACCCCCTGCGACAATCTCACTGGCTTGTCCAATTGTTCCTTTAAAGCAATGGAAAACCCCCCGCAGACGCCCAGAGTAAAGAACGAGGAGGCGCCACGTGTCTTCCCACGCGTCCCTCTGATGAATGACTACGTTGAGACCCAGTCTGGCAGCCAGATCTAGATGCTGTAAAAACGCTTGGACTTGGAGAGACTTATACGCCTCGTCCATGGCAGCACTGTCCACTTCTTTTTTTGAAGACTGGCCACAAAAAGGCGCTGCCGTCTTACTAGGAAGACGATGAAAATCCAGCCCAGTCTCACCAATAGCGACAACCTTAGGATGCAAAGCAATTTTTTGAAGTTGTCTGAAGAAACCTTTCTCCTCTTTCTCAACGTTGGTTGGGTGAACTCCAACAACTGCATAGAGGGAAGGAAATCTCTCCGCGATAGACACTGCTCGCAGGCTGCTTTGAAGCCCGGTCCCAACGTTCAGTATACAATGAACGCCTACATCGGTCGCACGAGTGATTACTGTTTCTAAATCCGCAGTATACTCTAATTCATTCAGGTGAGCATGCGTGTCAATCAACATAGAGTAAAGTTCGTACATTCCGTGCACGAAGGCAAAGGTGGATAAAAGACATATTAAATTTTACCATTGGACTATTGAGCTTGCCCAAGTCAGCCCTCCACCAAAAGTCACCATCAAAATGTAATCGCCAGCTTTAAAACGCCCTCTGCGGTTAGCTTCATCGAGAGCTATTGCTACGGCAGCAGCCGAGGTATTTCCAAATCGATCCAAGTTGATGTACACTCTCTCCATAGGAATCTTTAGTCGGTCTGCAAGCACTTCAATAATGCGGATGTTGGCTTGGTGCGGAACAAAGCATTTAATGTCGGAAATGGCTAACCCAGCCTGTTGTAAAGCACAAAGAGCGGCTGCTTGCATGGAGGTAATAGCCAGCTTGAAAGTCTCCCTTCCATTCATCTGGATGGTATTAAAGCGCTTCGCAAAATTTTCAGGAGTTACAGGCAGAGCGCATCCTCCTCCTGGCATGCACAGAACGTTCCCGTAATCTCCATTACTTCCCATAAATGTCGTGATGATTCCCTTGGATCCACTTCTATTATACCGCAAGACAGCCGCACCTGCTCCATCTCCAAAAAGGACGCAAGTGTTGCGATCATTCCAATCCACTAGAGAACTTAATCTGTCTGCACCAACCACGAGCACAGTATTATATGTAGCGGTGCAGATAAACTGCCGCGCAACTTCCAGTGAATAAAGAAAGCCAGAACAAGCTGCAGAGATATCAAAGCAGGCCGCGCGCTTCGCTCCAAGCAGTCGCTGGACATGGCAAGCAGTTGCCGGAAAAAAAGTATCTGGAGAAACAGTAGCAAGGACAATCATATCAATTTCGTTAGCTTGTACTTTTGCCTGTTCCATAGCCTCTTGAGCTGCTTTTGCAGCCATGTGGCTAGTAAATTCATCTGACGCGGCAATGCGTCGTTCCTTGATACCAGTGCGAGAAGTAATCCAAGCGTCACTTGTATCCACAATTTTCTCTAGCTCGGTATTGGTAAGAATTCGTTGTGGTACATAGCTACCCGTCCCAATAACAGACGCTGTGCGGCTCAGCGTGGAATATGGAAGCGGATCTGCCAACTGCTTATTGGAGGAAATTGACTTCCGTGGAGACCAATCAAATAACCGCTTACACATCACACTATCTTGTACTGTTTGATCGCCTCAATGATGCGTGGGTTGATACCTTGCTCAACAAATTCAGTAGCAACACGTACGGCGTTCTTAATAGCGAGTGGGCTGCTGGCCCCGTGAGCAATAATGCAGATTCCATTGACTCCTAACAGTGGACTGCCACCATATGTTTCATAATTAGTCTTATTCCAAATCGTCCGAAAGGCATTACGCACCATATAGGCTCCCATTTGATGCAGTAGACCTTTCTTTAATTCGCGTTTGAGCCAGTGAAAAACCGCGGCAGCTGTGGCTTCGCAGGTCTTGAGAACTACGTTGCCAGTAAAACCATCACAGAGCACCACTTCGACTGGACATTCAAAAAGATCATGCCCTTCCACGTTACCACGGAAATTCAATTTGGTAGATCTTAGGAGTTTAAAACTTTCCCTGATTAAGTCACTTCCCTTCGCGTCTTCTCCACCAATGGACATCAAGCCAACTGCTGGATTGGGAAATCCTAATACGTGCTTAGAGAGAACAGTGCCCATAATGGCATATTGCAGCATGTATTCCGGACGTGCCTCGATATTAGCACCGGCATCAATTAGGACACAGACGTTGTGCGCTGTAGGAAGATAGGAGGCAATCCCAGGACGTTCAATACCTTTGAGAGTCCTCAGTTTAATAGTCGTGGCAGCGACAGTGGCTCCGGTGTGACCAGCACTGACAAGCGCGTCAGCACTGCCATTTTTGACAAGGTCAACTGCCATGGAAACGGAAGAATTCCTCTTGCGGCGAACAGATTCAGTGGCTGGGTCCGACATTTCTATCACCTGAGTGGTATGGACAACCTCTACTCTCTGGTCCTCATAGTTTTTCTCCCCCAAATGTCTAATAATCTGATCTCTATCACCAACCAGAAAAAGCTTGGAGATTCTGTGATACTCACGTAGGGCCAAAATAGCGCCAGAGACAATGTTGGTCGGGGCGTAATCACCCCCCATTGCGTCTAGAGCAATCCTCATGGGATCAAGAGGGCAACAAAGATTTTTTGAAAACGGCTCTCAAGCTTGAAATCTGAGCAGTTTTGCAGGTGCATCTCAAGCCCTGATTGTAACATCTAAGCCAAAGATTTTCCGACACGTAGAACCAGCCTACCTTTATAGTAGCCACAAGAAGAGCAAGCAGTATGGGGCAAGACTTTTGCTCCACATCGCAAGCAGGAGACAACCTTAGCAGCCCTCCAGCAACGTGCTGCCTTGCGCGTGCGCAAGCGCATCTTGGAAGTTTTTCTCTTTGGGACTCCCATAAAATCAAAAAATCACTGTCTTTTATTTTAATGTTAGATTTCTTAAAACCCGCCAGGCTGGTAGTAGAGATAGAGACCGATCGCTTTTTTTCTGTGTAAAAGCACAAGCAGGGAGCTTAATAGAGCATGGTGGGTGATTGGGTGCGAGCTGCCTGCACCTAGGATAGCTTGGGAGAGCAAGCAAGATATCCTCTCGTACAAAGGGGGTCAAGTCTGCGCTTCTCTTGTTGGCTAATTCTAGCTGAACAGAAAAATCATCAATCTGTATCCTGTACGGTAGGGTACGGAGACACGCGACACACCGCAGGTGTACATCCAAAGTTAGACTGCCTGTTACGGAAAATTTTCCCTGTAGAGACTCCACTCCTAGTGTATAGATCAGGGGTCCTACGGTAGACAGTCCAGACTCCTCCAATTTGAGAGGAGCTGCACTTTCTTTTCCAGTCCATTTTTTGCCGGGACTGAGAGGTAGTTGAGAGAAACAGGCTTTCATCTACTTTGGGTATAGATCTCTTTCAGTCGTGTTGCCACGGCAGACGAGACAAATCTGGAAACGTCTCCCCCTAGCAGGGCAACTTCCTTGACCAACTGAGAGCTTAAGTAGGCATACTCCTCCTGGGGAGTTAGGAAAATGGTTTCTAGCTTTGGATAGAGGTAGCGATTCATAAGGGCCATTTGAAACTCAAACTCAAAATCTGAGACTGCCCTTAGGCCTCGGATTACCACTTGAATCTGGTTTTCCCGAGCAAACTCAGCGAGAAGTCCTTCCAATATCAGAATACGGACTGGAGGAATGCTCTTGTGTAAAGACTGATAAACCAAGTCCGCCCTTTCCTGGGCAGAAAACAAAGGACGACTCTTAGAATCATTCACTGCGACAGCCACAATAATCTCCTCAAACAGCTCTGTTGCTCGGTAAATGACATCCAGATGACCATTAGTGATGGGATCGAAACTCCCCGGATAAAGAGCGCGTTTCACTCCCATTCGATAGTAGCAGGCGGCTTACTGGAGATATCATAACAAACCCGGTTAACACCGCTGATTTCATTGGTAATCCTAGAAGAAATCTTTGCAAGCAAACTATAGGGAACCGGAACCCAGTTAGCAGTCATCCCATCACGACTTTCTACTATGCGTATGGCGATAGCGCTTTCATAGGTGCGTTCATCCCCCATGACTCCCACTGAGCATATAGGCAGCAGGATGGCAAATGACTGCCATACTTTGTTATACCAACCGGAGGTTTGCATCTCCTCGGTGAGAATAGCATCGGCACCACGCAAAATATGCAGACGTCTGCGAGTTATTTTTCCCAGGATGCGAATCGCAAGTCCAGGTCCTGGGAAAGGCTGACGATATACGAGTTCCTGAGGCAGGCCTAGCTTCAAGCCGACTTCTCGCACCTCATCCTTGAAGAGGTGGCGCAGCGGTTCTATGAGCTCAAACTCCATTTGAGGAGGGAGACCCGCCACATTATGATGACTCTTAATTGGGGAAGAAGAGCTATTAGCGAATGAGGTACTTTCGATGACATCCGGATAGAGCGTTCCCTGAGCAAGGTAGCGAAACGGACGCTTTGACGCAATCTGGAGCTGTTGAGCAGTTAACTGAAATATCCGTATAAACTCGTTACCAATAACCTTCCGTTTTCTCTCAGGATCGATTATCCCCCTGAGGCGGGAGAAAAAACTCCCAGAGGCATCTACTGTTTCGAGCTGAACACCATGAAAATTACAGGTGAAAAGTTTGTTTACCGCCTGAGATTCTCCAGCACGTAAAAAGCCGTTATCTACAAAAACGCAGGTAAGCTGCTTTCCAATAGCACGCTGCAACAGAGTGGCCGCAACATAAGAATCTACCCCACCGCTCAGACCAAGTATCACTTGTCCTTTGCCTATCTTTTTCCTTAACTCCTCGCAGGCACGTGCAATAAATGCCTCCGCTGTCCAGTTTGGGATACACTTGCAAACCACAGTCAGAAAATTTTGTAGAATGTCTCTTCCACAAGGAGTATGGGTAACCTCCGGGTGAAATTGTAGCCCGTAAATGTGCCTCTCTTGGAAGGCAACTGCGGCATAAGGAGAGTTCTCTGTTTGCCCGACAGCACAAAACCCTCTAGGGAGGGAAACGATTCTATCTCGATGGCTACTCCAGACATTGACTTTATCCGGAAGTCCACGAAACAAAAGGCAGTGACGGTCCACATGGAGAATCCCGGGGCCGTATTCACGGTGAGAGGATTTTTCTACAATTCCACCGAAATCTTTGGCTATTATTTGAACGCCGTAGCAAATACCAAGGATAGGAATCCCTAGCTCGTAAATTTTTTTGTCAAGGCTAGGTGCTGATGGAGAGTAAACGCTGGAAGGTCCCCCAGAAAGAATAATTCCTGAAGGGGCAGCTGCTTGAACCTGGGCCATGCTGACGTAATAAGGAACTATTTCTGAGTAGACATGGCATTCTCGGATGCGACGTGCAATGATTTGGGTGTATTGAGAGCCGAAATCGAGGATAAGAATGTTAGAAATGGGGTGCATTGACATGCTACTTTGACCTGATTTAATAGAGCACGAGCCCTTCTCATTCTGACCTTATGCCCATCGATCGATGTTTGAAGCGAAGTAACCCAAGGAAGAGTTTTCCAAGCTGTACGGCGTGAGAAGAATCCATCCTAGCCGAGGGGGGATTGTAGTCATTTTCCTGACATTGGCAAGCAACGACAAGCTTTCAAGTGAAGGTTCCATCGTCTCCCCCAGAAGAGATCAACTTGTAGCCAAGTAGTCATGGTTACAGCGGGATGATATAATTTGCCAGTATACCTTTTACCTCATGAGAGGCTTCGCTTACGATTGACTTTCTGCTGTGCAGTCCCTGTTTATTCCAGGGGAGTGGATGTGCACCTGGCACAATAATAGCATTCCGAAATACAGGGCCAATTGCTACTCACCACGCTCTATTTCGCCTTGAACAAGGTTGGAAGTACGGCGTATAGGCGCAGAACGATTGATGATGGCTGGCATTGTTGAAGAGTTCGGACAAACAAAGCTTACCCTGCTTCCTGTACAACCTGGTACAAAACGCACAGCTCACCATTGTGGCATGGGTTTCCTTTCCGCCAGACTCGAGCCCGGTGAGATCTATAGAGAAGAGGCCACTAAATACCTTACCATCCCCCATGCTTATCCTAGCTTGACAGGAGAGACTCAATCACAAGATGACCAGAAGAGACTGAGCAGCCCAGAAGCTCCAAGTGGGCGTATCAACTTCCTCCTAGATCGATTCCGATTCACCGACTGGAAAACCTCTTTGGCCCGTTTGAAGACATCGTACAGCAAAACTTTCAGCTAAGGAGTTGTTTCCATGAGCACTCAAGGACCGGACACTGTTTAACCGGCCGCGAGCGGGCCCACGTGTAGCCAAAAAAGTAATAGCTGAATTTTGTCTGTGTACAGCTGGCGACGGGTCCAAGAGGCTACCTATGTGTGCCAACCATATACTAGTCACTAGTATTCTCATTACACGACGCAGCGCTTATCTCTCACAAGCGCTTGATCCTTATAGCCTTATAGCTAATGGGTATTGCAAAATGTCTAGGATGCGACCCTCCAGATTCTACTTGTCCACCACCTTTCCAAAATCCAACGGAATAACCGAGCGGAGCCAGTGTTGTATTGGTTGTCTATAAAGCAAGGTTCTCCTCTGTATGTTGAAACCGTCATCCCGGCAATAAATAGGGCGTTATATTCAACCAAGGAAGGCTAAAGTGCAAATAGCGTCAGAGGCTATGCTGGTTTGTTAGCTATCAGAAACTTAGCTCCTCCCTGCAAAGCCCTGATGACAAACCCATCAAGTGGGCTACTTGCTACTGCATCCACCTCTCTGTCCCTGGTTAGGCCCTTACCTCAAATGCTCCTCTGGCAGCTTCTGCTGCAAAGCTGAAACACTAGCCTATTTGCACAGGGTTTTCCGCCACGGCAACGGCAGTATTGGCTAAACGGAATCCGCTCCCATTTCAATAGCTTCAGCAGCATGGCTTTGGGCGCCAATACCGGTGTCGACTATTACAGGGACAGGGGATGGTAGCCTGTGAAATGATTTTACCTTGATTTGCTCTCGACTCTCTCCAAGCCGCGATCGCTTCCAATAGGACACCCTAGCAGCATCACTGCGGCAACACCAACTTCCTCCAGGCGCTTAGCTAAATCGGATCGGCAATAGTATAAGTATAGTAATATAGTATAGTAATAAGGCAAAACGACGAGTTCCTCTTGAGTAAGACCTTCTGCAGCTGGAAATGTTTCGTTATGGGATCGGAAGTAAGTAGTGAGGCTCTGGATGGATTCCAAGTTTGATCCACTTTGGCAATCCAGCAGAAGCAACAAGATGAGCGAGACGAACCGCTTCTTTTGCGTTCATGGCTTCGCTTGCATTAGCGAGTACAAGGTAATGCTTGGATCTACATAGTTAAGGATGGTGGCAAAAGGATCTATCTTCCAGATGGGATAACACGCCGAAGTGCTGCCGTCACAATTTCTACTCCGCTTGCCTCTATGGCCTTCTGCATCACAGTATGAGAGGAAAACTTTTCTGTTCTAATAACGATCTGGACCGAAACTGCTTTCCAGCGATTATCAAAGGGACAGTCTCCATGCCTAGAAATGCTCTGCTGCAGCTGCAGCTATGCAAAGCAGATAGGAGAAGATACATGACATAGCTTAACCGAGACCCTCGGCAAAAACCTCCCTTCAACTTGTTTCCAGAACGAATCTGGTTGATTTCTCGGCCTGTATTGCCCGCATTGTTTAGAAGGGTACACCCCGCGCGATTGTGATCAACAAGAGACAAAGATGAGCAAAAAGCTCCCTTACAAAGTCTAGATGGCCCATAGAAGATAGCTCAAGCGCGTTGGTGTGGCGAAACCCATGCTTCAAGCCGAAAGAGAGGCCAATACCACGGACCACCCCCTACCACAATAGCCGGTTTTTTCCAGAAAAAAAGGAATCCACTGTGGGCTGGAGACATCGAAAGTAAAACTGCTGTGCCGGTAGGCATATTCCCTGTAAGTTAAGCAATTCTTCTTTTGCCTATAGGTTAAAGTTTAGCTAACCTGCCAACCGCAGCGCCTGTAGCTCAGGGGATAGAGCAGTGGATTTCTAATCCATTGGTCGCAGGTTCGAATCCTGCCGGGCGCGTGCCATCCCTTACACCGTTGGCCATCGTCAGTTCTTCCATTCTAGATCTATGTCATTTTGGACGGCGAAGGGATAGCTTGACAGCTGTAAGAGTAAGCCCCAGCTTAATCCCTGGTTTTTCTAAGATCCCTAGCATGATGGATTCGTTTTCAGTCCTCGTATCCTCCCAACTGAGAGGTGCTATCTTTCCCATCCTTCTTTTACCTTTTCGGACTAGAGGCAGCATAATCGTACCAAGAAGACCCATCAAGCATAGTCATTGATCCTTAGTAAGGGTTCCACCAGATAAGATCACCCATGTCTACTTTAACATTGACCTATGAGAAACATAATTTGGGTCTTTAAGTTTTAAGCTCTGTCTTTTAGTGTGCAAAAGTCCTTTCAGGGGCGGATCATTGTTACCTGTGGCCCTGCTTTTGAGCCTATCGATTCGGTTCGATGTATTACTAATTTTTCGACTGGAGAATTGGGAACACTTTTGTGTAACCACTTAGCTGAAAAGGGATGGGAAGTGTTCTGTCTACGCGGAACGGGTGCTACCTATCCACGCCCCCTTCATGCCAGCATTTTCCCATTCTCGACTAATATGGATCTGGAGAAATGTCTTAACCGGTTATCAGCTCTCCATAGCATAGTAGGCGTCTTTCACGCAGCCGCTCTCTGCGATTTTCGTGTAGTTCGGATAGAAAACAGTCACGGCATCAAAATTATTCCTATAAAACTGGGCAGTCGCTCCGGAAGTCTACGATTAACCCTAGAGCCAACTCCAAAAATCATTCGACGGCTTCGCAGCTTGTTCCCTCACAGTTATATTGTGGGATGGAAATATGAACTAGAGGGCCCTCCCGAAGGGGCCCTATTTGAGGGAGGATATCAACAGATTACAGAAAGCGCAACAGACGCATGTGTCATCAATGGCCGTGCTCTAGGAGATGGCTTCGTCTTTCTGGAAAAAGGGAAAATTCCACTCCCCTTCTCAACGAAAATGCAGCTCTGCCTTTACTTAAACCAATGGCTATCACACCTTACCCTTGCTTTATAGCAGAAGCAAAGCTGGAGGGTAGGTTAGGATAGACGTCCCTGTTGCTGCTGTCCATCTGCCTTTACAGGGCACCATATGAGGGGTTAGAGCAGAGTGCATATCACAGTAATAGGAGTAAAGGTACCCTTAATGAAACGAGATCCACCATGGTTTAAGACCGCAGTCATCTATGAACTACACGTGCGTTCGTTCTGCGACAGCACAGCTGATGGAATCGGTGACTTCCGTGGACTATGCAGAAGGCTAGGATACCTAGAAGATCTGGGAATAACAGCCATTTGGCTACTTCCATTCTACCCATCGCCTCTGCGTGATGATGGTTACGACATCTCCGATTATCTATCAGTGAATCCAAGTTATGGAACGCTGGATGATTTCTGTAATTTTTTGGCAGCGGCCCACCAACGAAGGTTGCACGTCATTACAGAGCTTGTTCTGAATCACACATCGGATCAGCATCCCTGGTTCCAGAGTTCACGCTTAGCCCCTCCAGGATCGGTTGAAAGGGATTTTTATGTTTGGAGTGATACTACTGAACGTTATGAGGAAGCACGTATCATTTTTAGTGATTTCGAAAAATCTAACTGGTCTTGGGATCCAGTGGCGCAAGCTTATTACTGGCACCGGTTTTATTCTCATCAGCCGGATCTAAACTTTGACAATCCCTTCGTTCAAGAGGCGGTCTTCAATATAGTAAACTTCTGGTTGGGGCTTGGGGTTGACGGATTAAGGCTAGACGCTGTCCCATATCTTTTTGAACGGGAGAGGACCTCATGTGAGAATTTGCCAGAAACTCATGCTTTCCTACGGCACCTACGTCGACACGTGGATACAAAGTTCCCCGGACGTTTGCTACTGGCAGAAGCTAACCAATGGCCAGAAGATGCAGCTGCATATTTTGGGGCAGGGGATGAGTGTCACATGGAATTCCATTTCCCACTTATGCCACGGCTCTTTATGGCGTTACAGATGGAAGACCGCTTTCCACTAACTGATATTTTTGATCAGACCCCTGCTATTCCAGAAAATTGCCAGTGGGCCATTTTTCTTCGTAACCACGATGAGTTGACGCTGGAGATGGTTTCTGACGAGGAAAGGGATTATATGGTGCGGCTTTATGCGGAGGATATCCGTGCTCGCATTAACTTGGGTATTCGTCGCCGTCTGGCTCCCTTGCTGGGAAACAACCGCCGCAAGATCGAATTAATGAAATCCCTTCTGCTTTCTCTCCCTGGAACTCCTATTTTGTACTACGGAGATGAAATTGGTATGGGAGACAATTTCTATTTAGGAGACCGTAATGGAGTTCGCACGCCAATGCAATGGAGCGCCGACCGCAATGCTGGATTTTCACGCGCTAATCCCCAGCAGTTATTTCTTCCAATTGTTATAGATCCCGAATTTCACTATGAGACGGTGAACGTGGACGTGCAAAAGAAGAATCTTTCCTCACTCTTTTGGTGGATGCGGCGAATCCTGGGAATTCGACAAAAACATCCGGCATTCGCTCTTGGAGGTATCCAATTTCTTTCTACAGAGAATTCCAAGGTACTAGCCTATCTGCGCCGGTATAAAGAAGATCAGGTTTTACTTGTGGTAGCTAACCTCTCACGTTATTCCCAGGCAGTTTCCCTGGATCTGTCCGAATTCCGAGATCGATTTCCAGAGGAGCTTTTCGGCAATACACGATTCCCCGTTATCAGCAATCTTCCTTATCTCTTTACTCTTGGGCCACATGGGTTTTATTGGTTACAATTGCATCCTCTTTCCTCCGTAGGAGAGGAAAGAGTATTAACTGATCATATCCCTCCCCTGCTCACGGAGCTGGCGGAATGGACGCCAAAGCTACACCGAGTGCTAGAGCGCGCAATTCTCCCGCACTACATGCAAAGGTGCCGCTGGTTTGGAGAAAAGCACCTGGCATTGCGGAAGCTGCGCATTGTTGAGAGTTTTTCCCCGAAAGAAGATCCGTATACGCAGGTTCTCCTAATAGAGATAACCCTTACACAGGGACATACCGCCACTTACGTGGTTCCACTGACAATCAGAAACAAGAGCAGCACTAGTAACGTCAGTCTGCACTCTACTGTAGCCTACTTCGCAAGTGGTGAAACGCTTTTGGATGCATTGTGTGTCCAAGAGGTACACCAACATTTTCTTAATCTCATCGCACAAAAAAAAACTTGGCGTGGTGGGACCTCTCAGCTTTTCGGCATAGGAGGAGATATCTATCCAGAACCTTCCCTTTCCAGATTATGTGGAAGCGAACAATCCAACTCATCAATCGTCTTTAATGAACAATTTAACTTAAAGCTTTTACGTCGGTATGAAGCTGGTCATAACCCTGATGCCGACCTTCTTCGAGCGCTAGGGGAGGCGGGGTTTTTACATGTACCGCGCTACTGCGGTGAAATACGTTACATGGGCAGCGGTCAACAGGGGACTATTGCCTTACTCACTGCTTACGTTCCCAACCAAGGAGACGCCTGGACATATACTCTTGACTCACTCGGCCGCTTCTTTGAGGGCGCACTTACTGCCCCCTCCATAGAAGAGGAAAAAAAAATGCTTCCAGAACTTATGGCCGGTTATCCAGAGCGAGCGTACCAACTTGGCCTTCGCACAGGTGAACTTCATCGATGCCTAGCAACACTTCCAGGGGCAATTTTTGCACCAGAACCTTTCACTAATCTCTATCAGCGCTCCCTCTATCAAACATTACGCAGTTTGGCGCGTCGGACTGAATTGGACCTGGTCAGCAAGATCCCTTACCTCCCGGAATCTCTCCAGGTACAAGCCAAGAATTGGATTGCAGCAACACCCCACCTGCTCGCGTTTTATGCAAGGCTCCTTGGAGCAAAGATATCTGCAAAAAAGATCCGTAGCCACGGAGACTACCATCTTGGTCAAGTTCTTAACACTGGTAAGGATTTTGTTATCTTGGACTTCGAGGGGGAACCATGTCGTCCGATTGGAGAGCGGCTGCTCAAGCGTCCTGCATTAGTTGATGTTGCTGGTATGTTACGTTCGTTTGATTATGCTGTGCAAAGTGCATTGTTAGCTATCGAACGCCAGGAGGATCGCACCCGGCTTGCTCCATGGTGTGATCTTTGGAAGGGCCACGTTACGTCTGCGTTCCTGGAAGGGTACCTGACTGGTGTTGCTAAAGCCGACTTTCTCCCTCAGACAGAGGAAGACTTTACTTTTCTTCTCAAAGTTTTTCTTCTCGACAAGGCGCTCTATGAAATCTGGTATGAGCTGAGTTACCGTCCTAACCTGCTCGGTATACCACTCTGTTCTGCCTATCAGATGCTTCAAGTAGTTGATGTGTCAGGAGGGAGTATCACGGAAACCTTTAACCAATTCACCAAGACGGGGGGAGAGGAAAAAGGTAGGAGAGACTGCTAAAAAGGATCTCGGAGTAGGCTTTAGGGAATTGTATTGCTGGTGCTGGGAGATGTTGAGTGTTGAAGTGGTGTGGTGATTCGATAGGTAAGGGCCGATGTCCTGTACACAACGTTGGGAGCTGGAGCTATTCTGTATCCAATGGAGAATAGAGACCTATCCGTGAAAACAAAACCTCCAATCGTTGGGGCGTTTCTATCTGGGACATCTCTGCTTCTCTATGCCACAGCTCTGGTAGCTGGAAGCTGGAGCGTAGCCAGGCCATAGCTTCCACGATTGGCCTAGCTGGTTTTACTTCGTGCAGAATTGGTGAAGGCAGATGTAATGAGGGGCTTGTCCAGGAACGCAACAAGCCTGTTTGTGTTTTTGACACTCTATAACGAATGCAGTTCCCATCTGTACCACCTGATGCTCAAGAAGATTACCTATTCTTAAGGGGGCTCTTATCAAGTAGAGTTGTGTCTACCAGGATAGACGCACAGAGAGGCGTAGCCGTTTTTGCATCTGGGCAGAGTGAATTCATCAGTGCCTCTCCCTCTCGGCCTTTAATTAATCGTTCTCATAAAGAGAAACACAGACTGGCTTTATCAAGAAAAATGATCAATAAGAATCTATCTGTGACCCAGATCGGCAGAATAATGCCTATATGCCGATCAGAGTAAAAACACCCGGCGTCCGCCTTCTCCGGTGCTAGGTAAGTTAAATGGACAGAGAAGCGTTACGTTACTCTCACAGCGGAGGGAGTCGACTTAGATGAAAATGAGTATACTGGATCGCTACGTTTTAAAGAAGTTCCTGATTCCCCTTTCTTACTGCGTCACAGGGTTCACCGTGATCTGGTTTATCTTTGACCTGAGCAGTAGTCTATCCTCATTACTAAGAGGAGGGATTAATTTTTCTCTCCAGTTCCGATATTATCAATCTCAGATTCCCGCTATCCTCCTGCTTTCCCTGCCTGTAGGCACTCTTCTTGCGCTTCTACATGGCTTGTCTGCAATGTCTCGTAGTAATGAGATTATTTCTATGCTAGCCGCTGGCAAAAGTGTGTTGCGCGTATTGCGTCCACTCCTAACAGTGGGCCTACTGCTTGTAGGGGTGGCTGCCTACTTTAATTGGTCCATTACCCCGCATGCACAGTATGTAAGGAAGCAAATGTTAAATGAAATAAGAGAGGGGAGACCTGTCGAAAACAGCTATGTTATGGCTCACATGTTCCGAAACGGTCACGACCATCGACTGTGGTTTATGCGCCGTATTCTCCCGAAGCAAGCTAAATGGCAGGTGGAAGATTTACAAATCGTCCAACAAAACACTCGCAACGAAGTTACTGAGGAATGGTTCGCAAGGAGAGCCTCCTATGATCCCTTTAAAAGGAACTGGATTCTGTTGCAGGTACGGCATCTGGAATTAGACCCACAGGGAAATATTTTGAAGAAAATCGACTCTGACCGACTAACTATCGGGCACTGGAGCGAGACACCGCGACGCGTTGCCAGTCCAGCCGCAGATCCTAATCACCTTTCTGTAGAAGAACTGCGAGAATATCTTGCTTACAACATAGATTCTCCTCCAAATCGCCTGGCTCCCTATCGCACACACCTGTGGTACCGCTTCGCACTTCCATGGCAGACGATGGTAGCTGTTCTTCTAGCTGGGCCACTCGGAATTGCTTACTCACGTCACAATCCCTTACGGGACGTTACCACGGCGATTATCCTTTTTTTCTGTCTGATCTTTTTGGACAAAGTGTTTATTGCCCTAGGAAAAGGGAATCACGTTTCCCCGTTTATAGCGGCTTGGACTCCCCTCATGGGATATTCTGTCCTTGGATTCTGGTTTCTATGGCTGCGTTCTACTAACCGGAATATTCCTAGCTTGAGAAGGATGTGCGGCCGGCAGAATGAGTACATAGAGCAAACACTCCACACAAAGTGAATAAGGACTGACATTGACTGAATGGAAGTCCTCATAATGGACATGGGGGAATTAAGTACTGGGATTCTGATTCAAATGGGGACCGGCCGTTGCTCACTTTCGTTGGCACCTTGTTTCTGTGAATTCTGGCGTGTCAGCCCTATGGTGGAGGAAGGCTGTAGTTGCTTACTGACGGAGTCAATTCTCAGTAGGACCTGGCAAATAGAGCCCGTTGAGGACTTGGTTTACCAGTGAAGATGCATTTCCCAGACTCCTTAGAGACATTGAAAGGAATGCAACGGATAGTGACCTTAAGGTCTGCTTTAAGTTTCTCTTCGATGTTCGAAGAGTCATTCCAATGTGCCAGGACAAACCCTCCATGAATTTCAGGCCTCCCAGCATTCCTGGGAGTAAAAAATTGATAGAACTCTCTCTCTGAACTAACATGGCAGGTGTGTGCGCTACAAAAATTTGTAGCCAGGGCCAATAGGTTTGCTTGAATATTGGCAAGGAGGCGTGGTACTTCCGCCAAGGCCTGGTCAGTTGGAAGAAAGCGCCTTTCTTCAGGAGAAAGGTCCCTCCTAGAGAGAGCGACGGAGCCGGTCTCCAAGTCCCTTGCACCCAACTCGAGGCGTATGGGGACCCCCTTCTTGATCCATTCCCACTTTTTTGTCCCATACCCCAAATTACGGGTATCGAGTTCCACACGGATGGGCTGATTGCAGAAACATGCCCCTCGGAGTCGTGTAGCAACTGACTCCGCACGAGTAAGCACCAGGGTACGTGTTTCCTCCTTGGAAAGGAGGGGCATGACAACTACCTGTATAGGTGCAATCCGAGGCGGTAAAACTAGTCCGTCATCGTCGCTATGCATCATAATAAGAGTACCAACTAATCGTGTGCTAACACCCCAACTAGTTGTCCAAGCATATTCCAACCGTCCAGAGCGTGATTGAAACCTAATACCTGAAGCACGGGAAAAATTCTGCCCAAAAAAGTGGGAGGTTCCAGCTTGGACAGCTCTGCGATCTTGGACCATAGCCTCGATGCAGAAAGTGCGCACGGCACCTGGGAAACGCTCAGAAATTGTCTTTTCTCCACTAATCACAGGGAGAGCCAGATAGTCTCTGGCAAAACTCTCATAGAGATGCAGCATTCTTTTAGTCTCTTCAGTTGCCTCAGCTTCTGTCGCGTGGACCGTGTGGCCCTCTTGCCAGAGAAACTCAGTGGTTCGCAAGAATAAACGAGGCCGCATTTCCCATCGGACCACGTTAGCCCATTGATTAAGGAGAATAGGCAAATCACGATAGGAGTGGATCCATTTGGCAAAAGTGGATCCAATAATAGTTTCTGACGTAGGACGCACTATCAACGGCTCTTTGAGGGGAGAAGCGGGAACCAATTTACCGCCGTCACATGTTTCTAGACGGCTGTGAGTGACCACTGCGCATTCCTTGGCAAACTCCCTGACATGTTTGGCCTCTCGCTGGAGATGGCTGAGAGGAATAAACAGTGGAAAATAGACGTTGTGATGGCCGGTTGCCTTTAGCATGCAATCGAGTGCCGCTTGTATATTTTCCCAGAGTGCGTATCCCCACGGCTTAATAATCATACAGCCACGCACCTCAGAGTTTTCTGCCAAATCGGCAACTTGGATAACTCGTTGGTACCACCTCGAAAAGTCTTTTTCTCGAGTGGGAGAGATCGCTTGTTGTGGTTTCACAACAAGCCTCCAGTCGTACTGAGGAAAAAAAACCCATCCAGTCTATCAGGGATAGAAACTCCTAGAGCGGCTCTCATCGTACCTTCTCCAAGTACCAACTCACGAACTTTTTAACTCCGATAGGGAGACTGATTTGCGGTCGATATCCGAGCAATCTATACGCCTTTGAGACATCTGCACACGTGTACGGCATATCACCGTTCTGTTCAGAGAGCGGCCGGATAATCGCCCTTTTACCAAGAGCTTCTTCAATAGTCGCTATGAGCTCATTGAGGGTGGTAGTACTATTCTTCCCAAGGTTAAAAACCTCAAAGATTTCTCCCTTGTAGTACAGGGCCTTCAGGATCCCTTGGACGACATCTTCAACGTGGGTGTAGTCGCGTTGTGTAGTGCCGTCACCAAATTTCTGAATTGGTACTTCTCTGAAGATAGACTGAGTGAACTTATATATAGCGAGATCTGGGCGTTGAGCTGGGCCATATACAGTAAAAAGTCGTAGGCAGACTACGCGAATGCCCCAGAGGCGAGCAAAATCTCTGCAGAGCTCCTCAGCAGCAAGTTTGCTAGCTGCGTAAGGGTTAAGCGTTTTCGAAAGGGCCAGCCCTTCGGAGAACGGCATCCTTTCCTTTAGACCATAAACGGAAGAGCTTGAGCCGAACAAAAATTGGGATACGCCTGTCCGGCATGCAGCCTTCAGAAGCTGTAATGTACCGCCGATATTCGTCCTTAGGTAAAGTATTGGGTACCTAACAGAGGGACGCGTTCCAGCGTAAGCTGCTAGGTGAATTACAGAGTCAAAATGCCAACGGTCAAAAAGCGCACCCACGGTAGCCGAGGAGCAGATATCACCTTCCACTACCTCAACTTGGCTTGCAAAAGAGGACGCATTTCCAAGCTTAAGACTTGGCGCATAGAAACCGTTAAAGTTATCCAGGACAACAACTGTATGCCCCTCCTTAGATAGAGCAGCTACCAGATGCGAGCCTATAAATCCCGCCCCTCCAGTTACCAACACCCTCATGCCTGGGAGGATAATGAAACCATCGGAAGTAGAGCAAGTCCTTTCCCCAAAAGAACACCTCTAAACTCTTGCTGAACTTGTGAGACAGCACCTCCCCCGCCTTTCTAAGGGAAAGCGACCACTCCTGAAATAGTCAAGTGAGGATGTAATGTTGCGGGCCATCCAGGCAAGTTTGCTCAGTTAGTCATCAGCCAGCCTTTGTGACAACATGATATTAGATTTGACAAGCGAACAAAATCTTGCTAGCGGGTGAGCTTTATTTCACGATGAACAGCCAAATCCTTGAGGAAGCCTCTAAGAAGATTGAGAATACTTCGATCTTGATTAACATGGTTTCTAGGCGGGTACGCCAGTTAAACACTGGCAGTCGCCCTATGGTGGTGGTTCGTCCAGGTATGGGACTATCTGATATTGCTCTTTCTGAGGTAGCGGCTGGAAAGCTTGGTATCTCTCAATGTCCTCTTAAGCCTACAGCCCAGGGCTAGAAGAATAGCCCGCCTCTTGGTTGGTGCTTGGCGGAGCTGTTTTTACAAGTGTTTTGAAATTGCACATCGAAGAGATCGTTACGAACCGTAGGGTCTTGCGAAACTATACGGTCCTAGATAGAGTGGAGGCCGGGATCGTTCTTCTGGGCACGGAGGTAAAATCTATTCGCGAGAATTTAATTAATCCTCAGGCTGCTTATGCAAAGGTGGAAGGCGGGGAGGTGTTTTTATATGACCTCTATATTCAGCCATACGCATGGGGAGGCCGTAGGCAGCACGAGGCTAGGCGCAGGCGCAAGCTCCTTCTCCATAGATGTGAGATCAGTAAGCTTCTTGGTAAGGTATCAAGAAGGGGTTGTTCCTTGGTGCCGTCGCGCCTCTATTGGAAAAACACCCGAATCAAGGTGGAATTGGCTGTTGGGAAGGGAGAATCCTCTTATGACAAGCGAGAAGTCTTGAAGAAAAGAGTCATACAACGTGAAGCGGAGCAAGAAGCAGCCTCTCAGAACCGCTGCATGTGAGAGGCAGGAAAAAGGCTCCTGCCTAACCATACTTTAGTTCCTTGATGATATCGCAACCTCCTTATCGGAAGCTTTTTTCCTACTTAGTTTATCCATGGCCCTTTTCGATAAACCCAAACACTCTGTAAGAGAGCTAGGGAAGTCATTACCGTAAATAGGAAGGTTCCCCCGTAGCTCATAAACGGCAGCGGCAGACCCGTGACTGGCGTAACCGCAACGGTCATACCAAGGTTCATAAAAATGTGTGCAAAAAGCATTACTGTGATACCCAGAGCAAGCAGACATCCGAAGTCATCACTGGCTTGTGAAGCAATATAGAGGCCTGTTAGCAACAAGAGAACATACGCAATGATTAGACATAATCCTCCAAAAAAGCCATGTTGTTCCCCCATTACGCTAAAAATAAAATCGTTGTGGACGGCTGCTCTTGGTAAATATCCGAGTCCATTTAGAGTGTTTCTAGCCTTAAATCCCTTTCCATAAAATCCGCCTGAACCAATAGCATTCAGAGATTGGTTGATATTGTAGGAGGTATTCAGTGGATCAACGTCAGGATTTAGGAAAGTCGTGATCCGTTCTCGCTGGTAAGGCTTAAGGCCGAAATATACCACCACTGGCACGGCTGCTACCGTGACCAGTAGCATAGCAATTAAGTAGCGCTTGGGAATGCCAGCTGCAAATAGCATTCCCATGAATATAAATCCCCAAACCAGAGAAGATCCTAAATCTGGCTGCAAAAGTACTAAGACCGCAGGTATTCCCACGAGAACCAGGCTAACTGTAATACGGAGAAGTGGATGCAGTTGCCGTGATCGATGCAAGAAGATAGCCAACATGATGATACCAGTTATGACCGCAGGGCTCGAAGGTTGGAAACTAATAGGGCCAAGGCTAAGCCAACGGCTACTTCCATAAATGACCTTTGCGCTTGAATATGTAGCTGCTACACTTCCAGCTCCTAGGAAGTAAAGCGGGAGCCCCCACCGCCTAAGCCAGTGGTAATCTGACAGAGCTAGTGTAAGGAAAACAGGTAAGGAGAGCAAAAACCATGCCGTTTGCAAATTATAGAAGCGAAGGTCTCGCATCCAGGTTGCACTATAGACGGAGTAAATGCCGTAGATCCCCAACCCTAACGTGAGGGTTAGCAAAAGCCAATTGAGTCTTAAGAGCTTCTTGGGAAATGGATGCATACAAGTGCTTTTGGCCCACCCGTTTGGGGGATGGAGGGAGTTATTGTAGTTTCTGCTTGTAAGACAAACCAGTAGGATCGAAAAAAATGCCCCTTCTATCGATTCTTGGATGGATCCTGCTCTCCTTTTAGCAATTTTTAGGGACGCCTTGTTAAGTTTTCGTCGGCGGAGCAGTTCTGCCCCAGCCTATAAAACTTCCAGCGGCAGGATAGGACCTCATTATTACCAGTTTCCACTGCTAATTAACCTACCTGATGCAATAAATAGAATAGGCCAGCTTGCTTTTGGATCACGTACTTACAATTAACCAGGAAACCCCTTAAGGGGCGTGGCAACGGCAATTCGTCCGGGGATTTAGGTTACGCTCCTTGCTGATCGGACAAGAATATGCCGCTGCTTTTGGCGCAAAACACCGCTCTAGATGCCTGGACAGGGCGGTGAATCCCCCCACCTTTATGCGTGACTGCGGAAGTAATCAATGGCTTCCACCACTCCAGAAGCGTAAGTCCTGGAGGCAACAAACCCGCCTGCTCGCGAAACGGCTTGCTTTACTGCAGCGACGGCGTTTGCAGGGCAAGCACACATGGCTGCTGTCTCTCCGTCTAACATAGGAAGATCGTTGTAACTATCTCCAATGGCAAGGACGACTTTCTGCGAGAGGTCGATGAGCCTGCAGAGCTCCGCTAATGTAGAGCCCTTGTGGTAGTCAGCATGGCTGAAACGTAGGTAAATGGTGTTTCTCCGAAAAGAAAATTTTGGGAAGGCTCTGCAAATGTCCTCCAACTCTAGAATAAATCGGCGCATAACTCCTTCTTTAGGAATAATGAGACCGATAAAAGACTCTTGTTCGCGCACGACTGTCACTCCTTGATGTTGAATTGCCCGTTTATAAATTTCCTGCAGCGGTTCTTGGCACTGAAACATAAGTTCCTCGTGTTGAGCACGCCCAAGTTCTGTCCACTCGCTAAAGTGCTCCCATCCCCCAGAGGGAGTATGACGGTAAATTTCTCGTTCGAGTGAGATGATATATGCAGGAGATATAGGAGACCGAAATTCACTAAGTCCCTCTAGGGTGTATGTAAAAGAACGGCCAGTATTAATCACCCAGATTCCTCCCTCTTGTTGGTGATGGAAGAGTCTGTTCAAAAATTCCCCTGTACACTGTCCATTGAGGAACGGATCGACTAGGGTGCCGTCAAAGTCAGTGCAGAGTAGTGCTACAGTAGACATGATAGCTTTATCAGGGAGGCAGATCGAAATAAATAGGACATCCTAACCTGCGAAGCAAGAGAGTCAGTAGAAGTCGCCTCTGAAGAAGAGAAGAAAAACTCTGTCTTCCCTCCCTTTTACTATTTGAGGGGGACGGAAGACCAGGCATGGCAAAATCAAAAATCAAGGATGCACTCGCAATCCAGCAAGTACAGCCAGGTCAGGTACGTGAGGGACTCTATTCTTTCCAATTCTTAACGAAGTAAGCTTCGGCAACATCGATCTGAGTTATCAGGACTTCTGGTGATTTCCGCACTGAACAGTTTTTAGAAAAAAACAGGGACAGAGGTATACAGAACTCTGAGTAACTCCGTGCGCGAGGGTCCAGACTACCGAAGAATAACAAGCAAAAAGAAGCAAAAAACGTTCTGTGTCCACGCTTTTTCTTGAAACCAGTGTTTTTTTGCTTGGCAAGTGGGAGCAATTTTCGCAAGCCTGTCCCCCTGCAGGTGGAGCATTGCAAGGGGGGGGCTGTGCTCCTCTTTTGCCAAGAGGTTGATGAGTTCCCAACTAGAAGTCAGTTCAGTGGTGCATGCACTTACGTGTGAGGTCACGCCTGACGCAAGAAAGTTCTGCCCTTCTGTCTCCATGTCTCAGATGATTTCTTCAAAGAGCCTAGCTCTTGCGTTGTCTGCTATTCTCGCCCTTTCAGTACTCTTCTTCCAGACCTTTCGGAGAAAGGGAGACAAGCGCGTTGGCGGCGTGCAGGGACCAATTCGCATTGGGATATTCCAGTCACTTACTGGAGCAGAAGCTAGTTTTGGCCAGGATGTGATGAAGGGCGTTGAGATGGCCATGAATGAAATTAACGCTACGGGAGGGGTACTGATAAAAGGGAGCAAGGAAAATTCCCTGAGACGTCCTCTTGAGATTGTCGTGCGTGACAACCAATCTAAACCAGGAGAGACTTCGGCAATTGCTAGAGAGCTCATTAGTCGCTACCATGCAGTAGCTCTTATTGGGGAGGTTTCCTCAGGACGTACCCTGGAGGCTGCACCTATCGCTCAGAGATATCATATTCCTCTACTGGCTAACTCTGCCTCCAATGACAGGGTGACGAAAATTGGGAACTATGTTTTTCGCGTAAGTTATCGTGATAGTCAGCAAGGAGAGATACTAGCACGATACATATACCTTTTGGGAAAAAGGAAGGCTGCGCTTCTCGTGGACTCTAGTAGGGATAATAGCTCTACCATGGCTGACAGTTTCAAAAGGCAGTTTACTGCATTAGGTGGCAGCATTGTAGAAAGGCAAAGTTACAATGCTCACGACAAGGACTTTCAGGCCCAGGTTACTACCATTAAGAACTCTGGTGCCGACTGCCTTTTTCTCCCTGGAGTTTACACGGAGTGTGCAACTATTATGAAACAAGCACGATCTTTAGGATTAAATCTTCCCACATTTGGTGGAGACTCCTGGGATTCTCCGGTTTTTGTCAATGTAGCAGGAAGGGCAGCCGAAGGGGCAGTCTTTACAAACAGCTTTTCCGCTGATGATCCCGATCCTGCTGTGCAGTCCTTCGTCCAAAGCTATCAAAGCAAATACGGTCGACATACCAAACCTGTGGCTCTTGCTGCAACAGGTTTTGATGCACTTAAACTAATGGTGAACGCCATTGAGCGTGCTAAGGTCGACGGTCCAGATTGCGATCTGAAAGACTCTAGCAAACTGAAGCGCTTTCGGCACGCAATTCGTGATGCTCTTGCAGAAACCCGGAATTACAGAGGTGTTAGCGGTAGGATTACTTTTAACAAAAACGGTGATCCTGCTAAAGCTATGGTGTTATTGCGTGTTCATCATGGGAGGTTTGAGTTCATCCAAAAGGAACCACCGCCTTAGCAGGGATTTTGGTAGTTATACCCAGTTAGGACAATACAGCTACAAAATGACGTTGTGCTTACTCCCACCCCTGCTTCTGACTTCTGCTAAAATAATATGACCCGCATACAGTGTGGCTGGCATAGAAGAAGAGCGTGCATAGAGATGTTTTGTTGCCTGCATTTTTTTGTGGAGATTCCTTCCAGTCTTCACATTAGTTAAGCTGGATACCGACATTCATCTTCAGAGGGAATGCAGGAGGAGCATAAGGGCGTATCCTTCTGGACAGGGCATCCGTCGAAATTGCAACGTTCACAGAAAATCTTGGGAAGAATACAGTATTTCTTTCCGCGTTGGCAGCTCTTGCCTATACTCTTCCCCTTTAGACCTCTCCACTGAAACAAGAGAGCAGCTCAAGCCGGCAGTTACCACCGGCGATCCTGGAAGACCTGAGCTATTAGGTGTTTTGGATCTCTCGAAGAAACCAGGACCCGAGAACCTGTAGTAAAGTAATTCTCGTGTACAGGACAGAAAAATTACCTACCTAGAGGGCCTTACAATGGAATTTTCTCAACAACTAATCAACGGACTCTCACTTGGCTCAATTTATGCACTTATTGCCTTGGGATACAGTATGGTATACGGCGTGCTAAGATTTATTAACTTCGCGCATGGAGACATCCTAATGGTGGGGGCCTTCATTGGATATTACTTGGCTCCAAGAGTACAGATTTTTCTAAGTGGTTTTGGAGTGATACCGGTTGGAATCGTAGTATTGATGTTGACGATGGTGGCCTGCGCCTTGTTAGGGATCTCCATCGAATTTTTCGCCTACCGCCCCTTGAGGAAGCATCCCAGGCTCACGGTGCTAATTACCTCAATTGGTGTGTCTCTCTTGCTGGAGTATGGCGGACAGATTCTCTTTGGTGTCAACGTTAAACCATTCCCAAGTCTCCTCCCATCATTTCGTATCCCCCTGGGATTTGGATTAAGTGTAGCCTCTAACCACTTAGTAGCGCTTGGGGTATCTGGAATATTACTTTTAGTGTTACGCCTATTGGTACTACACACTAGGCTGGGCCTGGCCATGAGGGCGCTAGCTTACAATCAAGAGGCAGCTGCACTTATGGGGATTAACACCAATGTTATTATTTCCCTCACTTTTGCCACTGGTTCTGCGCTTGCTGGTGCCGGAGGGATCCTTTACGCTCTGAACATTCACTCTATTGACCCTCTCATGGGAATTCTGCCAGGCATGAAGGCCTTCGTTGCAGCAGTGTTGGGCGGAATTGGGAGTTTACCTGGCGCGGCTTTAGGCGGGATCCTCCTGGGCGTAGTGGAAAGCCTAATTGGAGGCTCCTCAATCTCTTCTTATCGAGATGCTGTAGCATTTGGCATTCTTATTCTAATTCTCCTGCTGCGTCCGACAGGGATTCTAGGCAAAACAGTCCAGGAGAAAGTATGAACTTGGGGAGGGGAGAGTATACACGCTAAGAAGGTTCTGGTTTGTTTGAGCAGGTAGGAAGGTTTACTGGCTCGACAACGACGGCCGTCCCATAAGCAAGGACTTCTGTGGCACCCTGAAGAAGTTCGGTACTGTCGTAGTGAATAGCAAGGAGAGCATTGGCTCCCAGCTCCGACGCTTGCGTGATAAGCATATGTAAAACCTCCCGGCGTGCCCCTTCACAGACTCTAATGTAAAGTGTTTTGCGGTTGTCAGTTATTATCATCCTCAGAAAGTCTAGAAATCTCTGAGCTCCAACAGGGAAACGTATGGTAGCGCTGTGTACAATTCCCAACTGGCGAATTATTCGATATCCTGCTAACTCATCCGCAGTAGTAGTGAAAAAATTTGCGGAACCCATACCACGCATGCCCTAAGAACGAGGAGTAACAAGCAAACGGCAATTTGGATTAAGCTGTTCCTTATACCGATAGATGTTAGCTGGCGCAATGGAAAGGAGAGTAGCCTTCAGCAAAACAAACTCCGGATAGAACTGGTTACTTGCAGGTTCATACGCAGTTTGGCCGGAAAAATACCCCTCAAGGCGGTACTCATAGTTGTTGTCAAATCCAATCCTGTTCCGTTTTCTATCTGGAGCAAGGCACGTCTGTTCATTTAGTATGGCCAATTTGGCACTGCCCCACCGTTCCCCAGGTTTTCTTATCCACCCCCACATCTTATAGTCTACCTTATACATCCGTCTTCCAATAAAATAGCCCTTGGATCTATCCTGTAAGGCGAACTTTTGCATGTCGGCAGAGTCATAAATGGAAGCGATTGGCTTGAACACTTCACAGCCGACTAACCAAATAAGAAGGGCGATGGGTAGAAGCGACAAAAAGTGATTCACAGAGATTGAACAGTTAGTGTACACTCCAAGGAGTGGTGTTGAGATGTCAGCAAGCTGACTTCCGCTCAATCTTTTTACTTGGAATCGAGTAGGAAGATATGGTCAGTATGCATTTCTGTCTTCCCTCTTTCCTACAATGTGTAAGAGGAGATTCGTGAGAACTGCTACTTCTTCCAATGGAGAAGAGTTAGTAAGTAAGCGGTTTGCTTCTAGACATTTCTTCAGGGCAGCTCTGAGTTCCGCTTGTGAGTAGCTGTGGGAATGTATTGCGGAAAGCCCGAGAACATATGTGTTCAGAGTTCCGTCCTTTTTTCTTGGAACATGAGCAAGCACTCCAGCGGGAAGTTTTTCAATCAGATGAACAAAGGCGTTCGCGTGTATTGGTGGAGAGATATCATAGCGTTCCATAAGAGCTTTAACGATGAGGAGGTTGCGTATGATAGGGACTATAGCTACCAAAAGAATACCGATGACGCGCTCGCCTTGGAGGACTAGCTGTCGAAGGAACTCTAAGCAGAGGGTTGCGTTACGAGTCAAGATTGCATTGGAAAGGTCAAAGAGGCCGCTTGCACGTGTGGTAGGAACCAAGTCACGCACCATAGCCTCCGTGATAGTATTACCGGTTTCTGAACTTGATGAGATGAAAAGCTTCTCAAGCTCTGACTCAGCCAGAAGGGTATTTTCCCCAACACGAATCGCAAAGAGGTCTAGAGCGGTAAGTTCAAAGCGGACGTGACGCTTATCGGCACTTTTTTTTATCCATTCAATAATATCGGCCCTGGGGAAATTCCACTTCGAGCTGTGTCCGTCGCAAATTATTACCTCTGCCAGCTTGGTTAATGCCTTGTAAGTAGACCTTCGCCTATCTGCACCAGGTGCGCTCAGAAGAAAAAGGACCCCAGCGGGGATGCCAAATTTCAAGGTATTTTGCAATCTTTCTATGGCAGAACTGAGGGCTGCTGAACGTCCGATAGAATCCGTGAGCATCGAGGCGTTTTTTAACCAAACCAATTTGTTTACATGTAGGAGTGGAGCAGTCGACAGAGCTTGAATGGTATTTGCGATGACCTCTATTGCATGACTAACCGTCTCTGTGGCACCATCAATAATTTCCCTGGCAAAGGAATGTTCAAGTGGTACCAAACGCTCAGCCAGTTCTACAGCGGCAGATCGGACAGCAGCTTCATCTGAACCTGTTACAAGATAGAAGGTCTTGGTGGGCTTGCGGAGTAGTCTTGGAACCACTGCCATAACGTGATGTCTGTCTCTCGTGTCCTCTACTTGAGTGCTTTACGGGCCTAACACTACTGAGCCCATGCTAGCATGGTTTCCATCAACCTCTTTATTGTAAGCACAAAAAAACCGGGCCGGTGTAACAGAAAATTTCTTGAGATGAAGGGAAAACAGAAATAAGGAATCGAAAAACGCATCCGACTTTCTGCTGAAGCAGGAAAAAATATAGATCGCCTGATAACTTTATCCTTAATCAGTCGATATTACAGAAGGGCCTTTATAGGTTCCTCCAAAATTGCACGACTCCAGGCAACAACGGCTTCCCACATCGTCTAAGACCAACACAGCTATTAGTTTTGGCTAAGATGAGTCAAAATGGCTATTGGTGGCAATCGATAACAAGTTTCTAGCCGGCCTTGGCGGCCGCCATTTTGTTACCAGACTTTTTGTAGTCGTCTGCCTCAATTATATTTAGGTTCTCGAAAGAATCACCAATAAGGAGTGCCACATCGCTTGGACGTTTTATTAGTGCGTGATTTTCTCCGAGTGCAACCCTAAATTTATCCAAGTATCCTTCAGTGGACTTTCCTCTGTAAGCACACGCACAGTCCCATTCAGGACACCCGGTGGATATAGCTCTGGCATCCACAGTGATCCGCGCAGCATAAAGCGATCTCTCAAGTAACGACGCTTCGCCATATAAAAAAAGCGCGGGAGCCCCGTTGATGGAGCAGAGACAAATGTTTATAGCATGTGGGAGACGATAAGCCTCCTGTGTAGTTTGCTGTCGCCAATAAGCGAAACTCAGCCAAACGTGACGAAGACGTGGACGAAGGAAGCTGCTTCTTCTAAAGTCCCAAAGACCTTTCCATATCTCTCTAACGATGAAGAGAGCCCAAAAGCCTCCTCGCGTGACCTCGGCACATCGGTGCAACCAATCCCCAACCACAGTGTGTATTCGGAATATACATAACTCTGTTTTCACAAGTAAGTCGCAGCTCTCCCTAGGCCTTAACTGCTACAGGAGGGGGGAATTGCAGAGTAAAGTCAATAACCTTAGAACGGATCTTCGCAAGAGCCTGATCATCTGCACGCACTTTGAGGGTGGCATCAACAAAGTCCGTATTCAAGAGTCTGATGAGTTGAATCGAATCAGCAGGATCACCCATAATGAATGGAAGGATAGATATGATAAAGGGATATTGCTGTAAAATGCGGAGAGATCACACTAACACGGTCTGCCAGAGTAATCGCCGGGGTCGCTTTCTACGCGGATCCACCCACTAGGATGGGCTACAGGAGGGGGGAATTGCAGAGTAAAGTCAATAACCTTAGAACGGATCTTCGCAAGAGCCTGATCATCTGCACGCACTTTGAGGGTGGCATCAACAAAGTCCGCAATCTCTCTAATGGCCTCTTCTTTCATTCCTCGCGTAGTCACGGCTAGTGTGCCAAGGCGAATACCCCCGGTCTTTGTGATAGGTTCTGTGTCAAATGGCAACGCGTTTTTGTTAACCGTGATGGCAGCCTTGTCTAGGATAACTTGGGCCTCGGCTCCGAGAATGTTTTGAGGTCGGAGATCCACAAGGAACATGTGATTATCTGTTCCACCAGAGACGATGCGATAGCCTAGCAAAGAGAGTTGAGTAGCCAACAGTCTGCTATTAGAAACAACCTGTCGTGTGTAGGATACGAAAGCGGGTTGAAGCGCCTCATAAAAACAGACAGCTTTCGCGGCAACAACGTGTGATAGAGGTCCACCTTGTATACCGGGAAAAACGGCGGAGTCTATCTTTTTGGCATACCGTTTTCTACATAGGATTAGTCCAGCACGTGGCCCACGGAGACTTTTATGGGTGGTGGCAGTCACAAAATCAGCGTAGGGAATTGGACTGGGATGCATCCCGCCGGCGACCAGGCCAGCAATATGTGCCATATCCACAAGTAGCAGTGCGTCAACCAGGTCAGCAATTTGCCTAAACAAGGCAAAATTAATGATACGGGAGTAAGCAGAGGCTCCTGCTATGATCAGCTTAGGACGGATCATCTCAGCCTGACGAGCTATGGCGTTGTAGTCAATTTGTTCCGTTTGTCGACCGACTCCGTAGTGATGTACTTCGTAGAGTTTTCCAGAAAAATTTGCCTTATGGCCGTGGGTAAGGTGTCCTCCATGAGCAAGATCCATCGTCAAAACACGATCTCCAGGCTCCAGACAAGCAGAGCACACAGCCATGTTAGCTTGACTTCCTGAATGGGGCTGAACGTTTGCATGCTCAGCACTAAAGAGTTTTTTTGCACGCTCAACAGCAAGTGATTCTATGGCGTCTATAAACTCGCAGCCACCGTACCATCGTCCTCCGGGATAGCCTTCTGCATATTTATTTGTGAGGCAAGAACTTTGAGCCTGCATTACCGCAACACTCGCGTAGTTTTCTGAGGCAATGAGCTCGATATGTTCAAACTGTCGGCGCTGCTCTCTGAAAATTGCCTGGGAGACCTCAGGATCTAGAATTCCTAGTTGAGGGGGAGAAGTAGAGGAAGAAAAAGAAGATGTACGGTCTAAGAGACAAAGAATTTTTTGTACAGCATTCTTAATTGTGTCCTTGCACCGCTGGTATGTTTCTAGACCATTTCCAATGGGATCTGGGATGTCCAGAGATGCATCAGAGAATTTAAACTCACGGAGAAGAAAAGATTTACTCGCAGCTGACGGGTGGAACAACATGAGCCTTCTCTTCTGCTCATGGCTCATGACGAAGATATGTGTGGCACGCTTAATATGTTCCTCCGTAAGGGGGCGACTCCGATGGGAAGAGATATCAATCCCTTCTTCTTCATAAAGAATCTGCGAGGCAAACCGACTAGGGGGCACATCAGAAAGGGCGTGGAGGCCAGCAGACCACACTTCGACGTCTTTTCGACCACATAGCAGCTTTTTCAAAAGAGCCTCTGCCATTGGACTACGGCAAGTATTTCCTGTGCAAACGAACAAAATCGATTTCATCAAAGAAGAGAAGCAGGGAGGGCAAAAGACCGGGGCCAGGGTAATTTGCTAGAGGTCGAAGTCAATGCCTTAAGTCAGGAGTAGCTTCTGTAGTAACACAGCAGCCAGTGATTTTTCCAGCAAACCTATAACCTTCCCGCGTGCGCGCATCCTAATCCTAACTAGTGAAGGTCCGGCGCCTGCACTACAAAAAGACTTCCACTCTCTGAAGAACGCTATCACCTCTTGGGAACCACCTTACCGTATCAGCCAAAGCCAGGTTCCTGACCCTCCAGACACACTCCGCTCAGGAAGAAAAATCAATCGGCTAAACGCACACCAATGGACATAAAAAGGATAAAAGGAAAAACAATCATGGATCAACGTTCTCCCCCCCCTTATTATGGAAATAAGCCCCTCATCCGCTTAGCGGCTTGGACGCGCTCGACACCAATCGAAAGAGCTGAGCTTCGATGAGAAATATTCTTCTCTTTTGCTCTTCGTACCACTGCGGAAAAAGCACCCTCTAGAATCCTGCACAACCTGTCAATCACCTCTGTGTTGGTCCAAAGGAAGTTTTGCATATCTTGAACCCACTCGAAATAGGACACTACGACGCCGCCCACATTGCAAAGGATATCCGGTATGACGAAAATCTCATCCCGCCTCCGGTCCAGAATAGCATCAGCCTCTGGAGTCGTAGGACCGTTGGCAGCTTCCGCTAGAATGCGACATTGAAGTTTCCCGGCATTGGATGCCGTGATGACACGCTCCACAGCAGCCGGAATCAGCACATCACAAGGAAGGATCAGGAGCTCCTCTGGATCAATGACTTCTCCGCCAGAAAATCCTACCAAACTCCCATTATGTTCTGCAGCATAACGAACCGCCATAGCTACATCAATTCCTTTAGGATTATAAATAGCGACTGCTTGATCACTGATGCCGATGATTTTCATTCCGGTGCGATAGGCGAGACCACAAGCTGTTACAGAGCCTACATTGCCAAATCCCTGCACGACAGCAGTACGACCCTGTGGATTGGTCTGTATGTGGCTAAAAGCACGCTCCACAAGAAACGTCACACCTCGCCCAGTGGCCTCTCGTCTACCGGCACATCCACCAAGGGCTGCTGGTTTTCCAGTGACAATCTCAGCGACCGATTTTCCTGAATGGGAGGAGTAGGCATCCATAAACCAGGCCATGATTTGTTCATTCGTGCCCAAATCTGGCCCCATGATATCTGTCTGTGGTCCGACAAATGGAATCATTTCCAACATGTATCTGCGAGAAATTCTCTGCAGCTCAACCGGAGTCAGGCTCCTGGGATCCACTGCGATCCCTCCCTTTGCGCCACCATAGGGAAGATTAGCAAGGGCACATTTCCAACTCATCCATATAGCCAGTGCTGCAGATTCCCCCAAAGTCAAGGAAGGTGTAAAACGAGTGCCTCCCTTGGTAGGACCAAGGGCAAGATGATGCTGCACGCGATAGCCTTGGAAGACAGCGATGCTTCCATCTTCGCGATGGATAGGGATTGATATAGAGATCGCCCGTTTTGGAAGAATCAACTGATCGCGTTCACCATCGTGGATCTCCAACATGTCAGCCACAGTATCAAACTGTTGCCGAGCCATCTTAAAGACAGGATCCAAATAGATTTCTCGTCCCATGCTCTTTTTTGAAATAGGAGGCCTGACACGGCTAAGCTCCGCTGGTGATTTACCGCATCCAACTTCTGCCTTGCCGGTAGTAAGATCCTAGACAGTGGTAACCAGTCAAGTGTGTATGTAGTTGTTCATGCTTTTAGTAAAGAGGCCTTCTTCATAAGGGCCTGGTATTTTCTTTCCTTGTAAGCCTGTCGCGTTTCCTGCTCGCTCCGGCGCTCCCTAATAAAGAGTCTCCCTGGATTGCTCAAAAACACGACAGCCAGTACCCATCCAACGCAGAGAATGTACATCCTCTATCCCTCTGAATACC